>JAESFR010000010.1_pt1 | contig 586934 bp, 559 predicted proteins | sample 9266191 | NCBI WGS metagenome assembly JAESFR01 (sample SAMN14503063, study PRJNA617104) | algae metagenome | isolation source: Pleurocapsa minor HA4230-MV1 and co-occurring heterotrophs from cement on... | place: USA: Nuuanu Pali Lookout, Hawaii | collected 2009-07-20 | reverse complement strand
TCCGCGGACGCGGCATCGACAGCCTCCCCAGCATCAGAACCCAAGATCCGGCAGACTGACCAGACGACAACCAGGTGGCCTCGTTTTCGCCCGTCGTTTTGGCTTCAGGTTGGACCGTCGTCGACAGCTCGGACTACCGGCTCCTGACGCGCGTGCGCAAAGCGATCCATCTTCTCGAGTTCCGCGTCGAAGGACGCGACGAGCTCGCGCGCGAGTTCTTCCGTTAGAGGCAGTCCCGCGTCTCGTGACGCGCCCGCCCCCAAAAGAACTGCAGTACGTTCAGTCAATCTCACGTCCCGTCTCTGCGGGTGGACTTGTCCCGTCGACACCATCTTCGACGAGGCGGAGCAAGTTCGTCGACATGGCAAACATTGCACGATCCACCCGGAGAGGCGTGGAATTGATCTGGCATGCAATTCGCCCGCGACCCCCGCATGCGTGCACGGCCCGGATAGGGATGCCTACATCCGTTGCGCGGAGAGCTGTCGACTCCAGCGACACTCCTCGGCGTGTCGTGGTCCTCCGACCCCTCCCGCACTGGTGCTCCGCCTTTGTCCGGACGTACCCTTCAGGCACTAGACCGAGGTGAGGCAAGGGGACCGACCCGCTATGGTGGCTAAGACACTCAGACGGGCGGCAGCTGCCTTCGCCGCGCTCGCGACCGCGTTGACAGCTATACAGACGGTTCTGACCGTCGCAACCGGTGTGCCGCTATCTCTCCAGGTCATTGGCTTTTGGCTGGGGGCGATAACCCTTGTCGCAGGGGGCTCTATCATCGTCGCGGTTGGGCTGATGGCACTCATCGCCTCGCTGATCGAGGACATCTCTGTGACTGCTCTCCTCGCGACTGTCTTCATCGTGTGGGGCGCCTTCGTCCTATGGGCAGTGTTCTTTTCGGGGTGGTTCATCTACGAGAGTTTCGACGACGCCGGCAGGATCGGGTTGGCGATCGTTGGGGTGATCGGACTAGGATCCGCGATCTACGTCGCGCTCCCTCACGGCGGTACGACGGCCGAGTCCTGACCCTTCGCCTGGCCGCTAATCGCAACAGGGTCGCCCGAGCGCCCGTCCTGCCCTCCGTGCACGGCCCGTACGATCGATCTCGCGACGCCAAAACCTGCCCGAGACCGACCGCAAACGGGTAATGCTCGGATGTGGATGCCTGCGAGCGTTCAGATCGCCCGCGTGGGGGCGCATTCGCGCAATGCCCGCAAAGGGATGGGGCATCGCGTCGGCGGGTGTCGATACGCTCCGAACATGAGCTCAACGGATGTCAGGGACGACTTGATTCGCGACTTCTACGCGCACTCTCCCTCCCAGTACCTGCGCACTCGCATCACGCTTCTGATTGCGTTTGGTGACGCACGAGCTCCCCTCCACGAAGCGCTCACTGAAGGTGTCGAGGCGTGGAACATGCGCGCGCAGTCTGGAGCCACCCCCGACCAAGATGAGACCGACGGGTTTGCGGTTGTCGAGTCGATGTCGATCATGTACCTGGCCGCCGAGGCACTGCTCCGGCTGTACTTCGCACACGCGGACGGAAACTCCTGCCCACCCCTGCGGCTATCTGGCCTCACGAGCTACGCGAAGTTCAAACAGAACGCGGGCGCCTTGATCACCGATCCTCCGAGCCTCGAGTTGCTTCGTCTCGTGTTCCGCGGCGGCCCCGACGCCCCTCCAGATGTGTCCGACGAGATGTGGGCAGGGGATGCGGACGTGCTCCGATTTCTTGTGCACCGCGCCGCTGAACTGATGGCCAACGAGGCGAACGTTTACAACGCGACCAAGCATGGGCTCGCGGTACAGCCACGAAAGTCCGGCATGCGCCTCGGCAGCGAGCACGATCCAGCCGGCGTGATCATCGACCACCATGGATCATCAATCAGATTCCTTAGCAAGATGCCCAACTCAGGGGGCGCCACCCAGCACTGGCGGGAGACCGTGCAGTTCGCGTTCCCGTCGCACAACCTTGCCCTGGCTTACGCGTTCGCCGACGAGATCGACGCGATCCACACCGTTGCTAAGGGCCGCTTGCTTGGCCAAGAGGGAGCAATCGCGATTCATCCACGTGCGCTGCTCGACTACTTTCGCGCAGTGCCTTTCGGAAGCGAGTACACAGGTCTGCTATCGATGGCCATGAATAGGGACTTCCAGGTCCGGGTCTCTAACGGTGCTTAGTGATCAGGGGCTGAGCCGCGCCTGCACCCTGTCCGCCTGCAGCCGTGGGCGCTGCGAGCGGGCTACCTCATCGATATCAATGACACTCAGCTTGCCCTGATCGAGCAACCCGCTCCGGAACCTCACGGTGCGGGCTTATTGATCGCACGCTCACGACCCGTCAGCGGTCACTGCCCGATTGTGGATGGGACTGCGGAGGGTGACGCTACCCTCTCCGCATGGGGATCCAAATGAGCGCCACCGCTGAAAGTGTGACCGCAATAGACCCACTGATCGCGCTGCTTGTGGGCGCCTTCGGTGCCCCGGCGTCCCCAGGCCAGGAAGGCATCGTGACGCACACGAAGCGGAGAGCTTCCGCACCGCTGCAGCGGTACTGGAAGAAGGTGCCGGCGGTGATGTCGAGAGACACGCCCGGTGTCAGATCAGTCACGTTCTCTGCATCGCCATCCCGACGCCAGATCTCACCGCGACCCGACAGAACATGCCAGAACTCACTCACTGTGGCATGGACGGTCGCCCGATTCACCTGCCCAGGCGGGACCGTTGCGTGGATCATGTTGCCGGCGTCGCTTGCGAGCAGGAAGCGGATCTCAGCGCCCGCGGGCGAACGCGCATGCGGAGAGTCGGGGAGCGGGCGTGTCTGCATCGTCACTCCTTCCTGGCTCGTGCACAGCGTAGATACCCAGGCGTCGCTCCGGTAGAGGTGCCCGACATGGCTCACGCAAGCCGGCAGAGCGACGTGGCCAGACCGTTGCAGCTCCGAGCGGAGGGGCAGTGACTGAGCGGCGGTCGAGTCTCGCAGGATTCCGCTCCGACGATGGAGAAAGGTGGCGAGACCTGTCCACACTGCGATGGCAGATCAGGATGCGGCACGGCCGTGGTCCGACGTCCTCAAGGTGCGTGCTCGAGCCCGCTGCCTCAGCCAGCGGATGGTGGCGATGAGGAGGGGGATCTGGGTGGCGGCGTACAGCGCGTGGTACGCGTAATGGGTGGCGGTCTGCTCAGGTGTGAACGGCAGCACGGGCAGTGGAAGCACACTCAGCGCTCCGCCGACCAAGTTGACTGCAGCCCAAACGCTCAGCATCCAGGCACCAGCAGCGCGAGTCCGGGGTACGAGCCAAAGTGTGAGCGCCGCGATCCAGATGAGCGTGGGGAAGAGTGACTCTGCGCTGACGATGGTCTGGCCAGGGAGGTCGGCGATGTTGTGGATGAAGAAGCCCGCCCAGGCGACGGCAGTCGCCGCGACGACGACTGCCACTCCCGCGCTGTCACTCTTGTTCATCGAGGCCCGCCCAGAACCCGAGGATCAGCTCGATGGAACGATCCGGTTGTTCGAGCGGAATCAAGTACGCTGCGTCCGGCACGACCGCGATCGTGCCGCCGGGAACCTGCGAGATCGCGGCTCGTGCCTCGTCGGGCGTGAACCCGGAGTGATCGGTGCCGGTGACGAAAAGGGTGGGGATGCTCAGCCGGCTGAGACGGTCGTGGAGGTTCTGCCGGCCGAGCGAGATCGACGCGATCGCGTTGTACAGGCGGCGCCGGTCCGCGTCCCGAAGGAAATCGGCGGTCATCGCCACGGCGTCGCGGTCATGGAGACGGGTCGCCGGTGACAACTGCACCTCGACGACTCCGTCGACGAGGAACCGGACCGCGCCCATCAGCCGGTAGGCGAGCGCGAGCGCCTGCACACGCCGCCGCTCGGCAGGATGATAGGAGCGGATCGGGGTGCCGAAGGCGACAAGAGTGCGCACGCGGTCCGGGTGGTCGGTCGCGGCGAGGATGCCGACGTGGCCGCCCCACGCATTGCCGAGCCAATCGACGCGGCCTTCGGCTCCGACGGCGTCAAGAACCTCCAGCGCCGCCTGAGCGCAGTCCGCCATGGTGTAGCGGTGTCCCGGGTCTCCGCTGCGACCATGCCCGGGGCCGTCGATGAGGATCAGCCGTCGGTCCAGAGCCAAGGCGGGGGTGACGCGCTTCCAGGCCGCGCTGTCGATGAACAGACTGTGCCATAGAAGCGCCGGTGGCCCGTCCCCCATGCCCTGCACCGCAAGCGGACCGACCGCTGTGGTCACGGTGTGAAACTCCACGTGTGTCTCCATCGCTGTGCCTTTCTCGCGACCCCCGTGACACGCTCTGCCCGCCACCGGCTACTTGACACTGTCAAGCTGTACCGTAGACCTGTGCAGTTGACAGTGTCAAGTGGTATGGATCATCTCCCGGACGGAGCGGACTGGGAGGAGGGAAGTCTCGAAGCGCGCCTTGTCGCCGCCGCCCTCGGCCGCTTGCAGACCGTCGCGGCGGACCAGCTCAGCATGCGCAAGCTGGCCGCCGAACTAGGGGTGAGTCATCAGGCGCCCTACACGCACTTCCGAAGCCGGACGCGGTTTCTCGCTGCGGTCGCGGGCGCCGGTTTGTCGGTTGTGGCTGCCGAGGCACGAGAAGCAGTCGAACGAGCCGGATCGGATCCCTTCGAACGCCTCTTGGCTCTCGCGGAGCACTATGCGCGATTCATCGCCCGTGAACCACACCTCTTCGACTTGGCCTACGGGCCGACGGTGCAGATGCGGGACCACCGAGCTCTGCAGACCGCGGCCATTCAGTACTGGTCGCTTCTACGAGATGTCGTCGGCGCCTGTCAGCCACAGGGTGTGGCAGAAGGAGAGATCCAGAATCGGTGTGAGATCGCCGCGAGCATGGTCTACGGGATCGCCCGCATGGGCGCCCACGGAAAGATCCCTCGAGTCGTCAGCTCGACCCCCTCCGCTCTCATCGCCGACGCCCTTGCAACACTCGTCCTCGGCTGGCGACGCGGGGAGTGCGGTGCGCGATGAATACCTCGACGATGAGGCGGCTCGCGTCCTCGGCCGAGCCCGCCCGGCAGTTCAGCGGGCGCAATGAGCTCGGGTGATATCGGGCAGGAGCAGCGGGCCGACCTAGTCCTTTTCCTCGGCGTCACCGCCGTCCTCTTCTTCCAGCAGCGTGAGGAGTGCTTCGTCGAACGCCGCGTCGTCGGCGGTCGCCGTGAGCACCGGCTCGGCGGCGAGCGTGAGATCGATCAGCTCGCGCAGCAGCCCGCCGACCGTGGTCGAGCGCAGCAGGCGCAGCTGGTCGATCTGGCCGAGCGGCGCGATCGCCGCGAGTTGCCAGCTCGACTCGAGAGGATCGTCCGACAGCTCGATGTTCGGATCCCACTGCACGTCGGTGTATTCGGCGGCCCGCGAGAGCACGCGTCGCACGATGTTCTCGGCCTCGGTACGCAGGGGGGTCAGTGCGTCATCCCACGTGAGAGCGGGCAGCTCCCGCACCGTCGCGGTGGGGTAGGGCTCGTCGTCGCTCCACTGCGTCACCTCGACGCGGGTGCCGCCGACGGCGATCAGGTGGATGTCGCGTTCGCCTGCCATGACGTTCGTGATGCGCGCCATCGTGCCGATCTCGAAGCGCTGGTCGCCGCCGCCCGCCTCGCTGCCCCGCTCGATCAGCACGACGCCGAACTGCGGGTCGTCCTCGTCGAGCAGGCGGCCGAGCATCACGAGGTAGCGCTCCTCGAAGATCCGCAACGCCAGCGGCGTGTGCGGGAAGAGCACCGTTCCGAGCGGGAACATCGCGACGTCCGGCATACCTCCAGTCAACCAGCGATCGGGCGCCGTGGCTCGGGAATCCGCGACGGCGTCGCGCCGGCCGACGACCCACAGCGCACGCATCGCCCGCAGTCGTAGGCTCGGTGCGCGACCACGGAACGATCCGGGTCAGGCGGGCGCCGGGCGGGCCCGGAGTGGGGAGGTGCGGAGTGTCGGCACGGGACGACGGCGGCCGCGCGACGCTGCTGTACGTCGAAGACGACGCGCGCATCGCGGCGATGACGGTCGAGGTGCTCTCCGAGGTCTACGACGTCGACCACGTGACGACCGGTGAGGATGCCGTGAAGAAGGCGCTCGCCGGCCGCTACGACCTCATGGTGGTGGATCGACGCCTGCCGGGCATGGACGGGGTGGACCTCATCCGTGCCGTCCGCACGGCCCGGATCACCACGCCCATCCTCATGCTCACCGCGCTGGGAGCGGTCGACGACCGCGTGTCGGGCCTGGACGGGGGTGCGAACGACTACCTCGTCAAGCCGTTCGACTACGACGAGCTGCTCGCCCGTCTGCGTTCGCTGCGGCGCGGCTTCCGGGCGGATGCCGGACGCCGAGAGATGGGGGACTGGTCGTTCACGCCCGATTCGCAGGCGCTGTACGACCCGACCGGGTACCGCATCGCCCTCACGGCGACCGAGAGCGCGCTGCTCGAGCTGCTGACGCGGAGCCCCGAGCACGTGTTCAGCCGTGAGGAGATCCTGCGTGCGGTGTTCCGTGAGGGCGACACCGCGAGCTCGGTGGACACGTACGTGCACTATGTGCGGCGCAAGTCGACGCGCGACCTGATCGAGACCGTGCGGGCGCGCGGCTACCGAGCCGGGAACCCGTCGTGAGCGGCGCAGACGATCGGCGGCGCGTCCAGCGTGCGGCGCTGTCGATCGGTCTGTACGTCGGCATCGCCTCGGCGGTGGTCATCGCGGGCGGTGTCGGCATCCTCATCGCGGCGATCCTGCTGAACCGTCGCCCCGAGTCGGGGGAGCACCCCGAGCAGCCATTCGACGACCACGGCGGCCCCGGCGACGACTGGGTGATCGACGCCGACCGCGTGCTGCCGGTCGTGATCATCCTGGGGCTGATCGGAGTCGCCCTTCTCGGGGTGATCGCCTGGCTCGCCGCGCGGCGAGCCGTGCAGCCCCTCGCCGACGCGCTGCGGGTGCAGCGCCACTTCGTCGCCGACGCATCGCACGAGCTGCGGACGCCGCTGACGGCGCTGACGAGCCGCATCCAGGTGCTGCAGCGTCGTCACGATCGCGGCGAGCCGGTCGACGACGTCCTCCTCGAGCTGCGCGAGGACGCTGCGCTGATGACCGACGTCCTGAACGACCTGCTGCTCGCCGCGGAGGGTGCGGACGGTCCCGCCGGCGAGCCGGCCTCGGTCGCCGACGCGGTGCGCACGGCGCTCGCATCGCTGCGCCCCGTCGCCGAGGACGCGGGGGTCGAGCTGACGGCCGACATCGATCGGGACGGCAGGGTCGCGCTGCCGGCCGTCACGCTGGTGCGCCTGGTGGTCGCGCTCGCCGACAACGCCGTGCAGCACTCGCCGGCCGGCGGGCAGGTGACGGTGCGCGTGGGCACCGACAGGCCAGACGCGGTCATCCGTGTGATCGACGAGGGCCCCGGCATCCGAGGGATCTCGCCCGATGCGGTGTTCGCGCGGTTCGCCCGCTCCGCCGAGAGCGGGCGGCGGCGCGGATTCGGCCTGGGCCTCTCGCTCGTGCGCGATGTCGCGGTGCGGTCGGGCGGAAGCGTCGAGGTGGAGCGCACATCGGATGCCGGGACCACGTTCCTGCTGCGGCTGCCGCTCGTGACGTGATCGTCAGAACGTCGGCGAGGCTCCGACGACATCGACGGTCACGCCGTCGAGCCACCGGGTGACGCGACCGTCGTCGGCGATCACGAGGCCGGTGCGGGTGCCCGAGCGCGGGATCCACGAGCGGTCTTCGAACCCCGCGACCACCGCCGCGGTCGCCCAGAGATCCGCCTGGGCGAGTCCGTCCGCCACCACGGTCGCGCTCGCCGTCCCGAGCGCGGGTGCGCCGGTGCGCGGATCGATGATGTGATGACCGCGTTCGGCGGCACCGGAGGTGGCCACGGCGCCGTCGGTGACCTCGAGGGTCGCGATCACCGCGCCCGGGTGATGCGGGTCGGCGACGCCGATGTTCCATCGCCAGTCGGCGTCGGGAGCGGTGAAGAGCTGCATGTCGCCGCCGGCGTTGACGCCGACCGCAACCTCCTCCGCGACGAGCGGCGCGAGGTGCCGGCGCGCGGCCGTCTCGACCGCCCACCCCTTCACGTAGCCGGTGGGATCGAACCATCCGCGCCACATCGCCGAGAACAGACCGCCGGTGGCGACCGCGGCTGCCCGGCACGCCGCGTCGACCTCGGCGACCCGCGGGTCGGCATCCGCGAGGGCGATCTCACCTCGCGCGAGGCGAATCATGTCGGAGTCTTCGCGATACGTCGAGAAGACCCGATCGAGATCGCGCAGCTCGGCGAAGCACGCATCGACGGCCCGTGCCGTGGACGCGCGCAGCGAATCGCTGCGGCTGAGCACGTGGATGCTCATCGCCGTGCCCATGATCTGCTCGACGCGCACGATCCGGTGCGGCGCCGCCGTGCGCGGACTCGCGACCGACATCAGCTCTGCGCCTGATCGATCGCGCTCTGCAGCGACGTGATGTACCCCTGGCTGGTGTAAGTCGCGCCGGACACCATGTCGATCTGCGCGCTCTGCGTCTGCGTGGTCTCGGAGATGAGCACCGGCAGGGCGCGCTCGTTGATCTGCCGATCCTTCGAGTTGCTCGCGGGGTAGTCGAGCACCTGCACGTCGGTGATCGCGCCGCCCGAGACCGAGATCTGCACCTGGACGGGACCGTAGCGCGTATCAGCGGATGCGCCGGTGTAGGTTCCGTCGACGAGACCCGACGCGCTCGAGGACGTCGCCCCTCCGCTCTGCGTGGACGTCGAACCCGACCCTGAGCCGGAGCCCGCGTCGTCGTCATCGGACTCGTCGTCCCCCTCCTGCGATTCGTCGTCGGATGTGTCGCCGGTCGCCGGCGCGGTCGCCCCCGCGTCGCTGGATACGGTGCCGCTGGATGCGACGGGCTCGGTCGCCGCCATCGGGTCGACCGCGTCGAGCGACGTGCGGTAGCTGAACAGCAGCACGAGTCCGCTGAGCGTGGCCAGGACGGCGTAGACGATTCTCTTCATGGCTGCTCCTTCGGGCTGCTCAGATGGTGAAGGACTCGGAGTGGATGCGGTCGGCGGGGACGCCGGCGTCGCGGAGGTCGCGCTGGACGGACCGCATCCAGTCGGCGGGGCCGCACACGTACACGTCGTACGCGTCGAGATCCGGCGCGAGGAAGCGGATGAGGTCCGGTCCGCGCCAGGCGGCGTGGCTCTGTGCGAGCCACGGCGATCCGCCGTGCGCGCGGGGGCCGGCCATCGGCGCGTGCCGCACGCCGCGGAGGGCGACCAGCTGCGCGATCGCGGGCTGCCGCAGTGCGTCGCCCGCAGAGCTGTCGCGCGTGAGCAGCACGGCATCGCCGGGGGCGTACGGCTGCTCCTCGAGGAGTGCCACCAGGGGCGCGACCCCGGCGCCGGCGCCGATCATCAGCAGCTTCGATCCTGAGCGGACGTCACCGGTCATGTGACCGTACGGGCCCTCGATCAGCACCCGGGTGCCCACCGGCATCGCGGCCAGGCGATGCGTGCCGTCGCCGGCGAAGCGCGCCGTGATCGACAGGGTGCCGTTGTGGGGCGTACCCGAGAGCGAGAACGGGTGGCCGCGGGTCCACCCCGCGCCGTCGACGAACCGCCAGACGAAGAACTGTCCGGCTCGGGCCTTCAGTTGATGCAGCGCGCGCCCCGACATGCGCACGGTCACGCCGCGATCGCCGTCGCGCTCGACGCCGGTCACGCGGATGCCGTGGCGCGCCGACCGCGCGAGAGGCAGCGCGATCCGGAACACGAGCACCGACGCCACCGCGATCGCCCACAGCGTCCACCAGTACGCCGTGGCGAGCGGGGAGGACAGGAAGTCCGCCCCCGTCCACAGCTGGTGGGGGAGCGCGAGGCCCACACCGAGATAGGCGTACAGGTGCAGCAGGTGCCAGGACTCGTACCGCATCTTCCGCCGGGCGCGGCGGATGGAGGTCACCACCACGAGGAGGATGAGCAGCGTGCCGGCGGTCGCGAGCAGCATTCCCGGGTACTCCCAGATGAACTCCCACAGCTGCGCGATCGGATCGATGCCCGACGAGGCCGCGTAGCCGGCGACGAGGAGCCCGATGTGGGCGACGAGCAGCCAGAACGACCAGAAGCCGACGAAGCGGTGCATCGGCGTGATCGCATCGCGACCGAAGCCGCGCTCGAACACGGGCACCCGGGCCATGAGGAGGACCTGGTACAGGAGCAGATTCGCCGAGACGAGCCCCGTCAGCCGACCCAGCGTGGTGAGGGTCTCGGCGGTGAGCCCGAGGGTCGCGAGGATCCCGCCGCCGGCCACCCAGAGCGCGACCACGAACAGGCTCGTGAGCCAGATGATCGCCGTGGCGCCGGCGTGCCAGAGCGCCCGGTTGCCGGTCGCGCGCACCGGTGCGACCGGCGCGGTCGCGCGTGGCGGCACCGGTGCGGCTGTCCGAGGAGGGGGAGCGAGTGCGGTCATGCGCTCATGCTCGACCGGCGACTCTGAGGCTGGTCTAAGAATCGGCTCGTCACAGCGAGCTCATAGCGAACACTGGCCTGGCGCACCGCCGGAGCCCGCCGATGTGGCGAATCTAGACTGGCCGCGTGACCTCTTTCGCCGCCGCGCTCGCCGCCGGCCCGATCGTCCTGGACGGCGGGCTCGGCACGCTCCTCGAGTCTCACGGGCACGACCTGTCGTCCTCGCTGTGGTCCGCCCGGCTCCTGCTCGAAGACCCGTCCGCGATCCGCCGGGCGCACGAGGAGTTCTATCGCGCGGGGGCGCGAGTCGCGATCAGCTCCTCGTACCAGGTGAGCTACGACGCGCTGGATGCCGTCGGCCTGACGCGCGGCGACGTCGACGGGCTGCTGCGTCGGAGCGTGCAGCTCGCCCGCGAGGCGCGCGAGCTGGCGGGGCTGCCGGAGGACGAGGCCTGGGTCGCGGCATCCGTCGGTCCCTACGGCGCCTCGCGCGCCGACGGCAGTGAGTACACGGGCGTCTACGACATCGGTCTGGAGTCGCTCCGGGAGTGGCATCGTCCCCGTCTGCACGCGCTCGCGGCGGCCGCACCCGATGCGCTCGCGGTGGAGACCGTGCCCTCACTCGTGGAGCTCGAGGCCATCTGCCGCGAGGTCGACGGGATCGGCATCCCGACCTGGCTGAGCGTGACGGTCGCCGACGGCGCGCTGCGGTCCGGGGACTCGATCGCCGACGCGTTCGCGCTCGCGCGCTCCGTGCCCGACGTCGTGGCGGTCGGTGTGAACTGCTGCGACGCGGCCGATGTCGGCCCGGCGATGACGCTCCTCGCCGGTGCGCACGGTGTCGTCTACCCGAACAGCGGCGAGCGCTGGAACGCGCAAGCACGCGAATGGTCGGGCGCGGCATCCGGGATCGCCGCCTCGGCCGCGGAGTGGATCGCGCAGGGAGTGCGCCTGGTGGGCGGATGCTGCCGCGTCGGCCCCGACGAGATCCGCGCCATTGCGCGCGAAGTCGCCGCGCATTCGCCGCAGACGGACCCGGCACCCGCGCGTCGCGCGTAGCGTGGAAGACCACCCACCCCGGAGGTTCTCATGTCGCGCATCCTGATCATCGGCGGACACGGAAAGATCGCCCTCCTGCTCGCGCCGCTTCTGGTCGCGCGCGGCGACGATGTGACTTCCGTCATCCGCAATCCGGCGCACGCCGCCGATGTCGAGGCGACCGGCGCGACGGCGCTCGTCGCCGACGTCGAGAAGCTCACGGTGGACGAGCTCGCCGCGACGCTCTCGGGGCAGGACGCGGTGGTCTGGTCGGCCGGTGCGGGCGGCGGGAATGCCGCGCGCACGTATGCCGTCGACCGCGACGCGGCGATCCGCTCGATGGACGCGGCCGCCGCCGCGGGCGTGGACCGGTACGTCATGGTGTCGTACTTCGGCGCGGGGCGCGACCACGGCGTACCGGCGGACAATCCGTTCTTCGCCTACGCCGAGGCGAAGGCCGCCGCCGACGAGCATCTGCGCGCGTCAAGACTCGCGTGGACCATCCTCGCCCCGAGCACGCTCACGTCGGACGCCCCGACCGGTCGGATCGACGTCGATGCGGACGAGTCCGGGTCGGTGAGCAGGGCGGATGTCGCGGCCGTGGTCGCCGCGGTGCTGGCGGAGGACCGCACGCGCGGCCGCACCATCCGCTTCAACACGGGTGATCAGCCCATCGTCGAGGCGATCGGGTGACCGATCCCGAGACCGATCGGGACGCGGCGGAACTCCGAGCGCTGCTCGAGGAGCGCACACGCGACGTGCGGGCGCGGCTCGCGCTCATCGAGGAGCGCCTCGATCGGATCCGCGCGGAGCGCAGCGGGGCGAACGACGACGACGAGCACGATCCCGAGGGGGAGACGTTGTCGACGGAGTGGTCGCGTGCCGCGGGGCAGCGCGCGGATGCGCTGCAGGAGATGACGTTGCTGGATGCGGCGAAGGCACGCCTCTTCGACGGGACCTACGGATTCTGCGAGCGGTGCGGGCGACCCATCCCCGTCGAGCGTCTGCGGCTGCATCCGTCGGCCACGCACTGCGTGCCGTGCGCGGAGCGCCGCTGACCGCGCCGCAGAACCGCGGCGTTCAGTCCACCCGGACGAATCGGGGTCCGTCGTCGTCCTTGCGCCGGACCCGCTCGTCCCACATCGTGCGCGGGCGCACCCACAGCCCGTGCTCGCCGTAGAGCGCGCGATAGACGACGAACTCTTCCTCGGTCTCGCTGTGACGGGCCGTCCCGATCACCTCGTACTCGCGTCCCTTGTAGTGGCGGTAGCGGCCGGGCTCGATGTCGCTCATGAGCCGAGAGTAGTTCGCGGTGGGATGGTGTGCCCGTCGTACGCTGGATCGGTGCCCACCGTCCTCAACGTCTCCGCGTACCTCTTCACGCGCCTCGAGGATCCGCACGCCCTGCGACCGACGCTGAGGGAGCGAGCCGTCGCCGCCGGACTCCGCGGCACGATCCTCCTGGCCGAGGAGGGGATCAACCTGTTCCTCGCCGGTGATCCGGCGCCGGTGCGCGGCTTCCTGGACGAGCTGCGGCAGGACGAACGGTTCGCGGCGCTGACGGCGAAGGAGAGCTGGTCGCACACGCAGCCCTTCGGCAGGATGCTCGTCAAGGTCAAGCGGGAGATCATCCGCATGGATCGCCCGACGATCAGACCCGAAAGCGGCCGGGCGCCTGCCGTCGCGCCCGCGACGCTGCGTCGCTGGCTCGAGCAGGGCGCAGACGACGACGGGCGCGAGGTCGTGCTGCTCGACACCCGCAACGCCTTCGAGGTCGACTACGGCGCGTTCGAGGGCGCGCTCGACTGGCGTCTGGAGCGCTTCACGCAGTTTCCGGATGCCGCCGAGCGTCACCGCGATCAGCTGCGGGGCAAGACCGTGGTGAGCTACTGCACCGGCGGCATCCGATGCGAGAAGGCGGCGCTGCACCTGCGCGAGGACGGCATCGACGCCTTTCAGCTCGACGGCGGGATCCTGGGCTACTTCGAGCAGGCCGGATCCGCGCACTGGACGGGCGAGTGCTTCGTGTTCGACGAGCGCGAGGCGCTCAGCACCGACCTGGCCCCCCGCGCCGGGGGAGCTGAAAACATCCCGACAACCGCCCCGCGCGCCCTCTGAACGATATATCGTTATGTATCGTCGAGCTCATCGGGGGCGTCGGCGCAGAGGAGGTCATCATGAGCGGTTCGAACATGGGCGATTGGTTCAGCGGCGGCGGAATGAGCGGCGGCATGGGCGGAAGCCGCGGACGCGGCGGTTCCCAGGGCTGGCCGATGGCCGGCGTGTGGGAGGCCATGGAGCAGCTGCGCTCGCAGTTCGAGCAGAAGGTCGGACCCCGCATGGGGCGCGGCGACGTGCGATCGGCCGTCCTCGCCCTGCTCGCGGAGGCCCCGATGCACGGCTACCAGATCATCCGCGAGATCGAGGATCGCAGCGGCGGCGCGTGGAAGCCGAGCCCGGGCTCGGTCTACCCCACGCTGCAGCTGCTCGTCGACGAAGGTCTCATCACGGCGGAGGAGTCGGGCGGACGCAAGACGTACTCCCTCACCCCCGAGGGCCGCGAGGTGGCGGGCGTCGAGACCGATCGCTCCGCGCCGTGGGAGTCGATGGGCGCGCGTGACAGCTCGCGGATGAGCGCGCTGCCGAAGGCGGGCATCGACCTCGCGCAGGCCGTCGCACAGGTCGGGCGTTCCGGCAGCTCGGAGCAGGTGAAGGAGGCTGTCGCCGTCCTGGACGAGGCGCGCCGTAAGATCTTCACCATCCTCGCTCAGGACTGACGCCCGCACCGAAGAACGACGGGGTGCCCGCGGCACGTCGGCGTCAAGGAGATCCGATGTCCGACGTTCGCAGCATGCGCGCGCGTTATCGCAAGATCACGCGCTTCGCGGCGCGCTACCTGGTCCAGGCGTGGTGGTACGAGCTGTTCCTGCCGCGCCTGGGGCTCTCGCGCATCTCGGCGCGCAACCGTGCGGTGCGTCTGCAGCGCATCGCGCAGCACTTCCATCGGCTCGCGGTGGACCTCGGCGGCCTCATGATCAAGGTCGGCCAGTTCATGTCGTCGCGCCTCGACGTGCTGCCGCCCGAGATCACCAAAGAGCTCGAGGGGCTGCAGGACGAGGTGCCGCCGGTGCCGTTCCCCGCGATCCGTGAACTCGCGGAAGCTGAGCTCGGGGTGCCGCTCGACAGGGCGTTCACCTTCGTCGATCCGACCCCGCTCGCGGCGGCATCCCTCGGTCAAGCCCATCGGGCGCGGCTGGCGGATGCCGATGCCGACGAGACCGGACTGCGCGATGTGGTCGTCAAGATCCAGCGCCCGGGCATCGATCAGATCGTGGACGTCGATCTGCGGGCACTGCGGCGCGTGGCCGTGTGGCTCAGCAAGGTGCGGCTCGTCTCGGATCGCGTCGACATGCCGGCCCTCGTCGAGGAGTTCGCCTCCACGAGCCTCGAGGAGATCGACTACCTGCACGAGGCGGTCTCGGCGGAGCGCTTCGCCGCGGACTTCGCGGGCGATGCCCGGATGAGCGTTCCCGAGGTCGTGTGGGAGCGCACGACCCGCCGGGTGCTCACCCTGCAGGACGTGACGGCGATCAAGATCACCGATCTCGACGGGCTGCGTGCGGCCGGCATCGACCCGCACGACGTCGCGATCGACTTCGCGTCGGTCATGTTCGACCAGCTCTTCCGCAACGGCTTCTTCCACGCCGACCCGCACCCCGGCAACATCTTCGTGACGCCGTACCGGGAGCCCTCGCCCGACGGGAGGACGTGGAGATTCACGTTCATCGACTTCGGCATGATGGGCGAGGTCCCCGCGACGCTCCGGCGGGGGCTGCGGCAGCTGCTCATCGCCGCCGCGTCACGCGATGGCAAGGGGATGGTCGACGGCATCCGCGATGTCGGCGTCCTCCTGCCCTCGGCCGACACCGTGGAACTCGAGCGGGCGATGACGAAGCTCTTCGCGCGCTTCGGCGGCATGGGTTTCGCCGAGCTCGCGGAGGTGGACCCCCGTGAGTTCCGTGCGTTCGCGATCGAGTTCGGCGACGTCGTGCGCTCGCTGCCGTTCCAGCTGCCGGAGAACTTCCTGCTGATCGTGCGCGCCATGTCGCTGACGTCGGGGATGTGCAGTTCGCTGGATCCGTCCTTCAACATCTGGGACGCCGTGGAGCCCTACTCCGCCGAGTTGATCCGCCAGGAGGGCGGCAACGTCGTGCAGGACTTCGCCAAGAGGGCGGTGACCCTCGCCGGCACGGCGGCCCGACTGCCGCAGCGTCTCGACGACCTCTCCACCCGTCTGGAGGAGGGGCGGCTGTCGGTGCAGAACCCGAGGGTCGAGCGTCGCCTGCGCAGCCTGGAACGGACGATGCGACGTGTGATCTCGGCCGTGATCTTCGCGGCACTCTTCATCGGCGGGATCATCCTGCGTGCGGACGACATCGTGCTGGGCACGGTGGTGCTCATCGCATCGGTCGTGCCCCTGGTGCACGCGCTGCTTGCCGGCTGGTTCTCCCGCCGCGTGCCCTGACGGCATCCGCCGTCGTCGCGGTCAGTCGCGCAGGCCGATCCGATCGGGGATCTCGAACGGCAGGTGCGGCAGCCAGGAGGCCGGGTCGGGCCATGCCCTGGACGACGGGAGATTGCCGAGGAGGCGGCGGAGGGCGGCATCCCGCGCGTTCGTGGGGGCGGGAGAGGCGAGGATGCGCTGCGGGGCGCGGTGTCCGAGCGCGCCGCACCACCAGTGGCGCCACGTGTCCGGCGCCGCCTCGGGCTCGAGGACGATGTAGTAGTCGGGCATGAGCGCCGAGCCCGCGGTGAAGCTCGCGAGCGCGGTGTCGACCTCGATCTCGAGGGCGCCGAGCGTGGAGCGCTCCTCGAAGAGCTCGACCCATGCCGCGGCGACGTGCTCGAGGGGATCCGCGTCGTGCACGACCCAGGGCGTGCCGGAGGCGGCGATCCGCCGGGTCGCGAGGGCGGGCTCGGTGTCGCGGAGTGCGAGCACCTCGACCCCGCGGATGCCGTCGAGGGTGGCCAGGGCTTCTTCGGACTGATCGCCGACGATCGCGACGATGGTTCCGGTGTTCATCGTGTGCGCCATGTTCCATCGTACGGCGCACACAGCCGGGATCGGCGGATCCCGGGCCGGGTCAATCGCGGAGCGCAGTGGCTCCGTATACGGGGATCGCGGATGCGAAGATCAGTACCAGCCGACGGACTGCGAGTGACCCCACGCGCTGCACGGGGACCCGTAGCGGCCGCTGATGTAGCCGAGGCCCCACGAGATCTGCGTGGCGGCGTTCGTCTGCCAGTCCGCCCCGGCCGTGGCCATCTTGCTGCCGGGGAGCGCCTGCGGAATGCCGAACGCCCCGCTGGAGGCGTTGTAGGCCTGCGAGTTCCAGCCCGACTCCTTGTTCCAAAGCGAGACGAGGCAGTTGAACTGGTCGTCGCCCCACCCGTAGCCGCCGATCATGCCGCGCGCGATGGCCTGAGCCTCGCCGGCGCTCGTGCCGGGACCCGCGAAGACCGGCGCGCTGCTGCCGACGGACGGTGCGGAGCTCTTCGCCGCTGCGGCGGCGGCCTCTGCGGCGGCAGCTGCGGCCGCGGCCTCGGCTTCGGCCTTCGCCTTCGCGGCGGCCTCCTGCTCGGCCTTCAGCGCGATCGCGGCGTCGAGGCTTCCGCGCAGGCCGTTCACGTCCACCTCGACGGCGGCGACCTGCTCGGTGACCTCGTCGACGAACGCGGGGACGAGTTCGGCGGGCAGCCGGTCAGCCAGCTCGAGCCGATCCACGGCGCTTTCGAGCTCGTCGGTGTCGACCGTGGTGTCCGGCACACCCACATCGAGGCCCGACGCGGCGATGTCAGCGGCGACGGTTTCGGCGGCGGTCAGCGCTTCGGTGGCGGCTGCGAGTGCCGCGTCCGTCTCGGACGCGGTGGGGTCGTCGGCCGCATCGGCGACCACCGAGGGCAGGGGAGTCGAGTACGACGCGAGCACGAAGCCCTCAGAGGTGAAGGCGGCCTGGGCCGGTGCCCCGGGAACGGTGACGGCGGCGCCGGCGGCGGCGACCAGACCGAAGGCGAGACCTGCCGCGATGATCGCGGGACGTCGACGCGAGCGACGCTCGGCGGCGCGGCGGCTGCGGCGGGCGGGGACGATCGTGGGGGACGTGTTCGTGTTCGTGCGCATGAAAACCGGTTCCGTATGGGGGATCAGCGCCTTCGGGACAGGCGCCGCGCATCCGCGGAACGGACACAGGGTTCTTCGAGTGTCCCGGGGCCACCTGGGCGTTACCTGAGCGTTACATGGGAGCGGTGGGCGGAAAAGGCCAGATCAGAGGCTCGGTGAAACGACGAACGGATGCCGCGACCAGAGGTCGACGGCATCCGTCGTGTTCCGTCGGGACGAGCGGACCCGCCCCGACAGGTGAGAGATCAGAGGGGGCGGATGTTCGCAGCCTGCATGCCCTTGGGGCCACGCTCGGCGTCGAATTCGACCTTCTGGTTCTCGGTGAGCTCCTTGTAGCCGCTCGCGGCGATCGCGGTGTAGTGCGCGAACAGGTCGGCTCCACCGTCGTCGGGGGCGATGAATCCAAAGCCCTTCTCGGAGTTGAACCATTTCACGGTGCCAGTGGCCATCGTGTCATTCCTTTTACTTTTCGGGCCGCGTGAGCGACCAGGGGTGCCGCGCCGCAGTGTGCGGAACGGACGATTGAGGCGCGGGGGACCCGCGGGGGTGCGGGCGACGTGCGTGGCGGATGCCGCGACGGCGGCGCGCGCGAGATCACCGGTGGCGTGCACGCCGAGGTCTTCGCCGCGGGCGCTGTGGGCTTCGTGCCCGAGTGCGGTCAGCGAGACGAAGCCGGCGTACTCTCCGGCTGACGTGGCGACCTCGACGTGATCGTCGGCGGGTCGCCAGTGCAGGGCGGGTCGTGCTGCGGGGGTGGGGATGGTGACGGAGGTCAAGAGATCTTTCAGAAGATGCGCGGTGGCGTCCGGCGATCGGATCCGACGGATCGTGGGCGGGCGCTCGTGCGCGGAGTCGTAGGGAGGATGTCGTGGCGACGATCCGGGCGTCGTGTTGTCAGTGGTCCAAGCTCTGCATCTGTGCGGAGTGGGTGACGACGCAAGACCCGAGTGGGCGAACTCAACACTAGCAGTCCCGGCTGTGAGACGGCCGCACGTGCCGGAGAAGAGGGGTCAGAGACTCTCGGACTCAGGGGCGGACGCGGACGCGGCGCCCCTCGAAGCCGACCACGTCGCCGATCTGGAGCTGCCGGCCGCGACGGCGATCGACCTCGCCGTTGACCGTGACGAAGCCGTCGATGATCGCTTCCTTCACATCTCCGCCGGAGTCGAGGAGCCCTGCGAACTTGAGGAACTGCCCGAGGCGGATCATGTCGCCGCCGATGGAGACGTCGACGATCGGAGCCGGTTTCGTCACCCCGGAATGCTAACCGACGAGTCCGCACGCCTGGTCGAGTCTCGCAACCCGGCGTACCATCACAGCGTGAGCAGGATCTTCGGGATGAGCTTCGCATCGGTGTACCCGCTGTACATCGCGAAGGTCGAGCGAAAAGGGCGCACGAAGGCCGAGCTCGACGAGGTCATCGAATGGCTCACCGGATTCGACGACGCGGAGCTGGCCCGTCATCTCGACGAGGGGACGACGTTCGAGGCGTTCTTCGCGGACGCCCGTCTCAATCGGCACGCGGAGTTGATCACCGGCACCGTGTGCGGCGTCCGCGTGCAAGAAGTCGAAGACCCTCTGATGCGGAAGATCCGCTACCTCGACCTCCTCGTGGACGAGCTCGCCCGCGGGAAGGCGATGGGCAAGATCCTCCGAGCGCCGCAGCCCGCCTGAGCCCGCGCCGCGGACCCCTCATCCCGCCGCGCGCTCGCGCTCGCGCTCGACGAGCCGGACGAGGGTCGGCAGGCCGCGGGACGTCGCGGGGCCGCCGGTCAGCCGCTCGGCGACCGGGGTCGCGTTGCTCTCGGCATCCCGTTCATTCGTCGTGACGATCCACCCCGCCCCGGCCTCCACGATCCGGCACCGGCGATGCGCGGCCGTGCGCGAGGTCTCGGCGTCTTCGAGGTCGATGACTCCGCCATCGTGCAGGGTCAGTTCGCAGCGGCGGGCGTCGCTGCGCGTGGCGTGTCGGCCGACGATGTCGACGACCTCGGCCCACGGCATCCAGAAGCCGTCCCGTTCCGCACCGGAGCGCACGGCGAGCGCATGCAGGGCATCCGAGACGACCCCGTCCGCATCCGTCGAGTCGAAGAGCACGGTGCCGTTGCTCTGGAAGGTCCGCACGTCGTGTGCCCCCGCGAGCAGGAAGGACGCGACGACGTCGTCGGTCGAGGGGTGGCCGCGCTGGCCCTGGTTGACGTTGCGGAGGAAGGCGACGCACTGCACATCCGGATCGTACGACGCTCCGCCGACACGGCGGGGCGGCTCTTGTAGCGTGAGGGTCGATACGCAACGGCGCCGACGCGCGGCGCCCGGCACGGGAAGGCGCACGGTGTCGATCGATTCGTTCCCGGTGATCGGCATCGCCCTCGCCGTGCTGTCCGCGGCGCTGCTCACGGTCGGCAACCTGCTGCAGTCGCGGGGGGTCGCAACGCGCCGCGTGGGGGCCGCGGGTGCGCTCGGCCAGGCGACATCGCTGTTGCGCAGCCCCGTCTGGCTCGCCGGCTCCGCGCTGTTCGGGCTGGCGATCCTCGCGCAACTCGCGGCGCTGGCTTTCGCGCCGCTCATCGTGGTGCAGCCCGTCGGCGTGGTCGCCCTCGTGTTCGCATCGCTCCTCACGGCGGTGCTGACCAGACAGGCGCCTCCGATCAGGGAAGTGCTCGCGATCGCGGTGTGCGTGGTGAGCCTCGGCGTGTTCGTCACGGTCGCGGCGGCGGTGAGCGCACAGACCACGATCACCGACCGACAGCTGGTCGCGGTGCTCGTCGTGCTCGCCGTCGTGCTCGTCGCGACCGGCGTCGCGTTCGCCGTGGGCCGGGGCCGGCGACTGCCGCCCGTCCTGTTCGTGCTGCTGGGCGGCCTGTACTCGGGGTTCGTCGCCACGCTGGGCAAGACCGTGATCCTGCGCATCCAGACGGCTGTGCGCACCGATGACCTCCGCATCGACGACACCAACGTCCTCACGCTCGGGTGCGTCCTCGGTATCGCGATCGCCGGTGCACTGTCGATCGTGTTCGTGCAGACCGCGCACACCGTGAACAATCCGCAGACCGTCGTCGCCGGACTGACTGTGGTGGATCCGTTCATCGCCGTCGTGCTCGGCATCACGGTGCTGCAGGAGGCGGCCGGCGCCCCGCCGTGGAGCTTCGTCGTCTTCGCGGTCGCCGGCCTGACGGCGATCGCGGGCGTGTGGATGCTGGCGCAGGCGCAGCAGGATCCGGAGGCGGATTCCTCGCCCACCGGCCGCGTTCCGGGGGTCGTCTGACGCGCCCGCACTTCCGCTCGGCGGACGCGCGCCGTAGGTTCGACGCATGCCCGACCGTGCGGTGCCGAATCTGCCCTCGCGTGACTTCGACGTCACCGTCGCCTTCTACGGCGCCTTCGGATTCACCGAGGTCTACCGCGACGGCGGATGGCTCATCATCCGCCGCGAGGGGATCGAGCTGGAGTACTTCCTCGCTCCGGAACACGATCCGTACTCGAGCTGGTTCATGGCGAGCGTGCGCGTACGGGATCTGGACGGACTGTACGCGGCGGTGCGCGCGAGCGGCGTCCCCGAGCGCACCACCGGCATCCCCCGGCTCGTGGCGGCGGCGCTGCAGGAGTGGGGCCGGCGGGCCGGCTACCTCATCGACCCTGACGGTACGCAGCTGCACCTGATCGAAGAGGTCTCCTGACCGAAGAGGTCTCCTGACCGTCCGGCCCCGGCATGCCGGGGGGATGGCATCATGGCCGTCATGAAGGCTGCGCTCGTCCTCGCCACGCAGCAGTTCGAGAAGCACCCCGCTTTCGATGACCCCGAGATCGACATCGTCTTGCTCGTCGAGTCGGATGCCGCCTTCCGCCGGCGTCCGTACCACGCGCACAAGATCGTCCTGCTGCTGTCGGCGATGCGGCACACCGCCCAGCGGCTCGAACGCGCGGGCAAGACGGTGGACCGCGTGCCGCTCGACGACGACGCGGGATTCCTCGAGGGCCTCCGGCAGCTGGTCCGTCGTCACCGCATCGAGGCGCTCGCGTGGATGAGCGCCACGGATCGCGGGATCGATCGGCGACTGCTCCGCTTCTGCGGGCAGGAGGCCCTGCGGACCCGGGTGTACCCCGACGGGCTGTTCCTCACCCCCGCCCGCGACGTCGACGAGTGGTTCGCGGGGCACGCCGCCGCGCGCATGGAGGACTTCTACCGGTGGCAGCGTCGCCGGACCGGCATCCTGATGGACGGCTCGCAACCCGCCGGGAGGAGGTGGAACTTCGACGCCGACAATCGGGAGCCGCTGCCGAAGGGCGGCATCGACGTTCCGCCGCCGCCGGTGGCCGACCCCGACGAGATCACGCGGCAGGTGATCGCGGAGGTCGCCGGCCGCTTCCCCGATGCGCCGGGGGACCCGGCCGGATTCTGGCTGCCGGTCACTCCCGAAGCCGCCCGGGCATGGCTCGACGATTTCGTCTCGCGACGACTCGCCCTCTTCGGCCGCTACGAGGACGCCATGGCCGCCGACGAGCCGTTCCTCTTCCATTCGCTCCTCAGCCCGCTGCTCAACATCGGCCTCCTCACGGTGGACGAGGTGGTGGATGCCGCACTCGGTGCGCGCGAAGACGTGCCGCTCGCCGCGCTGGAGGGCTTCCTCCGCCAGGTGATCGGCTGGCGGGAGTACATGCGGGGTGCGTACCGCGCGATGCCCGGGCTGATCGACGCGAACCACTTCGGGCTGAACAGGCGCCTCGAGCCGTGGTGGTACACCGGCCGCGGCATCCCGGATGATCTGCCCGTTCCCGTCCGGACCGTCCTCGAGCGCGTGCACCGCTGGGGTTACGCGCACCACATCGAGCGCCTCATGGTGCTCGGCAACTGGTTCCTGCTCCAGGGGTACGACCCGCGCGAGGTCTACGAGTGGTTCTGCGCGCTGTTCGTCGACGCGTACGAGTGGGTCATGGTCCCGAACGTGCAGGGCATGAGCCAGTTCGCGGACGGCGGTCGTGTCGCCACGAAGCCGTACATCTCGGGTGGCGCGTACCTGCAGAAGATGGGCTCGTGGTGGGCGACCGCGGCCGACGCGCGCGATTCGGCGTTCACGAGCGCCTACTGGGGCTTCCTCGAGGAGCACGAGGACCGCCTCGCGGGCAATCCGCGGCTGGCGCTGCCGCTCGCCCAGATGCGCAAGCGGCGCGCGTCGAGCGATTCGGCGTAGCCTGAATCCGTGCCCCTCGACCCGCGCTCAGAACTCGCGAGGGCGCACCTGGCGAAGCTGGCCGCGGACGCCGACGCCGGGCATGGAAAGCGCGTCTTCGATGCGTTCCGGAACCAGCCGACCGCGCCCGATTCCCGTCGGGCCGCCGTCCTCATGCTTTTCGGCGTCCTCGACGGGATCCGCAGTGATCGCGATGCCCGGACGGATGCGGTCTCCCGCGACCTGGATGTGCTCCTGTTGCAGCGCGCCATGACGCTGCGCGCGAATCCCGGTCAGGTCGCGTTCCCCGGCGGGCGCGTGGACCCCGACGACGACGGCATCGTCGCCGCGGCGCTGCGCGAGGCCGAGGAGGAGACCGGCCTCGATCCGGACGGCGTCGAGGTCCTCGGGGTCCTGGAGACCGTGCCGCTGGCCTTCACCCGCCACGTCGTGACCCCCGTGCTCGGGTGGTGGCGCCGTCCCTCGCCCGTGCGGGTCGTGGACGAAGCGGAATCCGCCGACGTCTTCCGTGCCCCGGTCGCCGACCTGCTCGACCCCGACCGGCGCGGCGTGACGGTCATCCGCCGCGGCGGACAGGAGTGGCGCGGGCCCGGCTTCCTCGTGCCGCGCCTCGCTGAGGGCGAGGACGGCGAGCGCGAGCATCTGGTGTGGGGATTCACCGCGATGCTCCTGGACGGACTGTTCGACCGGCTCGGCTGGACCGAGCCGTGGGACCGGTCGAGGGAGCTTCCGCTCACTCTTCCCGAGGACGCCTCACGGTCCGCGTGAGGACCCCTGACCTCGGCCGAGCGGGAAGCCTACGATGAAGGTGAGCCGTACCGCGAGGTGAGGAGGACCTCATGATCCAGGTCCGTGTCGCCGGAGTCGCGCTCGACCCGACCGGTCAGCACGTCATCCTGTTGAAGCCGATCGACGAACTGCCGGCAGAGGGGCGGATCCTCCCGATCTGGATCGGCGCGCAGGAGGCGACGTCGATCCTCATCGCCGTGGAGGGCGCCGAGGTCCCACGGCCGCTCGCGCACGATCTGATGCGGTCACTCCTGGGCGCCGTGGACACGAGCGTGCGCAGCGTCGCCGTGACCCGCATCGACGAGGGCACGTTCTACGCCGAGATCACGCTGGACGGTCCCGCCGGTGAGCGCATCGTCGACGCGCGACCCTCGGACGCCGTCGCCCTCGCGTCGCGGGTGGGTGCGCCGCTGTGGGTGGCGGAGGAGGTCATGGACGACGCGGGCGTGCCCGACTCCGTGACGGAGGTGGATGCCGAGATGGCGACCGAGGAGAGGCTCGACGAGTTCAAGAGGTTCCTCGACGACGTCGACCCGGACGACTTCCGCGGCTGACCCGTCACGCCGCGCGACGCACGCTCTCCGCGACCTGGGCGATGTCTCCGCGCCAGGGGGCGCCGTGTCCGGGGAGGACCCATTCGGCATCCAGCGCGGTCAGCCTCTCGAGCGAGTCGAGTGCGACGTCCGGTTCGTCGGTGAACGGCGCGGGCTGGAGGCCCTCGCCACCGGTCAGGACGTGCCGTGTCGTCAGGGCGTCGCCGACGAACGCCGCGCGCACCGAGGGCACGTGGATCGCGATGCTGCCGGGGGAGTGTCCCGGCATCCCGACCACGACGGGTGCGCCCGGCAGGGGGAGGACCTCGCCGTCCGCGATCTCCACGACGTCGGAGAGGTGGTGTGTCCGTAAACCGCCTTTACGCAGCGCGTACGCGAAGAAGCCCGCGGTGGCGCCCACGCGCATCGGACCCATCGAGAGCTTCGGCTTGTCGCCGCCCTTCGCGCGATCCGCGTCGGCCGCGTGCACGTAGACGGGCACGCCGTGCTCCTTGCGCAGTCGCTCGGCGAAACCGAGGTGGTCGCTGTCACCGTGCGTGAGGACGACGCCCTTGATGTCGGCGACGGATCTGCCCATCGCGGCGAGTTCCTTCTTCAGGTCGCGCCAGTGCCCCGGCAGGCCGGCGTCGATCACCGTGATGCCGTCGGGTGCCTCGACGAGGTAGGCGGCCACGATGTCGTTGCCGATGCGGTGCAGGTGCGGCGCGAGTTGCATGAGGGTCTCCGAAGTCCGGGTATGTGATGGCTACGATACATAGCTATGATAGCTTACGTCAATAGCCAATGCTGATCCTGATCGGAGACCGCGCATGCCCACGCCGGATCGCACATCCTTGACCGAGATCGTCGCGGCAGGCAGCGACATCCTCGAGGACGGGGGTCCGGCGAAGCTGACCATGCAGGCCGTGGCCGAGCGTGTGGGCGTGCGGGCGCCGTCGCTGTACAAGCGCGTGCGCGATCGCGACGCGCTCCTGACGCTCGTCGCCCAGTCGGCCGCGCAGGACCTGGCTAGCCGGCTCGCAGCGTCCGACGGATCGTTGAGTGCCCTCGCGCACATCTATCGTGCGTTCGCGCAGCAGCGGCCCGAGGGATTCCGCTTGATGTTCGCCGTCGACGGCGCCGCCGCCTCGCTGGCGCGCGCCAGTGAGCCGATTCTGACCGCGACGCGCGAGATCGTCGGGCCGGATGCCGCTCTCGACGCCGCGCGACTGGTCACGGCGTGGGCGACCGGGTTCGTGAACATGGAGCTCTCGGGGTCGTTCCGTTTCGACGGCGACCTCGACCAGGCGTTCGAATACGGGCTCGAACGCCTGGTCGCGGGGTTGCGCGCGGCCTAGCTCAGCGGAGCGCCGTGTTCCCCTTGCACTTCCAGGAGATCCGGCCCTTCGCCTGGCCTCTGCTCGTGCCGTTCACCGCCGAGGTCGTCTCGGCGAAGACGAGCGTCGCGTGGGCCGCGGCATCCCCCATCTGCGCCGGAATGATGCAGGCCGTCACGGTGTTCTGATACTCTGAAATGTCACTCGTGGCGCTCTATTGACGTGCGCGCGTGACACTCACGATCACACCCACCGCAGAGGCACCCGGCACATCCGTGCCCGTGAGCCGAAGCCCGACACCCCAACCCAACAAGGACAACCCACTACATGACTATCGCAACGACCGCCCCGGCCACCAAGCAGGTCGCCATCAATGACATCGGATCTGCTGAGGACTTCCTGGCCGCGGTCGAACTGACCCTGAAGTTCTTCAACGACGGCGACCTCATCGAAGGAACCGTCGTGAAGATCGACCGCGACGAGGTCCTCCTCGACGTCGGCTACAAGACCGAGGGCGTCATCCCCTCGCGCGAACTCTCCATCAAGCACGACGTCGACCCCAACGAGGTCGTCAAGGTCGGCGACGCCGTCGAGGCCCTCGTCCTTCAGAAGGAGGACAAGGAAGGCCGTCTCATCCTGTCCAAGAAGCGCGCCCAGTACGAGCGCGCCTGGGGCGACGTGGAGAAGATCAAGGAGACCGACGGTGTCGTCACCGGCTCCGTGATCGAGGTCGTCAAGGGTGGACTCATCGTCGACATCGGCCTGCGCGGCTTCCTTCCCGCGTCGCTCATCGAACTGCGCCGTGTCCGCGACCTCACGCCGTACCTCGGCCAGGAGATCGAGGCCAAGATCCTCGAGCTCGACAAGAACCGCAACAACGTGGTGCTCTCGCGTCGCGCGCTGCTCGAGCAGACGCAGTCCGAGTCGCGCACCTCGTTCCTGAACAACCTGCACAAGGGCCAGGTCCGCAAGGGCACGGTCTCGTCGATCGTCAACTTCGGTGCGTTCGTCGACCTGGGCGGCGTGGACGGCCTCGTGCACGTCTCCGAGCTCTCGTGGAAGCACATCGAGCACGCCTCCGAGGTCGTCGAGGTGGGTCAGGAAGTCACCGTCGAGATCCTCGAGGTCGACCTCGACCGTGAGCGCGTGTCGCTCTCGCTCAAGGCGACGCAGGAGGACCCGTGGCAGGTCTTCGCCCGCACCCACGCGATCGGTCAGGTCACCCCGGGTAAGGTCACGAAGCTCGTCCCGTTCGGTGCGTTCGTTCGCGTCGCCGACGGCATCGAGGGCCTCGTCCACATCTCGGAGCTCTCGGGCAAGCACGTCGAGCTCGCCGAGCAGGTCGTCTCGGTCGGCGAAGAGGTGTTCGTCAAGGTCATCGACATCGACCTTGAGCGTCGCCGCATCTCGCTGTCGCTCAAGCAGGCGAACGAGTCGGTCGACCCCAACGGCACCGAGTTCGACCCCGCCCTCTACGGCATGGTCACCGAGTACGACGAGAACGGGGAGTACAAGTACCCCGAAGGCTTCGACGTCGAGACCCAGCAGTGGAAGGAAGGCTCCGACGCCGAGCGCGAGAAGTGGGAGCAGGAGTACGCCGCCGCCCAGGCTCGCTGGGAGCAGCACAAGGCTGCGGTCGCGAAGGCACTCGAGGCCGAGGCGAACGCCCCGACCGAGACCAGCTCCGCTTCGAGCTCGTTCACGTCGGACAGCTCCTCCTCCGGAACGCTGGCCGACGACGAGGCGCTCGCCGCACTGCGCGAGAAGCTCTCGGGCCGCTGATCCGATCCTGAGAACGGGCCGTCACCTTCGGGTGGCGGCCCTTTCCGTTTGCCCGTGTCGCGCCGATGGGCGCGGGACGGTGTCGGACACGGCGCGTAGCCTCGGTCCGTGCCGGAATCACGCGAATGCCTCGTCGGCGAGGGGTGTCGCGGCGCCGCGCCCGACGACGAGTCACCGGTGCCGCTCTGCGAGCTGCACCTCGCGGTCGCCGCGGAGTGGGCGGGAGCCGCATCCGGCGTCGTCGACGCCCTGCCGTCACCCTGTGTGCTGTGCGGCTCCAGGACCGGCATCCGGTACGCGTCGGGTTGGGTGTGCGGCACATGCGAGTGGCGTCACGGCGAGATCGTCGACACCGAGCTTCCGCCGCCGCGCGTCGACGTCGTGTACTACCTGGGTTTCGCCGATCGGGTGAAGATCGGCACCACGTCCAATCCGAGACGGCGCTTCACCGCGATCTGGCACGACGACGTGCTGGCGATGGAGCGCGGCGATCGCACGCTCGAGCGGCGGCGGCACCAGCAGTTCGGCGAAGAGCGATTCGGGGCGACGGAGTGGTTCCGCCTCAGCGAGCGGCTCATCGCGCACATCGACACCGTCCGGGGCGGCGTCGAGCCGTGGGATGCGCACACCCGCTGGATGAGTGAAGCCCTCGCCCTCCGCGGGTGATGGCCGGCCGGGCGGAGTGCCGCCGACCGTGTGCATCCGTTACCGTCACGGTATGGCCGTAGCGCTGCAGCAGCCCCCGAGCCTCGGGCGGCGCCGGGAGGGGTTCGCCGACCGCACGCGGGCGCGCGCCGCCACGCTCAATCAGCTTCTGCTCGGCTCGGTGGTCTTCGTCCTCGGCATCCTGATCGCCATCGGACCGTTCACCGGCGACATCGTGCTCTTCTTCGTCGGCGTCGTCATCGTGTTCGCGGTGACCGGTGCGACGCTCGTGATCCCGTGGAACCGCCTCGCCTTCGGATGGGTCGCGGTCGTGCCGGCGCTCGACATCGGCGCCATCACGCTCATGCAGCTCGCCGCACCCGGTTCTGCTCTCGGCCTGCTGTGGATCTTCCCGACGACGTGGCTCGCCGCCGGTTTCGGGCTGCTCGGACTGTTCGCCGTCATCGTCTCGGTCGCGGGCATCGTGAGCGTCCTGACGGCGCTCAACGAACCGCAGGTGAGCTACGCGACCGTGATCCTTCCGCTCGTGCTCATCGCGGTCGCGACGACGAGCCATCTCGCGGCCCGCCGCTCCGAGGCGCAACGGAACCTCCTGGCCAAGCAGGCCCAGCTGCTCAGCCGCGTGCTCGAACGCACCCGACGGCAGGAGCAGGAGGTCACCGAAGTGCTCGATGCGGTGGACTTCGGCGTCATCCGCATCGCCACGGACGGGACGGTCGCGATCCGCAACGACGCGCACGCGCGTCTGCAGCAGCCGCTCCACGCCGCCTCCGACGGGCAGGACGCCGGCACCGTCGTCCCCGCGTACAGGGACGACGGGCTCACGCGCCTGCCGCCTGCCGAGCTTCCGCTCGCGCGCGCCCTGCGGGGCGAGGCGTTCGACGGGCAAGTGGTCTGGTTCGGCGACGACCCCGGGCCACGGCAGGCCCTGAGCGTCACGGCGCGTCGCCTCACGGACTCGACGGGGCGGGATGCCGGAGCCGTCGTGGTGTCGCGGGACGTCACGAGCGAGCTCAACGCGCTGCGAGCGCGCGACGACCTCGTCGCCTCCGTGTCGCACGAGCTGCGCACGCCGCTGACCGCCATCCTCGGGTACCTCGATCTGGCGATCGAGGACCCCGGGCTCCCGGAGCACCTGCGTGCGAACCTCGACGTCGCGGAGCGCAACGCGGAGCGTCTCCTCGGCATCATCGGCGACATCCTGGCGGCATCCAGTTCGTCGTCGTCGGTCGAAGTGTCCCTCGCACCGCGGCTGATCGACGCGAGCGAGATCGTGCGCGCGTCGGCGGAGGCGCTCGCGCCGCGCGCGGCGGGTCGGGCGATCACGATCGACGAGTCGGGGCTCGAAGGGGCGATCGTGTGGGCCGATCCGCTCCGCCTCCGGCAAGTGGTCGACAATCTGCTGTCGAACGCGATCACCTACAACCGCGACGGAGGCGCCGTATATCTGGGCACGACCGGAGACGGCACGTCGAGTTGGATCCTGGTCCGCGACACCGGCGTGGGCATGACCGAGGATGAGCGCGCCCGGCTGTTCCAGCGCTTCTACAAAGCGGGACCCGCACGCCGCTCGGGCACCGGGCTGGGGCTCGCGATCAGCCGCGACATCGTCCGCGCACACGGGGGAGAGCTCGGAATGCACAGCTCGCCGGGCGTCGGATCGACGTTCGTCGTCAAGCTCCCCGCGACCGACCCCGCAGCGGTGCGCGAGGACGGGGAACCGGCGTGATCCTCGAACTCGATCTCTTCAGCGTGCTCGTCATGACCGCGATCGTCGTGAACGTCAGCGGCGCGCTCTTCATCGTCGAGACGCTGCTGCGTCGTGACGAGGGTGCCGGGCGCATCTGGGCGCTCGCCTTCCTCGCCGGGATGCTGACGACGCTCGCGTACGTCATCTGGGTCCAGTCGCCCGAAGCGTGGTGGGCGATCGCCGTCGGCAACGCCGCCTTCGTGACCGGGACGGGATGCATGTGGCTGGGCTGCCGCAGGTTCAACGACCGCAGCACGGGGTGGTCCTCTGCGCTCGTCGCCGCGGGGGTCGTCGGGGCCGCGGCTGCCGTGTACGTCGCGGGGCCGGATGCCGGCGACTGGGCGGGCGCGCTGTGGATGTTCGTCCCGCTCCTGCTGTTCGCCGGCGCGGGCTCGGTCGAGTGCCTCCGGGGCGAGCTGCGCGACTCCCGCACGGCATGGGTGCTCGGCGCGGTGCTCGCGCTCCAGTCGCTGTACTACCTTTCCCGCACCACCGCGTTCGTGACATCGGGTCCCGACAGCGCCCTGTTCCGCGAGGCGTTCGGCACGATCTCGACGAGCATCGTCTCGGTGGTCCTGACGATCGTCGCCGTCGTGGTCACGTCGGTCCTCCGGGCGGCGCGCGCGCCGATGCGCGGTCGCCGTCGCGACGACGGAGAAGTGCGCGCGGGCGACGGCATCCTGTCGTCGGAGGCGTTCCGCACGGCGTTGTCCGGCCTGTGCGACCGCGCCGGCTGGCGGTCGGAGCTCGTGGCCGTCGTCTCGGTGCGGATCGACGATCTCGACCAGATCTCGACGGCGTTCGGCAGCGAGGTGGCACGCGCGGTGACCGACACCTGGCGGGAGGGCGTACGCCGGCACGCGCCGTCGGATGCGCTCGTCGCGGAGGACGGTCCGACCGGACTCCTGGTCGGCGGCCTCGCGGACTCGCCGCGCGACGCGCGACGCCAGGCGGCGGCGGTCTACCGCGGCCTGTTCGACGACCTCGGTGCGGCGGATGCGCAGGGGGTGGGCCCCGGTCCTGCGCCCGGTGCCGTGATCCCGGTGGTGGGGGTCGGGGTCGCGCTGAGCGACACGACGGGGTACAGCGCGGATGCGCTCATCGACGTCGCGCGCTCCGCCGCGATCCGGGCCGCAGCGGACGTCGGGACATCCGTCCTCATGGGGGATGCCGAGTAGGCGTGTGTGTGTGCTCGGTCAGGCGGTGAGCCGGTAGCCGACGCCTCGCACGGTTTCGATCCAGCGCGGTGTCGCCGGGGATTCCCCCAGCTTGCGTCGAAGGTTCGCGACGTGGACCTCGATCGCGCGAGCGTCGCTGTCGCTGACGAACTCGACCCCCGAGTAGTGCTCGCCGCGCAGCATCATGGCGAGATCGGATTTGGCGCGCACGCGCCGTCCTGAGTCGAGCAGGTCCGCCAGGATGTCGAACTCGCTGCGGGTGAGGTCGAGATCGGCCCCGTCGACCGTGACGATCCGCGTATCGCGGTTCAGCCGCACGCCGCGGTGTTCGAGCCAGCCCGTCGCGGGCGCCTGTTCCGCGGGTTCCGACGCGACGCCGGACGTGGCCAGATGATGCCGCGGGCGGCGGAGCATCGCGTCGATCCGTGCCCGCAGCTCGCGCGGGCGGAACGGCTTGGCGACGTAGTCGTCGGCGCCGGCCTCGAGCCCCTGGAGGGCGTCGATCTCCTCTGTGCGCGCGCTGAGCATGACGATGTACGTCGTGCTCGCCGCCCGGATCCTCTTCGCGGCCTCGAAGCCGTCCATGCCGGGCATGTTGACGTCGAGCGTCGTGACGAGCGGCTTGTGCTCGAGCACGAGGGCGAGGCCGGACTCGCCGTCGCCCGCCCCGTGCACCGTGAATCCGGCTTGGGTGAGCACGGTCGACAGCAGTGACCGGATGTCTTCTTCATCCTCGATCACGACCGCGACGCGCTCTTCATCCACCATGGCACCTTCCCGCGCGCACGGATCGATCGCCGGTGCGCGGACGTCGGTCAGGATATCCCAGAACGCGGTCTGGAACCGACGGTCGGTGTCGCTCATGTGGGTGCTGCGGTGTCGTCGATAGGGGATGGCGATCGCCCCCACGATCGCCATCCCGTCCCGCCGAGAACGTGTGAGACGGACGACTCGGTCATCACGCCCCCTCAGACTCCGTCCGAGGATCCGCTTTCTTCGGGCTCCCCCCGACGATACGGCGGAGGCCTCAAGCGTTCCTCAGCCAGACCTCAGGAGTGGCCAAGCTTCGGTGTCGTGGCATGCTCGGACCATGCCACTCGTCGCGCTCACCGGAGGCATCGCCTCGGGCAAGTCCACGATCGCCCGACGTCTCGCCGAGCACGGGGCGGCGATCGTGGATGCCGATCAGGTCGTCCGTGATGTCCAGCAGCCCGGGTCGCCCGTGCTGTCCGCCATCGCCGCGGAATTCGGCGGCGAGGTCATCCGCGCGGACGGCTCGCTCGACCGCGCGGGACTGGGCGCCCGCGTGTTCGGCGACCCCGCCGCGGTCCAGCACCTGAACGCGATCGTCCACCCCGCCGTACGACGCGAGTCGCAGCGGCGCTTCGCCCAGGCGTTCGCGGCGGATCCGGACCGGGTCGTCGTCTACGACGTGCCGCTGCTCGCGGAGGCGCGCCTCGACGATCCCTGGGATCTCATCGTGGTCGCGCACGCGCCCGCCGACGTGCGCCGGCGCCGACTCGTCGATCTCCGGGGGCTGAGCGAGGCCGAGGCCGATGCGCGCATCGCCTCGCAGGTGCCGGACGAGGACCGTCTCCGGCTCGCGGACGCCGTGATCGACACGGCGCTCTCGATCGACGACACGCTCGCCCAGACAGACCGTCTCTGGGCGGATCTGCCCACCTTGATCCGGTCCCGACGAGCGCGCACCGACGTACACTGATGCCACAGGCGATGGAGGTGCGACATGGGCATCCTTTCGAACTGGCGCCGCCGCCGGAATCCGTCCGCGGCGCCCACCGAAGAAGAGCAGATCTCCCGGTACGTCTACCTGCTCAACACGCTGCCGGCCAGCGTGATCGAGAGCGCGCATGCGTCCGCGTTCAAGGACCTCCCGCCTGAGCGGCGCCGCGAGATGTTCGAGGAGCTCCGTCCCTTCATGTCGGATGCCGAGCGGTCGGCGCCGACGGATGACCCCACGGTCCTCGCGAAGCTCGTCCGCCGCGCGGAGGAGCGGCGCGCAGCGCGCACCGCCGGGGTCGACGGGCCGGATGCCGAGGCGGAGGCGTCGGTGCGCACGCGCACGGCGACCGCCGACCCGCTGTCGGTCGACCCGCGCGAGGTGATGATGCGCAACGGCGTCATGGCGCTCGTGGCGTATCAGTTCCTGACGGCGAGCTCGATCAGCGCCTACTTCACGGTGGGCGCCGGTTCGCTCTCGATGGGTGATCAGCCGGGCTGGGTGTCCGACACGTTCGACCCCGGGTCGTCGGGCGTCGACGCCGGCGGGATGGGCGGCTTCGACGGCGGGTCGGGGTACGACGCCGGCGGTTTCGGCGGCGGGTTCGACGCCGGGGGATTCGGCGGCGGCTTCGACGGCGGCGGTGGATTCGGCTGAGCGTTCGGCTGACCGCGAACGCGCGCCGCGGTGTCGGAGGCCCGTCCTAACCTGGACTGATGCAGACGACACGATCCGTGCGGCCGTTCGAGGTCGTCAGCGAGTACGTCCCCTCGGGCGATCAGCCCCAGGCGATCGCCGAACTGGCGGCGCGCATCAACGCCGGCGAGACCGATGTCGTGCTGCTCGGCGCGACCGGCACCGGCAAATCGGCGACGACCGCCTGGCTCATCGAGCAGGTGCAGCGTCCGACGCTCGTGCTCGCCCACAACAAGACCCTGGCGGCTCAGCTGGCGAACGAGTTCCGCGATCTCATGCCGGACAACGCGGTCGAGTACTTCGTGTCGTATTACGACTACTACCAGCCCGAGGCGTACGTCCCCCAGACGGACACGTTCATCGAGAAGGACTCGTCGGTCAACGCCGAAGTCGAGCGTCTGCGCCACTCGACGACGAACTCGCTGCTGAGCCGTCGCGATGTGGTCGTCGTCTCGACCGTGTCGTGCATCTACGGCCTCGGCGCGCCGGAGGAGTACCTCCGGGCCATGGTGGCGCTGCAGGTGGGGGAGCGGTACGACCGCGACGCGCTCATCCGCAAGTTCATCGCGATGCAGTACAACCGCAACGACGTGGACTTCTCCCGCGGCAACTTCCGCGTGCGCGGCGACACGATCGAGATCATCCCGGTGTACGAGGAGTACGCGATCCGGGTGGAGCTGTTCGGCGACGAGATCGAAGCGCTGTACATGCTGCATCCGCTCACCGGAGACGTGATCCAGAAGCTCGACTCCGTCCCGATCTTCCCGGCGTCCCACTACGTCGCCGGCACCGACACGGTGCAGCGGGCGATCGGGACGATCGAGACCGAACTGGCCGAGCGGCTGAAGGAGCTCGAGTCCCAGGGAAAGCTCCTCGAGGCGCAGCGCCTGCGCATGCGCACGACGTTCGACCTCGAGATGCTGCAGCAGCTCGGCTTCTGTTCCGGCATCGAGAACTACTCCCGTCACCTCGACGGGCGCGCTCCCGGCGAAGCGCCGCACTGCCTGCTGGACTTCTTCCCCGACGACTTCCTCGTCGTGATCGACGAATCGCACGTCACGGTGCCCCAGATCGGCGCGATGTACGAAGGCGACGCCTCCCGCAAGCGCACGCTCGTCGAGCACGGCTTCCGCCTGCCGAGCGCGATGGACAACCGTCCGCTGCGGTGGGACGAGTTCAAGGACCGAGTCGGTCAGACCGTGTACCTGTCGGCCACGCCGGGGCGCTACGAGATGGGCATCGCCGACGGGGTCGTCGAGCAGATCATCCGCCCGACGGGCCTGGTCGACCCGCAGATCATCGTCAAACCGTCCAAGGGCCAGATCGACGATCTGCTCGAAGAGATCCGCGTGCGCGCCGAGCGCGATGAGCGCGTGCTCGTGACGACGCTCACGAAGAAGATGGCCGAGGAGCTCACCGACTTCCTCGGCGAGCACGGCGTGCGAGTGCGCTATCTGCACTCCGACGTCGACACCCTGCGCCGCGTCGAGCTGCTGACCGAGCTGAGGTCCGGCGTGTACGACGTGCTGGTCGGCATCAACCTCCTCCGCGAGGGGCTGGACCTTCCCGAAGTGTCGCTCGTCGCGATCCTGGATGCCGACAAGGAGGGGTTCCTCCGCTCGGGGACGTCGCTCATCCAGACGATCGGGCGTGCGGCGCGCAACGTGTCGGGTGAGGTGCACATGTACGCCGACACCATGACGGACTCGATGAAGGCCGCGATCGAGGAGACCGATCGCCGTCGTGAGAGACAGATCGCCTACAACGTCGAGAACGGGATCGATCCGACGCCGCTGCGCAAGAAGATCGCCGACATCACGGACGTGCTGGCGCGCGAGGGTGCCGACACGGCGGCCATGATGTCGAAGCGGGATGCCGCGAAGACGAAGTCCGGCAAGGGCAAGTCGCCGACCCCCCGGCTGCGGCGCGAGGGAATCGCGGCGGAGGGGGCCGATCAGCTCGAGGCGACGATCATGGACCTGTCGGATCAGATGCTCGCGGCCGCCGCCGAGCTCAAGTTCGAGCTGGCGGCCCGTCTGCGCGACGAGGTTCAGGACATGAAGAAGGAGCTGCGCGCCATGGAGCGCGCCGGCCACGCCTGATTCACGGGCAGTGCATGAGGGGCTTCGGGCCCGAGCGGTCGAACGTGTGGGCGGTCATCGGGCGGCCGCACAGCGGACACGCCCGCTCGGCGCGTTCGGCGACCGTCGGCGCGGGTGTCGTCTCGTAGGGGCCGACCGCCGCCGGGCCCGCCAGGCGGATGAGCCGCGTGTTGAGCCACGCGTACCACCCTCCAGCCGCTCGGACGCGTGCGCGCAGCGGCATCCTTTCGTCATCGGTCATATCGTTAGTGTACTAATCATTCGGGCCGTTATCATTCCTGTGTGACCGACGACATCCTCGCGCTCGAGAATCAGCTGTGCTTCGCGATCGTCACCGCGGCGCGCAACGTCGTGTCGATCTACCGCCCCGTGCTCGAGCCGCTCGGCCTGACGCATCCGCAGTACCTCGTCATGCTCGCGCTGTGGCAGAGCTCGCCGAGATCGCTCGGAGAGCTCGCGGGGGAGCTCGCGATGGAGCCCGCGACGCTCTCGCCGCTCGTGAAGCGACTCGAGGCGCAGGGGAGGGTGAGCAGGACCCGCCGGGCCGACGACGAGCGCGTGCTGGAGATCGCCCTGACCGACGCGGGACGCGAACTCCGCGCGGAGGCACTCGAGGTGCCCGGGAGGATCATGCGGCGGGTCGGAATGGATGCGGTCGAGATCGACGCCGTCCGGAACGCGCTCGTCCGCTTCGCCGGCCGGGCGAACGCCGACGGCTGACGCCGGAGAGCCGCGCGGGTATCGATCGCGTTGCGGGCACATGAACTCCTTCTCATGTCCTTGGCATACTCCCGGCAGACTCTTAGGCTCGGCAGTGGTGCAGTTCGCCCGAACGGCTGGCCGCCACCGTCGTCCCCATCGGTCCCATCACAGAGGATGCTCATGCGATCTCGGTCATACCTGCGGTCACACCCCGACCGTTCCCCCCGTCCCGCCCGTCGGCGACTCGCCGTCGGAGCCCTCTCCGGCGCCGCCGTGGTCGCCCTCGCCGTGGGTGGTCTCGTCCCGGCGCAGGCTGCTCCGCCGAGCGTGCCGCCCGGCAAGGCCAACGGCACGAAGGTCGACATCAACCTCGTGACGGTCAACGACTTCCACGGGCGCATCGAGCAGGCCGGCACGGCCGGAGGAATCGCCCGCCTCGCGACGGCGGTCAAGCAGATCCGCGCGGAGAACCCGAACACGGTGTTCGCGGCCGCGGGCGACATGATCGGCGCGTCGACCTTCACGTCCTTCATTCAGGAAGATGTGCCGACGATCGAGACGCTCAATGCCGCGGGTCTCGAGGTGAGCGCCGTGGGCAACCACGAGTTCGACCGCGGCTTCGCCGACCTCACCGACCGCGTGATGCCGCTCGCTGACTGGGAGTACCTCGGCGCGAACGTCTACGACCGCGCCACGGGCGACCCCGCTCTGCCGGAGTACTGGATCGCGAAGTTCCAGGGCGTCCGCATCGGCTTCGTCGGGGCAGTGACAGATGAGCTCCCCTCCCTTGTGAGCCCGACAGGGATCGAGGACATCACCGTCGGCAGCCCGGTGAATGCCGCGAACCGCGTCGCCGACCAGCTGAGCGACGGGCGCTCCAACAACGGCGAAGCCGACATCATCATCATGCTCGTCCACGAGGGCGCGGCGACGACGTCGATCGAGTCGGCCACCGACCCGACGACGCGCTTCGGCGATATCGTCCTGAATGCGAACGACAACATCGACGCGATCGTCTCCGGACACACGCACCTGCCCTACAACCACGTGATCGACGGTCGCCCCGTCATCTCGAGCGGGCAGTACGGCGAGCGATTCTCGAACATGGAGATCAGCTACGACCGGAAGGCGAAGAAGATCACGTCGATGGAGAACACGATCTACACGATGGCGACGGCATTCGACGCTCGCGGCAACGTCACGGAGTGGCTCACCGAGCCCGATCCCGAGATCGTTCCGATCGTGGCGGAGGCTACCGCCGTGGCCGACGAACTCGGAAGCGTCGAGATCGGCCAGACCTCCGCGGCGCTCAACCGCGCGCAGCAGCCGGGGATCGTGAACGGTGCTCCTGCTCTGGTCGAGAACCGCGGCGGAGAGTCGACGCTGGGCAACTTCGTCGCCGACGTCCAGCGATGGGCGCTGAATGAAGACGGGACGCGCAGCGTCGAGATCACCTTCATGAACCCCGGAGGCCTGCGCGCCGACATCAACGCCGGTGACACCACGTACCGTGAGGCGGCGAACGTCCAGTCGTTCGCGAACACACTGGTGACGGTCGAGATGACTGCGGCTCAGATCAAGGCTGTCCTCGAGGAGCAGTGGCAACCCGCCGGCGCGAGCCGTCCCTTCCTGAAGCTGGGCGTGAACGAGGGTCTGACCTACACTTACGACCCCACCGCCGAGCGGGGTGCGCACATCACCGAGATTCTTCTCGACGGTGAGCCCCTCGATCCGAACGTCACCTACACGGTCGGCGCCAACTCCTTCCTCGGAGGTGGCGGCGACAACTTCACCACTTTCGCACTGGACTCGGTGAAGGCGACAAAGGCCGACAGCGGAAAGATCGACCTCGAGGCGATGGTTGACTACTTCGAGGTCTTCGGCAGCGCCACACCCGACTACGCGCAGCGCGCGGTCGGCGTGGATGTCGTGAGCATCGTTGGCGACCAGGCGACGGTCAACCTCTCGTCGCTCGACTTCAGCACGACGGAGCCGAAGGCGGGCACTGTCACCATTTCGTTCGACGGGGGCACGCTCGCCACCGCGGTGGTCGATCCGTCGTTCCCGACCCCGTCGACGTTCGACGAGATCGGCCGGGCGACGGTGACCTTCACGATCCCCGCGGGCGCCACTGCCGAATCGGTGTTCACGATCACGACTCCGACGGGTACGGCCAGCTCGTTCACGTTAGGCCTGTGACCTCGGTTGCGTGACAGGCGGATGCCGCGGGGGACACCCTCCGCGGCATCCGTCGTCTGAGCACGGGGTCCGCTCGGGGCGAACCCCCGGACCCGTGTCGGAGGCCGCGCCTACACTTGACGGGTGCCCATCGTTCCCGTCTCTTCGCATGCCCACACGAGCGGAACCCTCTCGGTTCGCGGCGCCCGCGTCCACAATCTGAAGGACGTCGATCTCGACATCCCCCGTGATTCGCTCGTGGTCTTCACCGGCCTGAGCGGCTCGGGAAAGTCCAGCCTCGCCTTCGACACGATCTTCGCGGAAGGGCAGCGTCGCTACGTCGAATCGCTGAGCGCCTACGCGCGCCAGTTCCTCGGTCAGGTCGACCGGCCCGACGTGGACTTCATCGAGGGTCTGAGCCCGGCGGTCTCGATCGACCAGAAGTCCACGAACCGCAATCCCCGGTCGACCGTTGGCACGATCACCGAGATCCACGACTACATGCGCCTGCTGTGGGCCCGCATCGGCGTGCCGCACTGCCCCGAGTGCGGTGAGGTCATCCAGCGTCAGACCGTACAGCAGATCGCCGACCAGCTGATGGAGCTGCCGGAGAAGACGCGCTACCAGATCGTCGCCCCGGTCGTCACGCAGAAGAAGGGCGAGTTCGTCGACCTCTTCAAGGAGCTGTCGGCCAAGGGCTACGCGCGCGCGGTCGTCGACGGCGAGCTCATCCAGCTCGCCGAACCGCCCGTGCTCAAGAAGAGCTACAAGCACGACATCGCGGTGGTGGTCGACCGGCTGGTGGCCGGCCCCGAGATCCTCAGTCGGGTCACCGACTCCGTCGAGACGGCGTTGGGGCTTGCCGGCGGCATCGTGCAGGTCAATTTCGTGGACGAGGAGGGCGACGCGGCGTGGCAGTCGTTCTCGGAGAAGCTCGCGTGCCCCAACGGTCACCCTCTTCAGCTCACCGAGATCGAGCCGCGCACCTTCTCCTTCAACGCCCCGTTCGGGGCGTGCCCGACCTGCTCGGGACTCGGCACGCGGATGTCGGTCGATGTCGACCTCATGCTGGGCGACGAGGACCTCTCGATCCGCGAGGGAGTACTCATCCCGTGGACCACTCAGGGCAAGGGACTGTTCCAGTACTACGAGCGGCTTCTCGAGGGCCTCGCGTCCGATTTGAACTTCTCGCTCGACACCCCCTGGCGCGACCTGCGCGTCGACGTCCAGGAGGCGGTTCTGCGCGGCGAGAACTACAAGGTCACGGTGAAGTGGAAGAACCGCTACGGCCGTGAGATGCGCTACTCGTCGGGCTTCGAGGGCGTCGTGCCGTACATCGAGCGCCAGTACGTGCAGGCCGAGTCCGACTCGCAGCGTCAGCGCTGGTCGGAGTACCTGCGCGAAGTGCCGTGTCTGGCCTGCAAGGGCGACCGCCTCAAGCCCGAAGTGCTCGCGGTGCTCGTCCACGGCCATTCGATCGCCGATGCCTCGCGACTGAGCCTCGCCGACGCGCAGGAGTACTTCGCGAAGCTCGAGCTCACCGAGCGCGAGGCGAGGATCGCCGCGCAGGTGCTCCGCGAGATCCGCGCACGGCTGAACTTCCTCCTTCAGGTCGGGCTCAACTACCTGAGCCTCAGCCGGTCCGCCGGATCGCTTTCCGGTGGGGAGGCGCAGCGCATCCGCCTCGCCACCCAGATCGGCTCTGGTCTCACCGGGGTCCTGTACGTGCTGGACGAGCCGTCGATCGGCCTGCACCAGCGCGACAACCGCCGGCTGATCGAGACGCTCGTCACGCTCCGCGACCTGGGCAACACCCTCATCGTCGTCGAGCACGACGAGGAGACGATCCACGCCGCCGACTGGGTCGTCGACATCGGCCCGCGCGCCGGCGTCGACGGCGGACACGTCGTGCACTCCGGTCCGCTCGCCGGGCTCCTCAGCGACCCGCGATCGATCACGGGGGAGTACCTGTCCGGACGGCGCTCCATTCCGACGCCGAAGAAGCGGCGGCGCATCGATAAGAAGCGGATGATCACCGTCGTGGGCGCGCGCGAGAACAACCTGCGCAACGTCACGGTGGACTTCCCGCTCGGCGTCATGACCGCCGTCACCGGCGTGAGCGGATCGGGCAAGTCGTCGCTGGTCAACGGCATCCTCTACGAAGTCCTCGCCACACGTCTGAACGGCGCACGCCGCGTCGCGGGCAAGCACACGCGCGTGACGGGACTCGACAACCTCGACAAGGTCGTGCACGTCGACCAGGCGCCGATCGGCCGTACGCCGCGGTCGAACCCGGCGACGTACACCGGGGTGTTCGACCGCGTGCGGACGCTCTTCAGCGAGACCCCCGAGGCGAAGGCGCGCGGCTACCAGCCCGGGCGCTTCAGCTTCAACGTCAAGGGCGGCCGATGCGAGGCGTGCTCGGGCGACGGCACGATCAAGATCGAGATGAACTTCCTGCCCGACGTGTACGTCGACTGCGAGGTGTGCCACGGCAAGCGGTACAACCGCGACACACTGGCGGTGCACTACAAGGGCAAGAACATCGCCGAGGTCCTGGAGATGCCGATCGAGGAGGCTGCGGAGTTCTTCGAGCCGATCCAGGCGATCCACCGCTACCTGAAGACGCTCGTGGACGTCGGCCTGGGCTACGTGCGCCTCGGGCAGTCGGCGACGACGCTCAGCGGCGGTGAGGCGCAGCGCGTCAAGCTCGCGACCGAGCTGCAGCGGCGCAGCAACGGCCGCAGCGTCTACGTGCTCGACGAGCCCACGACGGGGCTGCACTTCGAGGACGTCCAGCGACTGCTCGAAGTGCTGAACGGGCTCGTCGACAAGGGCAACACCGTCATCGTCATCGAGCACAACCTCGATGTGATCAAGTCGTCGGACTGGATCATCGATCTGGGCCCCGAAGGCGGGTCCGGTGGTGGAGAGGTCGTCGCGACCGGCACCCCCGAGCAGGTCGCGCGCGTCGAGGGCAGCCACACCGGCGCGTTCCTGGCGGAGGTGCTCGGCCTCTCCGCGGTCCGCAAGGCCGGGTGAGCCCGGATGGCCAAGACCGCGACACGTCCGACGGTCGCGTACAAGCCGCGGCCGGGTGAGATCCCCACGCAGCCCGGTGTCTACCGGTTCCGCGACGCCGCCGGACGCGTGCTGTACGTCGGCAAGGCGAAGAACCTCCGGGCCCGTCTGTCGAACTATTTCGCGCCCCTGCACACGCTGCACGAGCGCACCCGGCGGATGGTCACGAGCGCGGCATCCGTCGAGTGGACGGTCGTCAGCAGCGACATCGACTCGCTGCAGCTGGAGTACATGTGGATCAAGGAGTTCGATCCGCCGTTCAACGTCCGCTACAAGGACGACAAGTCGTACCCCTTCATGGCGATCACGCTCGCCGATGAGGCTCCGCGCGTCATCGTGACCCGCAATCGCCGCATTCCGGGCGCGAAGTACTTCGGCCCGTATCCGAAGGTCTGGGCCGTGCACGACACGATCGATCTGATGATCAAGGTCTTCCCGATCCGCACGTGCAGCGATGCGTCGTACAAGAAGGCGATGGCGACGGGGCGCCCCTGTTTCCCCGGTCAGATCGGCCGCTGCGGCGGCCCGTGCTCCATGAAGGTCACGATCGAGGAGCATCGCGCGATCGTGGACGACTTCGTCGCGTTCATGGCGGGCGGTGACCAGCGTTTCGCGAAGGAGCTGAACGCGCGCATGCGCGAGGCCTCCGCCGCAATGGACTACGAAGCGGCCGCGGTGTACCGCGACCGGCTTCAGGCGATCGACGCCGTGCTGAACAAGAGCGCGCTCGTGCTGTCGGAAGACACGGATGCCGACCTTTTCGGTATCGCGGAGGACGAGCTCAGCGCCGCGGTGCAGCAGTTCATCGTCCGCGGCGGCCGCGTGCGCGGTGTCCGCGCGACCACGATCGACAAGGAGCTCGACATCACCGGCGGCGAGCTCGTCGACCAGGTGCTGCAGCGGGCGTACGGTGAAGCGGCGCCGGCCGACATCCCCCGTCAGGTCCTGGTGCCGGCTCTGCCCGACGACGCCGCCGACCTCGAGGAGTGGCTTCAGGCGAGACGCGACAAGCGGGTGTCGATCCAGGTCGCCCAGCGCGGGCGCAAGGCCGAGCTGCTGCGCACGGCCACCCTCAACGCCCAGCAGGCGCTCATGATCCACAAGACCCGTCGCACGAGCGACTACGTCGCGCGCACGCAGGCGCTCACCGATCTGCAGGAGGCCCTCGGGCTCGCCGAGGCGCCGCTGCGGATCGAGTGCTTCGACGTGTCGCACCTGAGCGGCACCAACGTCGTCGCCTCGATGGTCGTGTTCGAGGACGGCCTTCCGCGCAAGGACCAGTACCGGTCGTTCGGTGTGCCCAAGACGACCGACGACACCGATTCGCTGTACCAGGTGCTCACACGCCGGCTCGCCTATCTGGATCGCCCCGACGAGCAGGAGGACGCCGATCCGGAGCCGACGGAGGACGGCACGGTCACGACGACTCGCAAGCGGCCCCGGTTCGCCTACCCGCCGCAGCTGCTCGTCGTCGACGGCGGCAAGCCCCAGGTCGAGGCCGCGGCCCGGGCGCTCGCGGACGCCGGGCACGAGGAGATCGCGCTGTGCGGCATCGCCAAGCGCCTCGAGGAGGTGTGGATGCCGGGCGAGGACTATCCCGTCATCCTGCCGCGCACGAGCGAGGCGCTTTACCTCCTTCAGCGGCTGCGCGATGAAGCGCACCGCTTCGCGATCACCCACCAGCGCCGGCGGCGCCGCAAGGACATCCAGAGCGTGCTGTCGGAGATCCCCGGGCTCGGCGAGGCGCGCATCCGTGCGCTGCTTCGCCACTTCGGCTCGGTGACGGCGCTCAAGCGTGCGACCCCGGAGGAGATCGCCGAGCTGCCGGGCGTCGGGCCCAAGCTCGCCGCCGCGATCCACACGCATCTCTCGACTGGGTAGGCTGAAAGCCGACGACGGGGGTGGTGATGACGGACGCTGAGGACAGCGGCTCCGCCCGCGGCGATTCCGGCGAGGTCCTGATCGTGACCGGCATGTCCGGTGCCGGAAGATCCACCGCGGCCGATGCGCTCGAAGACCTCGGCTGGTACGTCGTCGACAACCTGCCGCCGCAGATGCTGCGGCCCCTGCTGGATCTGACCGCGCTCGCGGCCAGCGCCCTCCCACGCGTCGCGGTCGTCGTGGACGTCCGGGGACGCGACCTGTTCAGCGATCTGCCGGAGATCACCCGCGCACTGCGCCGCGGACGCCCGGTCCGCGTGATGTTCCTCGATGCCTCCGACGACGTGCTCGTGCGGCGCTTCGAAGCCGTACGGCGTCCGCACCCGCTGCAGGGCGAAGGCACGATCCTCGACGGCATCCACCTCGAACGCGACCGGTTGGCCGCCGTCCGCGAGAGCGCGGACGTGATCATCGACACCTCGGGGTTCAACATCCACCAGCTGGCCACGCGCGTGATCGACCTCTTCTCGGCAGAAGGCGCCGCCCGCCACACCGTCACGCTCATGAGCTTCGGGTTCAAGTACGGGCTGCCGCCCGATGCCGACCTGGTCGCCGACATGCGGTTCCTGCCCAACCCGTTCTGGAACGACGACCTGCGATCGCTCACCGGCGAGGACGAGCGGGTGCGCGACTTCGTGCTCTCCCAGCAGGGTGCGGCCGAGTTCCTCGACGCGTACACCGCATCGCTCGTCCCCGTGCTCGACGGCTATCAGCGCGAGAACAAGGGCCATTCGGTCGTGGCGATCGGATGCACCGGGGGCAAGCATCGCTCCGTCGTGATGGTCCGCGAGCTCGCGGCGCGGCTGACATCGCTCCCCGGCGTCGCGGTGCGGGTCAAGCACCGCGACCTCGGTCGTGAATGAGAAACCGCGATTGAGCGCTTCTCGGCGTCGTTCCTGAGTAGGCGGTCGTGGGCGGGTGGGCTCCTGGGTAAGCTTGACCCTCGTTCCCACCCGACCCCACCGTGAGGAGTTCCGTGTCGTTGACCGCTGACGTGAAGGCTGAACTGACGGCCGTCCGCGACCCCAGCCCCACGGCCCGGGTCGCCGAGCTGACGTCCCTCCTTCGCTTCTCCGGCGGTCTGCACTCGATCGCGAACCGTGTGGCGGTCGAGGCCGAACTCGACTCCGACCAGCTCGCACGACGGGTCGCACGCGATCTGATGGAGATCTACGGGGTGCGTCCGGAGCTCGTGCACGTCCAGGGCTCCGGCGCCCGCGCCGGCAGCCACTACGCGGTGCGGGTCATCGACGGCGGCGAGACCCTCGCGCGTCAGACCGGGCTGCTCGACCAGCGTCGTCGACCCGTGCGCGGACTGCCCAACAAGCTCACCACGGGCTCGCGCGGAGACCTCGCGGCGATCTGGCGCGGTGCGTTCCTCGCGGCGGGCACCCTCAGCGACCCCGGCCGTTCGGCTGCCCTCGAGATCACCTGCCCTGCTCCCGAGGCCGCGATGGCGCTCGTCGGCGCGGCACACCGTCTCGGCATCCCCGCGAAAGCCCGCGAGGTGCGCGGTGTGCCGCGCGTGGTCGTCCGCGAGGGCGAGGCCATCCGCAGCGCACTCGCGCACATGGGCGCGGGACGCGCGGCGAGCGAGTGGGACCAGATGCGCCAGCGGCGCGAAGTGCGCGCAGGCGTGAACCGCCTTGTGAACTTCGACGACGCGAACCTGCGCCGCTCGGCACAGGCCGCCGTCGCCGCGTGCGCCCGCGTCGAGCGCGCCCTCGAGATCCTGGGCGACGAGGTCCCCGAGCACCTGCGCGAAGCGGGAGAGCTGCGCCTCGCGCACCGCGACGCGAGCCTCGACGAGCTCGGCCATCACGCGGACCCGCCGCTGACGAAGGATGCCGTCGCCGGCCGCATCCGCCGGTTGCTGGCGATGGCCGACAAGAAGGCCGAGCTGGACGGGATCCCCGACACGGAGGCTGCTGTCCCGGTCGGCGCGGAGGACTGACGGCGCGGATACCGCGTGTCACAGGGGGACGCAACCCCCGCGGTCCGACGCCGCCCCTCGATAGGATGAAAGCGTCATTCTCGCTGCGCCGAGGACCATCGGCTCAGCGCCGACAGGAAGAAGAGAACATGGCGACCTACACCTTGCCCGACCTCCCCTACGACTTCGCAGCCCTCGAGCCGCACATCAGCGGCAAGATCATGGAGCTGCATCACGACAAGCACCACCAGGCGTACGTCACCGGTGCGAACACGGCGCTCGAGCAGCTCGCCGAAGCGCGCGACAGCGGCAACCTCGCGAACGTCAACAAGCTCGAGAAGGATCTCGCGTTCAACCTGGGCGGCCACGTCAACCACTCGATCTTCTGGACGAACCTCTCGCCCGAAGGCGGCGGAGAGCCCGAGGGTGAGCTGAAGGACGCGATCGCGGAGTTCTTCGGCGACTTCGAGAAGTTCAAGGCGCACTTCACGGCCGCGGCGACCGGAATCCAGGGATCCGGCTGGGCCGTCCTCAGTTGGGACGTCCTCGGCGAGCAGCTCATCATCCAGCAGCTCTTCGACCAGCAGAGCAACACCGCGCAGGGCACCGTCCCGATCTTCCAGCTGGACATGTGGGAGCACGCGTTCTACCTGGACTACCTGAACGTCAAGGCCGACTACGTCAAGGCGGTCTGGAACATCGCGAACTGGCGGAACGTGGCCCAGCGCCTCGATGCCGCCCGCGAGAAGACCTCGGGCCTGCTGGTACTGTCATAGCGAGTGTGGGCGTCCCGGCGGGTCGCCTCCGCCGGGACGCCGTTGTCCATCGTCTGCAACCGCAACAATCGCGCTCTCGCGCACGACACATCTCAGGAGAACTTCCGTGGCTGTCAAGATCGGAATCAACGGCTTCGGCCGCATCGGACGCAACTACCTCCGCGCGGCTCTCGCGCAGGGCGCGGACATCGACATCGTGGCGGTGAACGACCTCACCGACAACAAGACGCTCGCGCACCTGCTCAAGTACGACTCGGTCGGCGGCGTGCTGGCCGAGGACGTCTCGTACGACGAGGACTCGATCACCGTCGGCGGCAAGACCATCAAGGTCTTCGAAGAGCGCGACCCCGCGAACCTGCCCTGGGGCGAGCTCGGCGTCGACATCGTCATCGAGTCGACCGGCCGCTTCACGAAGGCCGAGGACGCCAAGAAGCACATCGCGGGCGGCGCCAAGAAGGTGCTGGTCTCCGCTCCGGCGACCGGCGACGACGTCACGATCGTCATGGGCGTCAACGAGGGCGACTACAACCCCGACACCGACGTCATCATCTCGAACGCGTCGTGCACCACGAACTGCCTGGCGCCGCTCGCAAAGGTCTTCAACGATGCCTTCGGCATCGAGCGCGGTTTCATGATGACCGCCCACGCCTACACCGCCGACCAGAACCTGCAGGACGGCCCGCACAGCGACCTGCGTCGCGCCCGCGGTGCGGCGATCAACATCGTGCCGGCATCCACCGGCGCCGCGAAGGCGATCGGCCACGTCCTCCCCGAGCTGAACGGCAAGCTGAGCGGCTCGTCCTACCGCGTGCCCGTTCCCACCGGATCGATCGTCGACCTCACCATCGTGACGCCGACCGAAGGCCTCACCGCCGATCAGATCAACGAGGTCTACAAGAAGGCCGCCGCCGAGGGTGCGCTCGCGGGCTACCTGGAGTACACCGAGGACCCGATCGTCTCGAGCGACATCCAGGGCAACCCGCACTCGTCGATCTTCGACGCCGAGCTGACCAACGTCAGCGGCAACCTGGTGAAGGTCTCGGCGTGGTACGACAACGAGTGGGGCTACTCGAACCGCCTCGTCGACCTCACCGAGTACGTCGGCGAGCGTCTCTGAGTCTCGCAGACACCGATCATCATGCCTCTGCGCACCCTCGATTCGCTGGGGTCGCTCGCCGGCACGCGCGTCATCGTCCGCTGTGATCTCAACGTCCCCCTGAAGGACGGCGTGATCACGGACGATGGCCGCGTGCGGGCGTCGCTGCCCACCCTCAACGCCCTGATCCACCAGGGCGCCCGTGTCGTCGTCTGCTCGCACCTCGGTCGCCCCGACGGAGCGCCCGACGACCGCTACAGCCTCGCCCCCGTCGCGCAGCGTCTCTCCGAGCTGCTCGGCAAGCCCGTCGCGTTCGCGCGCGACACCGTGGGCGAGTCCGCGCACGACGCCGTCGCGGCCCTCGAAGACGGCGACGTGGCAGTGATCGAGAATCTCCGGTTCAACCCGGGCGAGACCTCGAAGGACGAGGCGGAGCGGCGCGCGTTCGCCGAGCAGCTCGCCGAACTCGGCGACGTGCTGGTCTCCGACGGGTTCGGGGTCGTGCACCGCAAGCAGGCGAGCGTCTACGACCTCGCCGAGATCCGTCCGTCCGCGGCGGGCCTGCTGATCGCCGCGGAGCTCGACGTGCTGGACCGCCTCACCGAGAACCCCGAGCGCCCCTACACGGTCGTGCTCGGCGGCTCGAAGGTCAGCGACAAGCTGGGCGTGATCTCCCACCTGCTGCCGCGCGTGGATCGCCTCCTCGTCGGCGGAGGGATGCTCTTCACGTTCCTGGCGGCGCAGGGCCACAAGGTCGGGGCGAGCCTTCTGGAGGCTGACCAGCTCGACACGGTGAAGCAGTACCTCTCGACGGCGGAGCAGTCCGGCGTCGAGATCGTGCTGCCCACCGACGTGGTGGTGGCCTCGAAGTTCGGGGCGGACGCCGAGCACGTGGTGAGCCCGGCCGATGCGATCGAGGAGACGCCCTTCGGGGCCTCCGGACTCGGTCTCGACATCGGACCGGAGACCGCGGCGCGCTTCGCAGAGGTCATCCGCGACAGCCGGACGGTGTTCTGGAACGGTCCGATGGGCGTGTTCGAACTCGCGCCGTTCGCGGCGGGCACCAAGGCCGTCGCACAGGCGCTCACCGAGGTCGACGGTCTCAGCGTCGTCGGCGGCGGCGATTCCGCCGCGGCCGTGCGCCAGCTCGGCTTCCAGGACGACCAGTTCGGACACATCTCGACGGGCGGCGGAGCGAGCCTGGAATTCCTCGAGGGCAAGAAGCTCCCCGGACTGGAGGTCCTCGGATGGCAGTGAGCAGTCGTACCCCGCTCATCGCGGGCAACTGGAAGATGAACCTGGACCACCAGCAGGCGATCGCCTTCGTGCAGAAGCTGCACTGGGCGCTCAAGGAGGCCAAGCACCTCGACGGCAGTGTCGAGGTCGGCCTGTTCCCGCCGTTCACCGATCTGCGCACCGTGCAGACGCTGCTCGACGCCGACAAGATCCCCTTCGCGCTCGGCGCGCAGGATCTGTCGACGAAGGACTCGGGGGCCTACACCGGTGAGGTCTCGGGCGCCTTCCTCAAGAAGCTGAACTGCGCGTACGTGATCATCGGACACTCCGAGCGCCGCGAGTACCACGGAGAGACGGACGAGGTCGTCGCCGACAAGGTGCAGGCGGCCCTGCGCCACGGGCTGGTGCCGGTCATCTGCGTGGGGGAGACGCTGGAGCAGCGCGAAGCGTCCGGACCCACGGCCATCTCCGTCGGGCAGTTGGAAGTCGCGCTCGAGGGTGTTCCCGCGGACGCCGAGATCGTCGTGGCGTACGAGCCCGTGTGGGCGATCGGCACCGGTCAGGTCGCGTCACCCGAGCAGGCGCAGGAGGTCTGCGCTGCACTGCGCGCCGTCATCGCGGCGAAGCTGGGGCAGGACGCCGCCGAGAGGACCCGTGTGCTGTACGGCGGATCGGTGAAGTCGGGGAACATCGCGAGCTTCATGCGCGAGCCCGATGTCGACGGCGCACTCGTGGGCGGCGCGAGCCTCGTCGTCGACGAGTTCGCGGCGATCATCCGATTCCAGAAGCACGTCGGCGTCTGACGCCGTTTATACTGGGAGATCGTGCGCCCGTCTCGGGTGCGGTGAAAGGCTTAGATCTGTGCAGATCCTCGAGTTCGTCCTGCAGGTGCTCCTCGGCATCACCAGCCTGCTGCTGACCCTCCTCATCCTGCTCCACAAGGGGCGCGGTGGGGGACTGTCCGACATGTTCGGCGGCGGAATGACGTCGGCGATGGGGTCATCAGGCCTCGCCGAGCGCAACCTCAACCGGTTCACCGTCGTCCTCGCGCTCGCGTGGTTCGTCTCGATCGTCGCCCTCGGCCTCATCACGAAGTTCCAGAGCGTCTGATGGCCACCGGGGGGAATGCGATCAGGGGTACCCGCGTCGGCGCGGGCCCGATGGGCGAGCAGGATCACGGTTTCCACGCCGACCGCATCGCGATCTCGTACTGGGACGCGCTCGGCAACGAGACCGTGCGCTACTTCGCGGCCGGGATCCCCGACGAGGAGATCCCTGAGACGATCGACTCGCCGCACTCCGGCCTTCCGGCCGGGCGCGACAAGGAGAACCCTCCGGCGCTCGCGAAGACCGAGCCGTACAAGACGCACCTCGCCTATGTGAAGGAGCGTCGCACGGAGGATGAAGCCGAGCAGCTCCTCGACGACGCGCTCAAGCAGCTGCGCGATCGGCGCGGACAGGACTGACCGCAATACTGAGAAAGGCGCCGCACTGCGGCGCCTTTCTCAGTATTCCTGGTCGATGAGCTCGGGCGGCACCTGAGAGGCGGCTGCCTCGTCCACGAAGAAGATCGTGCGCTTGCGCCCCTTGGCCCCGGCCGCGGGGACACTCGCGTAACTCGCGCCCGCGAGCGCGAGTCCGAGCGCTGCTGCCTTGTCGGCGCCGGACAGCACGAGCCACACCCTCCGCGACGCGTTGATCACGGGCCTGGTGAGCGAGATCCGCTCGGGCGGAGGCTTGGGGGAGTCGCGCACCGCGACGGCCACCCGGTCGGTGATGAGGATCTCGCTGCGGTCCGGGAACAGTGAGGCGATGTGGCCGTCCGGACCGACGCCCAGGAAGCAGATGTCGAACGACGGCCACGGCGTGCCGTCCTCCTGTGGGAAGCGCGCGAGCTCCGCGGCGTACCGGTCGGCGGCGGCGTCGAGGTCGACGCCCTCGTCGCTCGCGGCCATGGAGTGGACGTTCTCCGACGGAACCCCGACGACATCCAGCAGGGCGTCGCGGGACTGCTTCTCATTGCGGTCGGCATGTGCGCGGGGGACGAATCGCTCGTCGCTCCACCAGAAGTGCACGCGGGACCAGTCGACCTTCTCGCGGCGCGGATGCCGCGCGGCGGCGGCCAGCACCGCGGAACCCATCGATCCCCCCGTGAGGGAGACATGGACGAGCGCTCCCTCGGAGGAGCATTTCGCGACCCGGCTGAGGAACCTCGCTGCAACGGATTCAGCGAGGGCGTCCGGATCATGGCTGATCACGACCCGCTTCTCGATGACGTAATCAGCCATGCGTCTCCTGCGTCGCCGGTTCCAAGAGCGCCCAGCCCTCGGTGATCACTCGACCATACAGGACGTCCGGATCGAGGCGACGGAGCTCTTCGGCGAGGCACTCGCGCAGCGAGCGGCGGGGCAGCACGAGGTCGTGCTGCGGCTGACCGGGCTGTGTGAGGCACGCGATCGTGGGGCTCGACCGCGAAAGGAGCACGTCCCCGCTCGCACGCGAGAGCCGGACCGACTTGATGCCGTCCTTCCACTCGTCCTCGGGCAGATACGCCCAGTCCACCGGCACGTCGAGCGTGAGCCGCAGCCAGGCGGCCAGCAGCGCCGTCGACGGAGAGCTCGCGGCACCGCGCACCTCGACAGCTGTGACGGCGTCGTACGGCGGCTGGTCGAGCACCGCGGCGAGCTGCTCGCGCCAGTGGGTCAGACGCGTCCAGGCCAGGTCGGTGTCGCCGGGAGCGTGGTTCTCGCCCAGGGCGGCCACCCATGCCGACGGGTCGGACTTCGTGGCGGCATCCGTGATGCGGCGCTGCGCGATGCGGCCGATCGAGGTGGCCGAGGGGGTGGCCGGTGTCCGGTTCGGCCACCAGACCACGACGGGCGCATCGGGCAGGAGCAGGCCGGTGACGAGGCTCTCCAGGTTGCTCGCGCCGGCTTCGCCGAACGCGCGGAGGGTCACGACCTCGCTGGCGCCGGCGTCACCGCCGACGCGGATCTGGGCATCCAGCCGGGAATCGGCATCTGCGCCGTCGATCATCACGACGATCACGCGCATCGGATGCTCGCGGGATGCGTCGTTCGCCGCCTCGATGACCTCTTCGAGCGCGCCCTCGCGGGTGAGGATGATGAGCGTGAGGACGCGGCCGAGCGCGACGGCCCCGCCCTCCTCGCGGACGCTGACGAGCGCCCGCGAGATCTTGCTCACGGTCGTGTCGGGCAGATCGACGATCACGGTCGCCTCCAGGTGCGTCCATCGCGGGTGAGCATGTCGTCCGCGGATTGCGGGCCCCACGAGCCCGGTGCGTACTGCTCGAGCGGTCCGCCCTGCGAACTCCAGAACTCCTCGATCGGATCGAGGATCTTCCAGGAGAGGTCGACCTCCTCGTGACGTGGGAAGAGCGGCGGGTCGCCCAGCAGCACGTCGAGGATCAGGCGCTCGTAGGCCTCCGGGCTCGCTTCGGTGAAGGCGTGTCCGTAGCCGAAGTCCATCGTGACGTCGCGCACCTGCGCACCGGCGCCAGGGACCTTCGATCCGAAGCGGATCGTGACGCCTTCGTCGGGCTGCACGCGGATCACGAGCGCGTTCTGGCCCTGACCCGTCGTCTGACTCCGGGAGAACAGCTGCTCGGGAGCGGTCTTGAAGATCACCGCGATCTCGGTCACGCGACGACCGAGGCGTTTGCCGGTCCGCAGGTAGAACGGGACGCCCGACCAGCGGCGCGTGTTGATCTCGAGTGTGATCGCGGCGTACGTCTCGGTCGTGGACGCGGGGTTCATCCCCTCCTCTTCGAGGAACCCGAGGACCTTCTCACCGCCCTGCCAGCCGCCGGCGTACTGCCCGCGCGCGGTCGAGCGAGCGAGGTCGTCCGGCAGCGTGACGGCGGCGAGGACCTTCTCCTTCTCGGCGCGGAGGTTCTTCGCCTCGAACGAGATGGGTTCTTCCATCGCGGTGAGCGCCAGCAGCTGGAGGAGGTGGTTCTGGATGACGTCGCGTGCAGCGCCGATGCCGTCGTAGTAGCCGGCACGCCCGCCCACGCCGATGTCCTCGGCCATCGTGATCTGGACGTGGTCGACGTAGTTGGCGTTCCAGATCGGCTCGTAGAGCTCGTTCGCGAAGCGCAGCGCGAGGATGTTCTGGACCGTCTCCTTGCCCAGATAGTGATCGATCCGGAAGATCGAATCCGTCGGGAACGCCGACCGCAGGGCGTCGTTCAGCGCCTGCGCGGACGCGCGGTCATGACCGAACGGCTTCTCGATCACGACGCGACGCCAGCGCTCCGGCTGGTCGGCCGTGTCGTCCACGAGCCCCGAGGCCTTGAGCTGCTCCGCGACGATCGGGAAGTCCTTCGGCGGGATCGACAGGTAGAACGCGTGGTTGCCCATGGTTCCGCGCTCCCGATCGAGCTTGTCGACCGTGTCGCGCAGACGCGTGAAGGCGGCCGGGTCGTCGAACTCGCCCTGGACGAACCGGATGCCCTGGAGCAGCTGCTGCCAGGTCTCCTCGCGGAACTCCGTGCGTGCGTGCTGCTTCACGGCGTCCTTGACGACCTGGGCGAAGTCCTGATCCTCCCAGTCCCGTCGCGCGAATCCGACGAGCGCGAAGCCGGGGGGCAGCAGGCCGCGGTTGGCCAGGTCGTAGACGGCCGGCATCAGCTTCTTGCGCGACAGGTCTCCGGTCACGCCGAAGATGACGAGCGCGCTCGGACCGGCGATGCGGTTCAGGCGGTGGTCCTCGGGGTCGCGCAGCGGATTCCGGCCGCGCGAGATCTCCACAGTCATGGGGAAAGCGGCTCCTATTGGGCGGCTTCGAAGAGCGTGAGCACCTCGGCCTGGGGGTCGGTGAGCGTGAGGGTGACGACCGGACGACCGTGCGAGCCGGCCAGGACGGCCGCATCGCCGGCGGCCTGCGCCTGGATGAGCTGACCGAACGTGAACGGGCGTCCCGGGATCTCGAGATCGACGTCCGTCTGCTCGAGGATCTGCAGGAACACCCCGACGGCGGGACCTCCCTTGTGGAACTGTCCCGTCGAGTGGAGGAATCGCGGACCCCAGCCGAACGTCGTCGGGCGTCCCGAGTCGGCGGCGACGAGCTCGCGCAGTCCCTGGAGCTGCGGCAGGCGCAGCCGGTCGACGTACGCCTGAATCGCCACATAGCCGTCGGCGGGGAGCTGCGCCCACAGGGCGTCGAGCACGCCCGCGACCGTGCCGGACGCGGCCAGCGCCGGATCGGACACCCGTACCTCGACACCGTCCACCGAGAACGCCGGGGCGGTCTGCTCGGGACGCGCGTCGAGAAGGCCGCGCGCCGCGACCTTCGCCGATTCGACGTCGGGCTGATCGAACGGGTTGATGCCCAGCATCCGCCCCGCGATCGCGGTCGCGTACTCCCACACCACGAACTGCGCGGCGAGCGACCCGCTGATGAGGATCTCGCCCTCGTGGCGTTCGCGGAAGTGGAACTCGTTCGCCTCGTCGACGATGCGGACGATCTGCAGGTCGGCCGGCTTGGTGTCGAGCTCGGGCGAGACCGGAAGAAGGACGACGGGAAGGATGCCGGTGCCGCCCTTGCCGGTGGATTCGGCGACGAGCTGCTCGATCCAGTCGGGAAGACCCACCAGGTGCGTGCCGTCCGTGATGAGACCCAGCTTGTCGCGGCGCTGTTCCCCGCCGCCGGCGATCGCCGCGGCCAGAACCAGGGCGGGGTTGTCGGCACTGTCGATCGCGACCTCGAGGAGAGTCGCTTCGGCCTCCTCGAGCAGCGTCCGGATGTCGACGCCCGCCAGGCCGGTCGGCACGAGACCGAACGCGGTGAGGGCGGAGTAGCGTCCACCGACGGTCGGGTCGGCGTTGAAGACGCGGTAGCCGTCCTCGCGCGCGCTCTGATCGAGCGGCGACCCCGGGTCGGTCACGACGACGATGCGCTCGACCGGGTCGATGCCGATGTCGCGGAAGGCCGCCTCGAACGCACGCTTCGCGGAGTCGGTCTCGACGGTGGAGCCCGACTTCGACGAGACGACCAGCACGGTCTGCTCCAGGCCACCGGCCTCGGCGTCGCCGTCGATCGCGGCGAGCACCTGGCTCGGCGCTGTGGAATCGAGGATCACGAGGGGGACGCCGGTGGTCTGGGCGATGACCTCGGGTGCGAGCGAGGACCCGCCCATGCCCGCGAGCACGACCCGCGTCACGCCGCGCGACAGCAGTTCTTCGCGGAGCGCCTCGACCTCGGCGATCAGCGGCTTCGAGACGGACACGGCGTCCACCCATCCGAGACGCTGAGCGGCCTCCGCCTCGGCGTCGGGACCCCACAGCGACGAGTCGGTCGCGGTGATGCCCGAGGCGACCAGGTCGGCGATGAGGCCGGGGAGCGTCTCGTGGACGACCGACTTGACGTGCCCGGTCAGGTGGATGTCGAAGGTCATTTCGCCGACTGCGCAGCCTGGAGGGCGTCCGCCACGGTCGCCTGCAGCTCGTGCCACGAGGCGATGAACTTCTCGACGCCTTCGTCCTCGAGCACCTGCGTGACGTCCGTGACGTCCACGCCGACGGCGGCGAGCTTGTCGAAGACCTCGTGGGCGCCCGCGTAGGCGCCGGTGACGGTGTCGCCCGAGATCACGCCGTGGTCGAACGTCGCCTCGAGCGTCTTCTCGGGCATCGTGTTGACCGTGCCCGGAGCGACGAGCTCGGTGACGTAGAGGGTGTCCGGCAGGGCCGGGTCCTTGACGCCCGTGGAGGCCCACAGGGGACGCTGCACGTTGGCGCCGGCATCCACGAGCGCCTTCGCACGGTCGGTGGCGAACTCGCGCTCGTACAGCTCATAGGCGAGCCGTGCGTTCGCGATGCCGGCGAGGCCCTTGAGCTCGGCTGCCGCATCCGTGCCGATCGCCGCGAGGCGCTTGTCGACCTCGGTGTCCACGCGCGAGACGAAGAACGACGCGACGGAGTGGATCTTCGACACATCCAGGCCGGCGGCCTTCGCCTGCTCGACACCGGCGAGGTACGCGTCGATCACGGCGGCGTAGCGCTCCAGGCTGAAGATGAGGGTGACGTTCACCGAGATGCCCGATCCGATCACCTCGGTGATCGCCGGGAGTCCGGCCTTGGTCGCCGGGATCTTGATGAGGGTGTTCGGCCGGTCGACCTTGGCCCACAGCTCCTTGGCCTGGGCGATCGTGGCGTCGGTGTCGTGCGCGAGATCGGGGGAGACCTCGATCGACACACGCCCGTCCAGGCCATCGGTCGCGTCGAAGACGGGTCGGAAGACGTCGGCTGCTGCCCGGACGTCGTCGGTCGTGATCTCGAAGATCGCCTCGTCGGCGGACGCGCCCTTGCCGGCGAGCTCGTGGATCTGCCCGACGTAGGACTCCGCCCCGGAGCCGATCGCGCCCGCGAAGATCGTCGGGTTGGTCGTGACGCCGCTGACGTTGCGCGTGACGATCAGGTCGGCGAGGTTACCGGTGATGATGCGCTGACGTGAGAGGTCGTCGAGCCAGATGCTGACGCCGTGTTCGACGAGGTGGGTGGTGGGGCTGGTCATGAGCGGCTCTCCTTGAGGGTCTCGCGTGCCGCCTCGACGACGGCCTCGGCGGTGACGCCGAACTTCTCGAACAGGGTCTTGTAGTCGGCCGATGCACCGAAGTGCTCGATCGAGACGCTGCGGCCGCGATCGCCGACGATGTGCCGCCACGGCATCGCGATGCCGGCTTCGACGGACACACGGGCGGTGACGGATGCCGGCAGCACGGACTCGCGGTAGGCGGCATCCTGCTCGTCGAACCACTCCAGGGAGGGGGCCGACACCACGCGGGCGTTGACGCCCTCCGCGGCCAGGGTCTCGCGGGCGGCCACGGCCAGCTGGACCTCCGAGCCGGTCGCGATCAGGATGACGTCCGGAGTGCCGCCCGGCGCCTCGGCGAGGACGTACGCGCCCTTGACGGCGTGCGCGGCCGATGCGAACGTGTCGCCCGACGCCTCGTCGTCACCTCGTTCGAACACCGGGATGTTCTGGCGGGTGAGTGCGATGCCCGAAGGGCCTGCGTGCCGGCGGAGCATCTCGAGCCACACCACGGCGGTCTCGTTCGCGTCGGCGGGGCGGACGACGGTGAAGTTCGGGATCGCGCGCAGGGTGGCGAGCTGCTCGATCGGCTGGTGCGTGGGGCCGTCCTCGCCGAGGGCGACGGAGTCGTGCGTCCACACGAAGATCGACGGGATGTCCATCAGTGCGGCCAGACGCACCGCGGGGCGCATGTAGTCGCTGAAGATCAGGAACGTGCCGCCGAACGGACGCGTGGGGCCGTGCAGGACGATGCCGTTGACGATCGCGCCCATCGCGTGCTCGCGGATGCCGAAGTGCAGCACCCGCCCGTACGGGTCGCCGGACCACTCGTGGGTGGACCACTGCGCCGGGATGAACGACTTCGCGTCCTTGATCGTCGTGAGGTTCGACTCCGCCAGGTCCGCCGAACCGCCCCACAGCTCGGGCAGCTTCTCGGCGAGCGCGTTGATGACGGTGCCCGACGCGGCGCGGGTCGAAACCTCTTTGCCGCCCGCGAAGACGGGCAGCGCGGCATCGATGTCGGCCGGCAGCTCGCGGGCGTTCACGCGATCCCACAGCGCCTTGCGCTCGGGGTTCGCCTCGGCCCACGCGTCGAACGCCTTCTGCCACTCCGCGTGGGCGGCCGCGCCGCGCTCGGCCAGGGAGCGCGTGTGCGCGATAACATCCTCGGCCACGACGAAGGACTGCTCGGGATCGAAGCCCAGCACCTTCTTGGTGGCGGCCAGCTCGTCGCCACCGAGCGCCGAGCCGTGGATCTTGCCCGTGTTCTGCTTGCCCGGCGAGGGCCAGCCGATGATCGTGCGGAGGACGATGAGCGACGGCTTGTCGGTCTCGCCCTTCGCCGCCTCGATCGCGGCGAACAGTTCGGCGGCGTCCTCGACGTACTCGCCGGTCTTCTTCCAGTCCACGGTCTGCACGTGCCAGCCGTAGGCCTCGTATCGCGCGGCGACGTCCTCCGTGAACGCGACGTTCGTGTCGTCCTCGATCGAGATCTGGTTCGAGTCGTAGATCGCGATGAGGTTGCCCAGGCCCTGGTGGCCCGCGAGGCTCGACGCCTCCGAGGTCACCCCCTCCTGCAGGTCGCCGTCGCCGGCGATCACGTACACGAAGTGGTCGAACGGCGACTGCCCGGCCGGCGTCTCGGGATCGAACAGGCCGCGCTCGTAGCGCGCCGCGTAGGCGAACCCGACCGATGAGGCGAGCCCCTGGCCCAGCGGGCCGGTCGTGATCTCCACACCGTCGGTGTGTCCGAACTCCGGGTGTCCCGGGGTCTTCGAGCCCCACGTGCGGAGGGCCTTCAGATCGTCGAGCTCGAGCCCGAAGCCGCCGAGGTACAGCTGCACGTACTGCGTGAGGGACGAGTGGCCGGCCGAGAGGATGAAGCGGTCGCGCCCGGGCCAATGCACGTCGTTCGGGTCGTGCCGCAGCACTCGCTGGTAGAGGAGGTAGGCGGCCGGGGCCAGGCTCATCGCCGTGCCGGGGTGACCGTTGCCCACCTTCTCGACCGCGTCCGCTGCCAGCACGCGAGCGGTGTCCACCGCGCGCCGATCGATTTCTTCCCAACGCAGTTCCGACACCGGGCCGCCTTTCTCAGAGGGAGTGCACCCGACGAATGCGCAGACCTCGTCGCGAATCAGGAGGAGCAGCCGGCGCTGGGCGCGCGTGTCTCCCCAGCATAGCGAAGCGGCATTCCCGACCGCTTATGCGTTACGCCCCTTGACAGGCGGCGATCGGGGAGTGCGGTTCGCCTCATGCCATAGACTCGGAGGGCAGTCTCAAGCGGTCGAGCGGGGAGCGATGGACACCACGATGACGGCGGGAGCAGGCGTTTCCGCCGCCCCCGCGGCCCGACCGCACTCCTTCGGCCGCACGGTCCGCGCGTACATCGCCCTCACCAAGCCCCGCGTCCTGGAGCTGCTGCTCGTCACGACGGTGCCCGTGATGATCCTCGCCCAGGGGGGCTTTCCGAGCATCTGGCTGGTGCTCGCCACCGTTCTGGGCGGATCCATGAGCGCCGGCTCTGCGGCGGCGTTCAACATGTACCTCGATCGCGACATCGACGCGCACATGCAGCGGACGGTCAACCGCCCGCTCGTCACGGGCGAGGTCTCTCCTCGCGGCGCCCTGATCTTCGCGTGGACGCTCGCGGCGGCATCCACGGTCTGGCTCGCCCTGACGACGAACCTGCTGGCGGCGGCGCTGTCGGCCGGCGCGATCTTCTTCTACGTCGTCATCTACACGATGATCCTCAAGCGCCGCACCGAGCAGAACATCGTGTGGGGCGGGATCGCCGGCTGCTTCCCGGTCCTCATCGGCTGGTCGGCGGTCACGGGGTCGCTGTCGTGGACGCCGATGATCCTGTTCGCGCTCGTGTTCCTGTGGACGCCGCCGCACTACTGGCCGCTGTCGATGAAGTACAAGGACCAGTACGACGACGTGGACGTGCCGATGCTAGGCGCTACGCGCTCGGGCTCGCAGGTCGGGCTGCAGGTGATCCTCTACGCCTGGGCGACCGTCGCGTGCTCGCTCCTGCTGATCCCCGTCGCAGGCATGGGCCTGGTCTACTCGGTCTCGGCGCTCGTGTTCGGCGGGTGGTTCGTGTACGAGTCGCACCGCCTGTACACCCGTGCGGTGCGCGGGACCGAGCCGCGTCCGATGCGGGTGTTCCACGCGTCGATCACGTACCTCACGCTGCTGTTCGTCGCGATCGCGGTCGACCCGCTGCTGCCCTTCTGAGTCAGGCGGCCGGCGGGGACTGCGCCCGCAGCGCCGTCTCTTCGGCGTCGATGGCCTGCAGCGCCGACACGATCGCCGGTTCCTGATAGCGACCCTCCCGGCGGGCGGCGAGGACGGCATCCCGCTCCGCGTCGAGCATCGCCATGCGCAGCCGGTACTTCGCCTCGAGCTGGGAAATCGACGCGTCGACGCCGAACGTCTCGAGCGTCTCGCCGAGGAATCCCGCGTCCGCCCGCAGCAGGTCGGCGACACGCTGCTCGTCGTCGCCGACGTCCTGCGCCTCGAGGAGGGCGATCCCCGCCCGGCGGGCCTCCGCCATCAGCAGCCGCCGCTCGGTGACCTCCTGCGCCAGGCTCGGCGGAGGTAGCTTCAGTGCACGGACGATTGCGGGGAGCGCGATTCCGCCGAGCAGGCTCGCGACGACGACCACGAACGCCAGGAACTGCAGGTACTCGCGCATCGGCGTCTCGGGCGGCAGCAGGAAGACCGCCGCGAGCGTCACGACCCCGCGCACGCCCGCCGACGAGACCGCCACGCCGTTGCGCCACGGCCAGCTGCGTTCCCGCAGCCGCTGCGGTCCCTTGCGGTAGAGCAGGGTCGTCGCCATGACCCAGGCGAAACGCGACACGACCAGCGCGAGCAGGATGCCGATGCAGACGACCACCGTCTCCCACGTGCCCGGGCCGCTCTGCAGCGCGCCGTCGATCACGCCCTGCAGATTCAGACCGATGAAGAGGAACACCGCGTTCTCGAGGAGGAACTGGATCGTGCGCCAGTTGAGCCGCTCTGCCACGCGGGCCTCGGCCGACGAGACGGAAGGGGCCCGATAGCCGAGGTAGAGTCCGGCGATCACGACCGCAAGCACACCGGACCCGTGCAGCAGCTCTCCGAGCAGGAACGCCGCGAAGGGCGTCACGAGCGTCAGGCTCGTGTCGAGCACGGCGGAGTGCAGCTGCGACCGCACCCACGAGACGACGTAGCCGGTCGCGAAGCCGATGCCGACGCCGACGCCGACGGCGATCACGAAGTCGATGCCGATCTGCGCCGGGGTCACCACCGTCACGATCGCGGCCAGCGAGGCGTTCAGCGCGACGAGCGCCGTGGCGTCGTTCAGCAGACTCTCGCCCTCGAGGATCGTCACGACGCGGCGGGGGAGCCCGAGACGACCGGCGATCGCGGTCACCGCGATCGCATCCGTCGGCGCGACCACCGCCGCGAACGCGAAGGCGGCCGCGAGCGTGAGCGTCGGCAGGAGCATGGCCGTGGCGAACCCGACCGTGACGACGGTGAAGGCGACGAGCCCCACCGAGAGCAGCAGGATGCTGTCACGACGCGCCCGCACGTCGATCACCGACGTGCGGATGGCCGCGGCGAACAGCAGCGGCGGGAGGATGCCGTAGAGGATGAGCTCGGGCTGGACCTCGACCTGCGGGATGCCCGGGACGAACGACGCCGCCCCGCCGACCGCGACGAGCGCCACGGGGGCGGACCAGCCCAGTCTGCCGACCAGACCGGTGACGGCGACGGTCGTGATGACGAAGAGGACGATCCAGGTGATCGTGCCGACGGGATCCACGCTGTCAGTATCGGGTACCGCGGGACCGTCGATCGACAGCAAGGGCGGGAGCGCTCCGGCGGGGAGTGCTCCCGCCCTTCCGGCGGATGCGGGTCAGCGGGTCAGCGCTGCGGCGCGACCTCGACCACGGGGGCGTCCTCGGATGCGGACGCACGCTCGTCGTCCGTCGACGACTCGATCGTCTCGTCGTCGGCCGACCAGTCCATCGCCTCGATGATCTCGAAGTCGGTCGCGGGCAGGAAGGAGCGGACGGCCGCCACGACGAGCGTGAGCGCGAGGCCGACGATGCCCGTGGCGATCAGGATGCCGCCGACGATGGCCCAGACCTGGCCGACGTACACGTCGACCGGCGTCGCGGTGCCCGCCGTGAGCGCCACCGACATCGTGCCGAGCGTGCTGACGGCCAGCCACGCGCCGAACGCGGTCGTGGCGAGGGAGCCGACGAGGAGGATCCAGAACGGGATGCTGCGGACGAGGCGGGGACGAACGGTCATGCGTGTGCTCCTTGAGTCAGGGGGGTGGGGGTTTCGGTCGACACGGACAAGCGTCACCCGGTCGCCCGGGCCGCAGGTATGCGGATCCGATGAGTCGGCTATGCGTCGTGTTCAGCTGTGTGCGGACACGCGCCCGATCGATCCAGCGTACGCGGGGGCATCCTGGGCAACCTGTGCAGGTGCCTTCAGGTTCATGACGACGGCGGTCATCGCGGCGACCAGGAGCACGGCGAGCACCATGTGGATGTTCACGAGCACGATGGGCAATCCCGTGCGGGCCTGCCAGAGCCCCACGACGATCTGGGCGATCTCGACGGCCAGCAGGAGGCCGGTCCACAGGCGCAGTCGCAAGGACGGGGGAGTGCGCCGCGAAGCCGCGACCAGCACGACCGTGAGTGCGAGCAGTGCGTACGCCGGCCACGAGTGGATGTGCTGCATGAACTCCGGGTCCAGACCGTTGCGTGCGGCGCCGCCGTCACCCGCGTGCGGACCCGAACCGGTCACGAGGATCCCGACCACGACCGTGATGAGGACGAGCGCACTCGTGAGGTGCGTCGCCACGGCGTACCAGCGGGGCACGGCGAGCGTGCGCGGACCCGGCACGGCGTAGACGCGGACGACGAGTGCCGCAGCGAGCGCCACCAGCACGACCGACGCGAAGTAGTGCAGCCCGACGACGTACGGGTTGAGGTTCGTCAGCACCGTGATTCCCCCGATCACGGCCTGGACGGGCACGTACAGGCCGATCACGAGAGCGAGCCAGAACAGGTCGCGCCGCTGACGCCGCATCCGCAGGACGAACAGGAACGTCACGATCGCGACGATGACCAGGACGAAGGTGAGCAGGCGGTTGCCGAACTCGATCACCCCGTGTATGCCCATCTCGGGCGTGTTCACGAACGACTCGGGCGTGCACCGCGGCCAGGTGGGGCAGCCCAGTCCCGATCCGGTGAGTCGCACGAGGCCGCCGGTCCCCACGATCCCGACCTGGACGACCAGTGTCGCCCACGCGGCGACGATCACGCGACGGTCGATCTGAGCGGGCAGCCATTCCCAGAACGTCCGGAGAGGGCCGCGCCGGGTGGGCTTCGTGTCCGCGGGCATCGGGTGCAGCCTCCTCGGGCCGGGTCCCGCCATCCGGTGGACCGGCGGAACCCTGTAGAATCAAAGGGTCGGATGCCGGCGCGTCGCGCTCCGCATCACTGACAAGTGTAGGCGCGCAGGACGGCGCCAGTGATTGGGCCCACCAAGCGGCATCCCCCTCCGGGACTCCACCTGAGGAGAAGGAATGCCGGGGCGGATGACACCGTTGTGGCCCGGAGGAGAGTGTGACGATGTCGGATGTCCTGATCGACCGCCCGGAGCTTGCGAGCCTGGGCCAGTACGAGTTCGGCTGGCACGACGAGGACGCTGCCGGCGCCGTCGCCCAGCGCGGTATCAACGAATCCGTGGTGCGCGGCATCTCCGCGCTCAAGAGCGAGCCCGAGTGGATGCTCAACACGCGCCTGAAGGGCTATCAGCTCTTCGGCCGCAAGCCGATGCCGACGTGGGGCGCCGACCTCAGCGAGATCGACTTCGACAACATCAAGTACTTCGTCCGCTCCACCGAGAAGCAGGCGGGGTCGTGGGAGGAGCTCCCCGAGGAGATCCGCAACACCTATGAGCGCCTGGGCATCCCCGAGGCCGAGCGCCAGCGACTCGTCGCCGGCGTCGCGGCGCAGTACGAGTCCGAGGTCGTCTACCACCAGATCAACGAGCAGCTCGAGGCGCAGGGCGTCATCTTCATGGACACCGACACGGCGTTGCGCGAGCACCCGGAGTTCTTCGAGGAGTACTTCGGCACCGTGATCCCCGCAGGCGACAACAAGTTCGCGGCGCTGAACACCGCCGTCTGGTCGGGCGGCTCGTTCGTCTACGTTCCCCCGGGTGTGCACGTCGAGATCCCGCTGCAGGCGTACTTCCGCATCAACACCGAGAACATGGGGCAGTTCGAGCGGACGCTGATCATCGCGGACGAAGGCTCTTACGTGCACTACATCGAGGGCTGCACCGCCCCGATCTACAAGAGCGACTCCCTGCACTCGGCCGTCGTCGAGATCATCGTGAAGAAGAACGCCCGCGTGCGCTACACGACGATCCAGAACTGGTCGAACAACGTCTACAACCTCGTGACCAAGCGCGCCGTCGCGCACGAGGGCGCGACCATGGAGTGGATCGACGGCAACATCGGCTCCAAGGTCACGATGAAGTACCCGTCGATCTTCCTGGTGGGGGAGCACGCGAAGGGCGAGACCCTCTCGGTCGCGTTCGCGGGCCCCGGTCAGCACCAGGATGCCGGCGCCAAGATGATCCACATGGCCCCCTACACGCAGTCCTCGATCGTGTCGAAGTCGATCGCCCGCGGCGGCGGACGGGCCGGTTACCGCGGCGAAGTGCGGGTGGACGCCAATGCGCACCACTCGGCGAACACCGTGCGGTGCGATGCGCTGCTGGTCGACACGATCTCGCGCTCGGACACCTATCCGGCGATCGACATCCGCGTCGACGACGTGCAGCTCGGCCACGAAGCGACGGTGTCCAAGGTGAGCGAAGAGCAGCTCTTCTACCTCATGAGCCGCGGAATGCCCGAAGACGAGGCGATGGCGATGATCGTCCGCGGGTTCATCGAACCCATCGCCCGTGAACTTCCCATGGAGTACGCCATGGAGCTCAACAAGCTCATCGAGATGGGCATGGAAGGATCGGTCGGCTAGATGACGGCCACGACGCAGGCACCTCCCACGGTGCCGGGTTCCACCGCGCACACTGACGGCGCCTGGGCGCCGATCCAGACCCGCTCCGAGCGTCCGCGCTCGTTCGACCCCGCCGACTTCGGCCGGCCCACGGGTCGTGAGGTGAACTGGAAGCACACTCCGCTCGACCGTCTCGACGCCCTCCTGCGGGACGAGGACGCTCCGCACGGCGTGATCGAGGTCGCGGTCTCGGCGCCCGATCAGGTGGAGCAGCGCACCCTCCGCATCGGCGACGCGCCCCGAGGTGAGGTCTTCGCCCCGGAGGATCTGCCGGCGGCCGTCGCGTGGAAGCACGAGGACGAAGCGCCGCTGCTGCGGATCCCGGCGGACGTCGAGCTGGACGAGCCCGTGGTGATCGACCTGGTCGGCACGGGCGGACTCGCCCACGCGCACGTCGTGCTCGAGGCGATGCCGAATTCGCGCGGCACCGTGGTCCTGCGCCACTCCGGCACCGCGGCGCACGCCCAGAACGTCGAGATCATCGTCCGCGACGGCGCCCACCTCACCGTGATCTCGGTGCAGCAGTGGAGCGACGACGCCGTGCACGCGGCATCCCACCAGGCCCGCGTCGATCGCGACGCGACGCTCCGACACTTCGTCGTGAGCTTCGGCGGCGCGGTCGTGCGCGTCAACCCGAGCGTGGAGCTCGCGGGGGCAGGGGCCCAGGGCGAGCTCTACGGTCTGTCGTACTCCGACGCCGGGCAGCATCTCGAGAGCCAGGTCTACCTGTTCCACAAGGGACGCGAGACGCGCGGCGACGTGCTCTACAAGGGCGCACTCCAGGGCGCGGGTGCGCGCAGCGTGTGGATCGGCGACGTCCTGATCGGCCCCGACGCCGTCGGCACCGACTCGTACGAGGCGAACCGCAACCTCGTCCTCACCGACGGTGCCCGGGCCGAGTCGATCCCGAACCTCGAGATCGAGACCGGTGACATCCGCGGTGCCGGACACGCCAGCGCGACCGGCCGCTTCGACGACGAGCAGCTCTTCTACCTGCAGTCGCGCGGCATCAGCGAGGACGAGGCGCGTCGCCTCGTCGTCATCGGATTCCTGAGCGACATCGTGCAGCGCATCGGCATCCCCGAGCTCGAGCAGGAGCTGCACGCGGCGATCGAGAACGAACTGAGAGAAGGAGCGGCGCTGTGACCGCAACCCGTGTCTGCGCTCTGAGCGAGCTCGAGCAGGATTCCGCGCTCCGTGTGGAGGTCGACGGCGTCGCCATCTGCGTCGTGAAGGACTCCAGTGACGAGGTGCACGCGATCGGCGACGTCTGCACGCACGGCGACATCTCGCTCGCGGAGGGCTTCGTCGACGGCGACACGATCGAGTGCTGGGCGCACGGCTCGGCCTTCTCTCTCCTGTCGGGCAAGCCCCTGAACCTCCCGGCCTACGAGCCCGTGCCCGTGTTCGAGGTCATCATCGACGGCGACGACGTGCTGATCGATCCCGCCGTGAAAAAAGACGTCTGAAGAAAGAAGCCTCCATGTCAGTCCTCGAGATCCGCGACCTCCATGTGACGGTCGAAACGGATGCCGGCACCACCCCCATCCTCAACGGCGTGACGCTCACGATCCGCACGGGCGAGACCCACGCGATCATGGGCCCCAACGGCTCGGGCAAGTCCACGCTGGCCTACACGATCGCCGGTCACCCCAAGTACACCGTGACGGGCGGCACGATCACGCTCGACGGCGAGGACGTGCTGGCGATGAGCGTGGACGAGCGTGCCCGCGCCGGACTCTTCCTCGCGATGCAGTACCCCGTCGAGATCCCCGGCGTGACGGTCACGAACTTCCTCCGCACGGCCAAAACGGCGATCGACGGTGAGGCGCCCGCGATCCGCACGTGGACCAAGGACGTCAAGCAGTCCATGAAGAATCTGCGCATGGACCCGAAGTTCGCGCAGCGCAACGTCAACGAGGGCTTCTCGGGCGGAGAGAAGAAGCGTCACGAGATCCTCCAGCTCGAGCTGCTGCGCCCCCAGATCGCGGTGCTCGACGAGACCGACTCCGGTCTGGACGTCGACGCTCTCAAGATCGTGTCGGAAGGCGTGAACCGCGCGAAGGAGCAGACTGGTCTCGGCGTCCTGCTGATCACGCATTACACCCGCATCCTCCGCTACATCCACCCCGACTTCGTGCACGTCATCGTCGGCGGCCGCATCGTCGAGGAGGGCGGCCCCGAGCTCGCCGAACGCCTCGAGGACGAGGGGTACGACCGCTTCGGCGAGCCCGAGCTCGAAGCCGTCGTCGAGGGCGAAGCGTAGAATCGACTCATGACCGCGACCCTCGCACCCGAGAAGTACGACGAGGTCCAGGAAGCCCTCAAGGACGTCATGGACCCCGAACTGGGGATCAACGTCGTCGACCTGGGCCTGATCTACGACCTCGGCTGGGACGACGAGAACGATGCCCTGGTCATCCACATGACCCTCACGAGTGCCGGCTGCCCACTGACGGATGTGCTCGAGGAGCAGACCGCGCAGGCCCTGGACGAGGTCGTGGAACGCTTCCGGATCAACTGGGTCTGGATGCCGCCGTGGGGTCCCGAGCGCATCACCGACGACGGTCGCGACATGATGCGTGCCCTCGGATTCGCGATTTGAGCCGGACCGGATCACTGCGGGCGCAGCCCGCGTTGACGCGGTCGCGACTCGAGGTCGAGGAGCGCGCCAGCGCGTATCGAGACTCCGCGTGACGCTGTCGCCGACGCTGCATCTCTCGCTGGATAGGCTCGACGGGTGAGCGTCATCCCCCTCCAGGCACTGCCCATCGACAAGCTCCGACAGCGGTCCAGCACGAAATGGCGGAAGTATCCGCCGGAGGTGCTGCCGCTGTTCGTGGCGGAGACCGATTTCGCGCCCGCCCCGGCGATCTCCCGCGATCTGGCACGCGCCGTCGACCTCGGAGACTTCGGATACACGCCCCCGGACCCGGGCGTGGCCCGGGCGTACACCGACTTCGCGATGCGTCGATTCGGGTGGACGGTGGATCCCTCCCGCATCCGGACGACGTGCGACGTCATGATGGGCGTCGTCGAGATCCTGCGGAAGGTGACCCGGCCGGGCGACCGTGTTATCGTGACGCCTCCGGTGTATCCGCCGTTCTACGAATGCATCCCCGAAGCCGGAGCGGTGGTCGAACGTGTGCCGCTCATCGACACCGGCTCGCACTGGGAGCTCGACCTGCCGGGCATCGAGGCCGCGCTGACCGGAGGTGCGCGGGCCGTTCTGCTCTGCAATCCGCACAATCCGACGGGCACCGCGCACTCGCGTGCGAGCCTCGCGGCGCTCGCCCGACTCGCCGCCGCGCACGACGCCGTCGTCGTGAGCGACGAGATCCACGCGCCCCTCATCCACGCGGGGGAGCGCTTCACGCCCTTCCTCGACGCGTCCGAGGACGCAGCGCGGGTCGGGTACACGGTCGCGAGCGCGAGCAAGGCCTTCAACCTCGCCGGCCTCAAATGCGCCCTCATGATCACCGGCGACGAGCGCACCGCCGACGTCGTCCGGTCGCTGCCGGACGAGGTCGAGTGGCGTACGGGCCTGCTCGGCGCGATCGCGGCGGTGGCGGCCTTCTCGCAGGAGAGCGACGAATGGCTCGACGCGCTCCGGGCGACGCTGGACCACAACCGGCAACTCCTCGCGGAACTGCTCGACGAGCACGTGCCGGCCGCGCGCTACCGCATCCCGGACGCGGGGTTCCTCGCGTGGGTCGACCTGAGTGCGCTGGGATGGGGGGACAATCCCGCCGTCCGCATCCGGCGCGATGCCGATGTGGCTCTGCACCTCGGGCCGCTCTTCGGTGACGAGGGACGCGGCCACGTGCGCATCAACTTCGGCTGCGCCCCTGAGGTGCTGCGAGAGGCCGTCGAGCGCATCGGCGCGCTCGCGTCGCCGTGACGCTCGGCATGCAGGAGCGCGCTCCGAGCATCTGGGGTCCGCAATACGTCTGGGTGACGATCGGCGCGGTCGCCCTCATCTTCCTCGCCGCCCTGCAGTCGCTCGCGGTCACGACCGTCATGCCGGTCGTGAGTGCCGAGCTCGACGGTGACGCGCTGTACGCCGTCGCGTTCGCGGGCACCCTGGCGACGAGCGTGATCGGCATGGTGGCCGTCGGTGCGTGGAGCGACCGCTCGGGACCGAAGGCGCCCCTGTACGCCGCCGTCGGGCTGTTCGTCGCGGGTCTGGTGATCGCCGGGCTGGCGCCCACGATGCCGGTGCTCGTGCTCGGACGCCTCGTGCAGGGCCTCGGGACCGGAGGCCAGACGGTCGCGCTGTACGTCGTGGTCGCACGGGTGTATCCGCCACTCGCACACGGACGCGTCTTCGCCGCGTTCTCCGCGGCGTGGGTCGTGCCCTCTCTCATCGGGCCGTTCCTCGCGGGTGCCGTGACCGAGTACCTGCACTGGCGATGGGTGTTCCTCGGGGTCGCCGTGCTCACCGTGCTCGCGTTCGCGATGGTCGCCCTGCGGCTGTACGGCATCCCGCTGCACACCGACGAGCCGGCCGAGCGCGGCCGCGTCGGCCGCAGACTCGCGTGCGCCGTCGCGCTCGCCCTCGGCGCGCTGGGGCTGAGCCTCGCCGGCGAACTCGGCGCCTGGTCGATCGCCGCCGTCGCGGCATCCCTCGTCGTCGTCGTGCTTGCGGTCCGCCCCCTGCTCCCGCCGCGCACCCTCAGCGCCGCACGAGGCCTTCCGAGCGTGATCCTGATGCGCGGGCTGATCGCGGGAGCCCTCTTCGGCGCCGAGATCTACGTGCCGTACCTGCTGATCGCCGAGTACGGATACTCGCCGACGTGGGCGGGTCTGGGGCTCACCGCCGCGGCGTTGCTGTGGGCGGTCGGCGCCGACGTCCAGGGGCGGTTCGGCGATCGGATCGGCAATGCGCGCATCACGCTCATCGGGACCGCGTTCCTTCTCACCGCGGTGGTGGCGGCGTCCGCGACGGCGTGGCTGCACGTGCACCCCTGGGTCCTCATCGCCGGCTGGGCCCTGGCCGGGGCCGGTATGGGACTCATGTACCCGCGTCTGACGGTGCTGACGCTGGCGTACTCGACGCCGCAGAATCAGGGATTCAACTCCTCGGCGCTGTCGATCTCGGACGCGATCGGCGCGTCGGTCACGATCGCGGTGATGGGACTGACGTTCGTCGCCCTTGCCGGCACCGCCGCGGGATTCGCCGTCGTGTTCGCGATCGCGGGTGCCCTGGCGCTCCTCGCGCTCGTGCCGGGACTGCGGATGGGGCACGCGCATGAGTCGCGCGTCGAGGACGGGGTGGCGCAGACCGAGCGCTGACCGGATTCCACGACGGTTTGCGCCTTCGTGTGAGGTAAGGCTAGCCTTACCGGGTGACCAGTGAGCAGAGCACCGTGCAGACGGCCGTGCGCCCGGCCTACCGTCCGTTCGTCCTGACGGTGCAGCGTTCGGTCGCCGTGAGCGCGCACTTCGTCCGCATCACCTTCACCGGCGACGACCTGGAGCATTTCGGCACCGCAGGCTTCGATCAGCGCATCAAGATCGTCCTGCCGGGAGTCCGCGGCGAGTACGCCGACTTCGGTCAGCACGACGAGGCGGGGGACTGGTACGACCGCTGGCGTGCCCTCCCGACGGCTGAGCGCAACATCTTCCGGACGTACACGGTGCGCCGCATCGATCCGGTCGCGCGCGAGCTCGACGTCGACTTCGTCGTGCATCACGACCCCGGGCCCGCCGGCCGCTGGGCCGAGAGCGCTTCCGCCGGTTCCACCGTGGTGATCATCGGTCCCGACCAGCGCAGCACGGTCGAGGGCGGGGGTCGGGACTGGCATCCCGGCACCGCCACCCGCGTCCTGCTGGCCGGAGACGAGACCGCCGTGCCGGCGATCACGGCGATCCTCGATCGATTGAGCTCCGAGATCGTCGCCGACGTCTTCCTGGAGGTTCCGTCGGAGCAGGACATCCTGCCCATCCGCTCCGCGGCGGCCGCGGACGTCCGCTGGCTCGTCCGTTCGGAGGCGGACACCTTCGGCGCGCTGTTCCCCGACGCGCTGCGCACGTGGTCCCGCTCGGAGACGGCACTCCTGCGCCGTGCAGCGGCACCGCGCGGGCAGGTGCTCGCTGACGTCGACGTCGACCGGGAACTGCTCTGGGATTCACCCGAGGACGGCGAGGGCGAGTTCTACGCCTGGATCGCGGGAGAGGCGGCCGCGGTGAAGCTCGCGCGGCGCCATCTGGTCTCGGAGTGCGGGGTCGACCGCCGACGCGTCGCGTTCATGGGCTACTGGCGGCACGGTCTGTCCGAGCGCATCGAATGAGCGTCCGTCCCCGCGCGGCGGGGTCGGTGCGGTTCGTCCTGGTGTTCGTGGGTGCCGTCGCACTCGCCGTGCTCGCGGTCGTCCTGAGCCTCGGGGTGGGCGCGCGCCCGATCCCGCCGGCGGTCGTGATCGACGCACTGACCGCATACGACCCCGCCGACAACGACCATGTGGTCGTCGTCGCGCAGCGCATCCCGCGCACCCTGATCGGGCTTCTGGCCGGCCTCGCCCTCGCGCTCGCAGGCACGGTCATGCAGGGACTGACCCGCAACCCGTTCGCCGATCCCGGCCTGCTCGGGGTCAACGCGGGGGCATCGACCGCCGTGCTCCTCGCGATCACGGTCGCGGGAGTCACGCGCCCCGACGGCTTCGTGTGGTTCGCGTTCGCGGGTGCCGCGGTCGCGGCGCTCGTGGTCGCCGCCGTCGGGTCCCGCGGACCCGACGGCGCGAACCCGGCCAAGCTCGCCCTCACCGGCGCCGCTGTCACGGCGGGACTCACCGCGGTCACCCTGCTCATCCTCACCACCCAGGCCGCCGCCCTCGACGTCTACCGCTTCTGGTCTGTCGGCTCCTTGACCGGCCGTGACATCGACGCCGTGACCGTCGTGCTCGCACCGCTGGCCGTGGGGGTCCTCGTCGCCCTGACGACCGCCCGTGGACTGAACCTGATCGCCCTCGGTGAAGACACCGCGACCGGGCTGGGGCACAGCGTCGCACGCACGAGAGGGCTCGGCATCGCAGCGACGGTGCTTCTCGCGGGTGGCGCGACGGCGATCGCCGGCCCGATCGTGTTCCTCGGTCTGGTCGTTCCGCACGCACTGCGGGCGCTGATCGGCGGGTCGTACGGCCGGCTCATGGCGGCCGGCATCCCGCTCGGGGCGGCGCTGCTGCTCTTCGCCGACGTCATCGGCCGTGTGATCGCGCCTCCGGGCGAGGTGCAGGCCGGTGTCGTGATCGCCTTCGTCGGCGCGCCCGTGCTGATCGCGCTCGTGCTCCGTGGAGAGCGGGTGACGATGTGAGCGGGGTGCTCTTCGTCCGCCGACAGGCGGCGCGACGCCGGATGCTGGTGTGGGTCGGTCTCGGCTCCGTCGTGGTCGCGGTGATCACGGTGACGCTGCTCCTCGGGGACTACCCGCTGACGCCGACGCAGATCTGGGATGTGCTGCGGGGCGGTGGAACCCGCGCCGAGCAGTACGTCGTGCTGCAGGTGAGACTGCCGCGACTCCTCATGGCGCTGCTGGCCGGTGCTGCGCTCGGCGTCGCGGGCGCGCTGCTGCAGGGGATGCTCCGAAATCCCCTGGCCAGCCCCGATCTGCTCGGCATCTCGGGCGGCAGCACCGTGGCCGCCGTGTACGCCCTGCTCGTCGTCGGAGTGACCGGGCCGGCGCTCGCCGGTGCCGCGTTCCTCGGCGGGATCACGGCGTCCCTCCTCCTGCTCGCCGCCGCGCGGGGCAGGGCCGCCGGCCTGCGGCTCATCCTCGCGGGCATCGGCGTGTCGTTCCTGTCGGCGTCGATCGTCGGGTTCCTCATGACGCGGGTGCAGCTGCAGCAGACGCAGAGCGCACTCGTGTGGCTCACCGGCACACTCTCGAGTACGCCGTGGTGGCAGGTGGTCGTGCTCGTCGGGGCGTGGGTGATCGCGATGCCCGTGCTCGCGCTCCTGGCGCGGCGTCTTCCCGTGGCGGTGCTCGGAGTCGAGACGGCGGGGAGTCTGGGCGTGAGGCCGGGGCTCGTGCGCGTGCTCGTCGTGATGGTGGCCGTCCTCCTGACGGCCGTCACGTGTGCCTTCGTGGGTCCGATCTCGTTCGTCGCCCTGTGCGCCCCCGCGATCGCCCGTCCCCTCGTCGGCCACGGTTCTCTCGCCCTCGGCCCGAGTGCGCTGGTGGGTGCGATCATCCTGTCGGCCTCCGATCTCGTCGCCCAGTTCGCGATCCCCGGTGTCGCGGTTCCGGCGGGCATCGTGACGGGTGCGCTCGGCGCGGTGTTCCTCCTGTGGCTGCTCGCGACCTCGAAAGGACGCGCACTATGACCGATCCGAAGCTGAGCGTCCACGGCCTCGTCGCCGGATACCCGGGGCGGACCGTGATCGACGGTCTCGATCTCGAGATCGGTTCAGGGCGGGTGACGATGATCATCGGCGCGAACGCCTGCGGCAAGTCGACCCTGCTCGGCGCGCTGGCCCGACTCCGTCCGCCGCTCGCGGGCCGCATCGAGCTGGACGGCGTCGACGTCGCGCGCATCCCGCGCACCGAGTATGCACGGCACGTGGGTCTCCTGCCGCAGCATCCGATCGCTCCTGAAGGACTCACCGTCGCCGAACTCGTCTCGCGCGGGAGGCACCCCCACCGCGGTCTGTTCGCGCGGTGGAGCGCGCGCGACACCGAGATCGTGGATCGGGCCATGGCGCGGACGGGGACGACGGCGCTCGCCGGACGGCCCGTCGGCGATCTGTCGGGCGGTCAGCGCCAGCGGGTCTGGATCGCCATGGCGCTCGCGCAGGATCCGTCGATCCTGCTGCTGGACGAACCCACGACGTTCCTGGACCTCAGCCACCAGCTCGACCTGCTCGAGCTTCTGCGCGCACTCAACCGCGAGCAGGGCACCACGATCGTCGTCGTCCTGCACGACCTCAATCTCGCGGCGCGTTTCGCGGACGAGCTCATCGTGATGGCCGGCGGTCGCGTCATCGCGCACGGTCCACCGTCCGACGTCCTGACGGCCGAGACGGTCGCCGAGGCGTTCGCGCTCGAGTCCGTCGTGATAGCCGATCCGCTCACGCGCACGCCGCTGGTCATCCCGAAGCCCGGCGGCTCACACACGTCCGCGGATGCGGACTGAAAACCCCACCAGGAAAGGAAATCCATGTCCCACTTCCGCACGGCCGGCCTCCTGGCCACGGCCGGATTCCTCGTCGTCAGCCTCGCCGGCTGTGCGACGGCCGCAGGCAGCACGTCGCCGAGCGCCGATCCCGGCGATGGTTCGACCTACCCGATGACCCTCACGAGCGCCCTGGGCGAGACGGTGATCGAAGAGGCGCCGACCCGCATCGCCACGTGGGGATGGGGAGCCACGGATGCCGTGCTCGCGCTCGGCATCGTCCCCGTCGCCATCCCGTCCGACGACTACTCGGGCGGCGACGATCGCATCGCGCCGTGGGTCGAGGAGAAGCTCGACGAACTCGGTGGTGACGCGCCGGTCGTCCTCGACAACACCACGTACGAGCTCTCCGTCGAAGAGCTTCTCGCGACCGATCCCGACGTGCTGATCGCGCCGTACTCGGGCCTCACGCAGGAGGAGTTCGACGAGGTCACCGCGGCCGGCATCCCGGTCGTCGCGTACGAAGAGGCGGCGTGGGCGACTCCGTGGCGCGACGTCGTCACGATCACCGGTGAGGTCCTCGGAAAGAAGGTCGAAGCCGAGGCGATCCTCGATGACCTCGAGGCCGACGTCGCCGCTGCCGCAGCCGAGCACCCCGAGTTCGCGGGCACATCGATCGCCGTGCCGACCGATTCGGCGGGCACGTGGTACCTCTACCTGCCGGCCGACCCGCGCGTGGAGATCCTCGAGGACCTCGGGTTCGTCAGCGCGCCCGGCGTCACGGAGCTCGACAGCGGCGAATCGACGTTCTACACGACGGTCAGCCCGGAGAGTCTCGACAAGATCGACGCCGACGTCGTCCTGACCTTCGTCGATTCCGAGGACGCACTGGACGCGCTGCTGTCGTCCACCACCGGACAGCTGATCCCCGCCGTGAAGTCCGGTGCGGTCGCGTCGCTGGTGGGAGTGGAGGAGATCTCCGCGCTCACCCCCACGCCGCTGACGCTGCCGTGGATCCTCCCCACCCTCACCGATCGCCTCGCCGCGGCGACGGCCGTCGCGCAGGGCTGAGACGGCAGACAAGAGGGTCCCGGACGCCGTTGTGGCGCCCGGGACCCTCTCGTCGTCTCAGGGAGGGTCAGCCCTTGGTGTCGTCCACCTTGCGGACGAGCGCCCAGGCGCCCGGGATGATGAGCGCCGCGAGCGCCGCCTTCACCAGACCCCCGACGATGAACGGGAAGAGCCCTGCCTCCAGGATCTGCCAGAACGTCAGTTCCAGGCCGAGACCCACGTTCAGCACGAATGCCAGGTACGGGATGCCGAAGACGAAGGGGATCGCGCTCGCGATCGCGAAGCCGACGAACGCGAGGGCCGGACGACGATCCCACGCACGCTGCGCGAACCATCCGGCGACGAACGCGGAGAAGATGAACCCGATCACGAAGCCGAAGCTCGGCTTGGCGATCGCGGCCAGCGTGCCGGTGAGCCCGGCGAAGACGGGCAGGCCGGCAAGACCCGCGGCCATGTAGGTGGCGAGCGCCGCCGCGCCGCGCCAGGCGCCGAGGGCGGCGCCCACGACGATGACACCGAGGGTCTGGCCGGTGATCGGCACCGGCCAGAGGGGGATCTCGACCTGCGCCAGCACGGCGACCACCGCCGCACCCGTCAGGACCAGGGCGGCATCGACGGCGAAGGATGCGGCGCGCGAGGAGGGACGAGGGACGACATCCGCGAGCACGCGGCGGCGGGAGGGGACGGCGATCGAGGACATGGGTCTCCTTGGAGGGGCGGTGCTGCCTGACGGGGGCGTCGTAGTCAGCCTATGGCGGACATTCTCCGGGTCGATTGTGGACGCAGTCCAACTTTCCCGCAACAGTGCTGTGCCCACCGCGGTAGACTCGGAGGCTGGCCACTCGGCCGCATCCCCTCATCACCGACGAACGGACATCCGCTGTGCTCGCCGTGCACGACCTCGAGATCCGCGTGGGTGCCCGCGTGCTCATGTCGGAGGTTTCCTTCCGCGTCAGCAACGGCGACAAGGTCGGACTGGTGGGCCGCAACGGCGCCGGCAAGACCACCCTGACGAAGGTGCTCGCGGGGGACCTGCTCCCCGCCGCCGGCCGCGTGGACCGCTCCGGCGAACTCGGCTACCTGCCGCAGGACCCGCGCACCGGCGACCCCGACATGCTCGCTCGGACGCGCATCCTCGACGCACGCGGACTCGGCACTCTCGCGATCGGGATGCACGACGCATCGCTGCAGATGGGTGATGACGACCCGGCGGTCGCGGCGAAGGCCATGAAGCGCTACAGCAGCCTGACCGAGCGATTCGAGGCGCTCGGCGGGTACACCGCTGAAGCCGAGGCCGCCTCGATCGCGCACAACCTGTCGCTGCCGGACCGCATCCTCGACCAGCCGCTGCGGACCCTGTCGGGCGGACAGCGGCGACGCATCGAGCTCGCCCGCATCCTCTTCTCCGATGCCGACTCGATGATCCTGGACGAGCCCACCAACCACCTCGACGCCGACAGTGTCGTGTGGCTCCGGGAGTTCCTCAAGAACTACAAGGGCGGCCTCATCGTGATCAGTCACGACGTCGAGCTCGTCGGCGAGACGGTGAACCGCGTGTTCTATCTCGATGCGAACCGCCAGGTGATCGACGTCTACAACATGAACTGGAAGAACTACCTTCGCCAGCGCGTCGCCGATGAGGAGCGGCGCAAGAAAGAGCGCGTCAACGTCGAGAAGAAGGCGACGCAGCTCCAGCTGCAGGCCGCGCGCTTCGGCGCGAAGGCCTCGAAGGCCGCCGCTGCGCATCAGATGGTCGCCCGCGCCGAGAAGATGCTTTCGGGGCTCGACGATGTCCGTCAGGTCGAGCGCGTCGCGAAGCTCCGCTTCCCCAAGCCCGCGCCGTGCGGCAAGACGCCCCTCATGGCGTCGGGACTGTCGAAGTCGTACGGCTCGCTCGAGATCTTCACCGATGTCGATCTCGCGATCGACCGTGGCTCCAAAGTCGTGGTGCTCGGGCTCAACGGTGCCGGCAAGACGACGCTGCTGCGCATCCTCGCGGGGGTCGACGCGCCCGACACCGGTCAGCTCGAGCCCGGCCATGGGCTCAAGATCGGCTACTACGCCCAGGAGCACGAGAACCTCGACGTGTCGCGGTCGGTGCTGGAGAACATGATGTCGGCGGCGCCGGACATCAGTGCGACCGAAGCGCGGAAGGTGCTCGGGTCGTTCCTGTTCACCGGCGACGATGTGCTCAAGCCCGCCGGAGTGCTCTCCGGCGGCGAGAAGACGCGTCTGTCGCTCGCGACGCTCGTCGTCTCGTCGGCGAACATGCTTCTGCTCGATGAGCCCACGAACAACCTCGACCCCGCATCGCGCGAGGAGATCCTCGGTGCACTGTCGCACTACGAAGGTGCCGTCGTCCTCGTGTCCCACGATGAGGGCGCGGTCGAGGCGCTCAATCCCGAGCGCGTGCTCATCCTCCCCGACGGCGTCGAGGATCTCTGGAACCGCGACTACCAGGACCTGATCGCGCTGGCGTAGCCGGCGCGATCAGGAAGCGCGGAGGCTAACGCCCGGCGGCGTCGAGGATCGAATCCTCGTCCTGCATGTCCCGATCGACGCGTCGCGCGGCGCGACCGCGTGCGGACCCCTCGCCCACCGAGCCGTCACCCTGCGCCCCGTCCTCGGCATCCTCCCTGCGGTGCCGACGTTCGGTGCGGATGATGTAGAAGATGAAGATGAACCCCATGATGGCGAAGAGGATCCACTGGATCGCGTAGGACAAGTGGGGGCCGGGGTCCTCCGAGGGGGCGGCGATGACCCCGGGGCGGGTGTCCGGTGCGGGGTCCTCCGACACCATGAGCCCGTAGGCGCTCGATTCGAGCTCGGCTCCGACGGCGGGATCGATCACCGCGGCCACGAGTCCCGGATTGATGGTCGGCACCTGTCCTTCGGGAGCCGAGCGACCGGAGGCCGGCACCTGTTCGACCGGCCGAAGCCGCGCGATCACCGTCGTCTCACCCTCGGGAGGCGCGGGGATGACATCCGGCAAAGGCTGCTCCTCGCCGGGCGGAACCCACCCGCGGTCGATCAGGAGGACCCGACCGTCGGCGGTCCGGAACGGCACGAGGACTTCGAACGCGGCCGTTCCGCCGTGCGGGCGGTTGCGGACGAGAACCTGCTCCGAGACCAGGTACTCACCACGAAGCTCGACCGGCAACCACTCGTCGCCGGGCGAGAGCGCTCCGCCGTCCGGGATCACGTCCGAGAACGGCACGGGGGTGGCGTCGTAGTTGTCCGCGACGAGGTCCAGCTGCTGCGCGCGCTCCGCGTTGCGGGCGAACTGCCAGTTCGACAGGAATGCGCACGCGATCGCGAACACGATCGCCACCGCGACGTACGCCGTCCACCGGACCGCCGCGGGTGCGGTCCCGCGGCTCACGACGCCTCCTCGTCGGTGGGATGCGGCAGCGGCAGCACCTGGACCGGGAAGTCGCGGGCCGCGAGGTAGTCGCGGAGGAAGTCGCGGTGCTCATCGCACGCGACCCACACCTTCCGGCGGTCCGCGGCGTGGATCCGCGGATTGCGCCACTCGACCTTCCAGACCGCGTGAGCCCGGCATCCGGCGCGCGAGCACTGCGTCTCGGTGCGCACGCCGAACGAGTCGTCGTGCGGTGCGGTCACGCGTTCGCGTCCGAGTCGCCGCGCCGAGGGGCGATCGTGCGCGTCTCCTCGATCCGCAACACCTTCGGGCCGCTCGCGGGGGGTGCGGGGCGTACGCTCGGTGCGGCCGGAAGCGCGCGCTCCGGATTCTCGGCGGTCGTCGAGCGGCTGACGTCCGAGCCCGCGTTCGCCAGCACCACCGCGACGTACGGGATGAGGATCGCCCCGGCCGCGAACACCCACGTGTACCAGCTGTAGGGCGTCACCACGACCATGAGGATGAAGCACAGGACGCGGATGCCCATCATGATCAGGTACCGGCTCGAACGACGATGCTCGTCGTCGCGCGGGGCCTCCGGCAACGACGTCGCGGACTGGGCCTTCGACGCACTCTTCACGGTGATTAAAGGGTACGCCTGCCAGAAGCGGCGCGGGTCGTTCGGGCCGGGTTCGTCCGGCGTCCTCGGGACTCAACTGGTGTAGAGGGATCCCTGTGACGCCGCGAACGCGAAGAAGGCGAAGATCGCGATGATGCCGATGACGAACAGCGCCAATCCGACGTAACCGACGATGAGGCCCGCGAGCGCCATCCCACGGCCCTTCTCGCCGGACGCGGCGATCTGACGCAGCGAGATGTGGCCCATGATCACACCCGCGAGCGAGCCGATGAACGGGAGGATCCAGAGGAAGCCGACGATGGAGGCGACCATCGAGATCACGGCGAGCGTGTTGGTCTTCACCGGCGCGTACGACCCGTAGGGGTCGGTGTATCCGGGTGCCTGCCCGTATGCGGGCGGGGTGCCGTAGGCAGCGGGAGCCTGACCGTACGCGGGAGCCTGACCGTACGCGGGAGCCTGGCCGTATTCCGGAGCCGACCCGTAGGCCGGGGGCTGCGGAGCCGTCGGTGCGGAGCCGTACGGGTTCGGGGCGGGAGGGACGGGCGGAACAGCGGGCTGCGCCGGGGTGGTGCCGTCGGGGTTCGTCTCGCTCACGGGAATGCCTTTCATCGGGTCCGCTATCAGGGTCCCAGTGCACGACGGGGGTGTCAAACCGCGCACCGCTAGGCTGGTGCGGTCCACCGTCCCCGACTCTCCGGGAGTTCCACTGATGTCGACCGATCGTGTCGTCCTCGTCACCGGCGGCAACCGCGGCATCGGCCGCGCCATCGCCGAACGCTTCGTCGCAGAGGGATACAAAGTGGCCGTCACCGCCCGCTCCGGCGAGGGGCCGGAGGGCACCCTCACCGTGCGCGCGGATGTGACCGACGCCGCTGCCGTCGACGCCGCGTTCACCGAAGTGGAGGCCGCTCTCGGACCGGTCACGATCGTGGTCGCCAACGCCGGGATCACGAAGGACACCCTTCTGCTGCGCATGACGGAGGAGGACTTCGACAGCGTCGTGGCGACCAACCTCGGCGGAGCCTTCCGCGTCGTCAAGCGTGCCTCGAAGGGCATGCTCCGCGCGCGGTGGGGTCGTGTGATCCTGATCTCGAGCGTCGTCGGTCTCTACGGCTCCGCGGGACAGATCAATTACGCCGCGTCCAAGAGCGGACTCGTCGGCTTCGCCCGCTCCCTGACGCGGGAGCTCGGGGGCCGGGGGATCACCGCGAATGTGATCGCACCCGGCTTCATCGAGACCGACATGACCGCATCCCTGCCGGACGACACTCAGGCGGAGTACAAGAAGAACATCCCCGCCGGCCGGTTCGCGACCAGCGACGAGGTCGCGGGCGTGGTCTCGTGGATCGCCTCCGACGGTGCCGCCTACATCTCCGGTGCGGTCATCCCCGTCGACGGCGGACTGGGGATGGGCCACTAGCCGGACGCGCTCACCGCGCGACGGCGTCGCGGATCGCGCCGGCCAGCTCGGCGGGCTGCGAGAACTGCGGCCAGTGGCCGGAGTGCAGATCGACGATCCCCAGATCGGCGACGGCGGCGAGCTCCGCCGCCCAGTCGGGAGCCGCGGCGATGATCTCCCGGATCTCCTGAGCGGGCACGGTGCCGGTCAGCATCGTCACCGGGACCAGCCGGCGGCGCGTGTCCGACAGCTTGAGCGCGTCCGTGGGGACACGCGCGGGGACGGACTTCGCGTCCGCGGCGACGCGCGCGCGGGTCTGCTCGTCGAGGTCGGCGATCTCGTGCTCTTCGAAGAAGTCCCATCCGGGGAACGGAATGACCCCGTCGACGATGGGGAACTCCCAGATCGACCCGCCGTTCGCGGGCGGGAACGTGTCGACGAAGACGACGCGGGCGATCCGTTCGGGGCGGGCGTCGGCGGCACCGTAGACGACGTTGCCGCCGCCGCTGTGCCCCACGAGCACGACCAGACCCGGAGTCGCATCGATTTCGTCGACCACCGCGTCGACCCAGTCGGCGATGCCGATCTCGGCGGATTCGTCCGCCGGGGCGCCCACCCCGGGCATCGTGAGCGCACGCACCGTGTGGCCGGCCGCCTCGAGCGCGGGCGTCACCGCGTCCCACGAAGACGCGTCGAGCCAGAGACCGGGAACGAGGATGATGTCCATCCTCCGACGCTACTCAGCGGATCCGACACGGAGAAGCACGGATCAGGGGAGGAGCGGGATCACTTCGCGCAGGTCGACGCGCTCGATGATCAGGTCCGCCTGCGCCCGGACGGCGGGCTTGGCGTTGAAGGCCAGTCCGAGCCCCGCGACCGACATCATGCGCAGGTCGTTCGCGCCGTCCCCGATCGCGATCGTCCGCTCCGGGGCGACGCCGGCATCCGCGGCCCATGCCAGGAGCGAGGCCGCCTTCGCCTCGGCATCCACGATCTCGCCGTCGACCGCGCCGACGAGCGCATCGCCGCGCACACGCAGCCGATTGGCGCGCCACATGTCCACGCCGAGCTCGGGGGCGACGGTGTCGAGGATCTCGTGGAAGCCGCCCGAGACCACGCCGACGCGCCCACCGCGATCGTGCACCGCCGCGATGAGCTCGCGCACGCCCGGGGTCGGCTCGATGCGCGCGAGGACGCGCGAGAACGCCGTCACCGGAACGCCTTCGAGCGCGGCGACGCGAGAGCGCAGGCTCGTCGCGAAGTCGACCTCGCCGCGCATCGCCGCTTCGGTCGCCGCCGCGACTTCGGAACCCCGGCCCGCCTCGTCGGCGAGGAGCTCGATCACCTCGTTGCGGATCAGGGTCGAATCGGCGTCGAGCACGACGAGGAAGCGGGGCGAGGCGACGGTCACCCCTCCACGCTAGCGTCGCGCGTCAGATGTCGACGTGCACGCCCTTGCCCACGACGGTCAAGCCCGTGTCGGTCACGGTGAAGCCGCGCGCGATGTCGCGCTCCCGATCGACGCCGACCGTCGCGCCGTCCGCGAGGACGACGTTCTTGTCGAGGATCGCGCGGTGGATGCGGGCCCCCTGGCCCACGCGGACGTGGTCGAACAGCACGGAATCGGTGATCGTCGAGCCTCCGCCGGCGAGCGTCCACGGCCCGACGACGCTGCGCTCCAGATGCGTGCCGGACAGCACGGACCCCAGCGACACGATCGAGTCGATCGCGTTGCCGATGCGGCCGACCGAATCCCGCACGAACTTCGCGGGCGGCGAGTTCACCGTCTGGGAGTGGATCGGCCAGTCCGTGTTGTACAGGTTGAAGATCGGCAGGGTCGAGATCAGGTCCATATGCGCGTCGAAGAACGAATCGATCGTCCCCACATCGCGCCAGTAGTCGCGGTCGCGGTCCGTCGATCCCGGCACGTCGTTGCGCTTCATGTCGTAGACGCCGGCTTCGCCGCGGTTGACGAAATAGGGGATGATGTCGCCGCCCATGTCGTGGTTCGACGTCGGCAGCTCGCCGTCCGACTCGACGGCCTCGATCAGGGCGTCGGCGTCGAAGATGTAGTTGCCCATCGAGGCGAGCACCTCGTGGGGGGCGTCGCTCAGACCCTTCGCGTCCTGTGGCTTCTCGAGGAACTCGCGGATCTTCGCCGGATCCTTCTCGTCGACGTCGATCACGCCGAACTGATTCGCGAGCGACAGCGGCTGGCGGATGCCGGCGACGGTCGCGCGTGCACCGGATTCGATGTGCGCGGCGAGCATCTGACGGAAGTCCATGCGGTACACGTGATCTGCGCCGATCACGATCACGATGTCGGGCTTCTCGTCGTTGATGAGGTTCAGGCTCTGCAGGATCGCGTCCGCGGACCCCGAGAACCACCGCTTGCCGAGCCGCTGCTGCGCCGGAACCGAAGCGACGTAGGAATCCAGGAGCGGCGACATCCGCCAGGTCTGGGAGATGTGGCGGTCCAGGCTGTGCGACTTGTACTGCGTGAGGACGACGAGCTGTCGCAGACCCGAGTTGATCAGGTTCGATATCGCGAAGTCGATCAGCCGGTACTGACCCGCGAACGGCACGGCGGGCTTGGCCCGATCCGCCGTCAGGGGCATGAGTCGCTTTCCCTCGCCGCCGGCGAGGATGATTCCGAAGACCTTCGGCGCTGCAGGCATGGCACCACCCTATGCCGCACTTCGGCCCGGGTACTAGCGTGAGCACATGCGAGTCGACATCATCACCAAGGAGTACCCGCCGGAGATCTACGGGGGAGCCGGCGTGCACGTGACCGAGCTGGTGAAGGCGCTCCGCGAGCAGATGGACGTGCAGGTCCGGGCGTTCGGCGCGGCGCGCGACGAGCAGGACACCACCGCCTACGGCGTGCCTGCGGAACTGTCCTCCGCGAACGGCGCGATCCAGACGCTCGGCACCGATCTCGAGATCGTCGGCGATCTCGCCGGGGCCGACGTCGTCCACAGCCACACGTGGTACGCCAACTTCGCGGGCCACCTCGGATCGCTCCTGCACGGCATCCCGCACATCGTGACCGCGCACAGCCTCGAGCCGCTGCGGCCGTGGAAGGCCGAGCAGCTCGGCGGGGGGTACGCGGTCTCGAGCTACATCGAGAAGACGGCATACGAGGGCGCCGCCGCGATCGTCGCGGTGAGCGACGGCATGCGCAACGACATCCTGCGCAGCTACCCCGATCTTGAACCCGCGAAGGTGCGGGTCATCTACAACGGCATCGACGTCGACGCATGGCGGCCCGTGGAGGACCCCGCGCTGCTCGCCGATCTCGGGATCGATCCCGCGAAGCCCTCGGTCGTCTTCGTCGGTCGCATCACGCGGCAGAAAGGCCTGCCGTACTTTCTCCGCGCGGCCGAGCGCCTGCCGGCCGACGTGCAGGTGATCCTGTGCGCCGGCGCGCCCGACACCCCGCAGATCATGGAGGAGGTCGAAGGCCTCGTCCGGGGCCTGCAGGAGACGCGCCAGGGCGTCGTCTGGATCGATCGGATGCTGCCGCGCCACGAACTGTGCGCGGTGCTGACCGCCGCCACCACGTTCGTCTGCCCCTCGATCTACGAACCGCTCGGCATCGTGAACCTCGAGGCCATGGCCTGCGGCGCCGCCGTCGTCGGGACCGCGACCGGCGGCATCCCCGAAGTGGTCGTGGACGGGGTGACGGGGCGTCTCGTGCCGATCGAGCAGGTGCAGGACGGCACCGGAACGCCGCTGCATCCCGAGCAGTACGTGGCAGACCTGGCCCGCGTGCTCACCGAGGTCGTGAGCGATCCCGCACGCGCCGCGGAATACGGTGCCGCGGGGCGTCAGCGCGCGACGGAGGACTTCAGCTGGGCGTCGATCGCCGACGCCACGGCCGCGCTGTACGCGGAGGTCAGCGGCAACCGCGGATAGGCTGGAGCGCATGCCGCAGGTGCTCGAGTTCTCCGACGTCGTCGTCCGCAGAAGTGCCCGGGACATCGTCGACCACCTCGATTGGTCGGTGGACGATGATCAGCGGTGGGTGATCCTCGGCCCCAACGGCGCGGGCAAGACGACGCTTCTGCAGCTCGCCGACACGCTCGTGCACCCCACGTCCGGGCGGGTGACCGTGCTCGGCGAGCAGCTCGGCCGCACCGACGTCTTCGAGCTGCGCCCGCGCATCGGCTTCGCCTCGTCGGCGATGGCCAAGCGGGTGCCCCCGGAGGAGACGGTGCTGAATGTCGTGCTCACCGCCGCCTACTCGGTCGTCGGACGGTGGAACGAGGCGTACGAGGACATCGACGAGCGGCGTGCTCTGCGGGTCCTCGCGGAGTGGCGACTCGACCAGCTCGCCGACCGCACGTTCGGGACGCTCTCGGACGGGGAGCAGAAGCGGGTGCAGATCGCGCGAGCCATCATGACGGACCCCGAGCTCCTTCTGCTCGACGAGCCGGCCGCGAGCCTCGATCTCGGAGCGCGCGAAGAGCTGCTGAGCCTGCTGAGCGGCTACGCGCAGGCCCCCACCACTCCGGCGATGGTCATGGTGACGCACCACGTCGAGGAGATCCCGGTCGGTTTCACCCATGTCCTGCTGCTGCGCGCGGGTCGCGTCGTGGCGGCCGGACCCCTCGCGGAGACCCTCACCGCCGAGAACCTGACCGAGGCGTTCGGCGCCCCCATCGTGCTGACCTCGGACGGCGGCCGCTACGCCGCCCGAGCGGCATCCTGACGCCGATTCCGCGTCTTCGCGCTGCCGACGCCGCGTCTTCGAGGCGCCGATTCCGCGTCTTCGACGAGGGCTGATAACATAGACCCTTGGTGCACTCGCACCCCAGACTTTCACGCACTGGCAAAATCCAGCGCACCATCCCCAGAGGACCACCATGAAGACTGACATCCACCCCGACTACCAGGCGGTCGTGTTCCGCGACCTCGGCTCGGGCGAGACGTTCCTGACCCGCTCCACCGTCACCTCCGACAAGACGATCGAGCTCGACGGTGTCGAGTACCCCGTCATCGACGTCGAGATCTCGTCGGCGTCGCACCCGTTCTACACGGGCAAGCAGCGCATCATGGACTCCGCCGGTCGCGTGGAGAAGTTCAACCAGCGCTTCAAGAACTTCGGCGGATCGGGCAACTGACCCATCCGTCGCGAAAGGCCCCGCTGCGGCGGGGCCTTTCGTCGTTCCGGCGTGCCGGATGGCCGGCGCCGGGTCACCGGATCGGCCAGCTGCCGTCCAGGTGGTCGTCGGGGTCGAGCCGCCCGATCGAGATGAAGTACTCGGTGAGCGAGGCGGCCTGCGCGCGGGCCCACGCGATCTGACGCGTGTGCAGCTCTGCGGCCGTCTCGGGCAGCCACGGAGCGAAGCGCTCCGCGAGCGCCTGCGCGACGCGGCCGGCGGCGATCGCATCCGCGGAGGCCTCGTGCGCGCCGTCGAGGCGGACTGCATAGTGCGCCGCGACCGCGGTGAGCGTGCGCTTGCCGCGCCGCCAGCGGTCGTAGGTCTTGTCCACCACGAGCGGATCGATCACCGGCGCGGGGGAGTCGATCGGGGCGAGGCCGTGCCGGAGGGCTTCGTTCTTCAGCAGAGAGAAGTCGTAGGGGGCGTTGTAGGCCACGACCGGGATGCCGCCGTCGAAGAGCGCCCGGAGCGCCTCGAGCACTTCGCCCACGACCTCCACGGAGGGCCGCCCCTCCGCGCGTGCACGCGCGGTCGTGATCCCATGGATCGCGGCCGCACCGGCGGGAATGGGGATGCCGGGATCGGCGAGCCAGTCCCGCGCGTCGATCACGGTCCCGGCGGCATCGAGGACGCCGACGTGCGCGGTGACGATGCGGTCGGTGCGCACATCGACCCCCGTCGTCTCGAGATCGAAGACGCCGATCACCCGTGTCCACTCGGGGACGTCGAACAGGGCGAGCTGCGAGTCCATGTCGCCCACGGTATGCGCCTGCACCGACACCGGCCCAGAGGCCACGCAGGATGACGGAGATATGCAGGATGACGGATGCTTCCGTGGCCCCGCATCCGTCATCCTGCACATCGACGCATCCCCGCGCACACATGGCGTGACGAACCACCCGGGGGTACCCAGGTCGGCCTCGTAGACTCGGAAGGTGCCCGCATCCAACCCGTACGCCGCCCTCCTCGACACGATCGCGGTCGAGCGGCGCGAGGTCGAGGTGCGGGGAGGGGTCACGGCCTACTGGGTGTATGGACCCGCCGACGCCGATACGACGATCGTCGCGGTGCACGGGTTCCGCGGCGAGCACCACGGCCTCGAACCGGTCGTCGCGCACCTCGACGGTGTGCGGGTCATCTCACCCGATCTCCCCGGTTTCGGCGAGACTCCGCCGCTGCCCGGCGTGCGCCACGACCTCGCGGCCTACGCGGAGTGGCTGCGGGCGTTCGTGGGCGCCGTGGCGCCCGGCGCGGTGATCCTCGGCCATTCCTTCGGTTCGATCGTGGTCGCGGCGGCCGTCGCCGGGGGACTGGACACACCCCGGGTGATCCTCGTCAATCCGATCGGTGCTCCCGCGCTCGAGGGACCGCGCGGAGTGCTCACCCGACTGGCCGTCTTCTACTACTGGGCGGGTGCCCGGCTCCCGCAGCGGGTGGGCGACGGGCTCCTCCGCAACGGCGCGATCGTCCGCGTGATGAGCGTGTCGATGGCGAAGACCCGCGACGCGGAGCTGCGCAGATTCATCCACGACCAGCACGACACGTACTTCTCCCGCTTCGCCGATCGGGACGTGCTGCACGACGCTTTCCTGGCGTCGGTGTCGCACGATGTGCGCGAGTTCGCCCCCGCGATCGCTCAGCCGACGCTCCTGGTCGCCGCTCAGCGCGACGACATCACCCCCATCGAGGCCGAGCGCCATCTCGCGACGCTCTTCCCGGATGCCGAGCTCGTCGAGATCCCGGATGTCGGTCACCTCATCCACTACGAGACGCCGGAGCCCGCGGCCGACGCCATCAGGCGCTTCCTCGCGCCCTCCGCTCCCGGTACGCGATGACGTTCATGCGGTTGCCGCAGTTGCCGGTGTCGCAGTAGCGCTTCGAGCCGTTGCGGGAGTAGTCGATGTAGACGGCGTCGCAGTCGTCGGCCGCGCACACGCGCACGCGGTCGTATTCGTCGGAGCGGATCACGTCGACGAACGCCATCGCCGCCTCTACCAGGATGCGCGTCGCCAGCGGCGCGTCGTCCGCGGTCGCATGGATGTGCCAGTCGTAGTCGTCGTGTCTGACGAGACGGGGGAGCGCCCGGCCGTCCTCGAGCATGCGGTTCACAAGTGGGACCGCGCCCTCGCGGTCGACGTCCCACAGTCGGCGCAGGCGCGGCCGGATCGCGCGCACCGCGGCGATCTCCTCGTCGTCGCGGCGGATGCGGCCGGTGTAGGGGTTCACGGCGAGGTAGGCCTCGAAGTCCGCGCGCGACGTCAGCGTGTCCTCGCCGTCGAATCCGGGCAGGGTGTTGACGAGGTAGACGGCGGCCTTCAGGGACTGTTCGGTGTCACGAATGAAAACCATGTTGACTCCTGACACTGCCGGGCAATAGTGTCACCAGTGTAAACACACTTCACTCCTGACACCCAGCCTTCGGACCGCCATGACCGCCCCTTCCGCATCGCCTTCGCTCGCCGCGACCCCGACACACCGCCGTGTGAGCACGTCGGGCCTCCTTCTCGCGGTGCTGTCCGCGCTGGCGTTCTCCTCGAGTGGTCCGTTCGTCAAGCCGCTGCTGGAGGCGGGCTGGTCGCTCGGCGCCGCGCTCCTGGTCCGCATGGGGGTGGCCGGTCTCGTGCTCGCTCCCGCGCTCGTGCGCGCGATCGGGCGGCAGCCCGGGTTCCTCCGCCGTCACTGGAAGATCATCCTGGCCTTCGGGCTCATCCCCGTGCTGGGATGCCAGCTCTTCTTCTTCTCCGCGATGCAGCGGATGCCGGTGGCGGTCGCGCTCCTGATCCAGTACCTCGCTCCGGTGATGCTCGTGGCGTTCGTCTGGCTGCGCACCCGTCGGGCGCCTTCCGCCCTCGTCCTGTGGGGGTCGGCGGTCGCGATCGTCGGCCTCGTGCTCGTCGTCGACATCTCGGGTGCCTCGTTCGATCTGCTGGGAACCCTCCTCGCGCTCGCGGCGGCCGTGTGCGTGTGCGTCTACTTCGTCATCTCCGAGCGCGCGGGCGACGACCTGCCCCCGCTCGCCCTGGCGTCGGGCGGTCTGCTGTCCGGTGCTGCGATCATGGCCGTGCTGTGCGCGACGGGCATCATGCCGTTCGACGCACCCGCCGTATCGGTCGAGCTGGCGGGCGTCGAGGTCCCGTGGTTCGTCCCCCTCCTGTGGGTCGCGGCGGTCGCGACGACCGTGGGGTACGCGTTCGGCGTCATGGCCGTGCCGCGCATCGGTTCGCGCGTCGCGTCGTTCGTCGGCCTGTCGGAAGTGCTCTTCGCGCTCGCATTCGCCTGGATCTTCCTGGCCGAAGTGCCGGCGCCGATCCAGTTCGCCGGCGGAGCGCTCATCCTCGTCGGGGTCATCCTCGTGCGCGCGGACGCGCAGTCGACCGGGATCACCCGGGTCGTCGAGGAGGATCGAGAGGCTACGCTTCCCGCCGTGCCAGCTCCATGAGCGGCATGACGCGGTAGCCGATCACCTCGCCCATCACGAGTGAGGTCTCGGTGCGCTCGACGCCCTCGATCGCGAGGATGCGGGCATCCGTGTCGAAGAGATGCTGCGTGTCGCGGCACGCGACGCGCACGAGCAGATCGACCTGTCCGCTCAATCCGTGCGCCTGTACGACCTCCGGCACCTCGAGCAGATCCACGGTGATCCGGGGGAGATCGGCCTGACGCACCATCACGTTGATGAACGCCTCGATCGGGAAGCCGAGGGCCGTGGAGGAGATGGCGCGCTCGTATGACAGGAAGACGCCGGATCTGTCCAGGCGCGCCATGCGGGCCTGGACGGTGTTGCGCGAGAGTCCGAGGCGCTCGGCCAGGGCGACGACCGTCGCCCTGGGATCGGCCGCCAGAGCGGCCAGCAGCTCGAGGTCGACGTGATCGAGAGTGCTCATAGTGCGAAACATTAGCACGCCGGTCGTAGCGATGTTTGGCAACATGCTCAGCGGATCGGAGAATGCTTGAGCTAGGTGCAATATCGACGTAATCTCGCCCTAGCCGGCGACGCTGCCGGCGTTCCGCGTCGATCGGCCTCACGAGGGCCGACCGCACCGAGGAGGGATGACGATGATGCACACCCTGAGCCCGACCGCCGATCTCGCGACCGACATCGACGACGTCGCCCGGCTGATCACTCCGGACGGAGAGCGGATCGCCGATCGCGAACTCGATCCCTGGGTCGCCGACATCGACGCCGCCGCGCTGCGCGGTCTCTACCGCGACATGGCGCTCGTGCGCCGCATCGACGCCGAGGGCATCGCGCTCCAGCGGCAGGGTCAGCTGGGGCTCTGGGCGCCGTGCCAGGGGCAGGAGGCCACCCAGGTCGGCACGGCGCGAGCCTTCCGCTCCGACGACTTCGTCTTCCCGAGCTACCGCGAGATCGGCGTCAACTTCGTCCGCGGGGCCGTCGCCTCCGACTTCGTGCTCGCCTGGCGCGGCGAGGCGCACTCGACCTACAACCCGTACGACATCAACACCGCCACACCCCAGATCATCATCGGCGCGCAGGCCCTCCACGCCGTCGGCTACGCGATGGGCGTCTCGTTCGACGGCACCGATCAGGTCTCCGCCGCATACTTCGGCGACGGCGCGACGAGTCAGGGCGACGTGAACGAGGCGATGGTGTTCGCCTCCTCGTTCCGCGCCCCGGTCGTGTTCGTCTGCACGAACAACCAGTGGGCGATCTCCGAGCCCGTCACGGTGCAGGCGAAGTTCCCCATCGCGGGGCGCGCGCCGGGCTTCGGCATCCCGAGCCTGCGCGTCGACGGGAACGACGTCCTGGCGTGTCTCGCCGCGATGCGGTGGGCGGTCGATCACGCCCGTACCGGCAAGGGCCCGGTCTTCATCGAGGCCGTGACCTACCGCATGGGTCCCCACACGACCTCCGACGACCCCACGCGCTACCGCGACAAGGACGAGGTCGAGCGCTGGCGTCGGCGCGACCCGCTCGCCCGCATCGAGGCGCTCCTGCGCGCCCAGGGCGAGTTCACCGAGGAGTTCGAGCGCGAGGTCGCGGCCGAGGCGGACCGGTGGGGTGCGGACGTGCGCTCGGCATGCCTGAACGCGCGGACGAAGGCGCCGATCGAGGTCTTCGATCACGTGTACGACGAGCCTCACGTGGGCCTCGAGACTCAGCGCGCGCAGTTCGCCGCGTACCTCGACGGCTTCGCGGATGCCGAGACCGAAGGAGCGGCGCGATGACCCAGCTCACGATGGGCAAGGCCATCAACGAAGGGCTCCGCCGCGCGATGGCCGACGATCCGAAGGTTCTCGTGATGGGGGAGGACATCGGCAAGCTCGGTGGGGTCTTCCGGGTCACCGACGGTCTGCTCGACCAGTTCGGGGCCAAGCGCGTGATCGACACGCCGCTCGCCGAGGCGGGCATCATGGGCACCGCGGTCGGACTCGCGTTCCGCGGCTTCCGCCCCGTCGTCGAGATCCAGTTCGACGGGTTCGTCTACCCCGCGTTCGATCAGATCGTGTGCCAGGTGGCCAAGCTCCACTACCGCACGCGCGGCAACGTGAAGATGCCGATCACGATCCGCATTCCCTGGGCCGGGGGAGTCGGCGCCGCCGAGCACCACTCCGAGTCGCCCGAAGCGTATTTCGTGCACACGTCAGGTCTGCGCGTGGTCGCGGTGTCGAACCCGCAGGACGCGTACGTCATGCTTCGGCAGGCGATCGCCTCGAACGATCCCGTCGTGTACTTCGAGCCGAAGCGGCTGTACCACCAGAAGGGTGACGTCGACCTCGATGTCGACCTGGCCGACGCGCCGCCGATGGGCCTGGCGCGCATCGCCCGCGAAGGCGATGACGTGACGCTGCTCACGTACGGTGCGCAGGTCTCCACCGCGATGGATGCCGCCCTCGCCGCTGAAGACGAGGGCATCTCGATCGAGGTGATCGATCTGCGCTCGATCTCGCCCGTGGACTACCGCACGGTGGCGGCATCCGTCCGCAAGACCGGGCGGGTCGTCGTGACGCACGAAGCGGCCCGGGAGGCCGGGGTGGGCGCCGAGATCATCGCGAGCGTGACGGAGCAGTGCTTCCACTATCTCGAGGCGCCTCCCGTGCGGGTGACGGGGCACGACATCCCCTATCCGCCGGCCAAGCTCGAGAAGCACCACCTGCCCGATCTCGATCGGATCCTGGATGCGGTCGACCGCGTCCTCGACCGCCCGAACAGCCTGACGGGGGTGGACGCATGACCGACTTTCGACTCCCGGACCTCGGCGAAGGACTCCCCGAGGCCGAGCTCGTGCAGTGGCTGGTCGCCGAGGGCGACACGGTGACCCTCAACCAGACGATCGCCGAGGTCGAGACGGCCAAGGCCGTCGTCGAGCTGCCCTCACCGCACGCCGGCGTCGTGCGGAAGCTCCATGCTGCGGCGGGGGACGTCGTCGAGGTCGGTGCGGTCCTCATCTCGTTCGACGTCGCGGGAGAGGCGCCCGAGGCGCCGCCCGCGGCCCCCGCAGCTGCTCCCGCAGAGCCGGAGGCCGACGAGAAGGCCCAGCCGAACCTCGTGGGCTACGGCGCCGCGCCGCGCGCGACCGGTCGCCCTCAGCGCAGAGCGCGCGGGAGTGTTCGACAGGGTGCCGGCACCGCGACCGCCGTCGACACCGCGGTGCTCGAGGCCGCCCCTCACGATGTGATCCACGCGCCCGAGCCCGTCGAGGTCGTCCGTGAGCGCCCGCGGTCGACTCCGCCCGTGCGCAAGCTCGCGAAGGAACTCGGCGTCGACCTCGCGCTGGTCGAGGCCTCGGGCGCGACGGGTCTGATCACGCGCGCCGACGTCGAGTCGTACGCGGCGCGCGTCGCGACGGCCGACCGGGCCGCGGCCGCGGCGCCCGCCGCGGCGCCCGCGTCGACGACCGCGCCCGACACGGGGGACCGTACCACCCGCATCCCCATCCGGGGTGTGCGCAAGCACACGGCGGACGCGATGGTGCGCAGTGCCTTCACGGCCCCCCACGTCACGACGTTCCTGACGGTCGACGTCACGGCCACGAGCGAGCTCATCGCCTCGCTGCGCGCAGACCGCGCCCTGGCGAGTCACCGCATCGGCGTGATGGCGATCGCCGCGAAGGCGGTGTGCCTCGCCCTGCCGCACCACCCGACGCTCAATTCGCGCTGGGATGCCGACAACGGCGTGATCGTGCAGCACCGTTACGTGAACCTCGGCATCGCCGCGGCGACCGAACGTGGTCTGGTCGTGCCCAACATCCGCGACGCCCAGGAAATGACGGTCGTCGATCTCGCGGATGCGATCGGGCGGCTCGCAGAGGTCGCGCGTGCCGGCAAGACCACTCCCGCGGAGATGAGCGGCGGCACGTTCTCGATCACGAACGTGGGCGTGTTCGGAGTGGATGCCGGAACCCCGATCCTCAATCCGGGTGAGGCCGGCATCCTCGCGCTCGGCGCGGTGCGACGGCAGCCGTGGGAGCACCGCGGCGAGATCGCGCTGCGCGACGTCATGACACTGAGCCTGTCGTTCGACCATCGCCTCGTCGACGGCGAGCAGGGAGCGCGCTTCCTGCGCGCGGTCGCGGACGTGCTCGAAGAGCCCGGGCGGGCGATGCTGCTGCGCTGATCGATCCCGCCCGGGGAGCGTGCCGACACGCGCGCCCCGGGCGTGGACGCCGGCGCCTGCTCAGACGCGTTTGGGGTAGAAGAGCCCGAGCCCGTGCGTGCGGAGGGTGTTGTACGCCTCCTCGAACGTGAGCGGCTCCTTGCCGTCCGACGCGCCGGCGTACTTCGCGAGCAGCAGCCCGAGCAGACCGCGCCCGGGAGGGCTCAGCGGCTTGTCCTTGTGCGGGGAGGCCGAGGGGTCGATCCTGTCCTCGTCCTGCGGGTTCGGCGGGACGTACATCGGGTGCACGACCGGCCACGTGCGCGGATCGCGCGGCACCTGCAGATTGACGGCGCTGAACAGGTCGTTCGCGCCTGCATCGCGCCGAGTGAGCGGGCGCAGTCCGTGCAGTCGTGACAGCGTCGCGATCACCGAGCCGTGGTGCATCTGGTCGTGGATGATGGTCCCCGAACGCGTGTACGCCGAGACGGCGATCGCCGGCACACGCAGACCCAGCCGATCGAACCGGAAGTCCATCTCGCCCGGTGGCGCGTCCGCCGTGGGAGGGGTCGCGCTCGGCGGGGGAACGTGGTCGTAGGTTCCGCCGTGCTCGTCGAACGTGATGAGCAGCAGTGTGTTCATCGCGTTGGAGCCGTCGGGGGTCGCGCTGTGCTTGATCGCCTCGTACACGCTCGCGACGAGCTTCTCGCCGGCGCGCACGTCCGAGACCGCCGAATCGACGATCCTCGTCCCTTCGACCTCGCTGCTGCGGAAGACACCGAACGGCGGGTGGAAGTCGTTGTGGTTGTAGACCATGCGCGGCTCGATGAATGCGTAGGCGGGCAGCCGGCCGGCGGCGGCATCCTCGTAGAACTCCGACATGTGGCCGAAGTGCTCCGTCCGCCAGTACTTCTCCAGTGACGGCGCATGCTGCACCCCGGTCAGGGACACGAGCTGCATCTCGTCGAAGTAGACCTTCCACGAGATACCCGCCTCCTCGAGGCGGTCGAAGATCGTCGGAACGGGGTCGGCGTCGAGCCACTTGTTGTAGCCGCCGCCGAGCTTGTTGGTGACGAAGCCGTGCGAGGTGGAGGCATGGAAGAACGAGCGGTTGCAGTACGTCTGGGACGGGACGGCGGCGAACCAGGCGTCGAACACGGCGAACTCGCGCGCGAGGGTCGAGAGGACGGGGAGCTGCTCGGGGGAGAAGCCGCCCATGATCTGCCGCGCGACATCGAGCGTGGGGGCTGCGCCGCTGCCCCGGATGTAGTTGTTCCAGTAGTCCTGGACGAACCCCTCCATCGACGGTGCGGTGCCGGGCGCCGGGGCGTTGAAGGGTGCCGCCATGGCGCCGAGCTGGCTCGAGGCGTTGGACGCCGGGATCACGGTGCCGAACAGCTGGGTGTTCACGTGGGGGTACTCTTCACCCGGGTCGGGGTTGGGCTGCCCCATGATGACGTCGGTCGGGCCTTCGTACGTGTGTGCGGCGATCCGCTCGCCCGTCGGGGCGAGATTCGCGTAGTCGCCGAACGCGAGACCGTCGAAGGTCTGGCCCTCCGGCAGGGTGTCCGGTGTGTAGAGCCAGCCCAGCAGGTTGTCGAACGAGCGGTTCTCGCCCATGAGGACCACGACATGGTCGAAGCCGGGCACTGAACGCGGGCTGAGGGCGCCGTAATCCAGCGCGCCCTCTTCGTAGCCCACCGCATGGCCGATCGAGGCGCCCGCGGCCGCGCCCGCCCCGCCGCCGACGACGAGACCTGCTGCGGCGATCCCGCCGACCTTCAGGAAGTCGCGGCGCGACGGGACGAGATCCTCGGCGCGCGGCTCGCGGCCCGGCGTGCGTGCGGGGTCGGCCTTGTGTGCGGGTTCAGCGGAGTGTGCCGCATCAGCGCCGCCCCCCGGGGCATCCTTCGGCATGGTGCGACCAGCCTAGAGGACGCTGAGACCACTCAGGCCGTCAGGGCGGCCGATGCCATCGACTCGAGGATCACGCGCACCGTGCTGTCCGCGGGCGCCGACCGCGCGCGGCGCACGCTGTGCGGTGTCGAGTTGATCAGGCCGAAGCATGCGTGCGCCCGGACGCGGAGCTCGGCATCCGTCCGGTCGGGGTGGATGCCGCCCAGGACGCCCATCCAGAGTTCGACGTATGCGCGCTGCAGGCGGCGCACGGTGTTGCGGTCCTCATCGCTCAGGCTCGCGAGATCGCGGTCCTGGACCCGGATCACGTCCGCGTCGGTCAGCGCGAAGTCCACGTGGAAGCGGATGAGCGCATCCAGCTGCGCGGCCGGGGAGTCGCTTTCGGCGATCACCTGCCGTCCGCCGCTGAGCAGCCTTTCGCTCACGCGCACCAGGATCGCGCCCAGCAGCGCCTGCTTGTTGGCGAAGTGCCGGTAGACCGCGGGGCCGCTCACCCCGACGGCGGCGCCGATCTCCTCGAGGCTCACACCGCTGAAGCCGCGCTGCGCGAACAGCCGCGCCGCCTCGTGCAGGATCGCGGCCTGGCGGTCGGCTTTCGCCCGATCGCGCTCGGTCGGACCGCTTGTCATTTCAGTTAATCCTCGCTAACCTGGACACTCAGTTAGTGAACACTAACCACTGCGATCCCGGCGGGACAACCGACGTGATCCGATCGTGACGTCGACGGAGATGACATGACGCCAGGGGGCCCGCCACTGCACAGCGCGGTCGTGCACGACGACGCGTTCACGCGCACGCGCGATGCGCAGTCCGCTCTCGCCGGGCGTCTCCGCGAGCGTCTGGCCGAGGTCTCGGTCGGAGGTCCGGCCGCGTCCCGCGAGCGGCACGTGGCCCGCGGAAAGCTGCTGCCCCGCGACCGCATCGACCGCCTGCTCGATGAGGGGAGCCCCTTCGTCGAGATCTCGCCGCTCGCCGCTGAGGGGATGTACGGCGGCGAGGCGCCGGGCGCCGGCGTGATCGCCGGAATCGGCCTCGTGCACGGTCGCCACGTCATGGTCGTCTGCAACGACGCCACCGTGAAGGGCGGCACCTACTATCCGCTCACGGTGAAGAAGCACCTCCGGGCGCAGGAGATCGCGCTGGAGAACCGTCTGCCCTGCATCTACCTCGTCGATTCGGGAGGGGCGTTCCTGCCGATGCAGGACGAGGTGTTCCCCGATCGCGACCACTTCGGCCGGATCTTCTTCAACCAGGCGCGGATGTCGGCGGAGCGCATCCCGCAGATCGCCGCGGTCCTGGGCTCGTGCACCGCCGGGGGCGCGTACGTCCCCGCGATGAGCGACGAGACCGTGATCGTGCGCGCTCAGGGGACGATCTTCCTCGGCGGTCCGCCGCTGGTCAAAGCGGCGATCGGTGAGATCGTGACCGCCGAGGAACTCGGCGGCGGCGAGCTGCACGCCACGCGCTCCGGCGTCGTCGACCATCTCGCCGAAGACGACGAGCACGCGCTCGAGATCGTGCGCGACATCGTCGCCACGCTGCCGCCTCCTCTCGAACCGGCGTGGGACGTCCTCGCGACCGTCGCCCCGGCGGTGGACCCCGCGGACCTCTACGGCGTCGTCCCCGTGGACGTGAACCAGCCGTACGACGTCCGCGAGGTGATCGCGCGTCTGGTCGACGGCAGTTCGTTCCACGAGTTCAAGCGCGCGTACGGCGAGACGCTCGTCACCGGGTTCGCGCGCATCCACGGGCACCCGGTCGGCATCCTGGCGAACAACGGCGTCCTGTTCTCCGAGTCCGCGCAGAAGGGCGCGCACTTCATCGAGCTGTGCGACCAGCGCGGCATCCCACTGCTGTTCCTGCAGAACATCTCGGGATTCATGGTCGGTCGGGATGCCGAAGCCGGCGGCATCGCGAAGGACGGGGCGAAGATGGTCACCGCCGTCGCGACGACCCGCGTGCCCAAGCTCACCGTCGTCATCGGCGGATCGTTCGGCGCGGGCAACTACTCGATGTGCGGCCGCGCGTATTCGCCGCGGTTCCTCTGGACCTGGCCGGCGAGCCGGATCTCGGTGATGGGCGGTCCGCAGGCCGCATCGGTCCTCTCCACCGTCAAGCGCGACCAGCTCGAGGCGCGCGGCCAGGAGTGGTCCGCCGAGGAGCAGTCCGACTTCGAAGCCCCGATCCGCGCACAGTACGAAGAACAGGGCAATCCGTTCTACGCCACCGCGCGGCTGTGGGACGACGGCATCATCGACCCCGCCGACACGCGCGACCTGCTCGGGCTCGCCCTCGACGTCGTCTCGCGCGCCCCGATTCCCGACCCGCGCTTCGGCGTCTTCCGGATGTGATCCCGATGCCCCACGACGACACGCCCGCCTCCGACGGCAGTCTCTTCGACGCCGTCCTCGTCGCCAACCGCGGCGAGATCGCACGGCGGGTGATCCGGACGCTCCGCAGACTCGGCATCCGCTCGATCGCCGTCTACAGCGATGCCGACGCCGACGCGCCCCATGTCCGCGAAGCCGACGCCGCGTACCGCATCGGTCCCGCGGCCGCCGCGCAGTCCTACCTCGACGGGGCGGCGATCATCGCCGCGGCGAAGGATGCCGGCGCCCAGGCGATCCACCCGGGCTACGGGTTCCTCTCCGAGAACGCGGACTTCGCCGCCGCGTGCGCCGACGCGGGCATCGTGTTCATCGGTCCGGGCCGCCGCGCGCTGGACGTGATGGGGGACAAGATCCGCTCGAAGGCGCACGTGGTCGCCAGCGGCGTCCCGGTCGTGCCCGGCATCGACGCGTCCGGTCTCTCCGACTCCGAGATCGCGACCGCCGCGGCCGACGTGGGCTACCCGCTCCTGATCAAGCCGTCCGCGGGCGGGGGCGGGAAGGGCATGCAGGTCGTGCGCTCCGCCGACGAGCTGCCCGAGGCGCTCGCGACGGCGCGGCGCGTCGCTTCCGCGGCCTTCGGCGACGACACGCTCCTCCTCGAGCGGCTCATCGAACGCCCCCGCCACATCGAGGTGCAGGTGATGGCCGACGCGCACGGCACCGTCATCCACCTCGGCGAGCGCGAGTGCACGCTGCAGCGTCGCCACCAGAAGGTGATCGAGGAGGCCCCGTCGCCCGTGATCGACGCGGCGACCCGCGAACGGATCGGCGCGGCGGCGTGCGCGGCGGCGGCGAGCGTCGAGTACGTCGGCGCCGGGACGGTGGAGTTCCTCGTCGCGGCGGACCGGCCCGAGGAGTTCTTCTTCATCGAGATGAACACGCGCCTGCAGGTGGAGCATCCGGTCACCGAGCTCGTGACGGGCCTGGACCTCGTCGAGCTGCAGGTGCGTGTCGCGGCGGGAGAGCGTCTGCCGCTCGCGCAGGAGGACGTGCGCCTGACCGGCCATGCGATCGAAGCGCGCGTGTACGCCGAGACGCCGGCGCGGGGATTCCTCCCCGCCACCGGACCCGTGCTCGTGTGGGAACCCGCGACGGACGCGCGCACCGACTCCGCCGTGGAAACCGGCAGCCGGGTCACCGCCGACTACGATCCGATGATCGCGAAGGTCATCACGCACGCGGCGGATCGTGCCGCCGCGCTCGCCGCACTCGATGACGCGCTCGCCCGCACCGTCCTCCTGGGCGTGGAGACGAACATCGCCTTCCTGCGTGCACTCTTGGCCGACGACGCCGTGCGCGCGGGAGACCTCGACACGGGACTCATCGATCGGATGCCGCCCTTCACGGATCCGGAACCCACCCCGCTCGCCGTGGGCGCGGCAGCCGCGTCCGTCGCGGCGGCCGAACAAGCGGCCCCTGCCGCGACGGGCGGCGCGTCCGCTCTGTGGCGCGCCGGCGACGGCCGGCGTCTCGGGGGGCCGGCGAAACCGAAGCTCCACCTGTTCGAGACCGATGCGGACGAGATCGTCTCGTCCACCGCGCCCGGTCGCGGGCCCGAGGGTACGCGCCTGGCGACGGACCCGGACGGCGCGCTGTGGGTCCATGCCGACGGTGCCGCGCACCGGCTGCGCCCTCTCAGCCGCCGCGATGTCCTCGAGCGGCGGCTCGCGTCGCAGGCGGGCCCTGCCGGCGCCGCCCACCCCGAGCTGCGCGCCCCGATGCCGGGAGCGGTCGTCGCCGTCCACGTCACCGCCGGAGCACCCGTGCGGGCGGGGGAGCGCATCGTCACGATCGAAGCCATGAAGATGGAGCACCCCGTCACCGCACCGCACGACGGCGTCGCGACGGTCGACGTGGCGATCGGCGATCAGGTGCGCCGCGACCAGATCCTCGCCCGCGTCGTCGCCGACGCCGACTGACAACCGAAGGAACACCATGCAGAACTACGACCTCACCGATGACGAGCGCGAGCTCGCGGGCCTCGTCCGCCAGTTCGCCGACGAGGTGGTCGCACCCCGCTCGTACGAAGCCGACCGCACGAAGACGCTGCCGCTGGACGTCGTCGCTCAGATGGGCGAGCTCGGGCTCTTCGGCCTGCCGTTCCCCGAGGAGTTCGGCGGTCAGGGCGGCGACTACTTCGCGCTCTGCATCGCGATCGAGGCGCTCGGCCGCGTCGATCAGTCGCTCGCCATCACCCTCGAGGCCGGCGTGAGTCTCGGCGCCATGCCCATCCATCGGTTCGGCACCGACGCGCAGAAGGCCGAGTACCTCCCGGATCTGCTCGCGGGGACCGCGCTGGCCGGCTTCGGCCTCACGGAGCCCGAAGCCGGCTCGGATGCCGGTGCGACCCGCACCACCGCGCGACTCGACGACGGTGAGTGGGTCGTCAACGGATCGAAGCAGTTCATCACGAACTCCGGCACCGACATCACCCGGTTCGTCACGGTCACGGCCGTGACGGGCGAGCAGGACGGTCGCAAGGAGATCTCGACGATCATCGTCCCGAGCGGCACGCCGGGATTCACGGTCGAGCCCGGCTACGACAAGGTCGGCTGGCACGCGTCCGACACACATCCACTCACTTTCCAGGATGCGCGGGTGCCGGAGGAGAACCTCCTCGGCGAGCGCGGCCGCGGGTTCGCCAACTTCCTGCACATCCTCGATGAGGGCCGGATCGCGATCGCGGCGCTGTCGACCGGTGCGGCCGAGGGGTGCCTGGAAGCCGCAGTCGACTACGCGCAGAAGCGCACCGTGTTCGGCGAGCAGCTCTCGACGCGCCAGAGCATCCAGTTCATGCTCGCCCGCATGCGACTGCGCGTGCACAACGCACGGCTCGCGTGGCATCACGCCGCGCGACTGCGCGACGCGGGCAAGCCCTTCAAGGTCGAGGCGGCGATCGCGAAGCTCACCGCGAGCGACGCGGCGATGGACAATGCGCGCGATGCGACGCAGATCTTCGGCGGCAACGGCTTCATGAACGAGTACCCCGTCGCCCGGCACTACCGGGACTCCAAGATCCTCGAGATCGGCGAGGGGACGAGCGAAGTGCAGCTGCTGCTGATCGCGCGGTCGCTCGGGGTAGCGTGAATCCGTGAGCGACGGACGGGACATCGTGCAGCGCGGGCTGTACTTCGAGGAGTTCGAGGTCGGGGCGCGCTATCTGCACCGCCCCGGGCGCACCGCCACGGAAGCCGACAACGTCCTGTTCTCGTCGCTGACGATGAATGCGCAGGCGCTGCACCTGGACGCGGCGTACGCCGCCGCCCAGCCGTTCGGGCAGCGGCTCATGAACTCGATGTGGACCCTCGCCACGATGGTGGGGGCATCCGTCGGCCAGCTCACGCAGGGCACGCTCGTCGCGCAGCTCGGGCTCACCGACATCTCGTTCCCGGCTCCGCTGTTCCACGGCGACACGCTGTACACCGAAACCGAGATCGTCTCGGCACGTCCGTCCGGCTCCCGGCCCGGCCAGGGGATCGTCACGATGCGGCACACCGGCCGCAATCAGGACGGTGTCGTCGTCGCGACGGCGACGCGTGCCGCGCTCATGTGGTGCCGTGATCAGCCCGGCGCCGCGCACGGTCCCGCGTCGACCACCGCTGAGGAGACTTCGTGACCGACTTCCCGTACGGCCCCGCGATCCTGTTCTGCCCGGCCGACCGTCCCGAACGCTTCGCGAAGGCGCTCGCACGCGCGGATGCCGTGATCCTCGACCTCGAGGACGGCGTCGCGCCCGAAGCCCGCGTGCGTGCGCGGGGCGCGCTCATCGAGGCCGATCTCGACCCCGATCGGGTGATCGTGCGGGTCAACCCGCCCGGAACCGACGCGTTCGCGGCCGACCTCGCCACGCTGTCGCAGACGGACTACCGCACCGTGATGGTCGCGAAGGCCGAGAGCGTGAAGCAGCTCAAGGACATCGATCGACGGTTCGAGGTCATCGCGCTGTGCGAGACCGCGCGGGGCGTCGCTGCGGCGGAGAAGTTCGCCGCGCACGACCAGGTCACGGCGCTCATGTGGGGCGCGGAGGATCTCGTGGCGAGCCTCGGCGGCACGGGCAGCCGCAAGCCGAACGGCCGCTACCGTGACGTCGCGCGCCACGCGCGGGCGCGCGTGCTCCTCGCGGCCGGCGCGCGTGGGAAGGCGGCGATCGACGCGGTGCACCTCGACATCGCCGGCACGAAGCGCCTGGCGATCGAAGCGGCCGATGCCGCGGCATCCGGGTTCGCCGCGACCGCGTGCATCCACCCGAGCCAGGTGGAGGTCATCCGCGATGCGTACCGTCCCGATCCGGGTGCGGTCGCCTGGGCGCGCGGCGTCCTCTCGGCCGCTGAGACGAACGGCGGCGCCTTCGCGTACGAAGGGCGCATGGTCGACGGCCCGGTGCTCGCGCACGCGCGCGCGGTCCTCCGGCGGAGTCAGTCGCCTGCGGACTGAGCGGTGCGACGCGCGACCACGGCGCGCGCCACCTCGCCGATGAGCTCGTACGGCATCGGCGCGCCATGGGGGAAGACCACGGAATCCTTCTCCGCACGGTGGGGGCGCACCCGGCTCTCGAGCGGCTCGTCGAGCACGGGGACGGGGTACAGCCCGATGTGCTTCTTCCAGCCGGCGTAGTGCAGGGCGTAGCGTCCGCCCAGCATGACCGCGGCGATGCCGTAGCGCATCTTCTCCTCCGCGGGAGGAGGCACCTCGGCCACGATCAGCTCGCGGATCCGCTGCAGCCGCTCGGCCACGTCGGGCGGGAAGCCGGCGATGTACTCCTCGACCGTGGTCGTCGCTGCCATGCGGCGAGCTTAGGCGGTCGCTCCCGCGTACGACAGCAGTCGCAGCCGTTCGCGCTCGTACAGCATCGTGTAGGCCGACCCGTTGGGGAGGCGCTCGCCGATCGGCGGCAGCTCGCCGCCGGTGGCATGGCGGATGAGTTCGCGGATGAGCGCGCCGTGGGTCACGACGATGACGGATGCCGCCGCCGGCGCCGTCGCGACACGGGCGTCCCGCACCACGGCGGCCAGTGCGCGCAGTCCGCGGGCCCGCAGCACGGGCCAGGGCTCCGCACCGGGGATCTCGGCGCTGTGCCAGTCTCCCCACCGGCGGATGAACTCCGCGGCCGCCACGCCTTCGGCCTCGCCGTACGAGCGCTCCCGCAGGCCGGTGTACAGACGCGGGGACGGCAGGCCGAGACCGTCCGCGATGATCTCGGCGGTCTCGCGGGCGCGGGACAGATCGCTCGCGACGACGATGTCGCCGCTGAGCGCGGCCGCTGCCTCGCGCGCCTGCGTACGACCGGTGTCGTTCAGCGGGATGTCGGTCGCACCCTGGATGCGGCGATCGCGGTTCCAGTCGGTCTCGCCGTGGCGGACGAGCGTCAGCAGTGTCACCCGTCGAGCCTAAGCGCGTCGCGGGGTGCCGCGGTCCGCCGGGGGAGGTGTGAGACGGTCGGCGAGGGCCTGCAGGACTTCGCTCGTGCCGGCGTCGACCTTGACCGTCGCCCGATGATCGGCGCGCGTCGCGCCCCGGTTGACGATCACGATCGGCAATCGCCGACGGCGGGCGCGTTCGAGCAGGCGGATGCCGGAATTGACCACGAGTGAGGAGCCGGCGATCACGAGCGCGTCGCTGGCCTTGACCAGCTGCTCGGCCTCTCGGAACTTCTCGGCGGGGATGAACTCGCCGAAGAAGACCACGTCGGGTTTGAGCATCCCCTCGCACACCGTGCAGGCGGGGATGCGGAAGCCGTCCGTGCTCTCCGGCAGGACGTCGCCGTCCGGGCCGAGGGGGACGTTCTCGGGCACGAGGATCCACGGATTCTCCGCCTCGACGCGCTCGGCGAGGTCGCGGCGGTCGAAGACCTGCCCGCAGCGCGTGCAGAACACGCGACGCATCGTGCCGTGCAGTTCCACCACTCGGCGGCTGCCGGCGCGCACGTGCAGGCCGTCGACGTTCTGCGTGATGACGCCCGAGGCGATGCCGCGCGCCTCCATCGTCGCCAGTGCCACATGACCCGGGTTGGGCGACGCGGCGGCGAACGCCTGCCAGCCGAGATGGCTGCCGACCCAGTAGCGGCGGCGGGCGTCCTCGCTCTGCAGGAACTGCTCCACCGTCATGGGCGTGCGCACCGGCGCGCCCTTTCCCCGGTAGTCGGGGATCCCCGAGTCGGTCGAGAGCCCCGCGCCGGTGAGGATCGCCACCCGGCGGCCGTCGAGCGCCTCGACGGCCGCGCCGATCGCGGCGGAGGTGCGCTCATCGTGCTCGGCCACCGCGGCTGCCCGATCACCCACGCGCTCACCCCCTCGAGCTCACCCTGTGTAGTGCCTGTGGTCAGAGTGTAGGCGGAGCGGTTTACCGGGATGTTACGACCGGGACCGCACGGGCGACGGAACGCGCACCTGGAAGAGTGGTCGTGCGGATCGTCCGCGTGACCGGAAGGAGCCACGACGCATGCTCATCGTCCCGATCGCCGACCCGGCGGACGAGCGCCTTGCGGACTACCGCGACCTGACCGACGTGGCGCTGCGCCGCGTGCTCGAACCCGAGGGCGGGCTCTACATCGCCGAATCCGCGAAGGTCATCTCGCGGGCGCTGGGGGCCGGCCACCGGCCGCGGTCCGTTCTCGTTCAGGAGAAGTGGCTGGCCGACATCGAGGAGTTGCTGACCGCGGACCCGACGACACCCGTGTACGTCGTCGCCCCCGAGGTCGCCGAGACGCTCACCGGCTACGCCGTGCACCGGGGCGCGCTCGCGGCGATGCACCGCCCCGCGGCGGCATCCGTCGCCGAGACGGTCGCGGATGCGCGCACCGTGGTGATCCTCGAAGACATCGTCGACCACACGAACGTCGGCGCCGCGTTCCGCAGCGCCGCCGCGCTCGGCGCCGATGCGGTGCTCATCTCGCCGCGGTGCGCCGATCCGCTCTATCGCCGGAGCGTCCGGGTGAGCATGGGCACGGTGTTCCAGGTTCCGTGGACGCGTCTGCCGGAATGGCCCGAAGCCCGCGGCATCCTGGGCGATCTCGGCTTCCATCTCGCCGCGCTCTCGCTCGCCGACGACGCGGTGTCTCTGGAGGCCTTCGCCGCACGAAGGCCCGAGCGCGTGGCGCTCCTCCTCGGCGCGGAGGGGGACGGACTCAGCCGTCACGCGCTGCGGGCCGCCGACACGATCGTGACGATCCCGATGGCCGGGGGAGTGGACTCGCTCAACGTGGCCGCCGCATCGGCCGTCGCGTTGTGGGCTCTCGCCCACGGGTGCTGACGCCGCGCCTCAGACGTCCTCGCCGCGCGTCTCCGCGGCGTCCTCCGCAGGGGCGAGGGTCGTCACGGGCAACGGGTCCGGACGCTTCGCGGTGAGCTCGTCGCCCGAGGAGCGATGGCGCACGCGCCGCAGCACCCACGGCACGAAGTGCGTACGCGCCCACACGAAGTCCTCGGTGCGCGCCGCGCGCCACGTCCGCACCGGCAGCGGATCGGGCTGCATCGGCTGGAGGTCGTTCGGCACGTTGAGGGCGCGCAGCACCATGCGCGCCACTTCGTGGTGCCCGAGCGTGTTGTAGTGCAGCCGGTCGGGGTCGAAGAACCGCGCGTCCTGCACCTCCTTCAGCGCCCACTGGTCCGCCACGATGCAGTCGTAGCGGTCGGCGATCGCACGGATGTTCTCGTTGTAGATCGCGACCTTGCCGCGGAAGCCCCGGAAGACGGGCGTGAAGTTCGTGTCGATCCCGGTGAAGACCAGCACGGTCGCGCCGTCGCGACCGAGGCGGATCACCGCGTCCTCGAACTGCGCCGAGATCGCATCCGGATCGGTTCCCGGGCGGATGACGTCGTTGCCGCCCGCCGAGAAGCTCACGAGGTCGGGCTTGAGCGCGAGCGCGCGCTCCACCTGTTCGGCGACGATCTGGCCGATCAGCCGCCCGCGGACGGCGAGGTTCGCGTACGCGAAGTCGGGGACCTGCTGCGAGAGCGCCTCGGCGACGCGATCGGCCCAGCCCCGGTGACCGCCCGGGGAGCCCGGCTCGGGGTCGCCGATGCCTTCGGTGAAGGAGTCGCCCAGCGCGACGAAGCGGCGCCAGGGGTGGGGGCCGAGGTTCGTGGTCCCGATCGTGTCGTGTGTGCTGTCCGGCATTCGTCTTCCTGGGTTCGTGACCGTCTTCGAGGGTAGCGCGCCCGCCGATGTCGCTCGGCTCGTCTATCGTGGTCACTCGTCGTGTGAGCCGCCGAGCGGCGTCGGGGAAGGGGGATGCCGTGGATGACGAGGCCCTCCACGGATCCTCCGAGCCGCACATCGGCAGTTTCGCCGCTGAACACCTCTCTCCGGCGTATCCGCAGCGCGCGCCGTGGGGAACGGCCCAGCGGCTGCGTGCCTGGCAGGCCGAAGCCCTCGACCAGTACTTCGCCCTCGAGGGTCCGGACGGTGTCGGCGGCGGGCCGCGCGACTTCCTCGCCGCGGCCACCCCCGGGGCCGGCAAGACGACCTTCGCGCTGCGGCTCGCCACCGAACTCATGCGCCGGCGCATCGTCGACCGCATCGTCGTCGTCGCCCCCACCGAACACCTGAAGACGCAGTGGGCGGATGCCGCAGCCCGCGTTTCGATCCGCCTCGACCCGGCCTTCAGCAACCGCCACTACGCGCCTGCACGGCAATACCACGGTGTCGCGGTGACGTATGCGCAGGTCGCGGTGAAGGCATCCGTGCATCAGCGGCTCACCGAGGACGCACGGACACTCGTGATCCTCGACGAGGTGCACCACGGCGGCGACGCGCTCAGCTGGGGCGATGCGCTGCGCGAGGCGTACGGGCGGGCGACCCGCCGACTGCTGCTCTCGGGCACGCCGTTCCGCAGCGACACGGCGCCGATCCCGTTCGTGGAGTACGCGCCGGACGAGCGCGGCATCCGTCTGTCCCGCACGGACTACAGCTACGGCTACGGTCGCGCACTCGCGGACGGCGTGGTCCGCCCCGTGATCTTCCTCGTCTACGCGGGGCAGATGCGCTGGCGCACGCGTACCGGAGACGAGATGGAGGCGCAGCTCGGGCAGGACAACACGAAGGACATCACCGCCCAGGCGTGGCGCACGGCGCTGGACCCCGAGGGCGAGTGGATCCCGGCGGTCCTCCGCTCGGCCGACCGCCGTCTCACCGAGGTGCGCGAGCAGGTCCCCGACGCCGGCGGTCTCGTGATCGCCACCGACCAGACCGCCGCGCGCGCGTATGCGGCGATCCTGCAAGGACTCACCGGTGAGGCTCCGACCGTGGTGCTCTCCGATGAGGCCGAGGCGTCGTCGCGCATCGAGTCGTTCTCACAGGGGACCAGTCGCTGGATGGTGGCGGTGCGCATGGTCTCGGAAGGCGTCGACGTCCCCCGCCTCGCGGTGGGGGTGTACGCGACGTCCGCGTCGACACCGCTGTTCTTCGCGCAGGCGATCGGCCGATTCGTCCGTGCCCGACGTCGCGGCGAGACCGCGAGCGTCTTCCTGCCGCACGTGCCCCAGCTGATGGCGCTCGCGAACGAACTCGAGCGACAGCGCGATCACGCGCTCGACCGCGACAGCACGGGCGACGACGAGTGGACGCTCGACGAGGACGCGATGGATGCCGCGCAGCGCGAGGAATCGGCATCCGACGCCCTGACCTACGAGTTCACGTACCAGGCCCTGGGGTCCCTCGCGCACTTCGACCGCGTGCTCTACGACGGGCGGGAATTCGGGCAGCTGGCGGTGCCCGGCACCCCCGAGGAGGAGGAGTTCCTCGGCCTGCCCGGCCTCCTCGAGCCCGAGCACGTGCATGAGCTGCTGCAGCAGCGCCAGGCGCGACAGGGTCGCCACCGGCGAGCGCGGGAGGCCCGTGAAGGCGCGCAGGGCGCCGAGGTGACGGCACCGCCCGCCGCGCTGCACCGCACCCTCAAGGAGCAGCGACAGCTGCTCAACAGCCTCGTCGGCCTCTACGCGCGCCAGACCGGCGACCCGCACGGCATGGTGCACGCCGAACTGCGGCGCGTGTGCGGAGGACCGGCGGTTTCGCACGCGACGGTCGCCCAGCTGCAGGCGCGCATCGACGTGCTCCGGGCCCGCGTCCGCTCGTAGGACGCGGGGCACGGTTCGGAGCCCCGAAATGCTGGCAATCCGCGTCTCGGGGAGGGCCTGGCGGGACGCGCTGGCTAGCGTGGAGGAGTCCCCCTCACCGCCGCCCTGGAGGCTTCATTGAGCGCGCCCGCACCCCCCAGCACCCGAGACCGTCGCCGGTGGGCGCAGTACCTCGTCGACGAGCGCGCGGAAGCCCGCGTGTACCGGGAACTCGCGGCGCGCCGTGAGGGTGAGGAGCGCGAGATCCTGCTCGCCCTCGCCGAGGCCGAGGGACGCCACGAAGCCCACTGGCTGCGGCTGCTCGGAGGAGAGCCGACCCGCCTTCCCCGGCCTGCCCTGCGTACGACACTGCTCGCGTGGATGGCGCGGCGCTTCGGCTCGATCTTCGTGCTCGCACTGGCCCAGAACGCCGAAGCCCGCTCGCCGTATGAGACCGAGCCGTCGGCGACGGCCACGATGGCCGCCGACGAGAAGATCCACCACGAGGTCGTGCGCGGTCTCGCCGCCCGCGGCCGCCGGCGACTCTCGGGCACGTTCCGCGCCGCGGTCTTCGGTGCGAACGACGGACTGGTGTCCAACCTCGCGCTCGTGATGGGCATCGGCGCGACCGGGGTGGCCCCGCAGTTCGTGCTGTTCAGCGGCGTCGCGGGCCTGCTCGCGGGAGCGCTGTCGATGGGGGCCGGCGAGTTCGTGTCCGTGCGATCGCAGCGCGAGCTGCTGGCGGCGACCGAGCCGAACGACTACGCGGACGACTCCCTCCCGCACCTGGATCTGGACGCGAACGAACTCGCACTCGTCTACCGCACCCGAGGGATGCCGCAGGACGAGGCCCTCGCCCGCGCCCGGCTCGTCGTCACGGCGGCGCAGGACGGGACGCCGCACGGCGCGCCCCTGGGCACCCCGGGCGACCACGAGGTGGTCGGGGGAGCATGGAACGCCGCGATCTCGAGCTTCCTGTTCTTCGCCTCGGGCGCGATCATCCCGGTCCTCCCGTGGATCTTCGGCCTGTCGGGGCTTGCCGCCGTCGTGACCGCGCTCCTGCTGGTGGGGGTGGCGCTCATGGCGACCGGGGCCATGGTGGGACTGCTGTCGGGCGGTCCGCCGCTGCGGCGCGCGCTGCGGCAGCTCGCGATCGGGTTCGGTGCGGCGGCGGTCACGTACGCGCTCGGGTGGGTCTTCGGGGTGTCGGTCGGCTGACCCGTTTTCGGCACGGGCCGAGGACGTGATAATGTCGATCTTCGGTTGGCGACAACCCACACCCATGCGCGGGTGGCGGAATAGGTAGACGCGCTAGCTTGAGGTGCTAGTGCCCGTATAGGGCGTGGGGGTTCAAGTCCCCCCTCGCGCACAGAACGAAGAAGGCCCCCGAAAGGGGGCCTTCTTCGTTCTTCGGGTGAGGGGTCGCCGCGAACGGCCTTGGGGCGGGCCCCTGCCGCCCGAGGCTCCGCCCGCCGCGCAGCGGCGGGTGGAGTGGCGGCAGGGACAAGTCCCCCCTCGCGCACAGAACGAAGGCCCCCCGGTCACGGGGGGCCTTCTTCGTTCTGTCGGAGACCCTTCGACTCATGTCTGTAACCGGGCTGTTCCAGAGCTTGTCATCGGCGCAGGTAGGTTAGTCCGCATGCCCACGCCCGATTCAGGACTCCCCGAAGTGGTGCGCGTGGCGCAGGATCTCATCCGCTTCGACACCACGAACTGGGGCGGTGGCCGCGCCGCGGGCGAGCGCGAGGCGGCCGAGTACGTCGGTGCGTACCTCGAGGCGCTGGGTCTGCATCCGGAGTACTTCGAGCCCATCCCGCGCCGCACGAACGTCATGGCGCGCGTTGCGGGGCGCAACCCCGACAAGCCCGCGCTCGTGTTGCACGGTCATCTCGACGTCGTGCCCGCCGTGGCGGAGGACTGGTCGGTGGATCCGTTCGCGGGGCAGATCCGCGACGGGATGCTGTGGGGCCGGGGAGCGGTCGACATGAAGGACATGGACGCGATGATCCTCACGTCGGTGGCCGAGATCCTGCGTGCCGGCGAGCAGCCCGAGCGCGATCTGATCCTGGTGTTCTTCGCCGACGAGGAGAACGGCGGCATCGAAGGGTCGCATCTGGTCGTGACCGAGCGTCCGGAATGGTTCGCGGGTGCGACCGAGGCGATCAGTGAAGTCGGCGGCTATTCGATCGCCGTCGGCGACCGCCGCGCTTATCTGCTGCAGGTGGGCGAGAAGGCTCTCGTGTGGCTCCGCCTGCGCGCCCGCGGGCGTGCCGGTCATGGCAGCCGCGTGCATCCCGACAACGCCGTCACGCGCTTGGCGGAGGCCGTCGCCGCGCTGGGACGCACCGAATGGCCCGTGCAGCTCACCGCCACCACAGCGACGATGCTCGAGGCGCTCCGCGACCTCTCGGGGACCGAGGAATCCGACCCCGACGCGCTCGCCACGCTGACCGGTCCGGCCGAGGGGTTCATCCGCTCGACTCTGCGCACGACGACGAACCCCACCGGGCTGACCGCCGGGTACAAGCACAACGTCATCCCCGACGCCGCCGAGGCGCTCATCGACGTGCGCACCCTCCCGGGCGAGGAAGACGAGGCGCTGGCCGACATCCGCCGCATCGTCGGCGACGACGTCGAGATCGAGATCGTCGTGCGCGACATCGGACTCGAAGTGCCGTTCTCCGGCGACCTCGTCGACGCCATGGTGGACGCGCTCGGACGCGCGGACCCCGGCGTGCCGGTGATCCCGTACCTCATGGGTGGCGGCACGGACAACAAGGCGCTGTCGTCGCTCGGCATCGCGGGATACGGCTTCGCCCCCCTTCGTCTGCCGGCCGACCTGGATTTCACCGGCATGTTCCACGGCGTGGACGAGCGCGTGCCGCTGGACGCGCTCGTGTTCGGTCAGCGTGTCCTGACCGATCTGCTGCGCACCTACTGACCCTTTTCCGCCCCCACGACCGACGACGCTCGAACCACCCCCTGTACGAAAGGCGTCCATGCTTCTTGAGGCGATCATCCTCGGCCTGGTCCAGGGACTCACCGAGTTCCTGCCGATCTCTTCCAGCGCCCACCTGCGCATCCTCGGTGAATTCCTCCCGGGCGCGCAGGACCCCGGCGCCGCGTTCACCGCGATCACGCAGATCGGCACCGAGGCGGCCGTCGTGCTGTTCTTCTGGCGCGACATCGCCCGCATCATCACGCGATGGTTCCAGGCGCTGTTCGGCAAGATCCCGCGCAACGACCCCGATGCGCGCATGGGCTGGCTGATCATCGTGGGCAGCATCCCGATCGTGGTCCTCGGACTGCTGTTCCAGGACCAGATCGAGACGACGTTCCGCTCGCTCTGGCTCATCGCGGGCATGCTGATCTTCTTCGGCGTGTTGCTGGGGATCGCCGACCACGTGGGGGCGAAGAAGCGCAAGCTGCAGGACATCACGGTCTCGCACGGCGTGATCTACGGCTTCGCGCAGGCGCTCGCGCTCATCCCCGGCGTGTCCCGGTCGGGTGGGACGATCACGGCAGGTCTGTTCATGGGCTACGAGCGCGCCGCCGCGGCGCGGTACGCGTTCCTGCTCGCGATCCCCGCGGTGTTCGGAAGCGGGTTCTACCAACTCTTCAAGAGCTGGAACGAGCCGGGCGTCTTCACTCTGGCCGAGACGGCGATCGCGACCGTGGTGGCCTTCTTCGTGGCGCTCGGTGTCATCGCGTTCTTCATGAGCTACATCTCGAAGCGCAGCTTCCTGCCGTTCGTGATCTACCGTGTCGCGCTCGGGACCCTGCTGCTCGTGCTGCTGAGCCTGGGCGTCCTGCAGGCGTACTGATCGTCGAGGGGGGATGCCGTCAGCGGCGCGGCTCGTCGCGTCCGGGCTTGGTCGGCCCGTCTCCGCTGCCGGGACCGCCGCTGCCGGGACCGCCGCCGCGCCGCAGGTACTTCTCGAACTCCTGCGCGATCGCGTCGCCGGAGGCTTCCGGGGAGTCCCACGTGTCGCGCGTGCGCTCGAGCTGACGGATGTACTCCGTCATCTCCTCGTCGTCGGCGGCGGCCGCGTCGATCGACGCCTCCCACGCCGCGGACTCGGTCGCGAGCTCTCCGCGCGCGACCGGCGCGCCGGTGAGGTCTTCGAGGCGGTCCAGGAGCGCGAGGGTGGCCTTCGGCGACGGTGTGTGACCCGCGACATAGTGGGGCACGCTCGCCCACAGGCTCGCGGACGGGATGCCCGCGGCATCCGCCGCGTGCGAAAGCACGCTCAGGATGCCCACGGGTCCTTCGTACGTGCTGCGCTCGAGATCGAGCGTCGTGCGCAGCTGCTCGCTGTCGCTTCCGGCGAAGACCGAGATGGGCCGGGTGTGGGGCACGTCCGACATCATGGATCCCAGCGCGACGAAGCCCGTGACGTCCTCGCGCAGCGCCACGTCGACGAATTCGCCGGCGAACGCCTGCCACGCCCGTGCCGGCTCGACGCCGGCGAGGAGCCAGAGCTGCGTTCCCCGCGTCGGACGGACGGGGCGCAGCAGCGTGGCCTCCGGCCACTTCAGCACCCGTTTGCCGTCGGCCTCGGTCGTGATCTGGGGGCGGGTGTACTGGTAATCGAAGTAGAGCTCGGGGTCGACGGAGTGCACGGGCTCGTACGCGCCGCTGTCGCGCAGGTGGGCGACGGCGGCGGAAGCTGCTTCACCCGCGTCGTTCCAGCCGTCGAAGGCGGCGACGAGCACCTTGCGTCCCAGTCCGTCCACACGACCTCCTCGGCCCGCGGGTGCGGGGGTCCATCCAGGATAGGCGCCACAGCGCTGACTAGCATGGAGCAGTGAACTCGAGCAGCCTGGCGGCGGTCCTGTGGGACATGGACGGGACGCTCGTCGACACCGAGCCCTATTGGATGGCGGCCGAGACGCCGCTCGTGGAACGGTTCGGCGGCACGTGGTCGCATGAGCAGGCGCTGCGGCTGGTCGGACTCGGACTCGAGGACTCCGCGCGCATCTTCCAGGACGCCGGGGTGCGCATGGGCATCCACGACATCGTCGACCACCTCACCGACGACGTCATGCGCCAGTTGGCCACGAAAGGCGTCCCTTTCCGGCCCGGCGCGAAAGAGCTCCTCGCGAGCCTGCGCGACGCGGGGATCAAGACCGCGCTCGTCACCATGTCGCTGCGCCGCATGGCGCAGACCGTCGTCGACCTGATCGACTTCGAGGCGTTCGATGTCGTGATCGCGGGCGATGAATCGACGCGCCCCAAGCCGTTTCCCGATCCATACCTCCAGGCGTGCGCCGCACTCGGGGTCTCGCCGGTCGACACCGTCGCGATCGAGGACTCGCCGAACGGTCTGCGCTCCGCCGTGGCGTCCGGCGCCGCGTCGATCGGCGTCCCGCACATGGTCTCGATCGCCGGAGCCGGCGCGCACGCGGTGTGGCCGACGCTCGCCGGGCGCACCGCCGCCGACGTCGTGCGCTTCCACACCGACCACCTGAACTCCGGCCGCGTGGATTCCCGCAGCGACCGCACCCGAGGAGAGACCCCATGACCGTCGACCGTCCGAGCGGCCCCTTCCGGATCGGCGATCGCGTCCAGCTCACCGGACCGAAGAACCGGATGCACACGATCACCCTGCGCGAAGACGGCGAGCTGCACACGCATCACGGCGTGCTCCGCCACACAGCTCTCATCGGCCAGCCCGACGGCTCGGTCGTCACGAACAGCGGCGGTCACGAGTACCTCGCGCTGCGCCCGCTGCTGCGCGATTTCGTCATGTCGATGCCGCGCGGCGCCGCGATCGTCTACCCGAAGGATGCCGCGCAGATCGTCGCGCAGGCCGATGTCTTCCCGGGCAGCGTCGTCGTCGAGGCGGGGGTGGGCTCGGGGGCGCTCTCGCTGTCGCTCCTGCGCGCGGTCGGCGAGACGGGGCGGCTCGTGTCGTTCGAGCGCCGCGCGGAGTTCGCCGATGTCGCGCGGGCGAACGTCGAGACGTTCGTCGGTCGTGTGCCTGAGAACTGGAGCGTCGTCGTCGGCGATCTGGTCGCCGAACTGCCCGGCGCGGTGGCTCCGGCATCCGTCGATCGTGTCGTACTCGACATGCTCGCGCCGTGGGAGTGCATCGACGTCGTGGCCGACGCGCTCACCCCTGGGGGGGTCGTGCTCTGCTACGTCGCGACCGCGACGCAGCTGAGTCGTGTCGCGGAGTACATCCGCGGCACGGGACTGTTCACCGAGCCCGACGCGAACGAGACGATCGTGCGCGGGTGGCACGTGGAGGGCCTCGCCGTGCGACCGGATCATCGCATGGTCGGCCACACCGGCTTCCTCATCTGGGCGCGTCGGCTCGCGCCGGGGGCCGTCGCGCCGGAGCAGCGGCGACGTGCGTCCAAGTCGAGCTACGGCGATGAGGACGTCGAGCTGTGGACCCCCGGCGCGGTCGGCGACCGGCAGATCACGGACAAGAACCTCCGCAAGCGCGTCCGCGAGGCCGAGCGGGCCGCTGAGGGTGCGCGGCGGGCCGCTGCGGGCGACGCCTAGACTGTTCCGGTGCGCACGTTCCCCGCTTCCCTCGCGGTCCTCGGACTGGTCGCCGTCGGGCTCGCCGGCTGCGCCCTGCCCGGAACCGATCCCTGCCCGCGCCCGTCGGACCCGGCCGCGCTGTCGTCGGTCACCGTGACCGGATCGACGGATGCCGCTCCCGACGTCGAGATGTACACCCCGTTCCGCACCGAAAGCGCGGAATTCGAAGACCTCGTCGTCGGTGACGGTCCGCAGATCACGACCGACACCCAGTTGATCATGATGGACATCTCGATCACGAGCGGCGAGACGGGCGAGACCCTCGTGCAGACCAACTACGACGGCGACTATTCGCGCGTGTCCACCGTGTCGCGCTGGCTCGAGGTCGTCCCGGCGCTCGAGGACGTGCTCCCGTGCGCCACGGAGGGTTCGCGCATCGTGGTCGCGCTCCCGCCGGGCGGCATCGAGGAGGCGACCGCATCGAGCCTCGAGATGGCCGACGACGAGTCCGCCGTCGCCGTGATCGACATCCGTCGGGTCTTCCTGCCGAAGGCCGAGGGGGATGACCGGTTCAACATCGGCAACGGCCTTCCGAGCGTCGTCCGCGCGCCGGACGGCCGCCCCGGTGTCATCGTGCCCGAGGCCGCTCCGCCGAGCGATCTGGTGATCGAGACCCTCATCGAGGGCGACGGGCCGGTGGTGACCGGCGACGAGCCCGTCCGCGTGCACTACACCGGGCTGACCTGGGCCGACCGCACCGTGTTCGAGACCACCTGGGACGGCGAACCGCGTTCGATCGACCTCGACACGATGCTGCCGGGCTTCTCCGAGGCGCTCGTCGGCCAGACGGTGGGCTCGCAGGTCCTCGTGGTGATCCCGCCCGACCAGGCCTACGGCGACCAGGCCCAGGGGCCGATCCCGGCGGACTCCACCCTGGTCTTCGTGGTCGACATCCTCGGAATCGACCAGGCCGCCGCGGGCTGACGGATCCGGTCGTGCCTGCCAACGCCGCTGCGAAGAACCCGCCCGAGGAGCGCCTCGTCAATCTCGTCGTCGCGCTCGTGGCGACCGAGCAGGGGCTGACGAAGGACACGATCCTGTCGTCGGTCTCGGGGTATCGCGAGCAGTCCGAAGCAGGCGCGTCCAAGGACGCCCTCGAGAAGATGTTCGAGCGCGACAAGGAGAATCTGCGGCGCCTCGGGGTTCCGATCGAGACGATCGGCGACTGGGCCGACCCCGATGACCTGCGCGAGGCCCGCTATCGCGTTCCCACGGCGGAATACGAACTCCCCGAGGACATCTTCTTCACACCGGCCGAACTCGCTCTGCTCAATCTCGCCGGCGGTGTGTGGTCCGAGAGCTCTCTCTCCGCCGAGGCGCGCAGCGGCCTGCGTAAGATCCGAGCGCTGGGCATCACGGTCGACGAGCCGATCATCGGCTACTCGCCGCGCATCAGCCTCCGTGAGCCGTCGTTCGCCGCACTGCAGCAGGCGATCGAGCAGTCCCGCGTCGTCACGTTCTCCTACCTCAAGCCGGGGGAGTCCGCCCCGCGCACCCGACGCGTGCAGCCGCTCGCCCTCGTCGAGTACGAAGGCCGGTGGCACGTCTTCGGCGTCGACCTCGCTGTGCGCGCCGACCGCACGTTCCTGCTGTCGCGCATCGTCGACGACGTGTCCCTCACGCGCGAGGGGTTCGACCCCGCGGTCCGCGAGGGCGCGGGGGAGCGCGCACTCGCCGGCCTCGAGGAGCTCGCCGCACGCCAGCGGGCACTGCTCGAGGTGAATCCCGGTACGGAGGCCGCGCTGCGGCTGAGCCGCCGCGCGCAGCCCGCGGAGCAGGGCATCCACGTCCCGTTCGTCGACGTCCACGTCCTCGCCGATGAGCTGGCCTCCTACGGCCCGGAGGTGCGCGTGGTCGAGCCCGCCGAGCTGCGCGAGCAGGTCGTCGCGCGGCTCGAGGCCGCCCTCGCCGCGCACGGGGGTGCCGGATGACCGCCCGCCGACCGCTCGTGGCGACCGACCGCGCCGCCCTCATGCTCCAGCTCGTGCCGTACCTGATCGGCAAGGGCGAGGTCTCGATCGCCGAAGCGGCCGACGAATTCGACGTGACGCCGGACCAGATGCGCGCGATGGTCGAATCGCTCACGGTGATCGGGCTGCCGGGCGACAGCGGCTACTGGCAGATGGCGAACGACCTCTTCGACATCGACTGGGATCTGCTCGACCAGCGCGACATCATCGTCATCACGAACGCGGTCGGTCTCGAGCGCGCACCCAAGCTCACCGCCCGCGAGGCGGCGGCGCTTCTGACCGGCCTGCAGCTGGCCCGCGCGATCCCGGGCGTGGGCGACACCGAGCTGTTCACCGGACTTCTCGCGAAGCTCGCCCGCGGCGCGTCGAGCGCGCCCGCCGATGTGATCCTCGCGCCGGGGCCTGTGGACGCCGTCCGGGATGCCGTCGCGGAGGCGCTCACGAAGGGCGTCGCGGTCTCGTTCACCTACAAGGCGCCCGATGCCGCCCCCACGACGCGGACGGTCGACCCGGTCAAGGTCCTGATCGCGACCGGCGAGTGGTATCTGCAGGGGTGGTGCCATCTGCGTGAGGCGATGCGCACCTTCCACCTCGACCGCGTGAGCGACCTCGAACTGACCGACATCCCGATCGAGCACGGCGAAGACCCCGTGCCGGGGTGGTTCGAAACCGGCGCAGGCGACATCGTCGCGCGTATCCGCTTTCCTGCGTCGCTCGCGCCGCTGCTCGGCGACTACCTGGACAGGGCTGCGGTCGAGACCGCTGGCGGGGTGTCCACCGCGACGATGCGGATCGCCGACGAGAACAGCCTCCGACGTCTGGCGTCGCGGCGAGCCGGCGCCGTGGAGATCCTCGAGCCGGAGTCGGCGCGGCGGGCCGCGGCATCCTGGGCGGAGTCGGGCCTGGCGCAGTACCGCTGACCCCGCCCGGCCCGTTCGCGCTGTAGGCGGCTGCGCGCCCGGGCGCGGGTTACACTGAGAGGACGAACCGGAAGGACTCGACATGCTCGGAAATCTCACGGGGTGGCACTTTCTGATCCTCCTCGCCGTCATCCTCCTGCTGTTCGGCGCCGCAAAGCTCCCCGCGCTCGCCAAGAGCATGGGCCAGTCCGCCCGCGTGTTCAAGGGTGAGATGAAGGCCATGAAGGAAGAGGAGACGACGAGCGGCAAGGTCGACTCCGTCGAAGCGCCCGCAAGCGACGCACCGGTCAGCCCGACCGCCGCCGACGCGAGCAGGACTTCTGACTCCAAGTCCTGACGCGCGCGTGACCACAGCAGGATCGCCGCGCCTCGCCGGACCCGACGAGCCTCCGCGCGACAAGCGCATGTCGCTCGGCCAGCACCTGGTCGAGCTCCGCAAGCGCATCATGTACGCGGCGATCGCCCTGATCGTGGGCATGGTCGTCGCGTTCTTCATCACCGACTGGGTGATCTGGCTCATCACCGAGCCCATCCGCCAGATCGCCGAACAGGATGGCGACGCGGCCAAGGTCGAGCTCATGTTCAGCACCGTCACCGGTGCGTTCGACCTGCGACTGCGTATGTCGTTCGCGATCGGCATCCTGATCTCCGCGCCGATCTGGCTGTGGCAGATCTGGGCGTTCGTCATGCCGGGGCTCACGCGCAAGGAGATCAAGTACACGATCGGCTTCGTCGCCGCCGCCGTCCCGCTGTTCTTCGCGGGATGCTACGTCGGGCTCCTGGTCATGCCACACGTCATCGAGCTCATGAACTCCTTCGTGCCCGAGGGCGGTGCGTCGTTCTTCGACGCCTCGTACTACTACGACTTCGTCTTCAAGCTGCTGATCGTCATCGGCATCGCCTTCGTGTTGCCCGTGTTCCTCGTCGCCCTCAACCTCGCCGGCGTCATGAGCGGCATGGCGATCCTCAAGGGATGGCGCGTGGCCGTCCTCGTCGCCTTCGTGTTCGCGGCTCTGGCGACCCCGGCGGCGGACGTGGTCAGCATGCTCATGCTGGCGGGCATGCTCGTCGTGCTGTTCTTCGCCGCGGCGGGCCTGTCACTGCTGTTCGACCGACGGCGCGCGAAGAAGGCCGCCGCCGTTCTCCCGCCCGAAGCCGTCGCGTGAGGCGCCGCACATCGTGAGGGGTCGGGAGTCGTGACCGGTCCCGCGTCCCCGCCCAGTCCCGCCGAGCGCTACGCGCGCACGTCGCAGCTGCGAACCCACCCGATCACCTCCGACTTCGCGGCGACGCGGCGCTTCGATCTCGATCCGTTCCAGATCGCCGGATGCCAGGCGCTCGAGGACGGCCGGAGCGTTCTGGTCGCCGCCCCCACGGGAGCCGGGAAGACGGTCGTCGGCGAGTTCGCCATCCACCTCGCGATGCGGCACTCTGCGGGGGAGCGGGAGGGTGGGCATCCCGACAAGGCGTTCTACACGACGCCGATCAAGGCGCTCTCGAATCAGAAGTTCCGCGAGCTGCAGGATGTCTACGGATCCGATCAGGTCGGTCTCCTCACCGGTGACACCAACATCAACGGCAATGCGCGCATCGTCGTCATGACGACCGAGGTGCTGCGCAACATGCTCTACGCCGACTCGGCGGCGCTGCGCGGCCTGCGGTACGTCGTCATGGACGAGGTGCACTACCTCGCCGACCGGTTCCGCGGCGCGGTGTGGGAGGAGATCATCATCCACCTGCCGGCGGCCGTGCGTCTGGTCTCACTGAGCGCGACCGTGTCGAACGCCGAAGAGTTCGGCGACTGGCTCGACACGGTGCGCGGCGACACCGAGGTGATCGTCTCGGAGACCCGGCCCGTTCCGCTCGAGCAGCACGTCCTGGTGCGCGGCGACCTGCTTCCCCTCTTCGACGATCGCGCCGGCATCGCGACCGCGCAGGTCAACCAGGAGCTCATGCGCATCCGCTCCGTCAAGGGCGCGAACTTCGACAACAACCGCCGCGCGCAGGCGATGAGCAGCGATGCGGCCCGCGACGGCGGGCGCTATCAGGCCTCCGGTCGGCGCCCCCACAAGGGCGGGCAACGTCCCGTGCGGTCGGCGAATGTGCAGCGCATCGAGAGGATCGATCGGCCTGATGTCGTGAAGCTCCTGCAGCGGTCGAACCTGCTGCCCGCGATCTTCTTCATCTTCAGTCGCGCCGGGTGCGACGCCGCAGTGCAGCAGGTGCGGCGTTCGGGGGTCACGCTGACCACGCCCGAGGAGCGCGCAGAGATCCGGACGATCGTGGCCGAGCGCACGCAGTCGCTGCTCGACGAGGACCTCGCGGTCCTGGGGTACTACGAATGGGCCGACAACCTCGCGCGAGGGGTGGCCTCCCACCACGCAGGCCTGCTGCCCGCGTTCAAAGAGGTCGTCGAGGATCTCTTCACGCGCAAGCTGGTCAAGGTCGTCTTCGCCACCGAGACCCTCGCGCTCGGCATCAACATGCCGGCGCGGACGGTCGTGCTGGAGAAGCTCGAGAAGTTCAACGGAGAAGCACGGGTCGCGATCACCTCGGGGGAGTACACCCAGCTCACCGGCCGCGCCGGTCGCCGCGGCATCGACGTCGAGGGCCATGCCGTCATCCAGTGGACGGAAGGTGTCGACCCGCAGCAGGTCGCCGCGCTCGCCTCGCGGCGCACGTACCCGCTCAATTCGAGCTTCCGCCCGACGTACAACATGGCGGTCAACCTGATCGACCAGTTCGGGAGGGCCCGCGCGCGGGAGATCCTCGAGTCGTCGTTCGCGCAGTTCCAGGCCGACCGCGCCGTCGTGGGCCTCGCCCGTCAGGTGCGCGAGCAGGAGCAGTCGCTCGACGGGTACGCGAAGGCCATGACGTGCGACCGCGGCGACTTCGCGGAGTACTCGGGCATACGTCGGGAGCTCACCGATCTCGAGCGGCTGAACCGCAAGGACGCGAACGCCGCACGCTCGACGCGTGACGCGCGGCAGAAGCAGATCGCCGCGTTGCGCAAGCGGATGCTGCGCCACCTGTGTCATGGGTGCCCTGAGCGCGAGGACCACGCGCGCTGGGCGGAGCGCTACTGGCGCCTCAAGCGCACGGTCGACGCGCAGCGCCGGGAGATCGACAACCGCACCGGCACGGTGGCGCGGATCTTCGACCGCGTCGTCGACGTCCTCACCGAGGTCGACTACGTCCGGGTCGTGCGCGACGACTCATCCGGGCCCGACCGAACGGTGCTCACGCCCGCCGGCCGCACCATGCGCCGCATCTACGGTGAGCGCGACCTGCTCGTCGCCGAGTCGCTCCGCACCGGCCTCTGGCGGGAACTGGATGCCGCGGGCCTGGCGACACTGGCCTGCTGCCTCGTCTACGAGCCGCGGCGTGACGACACGGGCGCGGGGGAGAGGGGCCTGCCGCGCGGGGCGTTCCGCACCGCGCTGGCCGCGACGCAGGATCTGTGGGCGCGCCTGGACGATCTCGAGAAGGATCATCACCTGCCGGGCACCGAGCCCGTCTCGACCGGACTCGCCCAGGCGATGCACTCGTGGGCCCGGGGGATGCCGCTCGATCGGGTGCTGATCGAAGCCGACATGGCCGCCGGCGATTTCGTCCGGTGGGCCAAGCAGACCATCGACCTGCTCGATCAGCTGTCGCTCGTCGCGGACGCGCCGCTGGCCACGACGGCGCGTCGGGCGCTCGACGCCGTGCGGCGGGGCATCGTCGCGTACAGCTCGGTCTGAGCGCCCCGGTCTCCGGCGAAGGCGCACGGGGCCCGACTTAGACTTGTCGCGTGCCCCTCGCCGCCGCTCCGCGACCGATCCTGCCGCTGTGGGCCGCGGTGGCGGCATCCGTCGCCGGTGGACTGCTGCTGACACTGGCGTTCCCGGCGCTCAGCTTGTGGCCGATGGCCTTCCCCGCCGTCGTCCTCGCGCTCATCGGCCTGGTGGGTCGACGGCTGTGGTCGTCGTTCCTCGTGGGATTCGCGTTCGGCGCGGCCTTCTTCTTCGTGAACCTGCTGTTCACCGCGCGCTATCTCGGGCCGGTGCCCTGGGTCGCGCTGTCGATGCTCGAGGCGCTCCTCACGGCGGCGGGAGCGGTGCCGATCACGCTCGCCTACCGCTGGCTGCCCCGGGTGCTCCCGGGTGCGACCGCGCGGCTGACGCTCCTGCCGCTCCTCGTCGCGGGGCTGTGGACGCTGCGCGAGCAGATCGTCGGCTCCTGGCCGTACGGCGGCTTCCCGTGGGGGCGCGTGGGCATCTCGCAGGCGGGGAGCCCGCTCGCCGATGTCGCGTCGTGGGTGGGGGTGTCGGGGCTCACGTTCCTCATGGTGCTGTTCTGCGCCGCGGCGATCGAGTACGTCCGGATCGGTCGTTTCCGCAGGCCCTTGACGGCGCTGCCGGCGGCCGTGGTCGCGGTGCTGCTGCTCGTGGTGCCGCAGTTTCCGACCACCCCGGCCGGCAGCATCCGCGTCGGCGCCGTGCAGGGCAACGGGCCGGCGGGCTATTTCGACCAGCGGGCGCCGAACGCGGTGCTGCAGGCGCAGATCGACGCGACCGTTCCGCTTTTCGGCGAGGAGATGGACGTGCTGCTGTGGCCGGAGGGTGGCGTCGACTCGGATCCGACCTCGAACGCGTCGACCGCCTCGGTGCTGGATGCCGTCTCGCGGAGGGTCGACGCGCCGCTCCTGATCAGCGCGGTGACCTCACGCGGTGACGAGTACTTCAACTCCTCGCTCCTGTGGCGCGATGGCGAAGGTGCAGTGCAGACGTACGACAAGCGGCATCCCGTGCCGTTCGGCGAGTACGTTCCGGATCGGGAGTTCTGGGAGCCGTTCGCCCCCGATCTCATCGGCCTCATCCAGCGCGAGTACACCCCCGGCGAGGACGCGCCGTTCGTCGATCTCGACGGCGTCGGTGTGGGGCTGGCGATCTGCTTCGACGTCATCTACGACGACGTCGTCTGGGACGGGGCACGCGAAGGCGCCGAGGTCTTCATGTTCCAGACGAACAACGCCGACTTCCGGGGCACGGATGAGAACCTGCAGCAGCTCGCGTTCGCCCGCATGCGCGCGATCGAGACGGGGCGCTCGGTCGTGAACCTGTCGACGGTCGGCACGAGTCAGGTGATCACGGCCGACGGCGCGACGATCGACGGGCTCGCCGCGGACGTGGCCGGTCACATGCTGGCCGATGTGCCGCTGCGCACCGGACTCACCCCGGCCGTGGTCGCGGGCGAGGGCATCAAGCTGCTGATCGGCTGGGGAAGCCTCATCGCCCTCGCCGCCGCGGGGATCGCGGTGACCGTCCGCGCACGTCGAGATCGCTCCGGGCACACGCAGACGCCGGTCCCCGAAGGGACCGGCGTCGCAAAGTGAGTCTCAGGCGCTGAGCTTGCTCGCGGCCGCATCGTCACCGGCGCCGCGACGGCTCCGGACGAAGGCGAGTCGCTCTTCGAGCAGCTCCTCGAGCTCGGGGATCGTGCGGCGCTCGAGCAGCATGTCCCAGTGCGTGCGGGCGACCTTGTCGTCGCTGTGATCGACAGTCGCGGTGCCCTCGCCGATGCGCAGCAGCGCTTCGGCGCCGCACGTGCGGCACTCCCACGCCTCGGGGATCTCGGCGTCCGCGGCGAACGTCATGGTCGTGTCCCGTCCACAGACGGTGCACTTGTAGATGTGTTGTGCGCGTTCATGGAACACGACGCCCTCTTCGCTCTGTAGGCTCTGGGCGCCGAGTCGGATGCCGCGCAGACTGCGGTCTGCCATTGTGTGGTCCTCTCGTCGCTGTACAGGTATAACGTCATCACCTGGACGGATCATCCGAACCGCCTGCCCGGGGCGGTCATTCACAGGGGATGCTCAGGGCGAGTGCATCACTGCGGGCGGGGAGCGTCCCGCGCCTCGCGTGCGATGCGCAGGGCGACGTCGGCACGGTCCGTCACCAGCCCGTCGACGTCCATCGAGAGCAGGCGGCGCATGTCCGCGGGGTCGTTGACGGTCCACACGTGGACCTCGACCCCCTGCCGGTGCGCCGCGGAGATCAGGCGCGGTGTGACGATGCGCACCCGCCCTTGCCGCTCGGGAACCTGCAGCGCGTCGATTCCCGTGAGCGCGCGCCGCACGAGCGCGTCCGAGCGTGTCGAGAGCGCCGTGAGGGTGCGCACGATGGTCTCCCGTCCCGCCGACGTCGCGGGACGGTCGCTCGCGCTGTCCGCGGCGACCGCGAGAGCCGCTTTCCGACGCCGGTCCGAGAAGCTCGTCAGCAGCACCCGGTGACGGTGCGGACGGACGAGGCGTCCCACTTCCGCCGCGGCATCCTTCGCCTTCACGTCGAGGTTGAAGCGCACCGAGGGAAACGCCTCCAGCGCCTGAGCGAGCGTGATGAGGCCGCCACGGTCCGCCATCATCGCTTCGAGCTCGCGCACGCCCACGTTCGAGACGAGCCGCGGATCACCGACCACGCGCGCGAGGTCGACGTCGTGGAACAGGACGACGGTGCCGTCCGTGGTGAGGTGGCAGTCCGACTCGATGTAGCGCGCGCCGACCGCGTGGGCAGCGGCGATCGCGGCGAAGGAGTTCTCGACCATGCCCCGTGCCGCGTCGTCGGGTGTCACCAGACCGCGGTGCGCGAGCACGCGCGGGCGCCCCGTTCCCTGGAACCACGCGTGTGTCACGGCGTCGGCGGGAGGGCGGACTCCTCGTCGGCCTGAGCGTGCTTCGCCGCGTCGGTCACCGTGCCGGCGAAGGCGGAGCTCATGCCCTTGAGCGCCTCGGTGAACTCGCTCGGGATGATCCAGAGCTTGCTGGATGCGCTGTCGGCGATCTTCGGGAGCGTCTGCAGGTACTGGTAGGCCAGCAGCTTGTCGTCGGGGTCGCCGATATGGATCGCGTTGAAGACCGTCTGGATCGCTTCCGCCTCGCCCTGCGCACGCAGGACCGCCGCGGCCTTGTCGCCCTCGGCGCGCAGGATCTCGGCCTGCCGTGCGCCTTCGGCGGTCAGGATGGCCGACTGCTTCGTGCCCTCGGCCGTCAGGATGAGTGCGCGACGGTCCCGCTCGGCGCGCATCTGCTTCTCCATGGAATCCTGGATGCTGACCGGCGGATCGATCGCCTTCAGCTCCACGCGTCCGACGCGGATGCCCCACTTGCCGGTCGCCTCGTCCAGGACGATGCGCAGTTGACCGTTGATCTCGTCACGGCTCGTGAGGGCCTCTTCGAGGTTCAGTCCGCCGACGACGTTGCGCAGCGTCGTCGTCGTCAGCTGTTCGACGGCTCCGAGGTAGTTGGCGATCTCGTAGGTCGCCGCGCGGGCATCCGTCACCTGGAAGTAGACGACGGTGTCGATCGAGACCACGAGGTTGTCCTCGGTGATCACCGGCTGCGGCGGGAAGGAGACCACCTGCTCGCGCATGTCGATCAGCGGCCGCACACGGTCGATGAACGGAACGAGGATGTTCAGGCCCGGGGTGAGGGTCTTGTGGTAGCGGCCGAGACGCTCGACGACTCCTGCGGTCGCCTGCGGGATGATGCGGATCGAGCGGATGATCACGACGAGCACGAAGAGGAAGACGACGGCGGCGAGCACCCAGCCGATCGCCGCCGGGATGAAGCTCTCGACGTTCATGCGGACGACTCCTGTTCATCGGGACGGACGTAGGCGGTGGCGCCGTCGATGCGGCTCACCCGGATCACGGTGCCCGGCTCGAGCTCTCCGCGCTCCGCGGGACGCGCGGTCCAGGTGTCGCCGTTGGACAGCTTCACCTGCCCGCTGTGCGCCGAGACGGTCGAAAGCACCTGCCCGGTGAGGCCGACGAGGGCGTCGATGTTGCTGGGCGTGGGATCCTCCCCGCGATGCAGCCGTTTGAGCAGCGGGGGACGGAGAACCAGGATGAGCACGGCGGCCACGCCAGCGGCGATGATGACCTGGAGCCACACGGGTGCTCCGAGGAGATCGGACCCGAGGCCCGCGACGCCGCCGATGCTCAGCATGAGGAACGTGAAGTCGAGCGTGAGCATCTCGATCACGAGGAAGACGAGGATCAGGACCAGCCATCCGATCCAGGCGAATTGCTCGACGGTCTGGATGAGATCCACGATGTTCCTCCCCTTTGCCCCAACCTAACACGCGGGTTTCCGGGCGGCTCGGGACCCCGTGACGAACGGGTCGCGATTGGTAGGGTCGAGGGGTGACCGAGCAGATTTCCCCGTCCCCCCTCGCGCCCGGATCCCTCCGCGGCAAGACCGCCCTCGTGACCGGATCCTCACGCGGTATCGGCGCCGACACGGTGCGCTACTTCGCCGAAGCCGGCGCGAACGTCGTGATCAACTTCCGCAACAAGGCGCCGCGCGCCGAGAAGCTCGCCGCGCAGCTGCGCGAGCTCGGCGTGCAGGCGCTCGTCGTCGGCGCCGACCTCACCGACCCCGAATCGGTGCAGGCCATGTTCTCCGAGGTCGAGCGCACGTTCGGCGCCCTCGACATCCTGGTCCTGAACGCCTCCGGCGGCATGGAGTCCGGCATGGGCGAGGAGTACGCCCTGAAGCTCAACCGCGACGCGCAGGTGAACGTCCTCGAGACCGCGGTGCCGCTCCTCGGCGACGGCTCCCGCGTGGTGTTCGTCACGAGCCATCAGGCGCACTTCATCCGCACGACGCCCACGATGCCCGAGTACGAGCCCGTCGCGCTGTCCAAGCGCGCCGGTGAGGACGCCCTCCGCGAGCAGATTCCGGCGCTGGCCGAGCGCGGCATCGGCTTCGTGGTCGTCTCGGGCGACATGATCGAAGGCACGATCACCGCCACCCTGCTCGAGCGCGCCAATCCCGGTGCGATCGCGTCGCGTCGCGAATCGGCGGGGAAGCTCTACAACGTGGGCGAGTTCGCCGCCGAGGTGGCGCGGGCCGCCGTCGAGCCCGTCCCTGCCGACAACACCCGGCTCATCGGAGACACGAGCTCGTTCGCGGGGGAGTGAGCGGTGCGTCCCGCTGACATCGAGAAGCTCATCTCGGTCGGCCGGCCGGCGATCGCGCCGGACGGATCGTTCGCCGTGTTCGCCACGTCACGTCCCGACCTCGCCGCCAATCGTGCCGTGGGTCAGGTGTGGCGCGTGGACCTGCCGGACGGCATCCCCCGACGCATCACTCGGGGGACCGCGGACGCGTCCCCGCGGCTGTCGCCCGACGGCGCGCTGATCGCGTTCATGCGCGGCGATGCGCGGCGGCGGCCGCAGCTGCACGTGGTCGCTTCCGGCGGCGGCGAACCGGTGCAGGCGACCGACGCGCCATTGGGCGTCGAGGAGTTCGACTGGTCGCCGGACGGCACCCGGCTCGCGTTCATCGCCCGCGTTCCCGAGAAGGGTCGCTACGGCAATGTCGAGGGACTGGATGCCGCCGCAGAGGCGCCGCGTCGCATCACGGGCATCCGCTGGCACGCGAACGGCCTGGGCTACCTCGTCGACCGTCCGGCGCACGTCTTCGTGGTCGAGGCACCCGCCGTGGACGCTGAACCGTTCTACGAGCCTGCTGCCGCGGTCATGGCGGACGGGGCGGAACCCGCGGGAAGGCGGGTGCTCGCGCACGAGCCGACCGCGCTCACGGAAGGGTCGGCATCCCACTCGGGTGTCGTCTTCGCAGGCGACGAGATCCTCACCGTCGTCGATGAGGTCGAGCACGATGTGCGCGACCTGCGCTCCCGCGTCATCGCGCTGTCGGTGGACGGCAGCGGCTCGCGCGAGATCGTGGGGCTGGCTTCCGCATTGTCGGTCAGCGAGATCGCCGTCGCTCCGGATGGTGCCGTGGCGCTCCTCGCGTCCGACGCGGGTCCTTCCGGCATCGACTTCGTCGCGCCGGGTGTCGCGCTCTGGCTGCTGTCGGGTGCCGGCCCGGTGAGGCTCACCGATGCCGAGACGATCGATCTCGGTGAGGTCGGCAGCCACATCACGGCGATGAGCGAGGACTTCCTCGTGCAGGATCGCACGCGCGGGCGGGTGCGCCTGCTGCGGGTGACCCGCGCCGGCGAGGTCACCGAGATCCTGGGCGGTGATGTGGAGGTCGGCGGCCATGCAGCTGCGGGGGACGAGATCGTGGCGTCCGTGGCCACCCCCGCCTCACTCGGTGAGCTGGTCTCGGTCGAGCACGGCGGCGCACGCACGCTGACGGGCTTCGCGGCCGATCTCGGTGCGGTCGTGCCGCGCGAGCTCACCGTCGAGGGCCGCGACGGCTATCCCGTGCATGGCTGGGTCGCCCTACCGGCGGGGGAGGGCCCGTTCCCCGTGATCCTGCAGATCCACGGCGGACCGTATGCGTCCTATGGAATACACCTGTTCGACGAGACGCAGGTGCTCGTGGATGCCGGTTACGCCGTCGTGTACTGCAACCCCCGTGGGTCCGCCGGCTACGGTCGCGCACACGGGCGCAGCATCCGCCAGGCGATGGGCACGCTCGACCACGCCGACGTCATCGACTTCCTCGAGGGCGCGATCGCCGGCGATGACCGGCTCGACGGCGACAGGGTCGGCATCATGGGCGGCTCGTACGGGGGATACCTCACGGCGTTGATCATCGCGCACGACCACCGCTTCGCCGGGGCGATCGTCGAGCGTGGATTCCTGGATCCGGTCAGCTTCCAGGGCACGAGCGACATCGGCTCGTTCTTCGGCGACGAGTACGTCGGCACCGAGCCGGAGGCCATGGCGCGGCAGAGCCCCATGGCGGTGGTCGACCGCGTGACCACGCCGACGTTCGTCATCCACTCCGAACTGGACTACCGCTGTCCCCTCGAACAGGCCACGAGGTACTACACGGCGCTGAAGCGGCAGCGTACGGACGCCGAGATGCTGATCTTCCCGGGAGAGAACCATGAGCTGACGAGGTCGGGACAGCCGCGCCATCGGGTCGAGCGTTTCGAGGCCGTCCTGGACTGGTGGCGCAGGAAGCTCCCGACCGACTGAGTCGTGTCGCGCCCACGAAGAAGCGCCCCGGGACGAGCCCGGGGCGCTTCTCGCTGTTGCGGATCAGAGGTCGTTCTTGCCGAACGTGAAGGCGCGGACGATCTGGATGATGCCGAGCACGACGAGCGCGATGCCCAGCAGCCACCACAGCGCCGCGATGTACAGCGGCGAGAAGAGCAGGACGATACCGGCGATGATGCTGATGATCGCGAAGAAGATCGTCCACCCGCGCGATGCCGCGTCGCCGAGCGTCGACAGCGCGACGACACCCTCGACGATCCAGAGGATGCCGACGAGGATGCCGAGGAACACCGCGAGCCATGCGGTGGCCGCGCCGAGGTTCAGGAACGCCACGATGCCGGCGATGATGAACAGGATGCCGAGGACGATGTGCCCGACGCGCGACCAGCCGCCCTTCGTCTTCGAGAAGATGCCCAGACCGGCGTAGACGAGGCCCGCCGCGATCGCGTAGATCGCGATGATCGCCGTGACGACCATGGCCGTCTTGCCGGGCCAGACGAGGATGAGGATGCCGACGACGACGGCGAGGACGCCGCCGATGCCGAGAGCTGTGCGGATTCCGTTGACAGCTGACTTCTCCGCTGCGGATTCGGTGGACATGATTTCCCTTTCTGGGAGTTTCCTGGGAGGTGCGGCTTCAGCATAGACCCGGTGGTAGCCCCGCATCGGGACGAACGTCCCGTGTGTCGGATGATGACGTGGCGCAGGGTGCACGGGGGAGTGGCGCCGGGCCGCCGCCCCCGAAGCCGGGGTCGAGCCCCGGCCTCAGCCGAGGAGGAACATGACCAGAAGCAACAGGGGGACGCATCCGATCGTCGTCAGGAAGACGGTGTCGCGGGCGATCGTCTCGCCGGTTGCGTAGCGCTGCGAGTAGTTGAAGACATTCTGGGCCGTCGGAAGGGCGGCGAGCACGACGACGATGAGGACTTCCTCCGCCGACAGGCCGAACACGAGCTCGGCGACCGCCCACGCGATCGCCGGCATCGCGAGGAGCTTGAGTGCGGTGGCCAGCACGATGTCGCGGCGGCGCCCCGACGGGCCGAGCACCCGCTGCCCGTACAGCGAGATGCCGTAGCTGATGAGCAGGACGGGAACGCACGCATTCGCGATGAGCAGCGCCGGCTCGAACACGATGGCGGGCAGGGTGATCCCGCTGACCGAGACCGCCGTGCCCAGCGCCGAGCCGATCACGATCGGGTTGGTCAGACCACGCCCGACGGCGCGCCAGAAGGACGCACGCCCGGCGGTGGCCGCCTCGAGCACCGCCATCGAGATCGGAGTGAAGATCAGGAGCTGGAGCAGGATCACCGGCGCCGGGAACGCCGCGCTGCCGAGCAGGTACAGCGACAGCGGGATGCCGATGTTGTTGGAGTTGACCTGTCCGGACGACAGTGCGCCGATCACCACCTCTCCGGTCGGACGCCGCCAGGCGAATCGCGCGATCAGCACATAGACGGCGATCACCGCGACGGCGGCGATCGCCGAGACCGGCAGCAGCGCTGAGAAGAGCGTGCGCACGTCCGCCTGCGCGAGCACGACGAAGAGCAGGAACGGCGAGAGCACGAAGAACGTCAGGCGGGCGAGCACCGGGCGTGCGTGCTCTCCGAGCAGATCGATCCGGCCGATGATGTAGCCGACGGCGATCGCGAGCGCGACCACGGCGAACCCCGTCAGGCTCTCGAGCATGGTCTCGAGCCTAGGCCGTCTCATCCTCGCTGAGTGATGCGTGCGGTCACGGTCGGGCCCTAGCATCCGACCATTCCGGCGCGCTCAGCGCCGAGGACCGGGGGAGAGGCGCGGATGTCCGTTCTGACCGCACTGGTGCCGACGTGGATCCGGCAGTACAAGCCGTCGTGGCTCGGCGTCGATGTCCTGGCGGGCGTCACACTCGCCGCCGTCGCCATCCCCGAGGTGATGGGATACACCTCGATCGCGCAGACACCCGTGATCACGGGTCTCTACACGATCATCTTCCCGACACTCGTCTTCGCTCTGTTGGGCTCGTCGCGCCTGCTCGTCGTCGGCGCCGACTCCGCCACCGCCGCCATTCTCGCGGCAGGGCTCGCGGGGCTCGGCATCTCAGGTCTCTCGCCGAACTCGTCCGAGTGGGTCGCGTGGACGAGCCTCGTCGCGCTCGTGTGCGGTGGGATGCTCATCCTCGCCCGACTGCTGCGACTGGGGTTTCTCGGCGACTTCCTCAGCGCCTCGGTCCTCATCGGCTTCCTGACCGGAGTGGGCATCTCCGTGCTCAGCGGACAGCTTCCCGACATGCTCGGCATCCCGAAGGGCTCGGGCAACTGGTTCGAGCAGCAGTGGAGCACCCTCACGCACCTCGCGGACGCGAACCCATGGACGATGGCCTTCGCCGGAGGCGCACTCGTGATCATCGTCGGCGCCAAGCTGATCGATCCGAAGATCCCCGGGGCCGTGATCGCCGTCGTCCTCTCCATCGTCCTGTCGAACACGCTGGATGCCGCGAGCCACGGGGTCGCGGTCATCGGACCGGTGCAGGGCGGGCTGCCGCCGTTCGGCCTGCCTCAGGGAGTCGATCTCGGCGACGTGCCCGCCGTGATGGGCGTCGCGCTGTCGTGCTTCTTCCTGATCATCGCCCAGAGCGCGGCGACGTCGCGGAGCTTCGCCATGAAGCACAACGAGCGGGTGGACGTGAACAAGGACATCCTGGGTCTCGCGGGCGCGAATCTCGCCGCGGGGCTCACCGGGACGTTCGTCGTCAACGGCAGTCCCACCAAGACCGAGATCCTCGATGAACAGCGTGGTCGCACACAAATGGCGAACATCACGATGTCGATCGTCGTGATCATCGTGGTGCTCTTCCTCACGCGTTTCCTCACGAACATGCCGGTCGCCGTCCTCGCGGCCATCGTGTTCATGATCGGTCTCGGCCTCGTCGATCTGAAGGGACTGCGCCGCATCCGGAGGGCCCGCGTCAGCGAATTCGTCATCGCGTGTGTCACGGCGGTCGTGGTCTTCGCCTGGGGCGTCGAAGAGGGCATCATCCTCGCGATCGCGCTTTCGGTCGTCGAGCTCGTGCGGCGCGCATACACACCGACGGATTTTCTCGTGGGGATCACCCGCGACGGCGAGCCCACCTACACGCCCGCGGAACCGGGCAACGAGAGCCTGCCGGGTCTGCTCGTGTTCCGGTTCGACTCCCGGCTCTTCTACGCGAACGCCAGCCTGTTCGTGGATCGCATCCAGGAGCTCATCGCCGCCGCGCCGTCACGCGTCCGCTGGCTCATCCTGGACTGCTCGTCGATCGGCGACATCGACTACTCCGCGAGCCTCAACCTCGAAGGGCTGATAGATGCGCTGCATGCCGACCATCGCGTTTTCGCGCTCGCGGATGTCGACCCGCGACTCATGGACGTGCTGACTAAACTCGACACGCTGCGGCACTTCGACAACACGCACATCTACCCGACGGTCGCCGATGCGGTCGCCGCCTTCCGTGCGGACACCGCGGCTCCGGCATCCTGAGCCCTTGAAGCTGCCGCACGGGCAAAGAGGTCTTTGCCGATAATGCACATTATGTCAGTTCATGTGCATGCGGTCACGGGAGCAGATGCGCAGAAACGGAGGATCGAGATGCCACGGATCGACCTCCGTTCCGGATATCCCCTTCCCTGTGCGGGCTGGTCGCCGTGGGCCCAAAGACTCTGTGGGCGGGCTCGCGTGCGGCGTTAGCGTGGCCACGTTGCCGCTCTCGGCGGAGACGGAGGCTCTCATGGACACGCTCACCGACCGATACGTCTGGGCCGTCACCCGCGGCATCCCGCACGAGCGACGCCGGAGCGTCGGCGACCGGCTCCGCGCCGACATCGAGACATCCGCCGCCGAGAAGCGTGCGGCGGGCCTCGCCGAGGCGGATGCCGAGCTGGCAGCCGTCGAAGAGTTCGGAGACCCCGATCGTCGCGCCGCCGAGCTGGCGGGGCGTCCGCCCTACCTCATCGGCCCGGCGTACTACTTCGACTATCGCCGCATCATGATCATCGTCCTCTCGGCCGTGACGCCGAGCGTCTTCGGCGCTCTGCTGCTCGTGCAGGCGATCGCGGGTGACGACGTCTGGGCGTCCCTGTTCAGCGCGATCTCGGTCGCGTTCACCGTCGCCGTGCAGGTCGCGTTCTGGATGACCGTGGCCTTCGCCGTGATCGACCGCACCTCGGGCGGTCGGAGGCGGCCGGCGGCATCGTGGGATGCGGCCGATCTGCCTCAGATCCCCACCGGGCGGGTGGGGCTCGGTGAGACGATCTTCGCGCTCTTGGCCTATCTGCTCTTCATCGGGCTGATCGTGTGGCAGCAGAACATCTGGGTCGTCCGCACGGCCGGCGGCTCGTCGGTTCCGGTCCTCGATCCCGAGCTGTGGTCGTTCTGGCTCCCCTGGTTCATCGTCCTCGCGGTGCTCGAGATGGTCTTCGCGCTCGCGCTCTACGCCGCGGGACGCTGGACGTGGGTGCTCGCAGGTGTCAACGTCGCGTTGAATCTCGCGTTCGCCGTTCCCGCGGTGGCACTCCTGGTCACCGACCGGGTGATCAGCCAGGTCTTCCGGCAGGAGTTCGCGGATTTCATGCCGGTGGTCGACATGGTCGTGCGCATCCTGCCGTTCGTCATCATCGGCGTCGCCGTGTGGGACGCCGTCGACGGGTTCCGCAAGGCGTACCGCGGGCAGGGTGCGGCCTTCCTCGCCTGATCACTCGGGACCCACGACGAGGCCCGAGGTGGAGAAGCGTCGCCGCTCCCCCGCCCCGGGCCTCGTGCGGTGTGTTCGGGTGGTGATCAGATCGTGTCGTCGGTCGTGCGGGTCGACTGCCGGGTCACTCGCTCCCCCGCCGCCGGGTCCACGGCGGTGCGGGTCACGGTCTCGCTCGAACGACGGCGCATCATCAGCACGAGGCCGAGGATGAACACCAGGACGCCGGCACCCATGAGGATGTAGCCGATCAGGTCGAGGTTCACCCAATCCACCTGCACGTTCACGGCGAACGCGAGGATCGCTCCGATGACGAAGAGGACGATTCCTGCTCCGATGCTCATGTCACTTCCTTTCCGCGGGACGGCGGCGCGCCCAGCCTTCTCAGGTTGCTCTCCCCCGACGGTCGCGGCAAGGGCTTGACATGCGGCATTCGGGGCCGGTCAGACGCCGCCGGCGAGCACGCGCTCGATGTCGTCGATGAACGCGTTGTAGCCGGCGATCGTCGCGGCGACCTGCTCGTCGGTGAAGTCCGCACGGTCCTGGCTGATCGTGAGCTGCGTGCCGTCCGCGACCGACGCGATGTCGAAGACGACGGGCAGACCCGGGTCCTCGCCGGGCTGATCGGTGAGTGTCATGGCGAGCCGGGCCGGCGGGTCGACCTCGACGTACGTGCCGGACCAGTGGATCCGGTTGCCGTCCGGAAGGTGCATGACGGCCCGGAACGCCCCACCGGGGCGCACGTCCATCACGAGACTGTCCTGCGGGACCTCGACGGCCGCGGTGCCGAACCACACCGCGAAGTGCTCGGGCGTGGTGAGGGCGTCGTAGACCGCCTCACGCGACGCGGACAGTGTGCGGGTGACGGTGAAGTGATCAGCCATGGGGGTTCTCCTTGTCGTGGCCTGATGTCTCGCCGAGGCTCGGCGACGCGTCGTCACGCAGCTGCTGCTGCGCGTTGAGATAGTGGTCGAGTGCGCCCAGGCTGTCCTCCCAGAAGCGGGCGTAATCCCCGAACCAGCGGGATGCCGCGGCGAGGGGCCGCGCATCGAGGGAGGCGGGGCGGAACTGTGCGTCCTTGCCGCGCGTGACGAGCCCGGCGCTCTCGAGGACGTGAAGATGCTTCGAGACGGCGGCGAGGGTCATGTCGAACGGGGCTGCGATCTCCCCCACCGTCGCCCTCCCCGCGCGCAGTCGAGCGAGGATGGCGCGTCGGGTGGGGTCGGCCAGAGCGGCGAACGTGCGACTGAGCTCATCGACCGCCATTCCGGCCTCCCTGTATTCAACCTTCAGGTACAATACCAAACGGTTGAATACTCCGCAACCGCGTGCGCGATCCGGTGCCGGACGTCTGACGTCATCGCTATCGTGGCCCCATGTCTCCCGGACACCCCTCCCCTCGCGTCATCTACAACACGGCGACGACCCTCAACGGCTTCCTCGCCGACGACGACCACTCGCTCTCATGGCTGTTCGCGGTCCCCGGAGCCGACGGCGCGGAGTCCGACTTCGCATCCTTCCTCACAGGGGTCGGCGTACTGGTCATGGGATCCTCGACCTACGAGTGGCTGCTGCGTCATGAAGACCTCCAGGAGCATCCGGAGAAATGGTTCTACCCCGACATCGCGGGCTTCGTACTGACCTCGCGCGAGCTTCCCCCCGTCGACGGCGCCGACATCCGCTTCCGCGGTGGCGAGGTCCGGCACCTGTGGCCGGAGTTGCGGGATGCCGCGGGAGATCGCGACATCTGGCTGGTCGGAGGCGGCGATCTGGTCGGCCAGTTCGACGACGCCGGCCACCTCGACGAGATCCGGGTGTCGATCGCACCCGTGACGCTGGCTTCCGGCAAGCCGCTCCTGCCCCGTCGCATCGAGTCCGACCGCCTCACGCTGCGTTCCGCGAGGATGAACGGTCCCTTCGCCGAGCTCGTCTTCGACCTGACCCACCGCCCGGTCAGCTGAGCCGATAGCGGTGCTCGGGCCGACCCGTCGCACCGTACCGGAGCCCGACCTCCACGGCGCCGCGCGCGGCGAGGTTCGCCAGATGCCGTTGCGCCGTCGCCCGCGAGACGCCGATCCGCTCGGCGATCGTCGAGGCGGAGGCCTCGCCCGCCGCCAGCTGTTCGAGGATCACCCGCTCGGTCACGGTCTGCGACGGCGTCGCGCCGCCGGCATCACGACCGTGCAGCACCCGCTGCGCCCTCTCGATCGTCTCCTGATCGACGTCACCGTCCGCCAGCAGGTTGCGGTAGCGGCGATATCCGTCCAGGCGGTCGCGCAGGAGCCGCGGGTCGAAAGGCTTCACGAGGTACCCGAGCGCTCCGGCGCGCAGCGCGCGGCGCACCGTGTGGGCGTCGCTCGCGGCACTGATCACGATCGCGTCGACGTCGATCTCGGCGACGAGGTCGATGCCGTCTCCGTCGGGCAGATACACATCGCACAGGACGAGATCCGGCTGATGGTCCCGAACGGCGGCGCGCGCCTCGCGGACGCCGCGCACCGCCTCGAGCGCGGTGAAGCCGGCGACGCCGATGACCGCATCCCGATGCAGTCCCCCCACGCGGAAGTCGTCGTCCACGATCAGCACCCGCAGGTCGGCGGTCATCGCTCCTCCTCGTCGGCGACCGGCGCGGCAGCGCGGCCCTCCATCGTGTGCGGCAGTCGCGCGCTGAAGACGGCTCCCGAGCCCGGGCCGCCGGCATCCACGAGCCACACCTCTCCGCCCAGGCGGCGCGCGATCCGCCGCACGAGAGGAAGCCCGATGCCGCGACCGTGCACGGCGTCGGGCTCGGGCTCGGGCACGCCCGGGTCGCGCTCGAAGAGGGCACCGGGATCGGACACGCCCGATCCCGAGTCGCTCACGGTGATCACGAGGGTGTCGGCCTCGTCCAGGATCTCGAGTCCGACGCGGCGCGGCGGCGGCGCCTGCACCGCTGCGCGCACGGCGTTGTCGACCAGATTGGCCAGCACCGTGGCGACATCCTCCGCGGCCGCGACACGACCGAGGACGAGCGTGCCCTCCTCCACCTCGAGCGCCACGCCGCGTTCGGCCGCCTCGATCGTCTTCGCCTCGATGAGAGATCGCAGGAACGGCTCGGTGAGAGCGACAGTCGCGTCCTGGGCATCCGCCGGGAGCGCCAGCGCTTCGCCGAGGTAGTCGCGCGCCTCATCGATGCGGTCCGCGTCGATCAGGCCGGCCGCCACATGCAGCCGATTGGAGAACTCGTGCCGCTGGGCGCGGAGGGCGGTGGTCATCGTGCTGACGCTCTCGAGCCTCTCGCTGAGCTGCAGGACGTCGGTGCGATCCCGGATGACGGCGACCGCTCCGAGGTCCCGACCCGCGCGGGAGACCGGGCGGGTGTCGACGAACAGCACCCGATCGTCCACGATCAGCGGTGAGCCCGCGCGTCCTCCGTCGATCGGCTCCGACAGTGCAGCGCGCACATCCTCGGGCAGATCGAGATCGTCGATCTTGCGCCCGACCAGATCGGAGACGCCGAGTAGTCGCGCTGCGGACGCGTTCGCGACCCTCACGACACCCCCGGGCGCGTACGCGAGCACGCCGTCGCCGACACCGTCCAGCACGGCCGCCTGATTCTGCACCAGAGCGGCGAGCTCTTCGGGCTGGACGCCGAGCGTCAGTCGCTCGAGCCGGCGCCGGATCAGCGCCGAGACGATCAGGCCGATCAGCAGCGCAGCCGTGGCCGCCACGGCCACGCCGATCAGGAGCGGCGGGAGATCGTCGAACACGCTCGTCCGGGCGAACCCCACACTCACCTCGCCCACCGGCTCGCGTGTTCCGGGTGCGAAGACCGGCACTTTCGCGCGCGCGGACTCGCCCAGCGTGCCTTCGGCCCACGAGACCGTCTCGCGTCCCGCCAGCGCGTCCTCGAAGCTCGTGCTCACGACCTCGCCGAGACGATCGGGATCGGGGTGCGCCAGCCGGATGCCTCGGTCATCCGTGATCACGACGAAGAGCGCGCCCGTCGTGTCCTCCACGTCGCGGGCCAGCGCGGCCAGCTCACCCGTGCGCAGATCCTCGGCTGACGGCACGGACTCCTCTGCCGAGATGGCTTCGACGGCGCGTCGCACATCCGTGTCGGTGGCGACCGTCCGCGCGATGCCGAGCGCGGACGACTCCGCCTCGGCGCGCAGCTGCTGCACGCCGAGCCATGTGAAGACTCCTGTGCAGACGGCGACGATCGCGATCACGCAGGCGAACTGCCACAGCAGCAAGTGCGTCGCGAACCGCATCCCGTCTCCATCCCGCCTCCGCTGTTCATGAGCGAAATGCGCAGAACTCACGATAAGCGCAATACGCGACAGAAAGCGAGATACCGGATGCCGCTCCCCGCGCGCGGCTACGTTCGGCGGAACGCGAGGCGGTGTCGCTCTCGCTTCCCGCATCGCCCAGACGAAGGAGTCGACGTGCTCGTCTTACTCGGATTCGCCATGATCCTCACCTTCATGGTCCTCATCATGACCAAGCGGCTCACGCCCATGGTCGCCCTGATCGTCGTTCCGACGATCTTCGGCTTGTTCGCCGGCGCCGGTCTCGGCCTCGGCGACATGGTGATCGAGGCCATCAAGGACCTCGCCCCGACGGCGGCCCTGTTGATGTTCGCGATCATGTTCTTCGGCATCATGATCGATGTCGGTCTGTTCGACCCCCTGATCCGCCTGATCACGAGGTTCCTCGGCGACGATCCGGCGAAGGTCGTGCTCGGCACGGCCATTCTCGCCGGCGCCGTCTCGCTCGACGGCGACGGATCCACGACGTTCATCATCACGACGTCCGCGATGCTGCCGATCTACCTGCGTCTGGGGATGAGTCCGGTGATCCTCACGTGTGTGGCGGGTCTGATGAACGGCACCCTCAACATCGTGCCGTGGGGCGGGCCGACGGTGCGCGCCTCGGCCGCCCTGGGCGTCTCGGCGACCGACATCTTCGTGCCGATGCTGCCTTCCCTCGCTGCGGGCCTCGTGGTGTCACTGACGTTCGCGTGGTTCCTGGGTCTGGCCGAGCGCAAGCGTCTCGGATCCCTGGCCTCCTCCCCCGCGGCTGTCTCCGCGCCCGCCGCGCCGGCGACGGGCGGCTGGCGACGCCGGCTGTTCGCACCGAACGTGGTCAGCGGCGCCGAGGTCAAGCCCGGCGCCCCCGCAACGCTGTCCACGACCGGCATCCCGACCCTCCGCCGCGGAGGGAGGACGCCCGTGGGCACCGCCGCCGTCGCAGAGCGGACGGTGCTCGAGGCGGAAGACGTCGACACGATGATGGCCGACACGATGCTCGACCCGAACCGGTCGACGCTGCGTCCGAAGCTCATCTGGGTGAACCTCGCGCTCACGCTGGCGGTCATGGTGCTGCTGGTGCTCGATCTCATGCCGCTCCCCTACGTCTTCATGGTGGGCTCCGCGATCGCCCTCATCGTGAACTTCCCGAAGCTCCGCTCGCAGGCCGACGAGATCGTCGCGCACGCTCCGAGCATCGTCGGCGTGGTCTCGATGGTCCTCGCCGCGGGCGTCCTGGTCGGCGTCCTGAACGGCACCGGCATGGTGACCGCGATGGCCGAGTGGGTCGTGGACATCGTCCCGCCCTCGATGGGACAGTTCCTGGCCGTCATCACCGGCGTGCTGTCGATCCCGATGACATTCTTCATGTCCAACGACGCCTTCTACTTCGGCATCCTGCCCGTACTCGCCGAGAGCGCCGCGACGTACGGCATCGCTCCCGTCGAGATGGCGCGCGCGTCGATCATCGGCCAGCCCGTCCACCTGCAGAGTCCGCTCGTGCCGGCGATCCTGCTGCTCGTCTCGCTCGCCGGGGTGAATCTGGGCGACCATCACAAGAAGGTCCTGTGGCGCGCGACGGTCGTCTCACTCGTGATGCTCGCGGTCGGCATCCTCGTCGGGGTGATCCCGTTCCTGTGATGCCGGTGGCGTCGGGGAGGTGCCCCGGAGTGGGCTCAGGTCGCGGGAGCGATGTGGGCCCACTCCGCGTGCTTGGGTTCGCGGCCGTCACCCGAGGACGTGCCGCTCAGACGGCGCTGGACCCATGGGCCCAGGTGCTCCCGGTAGTACTCCGGGGCCCTCATGCGCGCGGCGGGCGGCAGTGGCGGAAGCGACCACCACGCCGCCGGGGGCCCCATCCCGAGCGCGGTCAGCACGCGGGCGGCCACGCGGTGATGTCCGCGCGCATTCATGTGCAGCCGGTCCTCCGCCCAGTACGACGGCGAGGAGAGCTCCCGGTCAGGCCAGTTGAAGGCGCGGATGATGTCGGTTCGTTCCTGGATGCGCGCACCCACCGCGAGCGAGAGGATGTCGCCGCGGCGTTGGATCAGTCTGCTGAGCGGCAGTTGCGCGGACGGGTTGGCACCCGAGAGCAGGATGAGCCGCACTCCCTCCTCGTCGCAGCGCTCGATCACGCGGTCGAATGCCGCGATCACCTGCGAGATCGACGTGCGCGGGCGGATCATGTCGTTGCCGCCGCCGTTGAACGACAGGTGCGTGGGCTTCAGCGCCAGCGCGGGTTCGAGCTGCTCGTCGACGATAGGCCAGGCGAGCTTGCCGCGGATCGCGAGGTTGGCGTACTCGATCGGCCGGCCCGTGTGGTCGGCCCACCCGTGGGCGACCAGGTCCGCCCATCCGCGCACGCGACCGTCGGGCAGATCGTCGCCGACGCCCTCGGTGAAGGAGTCGCCGATCGCGACGTATCGAACGGATGCCACTCCCCCACTGTACGGGCGGTCATCGGTCGTCGAGTGCGCGCCCTCGGCGGTCGGCGAGACCCCAGGCGGCCGTCGCCGCGATCGCGAAGAACGCGGCGAAGACCACGAACAGCAGCGGGGCGCCGCCCAGGCCCAGCATGATCGGAACGGTGAGCGGTGCGACGATCGAGGCGATGCGCCCGACCCCTGCCGCCCAGCCGGAGCCGGTCGCCCGCATCGATGTGGGATACATCTCGGGCGTGACGGCGTAGAGGGCACCCCACGCGCCGAGGTTGAAGAACGACAGCGCCATGCCGGTCGCGATCACCACCGTCTCTGCCGTCGCGGTCCCGAACAGCACCGCCGAGACCGCCGACCCGGCGAGGAAGACCGACAGCGTCAGGCGGCGTCCCCACACCTCGATGAGCCATGCGGCGACCGCATAACCCGGCAGCTGCGCCAGCGTGATCACGAGCGTGAACCCGAACGAGCGCACCAGGTCGTATCCCTGCGAGACCAGGATCGACGGGATCCAGATGAAGGCGCCGTAGTACGAGAAGTTCACGCAGAACCACACGAGCCAGAGGCTCGCGGTGCGCACGCGGAACTCCGGCGACCAGAGCGTCGCGAGCCGCTCGCGCGCCGAGAGGGCGGCGGCGGGCGCCTCGTCGGCGGGAACCACGGCACCTTCGGGTGCGCCGACGCCGGCGGACTGCTCGAAGGACCGCACGACCGCGTCCGCTTCCGCGTGGCGTCCTCGTCGGGCGAGCCATCGTGGGGACTCCGGCAGTCCCCAGCGAACGATGAGGGCGTAGGCGGCCGGAACGGCGCCGAGGGCGAACGCCCAGCGCCATCCGTCGTCGGATCCGGGAATCACGAGGAAGCCGATGAGGGCGGCGGCCGTCCAGCCGACCGCCCAGAATGCCTCGAGGATGACGATGAGCCGCCCGCGCATCCGCGCCGGAGCGAATTCGCTCACGTACGTGGACGCCACCGGCAGTTCGGCGCCCAAGCCCAGACCGACGAGGAAGCGGAGGACGAGGAGGGCGACCAGCCCGCCGACCAGCGCGCTGGCGCCTGTGGCGAGACCGTAGATGAGGAGGGTGACCGCGAAGACCTGACGGCGACCGAATCGGTCGGCGAGCAGGCCGCCGACGCTCGCGCCGATCGCCATGCCGATGAACCCTATCGAGGCGATCCACGCGGTCTGTCCCGGTTCGAGGCTCCACTGCACCGCCAGGGCGGCGATGATGAACGAAATGAGTCCGACGTCCATCGCGTCGAGTGCCCAGCCGATGCCCGAGCCGGTCAGCACCCGCAGATGACGGCGGGTGAAGGGCAGGCGATCGAGGCGCTCCGACAGCGAGGAGGCGCGCGGCGGGGCATCCGTCATGAAGACAGGATGTCACGCACCAGCGGTTGCACCTGCGTTCCGTACAGCTCGATCGAGCGCATCATCTTCTCGTGCGACAGGGTTCCCGTCGAGAACTTCATGTCGAAGCGCGTGACGCCGAGTGTGCGCACGGTGTCGGCGATCTTGCGGGCCACGGTCTCGGGAGAACCGACGTACAGCGCCCCCTCCGGTCCGACGTCGTGCTGGAAGCGCATGCGGCTGTAGGGCGGCCATCCGCGCTCACGCCCGATCGTGTTGTTCATGGACTCGAAGCCCTCGTACGCCTCCTCCCACGCCTGCTGGTCCGTCTCGGCGATGTGTCCCGGCGAGTGCACGCCCACGGGCAGGCGATCACGTCCGAAGGAATCGAGTGACCGGTGGTACAGATCGACGAAAGGGCGGAAGCGCCCGGCAGGGCCTCCGATGATCGCGAGCATGAGGCCGTATCCGTACCGCGCGGCGCGTACGACGGACTCGGGTGTGCCGCCGACGCCGACCCATGCCTTCAACCCGTTCTCCGTCTTGGGGAAGACGTCGGCATCGACGAGCGGCGCGCGGAGCGACCCCTGCCACGTGACCGGCTTCTCGGTGAGCAGCTGCGAGAAGAGGTCCAGCTTCTCCTCGAAGAGCGTCTCGTAGTCGCGCAGGTCGTAGCCGAAGAGCGGAAACGACTCGATGAACGATCCGCGGCCCAGGATGACCTCGGCGCGGCCGCGCGAGACCGCGTCGAGGGTGGCGAACCGCTCGTACACGCGGACGGGATCGTCCGAGGACAGCACGGTCACGGCGGTGCCCAGGTGGATGCCGCGCGTGCGTGCCGCCGCGGCGGCCAGCACGATCTCGGGGCTGGAGATCGCGAACTCCCGGCGGTGGTGCTCTCCGACGCCGAAGAACGCGAGTCCTACCTCGTCGGCGAGCACGGCCTGGTCGACGACGTTGCGGATCGTCTCCGCACCGCTGATCAGCTGCCCGTCGGCATCCCTTGTGACATCCCCGAATGTGTCGAGGCCGAGTTGGATTTCATTCATGCGAATACGAACCCGCCTCGGCCTCGACGTATTCCGTCAGGCTGTGAGCGCGGAGCGCAGCGTGTCGAGACCCACACCGCCGAGGTCGAGGGCCCGCTTGTGGAACGCCTTGATGTCGAAGGAGTCACCCTGCGCGGCTTTCGCATCGTCGCGGATCTGCTCCCAGATGCGCTGTCCCACCTTGTAGGACGGCGCCTGGCCCGGCCAGCCGAGGTAGCGGTTGACCTCGAACTGCACGAACTCGTCCGACATGTTGACGTTGCGGCGCATGAAGGCCAGCGCATAGTCCGCATCCCACGTTCCGGCGCCGTCTGGGCGCGGCTTCTCGAGGTGCACGCCGATGTCGAGCACCACACGCGCGGCGCGCATGCGCTGCCCGTCGAGCATCCCGAGCCGATCGGCGGGATCCTCGAGGTAGCCGAGCTGCTCCATCAGTCGCTCGGCGTACAGCGCCCATCCCTCGGCGTGACCGGAGGTCCCGGCGAGCAGGCGGCGCCACGAGTTGAGCTCGGCGCGGTTGTACACGGCCTGCGCGATCTGCAGGTGATGACCCGGAACGCCCTCGTGGTACACCGTCGTCAGCTCGCGCCACGTGTCGAATTCCTCGACGCCCTCCGGCACGGACCACCACATGCGGCCCGGTCGCGAGAAGTCGTCCGTGGGGCCGGTGTAGTAGATCCCGCCCTCCTTCGTCGGCGCGATCATGCACTCCAGCCGGCGGATGGGCTCGGGGATGTCGAAGTGCGTCTTGCCGAGCTCGGCGATCGCGCGGTCGCTCGTCTCCTGCATCCACCGCTGCAGCGCGGCGGTGCCGTGCAGCTTGTGCGCGGGATCCTCGTCCAGGAACGCGATCGCCTCTTCGACGGTCGCACCGGACTTGATCTGGTCGGCGATGGCCTCCTGCTCGGCGACCATCCGCGCGAGCTCTTCCACACCCCACTCGTACGTCTCGTCGAGGTCGATCGTCGCGCCGAGGAACCGCTGCGACTGCAGCGCGTACAGGTCGCGGCCGACCGCGTCCTTCTCGCCGGCGACGGGAGCGAGCTCTGAGGTGAAGAAGCCCGCGAGCGCGTCGTAGGCGACCCGCGCGGCGTTCGCGTTGTCGGCGAGCTCGCGCGCGAGGGATGCCGGAAGCTGGCCCTCCGCCGGCGCGGCTTCGGCGGCGAACGTCGCGAAGAAGCCCTGGTCGTTCGTGTAGCGGGCGATCTGGGTCACGACCTCCACGACCTGGCGACGTGCCGGGACGATGCCCTGGGCGATGCCCTCGCGAAGCGTCGCGACGTATCCGTCGAGCGCCGCGGGGATCGCGCCGAGGCGGGTCGCGATGACCGACCAGTCCTCGGGGGTGTCGGTGGGCATGAGGTCCAGGACCGACCGGATGTCCTGGGCCGGCGAGGCGATCACGTTCAGATCGCGCAGGTGCCACTTCGCCTCGTGCAGGTCGATCTCGAGACGGATCTCCCGGCTCAGGTCCTCCTTCGTCACCCGGTCGACGTCGTCGACGGGCGTCGCCGCCTCGAGCGCGGCGAGGGTCGCGCGGCCGTCGGCGATCAGGCGCTCCGCGCCCTCGGGCGAGTAGTCGCCGTAGCGGTCGTTGAACTCCGAGCGACCGATGTAGGTCGCGAGGGTCGGGAGCTGCTCGGCGAGCGTGTCGACCCACGCATCAGCGATCGTGTCGATCTGCGTGGGCGTGCGTGCTGGTTCTGTCATGGCATCGAGCCTAGGCAACGACCCCGATGCCGCCAACACGGTCAGTGCGCGGCTTCGTTCCAATCCGCCCCGCGGCCGATCTGGACATCGAGCGGCACGGCGAGGTCTGCCGCGTCGCCCATCCGCTCGCGCACGATGCGCTCCGCCGCCTCCCACTCGCCCGACGCGACCTCGACGACGAGTTCGTCGTGGATCTGCATCAGCACGCGCGAACGCAGGTCCTGGGCCGCGAACTCGTCGTGGATGTGGAACAGGGCGATCTTCATGATGTCGGCAGCACTCCCCTGGATCGGGGCGTTGAGCGCCGCGCGCTCGGCGTTCTCGCGCAGCACCCGGTTCGGGCTCGCCAGATCGGGGAACGGGCGACGGCGGCCGAAGATCGTCTCGGTGTACCCGTCGATCCGCGCCTGCTCCACCGAGGAGCGCAGGTAGTCGCGCACGGCGCCGAAGCGATTGAAGTACTCGATCATGAGCTGTTTGGCCTCGGACTGCTCGATGCGCAGTTGCTTCGACAGACCGAACGCCGACAGACCGTAGACGAGTCCGTACGACATCGCCTTGACCTTGGTGCGCATCGCCGCCGTGACGTCCTGCGGCTCGACGCCGAAGACACGCGCGCCGACGAAGCGGTGCAGATCCTCACCGGAGTTGAACGCCTCGATGAGTCCCGGGTCCTCCGACAGGTGGGCCATGATCCGCATCTCGATCTGCGAGTAGTCGGCCGTCAGCAGCGTCTCGTAGCCTTCGCCCACCTCGAACGCCGAACGGATGCGGCGGCTCTCGTCCGTGCGGACGGGGATGTTCTGCAGGTTGGGGTCGGTGCTCGAGAGTCGGCCGGTCTGGCTTCCCGTCTGCACGTACGTCGTGCGGATGCGCCCGTCCGCGGCGATCGCCGTGTCGAGGGACTCGATGATCTGGCGCAGCTTCGTCGCCTCGCGATGCTGCAGCAGCAGATCCAGGAACGGGTGCGGGTTGCTCTCCTGCAGATCGGCGAGCACCGCGGCGTCGGTCGAGTAGCCTGTCTTGGTCTTTCGTGTCTTCGGCAGCTGGAGCTCTTCGAACAGCACCTCCTGCAGCTGCTTCGGCGAACCGAGGTTCACTTCGTGTCCGATCGCACGGTAGGCCTCCTGAGCGATCGCGTCCGCGCGCTGCCCGAGCTCGGCGGAGAACTCCGACAGCTTCTCGTGGGAGACCGTGACACCGGCCAGCTCCATGTCGGCGAGCGTGAGGAGCGTCGGGAGCTCGATGTCGGTGAGCACAGCCGCGACGCTCTCGGGGAGCTCGCCGCGCAGCGCCTCCGTGACACGCAGCGTGAACCAGGAGAGCTGTCCGGGCGTGGCTCCCTCGGTCTCGGGCACGAGCTGCGTCGGATCGGACTCGGGCAGCTTCTCGTCGAGGTAGCGGTCGACCAGGTGCGCGAGCGTCTTGTCGGGGAAGCTCGGGCGCAGGAGCCACCCGGTGACGATCGTGTCGAAGACGAGCCCGCCGAGTCGCAGTCCGGCGCGTCGCAGGGCCTTCACCTGCGGCTTGGCGTCGGAGAAGATCTTCGGTGCATCCGAGGCGAGCCAGTCTCCGACGGCGGCCGCCACCTCGGGTGACCAGTCGGCCTCCGCCGCGGCATCCGCCCGGGCGAAGCCGATCCGCGTCGGCCGGCCGGCCTCGGTCATCACGGTGACGCCGACCTCGCCTCCACCGGCGACGAGCCATGCGCGCAGGTCATCGGGCGACGGCTCTGTGGGCACAGGCATCGGGATGGCCGCGGCGGAGGTCACTGCGGCCATCTGCTGCTCGATGCCGGCGAGCTCGGCCACGCGCGGGATGAGCGTCTTGAACTCCAGGCGCGCGAAGATGTCGCGCACCGCCTGCGCATCCATCGGCTGCACTTCGAGGTCGGCGATCGTCGTGGGCAGCTCGACGTCGGTGAGGAGGCGGTTGAGGTTGCGGTTGCGGCGCACGGCGTCGAGGTTCTCCCGCAGGTTGTTCCCGACGACACCGGTCACCTTGTCGGCGTTCTCGAGGAGGTTCTCGAGGGAGCCGAACTGCCCGAGCCACTTCACCGCGGTCTTCTCGCCCACCTTGGGCACGCCGGGGAGGTTGTCGCTCGTCTCGCCCACGAGCGCGGCGATATCGGGGTACTGCTCGGGGCGCACCCCGTAGCGCTCGATCACGGCCTCCGTGTCGTAGCGCTTGAGCTGCGACACGCCCTGGACGTTGGGGTACAGCAGCGTGATGTCGTCGTTCACGAGCTGGATCGTGTCGCGGTCGCCCGAGCACACCAGTACCTGATATCCGAGCTCGGCCCCCTGGGTCGCGAGCGTGGCGAGGATGTCGTCGGCTTCGACGTCCTCCTTCTGCAGCACCGCGATGCTCATCGCGGCGAGGCAGTCCTGCAGCAGCGGGATCTGTCCCTTGAACTCGCTCGGCGACTCGGATCGGTTGGCCTTGTACTCGGCGTACTCGCGCGTCCGGAAAGACTGCCGCGACGTGTCGAACGCGACCGCGAGATGCGTGGGCTTCTCGGCCTTGATCAGGTTGATCAGCATCGACAGGAAGCCGTAGATGCCGTTCGTGTGCTGCCCGTCCTTCGTCGAGAAGTTGTCGACCGGGAGTGCGAAGAAGGCGCGGTAGGCCAGGGAATGGCCGTCCACGACGAGGAGGGTAGGCTTTGCGGAGTCCGTCACCCTGCAAGTTTAGTGAGGGGTCCGGACGCCGCTTCCGACGACCGAAGGCTGGACATGACCGACACCTCCCCCGCCGACATCGACGGACTCGAGTGGGTCGCCGACCGGGGTATGGGCGCCCTTGCGGAGAAGATGGGCATGAGGTTCCTCGAGTTCTCGGTGGATCGCTGCGTCGCGACGATGCCCGTGGAGGGCAACACGCAGCCGGTCGGCCTCATGCACGGCGGCGCCTATGTCGTGCTCGCCGAGTCGCTCGGTTCCATGGCGGCAAATCTGCACGCCGGACCCGGCCGGCTGGCCGTCGGCGTCGACATCAACGCCACGCACACGCGCTCGGCGACGTCCGGCGTGGTGACGGGTGTGTGCACGCCGATCCACCTCGGCCGCAGTCTCACCGTCCACGAGATCGCCGTGAGCGACGAGCGGGGACGGCGACTGTCGACGGTGCGGATCACGAACATGATCCGCGATCTGCCCGAGGCCTGAGGCGGGCTCAGCCCTTCTTCGGAGCGAGCTGCTCGATGATCGCCTTCGCGACGTCCTGCATCGTGAGACGGCGGTCCATGGACGCCTTCTGGATCCAGCGGAATGCCTCGGGCTCGCTCAGGCCCATCTTCTCGTTGAGAAGTCCCTTGGCCCGGTCCACGAGCTTGCGGGTCTCGAAGCGCTCGACCATGTCGGCGACCTCGGCTTCGAGCGTGATGATCTGCTCGTAGCGCGCCAGGGCGATCTCGATCGCCGGCAGCAGGTCGTTCGGCGTGAACGGCTTGACGACGTAGGCGAGCGCGCCGGCCTCGCTCGCCCGCTCCACGAGCTCCTTCTGGCTGAAAGCGGTGAGGAGCACCACGGGGGCGATGTGGTTCTTGCTGAGCTTCTCGGCGGCCGAGATGCCGTCGAGCTGGGGCATCTTGACGTCCATGATCACGAGGTCGGGGCGCAACTCGGTCGCCAGCTGGACCGCGGTCTCACCGTCGCCCGCCTCGCCGACGACGTCGAAGCCGTTGTCTCGGAGGATCTCGACGATGTCGAGGCGGATGAGCGACTCATCCTCCGCGACGACCACTCGACGGGTGGTGGATGCCGGGGAACCGGTGGCCTGCTCTTGCTCAGTCACATCCGCAATCCTACGGTATGGTCGTTCGCGGACGTGCCGGGCCGGTGTGGCGGAATGGCAGACGCGGAGCACTCAAAATGCTCTGTCCGTGAGGGCGTGTGGGTTCGAGTCCCACCACCGGTACGAATGAGGGGCCGCTCCCGTAGGTGGCGGCCCCTCATTCGTGCTGTCGGTGCGTCTCCTCGAAGTTCAGGCCCCGAAGTACTGGTTGCCCAGCGCCTTGCTCTTCAGCGCCTCGAACTCGCCCTGCGAGATCGTCCCGGCATCCAGCAGGGCCTTGGCCTGCGCGATGTCCTCCGCGGGCGTCGCGGATGCGGACGGACGGTAGTCGTCGGCTTCGGCGACGACCCCACCGCGCGCCGCGGCGCTGCGCTCAGCCATCCCCTTGCCCCGCGCGATGACGTAGACGAGCGCGGTGAGGAACGGCGCGAAGATCAGGAAGATGATCCACACGGCCTTCCACCAGCCGTTCAGCTTGTGGTCGCGGAACAGGTCGCTGATGATCAGGAAGACCATGAAGATGTACGCCGTGAAGTAGAAGATCCACAGCAGGTACCAGAAGAAGTCGCCGATGCCGATCATGATGTACCTCCGGACGAAGAAACGGTCGCGCTCAGCATAGCGAGCGCGACCGTTCCTGCGGAGGACGGCGTCAGTCCCGCGTTTGGTAGATCGGGGCCTTGCCGTGCACCGCATCGCCGATCTTGTGGATGCGGATGTCGTTCGTCGAGCCGATGATTCCGGGAGGGGATCCCGAGATCACGACGACCTTGTCGCCGACCTTCGCGAGGTCGTTGGAGAGGAAGAAGTCGTCGACCTGGATGAACATGCGGTCGGTGTGCGTCACGTGCTCGACGAGCGTGGACTGCACGCCCCACGTCAGTGCCATCCGGCGGCGGATCGCCGGCTCGGTCGCGAAGCCGATCATGGGGATCTTGGGGCGCAGGCGCGACATGCGCCGGGCGGTGTCACCGGACTCGGTGAAGATGCAGAGGTACTTCGCCTCGACGAAGTCCGCGACCTCCATCGCCGCGAGCGTGATCGCGCCGCCCTGCGTGCGCGGCTTCGTCGTGAGGGGCGCGATGCGCTCCAGGCCGTGGTCCTCCGTCGATGCGATGATGCGCGCCATCGTCTCGACGACCACGACGGGGTACTTGCCCACGCTCGTCTCGCCCGAGAGCATGACCGCGTCCGCACCGTCGAGGACCGCGTTCGCGACGTCGCTGGTCTCGGCGCGCGTGGGAACGGGGTTCTCGATCATGGACTCGAGCATCTGCGTGGCGACGATGACGGGCTTGGCCATGCGGCGGCACAGCTCGACCGCGCGCTTCTGCACGATCGGCACCGCCTCCAGGGGCAGCTCGACGCCCAGGTCGCCGCGAGCGACCATGATGCCGTCGAACGCGTCGATGATCTCCTCGAGGTTCTCGACGGCCTGGGGCTTCTCGATCTTGGCGATGACCGGCACGTGCCGTCCCTCTTCCGCCATGATCACGTGCACGCGCTGGACATCCTTCGCGCTGCGGACGAACGACAGCGCGATCAGGTCGGCGCCGATGCGCAGGCCCCAGCGGAGATCGGCTTCGTCCTTCTCCGACAGCGCCGGCACGTTGACCGCGACACCGGGCAGGTTGATGCCCTTGTTGTTCGAGACGGCGCCGGCGACGATGACCTTCGTCGTGACGACCGGGCCCTCGACCTCGACGACCTCCACGCGCACCTTGCCGTCGTCGATCAGGAGGAAATCGCCCGGGTTGACGTCGGCGGGCAGGCCCTTGAACGTCGTGGAGACGATTTCCTTCGTGCCGGGGATGTCCTCGGTCGTGATCTTGAAGATGTCGCCGACCGCGAGCTCGTGAGGGCCGTCCGCGAACTTGCCGAGGCGGATCTTCGGACCCTGCAGGTCGACCAGCACGGCGACGGGGCGCCCGGCATCGTCGGCGGCCTTGCGCACGTTCGCGAAGTTCGCCTCATGCACGGTGTAGTCCCCGTGGCTGAGGTTCATCCGCGCCACGTCGACGCCCGCCTCGATGATCGCGCGCACCTGCTCGTACGTCGAAGTGGCGGGTCCCAAGGTGGCGACGATCTTGGCGCGTCTCATCGTGTGTGTGCTCCGGGTGGTGTGTGGGGAGGGGTGGGCTCGTGAGTGGTGCTGAGGGCCGCGGCCAGCCTACGCGGGCTGCAGGCCGATCGCGACATCGCGCGGGCGCACGGGCGCCGGCAGCGCGGTCTCGCCCATGAGATACCGGTCCACGTGCGCGGCTGCGGCACGGCCTTCGGCGATCGCCCAGACGATGAGCGACTGACCGCGACCGGCGTCCCCGGCGACGAAGACGCCGGGCGCCGTGGTCTGGTAGTCGTCTTCGCGCTCGACGTTGCCGCGCGCGGTGAACTGCGCCCCGAGCTGGTCTTCCAGGAGAGACCGCTCCGGACCGGTGAAGCCCATCGCGATGAGCACGAGATCCGCGGGGATCTCGCGCTCGGTGCCGCTCTTGGGCACGCGTCGCCCGTCGACGAATGCGGTCTCGGCGACGCGCAAGGCGCGCACCTCCCCCGCGTCGTTGCCGAGGAACTCGACGGTCGAGGCGAGATAGGCGCGTTCGCCGCCCTCTTCGTGCGCCGAGGAGACCTCGAACACGAGCGGCGCCATCGGCCAGGGCTGGGTCTCGGGCCGCGTCGTCGGGGGCTGCTTGCCGATCGCGAGGTTCGTGACGCTGAGGGCGCCGTGGCGGTGGGCGGTGCCGATGCAGTCCGCACCGGTGTCGCCGCCGCCGATCACCACGACGTGCTTGCCCTCCGCGGTGATCTGGCTGGGCACACTGTCCCCCGCGACGGCCTTGTTCGACTCGACGAGGTACTCCATCGCGAAGTGCACCCCGGCGAGATCACGACCGGGGATCGCGAGCTCGCGGGGCACGGTCGCCCCCGTCGCGATCACGACGGCGTCGTAGCGGGCTCGGAGGTCGCTCCACGAGATGTCCTTGCCGATCTCGACCCCGGCCCGGAAGCGCGTGCCCTCGTCCTGCATCTGCCGCAGGCGGTACTCGAGGTGTCGCTTCTCCATCTTGAAATCGGGGATGCCGTAGCGCAGGAGACCCCCGATGCGGTCGTCCCGCTCGTACACGGCGACCGTGTGCCCCGCACGCGTGAGCTGCTGCGCGGCGGCGAGTCCCGCGGGCCCTGAGCCGACGACCGCGACCGTCTTGCCCGTCAGGCGCCCCGGGGGTTCGGGTTCGACCCAGCCTTTCGAGAACGCCTCGTCGATGATCGAGACCTCGATCTGCTTGATCGTCACGGCGGGCTGGTTGATGCCCAGCACGCACGAGCTCTCGCAGGGTGCGGGGCACAGGCGACCCGTGAACTCCGGGAAGTTGTTCGTCGAGTGCAGGCGCTCGATGGCCGAGCGCCCCTCGCCACGCCATGTGAGGTCGTTCCACTCCGGGATGAGGTTGCCCAGCGGGCAGCCCTGGTGGCAGAACGGGACGCCGCAGTCCATGCACCGGCCGGCCTGCCGGCGCAGCACGGCGGTGTCGCCGGGCTCGTACACCTCTTTCCAGTCCATGATGCGGACGGGGACGGGACGACGCGGCGGAAGCTCGCGGTCCGTCACCTTCAGAAAGCCCTTGGGGTCAGCCACCGGTCACCTCCAGGATCCGGGTCCAGACGATGTCGCCGTCGGGGTCGAGCCCTTCCGCCACGGCTTCCTGGCGGGTGGCGAGCACGGCCGCGTAGTCGCGCGGCATCACGCGGACGAAGTCGGCCAGCGCGGCGTCGAAGTCATCGAGCAGGGATGCCGCGAGCGTCGAGTCGGTCTCGGCCAGGTGCTGCGTCAGCAGATCGCGGAGGATCTCCGCGTCACCCGCGCCGAGCTCGCCGAGCTCGAGCTCGCCGGACGCGAGCGCCTCGCGGTTGACCAGCTGACGGTCGAGCTTGTAGACGTAGGCCGTTCCGCCCGACATGCCGGCGCCGAGGTTGCGACCCGTCTGGCCGAGGATCACGGCGAGGCCACCGGTCATGTACTCCAGCGCATGGTCGCCCACGCCCTCGACGACCGCCGTCGCACCCGAGTTGCGCACGAAGAACCGTTCGCCGACCACACCGCGCAGGAACATCGTGCCCTGCGTCGCGCCATAGCCGATCACGTTGCCCGCGATCACGTTCTGCGACGCGTCGAACGTCGCCTCGCGTGGCGGGCGGATGACGATCTGGCCTCCTGAGAGCCCCTTGCCCACGTAATCGTTCGAGTCGCCCTCGAGGCGCAGCGTGATGCCCGACGGCATGAACGCGCCGAACGACTGCCCGGCCGAGCCCTTCAGGTTCACGACGATCGATCCGGACGGCATCCCGTTCTCGCCGTGCACGACGGTCACGTGATGGCCGAGCATCGTCCCGACCGCCCGCTCGGTGTTGCGGATGGGCAGATCGAAGGTCATCGTGCCGCTGTGGGCGATCACGTCGCGCGCCGCTTCGATGATCGGCACGTCGAAGTGCTCTTCGAGTTCGTGCTCCTGCGCGTGGGTGTTGCGCCGGGGCTGATCGGGCCCGAACGCCGGACCGGTGAGGATGGGTGCGAGGTCGAGGCCGCTGGCCTTCCAGTGCTCCACCGCACCGTTGATGTCGAGCATCTCGTGGTGGCCGATCGCCTCGTCGAGCGAGCGGAAGCCGAGCTCGGCGAGGTATTCGCGCACCTCTTCGGCGATGAACTCCATGAAGTTGACGACGAACTCAGGCTTCCCGTTGAAGCGCTCGCGCAGCACCGGGTTCTGGGTGGCGACGCCGACGGGGCACGTGTCGAGGTGGCAGACGCGCATCATGATGCAGCCAGAGACCACGAGCGGCGCGGTCGCGAAGCCGAACTCCTCGGCGCCGAGCAGGGCGCCGATGATGACGTCGCGTCCGGTCTTGAGCTGTCCGTCGACCTGGACCACCACGCGATCGCGCATGCCGTTGAGCATGAGCGTCTGCTGCGTCTCGGCCAGACCCAGCTCCCACGGCGTTCCGGCGTGCTTGAGCGAGTTGAGCGGGCTCGCGCCCGTGCCCCCGTCGTGGCCGGAGACGAGGATCACGTCCGCCAGCGCCTTCGCAGTGCCCGCCGCGACAGCGCCGATGCCCGACTGGCTCACGAGCTTGACGTGCACACGGGCGCCGGGGTTCGCGCGCTTCAGATCGAAGATGAGCTGCTTGAGGTCCTCGATCGAGTAGATGTCGTGGTGCGGCGGCGGGGAGATCAGTCCCACACCGGCGGTCGCGTGACGCGTGCGCGCCACCCACGGGTACACCTTCGTCGGCGGGAGCTGACCTCCCTCGCCGGGCTTCGCACCCTGGGCGAGCTTGATCTGGATGTCATCGGCCTTCGTGAGGTACAGGCTCGTGACGCCGAACCGCCCGGACGCGACCTGCTTGATCGCGCTGCGCCGCTCGGGGTCGAGCAGACGATCGACGTCCTCGCCGCCCTCGCCCGTGTTGGACTTGGCGCCTATGCGGTTCATCGCGATCGCGAGGGTCTCGTGCGCTTCCTTCGAGATCGACCCGTAGCTCATCGCACCGGTCGAGAAGCGCTTGACGATCGCGGACACCGGCTCGACCTCGTCGATCGGCACGGGCTTGCGCACGCCGCTGCGCAGGGCGAAGAGCCCGCGCAGCGTCTTGAGCTCCGACGCCTGGTCGTCCACGAGCTTCGTGTACTCGCGGAAGATGTCGTACCGCCGCGTCCGCGTCGCGTGCTGCAGACGGAAGACGGTCTCGGGGTTGAACAGGTGCGGCGAGCCGTCGCGACGCCACTGGTACTCGCCGCCCGTCCACAGCCGCTCGTGCGCGCGCACCGCGGCATCCTCCGGATACGCGTACGCGTGCCGCGCGGCGTTCTCCGCGGCGATCACATCGAGTGACACGCCGCCGAGCTTGGTCTCGGTTCCGGTGAAGTACGCGTCGACGAACTCCTGCGCGAGGCCGATCGCCTCGAACACCTGCGCGCCCGCATAGGACGAGACCGTCGAGATGCCCATCTTGGACATGATCTTCAGTACGCCCTTGCCCAGCGCGTAGATCAGGTTCCTGACGGCCTTCTCGGGGGTGATCCCGGTGATGTAACCCGCGCGCACGAGGTACTCGACCGTCTCCATCGCCAGGTACGGGTTGACCGCGGAGGCGCCGTAGCCGATGAGGGTCGCAACGTGGTGCACTTCGCGCACGTCACCCGCTTCCACCACGAGGCCGCATTTCATGCGGGTCTGGTTGCGGATCAGGTGGTGATGCACCGCGGCCAGCATGAGCAGCGACGGGATCGGCGCCAGGTCCTTGTTCGAGTCGCGGTCGCTGAGCACGATGAGCTCGGCGCCGTCCTCGATCGCCTCGTCGACCTCGGTGCACATCTGCTCGATGCGCTTCTTCATGCCCTTGTGGCCCGCCTCGACCCGGTACAGCCCGCGGATCGTGACCGAGGACCGACCCGGGAGGGCGGTGTCGATGTGCTGGATCTTCGCGAGCTCATCGTTGTCGATCACGGGGAAGTCGAGCGTGACCGACCGCGCGTGCTGCGGACCCCAGTCGAGCAGGTTGCGTTCCGGTCCCAGCCCGAGCGACAGCGAGGTCACGACCTCTTCGCGGATCGAGTCCAGCGGAGGGTTCGTCACCTGCGCGAACTGCTGCGTGAAGTAGTCGAAGAGCAGCCGCGGACGCTCGCTCAGCACGGCCACCGGAGTGTCGGAGCCCATCGCGCCGAGCGGCTCGGTGCCGTTCTGGCCCATCGGAGTGAGGAGGATGCGCACTTCCTCTTCGGTGTAGCCGAACGTGCGCTGCCGCCGGGTGATCGAGGCGATGGGGTGCACGATGTGCTCGCGCTCCGGCAGGTCGGCCAGGCGCACGCGGCCGGCATCCAGCCATTCCTGCCAGGGTTCGAGCTCGGCCAGTTCGGCCTTGATCTCTTCGTCCTCGACGATCCGCCGCTGGGCGGTGTCGACGAGGAACATCCGGCCCGGGCGCAGACGCCCGCGTCGCTTGATGCGCTCGGGGGCGAAGTCCAGCACACCGGTCTCGCTGCCGATCACGACGAGTCCGTCGGTGGTTTCGGTCCAGCGACCGGGTCGGAGCCCGTTGCGGTCGAGGGTCGCGCCGACGAGTGTGCCGTCCGTGAAGATCAGGGCGGCGGGGCCGTCCCAGGGCTCCATCTGCATGGAGTGGAACTCGTAGAACGCCCGCAGCTTGGGGTCGATGTCGGCCTGCTTCTCGTAGGCCTCGGGCACCATCATCATGATCGCGTGCGGCAGACTGCGGCCGGTCAGCGTCAGCAGCTCGAGGACCTCGTCGAAGGATGCCGAGTCGCTCGCGCCCTCCGTGCAGATGGGCAGGAGCGGCTCGATGTCGCCGAGGAGCTCGGACTCGAGCTGCGACTGGCGGGCGCGCATCCAGTTGCGGTTGCCGTTGACCGTGTTGATCTCGCCGTTGTGTGCGAGCATCCGCAGCGGCTGCGCGAGCGGCCAGGACGGGAAGGTGTTCGTGGAGTACCGCGAATGGACGACGGCGAGCTCGGAGGCGAAGCGCTCGTCCTGCAGATCGGGGTAGAACGGCTCGAGCTGCAGCGTCGTGACCATGCCCTTGTACCCGAGGGTCCGCGACGACAGCGACACGATGTAGGCGCCGAGTTCCGTACGGGCGCGCTTGCGCAGCCGATAGACCCGGCGGTCGAGCTCGATGCCCGACAGGGCGGGCGCGTCGCCGACGGCCGGTCGCGAGACGAAGAGCTGCTCGAACACGGGGCGTGCGTCGAACGCGAGCTTGCCGAGGTTCTCCTCGGAGGTCGGCACGTCGCGCCACCCGAGGAGCACGAGGTTCTCACTCTCGGCGATCTTCTCGATGCCGGCCTTCTCGGCCGCGCGTCGCTCGTCGTCGCGGGGCAGGAAGATCATGCCGGCGGCGTACTCCCCCACCGGTGGCAGCTCGAAGTCGACGACGGCGCGCAGGAACGCGTCCGGCATCTGGGTGAGGATGCCGGCACCGTCGCCCGTGCCGGCGTCGGAGCCGATCGCCCCACGGTGCTCGAGGTTGCGCAGGGCCGTCAGGGCCAGGTCGATGATGTCGTGACCGGCCTCGCCGCGCAGGGTCGCGACCATCGCGAGCCCGCATGCGTCCTTTTCGAACGCGGGGTTGTACATGCCCTGTCGGGCGGGAAGCTCGCCGAACGCGTGCGCGCCCTGACCGTGCCGTGGAAGACCAAGGCTCGAAGCCATACCAACCGTCCTCACATTGATGCTCAAGATGGGACGACGTCGGCCCTGAACTGCGGAAGCTGAAGGTCCACCGTTCGGTGCGGTGCTGCGCGGTGGACTACTTCGAGGAGACTGTGCTCGTGCCGGTGCTTGTGGCCTGGCTGGCGGCTGTGCCCTCGGTGCTTTCGTCCGTCGGTGGTTCGCTGACGTCGACGAAGTCGCCGGTGTCCTGCGATTGTACCGTGCCCGCAGGGGTCCATTCGCGGCCGGGTACGTACGGCGAAGGCTCGAACCCGGGGTGGCGGCGCTTCTGGATGAAGAAGATCGCCAGACCGATGATCACGCCGAAGATCGCCGCCCACACGTTGCTGCGCAGGCCCAGGATGATCTCGCTCGGATCGATGCGGATCGACTCCCACACGATGCGTCCCGCGCTGTACCAGACGAGGTAGAGGCCGAACAGGCGCCCCCACTGCAGCTGGAACTTCCTGCCCACCCAGAGCAGGAACAGCACGCCGAGGGTGTTCCAGATGACTTCGTACAGGAAGGTGGGGTGGAACAGGGTGCCCGGAGCGAGGCCCGGAGCCAGCTGCTGCGCGATCTCGTCGTCGATCTCCAGGCCCCACGGCAGATCGGTCGGAAGGCCGAACAGCTCCTGGTTGAACCAGTTGCCGAATCGCCCCATCGCCTGGGCCAGCAGCAGGCCGGGCGCCAGTGCGTCCGCGAACGTCCAGAAGCGGATGCCCGTCCACTTGCAGCCGAGCCACGCTCCCACGGCACCGCCGATGAGGGCACCGTAGATCGCGATGCCGCCCTCCCAGATCGCCCAGACCGACCCCGGCTCGAAGGGGTTCCAGGGGTTCGCCTCCGCGCCGAAGTAGAAGCCGGGATGGGTCAGCACGTGGAAGATGCGTGCGCCGACGATCGCGAGGGGGACGGCGATCAGCGAGATGTCGATCACGACCCACGGCTCCGCGCCGCGCTTGGTGAGGCGGTGGTTCGTGAGCAGTGTCGCCGCGATGATGCCCGCGATGATGCACAGGGCGTAGAAGTGGATCCGCAGCGGGCCGAGGTCGATGTAGCTGACCGACGGGCTGGGGATGCTGGCGAGCACGCCGTGGAGCGCGCTCGAGGGGACGAACGTCATGCGTCGAGTCTAAACGGGGCGCCGTGTGCCCGCAGACAGGGCTCGAGCCGTCTCGGCGAGGCCCTCCAGACCGCCGTCGCGGAGGGCGCGGACCAGGGCCGTCCCGACGATCGCACCGTCGGCGTACTCGAGCACACCCGACACCTGGTCGGGGGTGGAGATCCCGATGCCGACGCATGCGCGCACCGCGGTGCTCCGCAGCCGCATCCGCTCCACCAGGCGACGCGCGGCGGCATCCAGTTCCGCCCGCTCCCCTGTGATCCCCATCGTCGACACCGTGTAGACGAACCCGGTCGAGGCCTCGAGGATCAGATCGAGCCGCTCATCGGTCGACGTCGGGGCCGCGAGGAACACGCGGTCCAATCCGGTGCGCTCGCTCGCGGCGATCCACTCGGTTGCGGCATCCGGTGTGATGTCCGGAGTGATCAGGCCCGCGCCGCCCGCGGCGAGGAGGGCGTCCGCGTAGCGATCGACGCCGTACTGCGTCACCGGGTTCCAGTACGTCATGACCAGGACCGGCACGTCGACCCGCGCCGCGATCTCGCGCACGGCGGTGAACGTGTCGCGGAGGCGGAAACCGCCGGCGAGCGCCGCCTGCGTGGCCTCCTGGATGACCGTGCCGTCCATGACCGGATCCGAGTACGGGGGTCCGAGCTCGAGCACGTCCGCACCGCTCTCGGCGAGGACCACGGCGGCGTCGATGCTGGTCTGCAGGTCGGGGAAGCCGAGCGGGAGGTAGCCCACGAACGCGCCGCGACCCTCCGCGTGGGCCGCGTCGATCGCGGCGGCGACGCGGGATGTGACCGTGGAGGTCACAGCTCGACCCCGTCGCCCTTGGCCTCATCGACGTGCGGCGGGACGGTGACAGGCGGGCCTTCGAGCACGGCGTCCGCGTCGTACAGCTCGAACCACCGCGCGGCGGTGTCCATGTCCTTGTCGCCGCGACCCGAGAGGTTGACGGCGATCACCGCGTCCGGCCCGAGCTCGCGACCGATGCGCAGGGCGCCGGCGAGAGCGTGCGCCGATTCGATCGCCGGGATGATGCCCTCGGTGCGGGAGAGCAGTCGGAGCGCCTCCATCGCCTCGGTGTCGGTCGCGGGGATGTACTCGGCGCGTCCGATCGAGGCGAGCCATGCGTGCTCCGGGCCGACGCCGGGGTAATCCAGACCGGCGGATATCGAATGCGATTCGACGGTCTGTCCGTCTTCGTCCTGCAGGACGAACGTCTTGGCGCCGTGCAGGATGCCGGGTCGGCCGCGCTCGATCGAGGCCGCGTGCCGCGGGGTGTCGACGCCGTCTCCGGCCGCTTCGACGCCGTAGAGCTTCACGCCGGGGTCGTCGAGGAAAGCGTCGAACATGCCGATCGCGTTCGAGCCGCCGCCGACGCACGCGAACACGGCATCCGGAAGTCGGCCGATCTCTTCGAGCAGCTGTGCGCGCGCTTCTTCGCCGATGATCTTCTGGAAGTCGCGCACCATCGCCGGGAACGGGTGCGGTCCCGCCGCGGTGCCGAAGATGTAGTTCGTGGTCTCGACGCTGGCCACCCAGTCGCGGTAGGCGTCGTTGATGGCGTCCTTGAGGGTGCGCGAACCCGTCGTGACGGGGATGACCTCGGCGCCGAGCAGACGCATGCGCGCGACGTTCAGCGCCTGTCGCTGCGTGTCGACCTCGCCCATGTAGATCGTGCACTCGAAGCCGAACAGCGCCGCGGCGGTCGCCGTGGCCACCCCGTGCTGCCCCGCGCCCGTCTCGGCGATCACGCGCGTCTTGCCGAGCCGCTTCGTGAGCAGCGCCTGGCCGAGGACGTTGTTGATCTTGTGCGAACCGGTGTGATTGAGGTCCTCCCGCTTGAGGAAGATCCGCGCGCCGCCCGCGTGCTCGGCGAACCGCGGGACCTCGGTCAGGACGGAGGGCCTGCCGGCGTAGGAGTGCAGGAGACCTCGCAACTCGGCGTCGAAGGCGGGGTCCGCCATGGCGTCCTCGTACACGGCGGTCAGCTCGTCGATCGCCGCGATGAGCGACTCGGGCATGTAGCGGCCGCCGAACTCGCCGAAGAAGGGCCCCGGTGCCTCGCGCAGGGTCGCCGGCGTGCTGCCGGGTCGATCGGTGATGGTCATGCTCCGGCCTCCAGGAAAGCGGCGAGGGTCGCCACGGGGTCGCCCGTCACGAGTGCCTCCCCGATCAGGACGACGTCGGCGCCGGCCGCCCGGTAGTGGGCGACGTCGGCGGGCGTCAAGACAGCGGATTCGGCGATGCGGATCGCTCCCGCGGGGATCCGGTCGGCGAGCCGTGCGAACAGGTCGCGATCGAGTTCGAACGTCGACAGATCACGGGCGTTGACGCCGATGAGCCGTGCGCCGAGCTCGGCGGCGCGATCGACTTCGTCTGCGGAATGGGTTTCGACGAGCGGTGTCATCCCGAGCTCGATCGTGAGGGCGTGCAGGCGCGCCAGGCGATCCTGCTCCAGAGCCGCCACGATGAGGAGAACGAGATCCGCGCCCGAGGCCCGCGCCTCGAGGACCTGATACTCGGTCGCGATGAAGTCCTTGCGCAGCACCGGCAGATCGACCGCCGCACGGACAGCCTCGAGGTCGGCGAGGCTGCCCTTGAACCGCCGACCCTCGGTGAGCACCGAGATCGCGGATGCACCGCCCCGCTGGTACAGACCTGCCTGGTGCGCCGGATCGGGGATCGACGCGAGGTCGCCGCGCGAGGGACTCGCGCGCTTGACCTCGGCGATGATCTTGACGCGGTCAGTGGGCGCGAGCGCCACGAGCGCGTCGCGCGCCGCGGGCTGCGCGAGGGCGTCCCGTTCGACGACGGCGGACGGTCGCGTGGTGGCCCGGTCCTCGGCATCCTGCACCGCGCCGGCCGTGAGGTCGGCGAGCAGGCCCCGACTCACCGTCGCGCGCTCGGCACGGGTGTTCAATGCTCTTTCGTCGTGTACTTCGAGCCGCCGACGCCGTAGCCGGCCTTCGCCATGCCCCAGCCGACGAGCGCACCCACGACGACGAGTCCCGCCGATGTCCACACCAGCCACGGCATGTCGAACCAGTACGCGAGGGTACCGATCGCGATCGCGACGAGCATGATGATGACGGCGGTCCAAGCGGCGGGCGAGTGTCCGTGGCCGGGGTCGCCGATGGGGTTGCTCATTGAATTCCTCCGGGATAGCGCGTAGGCCCCAGTCTAGCGGGGTCCCGCCGTCTGGTCGCTCGTCGGGTCCGTGCCGCGCGACAGGTCGTCCCACGAATCGATCGCATCGAAAGGCCGGGATTCCGGTGCCGCCACCCCGCCGGACGGCACGGAATCCGCTTCGTAGCGTCGACCGCTTCGACCCCACCCCCGTGCCGTGAAGAGGATGAAGACCCCGGTCACGAGGAGGACGACCGAAGCGATGAGCGTGATCGCCGGCCAGGGCGTGGCTGTGACCGACGCGACGAGGGCGGCCACCGCTTCCTCTCCCGTGATCCCGGTCGCGGTCGTGACGGTGGAGGCGGTCGCGGACACCGGCGACCAGAACGCCACCTGCGCGCTGAGCAGTCCGAGGACGGCGGCGATGGCCATCGTCAGCGCTCCGAAGACGTACCGCAGGATCGGGCCGACGATCGAGAGCGCACCGCCGAGCGCGAGCACCGCCAGGCTGAGCGGGGCGAGGACGGGCACCGCCGCCGCCCCCGTGACGGCGAGTTCGTGCTGCCCTCCGTCGTCCAGCACGGCGACGAGCCACGTCTGCGTCGAGGAGATCAGGCTGATCGCCCCCACCCCGAGGGCGGTCAGGACGGAGAGCACACGGGCACGGCGGATCACGTGTCCACCGTACGTCACCGGGTTTCTCCAGACGACGGCGCGGCGACGGTCAGGGCGCGGTGAGGCAGCACGCCGCACCGCCGGGCGCGGTCAGCACCCGCGCTTCGGCGGCGTTCGTCCAGAATCCCCAGTAGTCCCTGCCGGAGCTTCGGACCGCGTAGCCGCTGAAGCGGACGCCCTCCACCGAGACCGGCACACCGGCTCGGCGGATCGTGAGATGGACATGGTCGAAGGTCGCCCCGCCGCCGCAGGGCACCGTACGGCCGACGTCGCCGAGATACGTTCCCGCGGTCACGAACTGGCCGACCAGCTGATCCTGATAGTTGACGAGGTGGTAGTAGGTCGACTGCCACCCGTTCGCGTGATTGATGCCGAGGTACGAACCGGACCCGCATTGGATGCGGTAGACCGTGCCGTCCGCGATCGCGAGCACGCGGCGATCCTCGCCGGAGCGGGGGCCGAAGTCGATCGAGCCGCGGGCGCCGGCCGTGTTCCCCGAGTTCGCGTGCGGTGCGCCCGCGCTCCAGCTCGCGCCGGACGCGTACGGAAGTCGCCAGCGCGGAGCCGTGGCGCTCGACATGCTCGACCAGCTGATCGCCCCACCCGACGAGACGAGCATCAGATCGCCGTCGTTCTGGACGACGAGGTCGCTCGCGCTCGTGCCCGCCGTGCTCGACTCCCAGATGATCCGGGCATCCCGGCCGTACAGCACCGCGTTGCCGTCGCTGCGGATGCGCAGCGCACGCACCGAGGGGTCGTTCGTCCCGGAGGTCCACAGCGCGGTGGAGCCGCGATAGACGCCGAACCGGCCGTCCACCCCGACGCACAGCCGATGACTGCCGTCGCTGGAGGCCAGACACGTGCCGGCGCGGACCTCGGTGGCACGCGTCAGACGCCCCCCTGTCGCCTCAGGCACGTCGCTGCCGATGAAGGTCACCAGATCGGCGACCCCCGCGGAGACCGACGGGGTGTCGCCGAGCAGAACGATCCGCGCGGGCTTGAGACGGTAGAGCTCCGCGATGATGTTCGCGGGAAGACCCCACGGGGGTGCCAGCAGGATGGGCCCGCCCAGGCGCGCGGCGGCAGGGGCGGCCGACAGCGCGTCGGGGAAGTTCTGCCCGCTCGCGATGAACACGACCGGCGCCGTCCCGGTGAACGTGCGCGCGGTGATCGTCGCGGACGTGGCGTAGCGGTCGCCGCCGGCCCACCTCTCGACCGACGCGCCGGTCACCGCGGCGATGCGCGCCTGCACGTCGGAGGAGACCGACGGATCGCCACCGAGGATGATGACGCGCCCCGGTGCCAGGCGCGTGAGCTCCTCCTCGATGACCGGCGGCAGCGATCCCGGCTCGGACAGAAGAATCGGTCCACCGAGGCTCTTCGCGGCGGATGCGGCCGACAGCGCGTCCGGGAAGTTGCGGCCGCTGGCGATGAACGCGACGGGGGCGGTGCCCGGGAACGTCTCGGCGCTGATCCTCGCGGATGTCGCGTAGCGGTCGAGGCCAGCCCAGCGCTCGATCCCGAGTCCGGTCACCTCCGCCAGCCGCGCCTCGACGGCGGGGCCCACAGAGGGCTCGGCGCCCAGGATGACGACGCGCGCCGGCTTCAGCCGCAGGATCTCCGCCTCGATCACAGCGGGCAGCGCATCCGGCGCGGTGAGCAGGATCGGACCGCCGAGGCGGTCGGCGGCCGGTGCGGCGGAGAGGGCATCGGGGAAGAGCAGACCACTTGCGACGAACACGACGGGCGCGGTGCCGGAGAACGTCCGCGCACTGATCGTCGCAGACGTCGCGTAGCGATCGGGCCCGGCCCACCGCTCGACCTGCGCGCTCGCGGCGACCGCAGGGGGCGCGACCGCCGTCATTCCCGCCGCCCAGAGCATCCCGACCACGACAGCCGACAGGAACCGCTTCCGCTTCGTGGTCATGCTCCGCCTCTGCGCGTCGATCCGCGACCTCGCCGCGGTCCGCTCACGCTACACGACGGGGTGCAGGTCGTCGGCGTCGAAACACGTGCGCGTGCCGGTGTGGCACGCGGGACCGATCTGGTCGACCTGGAGCAGGATCGCGTCGCCGTCGCAGTCGAGCCGCGCGCCGCGGACGTGCTGGATGTTCCCGGACGTGTCGCCCTTGCGCCAGTACTCCTGCCGGGATCGCGACCAGAAGGTCACGCGGCCGCTCGTGAGCGTGCGACGCAGGGCCTCGGCATCCATCCAGCCGAGCATGAGCACTTCGCGCGTGTCCCACTGCTGCACGATCGCCGCGACGAGGCCGGCGTCGTTGAACGCGACGCGGGCGATCCGCTCCTCCACCGTGTCGCTCATGACCGGACCTCGATCCCCTCGTCGTGCATCGCCGCCTTGACCTGGCCGATCGTCAGCTGGCCCGCGTGGAAGACGCTGGCGGCCAGCACGGCGTCGGCGCCCGCGGAGATGGCGGGCGCGAAATGCTCGAGCCGTCCGGCCCCGCCCGAAGCGATCACCGGAACGCTCGAAACCTCGCGCATGAGTGAGACGAGCTCGAGGTCGAAGCCCTCTTTCGTGCCGTCCGCATCGATCGAATTAACCAGCAGCTCCCCCGCGCCGCGCTCGATCGCCTCACGAGCCCAGTCCAGCGCGTCGAGGGAGGTGAGCGTGCGGCCCCCGTGCGTCGTGACGACGAAGCCCGAATGCGTCCCGGGTGCGCGCTTGACGTCGAGAGAGAGCACGAGCACCTGCGCGCCGAACCGGTCCGCGATCTCGTCGATCAGATCGGGGCGCGCGATCGCAGCCGAATTCACCCCCACCTTGTCCGCGCCGACGCCGAGCAGGCGCGCGACGTCCTCTGCGCTTCGGACCCCTCCCCCGACGGTCAGCGGGATGAAGACCTCTTCGGCTGTGCGCCGCACGACGTCGTAGGTCGTGGCGCGCTCGTCGACCGTCGCGGTCACATCGAGGAACGTCAGTTCGTCCGCGCCCTGCGCGAAGTACTCGCGGGCGAGTTCGACCGGGTCGCCCATATCGCGCAGGTTCTCGAAGTTGACGCCCTTCACGACACGGCCGCCGGCCACGTCGAGGCACGGGATCACCCGGCACACGAGGGCCACGCTAGAGCCTCGCGTTGTGGATCGCGGTGACGAGGATCGCGCGGGCGCCGATCGCATAGAGCGCGTCCATCACCTGATTGACGTCCTTGCGCGGGCTCATGACGCGCACCGCGACCCAGGCGGGGTCCCGCAGCGGCGAGATCGTCGGCGACTCGATACCCGGCGCGATCGCCACGGCGGTGTCGATCAGCTCGGCGGGGAGGTCGTAGTCGATGAGGACGTACCGCCGGGCGACCAGCACGCCGCGCAGGCGCCGGAGCAGCGTCTCGGTGCCCTCGGCCTCCGTCGGCCCGCTGATCAAGACCGCCTCGGACTCGAGGATCGCCGGTCCGAAGACCTCGAGTCCGGCTTGGCGCAGCGTCGTACCGGTCTCCACGACGTCGGCGATCGCGTCGGCGACGCCCAGACGGACGGCGCTCTCGACCGCGCCGTCGAGCGGCACGAGGTCGACCGCGACGCCGTGGCGGTCCAGGAACGCGTCGACGAGCCCGGGGTACGACGTCGCGATGCGCACACCGTCGAGGTCGGCGAGCTCGGAGAACCTGCCGGGCGGGGCGGCGAAGCGGAACGTGGAGCCGGCGAAGCCGAGCTTCTCGATCTCACGCGCCCCCGGCATCCGTGCGTCCAGGAGCAGGTCGCGCCCCGTGATGCCGACATCGAGCGCACCGGAACCGACGTAGGTTGCGATGTCCTTCGGGCGCAGGTAGAAGAACTCGACCTCGTTGGCCGGGTCGATGACGTGCAGATCCTTCGGATCGCGGCGGCCGGTGTACCCGGCCTCCTGCAGCATCTCGGAGGCGGTGTCGGCGAGCGACCCCTTGTTCGGCACAGCGATTCGCAGCATGGCGGGTTCGTGACTTTCGGGTTCGAGGACGGCGGCGGGCGCGGGCTCAGAGATGTCGGTAGACATCCTCGAGGCGCAGACCCTTCGCGAGCATCATCACCTGCAGGTGGTACAGCAGCTGCGAGATCTCCTCGGCGGCCGCCTCCGATGACTCGTACTCAGCGGCCATCCACACTTCGGCGGCCTCTTCGACGATCTTCTTGCCGATCGCGTGCACGCCGGCGTCCAGCTGTGCGACGGTGCCCGAACCCTCGGGCCGCTCAGCCGCCTTCGCGGCGAGCTCATCGAACAGGGCGTCGAACGTCTTCACCTTCCCAGGGTAGCGAACCGCAGGCCGCCGCCGGTCACGCGCCGTCGCCGGGGCGTCGCGCCCGCTCAGTGCACCAGGACGCTCAGGAGCATCACGAGCGCGCCCAGGCTGATCGTCGACAGCGCGCCGAGGATCTGCAGGGGCCAGCGCCTCCCGTTCCGCCGCGCGTTGCCCCAGCCGATCAGCCCCAGGACGAGCAGGCCGGTCAGCAGCGCGGCATCGTACGCGGCGTCTTCGCCGAGCAGGCCGATCACGCCGAGCAGGAGCAGGAAGGCGGGCGGCAGCATCGCGACCAGCATCCCGATCGAGTGCCGGGCCGAGTGTGCGAGCCGGCGCGAGAAGGGCTGGAGTCCGAGCTCGGGGTGCGAGCCGGACGCGACGAGACCTGCGTACACATGCGCGAGCCAGAAGACGATCATCGTGCCCACGACATAGCCGAGGTCTTCGGCATCGTTGTCGTAGTCCTCGCCGATCGCGATCAGGGCGGTGACGAGGACGAGTCCGTACACGCCGTGCTCGCCCGTGTACGCGCCCATGAAGCGGCGGGCGTGGTGTCGTACCCCGCGCGGCGCGTCCCGCCCATCCGCCGACGCCGTCACGCGCGCGCCGCCCGATGACGGTGGCGCGCCGCGGTGGTGCGCAGCGCGCTGATCGCGGCGTCCGGGTCCGCGGCGCCGAACACGGCGGAACCCGCGACGAACGTGTCGGCGCCGGCCTCGGCCGCCTGGGCGATCGTGGACTCGCCGATCCCGCCGTCGACCTGCAGCCACACGGCCGAGCCCCGCCGACGGGCCTCGTCGGCGAGCATCCGCAGCTTCGGCATGGTCTCGGGCATGAACGACTGGCCGCCGAAACCGGGCTCGACCGTCATGACGAGGATCTGGTCGAACTCGTCCAGCACGTCGAACAGCCCCTCGACGGGGGTGTCGGGCTTCACGGCGACGCCCGCACGGGCGCCGATCGCGCGCAGGCGGCGGGCGAGTGCGACGGGCTCGGTGGCGGCCTCGAGGTGGAACGTGACCGACGCGGCGCCGAGCTCGGCGTACTCGGGGGCCCACCGTTCGGGCTGGTCGATCATGAGGTGCACGTCCAGCGGAACGGGGCTCGTGTCCTGGATCCGGCCCACCATCTGTGGTCCGAACGTCAGGTTCGGCACGAAGTGGTTGTCCATGACGTCGACGTGGACGAAGTCGGCCCCCGCGATGCGCGCGAGCTCGGACTGCATGTTCACGAAGTCGGCCGCGAGGATGCTGGGATTGACGCGCACTCCGTCCGCCTCGCCCCCGCTGCGGTGGTCTCGGGTCGGGTACCGGCTCTCCTCGCGGCTGTGCACGCGTCCATTATGGTCGAGCCGTGGACCCCATCACCGCACTGCTCGAGAAGGTGCTCGCCGAGGTGCGGCCGCGTGATGCCGGTGCACCCGCCGCCTACATCCCCGAACTCGCCGCAGCCGACACGGACCTGCTGGCGTTCGGCGTCGTGGGGCCGCGCGGCCGGATCATGACGGTCGGCGACGACGGCGCGCAGTTCACGATCCAGTCGATGTCGAAGCCGTTCGTCCTCGCCCTCGCGCTCGAGGAGCTCGGGCGGGACGCGGTCCTCGCGAAGGTCGGCGCCGAGCCGAGCGGTGAGCCGTTCAACGCGATCAGCCTGGAGGACGGCACGGGGCGGCCGGCCAATCCGATGGTCAACGCGGGGGCGATCGCGACGACTTCCCTCGTGGCCGGTGACGACATCGATGCCCGGACGGGCCGCATCGTCCAGACGATGTCGGCCTTCGCCGGGCGGTCGCTCTGGATCGACGAGTCCGTGTACGGGTCCGAATCGGCGACGGGTGACCGCAACCGGGCGCTGGCTCATCTGCTCAAGTCGTACGGGATCATCGAGGGCTCGGTGCACGCCGCGGTCGAGACGTACTTCCGTCAGTGCTCGGTGCTCGTCACGGTGCGCGACCTCGCGGTGATGTCCGCGACACTCGCGTTCGGCGGCGTCAATCCGGTCACGCGGACGCGTGTCGTCTCGGAGCGTGTCGCGCGCGACGTCACCTCGATCATGGCCAGCTGCGGGATGTACGACTTCTCCGGCGAGTGGATGCTGCGCGTCGGGCTTCCCGCCAAGAGCGGTGTCAGCGGCGGGGTCATGGCCGTGGCTCCGTCGCAATTCGGGGTCGCGGCCTTCAGCCCGCGGCTCGACGACCACGGCAACAGCGTGCGCGCGAGCATGATCGTCGAGATCCTCTCGGATCGGTTCGGGATGCATCTTCTGGAGCCGCACGAGAGCATCGCGGCGCCGGGAATCTCGGTCACGCAGGACGCTGAAGGCCCCACGATCGTCCTGGGCGGCGAATTGGGCTTCGCGGGAGCCGAGCGTGTGCTGTCGATGCTGAGGGAGATCGCCGGGTCCGCACCCGAGGGTGCGACGGTCACGGTGGACGCCGCAGCGCTCGCGCGCTCGCATCCCGCCGCCGTCACTGTGCTCCGCGCGGAGATGGACGCTCTGCCCTCAAGGTTCCGGCTGGTCGAGTGATGCCCAGCCGCGGTGTCGCTCCTCGGACGCGTCGTCGCCCCCGGATCAGCGGCGCCGCAGCAGCGTGATCGACATGGCGTCGGTGTTGTGGCGGTGCGGCCACAGCTGCGCCCGCCCCGAGCCGTCGTTCTGAGCGGGCAGTTCCGGATCCGCTCCCGACAGGGCGCGCAGCACCTCGCGCGCGTCGAGCTCCTCGACGGCGCCGTCCTGCTCGCGGAGGACGTCGCCCACCACGCCGGCGGTCTCGCCCAGATGCGGGGAGCAGGTCACGTACGCGACGACCCCTCCCGGACGCAGACCTCCGATGGCCGCGGTGAGCAGCTCCCCCTGCAGCTGGGTGAGCTCGGCGACGTCGGCGGGCGACTTGCGCCAGCGCGCCTCCGGCCGTCGGCGCAGCGCGCCCAGCCCGGTGCACGGTGCGTCGACGAGGATCCGGTCGTACGCATCAGCCCCCGCGCGGACGCGACCGTCCTCCTCCGAGACCGGGACCTCGAGCGGAACCCCCGCGATCGCCTGGCGGACGAGACCCGCGCGTGCGGGCGACACTTCGTTCGCCTCGAGGCGGGCGCCGTGCTGCAGAGCCTCGGCGGCCAGCACGGCGGTCTTCCCGCCGGGGCCGGCGCACAGATCGAGCCAGCGCTCGCCGGGCCGCACCGGCACCGCACGGGTGAGCGCGAGCGCCGCGAGCTGCGATCCCTCGTCCTGCACCCGCAGACGCCCCTCCGATTCGCGGACGAGACGTTCGGGGTCGCCGCCGCCGAGGCGGAAGCCGAACGGCGAGTACGGCGTGCGCCGCGCATCGTCCGGCACCTCGGCGAGACCGGGGAGCGCGGCCATCGTCACGCGCGGCGACGCGTTGTCGGCCGTCAGCAGCGCTTCGAGCTCGTCCGCGCGGCCCTCGGCGGCCAGAGCGCGACGGAAGGCGCGGACGATCCAGACCGGGTGCGAGAAGAGCAGACCGAGGCGCTCGTCGTCCGAGCGCGCGCCCGCCGCGATCCGCGCCATCCACTCCCCCGGCGTGTCGCGCGAGATGCGTCGCAGGACCGCATTCGCGAAGCCTGCCGCGCCGCGGCTGCCGGCGCTGCGCGCGAGCTCGACCGACTCGTTCACCGCCGCGTGCGATGCGACGCGCGTCGAGAGCAGCTGGTGGGCGCCCAGGCGCAGGGCATCCAGGACGGCGGGATCGATCTCCTGGGTGCTGCGGTCGGCGGCGATCCGGATCACAGCGTCGTACGTGCCCTGACGGCGGAGTGTTCCGTACGTGAGCTCGGTGGCCAGCCCCGCGTCCGCGGTGTCGAGCCCCGCGCGCGCGATCGCCTTGGGCAGAAGGAGGTTGGCGTACGCGTCGGACTCGTTGACCGCACGGATCGTCTCGAACGCGACACGACGCGACGTGTTGGCCGAGCTCACGATCCGAACCTCGTCGCCTGCTCGCGCCGGCCGCGCCACCAGTCCGGCGCCGCCATCGCGCCCTTGCCCGCGGGCTGCACGCGTTCCAGGGCGATCGGGTCGGTCGATGTGCCGACGATGACCTCGCGTCCGTGCAGGGTCACCGTTCCGGCATCCGGCCGCGGCGCGTCGAGCGAGGCCGCGCGGGCCGCGAGGATCTTCATGCGTGCTCCATCGATCGTCGTGTGCGCTCCGGGCTCCGGCGTCACTCCACGCAGGCGCGCGAGCACGTCCTCGCGGCTGTCGTCCCAGCGGATCCGGCCGTCGTCGTCCGTCAGCTTGGGGGCGAGCGTCGGTTCACCCGCCTGCGGGACCGCCTGCGCGGTGCCCGCGGCGATGCGGTCTACGACATCGGCAAGGAGCGCGGCGCCCTGCTCGGCGAGATCGGCGAGGACGTCGCCCGCGGTCGCCCCGCGAGGCACGGCGTACTCGAGCTGTGCGTACACGTCGCCGGCATCGAGCTGCGGCACGAGCTGGAACACGGCCGCGCCGGTCACGCGGTCTCCGGCCATGAGCGCGCGCTGCACGGGCGCGGCGCCGCGCCAGCGCGGCAGGAGGGAGAAGTGCAGGTTGATCCACCCGTGCCGCGGTGCGGAGAGGAGGGGCTCGCGCACGAGTCCGCCGTAGGCCACGATCACGCCGAGGTCGGGGTCGAGCGACGTGATCCGGTCCGTCGCCTCGGCATCCAGGCGATCAGTCCTGATCGTCGGGATCGCGAGCTCCTCGGCGGCGGCGGCGACCGGCGACGGTGTCAGCACGCGCTTGCGTCCGAGGGGCGCGTCGCGGCGTGTCACGACGGCGGCGACGTCGTGAGCGGATGCCGCGAGCAGGCTCAGCGACGGGAGGGCGGCATCGGGTGTGCCGGCGAAGACGAGGCGCATGACGTTCCTCACAGATCAAGATCGGGCACGTCGACCCGCACTCTGAGTGTATGACCCGCGTTGGCGAGCCTCGGGCTCGGGGCGGAGCCCTGCGAGGCCCGCGCCGCGGCCGCGCGGGCGCGGAGATCCTTCCGGGCGCGCAGCGCGTCGGCCACGACGGATCCGCGGAGGCTCTCGGCGACCGCCTGACCGTGCGCGTAGTCGAAGCGGACGAGGGCACGGACACCGGATGCGGTCGCCACGGGCCCCAGCACCGCTTCCGCGTCGAGGGAGGGCACGTCCGCGCGCAAGGTCGCGATCGCGCCGTCCACCGCTGCCAGGGAGCCTTCGAGCGCGGCGACGCGCACGGTCGGCGGCATGCGCAGCGGCGCGCGGTCGGCGAGCTCCGCGCGCGCGTACGCAGGCTGCGTCCAGGTGGCGAGCGCGCGGGCGACCGATCCCGTGACCCCCACGAGGTGCACGGGCGCGCGCGGCGCGGCCAGCGCGGCGGCGTTAGACCACCAGCGCAGGCACGACTCGCCGATGCGCAGTTCGTCGGCGAGCAGCATCCGATCTCCGTCCAGCAGGATGACGGCGCGGTATCCGCCCTCGGCGATGGGCTCGGCACCGCGGGTGGCGACCACGAGCGCGGGGCGCGCGTCGACGTGCAGCACCGGGTGCTCACCGTCGGCGACGATGACCCGGACGCCGGGGAACGCGCGTCCGAGCTCGTCGGCCGTGCGCTCGCTGCCCGAGGACGCCATCCGGACGCGCGCCGAGGCGCATTTCGGGCAGGCCCAGGAGTGGGCCTGCCGCCCGCACCACCCGCATTCCGGGACGGCACCACGCCGCGCGGCGTGCAGAGGGCCCCCGCAGGTCGCGCATCGCGCGGGCGTGCGGCAGTCGGCGCACACGAGGACCGGCGCATAGCCGGGGCGCGAGACCTGCACGAGCACGGGTCCTGTGGTCAGGGCCTCACGTGCGGCCGCGAAGGCCGCCGACGGCACGCGGGCGCCGCGCGACTCGCCCTCCTTCGTCGCACTCAGGACGACCCGCGGCGACACGCGCCGGGCGGACGACACGTCGCGCACCCAGCCGATCGCGACGAGGCGCTCGACGTCCGTGGTGCGGGTGTGCCCGGCGAACACGACGGCGCAGTCATCGAGCTCCTGTCGGACGAGCGCGGCGTCGCGTGCGTGCACCCCGGGGCTCAGCGGCTCGGCCAGCAGCGGATCGCCGTCGTCCCACATCGCGATCACACCGAGGGCGTGCACCGGGGCGTAGACGGACGAGCGGTTGCCCACGACGACGCACGGCACCGCGGCGAGCATCCGCAGGTAGGCCGCGTAGCGGGCGGGTGAGCTCTGACGGGCATCGCTGCGGATCACGGCATCGGCCGGCACACGGCCGGCGAGCGCCGCTTCGAGCTGCGCCTGGTCACGATGGTCGGGTACGACGAGGATCGCGCTCCGACCCGCGGCGAGCGTGCGCACCGCGATCGCCGCGAGGAGCTCCGCCCACGCGCCGACGGTGGCCCCGTCGCCGGTGATGCCCTCGAGACGGACGGGTTCGGGCGGTGCGTCCAGGGCTCCGCGCCCCCGCTCGTCGAGGCACGTCCGCAGGGCCGGGTACGCGCTCAGCCGCTGCTCCGCCCATGCGCGGGAGGTCTCCTCGGGCGCAGGGTCCGCCGGTGGCGCCGCCGCCAGCCACGCCTTCTCGGCGCGGACCATGCGCTTAGGGATCACGAGACGGAGGATGTCGGTGGCCGATCCCGCGGCCCGATCCGCGGCGCGACGGGCGAGCGCGTAGAGGGCGGGCGTGAGCACGGGGACCGGCGACACCACGGCGTCGACGTCGGACAGCGGCCGATCGGCGGTGTCGGCCTCGCCGACGTCGACGACGAATCCGTCGATCACACGGCCCGCGGTCCGCAGGGGCACGCGCACGCGCACTCCGGGCCGCACGTCATCGACGAGCTCGTCCGGGATCGCGTAGTCGAACAGCCGGTCGAGCTGCGGCAGGGGTGAGTCGACCAGCACGTGCGCGACGGCGCGCGTCGTCATTCCCGGGGTGTCACAGGCCCGCGGCGGCGCGCAGGTCGTCGACGCGGTCCGTGCGCTCCCACGTGAAGTCCGGGAGTTCGCGACCGAAGTGCCCGTACGCGGCCGTCTGGGCGTAGACGGGTCGGAGCAGGTCGAGCTGGTCGATGATCGCCTTCGGACGCAGGTCGAACACGTCGAGGATCGCACGCGTGATGACGGCGTCGTCGACGTGTCCGGTGCCGAAGGACTCGACGTAGAGACCGACCGGATTCGCCTTGCCGATCGCGTAGGCGACCTGCACTTCGAGGCGGTCAGCGAGGCCCGCCGCCACCGCGTTCTTCGCGACCCACCGCATCGCGTAGGCAGCGGAGCGATCGACTTTCGACGGGTCCTTCCCGCTGAAGGCGCCGCCGCCGTGACGCGACGCGCCGCCGTACGTGTCGATGATGATCTTGCGCCCCGTGAGACCGGCGTCGCCCTTCGGTCCGCCGATCACGAACGGGCCTGCCGGATTGATGATCGAGGTCGCGGGCCGGATGTCCAGTCCGGTCTCGGCGAGCACGGGCCGGATGACCTCGGCGTCGACGGCCGCGCGCAGCGCCGTGAGCGAGATGTCGGGGTTGTGCTGGGTCGACAGCACCACGGTCTCGATCGTGCGCGGAACGGTGCCCTCGTAGCCGACGGTCACCTGGGTCTTGCCGTCCGGTCGCAGGAACGGCAGCGCGCCGCTGCGGCGGGCGTCCGCGAGTCGTTCGGCGATGCGGTGCGCCGTCCAGATCGCGATCGGCATGAGCTGCGGGGTCTCGTTGGTCGCGTAGCCGAACATGATGCCCTGGTCGCCCGCGCCCTGAGCATCGAGGGGATCGACGGAGCCGCCTTCGCGGTGCTCCTGGGCGGTGTCGACGCCGGTCGCGATGTCGCTGGACTGCTCGCCGATCGAGACGCTGACGCCGCACGAGTCGCCGTCGAAGCCGGTGTCGCTCGAGGTGTACCCGATGCGGTTGACGACGCGGCGCACGATGCCCGGGATGTCGACGTAGCCTTCTGTCCGCACTTCGCCGGCGACGTGCACGAGGCCCGTGGTGACCAGCGTCTCGACCGCGACGCGGCTTCCGGCATCCACCGTGAGGAGCGCGTCCAGGATGCTGTCGGAGATCTGGTCGCAGATCTTGTCGGGGTGTCCCTCCGTCACGGACTCGGACGTGAACAGGCGCAGGTCGCTCATCGATGCTCCAGGGGTCGTGCGGCTCGGCTCAAGTATGCCCACATAGGCCGACACCGCTGCGGGCGGCGCCTCGAGGCGTCACACCCACCGCGGTGTCGGTCGAACGGAGGACTACTCGGCTGAGCGGAGGCGCAGCTTGTCTTCGTGGATCTCGTGCAGGGCGATCGTGAGGGGCTTGTCCTCGACGGTCGAGTCCACGAGCGGACCCACGTTGTCGAAGAGGTTCCCCTCGTGCAGGTCCGAGTAGTAGTCGTTGATCTGACGCGCGCGCTTGGACGCGTAGATCACGAGCTGGTACTTCGAGTCGACCTTCTCGAGAAGGCTGTCGATGGGGGGATCGATGATCCCCTGGTTCGTTCCGGCCATGGCGAAACCTCCTGGGTTCGTGACGACGATGTGTCGGTGGAAAGACGGTGGGCCCCGGAGGCGCGCTAAGAAGAACGCGCGGGCGCCTCCGCCAATTCTACGACCTCTCGGGCCGCTGCGGCGACGTCGTCGTTCACGACCCGGAAATCGAACTCGTTCTGCGCAGCCAGCTCGCGCCTCGCGGTGCGCAGGCGCCGGGCGCGTTCTTCGTCGTCCTCCGTGCCTCGACCCACGAGGCGCTGCACGAGTTCGTCCCAGCTCGGCGGCAGCAGGAACACGAGTGTTGCGGACGGTTCGGCGGCCCGCACCTGCCGCGCGCCCTGCAGGTCGATCTCCAGAAGCACGGTGCTCCCGGCTGCCAGCGCCGCTTCGATCGGTCGGCGCGGCGTGCCGTAGCGGTGCGAGTTGTGCACCGTGGCGTACTCGAGCAGCTCGTCCTCGGCGATGAGCCGGTCGAATTCCGCATCGTCGACGAAGAAGTAGTGCCGCCCTTCCACCTCGCCCGGGCGCGGCGGGCGCGTCGTCGCCGACACCGACAGATGGATCTCGGGGTGGTGCTCGCTGATGTGGGCGGCCACCGTCCCCTTGCCGACGGCCGTGGGACCCGCGAGCACCACGAGTCGGCTCCGTCCGCCCCGCGGCGCGTGCTCGGGCCAGCGCGCGTCGAGGAAAGCCCGGAGCGCGAGGCGCTGGCGGGCACCGAGGCCGCCGAGCCGCTTCACCGGCGAGATCTCCAGCTGCGCGAGGATGCGATCGCGCTTGCCCTCGCCGATCGCGGGCAGGCTCGTGAGGAACTCGGTCACCCGCAGCGTCCCCGCGGGCGACGACGGATCCTCGAGCGCCCGCCGGAGAAGCTCCTGTGGGGTGATCACGCGCATCGCGACATCGCGCTTCAGAGCGGCGCGGGCGCGTCGCGCGGCGACGGCACGTCGGGACGCCGCCACGCGGTCCACCTCGGGCGGACGGGTCGGTGAACCTGCTTTCGCGGGCGTCTTCGGGTCAGCCACGGGCGGGACCTCCGTACAGCGCCGCGCGCTCCCGGATGCGGGCGCCGATCCCGTCCGGGCCGGCGGAGAGGATGCTGCGGCTCTCGCTCGCGAGCACGCCGGCGGAGAATGTGCCGAACACGCGGTCGAGATCGGCGGGCTCTGCTCCCTGCACCCCGAAGCCGGGCGCGAGGACGGGCAGTGTGCGTCCCTCGGCGGGGACGAGATCGAGCTCGGGCAGATCGACTGTCGCGCCGATCACGAGCCCGAGCGAGGACCAGTCCTGCCCCGGTTCGCCCGCTGCCCGGTCGGCCACCTCCGCCGCGATGCGGGCTGCGGTCGTGCGTCCTTCGGCGCGGGCCGACTGGATGCCGGATGCCTCAGGGTTGCTCGTCGCAGCCAGGACGAACACGCCCTTGCCGCCGGCGGCGGCCAGATCGAACGTCGAGTCCAGCGCCCCGACGCCGAGATACGGATTCACGGTCAGGGCGTCGGCCTCCAGGGCCGAGCCGGGACTCAGCCACGCTGCGGCGTAGGCATCCATCGTCGTGCCGATGTCGCCGCGCTTCGCGTCCGCGATCACGAGGAGTCCGGCGGCGCGCGCGGCCGCCATGACCTCCTCGAGCGCGCGGAAGCCGTCGCTCCCCCACCGCTCGAAGAACGACACCTGCGGCTTCACGACGCCGACGCGTCCGGCCGCGGCATCCACGACACGCAGCCCGAACTCGCGGACGCCCGCCGCGCTGGCGCCGAGACCCCAGTCCCGCAGGAGGGACTCGTGCGGGTCGATGCCGACGCACAGTCGTCCGGAGGCCCGGACGGCCTCGTGCAGACGCGTGCCGAACGCGCTCACGCCCTGCCTTCCCGGTCGAGGGCGTACTCCTGCAGGCTCCGTACGGCGAAACCCTCGCGCAGCACCGGCAGGGCGCTCACAGCGGCACCGAGCACGGCCATCGTGGTGAACAGCGCCTTGTCTCCGGCGACGGCCGCGGCGCGGATCTCATAGCCGTCCGCGCGCGCGATCCCGCCCGACGGGGTGTTCACGACGATGTCGACCTCGCCGGCGTTGATGAGGTCGACGATGTTGCGCTCACCCGAATCGTGCGTCTCGGAGTATTTTCCGACGACGTCGACGTGGATGCCGTTGCGCGCCAGGATCTCGGCGGTGCCCTCCGTCGCGATCAGGCGGAAGCCGAGCTCCTGCAGCCGGTGGGCGGGCAGGATCACGGCGCGCTTGTCGTCGTCGGCGACCGAGAGGAAGACCGTGCCGGAGGTCGGCATCCCGCCGTACGCCGCGGCCTGGCTCTTCGCGAACGCGGTCGGGAAGTCACGGTCGATGCCCATGACCTCACCGGTCGAACGCATCTCGGGTCCGAGGACGGAGTCGACGGTGTGGCCGTCCGCCGTGCGGAACCGCTTGAACGGCAGCACGGCCTCCTTGACCGCGACCGGAGCGTCCAGCGGCACGCGAGAGCCGTCCTGCTCGGGCAGCAGTCCCTCGGCCTTGAGCTCGGCGATCGTGGAGCCTGCCATGATGCGGCTCGCTGCCTTCGCCAGCGGGATGCCGAGCGCCTTGGAGACGAACGGCACCGTGCGCGACGCGCGGGGGTTGGCCTCGATGACGTACAGGACGCCGGCCGAGACCGCGAACTGCACGTTCAGCAGACCGCGCACCCCCACACCCTCGGCGATCGCGAGCGTCGCGATGCGCACCCGGTCGATCTCGGTGCGGCCGAGCGAGACGGGAGGCAGGGTGCAGGACGAGTCGCCCGAGTGGATGCCGGCCTCCTCGAGGTGCTCCATCACGCCGCCGATGTACAGCTCGTTCCCGTCGTAGAGCGCGTCGACGTCGAGTTCGATCGCGTCGTCGAGGAAGCGGTCCACCAGCAGCGGTTTGCCCTCCTCGATCACGACCTCCCCGGCGGTGCGGACGAAGTAGTCCCGCAGGCTCTCGGTGTCGTACACGATCTCCATGCCGCGTCCGCCGAGGACGAAGCTCGGGCGGACCAGCACCGGATAGCCGATCTCTTCGGCGATCGCGATCGCGCCGGCCTCATCGATCGCCGTGCCGTGCCGCGGGGCGATCAGGCCCGCGCGGTCGAGCAGCTGCGAGAAGAGCTCGCGCTCCTCGGCGATGTCGATCGCGGCGGGCGAGGTGCCGAGGATCGGGTAGCCCGCGTCCTCGATGCCCTTCGCGAGGCCGAGCGGCGTCTGTCCGCCGAGCTGGCAGATCACGCCGAGGATCCGGCCCGACTGCGCCTCCGCGTGGAGGACCTCCAGCACGTCCTCGAGCGTGAGCGGCTCGAAGTAGAGGCGGTCACTCGTGTCATAGTCGGTCGAGACGGTCTCCGGGTTGCAGTTGACCATGATCGTCTCGAACCCGGCGTCCGACAGCGCGAACGACGCGTGCACGCACGAGTAGTCGAACTCCACGCCCTGCCCGATGCGATTGGGGCCCGAGCCGATGATGACGACCTTCGTCCGCTCAGACGGCGTGACTTCGGTCTCGAAGTCGTAGCTCGAGTAGTGGTACGGCGTGAGCGCGGGGAACTCGCCCGCGCACGTGTCGACGGTCTTGTAGACCGGCCGCACGTCCAGTCCCCATCGCACGGCGCGGATCTCGGCTTCGCCGACGCCGCGCAGCTGCGCGATCTGTGCGTCGCTGAAGCCGTGATCCTTCGCGAGGCGCAGCGTGTGCACGTCGAGTTCCGGCGCGGTGCGCACGAACTCCGCGACCTCGTTGATCAGCGCCATCTGGTCCAGGAACCAGGGGTCGATCTTCGTCGCCTCGAAGGCCTGCTCGATCGTCGCGCCCTTGCGCATCGCCTGCTGCAGCACCACGATGCGCCCGTCAGTGGGGCGCTGTGCGATCTCGAGGAGCTCCTCGACCGTCCGGGACTCCTCGCCCCAGTGGAAGCTCGACCCGCGCTTCTCGAGCGAGCGCAGCGCCTTCTGCAGCGCCGTGGTGTAGTTGCGCCCGATCGCCATCGCCTCGCCGACGGACTTCATGGTCGTCGTCAGGGTCGTGTCGGCGTTCGGGAACTTCTCGAAGTTGAACCGGGGCACCTTGACCACGACGTAGTCCAGCGTCGGCTCGAAGCTCGCGGGGGTCGCGCCGGTGATGTCGTTGGGCACCTCGTCGAGGCGGTAGCCGATCGCGAGCTTCGCGGCGAGCTTCGCGATCGGGAACCCGGTGGCTTTGGAGGCGAGCGCCGATGAGCGCGAGACGCGCGGATTCATCTCGATCACGATGATGCGACCGGATGCCGGATCCACGGCGAACTGGATGTTGCAGCCGCCCGTGTCCACGCCGACGGCGCGGATGATGTCGATGCCGATGTCGCGGAGCTTCTGGTACTCCCGGTCGGTGAGGGTGAGTGCCGGGGCGACCGTGATCGAGTCTCCGGTGTGGACGCCGACGGGGTCGACGTTCTCGATCGAGCACACGACGACCGTGTTGTCGGCGGTGTCGCGCATGAGCTCGAGCTCGTACTCCTTCCAGCCGAGGATCGACTCCTCCAGGAGAACCTCGGTGGTCGGCGAGTCGCGGAGCCCTGCGCCGCCGATGCGGCGCAGGTCTTCCTCGTCATACGCGAAGCCCGAGCCGAGCCCGCCCATCGTGAAGGAGGGACGCACGACGAGCGGGTAGCCGAGCTCGGCCGCACCGGCCAGCAGGTCCTCCATCGTGTGCGCGATCACGCTGCGCGCGACGTCGGCTCCGGCATCCAGCACGAGCTCCTTGAAGACCTGGCGGTCTTCGCCCTTGCGGATCGCGTCGACCTTCGCGCCGATGAGCTCGACGCCGTACTTGTCGAGGATCCCCTGCGCGTGCAGGGCCATCGCCGCGTTGAGTGCCGTCTGTCCGCCGAGCGTCGGCAGGATCGCGTCGGGCTTCTCCTTCGCGATGATCGTCTCGATGACCGCGGGCGTGATCGGCTCGATGTATGTCGCGTCGGCGAAATCGGGGTCGGTCATGATCGTCGCGGGATTGGAGTTGACGAGGATGACCCGTACGCCCTCCTCGCGCAGGACGCGGCAGGCCTGGGTTCCCGAGTAGTCGAACTCACAGGCCTGGCCGATCACGATCGGCCCGGAGCCGATGACCAGGACGCTCTTGATGTCTTCGCGCTTAGGCATTCGCGTCTTTCTTGGCGAGGTGGTCGCGGACGAGGTCCGCGAAACGGTCGAACAGGTAGTTGGCGTCGTGCGGGCCGGCGGCCGCCTCCGGGTGGTACTGCACCGAGAACGCCGGGATGTCCAGCGCCCGCAGGCCCTCGACGACGCGGTCGTTGAGGCCGATGTGACTGACCTCGACCCGGCCGTAGCCGTTCGGGGAGTCGAACGAGCCCTCGAGCGGGGCATCCACCGCGAAACCGTGGTTGTGCGCCGTGATCTCCACGCGCCCGGTCTGCTTGTCGAGCACCGGCTGGTTGATGCCGCGGTGACCGAACGGGAGCTTGTACGTCCCGAGTCCGAGCGCCCGGCCGAGCAGCTGATTGCCGAAGCAGATGCCGAAGAACGGCAGTCCGTCATCGAGCACCGCGCGCAGGAGGGCGACGTGGTCGCCGGAGGCGGCGGGGTCTCCCGGCCCGTTGGAATAGAACACCGCGACGGGGTCGATCGCCCGCAGCTGCTCGATCGTGACGTCCTGCGGCAGCACGTGCACCTCGAAGCCGCGCGCGGCGAGGTTCAGGATCGTCGCCTGCTTGACGCCGAGGTCGAGCACGGCGAGGTTGCCGATGCGCTCGCCGACCGCCGGCGTGACCTGCGGAGCACTGACCGAGACGTCGGCCGAGAGATTCTGCCCGGCCATCTCGGGCGCGGCGCGGACGATCTCGAGCTGCTCGTCGGCGCTCAGCGCAGCGGCGTCACCCGAGAAGATCCCGCCGCGCATGCTGCCGGCGGACCGGATGCGGCGCGTGACGGCGCGCGTGTCGATCCCGCTGATACCGATCACGCCGTCGTGGACGAGGGCGTCGTCGAGGGACTCGTCGGCGCGCCAGTTCGACACGATGCGCGAGGGGTCGCGCACGATGTACCCCGACACCCAGATGCGTCGGGATTCGGGGTCCTCGTCGTTCATGCCGGTGTTGCCGATGTGGGGCGCGGTCTGCAGGACGATCTGTCCCGCGTAGGACGGGTCGGTGAGCGTCTCCTGGTAGCCGGTCATCCCGGTGGCGAAGACGACCTCGCCGAGCGTCGTGCCGCGCGCACCGTAGGCGCGGCCGACGTGTCGGGTGCCGTCCTCCAGGACGAGCACGGCGGGATCGCCGGTGAATCCGGCGGCGTGGGGTGTGGTGAGGACAGTCATTCGTCCGCTCCTGTCGGGGTCAAGAGAGTGCTGATCTCGTCGGCGACGGCGCGCGCGGAGGCGTCCTGCGGCCGGAGGTAGGTGTCCACGAGGGTGTCGGCGTCCGCGCGCCACGACACGCGCACGAGCCCGTCCCGCTCGACGACGCGGTCGATCGCGACCGTGGCCTGCGCGACCTCGGCGATGCGCTCGGTCGGCAGAAACATCCGCGGCTGGTCGGAGAGGTCGAGTGCGATCCCTGCAGTCGTGACCGTGAGGTCGGCGCGCGAGCGGAATCCGAGACCGCGGATCGCGAGGCGCTCGAGCGGTTCTCCGTGCCGTGTGGTCGCGACGTAGAGGGCTTCGTGCACGCTCACCGTCGCGGCGCCGGCGGGCGCCTCCCCCACGGGTGCGGCGATGCCCGCGTCGCGCCGGGCGCGCCGCCACCACGCCCACGCGAGCAGTCCGAGCACGACCAGCGCGATGCCGATCATGACGAGCAGTGCCGCTTCGCGGGTCACGCGCGCTCCCCCGGGGCATCCAGGAGCGTGCCGTCGGCGACGGTCGCGACGCCCCGGTGCAGCGTCCACCGCACCTCTCCGGGCAGCTCGCGCCCGAGGTAGGGCGAATTCACGCTGCGGCCGTGCAGGTCCTCGGTCGTGAAGGGGCGCGTCGGCGCGGGGTCGTACAGGGTGAGGGATGCCGGCTCCCCCGGCGTCAGCGGCGTGCCGTGCCCCGCGAGCCGGCCGATGCGCGCCGGCGTGCGCGACATCACGCGCGCCACATCCGGCCAGGTGAGCATCCCCGTGTCGATCATCGCCAGCTGGACGACGTGCAGGGCGCTCTCGAGTCCGACCATGCCGTTCGCGGCGGCCTGCCATTCGCACGCCTTCGACTCGGTCGGGTGGGGGGCGTGATCGGTGGCGACGATGTCGATCGTGCCGTCGGCGAGGCCCTCCCGCACGGCGCGCACGTCTTCCGCGCGACGCAGGGGCGGGTTGACCTTGAAGTGCGCGTCGTAACCGCGCGCGAGCTCGTCGGTCAGCAGGAGGTGGTGCGGCGTCACTTCAGCGGTGACGTTCACGCCGCGCCGCTTCGCCCACCGGATGATCTCGACCGATCCGGCCGTCGACAGGTGGCACACGTGCAGCCGCGAGCCGACGTGCTCCGCGAGCAGGACGTCGCGGGCGATGATCGACTCCTCCGCGACGGCGGGCCAGCCGGCGAGTCCGAGTTCGGCCGACACGGCGCCCTCGTTCATCTGCGCGCCTTCGGTGAGCCGCGGATCCTGTGCGTGCTGCGCGATCGCGCCGTCGAACGCCTTCACGTACTCGAGCGCCCGCCGCATGATCAGCGGGTCCCACACGCAGAACCCGTCGTCGCTGAAGACGCGCACGCGTGCGCGGGAATCGGCCATGGCCCCGAGCTCGGCGAGCCGCTCGCCCTTCTGCCCGACCGTCACCGCGCCGATCGGCTGCACCGTGACGAACCCTGCGGCTTCGCCGAGCGCGAGCTCCTGCTCGACCACGCCGGCGGTGTCGGCGACCGGAGAGGTGTTGGGCATCGCGAACACCGCGGTGTAACCACCGGCGGCGGCCGCCCGCGATCCGCTCAGCACGGTCTCGGAGGCTTCGTAGCCGGGCTCGCGCAGGTGGGTGTGCAGATCGACGAGTCCCGGGAGCGCGATGAGGCCGTCGGCGTCCACGACCGTGGCGCCGGCGCGGCTCAAGCCCGAACCGGTCTCGACGATCACGCCGCCGTCGACGATCAGATCGCCGGCACCGCCGCCTTCGAGTCGTGCGCCGCGGATCAGAAGGGTCTCGGTTGTCATCGCCCGTGCTCCGTCTCGTCGTCCGTCCGCGTGTCGCCGCGCTCCCCCGCCAGCAGCAGGTAGAGCACCGCCATCCGCACCGAGACGCCGTTCGTCACCTGATCGAGGACGGTCGACCGTGCAGAATCGGCGGCTTCGGCGGAGATCTCCAGGCCGCGGTTCATCGGGCCGGGATGCATGACCATGCTATCGGGCCGCAGGGTCGCCAGTCGGCGCGCATCCAGACCCCAGCGCCGGGAATACTCCCGTTCAGTGGGGAAATACGCCGCGTTCATCCTCTCGAGCTGAATCCGCAGCATCATGAGCGCGTCGGGGCCGTCGGCCAGTGCCTCATCGAGGTCGAAGAGGACGCGTGCGGGCCACGCCGTCACATCGTGCGGGACGAGCGTCGGCGGCGCGACCAGGGTGACGTCGGCGCCGAGGGTGTCCAGGAGCCACACGTTCGAGCGCGCGACACGGGAGTGGAGGATGTCGCCGACGATCGTCACGCGGATGCCGCGGAGATCGCGTCCCCGACTGTCGTCGCCGTACCGGCGCTTGCGCACCGTGAACGCGTCGAGGAGAGCCTGCGTCGGATGCGCGTGCGTGCCGTCGCCCGCGTTCACCACGCCTGCGGTGATCCATCCGCTCGTGGCGAGCGTCCGCGGAGCCCCCGACGCGCCGTGGCGGATGACGACGGCATCCGCCCCCATCGCCTGGAGGGTCTGCGCGGTGTCCTGCAGTGACTCGCCCTTCGAGACGCTCGAGCCCTTGGCGGAGAAGTTGATGACGTCGGCGCTCAGGCGCTTGGCGGCCGCCTCGAACGAGATGCGCGTGCGCGTGGAGTCCTCGAAGAACAGGTTGACGACCGTCTTGCCTCGCAGTGTCGGCAGCTTCTTGATCTCGCGCTGCTGGGTGCTCGCCATGTCTTCGGCGACGTCGAGGATCTCGATCGCGTCGGCGCGCGAGAGCGTCTTGGTGTCGAGCAGATGCCTCATCAGGCTGCTCCCTCGATCGTCACGGACTCTTCCCCGTCGACTTCGGCGAGTCGGACGTTGACGCGCTCGTCGGAGGCGCTCGGGAGGTTCTTGCCCACGAAGTCGGGGCGGATGGGCAGTTCGCGGTGGCCGCGGTCGATCAGGGTCGCCAGCCGCACCGCGGCCGGGCGTCCGATGTCCTGCAGCGCGTCCAGGGCCGCCCGGATGCTGCGACCCGAGAACAGCACGTCGTCGACGAGGACCACGATCTTGCCGTCGATGCCGCCCGGCGGGATCGAGGTCGGCTGGGGAGAGCGCGTCGGGTTGCGGTGCAGGTCGTCGCGGTACATCGTGACGTCGAGGGCGCCGACCGGCACGGACGCGCCGCTGAAGTCGCCGATGAGCGTGGCGATGCGGTGCGCGAGCGCGACGCCCCGGGTCGGGATGCCGAGGATCACGAGCCGCTCCGGCCCCTTGGCGGACTCGAGGATCTCGTGCGAGATCCGAGTCAGTGCCCGGGCGATGTCGGCCTCATGCAGCACGGTGCGCGTGCTCATCCGCCGCTCCCTTCTCCGCCTCACAGGACGGGGTTAAAGGTTGCTGTGCGCACCCAGTCTAGCGGGTGGAGGTGTCACCTCGTGGCGGGTCGGAGCCGCGGAGGCGACGCGAGCCGACACCTTCGCACGAAGCGGACCGGCGGTCAGGACGCGGCCGACGACACCGTCTCGGTCACGCGCCCGGCGCGGATCGGGTGCCCCTGCGACGTGAGGCACTTGCCGCTCGCGAGATCCCACTTCCAGTCATGCAGGCTGCAGGTCAGCACGCCGTCCTCGATCTTTCCGGTCTTGGACAGGTCGGCGCGCAGGTGCGGGCAGCGACGCTGCACGACCCACTCCTCGAGCTGGATGTCCTCCGACACGTCGGACTGCTCGGCGTACCAGTTCTCGACGTACTCGATCCGGTCGCGCGACAGGCACTTCAGGAAGGTCGTCAGCAGCTCGTTGAACTTGCCGCTGCGACCGACCGAGAACTGCATCGACAGGAAGATCGAATTCGACCAGTCGATCTCGTGATCGCGGATGTTCGTCGAGACGAGGTCGGCGGGGATCGTGTACCAGTAGATGCACTCCTCCCCCGCGTATTCGCGGACCTTCGCCTTCGGGAAGTCCACGACCATGTCGAGCTCGCCGATGCGGAAGCGCACGTTGCCGCCCACGCCCTCGCGGAAGATGCGGCCGCGACGCAGCAGCGGCTCCCACCACTCCTTGATCGCCGCGAGCATCTCCGCCGGGGGGATGACCTCCGCGCGGGTGGCCTCCTCATCGGCGATCTCGGCCTGCCGGCTCGACTGCTGCTCGGCGAAGTAGTCCCACCGGTCCGGCCCGAACATGCGCTCGATCTCGGCATCCGTGTAGAGCGTCTGCTCGACGTTCAGCTCGCCGTGGTTGAGCTCGACGACGGTGCCGGAGATGAACAGGTGGCCGGTATGCGCCGGGGACTCAGCCTGCAGACGCTCGAGGAACTGCGTCTGGCTCGTGAAGATCGCGTCCCCGTCCTGACCTTCCCAGTTGTAGCGGAAGAGCTCGTCGCGCAGGAACATCGGGGGCCCTGCCATCGGGAAGACGTGCGGCGCGTCGACGCGGTCGACGTAGTGCATCGCGCGCTTGTGCTGCGCTTCGCGCTTGAGGTGGGCGAAGTTGCGCTTGGCGTCCTGCGGCAGGTCGTAGACCATGGGCCACCAGATCGCACCCGAGACCTGCGTGAAGTACGCCTCGGGACGCGAGAACGCGAACAGCCTGTCCATGTCCAGAGGATGCGAGTCGTTCTGGTTGAGGATCGACGCGGTGCCGTCGTCGACCGACAGGCTCGAATCGCCGATCGGTCCGTCACTGGGAGCGCGCAGAGGGTTGACCATCATCTTCAGGGCGCCGCGCTGGATCACCTCGCCGGCGTGCGTATAGACGATGTTGTCGTAGCCGAGGCGGCGCAGATCCTGCTCGAGCTCGTCGGTCGGATAGTCCGGCAGGAGGACCTCGATGTCCTTCGGGACGTACGTCTCGAGCAGCCACGGATCGAAGTGATCGCGGTGCCGGTGGCTGATGTAGAGGAAGTCGGCCTTGCCGTACTTCTCCCAGTCGAGGCCGCGGTTGTCGGGGAACGGGAACCAGGAGCCGAAGAAGGCCGGCTTCACCCAGGGGTCGCAGAGGATGCTCCCTCCCGCCGTCTCGATGAACATTCCGGCGTGGCCGAGGCCCGTGATGCGCATGCTCGCTCCTTCCCCCGCAAGTCTACGAGAGGCTCCTCTGCGACCCGGCGACGCGGGCCGTGCATAAGTCGATCAGTCCGCGAACAGTCCGCGGATGTCGTCGGCGGAGAGCGTCCGTCCGAACAGCTCGTCGTCGTCCATGACGGAGCGGAAGAGCCGGGCCTTCCGCCGCTGGAGGGCCATGACCTTCTCTTCGATCGTTCCGTCGGCGATCAGCCGGTACACCATGACGGTGCGGTCCTGACCGATCCTGTGCGCGCGGTCGACCGCCTGCGCCTCCGCCGCCGGATTCCACCAGGGGTCCAGCAGGAACACGTAGTCGGCTTCGGTCAGCGTGAGCCCGAAGCCTCCGGCTTTGAGGCTGATGAGGAAGACGGGCGCATCGCCGTCGCGGAAGCCGCGGACCGCGGCATCCCGGTCTCGCGTCGATCCGTCGAGATAGTCGTGCGGGATGCCGCGCGCGTCGAGCTGCGCGGCCACGAGGCCGAGGAACGACGTGAACTGGCTGAACACGAGCGCGCGATGGCCCTCCGCGATCACGTCGTCGAGCTGCTCGAACAGCGCCGTGAGCTTGCTCGGCACGATATGCGCGTGCGCCGGGTCCACCAAGCCGGGAGCGAGGCTCATCATCCGCAGGAGCGTGAGCGAGCGGAAGACGATGAACCGGTTGCGATCGAGGTCCTCCAGCAGGCCCAGCACCTTCTGCCGCTCCCGTTGGAGGACGGTGTCGTACAGGGCGCGGTGAGCCGGGCCGAGCTCGATGCGCATCTCCTGCTCCTGCTTCGGCGGCAGTTCCGGAGCCACGCTCTCCTTCGTGCGGCGCAGGACGAACGGGCGGATGCGGCGGCGCAGCCGCGCCAGGCGGACCGCGCGATGGTCGCCGCCCTCCTGCGTGTCGGGCACTTTGCCCTTCTCGATGGGTCCGACGTATTCGTCGCGGAAGCGCCGCGGCGAGGCGAAGAGGCCGGGTGCGGTGAGTGCGAGCAGCGCCCACAGCTCGGTGAGGCTGTTCTCGAGCGGCGTGCCGGTGATCGCGAACGTGACCTCCGCGCGCAGGGACTTCGCAGCCTGGTACACCTTCGTGCGCGCGTTCTTGACGAACTGCGCCTCGTCGAGGACGAGCGCCGACCAGGCGACGTCGGCGAACTCGCGCTCGTCCAGGCGCAGCACCGCGTAGGACGTGACGACGACGTCGGCGGATGCCGCCACGGCGGCCAGCGACACGCCCCGCGCGCGGCGCGTCGCGCCGACCACCTCCACCCGCAGGCCGGGGGTGAACCGTGCCGCCTCGTCGCGCCACGTCGCGAGCACCGACGTGGGAGCGACCACGAGCACCGGTCTGCGCTCACCCTGCGTCCGCGTGTGCGCGATCAGTGTGAGCATCTGCAGCGTCTTGCCGAGCCCCATGTCGTCGGCGAGGATGCCGCCGAGCCGGTGCTCCCAGAGGAACGCGAGCCAGTCGAAGCCCGCACGCTGATACGGCCGCAGCGTAGCCCGCACGCCGTCGGGGATCGGAGTCGAGGCGATCGACCCGACGTCGCGCAGGCCCTCGACGGTGCGCCGCCAGGCGACCGCGGGCAGCGCCTCGTCGGCGACGTCCTCGAAATCGGCCCACAGGTCGACCTGCCGTCGGCTGATGAGCCGTGCGCCCGGTTCCCACTCGGGCGTCTCCCCCGCCTCGAGGATCAGGTCCTTGAGGCGCTGGAGCGAGGGATGGGCGAGGGAGAAGTACCCCCCGTCGCTCAGCAGGAGGGAACGGCGGCCGCGCGCGAGGGCGGAGAACAGCGGACCGAACGGGATCGTGCGTCCGTCGATCGTCACGATGACCCCCAGGTCGAACCAGTCCGGATCCGTCGTCTCCACGGTCGAGACCGTGACGTGCGGGTCGCCGGTCAGTTCGCTGTAGCGCGGTCGGCGACCGACGATGATCACGCGGACGTCGGCGAGTTCCTCGAGGTCGGGCAGCAGACGTGCGGCGAACTCGGCGGCCGCGACGCCTGCGCGGGTTCCGGTCGGGGGCATCGTCTCGCGCTCGCGCGCGTGCCACACGGCCTCCGCGGTCGCGCGGATCTCGGCTTCGGCGGCCGGATCGTCGTCGTGGCCGAGGGCGTCGTTCAGCGCCCGGGTCCGGCGACCGTCATATGACCAGTCGACGCGGAAGTCGAGGCGGTGGGCGGGCGAGAAGGTCACGGTCACCGCCAGGTGGGGGCGGTCGGGCGGCGGGAGGTCGATCCCGGGCGCCTCGATGCGCACCCGGCGGCGCATGCGCGGAAGGTGCTCGCGCTCGAACTCCGCCACGTCCTCCGGTGGCACGTCGAGACCCGTCCGCGCCGCCAAGAGGGCCGGGATCGGCTCCGGCAGGGGCACCGCGGCGAGCGTCAGGCTGATCCGCTCCCGCTGGGTCTCGTACCGATACAGACCCGAGCGCCCGACCGGCCGGACCGACGCGGCCTGCGCGGTCTCACCGTCGATCGTCACGAGGGGTGCGAGGCGCAGTCCGCCGTCGGCGCGCTCCAGGCGGAGGGCGACGGTCGCGGTCGTCGCGAGCGTGACCTCGAAGTGGCGCGCGGTCGGCACGATCGGGATGTCGAGTGCTGCGGCGCCGGCGAGATGGGGCCAGAGCAGGCTGGACTCGATGTCGTCGAGCGTCAGCCACTGCGCAGCATCCGAAAAGGCGCCGATCATGCGCATGTCGCGCCCGATGCTGTGCAGCTCGACGAACCAGCGCGCCTGCGGTGGGGAGTAGCCGCGGGCGGGGCGCCGCAGGACATCCCACGACACCGTCCCCTTCACCCACGCCGCGGTGCGCGCGCTGCGCTCCAGCGGGCGCAAGCCCACCATGACGTCGCCGCCGTGCCGGGCCAGGGCGCGCGCGGTCGCGGTCTCGACGCGCGCAGGCGCCCACGGGGATCCGCCGCGGCGCGTGCGCTGACGCAGTTCGAGCCCGAGCGCCAGCGCGGTGGTCCCGGCATCCGCCGGGCTCGCGGCGAACAGCGCGCGCCACGATCCCCCCGCCGACGCGCCGCCGTCGCGCGCCCGGCGGTTTCCGGCGAGGAGAGCCGCGACGATGTGCTTGCAGTCGCGGTGCACCGGGCACGAGCACGTCGCCGAGACGATCGCACGGTCGGGGTCACGGGGGTCGAGCACGATCGTGCACCGGTAGGGCTGGGATGCCGTGCCCTCGACGAGCGCGGACAGCACCGACGTCCCGGCATCCCACCTCAGCGAGCGCACGGCGCCGTCGCGGAAGTACGCGGACCCGCGCTCGAACGCGCCGGCGTCCGCGTGACGACGGATCAGCTCGGTGTCGACGAGCGGCGGGTCGATCAGCGGCGGGGTCACGGAACCCATCCTCGCAACCGCCGGCGACGCCGCGCGGACGCGGAGCTCAGGAGGAGCGGGCGATGCGTGCGAGCACTCCGTGGACGAACGCGCCGGAGTCGTCGGTGGAGAACTCCTTCGCGAGCTCCACCGCCTCGTCGATCGCGACGGCGGTCGGGACCTCGTCGTTGTAGAGGATCTCCCACACCGCCATCCGCAGCAGGGCGCGGTCGACGGCGGGCATGCGGGCGAGAGACCAGTCCTTCGCGAACGTGGTGATCTGCTCGTCGATCTCGTCCTTGTTGTCGACGACGCCGTCCACGATCTCGCGGGCGTACAGCCAGGATGCCTCGCGTGCGGGCTCGTTCGCGGCGCGCTTGGCCTCGGCTGCGAGGGTCACCGACAGGTCGTCACCGCGAACGTCGGACTGGAACAGGATGTCGAGGGCGCGCTTACGCGCCTTCGTACGGGCACTCATCGGGCGGGCGCTGCCGCTCTAGTTGACGCGGCCGAGGTAGTCGCCCGTGCGCGTGTCGACCTTGACCTTCGTGCCGGTCTCGAGGAAGAGCGGCACCTGGATCTCGTAGCCGGTCTCGACTGTCGCGGGCTTCGTGCCGGCGGAAGAGCGGTCGCCCTGCAGTCCGGGTTCGGTGTACGTGATCTCGAGGACGACGGATGCCGGAAGCTCGACGTACAGCGGGTTGCCGTTGTTCAGGGCGATCTGGACCTGCTGATTCTCCAGGAGGAAGTTCGCGGCGTCGCCGACGATCGTGGCGGGGACGGTGAGCTGGTCGTAGTCGGCGACGTCCATGAACACGAACGCTTCGCCGTCGTTGTACAGGTACGTGAAGTCACGACGGTCGACGTTCTCGATGTCGATCTTCGCGCCGGCGTTGTACGTGCGGTCGACCGTCTTGCCCGAGACGACGTTCTTGAGCTTGGTCCGCACGAACGCGCCGCCCTTGCCGGGCTTGACGTGCTGGAACTCGATCACGTTCCACAGCTGTCCGTCGATGCTGAGGACGACGCCGTTCTTGATGTCTGCGGTGGATGCCATGCGATGAGGTTCCGTTCGTGTGGAAAGCTGCGGGCAGATCACGGCCCAGCGTCCGATTCTACGGGATGCCGCGGCGGCGCCGTCGAGGTCAGCCGTCGGCCTGTCCGGTGATCGTGTCGATCAGCCGGCCGACGGCGGTGACGTAACCCATGACGCCCTCGCCGAACACGTGCACGATCGCGACGTCGTGAACGTACGAATGGTGCCGGAACTCCTCGCGTTCGTAGACGTTGCTGATGTGCACTTCGGCGACGGGAAGGCTCACACCCGAGAGCGCGTCGCGCAGCACGACGGAGGTGTGCGTGAGCCCGCCCGGATTGATCACGATTCCGGCGCACGTCTCACGCGCGGCGTGGATCGCGTCCAGGAGCACGCCCTCGTGGTTGCTCTGGATCGCGTCGACCTCGAAGCCGCGCGCGGCGGCGGCATCCCGCACGAGCCGTTCGACGTCCGCGAGCGTCGACGTGCCGTAGACGCCCGGTTCGCGAGTCCCGAGCAGGTTGAGATTCGGGCCGTTGACGAGCAGAAGGCGGCGCGGGGCTGTCACGCCTCCACCCTAGGGCCGGGCACCGAGCACCATCGCCGTGATGCGCACGAATGCGGAGATGCGCACGATTGCGGATGCCGCGGGCACGAGACCTCAGTCATCGTGCACATGTCCGTCATCGTGCGCGCGGGCGCCGGGGCCCGAAACGGTCGGATCAGCCGGCGACTTCCTCGTACGCCGCGAACAGCAGCGATTCGTCGGGGGCCTGCAACACGGTCGGGCGCGCGATGTCGTCGAGGACGATGAAGCGCAGCATCCCGCCGCGGCTCTTCTTGTCGCGCTGCATCGTCGCCAGCAGCTGGGGCCATGCTCCCGTCCGGTAGGTGGTCGGCAGGCCGAGCAGCTCCAGCACGTCGCGGTGACGCTGCGCGGCGGCATCCGGCAGGCGGCCGGCGAGACGCGAGAGCTCGGCGGCGTACATCATGCCCACCGAGATCGCCGCCCCGTGGCGCCAGCGATAGCGCTCGGCATGCTCGATCGCGTGCCCGAGCGTGTGCCCGTAGTTGAGCACCTCGCGCAGGCCCCCCTCCCGGAAGTCCTCGCCCACGACGTGCGCCTTCATGGAGATCGCGAGCTCGATGCAGCGGCGGAAGGCGTCGGTCGACGGATCGACGGCGGCTCCATGGTCGGCTTCGATCAGATCGAGGATCTCGGGGTACCAGATGAAGCCGGCCTTCACGACCTCGGCGAAGCCCGCGACGGCTTCGTTCGACGAGAGGGTCGCGAGCAGGTCGAGATCGCACACGACCGCCCTCGGGGCCCAGAAGGCACCGACGAGGTTCTTGCCCTCCGCCGTGTTGATCCCCGTCTTGCCGCCGACCGCGGCGTCCACCATGCCGAGGACGGTCGTGGGCACCTGCACGATCTGCACGCCGCGCAGCCACGTGGCTGCGACGAACCCGGCGAGATCCGTGACGGCTCCGCCGCCGAAGCCGATCACGGCGTCCGTGCGGGTGAAGTCGGCTTTGCCCATCACCTGCCAGCAGAACGCGGCGACTTCCACGCGCTTACCTGCTTCGGCATCCGGGATCTCGGCCAGGAGCACGTCGCGGGTGCCGTCCGCCATGAGGCGCTCGCGCAGTTCAGCTGCGGTCGTCGCGAGCGTGGGCGGGTGCACCACGAGGACCTTCCGCACCGTCGGCGCGAGCGACTCGCCGACGCGGTCGAGGATGCCGCGCCCCACCGCGATCTCGTAACCGCCGTCGCCGGGGACGTGGATGCTGGTGGTCGGGCTCATACGGTCTCCTGGGGTTTCTGCGTCGCCCAGGCGACGATGTCGGCGACGACCGCCGCGAGCGGGCCGGTCGAGGTGTCGAACGTGATGTCGGCCACGTCGTTGTACAGATCCCGGCGCTCGGCGAAGATGCGCTTCCACCTCGCCACGGGATCGCCGTCGGCCAGCAGCGGGCGGTCGGCGCCGTGGATGCGCGCGGCGACGATGTTCGGCGAGACCGTCAGGAAGACGACGCGGTGGTCCTTCAGACGCGCGCGCGTGTCGGCATCGAGGACGGCGCCGCCGCCGAGGGCCACGACTCCCCCGCGCGCGAGCCCCTCGATGACCGCTTCCCGCTCGAGCTCACGGAAGCGCGCCTCTCCGGACTGTGCGAACAGCTCAGGAATCGGACCGTGATCGCGGATCACGATCTTGTCGGTGTCGGCGAACGGCACTCCGAGTTCGCGTGCGACGCGACGGCCGATGCTCGTCTTGCCGGCACCCATCGGTCCGATCAGGACGATCGCACTCGTGGGCTCTGCGACGGCATTCGGGGCGACGGCATCCGGCGCGTCAGCGGACGACATCGCGGTCGACGAGCGCGGGGTCACTGGCAGCGGTGGTCCGCAGCGTCTCGGGGAGGGCGGCGAGATACCCCGCGAGGTTGCGCCGGGTCTCGGTGACGCTGTCGCCGCCGAACTTCTCCAGCACGACCTCGGCCAGCACGATCGCCGTCATGGCCTCCGCGACCACCCCTGCCGCCGGCACCGCGCACACGTCGGAGCGCTGGTGATGCGCGGACGCGGTCTCGCCGGTCGACACGTCGATCGTCCGCAGCGCGTGCGGCACGGTCGCGATCGGCTTCATTCCGGCGCGGACCCGCAGCACGGTCCCGGTCGACATGCCGCCCTCGGTGCCCCCCGCCCGGTCGCTCGAACGCGTGATGCCGTCCTCGGTGACGAAAAGCTCGTCGTGAGCGGCGGATCCGCGGCGGCGTGTCGTCTCGAACCCGTCGCCGACCTCGACGCCCTTGATCGCCTGGATGCTCATGAGCGCCTGCGCGAGCTTGGCGTCGAGGCGCCGGTCCCAGTGCACGTGCGAGCCGAGGCCCGGCGGCAGACCGTAGGCGAGCACCTCGACGATGCCGCCCAGGGTGTCGCCGTCCTTGCGTGCCGCATCGACCTCGGCGACCATCCGCTCCGACGTCTCGGCGTCGAAGCACCGCAGCGGATCCGCGTCGAGCGCGTCGACGTCGTCGGGCATCGGAAGTGCCGCGTCGTCCGGTACCCGCACCGGCCCGATCGAGAGGGTGTGGCTGACCAGACGGATGCCGAGCTCGGCGAGGAACGCGCGTGCCACGGCACCGAGCGCGACGCGTGCGGCCGTCTCGCGCGCGCTCGCGCGCTCGAGGATCGGACGCGCCTCGTCGAACCCGTACTTCTGCATGCCGACGAGATCGGCGTGACCGGGGCGCGGCCGCGTCAGGGCCGCCCCGCGGCCGCGGGACTTCTCGGTCAGCTCGACCGGCTCGGGGCTCATGACCTCGACCCATTTCGGCCACTCCGTGTTGCCGATGCGCAGCGCGATCGGGCTTCCGAGGCTCGAGCCGTGCACGACGCCCGACGAGATCGAGAGCTCGTCCTCCTCGAACTTCATGCGGGAGCCTCGGCCGTAGCCGAGCTTGCGGCGGGCGAGGTCAGCCTGGATGGCGGCGCGCGACACGGGGACGCCGGCAGGCAGACCCTCCATGATGGCGACGAGTTCGGGGCCGTGCGATTCGCCGGCCGTGAGCACGCGGAGCATTGTCCTAGTCTCCCATGACCGCCGAGGTCTCACTCTCCCGTGACGGTCGCCCGCATGGCACTGAGCACCGCGGCCTCGTCTTCGAGCGGCGCCTCCGCGTCACCGGCGACGAACACGCGCACCTGCAGCAGGGCCTGGTGCAGCAGCATCCCGAGTCCGGAGCTCGACGGCAGTCCCGCCCGACCCCACGCGGCCGAGAGCACGGTGGGCCAGTGGCCGTACACGACGTCCATGAGGGGCCCGCCGGCAGCGGCGAGGGCGTCGGCCGCCGTACCGTCGATGGGCGCGTCTCCCGGGAGGGTCGCGATCGTGACGTCGACCGGGGCGAATCCGTGCGCGAACGGGGCGGCGGTGACCGAGACGCCCAGCGTCCGCCCGAGCTCGGAGAGCGGCTCCACGGCCTCGAGTCGACGTGCGACGATCTCGACACGGCGGGCACCGAGCTCGGCCAGGGCGACGAGCGCCGACGTGGCCGTGGCGCCCGCGCCGACGATGCGTGCGTCATCGACGGTGTCGACCCCCTGTTCACCCATCGCGCGGACGATGCCCCCGACGTCGGTGTTGTAGCCCCGGTGCCCCGCCTCGTCGAGCAGCAGGGTGTTCACGGCGCCCGTGAGCTCGGCCCGGCGGTCGCGCGTCGCCGCGGCGGCGAACGCGACACCCTTGAGCGGCATCGTGAGCGACAGTCCCCGCCACCCGGCGTCCAGCGAGGAGAGCTCCGCGGCGAAGGACTCCGCCGCCACACGGCGACGCCCGTACGTCCACTCCAGCCCGAGTACCCGGTAGGCGGCGGCGTGCAGCTGCGGCGAGCGGCTGTGCGCGACAGGGTCGCCCCACACTTCGAGTCGCGAGCGCTCGGGCGTCAGCATCCCGCGTCGGGGTTGTCGGCGCACCATGCGATCCACTGCTCCGTCGCGCGGCTGTGGTCGGCCAGGTTGTTCGTGAACACCGTCTCCCCCGTGTTGAGGTTCACGGTCACGAAGTACAGCCAGTCGCCGTCCGCCGGATTCATCGCCGCATCGATCGCGGTGTCGCCGGGGTTCGCGATCGGCCCGATCGGCAGTCCCGTCACGACGTACGTGTTCCAGGGATTGTCGTCGTACTGCGCTTCCGCCGAGGTGCTGACCGTGCCGTCGGCCTCGTTGAAGCCGTACTGCGCCGTGGAGTCCATCTGCAGCAGCCCGAAGGTCTCCTGGTTGCCGGGGTCGAGGCGGTTCTCGATCACACGCGAGACCTTGTAGAAGTCCTGCTCGAACCGCGCTTCCTTCTCGATGATCGAGGCGAGCGTGAGGACGCGCTGGCGCTCCTCGACCGGCACCCCCGCATTGTCGAGCGACTGGATCGTGCGGTTGACGAGCGTCGCGATCACGTCCGTCGCCGTGACGCCGGGGTCGAACGTGTAGGTCGCCGGGAAGAGCCAGCCTTCGAGCGGCTGGCCACCTGCGGCCACGATCGCCGGGTCGACCGGGACGCCGTACACCGCCGGGTCCGCCACCGCGGCCTGGAACTCCTCGAGCGGGATGCCCGTGCCCTCCGCCAGGAGCGGCAGGGACTGCTCGACCGTGAGGCCCTCGCGCAGCTGTGCGCTGTTCTCCAGCTTGTTCGCGGGGTCCAGCAGCGCGGCGAGCGCCGCTTCGGAGGTCATCTGCTTCTGCAACTGGAAGACGCCGGGCACGAACGGGGGGTTCTGAGCGGTGTCGATCAGGTAGTCGTAGAAGGCCTCCGGCGTCTTCGTCACGCCGGCGGCATACAGGCTCTCCGAGATCGGCGCGCCGGTGTCGCCCGGCGAGATCGTGACGAAGGCCTCGCCGTTGGCCATACCCGCCTCGTAGTCCTTCGGCTCCTCCCAGCCCATGAACTCGCGGATGCGGTCCTCGTAGGTGGTCCATACGTAGAGGGTGCCCACGGCGACACCGCCGAGGAGCAGCAGCACGACTCCGAGCGCGATCCATCCCGCGGTGCGGCGCTTGCGCTTGTTCTTCTGCGGGGGCACTTCGCCCAGGCGGTCGGTCGTGTGCTCGCCGGAGAACAGATCCTCCAGGGTCGCGGTCGCCACCGGGCGCGGGGACGGCGCGTCGGCGCCCCGGCTGTACGAGGGGGTCGCGGGGGCACCGGCCCCGATGAAGGGCCACTCCTCTTCGGAGGTCGACACGGGGCTTGAGCGTGAGGTCGCCGGGCGTGCGGCCGAGGCGGCGGCCGTCGCGGGAGCGGATGCCGAAGCGGCGACGGGGATCGCGGGTGCGGCCGGGTCGACCGACGGCGCAGTCGCCGCGCCACCCTGGCGCGATGCGGCTTCGCGGGCTTCGCGCCGGGAGAGCGGCGCGGTCTGATTCGATCCCGTTCCGTTCGAGACGTCCTCGGGGGCCGGGCGCTCCGACCCCGACGGGATCGGCGCCGCAACGGGGCGGGGGGCTGTGTTCTCGGCCGTTCCGCGGGAGCCTTCGCCCGTCGAACGTCGATCGCGCGGATCCGGGAGCTTGCCGAACAGATCCGCGAACGGATCGTCGAACGGCGACGTGGGGTCGGGCATGTCAGGCGGGCTCCTGGGCCGGGGGAACGGGTGAACCGGCGGGCCGTCCGGTGCTCTTCTCGACATCGAGGGCTTGCTGGAGCAGAACGACGGCCGCGACCTGGTCAACAATGCTACGAGAAGAACGCTGTGATCTGCCCGAATCGCGCAGAACCGCGTGCGCCGACACCGTGCTCAGGCGTTCGTCGACGAGGCGCACGGGCACAGCGGATGCCGTGGCCAGGGCGGCCGCGAACGCGCGGGCATCCGTCGTCGAGGCGGTGTCCTCGCCGCGCATGTTCAAGGGCAGACCGACCAGGATCTCGCGCGCGTCGTACTCCCCCGCGAGGGCGATGAGGCGGCCGATCGACGCGTCGTCGCGCGGCACGGTCTCGACCGGGGTCGCGAGGAGCCCGTCGGGATCGCAACGGGCGACGCCGATGCGCGCACGCCCCACATCCACTCCGAGGCGGACGCCTCGCCGGAAGCCGGTCACCGCGCGCCGAGCGCATCCTTCACGGCGCTGAGCGCGGCGGGCATGGCTGCGGCGTCCGTGCCGCCGCCCTGGGCGACGTCATCGCGGCCACCACCGCCACCGCCGAGCGCCGTCGCGGCGGCCTTGGCGAGGACTCCTGCCCGCGCGCCGGCGCTGCGTGCCGCATCGTTCGTCGCGACGATCACGACGGGTCGGCCGCCGACCTCGGCGCCGATCGCGACGACCGCGGCATCCGACCCCAGCCGGTCGCGCACCCCGAGGGCGAGCGAGCGGACGTCATCGGCGGAGGAGGCAGACCCGATCGATTCGGCGACCACGCGGTGCGGTCCCACCGTGACCGCGTTCGCGGCCAGCGCGGGGATCCGGTCGGTGAGCGCCCGCGCCTCGAAGGCGGCGATCTTCTTCTCGGCGGCCTTCAGACTCGCCGCGAGGTCGGCGACCCGGGCGGGCAGCTGGTCGCGGGGCGTCTTGAGGGCCGCCGTGAGCTGCGAGACGATCGCGCGCTCCGCCGCGAGCTCGCGGAAGGCGTCGAGTCCGACGAGGGCCTCGACGCGGCGGTTGGAGGCGCCGACCGAGGATTCGCCGACGAGGTTCACGAGTCCGATCTCGGCGCTCGAGGACACGTGGGTGCCGGCGCAGAGCTCGCGCGACCACGATCCGCCGATGTCGACCATCCGCACGGTGTCGCCGTACTTCTCACCGAAGAGGGCCATCGCCCCGAGGGACTTCGCCTCGTCGAGCGAGAGGACCCGCGTCGTGACCTCGAGGTTGTCGCGCACCGCGTTGTTCGCGATCTCCTCGATCTCGGTGCGGGTTTCGGGCGATAGTGCCTGGCCCCACGTGAAGTCGAGGCGCATGTAACCGGCCCGGTTCAGCGAGCCGGCCTGCGTCGCGCTCTTGCCGAGCGTGTCGCGCAGCGCCGCGTGCACGAGGTGGGTCGCGGAGTGCGCCTGGCGTGCGGCGCGCCGGTTCACGGCATCCACGACGGACGTCGCCGGCTGACCGACGCCCACTTCTCCCGAGGTCACCTCGACCGTGTGGCTGATCAGGCCGGGAACGGGCTTCTGCACGTCGAGGACGTCGAGTTCGTAGCCGGGGCCGACGATGATGCCCTTGTCGGCGACCTGTCCTCCGGACTCGGCGTACAGGGCGGTGTCGGCGAGGATCACCTCGGCGATCTGGCCGGTCGTCGCGCGGTCGACCGACACGCCGTCCACGAGCAGGCCGAGCACGCTCGACTCGGTCTCGAGGTCGGTGTACCCGGTGAAGACCGTTTCGCCGCGGGCACGGAAGTCGCGGTAGACGCTCGTGTCGGCCAGGGCGCGCTTGCGCGAGCGGGCGTCCTCCTTCGCGCGGGTCCGCTGCTCGAGCATGAGCGTGTCGAACGCGGCACGGTCGACTGTGAGGCCGGCCTCCTCGGCGATCTCGAGGGTCAGGTCGATCGGGAAGCCGTACGTGTCGTGGAGCAGGAACGCCTCGGCGCCCGGGATCGTCGTTCCGCCGGACTTCTTCGTCTGCGCGACCGAGAGGTCGAGCGTGGTCGTGCCCGCGGCGAGCGTGCGCAGGAACGTCTCCTCCTCGGCGAACGCGTACGCCGACAGGCGCGGGTACTCGGTCTCGAGCTCGGGGTACACGGCCTTCATCGCGTCGCGGGACGCCGCGAACAGCTCGGGGAACGTGGGACCGTCGACACCCAGCAGTCGCATCGAGCGGATGCCGCGCCGCATGAGCCGGCGGAGGATGTAGCCGCGCCCCTCGTTCGACGGCGTGACGCCGTCCGAGAGGAGCATGAGCGAAGAGCGCACGTGGTCGGCGATGATGCGCATGCGGACGTCGTCGGCGTGATCGGCGCCGTACCGCCGTCCGCTGAGCTGAGAGGCGAGGTCGAGGACGGGACGGACCTGGTCGGTCTCGTACATGTTCTGCACGCCCTGCTTGATGAACGCGATGCGCTCGAGGCCCATGCCGGTGTCGATGTTCTTCTGCGGCAGTTCTCCGACGATGCGGAAGTCGTACTTCGAGGTGACGTCGTCGATCGCGTACTGCATGAACACGAGGTTCCAGATCTCGACGTAGCGGTCGTCGTCGGTCGCGGGACCGCCGTCGACGCCGTACGCGGGTCCCTGGTCGAAGAAGATCTCGGAGCAGGGGCCCGCCGGCCCGGGAAGCCCGGTACTCCAGTAATTCGTGTCCTTGTCGAGCCGTTGGATGCGCTCTTCGGGCAGGCCGGCGATCTTCCGCCAGAGGTCGAACGCCTCGTCGTCCTCCTTGTAGACCGTGACCCAGAGGTCCTTCGGGTCGAACCCGAGTCCGCCGTCCGCTTCCGACGTGGTCAGCAGCTCCCACGCGTACGTGATCGCGCCTTCCTTGAAGTAGTCGCCGAACGACCAGTTGCCGAGCATCTGGAAGAACGTGCCGTGCCGGGGCGTCTTGCCGACCTCTTCGATGTCGTTCGTGCGGATGCACTTCTGCACGTCGGCCGCGCGCGGGTACGGCGCAGGCACATCGCCGCTCAGGTACGGGATGAAGGGGACCATGCCGGCGACCGTGAACAGGAGCGCGGGGTCGTCCGTGACGAGCGAGGCCGACGGGACGATGGTGTGGTCGCGCTTCTCGAAGTAGCGCAGGAAGCGGTCGGCCAGTTCGGCGGTCTGCATGGGAGTCCTCGAAAAAGGACGGTGTCCCGCAGGACACCGCCGGACGGATGGGTCAGTCGGTGAGCTTCCGGGCGGTGGAGGTCGCCGCGTCGGCGGCGGTCTCCAGCGCGTCTGCGGCGGTGCTGCGGGCCGCGTCGACGGCCTCGCCCGCCGCGGACTTCGCCGAGTCGACGAGCCCCGACATCCGTGCCTCCTGCTCGCGGTACGCGTCGCCGATCCGGTCGGTGAACTCCGTGATGCGCGCGTCGACGTCGGCGAGCACCTCATGCCCGCGCGGGTCCTTGTTCATCAGGTGTGCGGCCACGAAACCGCCGATCACGCCGAGCAGGAACCACAGAAGGCTCTTCATCTCACCACTTCCTCTGCCGCGGGGGCGCGGCATCCCTTCATCGTAGCCGCGAACGCGAAAGGGCGCCGGGGTGACCCCGGCGCCCTTTTCGGTGGATCTCGATCAGCGAGCGGCGTAGTACTCGACGACGAGCTGCACATCACCGGTCACGGGGACCTCGGCGCGCTTCGGGCGGCGCACCAGCTTCGCCTGCAGCGTGGAGAGGTCGACCTCGAGATAGCCCGGAACCGGGGGCAGGACCTCGGCGTGACCGCCGGCGGCCGCGACCTGGAAGGGCTCGGTGCCCTGGCTCTTGGTCTTGACGTGGATGAGCTGACCCGGCTTCACGCGGAACGACGGGCGGTCGACGGTCTGGCCGTCGACGAGGATGTGGCGGTGCACGACGAGCTGGCGGGCCTGCGCCGTGGTGCGGGCGAAACCGGCGCGGAGCACGAGCGCGTCCAGACGCATCTCGAGGAGCTCGACCAGGTTCTCACCGGTCAGACCCTGGGTGCGACGGGCCTCGTTGAACGTGTTGCGCATCTGCTTCTCGCGGATGCCGTACTGCTCGCGCAGACGCTGCTTCTCACGCAGACGGACGGCGTAGTCGCTGTCCTGCTTGCGCTTGGTGCGGCCGTGCTCACCCGGAGCGTACGGACGCTTCTCGAGGTACTTGGCGGCCTTGGGCGTCAGCGGGATGCCGAGCGCGCGGGAGAGACGGACCTTGCGGCGGTCCTGGGACTTCGTGGGCACGGATGTGTCCTTCCAAACGACATGGCCGCGTCTCTCGCGGCTCATGGACGTATCTCCCGCCCGGCCCTCGAGGCGCGCACGTCGGGGTGCACCTGAGGTGTGATGGGGGAAGGAGATACCCGAAAACGATGTTTCGAGCCGGTCAAGCTTAGCAGATCGGCCGCTCGGTCTTCGGCCAGGCCGACGATCGCCTGATCGTGGTCAACGCCCGAGGATGCGGCGGATCTTCTCCAGGCGCGCCTGGACGTCCCGCTCCTGACCGTGGTTCGTCGGCTCGTAGTAGCGCTTCGCAGCCAGCTCGTCGGGCAGGTACTGCTGCGCGACGACGCCGACCTCTGCGTCGTGAGGGTAGCGGTAGCCCTTGCCGTGCCCCAGACGCTTGGCTCCCGGGTAGTGGGCGTCGCGCAGGGGTGGGGGCACGCGTCCGAATCCGCCGGCGCGCACGTCGGCGATCGCCTTGTCGATCGCCACGTAGGCCGCGTTGGACTTCGCGGTCGTCGCGAGGTAGACGGTCGCCTCAGCGAGCGGGATGCGCCCCTCCGGCATCCCGATGAAGGCGACCGCGTCGGCGGCGGCGACCGCGATCAGGAGTGCCTGCGGGTCGGCGAGACCGATGTCCTCCGAGGCCGAGATCACCAGGCGCCGCGCGATGAAGCGCGGATCCTCCCCCGCCTCGATCATCCTCGCCAGATAGTGCAGCGCCGCGTCCACGTCGGAACCGCGGATCGACTTGATGAAGGCGCTGATGACGTCGTAGTGCTCGTCGCCCTGGCGGTCGTAGCGCAGCAGGGCGCGGTCGACGGCGTTCGCGACATGCTCTGCCGTGATGACGGGCGCAGGATCGGATGCCGTGTCCTCGTCGTCGTCCACGGCCGTCGTGGTGGTGGGCTCGGCGAGGGATGCCGCAGCCTCGAGCGCGGTGAGGGCTCGTCGCGCGTCACCCGACGCCAGCCGCACGAGGGCGTCCCGCGCCTCGGGCAGCAGCGCGACCGCACCCGCGAGCCCGCGGGGATCCGTGAGCGCCCGGTCGAGCAGCATCCCGAGGTCGTCGTCGGTGAGCGGCTGCAGGGTGAGCAGCAGGGAGCGCGAGAGCAGCGGCGAGATCACCGAGAACGAGGGATTCTCCGTCGTGGCCGCGATCAGCACCACCCACCCGTTCTCGACGCCGGGAAGCAGCGCGTCCTGCTGGGCTTTCGTGAAGCGGTGGATCTCGTCGAGGAACAGAATGGTGGACTGCCCGTAGAGGTCGCGCTGCGTGAGCGCCTCCTGCATGACCTCGCGCACGTCCTTCACTCCTGCCGTGACGGCCGAGAGCTCCACGAAGCGTCGGCCGGAGGACCGAGCGATCGCCTGTGCGAGCGTCGTCTTGCCCGTTCCGGGCGGACCCCACAGGATCACGGAGGACGCGGCGCCGGTCGAGACGTCGGGACGCGCGAGCAGCACGAGGGGTGAGCCGGGACGCAGCAGATGCGACTGCCCCGCGACCTCATCCAGTGACGTGGGGCGCATCCGCACGGCGAGCGGGGTCTGCCCCTGGAAGAGCGCGGCGGAGGTCACCGCTCCAGGCTAACCGCCGCGTCCGACGCGGTGCGCGGAGGTGGGTTTGGAGGCGATCCCGCCCGGACCGTAGGATCATCCCGCCCGGGGACCCCCGGGAGCAAAGGAGGTCCCGTGGCCACGGGTGGCAGGCAGCGCGACACGCGCGCAGAGCGCGAGCGCATTCGCGTCTACCAGGCACGGCAGGCGTTCCACGACGGACAGGCCCGGCGCCGCACCCGCGACAACCTGGTCGCCGGGATCGGCGGAGGCCTGCTGATCCTCGCGATCATCGCGGGTCAGACCGCCTACTTCACGGTCGGGCCGGGCGCCCCGGAGCCGGCACCGTCGACGCCCGCGCCGACGTCCACACCGGAGCCCGACACGACTCCTGAGCCCAGCGGCACACCCACGGCGACGCCCGACCCCACGGACTCGTCCGCCCCCGCACCCACGCCGACTCCCTGAGGTCACATCCGCAGGCACCGTGGTCGTGGCACCCTCTGGCGAGGGCGTGGCCCGTACTAGGCTGAAGCCGTCCATCCCCCACAGGCGGCGATCGCCGCGATGAGGTGCATCTCCGTGACTGCTGCAGCAGAGTCCACTCCCGAATCGACCACCGAACCGACCGCGGCGGCGGCGCCGGAGGAGGCTCGTTCCGAAGACGCGGGTCTCGACGTCGAGGCCGTGTCGACAGGCGACGACGAGGCCCAGGCCGCGCCGGCGGCTTCAGAGGGCGCCGACGTCCCTCCCGCGGCCGAAGACCCTGCTCCCGCGGCCGGAGAGCCCGCCCCGGTGAGCGAAGAGGCCGCTCCCGTAGCCGAAGACACCGCTCCCGCGGCCGAGGACACCGCTCCCGCGGCCGAGGACACCGCTCCCGCGGCCGAGGAGCCCGCCCCCACTCCCCCGGTCCCGTCGCCCGCGGCGCGCAAGGTGCCCGCTCCGGTTCCGCACGTGCCGGGTCCGCGTCCCGCTCCGGCGGCGTCCGCGACGGCGGTGAGCGACACCGAGCCCTGGGGCCGCGTCGACGACGACGGAACCGTGTCCGTCCGCGAGGCCGACGGCTGGCGTGTCGTCGGGCAGTATCCGGACGGCACGCCGGAGGAGGCGCTTTCGTACTATCAGCGCAAGTTCTCCGACCTCGCCGGCGAGGTGAGCCTGCTCGAAGTGCGACACCGCAACGGCGGTGCGCCGGCGGCCGATCTCCGGGCGACCGCGCAGACCCTGATGGGCAAGCTCCAGGGCGCGGCCGCGGTCGGCAACCTCGCCGCGCTGGAGGCCCGCGTGCAGGCACTGACGGGCGAGCTCGCCGAGGCGTCGGCCACCGAGGCGGCCGCGTCGCGTCAGGCGGTCGAGGATGCGGTGCGCGCGCGCACCGAACTCGTCGAGAAGGCCGAGGCCCTCGCGGCGCGCGACCCGCGCACCGTGCAGTGGAAGCAGGCGTCGGCCGAGCTCGCGTCCCTGTTCGACCAGTGGCAGTCGCAGCAGCAGAACGGACCCCGGCTTCCCAAGTCGACCGGCCAGCAGCTGTGGAAGAGGTTCCGCGACGCGCGTGCGACCGTCGACAAGCACCGCCGCGAGTTCTACGCCGAGCTCGACGAGGCGCACAAGGCGGTCCGCGACCAGAAGTCGCGACTCGTGGAGCGCGCCGAGGCGCTCGCGCCCAAGGGCGAGGACGGCATCGCCGCCTACCGCGAGCTGCTCGATCAGTGGAAGACCGCCGGCCGCGCCGGCAAGAAGGCAGACGACGCGCTCTGGGCGCGCTTCAAGGCCGCCGGTGACGCGCTGTACGGCGCGCGTGGCGAGCGCGAGGCCGCTGATGCCGAGGCGTCCCGCGAGAAGATCGAGGCGAAGCGCGCTCTTCTCGTCGAAGCCCGCACGATCGCGGACGAGCCGGATCTGGCGAAGGCGCGCAGCGCCCTCACCGCGATCCAGCGGCAGTGGGACGACATCGGACGCATCTTCCCGCGCGACAAGGAGCGGGTGCTCGACGACGATCTGCGGAAGATCGAATCGGCGCTTCGCACGCGGGAAGAGACCGACTGGAAGCGCAACAACCCGGAGACGAAGGCGCGCGCCAACGACATGACGCGCCAGCTCACCGAGGCGATCCAGAAGCTCGAGGACGAACTCGCTGCGGCGAAGAAGTCGGGCGACAAGGCCGCGATCGCGAAGGCGACCGAGGCCCTGGACGCCCGTCGCGCCTGGCTCACCGCCCTCGGCGGCTGACCGCTCGAGGTCCGCTCAGGATGTCGGATTTCCGCTACTCCGTCGTGATCCCCACCGTCGGTCAGCGGGAGCTCGCCCTTCAGGCGGTGGAGAGCGCGTGGGCCCAGACCGAGCCGCCTGCAGAGGTGATCGTCGTCGTCGACGGTGATGTGGACGGCACGGCGGATGCTGTTCGCATGGCGTACCCGCGCAGTCGTGTGATCGTCAACCTCGAGAACAAGGGACAGGCGGCGTCCCGCAGCATCGGAGTCGAACATGCGACCGCGCCGTGGGTCGGATTCCTCGATCACGACGATCTCTGGCACAGCCGCAAGCAGGAGCGGATCGCCGACTACGTGGCGACCCATCCCGCGTGTCAGGCGGTTCGCTGCGAGTTCTGGATGTTCCGGACACCCGACGTCTCCACCACCGGTCTGTTCGGTCTGGTGCCGGAGCTGGTGGGAAGCGACCGGCTCGCACTGGAAGAGGAGGCGACGCACGCCCGGCCGCTGAACGACCTGAGCTACCTTGATATCGAGGGCGACAGCCTGCGTCTGATGCTCGAACGCAACCGGGGGACGACGACAGGCACGGTGATCCGCCGGGATCTCCTCGACCGCATTCCGCGTGTGCCGGACGGGACGACGCACGGGGAGGACTGGCTGATGTTCACGCACGTCGCCGCCGAAACCGAGTGGCATCTTGTGCGCGAACGACTCGCCTTCGTGCGACTCCACGAGGGGCAGGCGACGCGAGCGCCGACAGAGCGGGCGGCTTCCGATCTCGTCGCGGTGCTCTCCGAGATGTGGGACCTCTATGGGGACCGGCCGGGGGTCGACCTGCGTGACTACCGCTCCGAGTATGGGCGACTCGCGCAGGCATGGGTCTGGGATCTCCTCAGGCACGGCCGGGTGCGCAGCGCCATCAGGACGAATCGCGCCTTCAGTCGTCTGCTTCCGGCGCGGCGCGACCGACTGATGACGGTCGTTCCCCCTCAGGTGACGTGGCGACTGGAAGCATTGCGTCGCGGCGGAACCCGTCGCGACGCGGGGTAATCCACAGTCCTGCCGGAGTATGCCGCGATCAGCTGCGGCAATGGGGCACACTGCCGTCATGGGTTCACCGTTCCTGTTCTTCGCCGGCGAGAGGCTCTCACGCGCGGAGCTGTCGGCCGCGCGGCTGGACGGCCACGTCGTCGAGCTCGGCGACGCCTACATCCCCGCCGATGCGGTGGAGACGCGCGAACTGCGGGCCGGATCTCTGCGGGAGCTGCTGGGTGACACGCTCGCGGCGACGCACCTGAGCGCCGCGTGGGTCCACGGCGCCCTCCCCGATCCACCCGCGCGGCACACCGTCCAGCGCGCGGTCGCACGACGCCTGCATCAGGTGATCGACCGGCGCTTGCTGTACCGGGACCTGCGCGTCGACCCCGACGACCTCCAACTCGTCGGCGGTGTGCAGGTGACTGATCCGGTTCGCACTCTGGCGGATCTCGCCCGCGTGGACGATGAGCCGCACCGCGGCGCGACGCGACTTCTGGCGGATGCCGTTCCGGGGCTGCCCGAAAGGGCTGTGGTCTGGCTGGAGGGACAGGGCTCGCTGCCGAACAAGCGCGCGGCGATCGACACCCTCCGGGCGTTTCGAGCCGCGCCCAGGTCAGGGTTCCCGGACGGGCTGCGCGCAGATCCGCTCAGGAGGACGTGACGCGGTACACGTCGTAGACCGCGTCGATGCGACGGACCGCGTTGAGCACGCGCTCGAGGTGGACGATGTCCCCCATCTCGAAGACGAATCGGCTGAGCGCCAGCCGGTCGTTGGTCGTGGAGACCGTCGCGGAGAGGATGTTGACGTGGTGCTCGCTCAGCACCCGGGTGACATCGCTCAGGAGACCGGACCGATCGAGCGCCTCGATCTGGATCTGAACGAGGAACACGCTCTTCGTGGTGGGCGCCCACTCCACTTCGATCAGGCGTTCGGGGTCTTCCATGAGCGCCTTCACGTTCGTGCAGTCCGCGCGGTGGACCGACACGCCGCTCCCCCGCGTCACGAAGCCCACGACCTGATCGCCCGGGACGGGGGTGCAGCACTTCGCGAGCTTGACCAGGATGTCGGGAGCTCCGCGCACGAGGACGCCGGAGTCGCCGCCCCGCGGCTGACGGGAGCGTCCGACCTGCGGGATGTCGATCGGGCCCGTCGAGGTGTCGCTCGCGCTCACGAGCGCGGTGACCTTCTCGATCACCGACTGCGTGGACACGTGGCCCTCGCCCACCGCGGCGTAGAGCGCCGACACGTCCTCGTAGCGCAGCTGCTGGGCGACCTCGGTGAACGAGTCCTGGTTCATCAGGCGCTGCAGCGGCAGGTTCTGCCGACGCATCGCCCGGGCGATCGCCTCCTTGCCCTGCTCGATCGCCTCCTCGCGACGTTCCTTCGTGAACCAGCCGCGGATCTTGCTGCGCGCCCGGGTGCTCTTGACGAAGCTGAGCCAGTCCTGGCTGGGACCGGCGTCCGGATTCTTCGACGTGAAGACCTCGACGACGTCGCCGCTCTGCAGCTCGGATTCCAGCGGCACGAGGCGACCGTTGACCTTCGCGCCCATCGTGCGGTGGCCGACCTCCGTGTGCACCGCGTAGGCGAAATCGACGGGCGTCGCACCGGTCGGAAGCCCGATCACGCGACCCTTCGGCGTGAAGACGTAGACCTCCTTCGCCCCGATCTCGAAGCGCAGCGAATCCAGGAACTCGCCGGGGTCCGCGGTCTCGGCCTGCCAGTCCGAGATGTGCGCGAGCCAGGCCATGTCGGCATCCACCGACTTGGCGTCCGACTTGCCGCCGGCCATCCGCTCCTTGTACTTCCAGTGCGCGGCGACACCGTACTCCGCCTGCTGGTGCATCTCGTTCGTGCGGATCTGGATCTCGACGGTCCGTCCGCCGGGCCCGATCACCGTCGTGTGCAACGACTGGTAGAGATTGAACTTGGGCGTCGCGATGTAGTCCTTGAACCGACCCGGAAGCGGCGTCCAGCGGGCGTGGATCGCGCCGAGCACCGCGTAGCAGTCGCGCACGCTGCCCACGAGGATGCGGATGCCGATCAGGTCGTAGATGTCGTCGAACTCGCGACCGCGCACGACCATCTTCTGGTAGACGGAGTACAGCTGCTTCGGACGGCCCATCACGCGGCCGCGGATGCGCAGTTCGCGCAGGTCCCCGTCCACGGCGTCGATCACGTTGTGCACGTACTGCTCGCGCTGCGGGGTGCGCTGCTTCACGAGACTTTCGATCTCGGCGTACAGCTTGGGGTGCAGCACTGCGAACGACAGGTCCTCGAGTTCGGACTTGATCGTCTGGATGCCGAGCCGGTGCGCGAGGGGGGCGTAGATCTCGAGGGTCTCGGTGGCCTTCTTCCGCGCCTTCTCAGGCGGGACGAACCCCCACGTCCGGGCGTTGTGCAGACGGTCGGCCAGCTTGATGAGCAGGACGCGGATGTCGCGTGACATCGCGACGATCATCTTGCGGACGGTCTCGGCCTGCGCGCTCTCGCCGTACTTGACCTTGTCGAGCTTCGTGACGCCGTCCACGAGCATGGCGACCTCGTCGCCGAACTCTGCCTGGAGTGTCTCGAGCGCGTAGCCGGTGTCCTCGACGGTGTCGTGCAGAAGAGCCGCCGCGATCGCCTTCGGTCCGAGGCCGAGGTCCGCGAGGATCTGCGCCACCGCGAGCGGGTGGGTGATGTACGGCTCGCCGCTCTGCCGGGTCTGGCCCGTGTGGGCGTCGTCGGCGACCGCGTACGCGCGTTCGATGATCGACAGATCACCCTTCGGGTGATGAGTGCGGACGGTGCGCAGCAGCTGCTCCACGTCGTCGCGACGCGCGGAACGAGAGAAGATCCGCGGAACGAGCCGCCGCAGGGACGAGGACTGGGCGGGGGGAATCGTCTCGGTCATCCCGTCCCTCCCGCTCGGCTGGTGCTCAATCCTACGCCCGCGGCTGCTCTGCTTCCGACGGGATCATCCGCCTCAGACCGGCACGCCCGCCTGCTCGCGCGCGGCGAGCACGCGGGCATCACGGGCCTTGATCTCCGGCTCGTTCTCGCGGAACAGCGAATAGAGCGGTGCGGCGACGAACAGCGTGGAGTACGCCGCGACGATCGTGCCCACGAAGATCGCGAGTGAGATGTCGGTCAGCGTCTGGGCGCCGAGCCACAGTGCGCCGATGAACAGGATCGCGCCCGTCGGCAGGATCGCCACCACCGTCGTGTTGATCGAGCGGATGAGTGTCTGGTTCACCGCGAGGTTGACGGACTCACCGAACGTGCGGCCCGATATCTCGCCGTCCTCGGTGGTGTTCTCCCGGATCTTGTCGAAGACGACCGTGGTGTCGTACAACGCGTACGACAGGATCGTCAGGAAGCCGATCACCGCCGCGGGCGAGATCTCGAATCCGAACAGCGCGTAGATGCCGATCGTGATGATCAGCACGTCGAGCAGGCCGATGATCGAGGTGACCGACATCTTCCACGTACGGAAGTACAGCGCGAGGATCAGGAAGGTCAGTGCCAGGAAGATCGCGAGGCCCCACAGCGACTGCCGGGTCACGTCCTCACCCCAGCTGGGCCCGATGAAGGATGCCGTGACCTCGCTGACGGGCACGTCGTAGGCCGTCGCCAGCGCGTCGGTGACCTCGAGGGTCTCCTGCGGCGTGAGCTGATCGGTCTGCACGCGCACGTTGCTGTCGCCGACGGTCGTGACCTTCGTGGTGGCACCGGGGACGACGGACTGCACGGCTTCGGTCGCGACGGCCTGGTCGGGCGAGGACAGGCTCGAGACGGTGAACTGCGATCCGCCGGTGAACTCGATCGAGAACGCGATCGGCCGGAACAGCGGAACGAGGGCGGATCCGATCACGAGCGCGGCCGCGATGATGAACCACAGCCGGCGACGGCCGACGAACGGGAACGAGGTCTTGCCCGTGTAGAGCTCGTTTCCGAGCTGGCTCATGGAGCGCATCAGAGCTCTCCTCCCTTGTCGGATGTGGGCGGTTTACCGCTTCCGGTGGTGTTGGCGAGCTCCGCCTGCTTGCGCTCGGCGATCGTCTGCCGTCGTTCGGCCTCGCCCCGCGAGCGGGACGCGCGGCGTTCCGCCTGGGTCTTGGCCGCCAGCGGAGCGGGCGCACGGAACTGCGCGCGGCCGCGGTAGACCGCACCGAGGGCGGCGGGGTCCATCCCCGAGAGCGGGTGCCCGGAACCGAAGAACCGCGTGCGTGCCAGGAGCTGCATGACAGGGTGCGTGAACATGATGAAGATCAGCACGTCGATGACGGTCGTGAGACCGAGCGTGAACGCGAAGCCCTTCACCGTCGCATCGGCGAGGATATACAGGACCACGGCGGCGAGGATGTTGATCGACTTCGAGATGTAGATCGTCCGCTTGGCGCGACCCCAGCCGTCCTCGACGGCGCCCGTGATGGACTTGCCGTCGCGCAGCTCGTCGCGAATGCGCTCGAAGTACACGATGAACGAGTCCGCCGTGAAGCCGATCGAGACGATCAGACCCGCGACACCGGCCAGCGACAGGCGGAAGCCCATGCGCCACGCGAGGATGCAGATCGTGATGTACGTGAGCACGCCCATCACGACCAGCGACGCGATGATCACCATGCCGAGCGCGCGGTACACGATGAGCGAGTAGATCGCGACGAGCGCCAGACCGATGAGACCCGCGATCAGGCCGATCTGCAGCTGCTGCGATCCGAGCGTCGCCGAGATGGTGTCCGAGCTGACGACCTCGAAGCTGAGCGGCAACGCGCCGTACTTCAGCTGGTCTGCGAGGACCTTGGCCGTGTCCTGCGTGAAGCTGCCCGTGATGCTGGGGTCGCCGCCGAGGATGATGGCGTTCATCGACGGGGCGGAGAGCACGAAACCGTCGAGCACGAACGCGAACTGGTTCAGCGGCGGGGTCGCACCGAACAGCCGCTCGCTGATCTGGCCGAACGTGCGCGTGCCCTCGTCGTCGAACTTGAGGTTGACGGCCCACTGCCCGTTGGTCTGCTGCAGACCGAAGGTCGCGTCCGTGATGGACGATCCGTCGAGCTCGACCGGACCGAGGATGTACTTGACGCTGCCGTCCGCCTCGCACGTGATGAGAGGCTCGTCCTGCGGGGCGTTCGCGGGGTCGTTGTCGGGGTCGTCGCAGTCGTACGCGAGGAACTCGGCCTGGAGCGCGGGCGTGATCCACGCCGGGTCGCTGCCGTTGGTCGGGGAGGTCGACGGCGTGGACTCGAGTGTCGGGTCGGGCGTCGGGTACGGCGTTTCGGTGCCGTCCTCCCCGACGAACGACGTCGCCGGCTGCCCGGCGAACAGCACCGCCCGCAGCTGCAGCTGGGCCGAGGCCTCGATACGCTGACGCGTCTGTTCGTCGGCCTGCCCGGGGATCTGGACGACGATGTTGTTTCCGCCCTCGGTGGTCACGTCGGCCTCACCGACTCCCGACGCGTCGACGCGCTGGCGGATGATCGTCACCGCTTGATTCATCTGCTCTTCGCTCGGCGCAGCGCCGTCGGCGGTCTGCGCTTCGAGGATGATCTGCGTTCCACCCTGGAGGTCGAGCGCGAGCTCGGGGGTCCAGGAGCTCTCCTTGAACACGTACACGCCGAGCGCGTTGATGCCGAAGAGGAGGGCGGTGATGATCAGAAGACCGGTCAGCATGCGCCAGGCATGCCGGACGGGAGTGGAAGTCGCCACGAGGGTCAGCTTTCTGGGGGCCCCGTGAGGGGCGAGCGGTCAGGCCTTGGGCTTGTTGTCCGTGTCGGGCTCGGACGGCGTCGTCGCGTCGGCGTCGGCACGGGCCTGGTCGTCGCTGATCGAGCTGATCGATCCGCTCGCGACGCCCGCGACGTAGCCGGCCTCGCTCTCCTCGGCCGCGATGAACTCGTCCTCGGTCACCGCGCCCTGCGCGGGGTCGACGATGCGCAGGATCGCCTGGCTGTGCACCTTGATCTCCACACCGGGCGCGATCTCGACGATCGCGGGCTGGTCGAGGTTCTCGGGGTCGTACGCGACGATCGTGCCGTAGAGGCCGCCCTGGAGGAGCACCTCGGCGCCGGGGACGGTCTGCCGCGCTTTCTGCTCCTGCTCGAGCTTCTGCTTCTGCATGCGACGACGCGAGCTCCAGAACATGAAGACGAGGAGGACGACCAGCAGGATGATGAGGCCGTAGTTGCCGAAGAACGTGGCGATGTCCATGGAGGCGAGAGCACCTTTCGAATCAGGCGCGCGCCGTGGCGGCACTGCCTTGCATGAGGGGGTTAGGCGAGAGCCTCCAGCGATTATAGATCATCGATTCTGAGGGCCGAGTCGAGGTGCCGGGCGCCGAGATGGGCGAAGGCGGCGGGCATCGCGATGCGCCCCCGGGGCGTGCGCCCGATGAATCCGATGCGGACGAGGTACGGCTCGACGACCGATTCGATCGTTTCGGCCTCCTCCCCCACGGCGACCGCGAGCGTGCCGAGTCCCACAGGTCCGCCCCGGAAACGGCGCACCAGGGCATCGAGCACCGCTCGGTCCAGGCGGTCGAGTCCGAGGGTGTCGACGTCGTACAGATCGAGCGCGGCATCCACCGTCGCGGTGTCGCCGCCTCCTCCGCGCACGATCATGTAGTCGCGGACCCGACGCAGCAGGCGGTTCGCGATCCGGGGCGTGCCGCGGGAGCGCCGTGCGATCTCGGCGAGCGATGCCGGCGGCAGATCGACGGAAAGCATCGTGGCCGAGCGCTCGATGACGCGCTCGAGCTCTTCGGGCTCGTAGTACTCCAGGTGGGCGGTGAAGCCGAAGCGGTCGCGCAGCGGGTTGGGCAGCAGCCCCGAGCGCGTGGTCGCGCCCACGAGGGTGAACGGTGACAGGTCCAGCGGAATGCTCGTCGCCCCCGCGCCTTTGCCGACCATGATGTCGATCCGGAAGTCCTCCATCGCGAGGTAGAGCATCTCCTCGGCGGAGCGCGCCATGCGGTGCACCTCATCGATGAAGAGCACCTCTCCCGGGGTGAGACTCGACAGGAGCGCGGCGAGGTCTCCGGCGTGCTGGATCGCCGGACCGCTCGACATGCGCAGCGGCCGACCGCTCTCGTGGGCCACGATCATCGCGAGCGTGGTCTTGCCGAGCCCGGGCGGGCCTGACAGCAGGATGTGGTCCGACGGGCGCTGCTGGATGCGGGCGGCGTCCAGGAGCAGCTGGAGCTGGCCGCGGACCTTCTGCTGCCCGACGAACTCGGCGAGCGATGCCGGACGCAGTGCACCCTCGATCGCGAGCTCGGTCTCGTCGGCCGGCTCGTCCGCGTCGCGCAGCTCATCCACCGGCGGTCTCCTTGCGGGCAGGCCCGAGTGTCGAGAGCGTCAGGCGCAGCAGCGCCGGCACGGCCGCGCGCTCGGTCGGCGTCGCCTGCTCGGCGGCGGCGGCCACTGCTTCGGTCGCGGCGCGTTCGCTCCAGCCGAGGCCCACGAGTGCCTGGGCAACTTGCGCGGCGACGTCCGGAGCGGCGCCTGCTCCGGACGGTCCGGCGGTCCGTGGTGCGTCGATCTTGCCGGCGAGTTGGACGACGATGAGCTTCGCCGTCTTGGGGCCGATGCCGGAAACGCGGCGGAAGGGCGCGTCGTCGTCCGCTGCGACGGCCTCGGCGATCTGGGCGACGCTCAGCGCGGCGAGGACGCCGAGGGCCGATTTCGGCCCCACGCCGGTCACTCCGAGCAGCTGGGTGAAGACGGCCAGCTCATCCCGGCTCTCGAAGCCGAAGAGCGACAGGGCGTCTTCGCGCACGATCAGGTTCGTGTGCAGGTGCACGTCGTCGCCGACGCGCGTCGCGTGTGCCACGTGGGGAGTGACCGCCACCGTCAGCCCGACGCCGCCGACTTCCACGACGATCGCATCGGCATCCACGTGGGCGGCCCGACCGCGCAGGGAGGAGATCATCCTCCGAGCCTAGGCGGGTCTTCGCAGTTTTGTTCGACCGACACACTCATCGGCGGGCGAGACGCTCGGCGTCCGCCCACCGCTGCTGCGCCGGCGTGAGCGTGCCGCCCGCCGGGGCGTGCGCCGTGCCGCCGCGCCAGGCGTGGCACAGGGCGAGGGCGAGCGCGTCGGCCGCATCGGCCGGCTGCGGGACCTCGTCCAGTCGCAGGATGCGCGCGATCATGGTCTGCACCTGGCGCTTGTCCGCGGCGCCGTAACCCGTGACGGCGGCCTTCACCTCGGTCGGGGTGTGTGTGGATGCCGCCATCCCGCGTTCCCCCGCGATGAGCAGCGCGATGCCGCTCGCCTGTGCCGTTCCCATGACGGACTGGCGGTTGTGCTGCGAGAACACGCGTTCCACGGCCATGACGCTCGGCCCGTGCTCATCGATCACCGCGCGGATTCCCGCGGCGATCGTCGCGAGGCGGCGCTCGATGGGTTCAGCGGGATCGGAGCGGACGACTCCCACGTGGACGAGCCGGGCCGAGCGATCGCGCGCGACGTCGACGACGCCGACCCCGCAACGGGTCAGACCCGGGTCGATGCCGAGCACACGAAGAGCTGCCACCGTCCCACGCTATGCGGGGGGCGGCGCCGGACGGACGCGGCGCGCCCACACTTCGACTCGTCGCTGTGCTCCTCGCTCAGCGCTGATCCGAGCCGGGTCAGTCGTCGTTCTCGAGTTCGGCCTGGACCTCAGCGGACAGATCGAAGTTGCTGTACACGTTCTGGACGTCGTCGCTGTCCTCGAGCGCGTCGATCAGGCGGAAGACCTTCCGGGCCGTCTCGGCGTCGACCTCGACCTTGAGCGAGGGCACGAACTCGACGTCGGCCGACTCGTAGTCCAGGCCCGCGTCCTGCAGCGCCTGACGCACGGTGACCAGGTCGGAGGCTTCCGTGATCACCTCGAACCCCTGGGCGTGCGACTCGACGTTCTCCGCTCCTGCCTCGAGGGCCGCCAGCATGACGTCGTCCTCCTCGGCGCCCTCGCCGGAGACGACGATCACGCCCTTTCGGTGGAAGTTGTACGCCACCGAACCGGGGTCGGCCAGCGTCCCGCCGTTGCGGCTCAGGGCGGTGCGCACCTCGGCCGCCGCGCGGTTCTTGTTGTCGGTGAGGCACTCGATCATGAGCGCGACGCCGTTGGGTCCGTAGCCTTCGTAGAGGATCGTCGTGTACTCGACGGCTTCGCCGCCGATGCCCGCACCGCGCTTGACGGCGCGGTCGATGTTGTCGTTCGGGACCGAGGTCTTCTTCGCCTTCTGGATGGCGTCGTAGAGCGTCGGGTTGCCCGCGACGTCGGCGCCGCCCATCTTGGCGGCGACTTCGATGTTCTTGATGAGCTTGGCGAACGACTTGGCACGGCGCGAATCGATGATCGCCTTCTTGTGCTTGGTCGTCGCCCACTTGGAGTGGCCGGACATTCCTCTAGTTTAGGCCGACGGTCCGCGGGTCACCGCGCCAGGATCTTCTGCAGGGTGCGCAGGTTGCGATTCGTCGTGCTCGATCGGTACGCGTTCCGGGCGAGCAGTTTGGCGAACGGCGTGTCGACGCTCGTGCCCTTGACCGGATTCCAATAGAGGACGCCCTCGCCTCGCGCGATCGGGTCGACATCGTCGTCGAGGGATGCCGCGGCGGCCGTGAGATCGTCGAGGACGGCTTCGTCCGACCCGAAGACGACCCACGGCTGCCGACGCGGATCGTCGGCATCGAACGGGAACGCCCCGATCGCCCGCTCGACCTCGACCCGCGTGACCAGCACGATCCACGCGTCGTAGCCGAAGCGGGTGCGCAGCACCGCCTCGAGGGAACCCTTGAGTTCGGTGCGGGCGTCGGGCGCGGCATCCGCGTCGAACGCCGCGTTGCCGCTGGCCAGCACCGTCCGCACGTTGTCGAGGCCGAGCTCGTCGCGCAGCAGCGCGGTGAGCTCGGCGTTGCGGATCGTCGCCCCGCCGACGTTCACCCCGCGCAGGAGCGCGACCCACGCGGTCACCCTCGTCCCTACAGAGCGAACTCGAAGCCGAAGCGCGACGACAGGAGTGCGACCAGATCGCGGGGCACCTTGCTCAGGTACGCCGGTGCCGGGACGAGACTCTCGGCCGCGCCGATGAAGGGGAAGTAGACCGGACCGTCGGTCGACGATTCGATGGCGTCACGTATGGCCACGATGTCGCCCCCGATGCGCCGCAGCCCGCTGAGGGTGATCGGCGTCGCCAAGCGCAGCGTGTCGCTGATCGGCATGCGCCAATGCGGCAACTCCTCGCCGCGGCGGTTGCGCATCTCCTCCCCGCGCGGGCCGAGCACGCGACCCCAGGCTGCGATGCCCGGAACGGCGAGTGTGCGGTCCCAGACGAACAGGGTGTCGCCGGGCTCGGTGTATCCGACGAGTTCGTGCGACCACTCGAAGCGGCGCTCGGCGGACGCCTTCGGAGCGCTCAGCGCGTCGCCGGCGACGCCGCGCGACGGCGCGATCATCCAGTAGCGCTCTTCCGGCCGGTCGCTCCACCAGTCGTTGATCGTCATGGTGGAAATCTAGGCCCGCGCGCGGGTCTGCCGTCAGGCGGCGCGCACGGAGTCCAGGAACAGTTCGTGGAATCGATGTTCGCCGGTGACTTCGGGATGGAAGGACGTGCCCAGCAGAGCGCCCTGCCGCACGGCGACGACTCCCCCGTCGGCGAGCCGGGCGAGGGGTTCGACCTCCGCGCCGACGTGCTCGACGAGAGGCGCGCGGATGAACACGGCGTGCACGGGCGGTTCGCCGAGCGCAGGGACATCGAGGTCCGTCTCGAACGAGTCGAGCTGACTGCCGAACGCGTTGCGGCGCACGACGACGTCGAGGCCGCCGAAGGTCTGCTGTCCGTCGATGCCGTCGGTGATGCGGTCCGCGAGCAGGATGAGCCCCGCGCACGTGCCGTACACGGGCATGCCCGCCGCGATGGCGGCGCGGATCGGCTGCTGCATCCCGAAAGCGCGCGCCAGCTTGTCGATCACGCTGGATTCCCCGCCGGGCAGCACGAGCCCGTCGACCTCGGCGAGCTCGCCGGGACGGCGGACGGTCGACGCATCGGCGCCGAGGTCCGTCAGGACCCTGACGTGCTCGCGGACGTCGCCCTGCAGGGCGAGGACTCCGACGCGGGGCCGCTTACCAGCCACGCTCGGCGAGGCGGTGCGGTGCGGGCAGGTCCGAGACGTTGATGCCGACCATCGCCTCGCCGAGTCCGCGCGACACCTCGGCGATCACCTTCGGGTCGTCGTGGAACGTGGTCGCCTTCACGATCGCGGCGGCGCGCTGGGCCGGGTTGCCGGACTTGAAGATGCCCGAGCCGACGAAGACGCCGTCCGCGCCCATCTGCATCATCATCGCCGCGTCGGCCGGGGTGGCGACGCCGCCCGCCACGAAGAGCACGACGGGGAGCTTGCCCGTCTCGGCGACCTCGGCGACGAGGTCGTACGGCGCCTGAAGCTCCTTCGCCGCGACGTAGAGCTCGTCCTTGGTCATCGACCGCAGCACGTTGATCTCGCTCGTGATCTTGCGGATGTGCTTCGTGGCTTCGGAGACGTCTCCGGTGCCCGCCTCGCCCTTCGAGCGGATCATGGCGGCACCTTCGTTGATGCGGCGGAGCGCTTCTCCGAGGTTCGTCGCGCCGCACACGAACGGGACGGTGAACTTCCACTTGTCGATGTGGTTCACGTAGTCGGCTGGCGAGAGCACCTCGGACTCGTCGATGTAGTCGACGCCGAGCTCCTGGAGGACCTGCGCCTCGACGAAGTGGCCGATGCGCGCCTTGGCCATCACGGGGATCGAGACGGCCTCGATGATGCCGTCGATCATGTCGGGGTCGCTCATGCGCGAGACCCCGCCCTGTGCGCGGATGTCCGCGGGCACCCGCTCGAGGGCCATCACCGCGACGGCACCGGCGTCTTCGGCGATCTTCGCCTGCTCCGCCGTGACGACGTCCATGATGACCCCGCCCTTCAGCATCTCGGCGAGTCCGCGCTTGACGCGGCTGGTTCCCGTGTCGGCAGAGGTCACGGCTGATCCTTTCGGGCGGTGCGCGGACGCGCGGTTGACGGCCAGTGCGGGTGATTGACCTAGGCCAAAAGATAGCATGTACTGCATCTACCCGGCATGCGTTCCCCGCATGCCGCCCGGCATCCGACCCTCACGAAAAGACGGTGCGATGGAGCTCGACATCAGCGGTCGCTCGGCATCCGAGATCGCCGAGAGCGTGCGCGCGCTCATCGAGCGCGGCGCCGTGCGCCCAGGCGACCCGCTCCCCTCGGTGCGGACGCTCGCCGAGAGCCTCGGGGTCAACCGCAACACCGTGGTCGCCGGCTACCGTCAGCTGGCGACGGCGGGCGTGATCGTGACGCGCGGGCGCGGCGGCACGCGGGTCGCCGACCCGTCACCTGTCGCGCAGGAGGGGTTCGCGGGCGACAGCGTGCTCCGCGATGTCGCGACCGGCAACCCGGATCCCGACCTCGTGCCCGATCCGTCCCGCGCGCTCGCGAGCATGGCGGGGCGTCCCGTGCTCTACGGGGAGCCGGTGATCGATCCCGACCTCGAGAGCTGGGCGCGCTCGTGGATGGCCGACGCCGTGCCCGAGGGCGCGCCGTCGCGTCTCACGATCACGAGCGGCGCGGCCGATGCGGTCGAGCGCCTCCTCGCCCAGGCACTCACGCGCGACGACGCCGTCGCCCTTGAGGATCCGTGCTTCCTCGCCAGCATCCACACCGTCCGCGTCGCGGGGTACCGTCCCGTCCCGGTTCCGGTCGACGACGAGGGCATGACCGTCGACGGTCTGCGGGCGGCGCTCGCACAGGGCGTCCGCGCGGTCGTCTGCACCCCTCGCGCCCAGAATCCCACGGGGGCGAGTCTGTCGGCGCGTCGCGCGGCCGAGCTGCGCGCGGTGCTGGATGCCCACCCCTATGTCCTCGTGATCGAGGACGACCACTTCTCGCTGCTCTCGCGGCAGCCCCTCCACTCGCTCGTCGGCGCCGGGCACCGCCGTTGGGCCGTCATCCGGTCGGTGTCGAAGTTCCTCGGGCCCGATATGTGCCTCGCCGTCGTCGCATCCGACCCGGAGACGGCCGATCGCCTGGCGATGCGCCTCACCCCCGGAACGACCTGGGTCAGCCACCTCCTGCAGCGGCTCGTCCTCGCGCTCGTGACCGATCCGGACGTCGGCGCGGCCGTCGCGCGTGCCGGCTCCCACTATGCGGCGCGCAACGCGGCGTTCGCGGCGCGCCTGACCGCACACGGCGTCCCCACGCGCGCCGGCGACGGTCTGAACCTCTGGGTCCCGCTCCCGGTGCCGGCACGGGGCGTCGTCGAGCGGCTGATGCGGCGCGGCTGGCTCGCGCGCAGCGGCGACGAGTTCATGCTCGCCGACGGACCTTCGTCGCATCGGCTGCGGCTGACCGTGCACGACCTCGATGACGCCGACGCCGAGCAGCTCGCCGCCGACATCGCCGCCGCGGTGCGGGCGACGGCAGGGTCGAGGGCGGTGCGCGAAGTGGCATGATCGAGCGGTGAAGATCCTCTCCATCCAGTCCGCGGTCGCGTTCGGCCACGTCGGCAACTCCGCTGCGGTCTTCCCGCTGCAGCGCATCGGGGTCGAGGTCATGCCGGTCTACACCGTCAACTTCTCGAACCACACCGGCTACGGCGCATGGCGCGGTCCGCTCATCGCCCCGGACGACGTGCGCGACGTGATCACCGGCATCGGCGAGCGCGGGGCGTTCCCCGGCGTGGATGCCGTGCTGTCGGGCTACCAGGGCGGGGAGGGCATCGCGGATGTGATCCTCGACGCCGTCGCACGGGTCAAGGCGGAGAATCCCGACGCCGTGTACGCGTGCGACCCGGTCATGGGAAACGCGAAGTCGGGCTGCTTCGTCGCCCCCGCCATCCCGGTGCTCCTGCGCGACCGCGTGGTTCCGGCCGCCGACATCATCACCCCGAATCAGTTCGAGCTGGGCTTCCTGACCGGCACCGAGCCTCTCACGCTCGAGGAGACCCTCGCGTCGGTCGACCTCATCCGCGCGACCGGACCCGGTGTCGTGCTCGTGACGAGCGTCGAGCGGCCCGATCGTCCGGAGGGCACGATCGAGATGCTCGCGGTCACCGGGGAGGCGGCTTGGATCGTGCAGACCCCGCTCCTGCCGATGAAGGCCAACGGGTCAGGCGACGTGACCGCGGCGCTGTTCACCGCCCACTATGTGCGCACGGGCGATGCCGCCGACGCGTTGGAGCGGACGACCTCGAGCGTGTTCGACCTGCTGGAACGCACGGTCGCCTCCGGCGAGCGCGAGCTGCAGCTGGTGCAGTCGCAGGAGGCTTTCGCACACCCCCGGATGCAGTTCACGGCTCAGCGCGTCCGCTGAAACGGAGGGCTCAGCGCGGCCAGGCGTCCGCCACGGCGCGGCGCACGTCGCCGAGAAGCTGCGGCAGCGCCTTGGTCTTCGCGATGATCGGGAAGAAGTTGGCGTCCGCGCCCCACCGCGGCACGATGTGCTGGTGCAGGTGCTCGTCGACACCGGCTCCGGCGACCGCACCCTGGTTCATGCCGATGTTGAACCCGTCGCACCGCGACACCGTGCGCAGCACCCGCATACCGATCTGAGTCAGCTCGCCGATCTCGGCGACCTCTTCCGCACTCGCCTCGTCGTACTGTCCGATGTGCCGGTACGGGCAGACGAGCAGGTGGCCGGAGTTGTACGGGAAGAGGTTCAGCAGGACGTACGCGCTGCGGCCGCGGTGGACGATCAGGCCGTCCTCGTCGGTCTTGGCCGGCGCCGCGCAGAACGGGCATGCGTCTCGCAGCGGCTGCGGCCCCGCCTGGATGTACGCCATCCGGTGCGGGGTCCACAGTCGCTGGAACTGATCCGGCACGCCGGCGAGCGCCGCGGCGTCGACAAGACCCGCGTCGGGGTCCGTCCGGTCCGTCACGCCAGATCCTCGGCCGTGTTGACGAGGGCGCGCGCGCGGATGGCCTCGCGGATGCGGCGCACCGCGTCCTCGATCGGCACACCGTTCTCCTGCGTGCCGTCGCGGAAGCGGAACGAGACCGTGCCGCCTGCGCGGTCCTGCTCACCTGCGATGAGCTGGATCGGGACCTTCTGCGTCGTGTGCGTGCGGATCTTCTTCTGCATCCGGTCGTCGCTGTGGTCGACTTCGGCCCGGACGCCCTCGCGGACGAGGTGGACGATGACCTCGTCGAGGTAGTCGTAGTACTCCTCGGCCACGGGGACACCCACGACCTGCACCGGCGCGAGCCATACCGGGAAGGCGCCGGCGTAGTGCTCGAGCAGGATCGCGAAGAACCGCTCGATGGAGCCCATCAGAGCGCGGTGGATCATGACCGGCCGCTTCTTGACGCCGTCGCGGTCCATGAATTCCAGGTCGAAGCGCTCGGGAAGGTTGAAGTCGAGCTGCACGGTGGAGAGCTGCCACGTGCGCCCGATCGCGTCCTTGACCTTCAGGTCGATCTTCGGCCCGTAGAACGCCGCCTCGCCCGCCACTTCCGTGAGCTTGAGCCCGCTCGCGAGCGCGACGCGGCGCAGCGCATCGGTCGCCTCCGCCCAGTGCGCCTCGTCGCCGATCCACTTCGACTTCTCGTCGTCGCGCATCGACAGCTCGAGTTCGAAGTCACTCAGGCCGAAGTCCCGCAGCAGCGAGAGCACGAACTCCAGCACTTCGGCGACCTCACCCTCGAGCTGCTCGGGGGTCACGAACAGGTGCGCGTCGTCCTGTGTGAACCCGCGTACGCGTGTGAGTCCGTGGAGCGCGCCGGAGAGCTCGTTGCGGTACACGGTCCCGTTCTCGGCCAGCCGCATCGGCAGATCGCGATAGCTGCGTGCACGCTCGCGATAGATGAGGATGTGCATCGGGCAGTTCATCGGCTTCAGGTAGTAGTCGACGCCCTGCTTCGTGATCTCGCCGGTCTCATCGCGCTCCTCATCCATGTGGATGGGCGGGAACATCCCCTCTGCATACGTGACCAGGTGGTTCGACTCGACGAACAGGTCCTTCTTCGTGATGTGCGGGGTGTAGACGTACGTGTAGCCGGCGGCGCGGTGACGGTGCAGCGCGTGCTGCTCTATCTCCTGGCGCACGATGCCGCCACGCGGATGCCACACCGACAGGCCCGAGCCGATCTCCTCGGGGAACGAGAACAGGTCGAGCTCCTTGCCGAGCCGGCGGTGGTCGCGCTTCGCGGCCTCCTCCAGACGCTGCTGATAGGCGCGCAGCTCGTCCTTCGACGGCCAGGCCGTGCCGTAGATGCGCTGCAGCTGCGGGTTCTTCTCGCTCCCGCGCCAGTAGGCGGCGGCGATCCGGGTGAGGTCCCACCCGTTGCCGATCATGCGGGTGTTGGGCAGATGGGGCCCGCGGCAGAGGTCCTTCCAGACGACCTCGCCGTCACGGCTGACGTTGTCGTAGATCGTGAGCTCTCCCGCTCCGACCTCCACCGACGCGCCTTCCGCGGCATCCTTGCCCCCGGCCGTGCCGCCCTTCAGTCCGATCAGCTCGAGCTTGAACGGTTCGGCGGCCAGCTCGAGACGCGCCTCTTCATCGCTCACGACACGGCGGACGAAGCGCTGGCCCTCGCGGACGATGCGCTGCATCTCCTTGTCGATCGCCTTGAGGTCCTCCGGAGTGAAGGGCTGCTGGACGCCGAAGTCGTAGTAGAAGCCGTCGGTGACCGGCGGACCGATCCCCAGCGTCGCCTGCGGATGGATGCGCTGGACGGCCTGGGCGAGCACGTGGGCCGTCGAGTGCCGGAGGATCGCGAGTCCGTCCGGGCTGTCGATCGTGACCGGCTCGACGGCATCGCCGTCGGAGACCGCCGTCGCGAGGTCTTTCAGTTCGCCGTTGACGCGCAGTGCGACGACCGATCGGTCCGGGAACAAGGCGAAGCCGTCGACGGGGGTGTTCACGTCCGACGGAGGGGTGGCGTCAGTCAAGGGACTCTCCAGTGGGGTGGCTCGGATCGAGGGTGCTCAGCTTCGGACGCGCGTCGCGTCCCGCCCGCTCAGGCGCGGCGCGTTCGCGTGCCGGTGGCGGCGGCGTTCGGCGGCCGGTGCAGTCCCATGCCCGACAGTCTAGTTCCGCATCCTTCCCGCAACGGGGCGCCCGGGCATCTCGCCCGTGACGCGCACCGTTGTTCGCAATATGCTGAAGCTCCGGCGCCGGAGGCCCACCGTCTCCCGCCGTTCGGCAGCGTCACGGCTACCTCTCGGAGGTCGACATGGGCGATGAGCGCGGCGATGGGGTGACCGCGGCGCCCCCCGCGGACCGGGTGCGCCGACCTCTGCGGTGCGGAGCGCCGGAGGTCCACGACTTCGCGACGCGGGACGGAGTGCAGCTGAGGCTGTCGCGGTTCCGCGGCGGCACGAAGGGGCCGGTGATCCTCTCCCCCGGCTTCGGCACCTCCGCGCTGGCCTACACGCTCGACACCACCGACACGAACTACCCCGAGTACCTGTTCGAGCACGGCTACGACGTGTGGGTCCTCGACTACCGGGCGAGCCCCGCGCTGCCGTCCGGCAGCACCCAGTTCTCCCTCGACGACATCGCCCGCCACGACTATCCCGCGGCCGTCGAGACCGTGCGCGCGGTGACGGGGGCGGACAGCGTGCAGATCGTGGCGCACTGCGTCGGATCGCTCACGATGCTGATGGCGCTGAGTCTCGGCCTGACGGGGGTCCGCTCGGCGGTGGCGTCGCAGTTGACGCTGCACCCGCGCGCGGGCGCGCTCAACGAGCTGCGGGCGGGCATCTACGCCGCAGACGTGTTCGACGCGCTCGGGCTCGATCTGCTCACAACCGAGATCGACCCCGACCCGTCCTGGATCGAGCGGCTGTACGACCGGGCGCTCACCCTGTATCCGTCTGGTGACGAGCCGTGCGACCGCCCGTTCTGCCGTCGGGTCATGTTCATGTACGGCGAGGTGTACGACCACGACCGGCTCAACGACGCGACACACGATCATCTGCACGAGGCGTTCGGACCGGCGAACATGATGACGATGCGGCAGATCTCGCAGATGCTCCGCGACGATCACGCCCGCAGCGACGACCGCTCCTACGACTATCTCGACGGCACGGCCGGTCTCGGCATCCCGATCGCCTTCCTCCACGGCGAGCGCAACCGGCTCTTCCTTCCCGAGGGCAGCGAGCTCACCTACGAGTACCTGCGCCGACACAACGATCCGGCGCTGTACTCGCGCCACGTGGTCCCCGGCTACGCCCACATGGACTGCTTCATCGGCGAGGATGCGGCGCGCGACGTGTATCCGATCGTGACCGCAGAGCTCGACCTGCACAACTGACCGCCCCGGCACGGAGGATTCCGATGAGCACCGTCGACGACAGCCCGGTTCCCGGCCCCGCCGCACAGGCACCGCACCCCGCCCTCGAGGATCTGTTCCGCTATCCGCTGCTGTCGGCCCTGATCGAGCGTCGCACGCGGCGGATCCCGCGCGGGTTCTCGGTGAACGCCGGACCGCTCAGCCACGAGAGTCACAACGAGCCGGCGCCCCTCACGAAGCTCGAGGAGGCGATCCTGGTCACCTCGATCGCCGGCATCACCGGCACGACCCAGCACGACGGCCCGCTCGTCAAGCCGGATGGAACGCCCGAGCTGGGGACGCCGTTCCTGAACATCATGGCGCGGATGGGCAGCAGCGCCGACAACGCCCAGGCGACGTACTTCTTCATGATCAACGACGACGGGATCTTCCTGATCCGGCACCCGGTCGGGCAGAAGGCGCTCGAGATGGGGAGGGACCTGCCGCCCCGCTGGTCGCAGTGGACCGAGGCCGATTGGCTCGAAGCCGCGGACAGATGTCTCGTCCGGGTCTCCGACCGGCGGCTGAGCTTTCCGCGCGAATGGCCCTACTACCTCGGCTGGAACGCGCAGGCCTCCAACGCGCCCGGCACCACGGTGTTCTTCCCGGTCGTGGACTGCACGTGGCAGTACATCAACGCGCTGATCATCCTCGCCTCCGAGCCTGACGGCAAGCGACCGGTCTTCGTGGACGACTGGAGCAGGTTCAAGCCGAAGGGGGTCATCGAGCGGCTCGCCGCGCTCGCCGGTGCGGTCGGGTGGGCCGAGAAGATCCCCTACCACCCGATCGGTGGGCTCACGCACATCCGCAGCGGCTTCGTGAGCAAGGACAGCATCGTCCCGCTGGGGTTCGCGCACGGTGCGCGCACCGACTACGAGGCGTTCTTCTACTTTCAGAACCTCATGCTGCTCGGCCAGGCGATGGGCCTGGGGGGATGGATCCACGGAGCGGTCTTCGCGCCGTACATCTGGCAACAGGACGAGGCCAAGGGATGGCACGGCCTGGGGTTCCGGATGGACGAGGCGAAGGTCGGACGCCACTGGCCCCCGGTTCCCGCCTCGCAGGCGAATCCGGTCGGCATCGACGGCATCCTCGAGTCGCTGAGCCCGCCCTACGTGTCGTCGATGGATGAGGCCGTGGACCGTGTCGTGGAGTCGAAGTACGTCGCCGGCGGAGGCGGGTACGGCAACGAGGACGTCTTCGCCCGCTCGTACCGCAACCGCGACGATGCGCGCGCCTATCTCGCGACGGGCACGCGGTTCGATCCGCGGCAGATCTCCTACATCAAGGACGTCTGCAACTACATCTACGACACGTACGACCGCTTCCCCGCTCACGTCGACGCCTTCTACAGCCCCGGGATGTGGCTGCAGTTCGGGCATCTGGAGATCGAGTACTACGACCGGTTCTTCGACCCCGGTCAGTACACGCGGCAGGCGGCGCACGACGCGCTGTGGCATCCGTGAGCCTTCCGCATCCTCGGGTCACACGTTGTCCGTGAAGAACGCCACCACCCGGTCGACCTCGTCGCTGACGTATCGGTAGCCCTCGTACCGTCCTGCGGGCGAGGGGTGGATGTGCACGCCGCGTGTGCCGGGCGTCGCCGCCGAGAACGCCTCGACGACCGACATCTCCCCCCAGGGGTCACCGGCACCCTGCACGAACTGCACGACGGTCGCGCCGAGGTCCGCGAGCGGAACGGCCGGGTCGTGGTCGCGGAAGCGCGGTGCGCGCAGGATCACGTTCGCGACGTCCGTCCCCGCGGCGATGAGCGGACCGAGGACGCCGATCTCGTCGAGGGCGAAGCGCGCGTTGAACCGGCGCACCCGCGTGGGCTGCACGGCGAGGATCGCGCGGATCGGCTGGCAGTGCGGGGTTCCGTAGAACGCCGTGTTGCCCCCGGCCGACATCCCGATGACGCCGATGCGCTCGCCGTCGACATCCGCGCGAGAGCGGGCGTATCGCACCGCGCCCACGAAGTCGCGCGCTTCCCACACTCCCTGCGTGAGTGGCAGGCGGCGCCCGCTCGCACCGTGGTTGGAGAGGTCGAACATCAGGACGTGGAAGCCGGCGTCGTGCAGGGCTCGCGTCGCCGGCAGGAAGTCCACATCGCGATCCGCGAAGGGCACCCGGCCCGCGACGTTGCCGGCGCGATTCCACAACCACCCGTGGACCCAGACGACGGTCGGCGCCGGCGCCGCCGATGTGGATGGGACGAACCACCCCTGCAGGCGCACCCCGTCGGTGGCCCGGAAGGACACCGGCTCGAACGCGAGCGACACCGCGGCGGGTGTGATCGTCACCGGCAGTCTCTGCCCGCGCAGTCCCAGGCCCGCCAGCCGCACGGCCCTTCCCACTCTGCTCAGCGGCACGCGCCGTCCTCCCTGATCGGTCGCCGCTCAGGCCACTCGGGCGGCGGGGTGGACGTCGATGCGGAGCCCGCTCGCGGGCAGCGGGAACAGCTCGTTCGTCAGCGAGAGGTCCTGCGGAGGGATCGTCCAAGAGCATTCCCGCAGGAGCAGAGCGAGGTACATCTTCACGGCGACGGTCACGATGTCCTCCCCCGGGCACCGGTGGTGCGTGGGGTCCCCGTCGCCGTGCGGGACGTAGCTTCCCGGCGGGCGTGCCGCTTCGCGGGCGGGGAGGAATCGATCGGGGTCGAACGTGTCGGGATCAGGGAAGACCTCGGGGTTGCGCATGTTGATGTGGATCCCGCCGATCGCGCCCCATCCCGCGGGGATCCGGTATCCGCCGACCTCCATCGGCGCAGTGACCCGCCCGAAGAAGGTCGCCGAGTTCATGGCGAAGTACCGCCGGAGCTCCTTCGATATCCGGCCGAGGTACTCCAGGCGATCGAGCTGGGCCAGGGTGATCGAACCGTCGGGGGTGACCGCGAGGACCTCGGCCCGTGCCCGCTCCATGATCTCGGGGTGCTGCCCGACGATCATCGTCACGAGGGTGAGCGGAACGAAGTAGCCGCCCTGCCCCGCGAACATCAGGTGCAGGATGTCGCCCTTGAGCTTGTCGACCGGCACTCCGGCCCCGTGGGCGGCCGCGATCATGCGCGAGACCACGTCATCGTGGTCGAAATCCAGATGGCGCTCGAGCAGCTCCGCGATGATCTCGACCAGGCGCCGCCGGCCCTTGATCGCGCGGCCGTACGTCGTCCCGGGGATCGGCAGCGGCAGCGTCATGAACGCTTCGCGCATGTCGGCCGTGATGCGGTTGAGCTCATCCACCGCCTCGGGGGACTCGTCTCCGGTGTACTGCGCCGCACAGAGCCGGGCGGCGAACACGCGGAGATCGGCGCGCACCGACGCGGTGCCCGTCGCCTTCCACTCGTCGATCGTCCGCTGCAGAAGCTCCTGCATCTTCGGCAGGTAGGCCTGGATGGCGCTGCGGTAGCCGATCGCAGCGAGCATCACCTCTTTGCGCGTATGGTGCTCGGTGCCGTCGATGAGTGCGAGGGAGTTCACGAAGATCTGCTCGGCCGTGATCGGGTCGGCGTCGCCGCGCTGGATGCGCGGATCGGTGGCGAACGCGTGGAACGCCTCGTGTCCCGAGAACACGACGAAGTCGCTGCCGAACAGACGCGTGCGGAAGATCGGGCCGTAGCGGGCGACGCGGTCCGTGTAGAACGCGTGGTTGCTGCGGACGATGGAGAGCGACTCCCCGATCCACGGCAGGCCGGAGCGGCCGGGTGGCAGCGGCGGCTGCGCCGTCGTCCGCCGCGCTCGCGTGGCCGAGCCCGTCATCCGGCTCCTCCCGTCATTTCACGCCACTCGTGTTCCACGGCACGAACGCGTTCGGCACGCCGTCGAGGGACTTCTCGAGCTCGGGGAAGTGCCGCAGCAGGACGGTGATCATGGTGTTGTCCGCGATCCAGTCCAGACCGGCCTTCGTGTAGTACTCCTCGGTGTAGCAGTCGGTCAGGAAGCGGTCGCTCTTCAGTCGCCGACTGGCCATGAGGATGAAGACCCGGAAGGCCGTGTCGCTGAATCCGAAGCCCTTCGGCGGCGTCTCGGCCTGCATCCCGACCTGCAGATCCACTTTCTCGACGTCGCCGCCGTACATCTCCTCGAGCTCGGCCGCCCACGTCGGATTGTCGGTGAGCTCCTCGAACGTGCGAACCGGAGGCAGGTGCAGGAGTCGCCGGAAGCGGTTGTACCTCGGCACGCCGCGTTCGCGATCGCGCATGATGTCCAGCGCGGCGAGGTCGAGCCGCGTGCCGTCGGGGAGGGTGAGGTCCTGCATCCACCGGGGGAAGTTGTGCAGCTGGATCGCCCCCGGATGTTGGATGCCGAACGAGTACCAGAGGTCCGACACCTTCGTCCCGCCCGTGAGAACCCGGTGCGCGTTGCGCAGGATGATCTCTTCGAAGTCCATCGAGTCGATCAGCGTGCCGTCGCCGAGCGCGCGCACTTCGAGCGTGTCGGGCAACAGCGGGTGCAGCCGGTAGACGGCCGCGAACTCCTCCGTCAACTGGTACGGGGCGCCATGGTGGTCGACGTGCGATCCGGGGATGCCGCTGATGACGTCGCTCGAACTGATGCGGCCGAATCGGCGGTGGACGCGCTCACCCGCCATCCCCCACCAGTTGGCACGCATCGCCACCTTGAGCACGGGGTGCGCGATGATCGCGGGCGTCCACTCGACGGTGTGGATCTTCGCCAGCAATGCGGAGTTGATCAGCTGCGCGGTGCCGAAGAGTTCGTCCTCCGTCATGCGCGGGTAGGACTTCTTGAGGCGGTCGCAGATCGCGTTGTGCTCGAGCGTGAAGAGCGTGTGCAGCAGGCCGAGCCCGACCCACCAGTTCTCGCTGAAGCCCGTGAGCGCGACGCCGGTTTCGGGGTCGAGCGGGAGGTGCCCGTCCTTGAGCACGAGCTTGCCGTCCACGCGGGTGCGGATCTCCCGCCGACGCTCCTCCGACACGCCGTAGATCGATGAGGCGTCCCACCAGTGCGACTGACTGTTGATGTACGTCGCCGGGAGCGAGTGGTCCGCGTCGACCCGCGTCGTGTCGGCCTTCGTCCGCGGGATGCGCATCGGCTTCTCGAACCAGTCGTCGTCCTCCGACAGCGGCAGTTCGATCGTGGTCTCCTCACGCCCGTGGGCGAACCAGTCGTGCGTCTGGAACTGGATCCACGCCGCTGCGAGGAGGTTCAGCGATGTGGCGGGCGTGAAGACCTCGCGCCGCATCAGTCGCCGGCTGATCTCGCGCGGCGGTGGGGACATCAAGTCGGGTTCCGCGTCCGGCCACGCGTCGGTCAGGGGGACGTTCCGGGCGAAACGGGTGCCCGCCCTCCCCATGTCCGGGTCGCTCAGGTCGTTGTATGAGCCGTCCGCGGTGCGGAAGCGCCGGAGCGGCTCGTCCACCGTCGCCGCGGTCGTGGCCGGTGTCCGGTGCGGATCGTCCGGCGTGCGCGTATCGGTGAGGTTGGTCGCCCGGAGCTCCTCGCGCAGCGCGATGAGATTGAGAAGGCCCAGGACGAACGGCAGCTGATGCCACTGCCTCGTCACATTCACCTTCGCGAAGTACCGGGTCAGTGCCCGGTCGATGACCGATGGCTTGCTCACGTCGACTCCCGTTCGGTGGAAGGCGGATCGAGGACCTGCCCGAATACTAGCGACGCGGTCGATCCGGGGCCATGGTCGAGAGGAGACGACGATCGGCTCCTTTGATACCCCTTCTCGGTCCCCCGCCGCGCGTCGGCCGTGGTCGGCGCAGGAAGACGCGCGCGCGAGGATGGAGGACGTGAAGATCGCCGTCGTGGGGGCCGTGCTCCTGCTCCTGGGCGGTGTCGGGGTCGTGACCGGCGTCCTCCCGGCGGCCCAGGCGTGGGAGATCGCCCAGCGCGTGTGGCCGATCCTGGTGTTCGTCTCGATCACCGTCGTGGCGGAACTGGCAGCGATCGCCGGGGTCTTCGACGTCGCGGCGTTCGCGCTCGCCCGCCTGGGTCGTGGTCGGACGATCGTGCTGTGGGCGCTGATCGTGCTCCTCGCCGTGGCGGCCACGGCGTTCCTGTCGCTCGACACGACCGCGGTCCTGCTCACTCCCGTCGTCATCGCCGTCGCGCGGGCCCACCGGCTGGATCCGCTCCCTTTCGCCTTCACGACCGTCTGGCTCGCGAACACCGCGTCTCTCGTGCTGCCGGTGTCGAACCTCACGAACCTGCTCGCGGCGGAGAAGTCGGGAATGACGCATCCCGCCGAGTTCACCGCCCTGCTGGGCCCGTCCGCGGCGGCGGCGATCGCGGTGACGGTGGTCCTGCTGTTCGTGGTCCACCGGCGGGCGCTCACGGGACGCTACGAGCCCGCAGCCCCGCCGATCGTCGAGGACCGTGCTCTGCTGGTCGTCTCCGGCGTCGTGGTCCTCGTCCTGGCGCCGTTGCTGGTGTCGGGCGTCGCGCCGTGGATCCCCGCCACTGCGGCGGCCGCGGTGCTGTGCCTGGTGTATCTGTGGCGCGCGCCGCGCACGCTGCGGCTGCGACTCCTCCCCTGGCAGCTCGTGGTCTTCGCAAGCGGCCTGTTCGTGGCGGTCGGCGTGCTCCAGTCGCTCGGCTCCGCAGGGCTGATCGACGCGATCGCGGGGCGTGGCGAGTCCCCGCTCGCCCTCCTGCAGCTGGCGGGGACGGGGATGCTGGGAGCAAACGTCATGAACAACCTTCCGGCCTATCTCGCGCTCGAGTCCGTCGCGCAGAGTCCGGCCCGCATCGCCGCCCTCCTCATCGGCGTCAACGCCGGGCCGCTCATCACGCCGTGGGCCTCGCTCGCGACCCTGCTGTGGCATCAGAGGCTCAGTGCCGACGGCGTCGACGTGCCCTGGCCCCGGTACGTGATCCTCGGGATGATCTGTGCGCCGCTGACGGTGGTGGCGGCGACACTCGTGCTCGCCGCGCGCTGACCTCGCCGGGCAAGACGCCGGAAAAGCGAAAACCCCCGGAGATCCGGGGGTTTTCGGTGGTGCGCGATACTGGGATCGAACCAGTGACCTCTTCCGTGTCAGGGAAGCGCGCTACCGCTGCGCCAATCGCGCCCGTACGGGCTTGTTCAGTTTTCGGCGAGGTGGCGACGGGATTCGAACCCGTGTAAACGGCTTTGCAGGCCGGTGCCTAGCCGCTCGGCCACGCCACCGTGTGGATTGACCCCACGTGCGGTCGCTCCCCCGGGGAGGAACACCTGCACTCGAGCGGATGACGAGACTCGAACTCGCGACCCCAACCTTGGCAAGGTTGTGCGCTACCAACTGCGCTACATCCGCGTTTCTCCCGGATCTCTCCGGGCGCTTCAATGACTTTAGCCGATGATTTCGGACTCGCCAAACCACGCGGCGCCCGCGCGTGTCCTCCACACCGGTGATTCGCCCGCACCCGCGGCATCAGGTAGCATCGGGAGTCGACCCCACGGGGTCCAGGGCGATTGGCGCAGTTGGTAGCGCGCTTCCTTCACACGGAAGAGGTCATCAGTTCGAGTCTGGTATCGCCCACCACCGCACTCCTCAGACCGTCACGGCCCATCCGTAGCGCCGCTGCAGTGCCTCCGCCACCCGCGCGAACCGCGCGCGGTCGAGCGCGGACGCCTCGCGCCGCATCCCGTCGACGTGGACGCTGTAGACCTGGTCGATGTCGACCCACGAGGGGCGACCGCGACTGTCCCACGGGCCGGCGCCGATCTCGAGGAAGTCGTGATCGCCGTCGTGGGACTTGCTGGTCAGGCGCACCGCGAACACGCGCTCGTGGCCCTGCGGAGCGATCACGAGGACGGGTCTGTCCTTGCCCCGCCCGTCGTTTTCGGCGTACGGCACCCACGTCCAGACGATCTCCCCCGCGTCCGGCGCGCCGTCGCGCTCGGGAGAGTACGAGATCGTCAACGCGGCGGGAGCCGGTGGCGACACCTCCACCGTGGCCGCTGTGCCGTGCTCGCTCGCCGCAGGTCCAGCGCCCAGTGGCGTGGCGCGCACGGTGATCGCGGGCTGCTGCCCCGTCCGGAAGAGGCGCGACAGCGCCCCGAGAAGTCCTCGTCGCTCACTCACGCTCATGACCCTAGCCCGGACGGCCGAAGGGCCCCGCGACCGAAGTCGCGGGGCCCTTCTGTGCGTGTCCTGCTCCGGGTCAGGCCTTCGTGTCGGCGAGGACGTAGCCCTCTTCGCCGTGGACGATGGTGTCGATCCCGGCGATCTCGTCCTCGTTCTTGACGCGGAAGCCGATCGTCTTCTGGATCGCGAAGCCGATGATCCACGCGAGGGCGAAGGAGTACGCCATCACGGCGAACGCGGCGATCGCCTGCACGAGCAGCTGCGTTCCGTCACCGCTGTAGATCAGGCCGGTGCCGTTGGCGAAGAAGCCGAGGTAGAGCGTTCCGATGAGGCCGCCGACGAGGTGGATGCCCACGACGTCGAGCGAGTCGTCGAAGCCGAGCTTGAACTTGAGCTCGATCGCGAGGGCGCAGACCGCACCGGCGACCAGGCCCAGCACGATCGCCCAGATCGGGGTCAGCGACGCGCATGCCGGGGTGATCGCGACGAGACCGGCCACGGCGCCCGAGGCGGCACCGACGGAGGTGGGCTTGCCGTCCTTGATCTTCTCGACGATCAGCCACGCCAGGAGCGCAGCCGCGGGGGCGGCGATCGTGTTGACGAAGGCGAGCGCGGCCGTGTTGTCCGCGGCGAGCTCGGAGCCGGCGTTGAAGCCGAACCAGCCGAACCACAGCAGGCCGGCACCCAGGAGCACGAACGGGGGGTTGTGCGGGACGTGCACGCCCTTCTGGAAGCCGACGCGCTTTCCGAGCACGAGAGCCAGAGCGAGCGCCGCGGCACCGGCGTTGATGTGCACCGCGGTGCCACCGGCGAAGTCGATCGCACCGACGCCGAAGAACTCCTGCATGCCGTAGGTGATCCACCCGCCGTACGCGAAGCTGCCGTCCTCGGCGAGGCCGAAGTTGAAGACCCAGCTCGCGACCGGGAAGTAGACGACCGTCGCCCAGATCGCGGCGAAGATCATCCACGCGCCGAACTTGGCGCGGTCGGCGATCGCTCCGGAGACGAGCGCGACCGTGAGGATGGCGAAGGTCGCCTGGAACGCGACGAATGCCAGCGGCGGGTAGGCCGCACCCTCCGGCGTCTCGAGCAGGCTCGACAGCCCGATCGCCGACAGGTCGATCGACCAGGGGGCGGCGAGGCCGTCAGCCGACGGGAACGCGATCGCGTAGCCGTAGACGACCCAGAGGACACCGATCAGGCCCATCGCGCCGAAGCTGAGCATCATCATGCTGATGACGCTCTTGGCCTTGACGAGGCCGCCGTAGAAGAAAGCGAGTCCTGGAGTCATCAACAGGACGAGTGCTGCCGCTATCAGGATGAATGCTGTATTGCCTTGATCCATCTCGAAAAGAACCTCTCTGCAGGGACGCAGGGTAAAGAGCGTCGGGTGGTCCCAGTGTCGAGGGTGCGGGTTTCCTCCGGCGCGAGGGTCTGTTTCGCGTGTGTTACACGACCCCGGCAGAGGTAAACATCAGGTTTCCGGATGCCGAGAGGTCTGGGCGGACTCGGCGGGATCCGCCGGACGGCGGTCAGTCCAGCGTGGACGCGATGAGTCGAGAGATCGCGCGCAGGTACTTCTTCCGGTACCCCCCGGCCAGCATCTCCTCCGGGAAGACGAGATCGAGCGTTTCGCCCGTCGCGCGGATCGGAAGCTGCGCGTCGTAGACGCGGTCGATGAACGCGACGAACCGGAGCGCGGCCGACTGGTCGGTCAGCGGCGCCACGCCGCGCAGCCCGACCAGGGAGAGGCCGTCGATCAGCCGGATGTAGCGCGAGGGATGCACTGTCGCCAGGTGCGCGATGAGCGCGGCGAAGTCGTCATCGGAGACGAGACCCCGGGTGGCGGCATCCGCGATCGTCGTCTCGTAGTCCGCGGGCGTGAGCGTCGCGGCGTGGCCGTCGAGCGCACGGTGGCGGTAGTCCGTGCCGTCGATGCGGATCGTCTCGAAGCTCGCCGCCATCGCGTGGATCTCGCGCAGGAAGTCCTGCGCCGCGAACCTGCCTTCGCCGAGCGCGTTGGGCGGGGTGTTCGACGTCGCGGCCAGGCGCGTGCCCGTCGCGACGAGCTCCCCCAGCAGGCGCGTCATGACCATCGTGTCGCCCGGGTCGTCGAGCTCGAACTCGTCGATGCAGAGCAGATCGGATCCGCGGAACAGCTCGACCGTCTTCTGGTAGCCCAGCGCTCCCACGAGCGCGGTGTACTCGATGAACGATCCGAAGTACTTCCGGCGCACGGGCATCGCGTGGTAGATCGCGGCGAGCAGGTGGGTCTTGCCGACGCCGAAGCCGCCGTCGAGGTAGACGCCGGGCTTCACGTCAGGCAGCTTCTTGGGGCGACGGAAGAGTCCCCCGCGCGCCGCCGGCGGTGCGATCCCCGCAAAGGCCATCAGCGTCGTCTTCGCCTCGGCCTGTGAGGGGAACGCGGGGTCCTCGCGATAGGAGTCGAAGGTGGCGTCTTCGAACTGCGGCGGCGGCACGAGCGATGCGACCATCTCTGCGCCGGTGATCTGGGGGGCCTGCTCGGTGAGGTGAACGATCCCCGTGCGGGTCGCGGTGGGTGTCATCCTGCTGATCCTGTGTCGCCTTCTTACGCCGGTGGGGTGCGCGCCCCCGCCCGGGAATCTAGGGTCGAAGGGACGGTCCCACACTACGCCGTCGCCGTTCAGCCCGGACCCGAGGAGCCCCGATGTCCGTCGAGTTCGACACGTCGTCACCCAAGTTCGCCGAGTACTCCGAGCCGGGCCGGCTCGTCACGGGCGCCTGGCTGGAGGAGCGATTGGGTCGGCCGGGGCTGGTGGTGGTCGAATCCGACGAGGACGTGCTGCTGTACGAGACGGGTCACATCCCGGGTGCGGTGAAGGTGGACTGGCACACGGAGCTCAACGATCCGGTCGTCCGGGACTACGTCGACGGTGCGGGTTTCGCGGCGCTGCTGAGCCGCAAGGGCATCGCCCGCGACGACACCGTCGTGATCTACGGAGACAAGGACAACTGGTGGGCCGCATACGCCCTGTGGGTGTTCTCGCTGTTCGGCCACGAGGACGTCCGGCTGCTCGACGGCGGTCGTGACAAGTGGATCGCTGAGGGCCGCGCGATCACGACCGACCCGACGTCCCGCCCGGTGACGGACTATCCCGTCGTCGAGCGCGACGACAGCGTCCTCCGCGCCTACAAGGACGATGTCCTCGCGCATCTCGGCAACCCGCTGATCGACGTGCGCTCCCCCGACGAGTACACCGGCGCGCGCACGTCGGCGCCGGCGTATCCCGAAGAGGGCGCCCTCCGTGCGGGGCACATCCCCACCGCCCGGAATGTGCCGTGGGCGCGCGCCGTGGGAGAGGACGGCGGGTTCAAGCCCCGTGCTGAGCTCGACGCGATCTACCGCGGCGAGGTCGGCCTCGCCGACGGCGACGACATCGTCGCCTACTGCCGCATCGGCGAGCGGTCGAGTCACACGTGGTTCGTGCTGCGTCACCTCCTCGGCTTCGAACGCGTGCGCAACTACGACGGCTCGTGGACGGAGTGGGGCAGCGCGGTGCGCGTGCCGATCGCCACCGGCGCTGAGCCGGGCACCGCCCCCGCCTGACGCCCCCTCCTGATGTCGTGACTCGCGGCCGCCCTGACCGACCCGGATCCGCCGTGGGAGGATGGAGGCGATGACCGAGCACGCGCTTCCCGACTCCCTCGCGGAGATCCGCGACGACTTCCTCGACCTCCCCGAGGCGGAGCGGCTGCAGCTGCTCCTGGAGTTCTCGCAAGAGCTCCCTGACGTGCCGGCGGAGTACGAGGATCACCCCGAACTGTACGAGCGCGTCGTGGAGTGCCAGTCCCCCGTCTTCATCGTGGTCGACGTGGATGCCGCCGGACGGGTCGCGATGCACGCGACGGCTCCGAAGGAGGCGCCGACCACGCGCGGCTTCGCGAGCATCCTCGTGCAGGGCATCACGGGCCTCCCCGCGGATGAGGTGCTCGCGATCCCGGACGACTTCCCGCAGAGCATCGGGCTCACGCGGGCGGTCTCTCCGCTGCGCATCGCGGGCATGACGGGGATGCTGCTGCGTGCGAAGCGTCAGGTGGCCGCCAAAGTCCAGGCTTGAGCGCGGCGGCGGGTCAGTCGGCGAGTCCGTGCCGGCGCAGCCAGCCGCGGATGCTCTCGCTCCATCGCTCCTGGTCGTAGTTCCACAGCTTCGTGTGCCGCGCGACCTCGAACACCTGCATGTCGACGAGGTCGGGGCGCGCGACCACGAGGTCGTGCGAGGCATCGGACGGCACGAAGCCGTCGTCGTCGCTGTGCAGGATGAGGATGGGATGCCGCAGCTCGCCGGCACGCGAGACGGCGTCGAGCCGGTCGAAGGGGATCGCGGCGCCGGCGCCGGTCATCGTGGTCGCCCATTCCCTCTGCAGCGCGCCGATCGCCAGTCCCGTGACCGCCGCCGGCAGCTTCATCTGACGCGCCTGGTACCCCAGCACGATGCGCCAGTCGACCACGGGCGATTCGAGGATCACCCCCGCGATCACGTCGCGGTGCGCCGAGCTCAGTTCGAGCTGCAGCGCGATCGCGCCGCCCATCGACCATCCCATCAGCACGATGCGACGCGCGCCGCGGCGCCGCGCGAACCCGACCGCGGCGTCGACGTCGCGCCACTCCGTCGAGCCCAGGCCGTATGTTCCCGAGCGACTGCGCGGCGCTTCGCCGTCGTTGCGGTACGACACGAGCAGCGACGTGATGCCCAACGCGTGGAAGACCGGCACCGCGCGCAGGCACTCCGCCCGCGTCGTGCCGCGGCCGTGCACCTGGATGACCCACGTGCCGCCGTCGCCCGCGGGGAACAGCCACGCGGGGCAGGGGCCGACCGCGGAGCCGATCAACTCGGACGTGTACGGCAGATGGAGCTCCTCGGGGTGGTCGAAGTACCAGCCGCTGAATGCGGCATCCGCAGAGATCCGGGTGTCGGGACCGATGTGGGTCAGCAGCTTGCGCTTCACGCTCGTCGCGTCCTCCGCGAGCACGGAGCCGAGCTTGACGTAGCTCTCGGTGCCGCTCGTGAACAGTCCGTACCTGCCGGGCAGTTCGGTGTCGGGGGTGCGCGCGAGGGTGATCGTCTGGGCGGCGGTGTCCAGCGACAGGATGCGTGTGTCGGGCACCCGCACCGCGGGCGTGACGACGCGGCGCGCCATGTGGAGCGAGACGAACGCCAGGGCGGAGAGCGCGACGGTGAGGGCTGCGCTCAGGACGGCGAGAGCAGCCTTCACTCCGGCGAGGAGTCCGGGAGAGGGGGCGCGCATCGCGGCGCGCCTGGAGTCGACCATCGAGGCCCCACTCTAGTCTTTCCGCGTGGCTGACCTTCGTCCTCCGAGTGCGCCGCCGTCGTTCGAGCGTGCGGCCGCGGATGTGCGGGCGACCCTGTTCCGTGACGACCTGGTGGTGCGCGAGATCCCCGCGCCGGCGGGTCTCGCGCCCGAATGCCTCGCGCTCGCCGGCGACGTGCGGCCCGAGAGCGAGGGCGCGGACTCCCCCTACGGCACGGGCCGCTTCATCCTCCTCCACGACCCCGATGAGCCGGGACCGTGGAACGGCGCCTGGCGCATCGTGTGCTTCGCGCAGGCGCCGCTCGAACCCGACATCGGCACCGACCCGATGCTGGCCGACGTCGCGTGGTCGTGGCTCATGGACGCGCTCGAGTCGCGGCACGCTCCGTTCCACTCGGCGTCCGGCACGGCGACCAAGACGCTGTCGAAGGGGTTCGGATCGCTCGCGGCCGAGGGCGACGGCGCGCAGATCGAGTTGCGCGCGTCGTGGTCGCCGCTCGGGAGCATGACCCCGCACGTCGAGGCGTGGTCGGAACTGGTCTGCATGCTCGCGGGCCTGCCCCCGGGCTCGGAGGACATCGCGGTGCTCGGCGCGCGTAGGGCGGCGCGTGACTGAGTACACCGTGATCACCGACGCCGAAGGGCTCGCCGACGCCGTCTCCCGCCTCGCGGCGGGATCGGGTCCGATCGCCGTCGACGTGGAACGCGCCTCCGGCTTCCGCTACTCGCAGAGGGCGTATCTCGTCCAGGTGTTCCGTCGCGGCTCCGGGGTCTTCCTCTTCGACCCGCCCGCGGTGGGCGACTTCTCGACGCTGCAGGCCGCGATCGGCGACGAGGAATGGGTGCTCCACGCCGCCAGCCAGGATCTCCCGTCGCTGCGCGAGCTCGCCCTCGACCCGGTGGCGATCTTCGACACCGAGCTCGCCGCGCGGCTGCTCGGTCACGCGCGCGTCGGTCTCGGGGCGGTCGTCGAAGACACGCTCGGCATCGCGCTCGCCAAGGCCCATTCGGCATCCGATTGGTCCACTCGCCCGCTGCCCCAGTCCTGGCTGGAGTACGCCGCCCTCGATGTCGAGCACCTCGTCGACGTCCGCGATGTACTGCACGCCGAGCTCGTCGAGCAGGGCAAGACCGAGTTCGCCGCGGAGGAGTTCCGCGCCGTCCTGGATCGCACCCCCAAGCCGCCGCGAGAGGACCCGTGGCGGCGCCTGAGCGGACTGCATACCGTCCGAGGGCGCCGGGCCCTCGCGATCGCCCGGGAACTGTGGACCGCGCGCGAGGAGTACGCGCGCGAGCAGGACGTCGCACCGGGGCGCCTGGTCCCCGATCGATCCCTCGTGGCCGCTCTCACCGCCGATCCGAAGACGAAGCACGACCTCGCACAGGTGAAGGAGTTCACCGGGCGGGCCAGCCGCAGCCAGCTGGACCGCTGGTGGGCAGCGTTCGAAGCCGGGCGCGCCGCGACCGATCTGCCACTCGAGCGCGCACCGGGCGGGGACACGCTCCCGCCCGCGCGCGCATGGCCGGACCGCAATCCCGAGGCGGATGCCCGACTCAAAGCCGCTCGACCGGCGGTGGAGGCGCGTGCCGATGAGCTGCGGATGCCGACGGAGAACCTCCTCACGCCCGACATGCTCCGCCGCGTGGCCTGGAGTCCGCCCGATCCGCCGACCGCGGCATCCGTCGGCACCGCTCTCGCCGAGCTCGGCGCGAGGCGCTGGCAGATTGCGCAGACTGCACAGCTGATCGCCGATGCCTTTGTGCAATCCGTGCAAGAGCCCTCTCCCGCTCCGGACAGCGCTTCGTAGGTTCGATCCAACCGATTCAGAGCGGTCAGAGGCCGCTCCTAGGCTGAACGCATCCCTACTTATGGAGGCAGAGTGGCCGAGCTATCGGACGTCTTTTTCGTCGACGGAATGCGCACCCCTTTCGGGCGCGCGGGCGAGAAAGGCATGTACTGGAACACCCGAGCCGATGATCTCGCCGTCAAGGCGACCATCGGACTCATGGAGCGCAATCCCGCGGTGCCCACGGACCGCATCGACGATGTCGCCCTCGCGGCGACCTCGCAGACCGGTGACCAGGGCCTGACGCTCGGCCGGTCGGTCGCGCTGCTGGCGGGCCTGCCGCAGACCGTGCCCGGCTTCGCGATCGACCGGATGTGCGCCGGCGCGATGACGAGCGTCACGACGATGGCCGGCTCGATCGGCGTCGGCATGTACGACCTCGCGCTGGCCGGCGGCGTCGAGCACATGGGCCGCCACCCTCTCGACGGCAGCAACGTCGACCCCAACCCGCGGTTCGTCGCCGAGAAGCTCGTGAGCGCCGACGCCCTGAACATGGGGCTGACCGCCGAGCGCCTGCACGACCGCTTCCCCGCGCTCACGAAGGAGCGCGCGGACCGATTCGGAATGCTGAGCCAGCACAAGGCGCAGGCGGCCTACGAGGGCGGCAAGTTCCAGCCCGACCTGGTCCCGGTCGCGATCAAGGACGCCGACGGCACGTGGGGCCTCGCGACGGAGGATGAAGGCCGTCGCCCCGAGACGACGATGGAGGGCCTCGCATCCCTCAAGACCCCGTTCCGCCCGCACGGACGCGTCACGGCGGGCACGTCCTCTCCGCTGACCGACGGCGCGACCATGAGCCTCCTCGCGGGTGGCGGCGCGGTCAAGGAGTTCGGTCTCGCACCCAAGATGAAGCTCGTGTCGTTCGCGTTCGCGGGCGTGCAGCCCGAGGTGATGGGAGTCGGCCCGATCCCCTCGACCGAGAAGGCGCTCAAGAAGGCCGGTCTCACGATCGGCGACATCGGTCTGTTCGAGCTGAACGAGGCGTTCGCGATCCAGGTGATCTCGCTCCTGGACCACTTCGACATCGCGGACGACGACCCGCGCGTCAATCAGTGGGGCGGCGCGATCGCCTTGGGGCATCCCCTCGCGGCATCCGGCGTGCGACTCATGATCCAGCTCGCCGCGCAGTTCGCCGAGCGTCCCGACGTGCGCTACGGGCTCACGGCCATGTGCGTCGGTCTCGGTCAGGGTGGTTCGGTCATCTGGGAGAATCCGCACTTCGACGGCAAGAAGCGCAAGAGCTGAGCGGGCGGACACACGGATGACGAACTACGCAGACATCGATTTCTCGCCGATCCTCGCGATGACCGAAGGAGAGGTGATCACGCACTCCCGAGTGCGCGACATCCGCCTCTCGTCGGGCAAGGTGCTGGCGCTCATCACGCTCGACAACGGTCGTGACCACACGCGCCCGAATACGCTCGGCCCGGCCACTCTCGCCGAGCTGAACACGACGCTCGATGCGCTCACGGCGCGTGCGGCGGCCGGAGAGATCCAGGCCGTGGCGATCACCGGCAAGCAGTACATCCTCGCGGCGGGCGCCGATCTGTCCGACATCTCACGCGTCGGCTCGAAGGAGAACGCCAAGCTCGTGGCGCAGTTCGGGCACATGGTGCTCGGCAAGCTCTCCGAGCTCGGTGTGCCCTCGTTCGCCTTCGTGAACGGGCTCGCGCTCGGTGGCGGCCTCGAGATCGCCCTCAACTCGACGTACCGCACCGTCGACGCGTCGGCGGCCGCGATCGCGCTGCCGGAGGTCTTCCTCGGCATCATCCCGGGTTGGGGCGGTGCCTACCTCCTGCCGAACCTCATCGGCATCGAGAACGCGCTCGAAGTGGTGATCTCCAACCCCCTCAAGCAGAACCGGATGCTGAAGCCGCAGCAGGCGTTCGAGTACGGCATCGTGGATGCGATCTTCCCGGCGTCGAACTACCTGGAGAGCTCGCTCGCGTGGGCCGACGGCGTGCTCGGCGGGAAGATCAAAGTCGACCGCAAGCACGAGCCGGGCAAGATCGAGCGCCTGACGAAGTGGCCCATCGCCGTCAAGATGGCGCGCGGGATGCTGGAGTCGAAGATCGGCACCGTGCCGCGTTCGCCGTACGTCGCACTCGATCTCCTCGACAAGGCGAAGAGCGGAACGAAGGCGGAAGGGTTCGCGCGCGAGGACGACGCGCTGGCCGACCTCGTCACAGGAGACCAGTTCGCGGCATCCATGTACGCGTTCGACCTCGTCCAGAAGCGCGCGAAGCGCCCGGTCGGCGCTCCCGATCGAGACCTCGCGAAGAAGGTCACGAAGGTCGGAATCATCGGTGCCGGTCTCATGGCGAGCCAGTTCGCGCTGCTGTTCCTGCGCAAACTGCAGGTTCCCGTCCTCATCACCGACCTCGATCAGGCGCGCGTGGACAAGGGGCTGGCCTACATCCACGACGAGATCGGCAAGCTCGAGGCGAAGGGCCGACTCGACGGGGATGCCGCCAACCGGCTGCGTGCGCTCGTCCGGGGGACGACCGACAAGGCGGAATACGCGGACTGCGACTTCGTGATCGAGGCCGTCTTCGAAGAGGTGGGCGTCAAGCAGAAGGTCTTCGGCGAGATCGAGAAGATCGTCGCGGAGGACGCGGTGCTGGCGACGAACACGTCGTCGCTGTCGGTCGAGGAGATCGGATCCACCCTGGCTCACCCCGAACGTCTCGTGGGATTCCACTTCTTCAATCCCGTCGCGGTCATGCCGCTCATCGAGATCGTGAAGACGCCTCACACGACCGACGCCGCGCTCTCCACGGCGTTCGTGGTTGCCCGCGGACTGGGAAAGAACGCGGTCCTGACGGCCGACGCCCCCGGCTTCGTCGTCAACCGGCTGCTGGCCAAGGTCATGGGGGAAGCCGCACGGGCGGTCTACGAAGGCACCCCGCTGCTGACCGTCGAGAAGGCCTTCGCGCCGATCGGCCTGCCGATGACGCCGTTCCAGCTCATCGACCTCGTGGGCTGGAAGGTCGCGGCCCACGTGCAGGACACGATGGCACACGCGTTCCCCGACCGGTTCTTCGCCTCCGAGAACTTCCACGAGCTCGCCGAGCTCCCGGAGGTCGTCGAGAAGGACAAGGCCGGAAGGGTGACCGGCTGGACGAAGGCCGCGGAGAAGGTCCTCAAGGGTGCGGTGGGCGACTCCCCCGCGAGTGAGGCCGAGATCCTGCGCCGCGTGCAGGACGGGCTCGCGCAGGAGATCCGCATCATGCTCGACGAAGGAGTGGTGCCCGAGGTCGAGGACATCGATCTGTGTCTGATCCTCGGTGCCGGCTGGCCCTTCATCGACGGCGGTGCGTCGCCGTACCTCGACCGTGAAGGGGCGTCGGAGCGCGTATTCGACGACACGTTCCACCACCCGGTGATCCGGGGCATCGGCTCCTAGCGCCGACGTCGCACGAGAAAGCGCCTGTCCCCGATCGGCGACAGGCGCTTTCTCGTGCCGGTGGGGGGATCTCAGGCGTCGCGGACCTCGTCGGCGGACGCGGAGACGCCGGAGAGCCATTCGGGATGCTGCTCGGTCTGACGCGCGACCGGAATCCGGGTTCCGAGCACTTGCGAGACGACATCCTGGGCGATCTTCGCCGCCGTGAGGCCGGCATCCTCGAGGATCTGTTCGCGACTGGCGTGGTCGATGAACTCATCCGGAAGGCCGAGCTCGTCTACGGCGGTGTCCACCCCCGACTCGCGCAGCACCTGTCGCACGCGCGTGCCGATGCCGCCCACACGGATGCCGTCCTCGATCGTGATGACCAGGCGGTGGGAGGCGGCGAGCTCGACGATCGACGGCTGGACGGGCACGACCCAGCGCGGGTCGACGACGGTGGCGCCGATCCCCTGCGCACGCAGGCGGCCGGCGACCTCGACGGCGATGTGCGCCATGGGCCCGATCCCCACAAGGAGCACATCCTGGGCGTCCGAGCGCACCAGGACGTCGACGCCGTCCGGCATCCGCTCGAGCGCGGGAAGGGTCGGGCTCACGGAGCCCTTGGGGAACCGGATGACCGTGGGTGCGTCCTCGACGGCGACAGCTTCGCGGAGCTCCTCCTGGAGCCGCTCCGCGTCGCGCGGCACGGCGATCCGGATGTTCGGCACGATCTGCAGCATCGCCAGATCCCAGATGCCGTGGTGGCTCGGACCGTCAGGACCGGTGACACCGGCCCGGTCGAGCACGAAGGTCACGCCGGCTCGGTGCAGCGCGACGTCCATCATGACCTGGTCGAACGCCCTGTTCATGAAGGTCGCGTAGATCGCCACGACGGGGTGCAGGCCTCCGTAGGCGAGGCCCGCCGCCGAAGCGACGGCGTGCTGCTCGGCGATGCCGACGTCGTACACGCGATCCGGGAACCGCTGGGCGAACGGAAGAAGTCCGGTCGGACGCAGCATCGCGGCGGTGATCCCGATGATCTCGGGACGTTCCTCGCCGACCGCGACGAGCTCGTCGGCGAACACGTCCGTCCACGCCGCTGCGGACGAGCCGCCGAGGGGTTCGCCCGACAGCGGGTCGATCTTCCCGACGGCGTGGAACTGGTCGGCCTCGTCATCGCGGGCCGGCTGATATCCGCGCCCCTTCTCCGTGATCGCGTGGACGATCACGGGTGCGCCGAAGTCCTTCGCCAGCTGGAGTGTCTCGATCAGGGCCGGGAGATCGTGGCCGTCCACCGGTCCGAGGTATTTGATGTCGAGATTGGAGTACAGGGCGGCGTTGTTCACGAACCGCGAGAGGAAGCCGTGGGTGCCACCCCGGACACCGCGGTAGAACGCGCGCGCCGCGGGGCCGAGCTTGCCGAACAGCGAGTCCGACCCTTTGTGCAGCGTCTGGTAGCTCTCCGTCGTGCGCACACGGTTGAGGTAGCGGGCCATGCCGCCGATCGTCGGCGCATAGGAGCGTCCGTTGTCGTTGACGACGATCACCAGGTTGCGGTCGTTGTCGTCGGAGATGTTGTTGAGCGCCTCCCACGTCATGCCGCCGGTGAGCGAGCCGTCGCCGACGACCGCGATGACGTGTCGGTCCTTCCGGCCGGTGCGGGTCAGCGCGCGCGAGACGCCGTCCGCCCAGCTCAGCGAGCTCGACGCGTGCGAGGACTCCACGACGTCGTGCGGGCTCTCGGACCGCTGCGGGTAGCCGGCGAGTCCGCCGCGCGACCGCAGTCCAGAGAAGTCCTGGCGTCCCGTGAGCAGCTTGTGCACGTAGGACTGGTGGCCCGTGTCGAAGATGATCGGGTCATCGGGGGAATCGAACACCCGGTGGATCGCCAGGGTCAGCTCGACCACACCGAGGTTCGGGCCGAGGTGCCCCCCTGTCCGCGACACGTTCTCGACGAGGAATCCGCGGATCTCGGCGGCGAGCTGCTCGAGCTGCTCGGGGCTCAGCGCATCGAGGTCGCGGGGTCCTGAGATGGACGACAGCAACGACATCCGGTTCCTTTCCGAGCCCGACGTGTGAAGTGCAAGTCTACCCGCGCCGGGTGCGGCGGAGGGGGCAGGCCCGAAGACCCGCCCCCTCCGCCGTGCGCCTCTCAGACGAGCGAGCGCAGCACGTACTGCAGGATGCCGCCGTTGCGGTAGTAGTCCGCCTCACCGGGCGTGTCGATGCGGACGACCGCGTCGAAGACGACGGTCTCCTTGCCGGCGGGCGAGAACTCGCTCGGCTCGGCCGTCACGCGAACCGTCTTCGGCGTCACGCCCTCGTTGAGCTGATCGAGTCCCTCGATCGACACGATCTCGGTGCCGTCCAGACCGAGCGACTTCCAGCTCTCCCCCGCGGGGAACTGCAGCGGGACGACACCCATGCCGATGAGGTTGGAGCGGTGGATGCGCTCGAAGCTCTCGGTGATGACGGCTTTGACGCCCAGGAGGCTGGTGCCCTTCGCCGCCCAGTCGCGCGAGGATCCCGAGCCGTACTCCTTGCCGCCGAACACCACGAGCGGGGTGCCCTGCGCCTGGTAGTTGCGACTCGCGTCGTAGATGTACGACTGGGGTCCGCCCGGCTGGGTGAAGTCGCGTGTGAAGCCGCCCTCGACGACCTGACCGTCGTTGACGGCGGCGACGAGCTCGTTCTTCAGACGGATGTTCGCGAACGTGCCGCGGATCATCACCTCGTGGTTGCCGCGGCGCGAGCCGTACGAGTTGAAGTCCTTCTGGGAGACGCCGTGCTCGGTCAGGTACTGCGCGGCGGGAGTCCCGGCCTTGATGTTTCCCGCCGGCGAGATGTGGTCTGTCGTCACCGAATCGCCGAGCGTCGCCATGACGCGCGCGCCCGTGATGTTCGAGACCGGCGTCAGTTCCATCGTCATGCCGTCGAAGTACGGCGCCTTGCGCACGTACGTGGAGGCGTCGTCCCATTCGAAGACGGGACCCGTCGGCGTCGGCAGGTTCTTCCACCGCTCGTCGCCCTCGAACACGGTCGCGTACTGCGTGATGAACTGCTCGCGCGAGATCGAGGTGTCGATGATCTGCTGCACTTCGTCCGGCGACGGCCAGATGTCCTTGAGGAACACGTCGTTGCCGTCGAGGTCCTTGCCGAGCGGGTCGGTCTCGAAGTCGAAGTTCATCGTCCCCGCGAGCGCGTACGCCACGACGAGCGGCGGCGAGGCGAGGTAGTTCATCTTCACGTCGGGGCTGATACGGCCCTCGAAGTTGCGGTTGCCGGAGAGGACGGCGGTGACCGCGAGGTCGTGGTCGTTGATCGCGGCGGACACCTCCTCGATGAGCGGGCCGGAGTTGCCGATGCAGATCGTGCAGCCGTAGCCCACCGTGAAGAAGTCCAGGCCCTCGAGCGCCTTGTCCAGGCCCGACTTCTCGTAGTAGTCGGTGACGACCTTCGACCCGGGGCCGAGCGTGGTCTTCACCCACGGCTTGCGCTTGAGGCCCTTGTCCACGGCCTTCTTCGCGAGCAGGCCCGCGGCGATCATCACTGACGGGTTGGACGTGTTGGTGCACGACGTGATCGCGGCGAGCGTCACCGCACCGTTGTCGAGGATGTACGCCTCGCCGTCGGGCGTGGTGACCCGGACCGGCTTGGATGCCGTCGCGGGCGCACCGCTGTTGATGTGCACCGGGCGCGTCGTCGGCTCCTCCTCACCGGGGACCTGGCCCGGATCCGACGCGGGGAACGAGTGCTTGGACTCGAGGTCGACGATGTCGTCGCTCGTGGAGGCCGTCGCGTACGCGACGATGTCCTTCTCGAACTGCGACTTCGCCTCCGACAGCAGGATGCGGTCCTGGGGGCGCTTGGGGCCGGCGATCGAGGGGACGACGGTCGACAGGTCGAGTTCCATGTACTCGCTGAAGACGAGTTCGCGGGCGGGGTCGTGCCAGAGCGACTGCTCCTTGGCGTACGCCTCGACCAGCGCGACGGTCTGCTCGTCGCGGCCGGTGAGCCGCAGATAGTCGAGGGTGACGTCGTCGATCGGGAACATCGCGGCGGTGGAGCCGAACTCGGGGCTCATGTTGCCGATCGTCGCCCGGTTGGCCAGCGGCACCGAGGCGACTCCCTCTCCGAAGAACTCGACGAACTTGCCGACGACGCCGTGCTTGCGCAGCGTGTCGGTGATCGTGAGCACGACGTCGGTCGCCGTGACACCGGCCGGGATCTCGCCGGTGAGCTTGAAGCCGACGACGCGCGGGATGAGCATCGAGACCGACTGGCCGAGCATCGCGGCCTCGGCCTCGATGCCGCCGACGCCCCAGCCCAGCACGCCGAGGCCGTTGACCATCGTGGTGTGGGAGTCCGTGCCCACGCACGTGTCGGGGTAGGCGCGCAGCACGCCGTCGACCGTCCGGTCGTAGATGACCTTCGCGAGGTGCTCGATGTTGACTTGGTGCACGATTCCGGTGCCGGGCGGGACGACCTTGAAGTCGTCGAACGCGGTCTGTCCCCAGCGGAGGAACTGGTAACGCTCCCCGTTGCGCTCGTACTCGATCTCGACGTTTCGCTCGAGGGCGTTCTCGCTGCCGAACAGATCGGCGATCACCGAGTGATCGATCACCATCTCGGCGGGCGACAGAGGATTGATGCGGTTCGGGTCGCCGCCGAGCGCCGTGACGGCCTCTCGCATCGTGGCGAGGTCGACGATGCAGGGCACGCCGGTGAAGTCCTGCATGACCACGCGGGCCGGCGTGAACTGGATCTCGGTGTCGGGCTCGGCCGCGGCATCCCACGAGCCGAGGGCTTCGATCTGCGCCTTCGTGACGTTCGCACCGTCTTCGGTGCGGAGCAGGTTCTCGAGCAGCACCTTCAGGCTGAACGGGAGCTTCTCGTAGCCGGGCACCGTGTCGATGCGGAAGATCTCGTAGTCGGTGCTGCCGACCGTCAGGGTGCTCTTGGCACCGAAGCTGTCAACCGTGGACACGCGTGTCTCCTTCGTCGGCGGCGGAGCGGGGCTCGGGCCCGGCTCCCCCCATCTTCCCTGCCCCCGGCCGGAGTGGCTAGTGAGGTTGGCCTAACCATCCACCGGAAGCGAATTTATCTCGATATCAAGATAAATGTATCACTTGGATGCCGGCGGGTAGAGAGCCCGGACGGCGAGCCACGTCACGGCGAGGAGGGGTGCGAACAGGGGCAGACCCATGATGAGCTTCAGCGTTCCGAGGGCCGTGACGTCCCCGGCGAAGTAGAGCGGAAGCTGCACCGCGAGGCGGACGGCGAACAGTCCCGCCCAGGCGATCGACAGCCAGGTGAACACTCTGCGCTTGCGCTTGTCGGCGCGCCACCGGGTGCCCTCGTTCATGAGGAAGCCGACCGCGAGGCCGATGAGCGGCCAGCCGATGATCGCCGAGACGAGGAACGCCGTGCCGTACGCGCCGTTCGTGACGAAGCCGAGGACGAAATTGTCCTGTCCCCGTCCCGTCCACAGCGCCAGTGCCGCGGCTCCCGCCGTGGCGACCAGCCCGCCGATCGCGGCGGCGGGGGGCGATTTCGTCACGAGTCGGATCGCGGTGAAGACCGCTGCGAGTCCGACCGACAGACCGAGCGCCAGCGGCAGGTTGCCCGTCTGGGTCGCACGGTCGTACGTGAGGGTGAACAGCACGACGAACACGAGGCTCGGGAGCACGGATTCGAGGATGCCGCGCCAGCCGCCCATCGCCCGCCAGACGACGTGACCGGTCGGCGCGTCCTCCGCCGGGTTCAGTCCCGCCCTGCGGGCCGCGTCGCCGAGCGCCGCCCCCACGAGTTCGGACGCCGACGGTGGAGTGAGGGCCGGAGACTCGCCTTCGCGATCCGGCTCGGCGGGCGGGGTGTTCGTCACGCGGCCCCCGGCGTCGCGGGCATCCGCAGCGGGATGAGGTCGCGCGGCGGCATGGGCGTTCCGCCGCGGACGACGACGATCGAGCGGAACAGCTCTTCGACCTGGGCGGCGGCATCCACATCGCCGGTCGCCGCTCCCCCGATCACGCCGCGGAGGAACCAGCGCGGTCCATCGACGCCCACGAATCGGGCCAGGCGCTTGCCTGCGACGCCGTCCGGTCCCGCGGCGACCGGAACCTCCGCGAGGAGTTCCGGCCCCAAGGGTCCTTCGCGCTCCTCGACGCGACCGCCCTGCTGGCGGATCTGCGCGCGGATCTGCTCGCGCGTCTCCTCCCACAGACCGGTCGAGCGCGGAGCGGCGAACGGCTGCACCTGGAGGGTGGAGCCGGCGTAGTCCAGACCCACCGCGACGATCCGCTTCGTCTGCTCCTCGACCTCGAGGCGGAGGTTCAGTCCTTCGCGGGGCAGGATCTTGATGCCGCCGAGATCGATGTACGGACGGACCGGATTGGCCTCGGTCTCGTCGAACGGGCCGTTCGTCGCGCGATCCGCGAGGGGGTCGGGGAGTGCCGCATCCGTAGGTGTCGCATCGGTCATGAGGAGATTCCGTTCTGTGGTCTGTTCCTTCGCGGGGAGTGCCCCGCGTGGATCCGCCGCGGTGGCCGGCGGCTGCGCCGGCTAACCGGTCGAACCGAACCCGCCGGTCGAGCCGAACCCGCCGTCTCCGCGGACGCTGTCGGGGAGCTCGTCCACCGGGATGAACTGCGCACGCGAGACCGGCATCACGATGAGCTGGGCGATCCGGTCCCCCACGGCGATCTCGTACGGCTGATCGGCGTCGGTGTTCAGGAGCGTCACCTTGATCTCGCCCCGGTATCCGGCGTCGACCGTCCCGGGGCTGTTCACGATCGTGATCCCGTGCTTGGTCGCGAGGCCGCTGCGGGGCACGACGAACGCAACGAAGCCCTCCGGCAGGGCGATCCGCACGCCCGTTCCCACGAGCGCGCGCTGACCGGGCCGGAGGGTGAGCGCCTCCGCCGACACGAGGTCGGCCCCCGCGTCACCGGGGTGCGCGTATGCCGGAACGTCGGGGGCGATAATGAGGACGTCCACAGTTTCAGCCACGCAACGAGGGTAATGCAGAAGACCGTGAGCAGTGTCCGAGCCGGTTCCGCCGTCCCCTACCGCGAAAGGCTGAGCCCGTCGCTCTGGGCGATCGTCAGCGCGGCCGTCGTCGCGCCGATGGCGGCGCTCGTCGTCACGCGGATCGACACGACCCTGGCGCTCCTCGCCGGGATCGGCGTCGGCATCGCCCTCGTGGGCATCATGATCGCGGGCTCGCCCGTGATCGAGGTGAAGGACGGGGTCCTCCGCGCCGGACGTGCGCACATCGACGTCGGATTCACCGGCGCGGTGAGCGTCCTCGCCGGAGAGGAGGCGCGCCACGCCCGCGGTCCGGGTCTTCACCCGCGATCGTGGCACCTGATCCGCGGGGGGATCGACGGCGTCGTGATCGTGGAGATCACCGACCCGGACGACCCGGCGCCCTCGTGGGTTCTCTCCACGCGGACGCCCGATCGACTCGCAGCGGTCGTGCGGCTCGCGCAGGCTACGCGGCGCACTCCGAGCAGATAGGTCCGGCGGCGTCCTCGTGGTCCAGCTGCGAGCGGTGCTTCACCAGGAAGCAGCTGACGCACGTGAACTCGTCCTCCTGCGCGGGGAGCACGACGACGTCGAGCTCGAGGTCCGACAGGTCGGCGCCGGGAAGCTCGAATCCTGAGGGGTTGTCGGCATCCTCCACGTCGACGGAGCCCGACAGCTTGTCGGGAACGCGCTCCTTCAGAGCCTCGATCGACTCGCTGTCGTCTTCGGTCTTGCGGGGGGCGTCGTAATCCGTGGCCATGCGTGAACGTCTCAACTTCCGGGGAATAGCAGGGGTGCCTGACCCTCTCGGGCGGCGATAGTTTGCACGACCTGAACCCATTTCGCAAATGCGCGCGGAGTTCGTATCGTGCGATGCCGTGAAACTCGCGGCGCGCGTCGGATATTCCCGGTCGACGGCACCCCCTGTGACACCATGGGCGCACACCGCTGGATCGGAGGGGCTTTTCGCATGGAACAGCTCAAAGTGATCGGAACCGAAGACGATGTGCTCGTCCTCGTGACCGAGTCGGGTGAACGATTCTCACTCGCCGTCGACGACGTCCTGCGCGGCGAACTGCGCAAGGCGCGCAAGGAGCGCGAGGGCGACTCGGACGTTCCGCGACCCAGTCCGCGCGAGATCCAATCGCACATCCGCGCCGGGCTGTCGGCCGAAGAGGTCGCCGCGCTGCTCGGCGCGCGCGTGGAGGACATCGCCCGATTCGAAGGGCCCGTGCTCGCCGAGCGCGAGCACGTCGTCGGTCAGGCCCTTGCCGTTCCCGTTCTGCTGGGCTCCGAACTCGACCCCGACGTCCACCCCACGTTCGGCGGTGCCGTCCGCGCGAAGCTCGCCGAGGCCGGCGCCTCCGGCGAGCGGTGGACGAGCTGGAAAGAGCCGACGGGCTGGATCGTCAAGCTCGAGTTCACCGCGAATGAGGTCGATCACGATGCGCGCTGGGGCTTCGACCCCCGACGCAGCACGCTGTCTCCGCTGAATGCCGACGCGATCCAGCTGTCGCGCCAGGGCTCGCTGCCGGAAGGCCTCATCCCCCGGCTGCGTGCGCTCGAGACCGCTCCGCAGAAGGACGACTCGCGCTTCGACAGCGGGGCATTCGGCCCCCGTCGGCTGCCCGACGCGGATCTGGAAACCCCCGACCTTCGAGAGCCGGTCGCTCCGGCCGTACAGGAAGCGGCGATGAAGCGGGCGAGTGCGACGTCGGTGACCTCTTCCGAGACCGCCGACCTCCTCGAGGCCCTCCGGCGCCGCCGGGGTCAGCGTGAGCCCCTGCCCGGCGCGGACGAGGTGACATCCTCACGGGCGCATGCACCGGTCGCGCTGTTCGATGCGCTCGAGCCGGGCTACGACGAAGCTCCGCGCGACGAAGCGGAGGACTCCTCGGCGCGCGAAGTCGAGCAGGCCGCCGTCGCTGAAGCCGCCGGGCGCCGCAAAGGCCGCACCTCGATGCCGTCGTGGGACGAGATCGTGTTCGGCGCGCGCACCGAAGAGTGACCTTCCGCCCGCAGCGTGCCGAGGATGACCCCGCTCAGGCGAAGGCGCCCAGTCGGATGAGCGGCACCGTCCGCTCCTCCGCGGTGAGCGAACCATGCTGGCCGACCATCCGCTGGGGACCCTTGTCCTCCAGCCGATCGTCGTAGTACGCGATCCCGGCGCGCGCGGCGACCAGCACGTCTCCGATGCGCGGCTCCACCTCAGGGCTCACTTCTCCGAAGAGCCCCGCTCCGATCGCCTCCGCGCGTGAGAGCACCCACGAACGACCGGACTCCTCCGCGCGCCAGCGTTCCAGGACCGCCTCGGCGGAACCCGGCTCCGCGTACACGTGCAGCATGCGCGGCTCGCCGCCGAAGTGGCGGACACCCTGCACGAGTGCGTCGTCAGGCGTGAGGAGGACGTGGCGGTGCCGCGGCACGTCGATCATGCCGTGGTCGGCGGTGACGACCGCGCCCGTGTGCGGGGCGAGCGCCTCCGCGAACGCGCGGGCCGCGGCATCCACCCGCTCGAGGGTTCCGACCCACTCCTCCGACTGCCAGCCGCGGCGGTGCCCGATCGCGTCCAGGTCGGGGGCGTACAGGTAGACGAACGCGCCGGGATGCCGTCCTGCGAGCTCCGCCGCCCGCTGCACGCGCTCGTGGATGTCGTCCGCGCCGACGAATCGGGCCCCGCGCATCGTGGAGCGGGTGAACCCGGTGTCGGCGTACTCCGTCTTGGACACCACGAAGCACGGACGTCCTTCGGCCGCAAGACGCGCGGTGAGCGGTTCGCTGCGCTGCCACGCCGGATCGAGGCCGTCCGTTTCCCAGCCGCGGAGCTGATTCGCGACACGATCGGCGTCCGGCACGAGCGCCCGATAGCCGACGATGCCGTGCTCGCCCGGTGCCGTGCCGGTCAGGAGGCTGCTGAGCGCGGAGGCGGTGGTCGACGGGAACACCGTGCGCGCGACATCCTTCTTCGATCCCGCCGCCGACAGGAAGCGCGCGTGCCCGGCGCGGGCGGCGAGATTGTGCGAGCCGAGACCGTCGATCACGAACACGACGACGCTGCGGGCCGGGGCGAACCACTCCGAGCGTCCGTCGAGCGCGGAGATCATCTGGGGCACGACACCGGTGAGGCTCCGGGCGCGCGGCGGGTCCGCGGGTAGGCTGAGGGACATCGGGGCCAGTCTCGCACACGGGCAGGCGCCCCTCCCCGCCCGCCGTCACCCGAGGCCGAACAGCCATGCCCGCAGCACCCACCGATTCCTCCCCCGCCGCCGACGAGCGCATCGAAGACGTCGACGTCTCGGCGGAGATGCAGGGGTCCTTCCTCGAGTACGCCTATTCCGTCATCTACTCGCGCGCCCTGCCGGATGCCCGTGACGGTCTCAAGCCCGTGCAGCGCCGCATCCTGTACACGATGGCCGACATGGGACTGCGCCCCGACCGCGGTCACGTCAAGAGCGCCCGCGTCGTCGGCGAGGTCATGGGGAAGCTGCACCCGCACGGCGACGCGCCGATCTACGACGCCCTCGTGCGGCTCGCGCAGGCGTTCTCACTGCGCGTGCCGCTCGTCGACGGGCACGGCAACTTCGGCTCGCTGGACGACGGTCCCGCCGCCCCGCGGTATACGGAGGCACGGCTCGCCCCTGCCGCGCTCGCGCTCACGGAGAACCTCGACGAGGACGTCGTCGACTTCATCCCCAACTACGACGGCCAGTTCCAGCAGCCTTCCGTCCTGCCGGCCGCGTATCCGAACCTGCTCGTGAACGGCGCCACCGGCATCGCGGTCGGGATGGCGACGAACATGGCCCCGCACAACCTCATCGAGGTCGTCGCCGCGGCCGTGCATCTGCTGGAGAACCCCGACGCGACGGTCGAGCAGCTCATGGACTTCGTGCCCGGGCCGGACTTCCCGACCGGTGGAATCGTGATGGGCCTCGACGGGATCAAGGACGCCTACGCGAAGGGGCGCGGGGCATTCAAGATCCGCGGCAAGGTCGCCGTCGAGCCGCTCGGTCCGAGACGCACCGGTCTGGTCGTCACCGAGCTCCCCTATCAGGTCGGCCCGGAGCGGGTGATCGAGAAGATCAAGGACGCGGTCCAGTCCAAGAAGCTGACCGGCATCGCCGACGTCACCGACCTGACCGACCGCAATCACGGCCTGCGCCTCGTGATCGGCATCAAAACCGGATTCGATCCGCAGGCCGTGCTCGAGCAGCTTTACCGCCTGACCCCCCTCGAGGACTCGTTCAGCATCAACAACGTCGCCCTCGTCGACGGGCAGCCGCAGACGCTCGGGCTCAAGGAGCTGCTGAGCGTCTACCTCCAGCACCGCCTGCAGGTCGTGACCCGTCGCAGTCGCTTCCGGCTCGCGCGTCGCCAGGAGCGCCTGCACCTCGTCGAGGGACTGCTCATCGCGATCCTCGACATCGACGAGGTCATCCAGGTCATCCGGACCTCCGAGGACAGCGAACAGGCGCGCACCCGCCTGCGTGAGGTGTTCGACCTGAGCGAGGTGCAGGCCGAGTACATCCTCGAGCTGCGCCTCCGGCGACTCACGAAGTTCTCGCGCATCGAGCTCGAGAACGAGCGCGACGCCCTGAACGCCGAGATCGCCCACCTGCAGGAGCTGCTCGCGAGCGAATCCCTGCTCCGCGCCCAGGTCGCGCGTGAGCTCGAGGCGGCGTCGGACGCGTACGGCACCCCGCGTCGCACGCTCCTCATGAACGCCAAGCCCGCAGCACCGCGACCCACGCGGGGTGCGCCCGCGCCGGATCTGCAGATCGCGGACGCGCCGACGGTCGTCGTGCTCTCCACGACGGGGCGTGCGGTCCGCGTCGACCTGGCGGAGGATCAGGAACTGAGCGCCCCCGCGCGTCGCAGCAAGCACGACGCGATCCAATCCACCGCCCCATCGACGACGCGCGGTGAGCTCGGCGCTGTGACGACGGCGGGTCGCGTCCTCCGGTTCTCCCCGGTCGACCTGCCGTCCGTGCCGCCGGCCTCCGTCCAGCTCGCCGCGGGCGTGATCCTGCGCGAGTACCTCGGCATCACCGACAAGAACGAGCGGGTGCTCGCCCTCATCCGGCTGGACGACGACACGCCGCTCGCCCTCGGCACCCGCCAGGGCGTCGTCAAGCGCATCGTCCCCTCGACCCTCCCGCCGCGTCCGGAGATCGAGGTCATCGGTCTCAAGCCCGGCGATACGGTCGTGGGCGCCGCTTCCGCCCCCGACGGAACCGAGGTCGTCTTCGTCACGAGCGATGCGCAGCTGCTGCACTTCCCGGCATCCGCCGTGCGCCCGCAGGGTGCCCCGGCGGGCGGCATGGCGGGGGTGAACCTTTCGGCGAAGGCGAGTGTGGTGTTCTTCGGGGCGGTCGCCGGCGACGACATCGTCGCGGTCACGATCTCCGGTGCGGAAGGCGTCCTGCCCGGCACCGACCCCGGTCGCATCAAGGTCTCGCGCTTCGAGGAGTTCCCGGGCAAGGGCCGCGCGACCGGAGGTGTCCGCGCGCACGCCTTCTTGAAGGGCGAGGATCGACTGACGCTCGCCTGGGTCGGACCCGCCTCCGCGCGTGCCGTCGGGCCGGACGGCGCCGCCCGCACACTTCCCGAGGCGACCGCCCGCAGGGACGCGTCAGGACAGCTCCTGGATGCCGTCATCGGGTCGATCGGCGGCACGATCGTCTGATCGGCGGCCGCGCCGAACGGCCGCGGATCTCTGCGGCGGAGCAGCGTCAGGCGTCGATCGCCTCGCGTGACAGGCGATCGGACGAGTCGACGATGAACTCGCGCCGGGGGGCGACCTCGTTGCCCATCAGCAGCTCGAAGACCCGTCCTGCCGCCTCGGCGTCTTCGAGCCGCACGCGGCGCAGAAGTCGCCCGGAGCGGTCCATCGTGGTCTCGGCGAGCTGATCGGCGTCCATCTCGCCGAGTCCCTTGTACCGCTGGACGGGCTCCTGCCACCGCTTGCCGGACTTCGTGAGCTTCGTCAGCAGGGCGTGCAGCTCCTGCTCGCTGTAGGTGTACACCGTCTCGTTCGGCTTGGTGCCGGGGTTCATGACGATGACGCGGTGGAGCGGCGGTACGGCGGCGAAGACCCTGCCCGCTTCGATGAGAGGGCGCATGTAGCGGAAGAACAGGGTCAGGAGGAGCGTTCGGATGTGCGCGCCGTCGACGTCGGCGTCGCTCATGATGATCACCTTGCCGTAGCGGGCGGCGTCGAGATCGAAGGTGCGACCGGATCCTGCGCCGATCACCTGGATGATCGAGGCGCACTCGGCGTTGGAGAGCATGTCCGACACGGACGACTTCTGGACGTTGAGGATCTTGCCGCGGATGGGCAGGAGGGCCTGGTATTCGCTGTTGCGGGCATCCTTCGCCGTCCCGAGCGCAGAATTGCCCTCGACGATGAACAGCTCGGACTGCGCGACGTCGGACGAGCGGCAGTCCACGAGCTTCGCCGGCAGCGAGGACGACTCGAGCGCGTTCTTGCGGCGCTGCGTCTCCTTGTGAGCTCGGGCCGAGATCCGCGCCTTCATCTCGGCGACGACCTTGTCCAACAGGAGCGACGTCTGCGCCTTGTCGTCGCGCTTGGGCGAGGCGAACCGCGCGGTGAGCTCTTTGCGGACGACCTGGGTCACGATCTGGCGCACCGCGGGCGTGCCGAGGATCTCCTTGGTCTGTCCCTCGAACTGCGGCTCGGGAAGACGCACCGTGAGCACGCACGTGAGGCCGGCCATCACGTCGTCCTTCTCGAGCTTGTCGTTTCCGACCTTCAGCCGCCGCGCGTTCTGCTCCACCTGGGTGCGCAGCACGCGCAGCAGCTCCTGGTCGAAGCCCTGCTGGTGCGTGCCGCCCTTCGGGGTGGCGATGATGTTGACGAACGAGCGGGTGACCGTGTCGTATCCGGTGCCCCAGCGGACCGCGATGTCGACGTGGCACTCGCGTTCGACCTCGGTCGGCACCATGGCGCCCGTGGGCTGAAGGACCGGCACGGTCTCGGTGAAGGTGCCGCTGCCGCTCAGTCGCCAGGTGTCGGTGATGGCGGCATCCGTCGCGAGGTACTCCGCGAACTCGGAGATGCCCCCGTCGAACCGGAACGACGTCTCGTTGTGCTGCTTGTGACGCTCGTCGCGGACGACGATCTCGAGGCCCGGCACGAGGAACGCGGTCTGCCGTGCGCGGGTGCTGAGCTCTTCGAGCTGGAACGTCGCGTCCTTCGTGAAGATCTGCCGGTCGGCCCAGTATCGGATACGCGTGCCGGTGACGCCACGCGGTGCACGCCCGGCGACCCGGAGCTCGCTCCGGTCGAGGAACGGGGTGAACGGCGAGTCGGGGGTCGGCGCGTCCTTATCGGCGAAGACGCCCGGCTCGCCGCGGTGGAACGACATCGCCCACGTCTTGCCGCCGCGGTCGACCTCGACGTCGAGGCGCTCGGAGAGCGCGTTGACGACCGACGCGCCGACGCCGTGCAGACCGCCCGAGGCCGCGTACGAGCCTCCGCCGAACTTGCCGCCGGCGTGCAGCTTGGTGAACACGACCTCGACGCCCGAGAGGCCCGTGCGCGGTTCGATGTCGACCGGGATGCCGCGGCCGGTGTCGCGCACCTCGACGCTGCCGTCGGCGTGGAGCACGATGTCGATGCGGGACCCGTTGCCGGCGAGGGCCTCGTCGACGGCGTTGTCGATGATCTCCCACACGCAGTGCATCAGCCCGCGCGAGTCGGTCGAGCCGATGTACATTCCGGGGCGTTTGCGGACCGCCTCGAGACCTTCGAGCACCTGGAGGTGATGGGCGGAGTACTCGGCGGTCACAATCCTCAAGATTATCCGTGCCACCCGTCAGTCCCTTGCACAGACACGGGTCGCGGGATCCGCGTACGCGCTGAGCGAAATGTCATGGGATCGCGGCATACCCGTAACAAACGCGTGGTTGTATGTGATGCACCCGAACAGGGCGAACGAGACACGAGCGACGCCAACGAGGAGGACCTGACATGAACACGCTAGCCACCCCCGAAGAGCCCGCCGTCCTCGAGTACCGCCTCACCGCGCTCGATCGCTGCGACTCGTGCGGCGCCCAGGCCTACATCGCCGCCGAGGTCAACGGCAGCGAACTGCTGTTCTGCGCGCACCACGGCCGCAAGTACGAGGAGAAGCTGCGCTCGGTCGCCACGAGCTGGCACGACGAGACGGCGCGTCTGCTCGAATCGGTCTGATGCCTCACGCTTCGCGGTAGACGCGCGGCACGAGCGGCGAGACCCGGACGAGGATCTCTTCTCCGACGGTGTCGATCGACTCCGCGAGGTCGGTGGCGGACGCCGCATCCGGTCCGAAAACGGTGACCTCGTCGCCGTTGCGCACGCCGGGCACCGCGGCGATGGCCATGTGATCCTCTCCCACGCGCACGATTGCTGCGCGTCCGAATCCGCCGGAGACGTGGGCGCGGGAGGCCAGCGTCGACGGCAGGCCGTGCAACGCGCCGACTCCGAGGGTCATCGCGTGCGCGTCGGCGCTGCTCACGGGCGCGACGAGCGAGGCGATCGGACGCACGCCCGGATCGGACCCGTCGGATCCGCCCGCCGAGCGGATGCCGTAGCAGAAGGCCCCCACCCGGACGAGGTCGTAGCGGAACTCCGGTCGCGCGAACGAGGCCGCGCTCGCGCTGAGATGGCGGACTTCGATGCGGAAGCCGGCGTCTTCGGCTGCATCCACCGCGGCGTCGAAGATCGCGCGGGCGGCGTCGTCGTCCTCGTCGCTGGCTTCAGCGATGTGGCTCCAGATGCCGACGATGCGCACGTCTCCGGTCCGCTCGAGGCTCTCGGCCCGAGCGATCACCGCGTCCCAGTCCTCCGGCCGGATGCCGTTGCGGTGCAGGCCCGTGTCGATCTTCAGGTGCACCCGCGCGGTGACGCCCATCGAGCGTGACGCCGCCGCCACGTCCTCGAGGAATCCCGCGTCGCCGACGCCCAGATCGATGTCCGCGTGAAGCGCCGCGCCGATCTGGTCGCCTCCGACCGTGAGCCAGCTGAACACGCGCACATCGGGCCCCGCGATCGCACGCGTGCGGATGGCCTCGTCCACCGCGAAAGCGCCGAACCACCGCACACCCTCAGCCGTGGCGCGACGCACGATCGCCGCGAGTCCGTGCCCGTACGCGTCGTCCTTCACGACGAGCAGGAGCTCGGCGGGGGCGACTCTGGTGCGCACGACGGCGATGTTCGCCGCGAGCGCGTCGAGGTCGATCCGCAGTTCCGGACCGATCATGCGACGTACTCCCTGGCCGTGCGCAGTCCGACTGCCGTGACGAGCTCGCCTGCGCGCATGCCGGTGGCGTGCTCCCATTCCCTCACCGTCGGCTCGTCGCGGGCGGGGTCGCCGAAGAAGACGACGTCGTCGCCCACACCGACCGGCGACGCGCCCACGTCGATCACGCACACATCCATCGCCACACGCCCGATGATCGGATGCCGGGACCCCGCGACGCGCACGGTCGCGACGTTGCCGAGCGCGCGGACGACGCCCTGTGCGTAGCCGCCCGTGACGAGCGCGATCTCGGTGTCGTGGGGTGCCCGGTGGGTGTAGCCGTATGAGACGCCCTCCCCCGCACGCAGCGGCTTGCGGCTGAGGACGGCACCCACGAGCGTCATCACCGGGGTGAAGCCGTCGGTGAGCCCGTACACCGCCTCGGCAGACGACGCCTCACCGGAGGACGTGAACAGAGCGGGGTCGATGATCCCCTGCAACGCCGCCGCCGATGCCGGATCGACCAGGAGCGCGGAGGCTCCGGCCTCGAACGCCGCCCCGGCGACCGCGGCGACGCCGTGACCCCATGCGTCCGCGCGCACGTCCACGATCGTCCTCGTCGTGGACGAGACGACCGCGCGGAGGTTCCGGCGGAGCGCCGAGAGCGAGATCCGCGCGACGAGGGCGGTGCGGCGCGGCCCCGTGCTGTCGGAGATCGGGGTGACGCCGGGCATCGGGGTGACGCCGGGCATCGGGGCGGTGTCCGACACCGGACCGGTGCCGGACACCGGGCGCGCAGGAATGCCGGAGGTCACGGCATCTAGACTATCCGGGGCCCTCGCGCGGCCCGCCCGCTGTGTCCGCCCCCTGTGCTCGGAGAATGCATGCCTCCTCAAGGCCTCGGCCTCTCGCCCCGTCTTCGCTATCTCGTCGGGCGTGCCCGACGCATCGACGTCGGATCGGTCTTCGAGCGCGCCAAGGAGGCGTCGGTCCAACACGGCAAGTGGATGCCGGCGATCGTGGTGGACATGCTCTGGCAGGCGGGGTTCCGCAACGTCGGATTCCAGGACTACATCGACTACGACTTCGCGATCCTCAGCCGTGACGAGCGCGCGACCTACATGACGCATCCGGTGTCGAATCAGCTGTCGCAGAAGTTCGACCACCCCGACTTCCGCTACATCTTCCAGGACAAGGTCGAGTTCGACCGCGTCTTCAGCGAGCACCTGCACCGCGCGTGGATGGTGGTCGAGGAGGGCAACGCCGACGCCGTCCGCGCGTTCACCGAGAACCACGGGACGATCGTGACGAAGGAGCCCGTCGGCCAGGCCGGGACCGGCGTCCACCGCTACCACGACGTCGACGTCGACGACTGGGACGACTTCCACCGCGGACTGCTTCAGCGCGGCGAGCTGCTGATCGAAGAGGTCATCGTGCAGCATCCCGACCTCGCAGCCGTCTGCCCGGGAACGGTCAACACGACCCGCATCACCGCGTTCTTCGACGGCGAGAAGACCCACATCCTCGCGATGGCGCAGAAGTTCGGGCGCGGCGCGGTGAGCGATCAGATGACGTTCGGCGGCTTCTACACGATGCTCGACGATGAGGGACGCGCGGTCGGTCCCGGCTACGACTCGCACGGCCACGTCCACGTCACGCACCCGGACTCCGGATTCGTGATCGCCGACTTCCGCCTGCCCATGATGGACGAGGTGCGCGCGTTCGTCGACCGGGTCGCCCGCGTCGTCCCGCAGGTGCAATACGTCGGATGGGATGTCGTGGTGACCCCGGAGGGCCCCGTGCTCGTCGAGGGCAACTGGGGCGCCGGTGTCTACGAGAACAAGCCGAGTGTCACCGGCATCCGCACCGGCCACAAGGCCCGGTATCGCGCGGCGATCGGGTTCTAGACACGAGCCGGATCACCGCGAGCGAAGCCCGCGTTGATCCGGCTGCGTGTCGAGGTCGAGCAGCGAGCTTGCGAGCGTATCGAGACCTAGGCCTTGCGTACGACGCCCAGCGGCGTCGACTGGTGGCCCTGACCGAGCGGGTTGTCCTTCAGGATCGCCACCAAGCGCTTCTCGCCGGCCTTGTCGAGCGTCGAGCCGAGGATGTTCCCGCCGAGATCGTTGATGTCGACCACAGCGACCTCGGCGATGCCGCCGAGCAGATCCTTCACGTGCCGGGCGACCTCGCGCGGACGTTCGGGCCCGAGCACGACCGCCTTGTTGTACGGAGGTATCGTGCCGCTGGTCGGCCCGTCGATCGCGCGGGCCTTGTCGCCGGCGATGCGATAGAAATCGCCCTTGCGCCCGAACGCCTTCGTGACCGCGGAGACCGCGGCGGCGAACAGGATGCGGGGCGTGCCGCACTCGCGCAGCGCCATCTCCATCGTCTCGGGCATGCCGAGACCGATGCCGTACGGGGTCCGCGTGACGTACTTGGACAGGAAGAGCGCGAGACGGCGCGGCGTGATGTCCTCGAGCGCGTACGAGCGTCCCTGCGTGATCGCCACGATCTTCTCGGTGACGAAGAAGAGGTCACCGGTCTGCACGACATCCGTCGCGTACTCGCGGATGACGGCGTCGAGGTCGTCGCCCGGCATCACCACACGGGTGCGGATCGGGATGCGCGAATACGACGTCCCGTCGACGTCGACCGTCAGCGCCTTTCCGGCGTTCGCCTCGGCCATCACTCGAGGTAGTCCCGCAGCGACTGCGAGCGCGACGGGTGGCGGAGCTTCGCCATCGTCTTCGACTCGATCTGGCGGATGCGCTCGCGCGTCACGCCGAACGTGTCGCCGATCTGGTCCAGGGTCTTGGGCTGACCGTCGCCGAGGCCGAAGCGCATGCGGATGACACCCGCCTCACGCTCGGACAGCGAGTCCAGCAGCGACTCGAGCTGACGCTGCAGCATCGTGAAGCCGACCGCGTCCGCCGGGACGACCGCCTCGGTGTCTTCGATGAGGTCGCCGAACTCACTGTCGCCGTCCTCGCCCAGAGGCGTGTGCAGCGAGATCGGCTCGCGGCCGTACTTCTGCACTTCGATGACCTTTTCGGGCGTCATGTCCAGTTCGCGGCTGAGCTCTTCGGGCGTGGGCTCACGACCGAGGTCCTGCAGCATCTGGCGCTGGACACGGGCGAGCTTGTTGATGACCTCGACCATGTGGACCGGGATGCGGATCGTGCGCGCCTGGTCGGCCATCGCGCGCGTGATCGCCTGGCGGATCCACCACGTGGCGTACGTGGAGAACTTGAAGCCCTTCGTGTAGTCGAACTTCTCGACCGCGCGGATGAGACCCAGGTTGCCCTCCTGGATGAGGTCCAGGAACTGCATGCCGCGGCCGGTGTAGCGCTTGGCGAGCGAGACGACCAGTCGCAGGTTCGCGCCCAGCAGGTGCGACTTCGCGCGCTGCCCGTCGCGGGCGACCCACTGCAGATCCAGACCCGTCTGGCTCGACTTCTCCGCCGCGCTCATGTGCGACAGCTTCTCTTCGGCGAACAGACCCGCCTCGATGCGCATCGCGAGCTCGACCTCTTCGGCCGCGTTCAGGAGCGGGACCTTGCCGATCTGCTTCAGGTAGTCCTTAACAGGGTCGGCGGTCGCACCCGTGATCATCGTGGAGTAGACGGGGACCTCGTCGTCGTCGCTCGAGGAGATGACGATCGCACCGGTCGGAAGCGGCTCCGTGAACGCCGGCTTCGTCTCTTCCTCCTCGTCCTCCTCGTCGTCGGAGGTCTCGCCGGCTTCGGCATCCGGCTCCGCCGTCTTGGCCTTGCCGCGCGCCGTCTTGGGCTTCGCGTCCTCCGCGTCGGGCTCTTCGGCGTCGTCGATGTCGACGACGTCATCGTCCTCGACCACGTCGTCGATCTCGATGTCGTCCGTCAGTTCGTCCGCGTCATCGCCGGCCGTCGCCTTCGAGGACTTCGCCTTCGTCGCCGCGGGCTTCTTGGCGGCGGGCTTCTTGGCGGCGGGCTTCTTGGCCGCGGGCTTACGGGCTGCGGTGGTCTTGGCGGCGCTGGACTTCGCGGCCGCCGCCGTGGTGGTCGCCGGCTCGTCCGCGGTCGTCTTCGCCGCGGTGTCCTTCGCGCTGCCGGCGCGGGTGGTGGTCTTCGTGCCTGAGGTCACGGTTCGCCTTTCACCAGCGGACGCGTGTCGCACGCCCCCCGGTCGATTTCGGACACTAGTAAGACCCTTGTCAAGTCCCGCCTCCGCGAAACAGCACGCAGAAGGGGGTTGACAACGGGTCAGGTCATCTATTGTCGCACACTCATCGCGCACATCCGGTGCGCATCGGTGATTCCCTCTTGACAACGCGCCCGGAGTCGTGCTCATTCCCCGCGAGTCAAGCCCCGCGCTTGTCGTCGTCCCCTGATGGGCGGTTCGCAAGGAAGCGCTCGAGCTCGGCGGCGAGCTCGTCGGCGCTCGGCAGATCGCCGGTGTGGATCATCGGCGAGGCGAGGGTCGAGCCGGCCATGTACGCGTCGTAACGCTCTTCCAGTCCCTGCACCATCCGTGAGAGCTCATCACTTCCCGTGACCTGCTCTTCGACCTTCGCGAGATACTCGCGGTTCTCCTCGCGGAGAGCGTCTCCCGCGAACACGAGGCCGGTGGCGACCGTGAGGCTGTCCAACCCCGCGAGGGCCGCGGCGGGGTACTCGGTGTCACCCAGGTAGTGCGGTACGAGCAGCACGAAGCCCGCCACGGCGGCACCCGCCTCGGCGAAGCGGTATTCCAGCAGATGGCCTGCTGTCGCGGGCACCTGCGTGTGCGGCTGCCAGACGGAGTGCGCCTCGGTCAGCTCGGTGCGCGTGCCGCTGACGGTCGTGCCGATCGGGCGCGTGTGCGGGACGGGCATCGGGATCGAGTGCACCCACGTGACCGTTGCCACGTCGTAGGCGTCGGCGAAGTCCAGCACCGCCTCGGTGAAGGCGTCCCACGCGAAGTCCGGCTCGTAGCCGGCCAGCAGCAGGAACGGCTGCCCGAGGGAGTCGTGCGCGAAGGAGAGCTCCAGGCGCGGGGGGCGGTAGTCGGTGAGGTGATCCTGATCGAACGCGATGAGCGGGCGCCGTGCACGGTAGTCCAGCAGCACGTCGTTCGAGAACACGGCGACGGGAGTGGGGTCGAGGTCGTCGCGGAAGTAGTCGATCAGCCGGCTCACGGCGCTGCCCGCGTCGGTGAAGCCCGTGAGCGCGATCACGAGGGGAAGGCCCCGCGGGATCGGCGGTGCGGATGCGACGCGCTCGTACAGCGGAGCGGAGTGAGCCATGACCCCATGGTACGAGTCGTGCTCCGCCGAACGGGTCGTGGCCGGCCCGCTCAGAGCGAACACCGTCGCGGCCTCCTCCCTAGGATGGAGTCCATGTCGTTTCCCGACCTCGTGTTCAGCAATGCCCCTGTCCGAGACTCCTCGGCCGACGCGATCCTCCTCGCGCTCCCGCCGCTGGACCGGGAGGACTCCCCCGGTCTGGATGACTGGCCGGGGCTGAAGGAAGCCCTGTCCGCGATCGGCTTCACCGGCGCGTCGTCCTCCTTCCAGCGGGTGTACGCGCCGGACAGCACGGCGCTGCCTCTCGCGGTCGTGGGCACCGGTGCGAACCCCGATGCGGCGGCCGTGCGCGACGCGATCGGGTCCGGCATCCGCGTGCTGACGGGTTTCGAGACCGTGAGCGTGGCGGTCGTGCCGGACGAGGGTGACCTCGCACGCGCGGCCGCGGAGGGTGCGACCCTCGGCGGCTACCGCTTCGAGGGATACAAGTCAGAGGCGCCGAAGCCCCGTGCCGCCCAGGTCGTCGTGCACACGTCGGATGAGTCCGCGTCGACGGACGTGGGCCGGATCAGCGCGGCCGCGGATGCCGTCGCGCTCGTGAAGGATCTCGTGTCCGTTCCGGCGGAGTGGCTCGGACCGGCGGACTTCGCCGCGCGCGCGACGGAAGCGGTCGCGGGGCTCCCTGTCGAGGTCGAGGTGCTCGACGAGGCCGCTCTCGAGGACGCGGGCTACGGCGGCATCCTCGGGGTCGGCCAAGGGTCGGATCGCCCGCCGCGTCTCGTCCGGTTGGACTACGCGCCCGCCGGCGCGACGAGCCACGTCGCACTCGTGGGCAAGGGCATCACGTTCGACACGGGCGGCCTGTCGCTCAAGCCGCCGAGCGGCATGGTGGGCATGAAGTACGACATGTGCGGTGCGGCGACGGTGCTCGCCGTCGTCCGCGCGGTCGCCGCGCTCGCTCTGCCCGTGCGGGTCTCGGGTTGGCTGTGCATCGCCGACAACATGCCCTCCGGACGCGCGACCCGCCCGGGCGATGTGCTGCGCATGCTCGACGGCACGACGGTCGAGGTGCTCAACACGGATGCCGAGGGACGGCTCGTCCTCGCGGACGGACTGGTTGCGGCGAGCCGCGAGCACCCTGACGTCATCGTCGACGTCGCGACCCTCACCGGTGCGATCACGATCGCGCTCGGAACCCGGCACACCGGGGTCATGGGCGACGACGACGCCGTGCGCCGTTATCTCGACGCCTCGTCCGAGACGGGCGAGCTCGCGTGGCAGCTGCCGCTCCCCGCGCACATGGTCGACGAACTCGACTCCCCCATCGCGGACCTGCAGAACGCCAAGATCGGCGACCCCGCCGGCGGATCGCTCTTCGCCGGACTGTTCCTCCGCCACTTCGTGGGTCGTGTCTCCGAGGACGCGGACGCGGCGCGCATCCCGTGGGTGCACCTCGACATCGCCGGAGTCGGCATGAACAAGGGCGGCGGCTACGGTTTCACCGACAAGGGTCCGACCGGAGCGACCGTGCGCTCGCTCATCCGCTTCGTCGAGCGCGCCGACCCCGGCATCGCAGAAGCGGCGGGCGAAGGGACGGTGGCGTCATGACCGAGCACAGTTTCGACATCGTGATCCTCGGTGGCGGGAGCGGCGGCTACGCCGCGGCGATCCGCGCGGCCGAACTCGGCAAGAGCGTCGCTCTGATCGAGAAGGACAAGCTCGGCGGTACGTGCCTGCACCGGGGCTGCATCCCGACGAAGGCGCTCCTGCACGCGGCCGAGGTGGCGGACGTGGCGAGGGATGCTGCGAGCATCGGCGTCCGCGCCACGCTCGACGGCATCGACCCCGACGGGGTGCGCGCATACCGCGAAGGCATCGTCGCGAAGAAGTACAAGGGTCTGGAAGGCCTCATCAAGACCCGTGGGATCACGGTCGTCGGCGGCGAGGGACGACTCGAGGCGGGTCCGGCGGTGCGCGTCGGTGAGGACCTCTACCGGGGTGCGGACGTCATCCTCGCCACCGGGTCGTACAGCCGCGCGCTGCCGGGTCTCGAGATCGGCGGCAGGATCCTGACGAGCGAGCACGCGCTCGAACTGCCCGAGATCCCCCGGCGGGTCGTGATCCTGGGCGGCGGCGTGATCGGTGTCGAATTCGCCAGCGTCTGGCGCTCCTTCGGCGTCGACGTGACGATCGTCGAGGCCTTGGAGCACCTGGTGCCCAACGAAGACGTCGCCATGAGCAAGGGGCTCGAACGCGCCTTCCGTCGCCGTGGGATCGCGCAATCGCTCGGCGTGAGGTTCCAGTCGGCGACGCAGACCGCGGATGCCGTCACGGTGACGCTCGAGAACGGCACGGTCTTCGAGGCCGACTACCTGCTCGTCGCCGTCGGCCGCGGGCCGTCGACGGCGGGGCTCGGTTTCGAGGAGGCCGGGCTCACGCTCGACCGCGGCTTCGTCGTGACGGACGAGCGGCTGCGTACGGGAGTGGAGCACGTCTGGGCGGTCGGCGACATCGTGCCCGGTCTTCAACTCGCGCACCGCGGCTTCCAGCAGGGGATCTTCGCCGCCGAGGAGATTGCCGGCCTCGATCCGGTGATCGTGCCCGACGCGCAGATCCCGAAGGTGACCTACTCCCACCCCGAAGTGGCTTCCGTCGGTCTGACCGAGGCGCAGGCGGTCGACACCCACGGCGCCGAAGCCGTCGTGTCGTACGAGTACAACCTGGCGGGCAACGGCAAGAGCGAGATCATCGGCACCGCCGGCCTGGTGAAGATCGTCCGCGCGAAGGACGGCCCGGTCCTCGGTGTGCATCTCGTCGGCGACCGGGTGGGTGAGCTGATCACGGAAGGTCAGCTCGCCGTGGGCTGGGAAGCCCACCCCGAAGACATCGCCCCCTTCGTCCACGCGCACCCGACCCAGAGCGAAGCGCTCGGCGAAGCGTTCCTGGCGCTCGCCGGCAAGCCGCTGCACACCGTCTGAGCCCGCGCGCGTCGACGCGTGATCACGACGGCATCACTAAGGTAGAAGAGACATCGGCATTCTGAAGGAGTCATGCACATGAGCACTTCCGTGGTCCTCCCCGCGCTCGGCGAGAGCGTCACCGAGGGAACGGTCACCCGCTGGCTCAAGAACGTCGGCGACACCGTCGAGGCCGACGAGGGCCTGCTCGAGATCTCGACCGACAAAGTCGACACCGAGATCCCGTCGCCCGTCTCCGGTGTGATCGAGGAGATCCTCGTCCAGGAGGACGAGACGGTCGAGGTCGGGGCCGTGCTCGCGAAGATCGGCGACGGCAGCGCCGCGCCCGCATCGGATGACGCCCCGTCCCAGGCCGAGCCGCAGGCGGAGGAAGCCCCCGCCGCCGAGGCCGCGCCGGCGGAGGCCCCGGCCCCTGCCGAGGCCGCGCCGGCGGAGGCCCCGGCCCCCGCCGAGGAGCCTGCGCCCGTTGCGGAGGCGTCTGCGCCCCAGGCCGCGAGCGGTGGCGAGGGCAAGGACATCGTCCTGCCGGAGCTCGGCGAGAGCGTCACCGAGGGAACGGTCACCCGCTGGCTCAAGGCCGTCGGCGACACGGTGGAGGTGGACGAGCCGCTTCTCGAGATCTCGACCGACAAGGTGGACACGGAGATCCCCTCGCCCTTCGCCGGTGTCCTGCAGGCGATCCTCGTGCAGGAGGACGAGACGGTCGCGGTCGGCTCGCCCCTCGCCCGCGTCGGCGACGGCGCGGCACCCGCGGCGGAGGCTCCTGCGCCCGAGACGCCCGCTCCCGCCGAGACTCCCGCGCCCGCTCCGGCTCCGGCACAGCCCGCCGCCCCGCCCGCACCGGCTCCTGCACCTGCTGCGGCTTCTGCACCTGCTGCGGCGCCCGCACCGGCTGCAGCGCCCGCACCTGCCCCGGCGCCCGCTGCCGCGGCACCTGCTCCGGCAGCGGACGACGACGCCGACATGACGGCGTACGTCACCCCGCTCGTGCGCCGCCTCGCCCAGCAGCAGGGCGTCGACCTCGCGACCGTCAGCGGCACCGGTGTGGGGGGCCGCATCCGCAAGGAGGATGTCCTCAAGGCGGCGGAGGCCGCCGCCGCTCCGGCGCCGGCCGCCGAGCCCGCCGCCGCGTCGGCTCCCGCCCCGGTCGAGGTCTCGCCGCTCCGCGGAACGACCCAGCCCATGTCGCGTCTGCGCAAGGTCCTGGCGGAACGCGCCGTGGCGTCGATGCAGGCGACCGCACAGCTGACGACGGTCGTGGAGGTCGACGTCACCAAGCTCGCGTCGTATCGGGATGCCGTGAAGGGCGACTTCCAGGCCAAGACGGGCGACAAGCTGTCGTTCCTGCCTTTCTTCGCCCTCGCGGCCGCGGAGGCCCTGCAGTCCAACCCCGTCATCAACGCGACGGTGGACGGCGACCAGATCGTGTACCCCGCGACCGAGAACCTCTCGATCGCGGTCGACACCGAGCGGGGCCTGCTCACTCCGGTGCTGCGGGATGCGGCATCCAAGAACCTGGCCCAGATCGCGCACGAGATCGCCGATCTCGCGGCGCGAACGCGCAGCAACAAGCTCAAGCCGGACGAGCTGGCCGGGGGCACGTTCACGCTGACCAACACCGGGTCGCGCGGGGCGCTCTTCGACACACCCGTCGTCTTCTTGCCCCAGTCCGCGATCCTCGGCACCGGCACGGTCGTCAAGCGGCCCGGTCTGGTCACGGTCGACGGCAAGGACGCGATCGCGATCCGCTCCTACGTCTACCTGGCACTGTCCTACGACCACCGCATCGTCGACGGCGCGGATGCGGCGCGGTTCCTCACGACGGTGAAGAAGCGTCTCGAGGACGCGTCCTTCGAGGCACAGCTCGGTATCTGACCGCTCACTGCTCCGCGACGTCGTGCACGTCGCGGAGCAGCCAGCGTCCGTCGATCCGGACGATCACGACGAGCTGTGACGGTTTCTCCGGTGCGTCGGCCCGCAAAACCGCCACGCCACCGAACTCGTCCAGAAAAGTCAGGGTGCGCTCCCCCGGTGGAAGATCGACCGCACCGCTCGCGAAGGCGGCATGCGGTTCTTCCATGACCGCCGTGAGGCATTCTCCGTCGCCCTCGCATCCTGCACGGTCTGCGAGGAGCGCGTCGGTGACCGCCGTCAGATCGTCCGACGTCGGAGCGCCCGCACCGGTCTCGGCCGGCGCGTGTGGCGTCGCGACGGCAGGCGGCTCCGTCGTGACCGGTATGACATCGGGGGGTATGGTCGGCGCGGTTTCGGCGGTTGCCGGAGCCTCCGTTCCGTCGGGCCAGAGCAGCCCCCCGGTCATCACGACGCCCGCGAGGCACGCTGCCACGATCCACGGCTTCCTCCGCCCGGTCGAGGACGGACGGCGGAGCGCGCGCCAGACGGCGGTGGTCGTCCGTGACACGAGATCCGCCCAGTCCGCGTCGAGGTGACGGGCGAGCGACCACGCGAGAGGACGGGGCGGCTCCGTACGCCCGGCGTGCTCGCTGGAGGAAGAGTCCGCCGACGTGTGCGTCCGGGGCGAGCGGGTCGGAAAGGTCGTCGTTGCAAGCGCCGTCGGCGACGCGAGCGCGAAGAGCTCGTCCTCCGCGCGCACGAGATCCCGGGTGCGGTCTCGTGTGTCGACGACGATGTCTGCGACAGCGACGAGAGCGCGCTCGAGGACGGGGGCGTGCCGCACCAGCCGATGCAGGAGGTCGGCAGTCGTCTCCCCCGCCGGCGCGGTTCCCGCGTCCGCGGCGAAGACGGGACGCCCGGCATCGGTCAGCCACCACGAACCGCGCACCGTCGATCCGTGCGTCGAGAGTTCGCCCGCACCCCGCAGCATGCTGACCGCGACGGTCACCGCTTCTCCTGCCGTGAGCGCGGCACCACCCGCCAGGCGTCGATCGACGAAATCCTCCACGCGTTCGGTGCAGACCGGCAGGAGGACATCGTGTCCTCCCGTGCGGCGCAGCATATCGGCGGGCGTCAGGACATGACCGTCGGGGACCGCCTCCCACCCCGCCCAGTCGTCGCCCAGGGTCTCTGCGTCGACGGCCAGATAGGTGACGCCCTCCACATCGCACACCAGCGCACCCGGCCACGGCGCTTCGGCACCGCCGTCGATGAGTCGGATCACGCGGAAGCCCCGCCGCAGCCTCTCATCCGCATCGTAGGTCACCCTCATGAGCCTGCGCGCCCGACCCGGTCCCCCGCCTCCGCGCGCGTCGAGATGTGGATGCGCGGCGGGATGCCGCAGGTTGGGGAGGAGTCGGCGCGTGCCCGGAAAGGTAGGCTGGTGCCATGGCAGCACGCAGTTCCGCCCCCGAGAAGCGGCCCGGATTCTTCTCCCAGATCCGCACCCTGTTCAGGTTCACCCGCAAGGCGTATCCGTGGCTCCCGTATCTCCTGATCGCGATCCTCCTCGCGGGTATCGGGATCGGCGTGGGAATCGGCTTCCTTCTGCCCCCCTTCGCGCTGTGGAGCCTCATCCTCTGGGGCATCACCGGCCTCATGCTCGGCGTGCTCGCCGCGCTCATGACGATGACCCGGCTGTCGACGAGCGCGATGTACAAGCAGATCGACGGGATGCCGGGCGCGGCCGGCCATGTCCTCTCGTCGTCTCTGGGCCGCAACTGGCAGTCCAGCGACATGCCCGTCGGCGTGAACCCGAAGACGCAGGAAGCGGTCTACCGCGCGGTCGGACGGGGCGGGATCGTCATCGTCGGCGAAGGCGCCCGCGGGCGGCTGACCCGTCTGATCAACGACGAGCGCTCGAAGGCGCAGCGTGTCGCCACGGGCGTGCCCGTCCACGTGTTCTACGTCGGACACGGCGAGGACGAGGTGCCGATCGCCAAGCTCGCCTCGACGATCAAGTCGCTGCCCAAGAAGATCGACCGTGCGACGATGGCGGCGGTGATCAAGCGCCTCAGCTCGGTGTCGCAGTCGCTCGCCTCGCTGCCGATCCCGAAGGGGATCGATCCGACGAAGGTCCGCGCGCCGCGTCCGCGCTGACGACCCCGCGCCTCGTCGGGGGTCAGGAGCGGACGAGTACCGTTCCGGCGGCCTTGTCGTGCAGTCCGCGGTTGTCGGCATCCCAAATGACCGCAGGGATCACGAGAGCGAGCAGGACCGAGCGCAGCACCGGACGCCACAGGCCCGGCCAGCCGCTCGGGACCCGCTGCACGCGCATGCCGAGCAGGCGATGTCCCGGGCTGCCGCCGATCGTCGGGATGAACACGATCTGCACGATCACGAAGATGAGGGTCGTCGCGAGCGGGTTGTAGTCGAAGAACGAGATCGAGATCACGACGGCGCACGCCCAGTCGATCACGATCGCCCAGACACGGCGGCCGAGTTTCGCCAGGCTTCCGCTCCCACTCTCGGGCAATCCGATCCGCTCGCCGGGATAGGAACCTGGGGGAAGCTGATCGGGCACATGACCAGCGTATCCAGCGCCGCGTAACATGTCGGAAACAATGGTGTCACTGCGGGGCAATCCCCTCCCGCTACCGTTCGAGAAAGCCCGCGCAGCGGGCGGCAGTTCCCGATGCCCTACCTCTGGAGCCTTCATGTTCAAAGATTCATCCGAGGTGCTCAAGTTCATCAAGGACGAGGACGTCAAGTTCCTCGACATCCGCTTCACGGATCTCCCTGGTGTGCAGCAGCACTTCAACATTCCGGCCTCGACCGTCGACGAGGAGTTCTTCACGGTCGGCCAGCTGTTCGACGGCTCCTCGATCCGCGGGTTCGCGAACATCCACGAGTCCGACATGCAGCTCATCCCCGATGTGTCGACCGCCTACCTGGACCAGTTCCGCGAGGCGAAGACCCTGATCATGGTCTTCGACATCTACAACCCGCGCACCGGCGAGATCTACTCGAAGGATCCGCGCCAGGTCGCGAAGAAGGCCGAGAAGTACCTCGCTTCGACCGGGATCGCCGACACCGCGTTCTTCGCTCCCGAGGCCGAGTTCTACATCTTCGACGACGTCCGCTACGAAGTGAAGCAGAACTCGAGCTTCTACAGCGTCGACTCCGAGGAGGGCGCGTGGAACACGGGCCGCGCCGAGGAGGGCGGAAACCTCGCCAACAAGACGCCTTACAAGGGCGGCTACTTCCCCGTCTCCCCCGTCGACAAGCAGGCCGACCTGCGCGATGACATCAGCCTCAAGCTCATCGAGGCCGGCCTCATCCTCGAGCGCGCCCACCACGAGGTCGGCACCGGCGGCCAGGCGGAGATCAACTACCGCTTCGACACGATGGTCCACGCGGCCGACGACATCCTGAAGTTCAAGTACATCGTGAAGAACACCGCGGAGCAGTGGGGCAAGACGGCGACGTTCATGCCGAAGCCTCTGTTCGGCGACAACGGCTCGGGCATGCACACGCACCAGTCGCTGTGGCTCGATGGCAAGCCGCTGTTCTACGACGAGGCCGGCTACGGCGGTCTGTCCGACATCGCCCGCTGGTACATCGGCGGCCTGCTCGCACACGCCCCCGCGGTCCTCGCCTTCACGAACCCGACGCTCAACAGCTACAAGCGCCTGGTGAAGGGCTATGAGGCTCCGGTCAACCTGGTGTACTCGGCCGGCAACCGGTCCGCGGCGATCCGCATCCCGATCACGGGGTCGAACCCGAAGGCCAAGCGCATCGAGTTCCGCGCGCCCGACGCCTCCGGCAACCCGTACCTCGCGTTCGCCGCGCAGATGATGGCGGGGCTGGACGGCATCAAGAACCGCATCGAGCCGCACGAGCCGGTCGACAAGGACCTGTACGAGCTTCCGCCGGAGGAGGCCAAGAACATCCCTCAGGTGCCCAACTCGCTGCTGGACTCGCTCGAGGCGCTCCGCGCCGACCACGAGTTCCTGCTCGCGGGCGGCGTCTTCACCGAAGAGCTGATCGAGACCTGGATCGAGTACAAGATCGAGAACGAGATCAAGCCGATCGCTGCGCGTCCGCACCCGTTCGAGTTCGAGCTGTACTACGGCGTCTGACCGACGACGCCGAACGAAGGGGCCCCGGGAGACCGGGGCCCCTTCTGCGTGCTCTCAGCCGTAGAACAGCCGCTCGAACACGCGGCGCGCGCGCCGCGTGGTGCCCAGGTAGTCCTCCTCGACCTGAGTGGCGGACCGTGGCGCGTAGCCGAGGAGTCGGCCGATCCCGTCGAGTTTCTTGCGGTCGGCGGGCAGGATGTCGCTCGTCTGACCAGACAGCAGCGTGTTCGCTGAACGGAGACGGCTCGATAGGCGCCAAGCCTCAGCGAGTCGGTCGGCCGCGGACTCGGCGATGATCCCGGCATCCTGCGCCGCGCGCAGCGCATCCATCGTCGAGGTCGTGCGCATCTGCGGAACGCGGTGGGCGTGTTCGAGCTGGAGGAGCTGGACGAGCCACTCCACGTCGCTGAGCGAGCCGGGGCCGAGCTTGAGGTGCCGGCTGGGATCGGCGCCCTGGGGAAGCCGCTCGTTCTCCACCCGCGCCTTGATCCGCTTGATCTCGCGCAGACTCTGCGGATCGACGGATGCCGGGTACCGCACATCGTCTGCGAGCTCCTCGAACGCGCGGATGAGCTTGACGCTCCCGGCGACGCCGCGCGCGCGCAGGAGCGCCTGCGCCTCCCATGAGAGCGACCAGCGCCGGTAGTACTCGCCGTACGCCGCGAGCGAGCGGGCCACAGGGCCGTTGCGTCCTTCGGGCCGCAGATCGGCGTCGAGGTCCAGAGGCACACGGTGATCCTCCGAATGCCTGCGCAGACCCGCGACGAGTTGCAGCGACAGTTCGTGGGCCCGCTGCGCGTCGATGCCGTTGCTCCGGTAGACGTACATGACGTCGGCATCCGACCCGAAGCCGAGCTCTCCGCCGCCGAATCGGCCCATCGCGATCACCGAGAAATCCAGGGCGGCATCCTCGGGCGGAACGACTTCGCGTCGCACCGCACGCAGCGTGGCCTGGATCGTGACCTCCGTGACGGTGGTGAGGGCTGCGGCGACCTCCTCGATCGTGGAGTTGCCGAGGATCCCCGACATCGCGATGCGCAGCAGCTCGCGGCGGCGCAGCGCACGCACCGATCGCATCGCGTCGTCGACCGTGGCGTGACGTGACTGGATCGCGCGCGCCTCCTGCTGCAGCGCGATGCCGGAGCGGGGCCGCAGCAGCTCCGGGTCATCGAGCCACGCGGCGGACTCCGGGATCCACTCCATCAGTTCGCCGACGTACCGTGAACTCGAGAGGACGCGGGTGAGGCTCTCGGCGGCGCCCGAGGAGTCCCGGAGCATGCGCAGGAACCACGGGGTGCTGCCGAGCCGCTCGCTGATGCGCCGGAACGCGAGCAGTCCGTAATCGGGGTCGACACCGTCGGCGAACCAGCGGATCATCACCGGCATCAGGTGGCGCTGGATCGTCGCGCCGCGGCTGAGTCCGGTCGTGAGGGCGGCGATGTGGCGGAGGGCGCCCGGCGGGTCGGTGAAGCCGATCGCCGCAAGGCGATCGTGAGCCTGCGCCGGCGAGAGCGAGCGTTCCTCTTCGGGCAGCGACGCGACCGCCGACAGGAGCGGTCGATAGAACAGGCGCACATGGATGTCGCGCACTTCGCGCTTGACGGTCTCCCACGTCTGCCAGACCTTCTCGCCCGAGTCGGCGATGCCCGACGCCCGCGCGAGCACGCGCAGCTCCTCGGGGCGGGAGGGCATGAGGTGCGTGCGGCGCAGATTCCGCAGCTGCACGCGGTGCTCGAGCACGCGGAGGACCCGGTAGTCGCGGGAGAACGCCGCCGCCTCCGTGCGTCCGATGTAGCTCTGCTCCACCAGCGCGTCGAGGGCCTCGAGTGTCCCCCGCTGGCGGATGCGGTCATCGGAGAGCCCGTGGACGAGCTGGAGCAGCTGCACCGTGAACTCGATGTCGCGGATGCCGCCCGGCCCGAGCTTGAGCTGGTACGGCACCTCCGCCGCGGGGATGTGCTCGGTGACCCGCTCCCGCATGCGCTGGACGCTGTCGACGAAGTTCTCCCGCGCCGCGCTGGTCCAGATCTTCGGCTGAACCGCCCGCACGTAGGCGTCCCCGAGGTTGGGATCGCCGGCGAGGGGTCGGGCCTTCAACAGCGCCTGGAACTCCCAGCTCTTCGCCCACCGGTCGTAGTAGGACAAGTGGGAGTCGAGCGTGCGGACGAGCGCTCCCTGCTTGCCTTCGGGGCGGAGGTTCGCATCGACCTCCCACAGCGGCGGCTCGATCTCCACGCCGGAGATCCCGCGCATCGTCTGCACAGCCAGGCGCGTGGCGATGTCGACCACGCGGCTCTCCCCCACCCGGGAGGCCAGTTCGTCGTCGGCGCCCGCGACGAAGATGACGTCGACGTCGCTGACGTAGTTGAGCTCTCGGGCGCCGGCCTTGCCCATCCCGATGATCGCGAGCTTCGTCCCCGCGACATCCTCCCGGGGGAACAGCCCCGTGCCTGCTGCTCCCGAGGAGATACGCGTGCGTGCGACGCACAGCGACGCCTCCAGGGCCGCTCCCGCGGCATCCGCGAGTCGTGCCGCGACGGCGGCGAGCTCGTCGACCGGCGACGCGCAGATCAGGTCGTAGGCCGCGATCGAGGCGAGCAGCTGCCGGTACCGCACGCGCAGCGCGACCCATGCGGACTCGCTCGCGTCCGCGGCGAACCCGTCGACCGCGCCCACGGACCGCAACAACGCGTCACGGAGCTCTTCGGGTGTCGGGAGGCTGCGGCCGGCGCCGTGCAGGTGCACGAGCTCCTCCGGATGCCGCACGTAGAAGTCGGCGAGCCCGGTTGAGGCGCCCAGGAGGACCCAGAGCGCACGCCAGGCGGTCGCATCCCCATGGAGGGCGCGCACCGCCGACGCGTCCCGTCGCGCCAGCCTGGTGACCGCCGCGACGGCCGCGTCGGGATCCGCCGCCCGCGCCGCGGGATCGGTCAGATCCTCGCGCGGGAGGTCCAGCAGACCCTCGAGTTCCACCAGCTCGGCCTCGGCTGCGGCCAGCTGACTGAAGCCGAGGCGCGCGAGATGGGTGAGGGACTGCGACCGCTCGCTCGTCGACATCTTCTCGCTGAGGGATCAGAGCATCTCGAGGTTGCTCTTCAGCTCGAAGGGCGTCACCTGCGAGCGGTACTCCTGCCATTCCTTGCGCTTGTTCAGCAGCACGTAGTTGAAGACCTGCTCGCCGAGCGTCTCGGCGACGAGCTCGGACTCCTCCATGTACTCGAGGGCGTGGTCGAGGCTCGCCGGCAGCGGGGCGTAGCCGAGTGCCCGGCGCTCCGCGTCCGTGAGGGACCAGACGTTGTCCTCCGCCTCGGGCGGCAGTTCGTACCCCTCCTCGATGCCCTTGAGGCCCGCCGCCAGCATGAGGGCGTACGCGAGGTAGGGGTTCGCTGCAGAGTCGAGCCCGCGGTACTCCACACGAGAGGACTGACCCTTGCTCGGCTTGTACATCGGCACCCGGACGAGCGCGGAGCGGTTGTTGTGGCCCCACGTGATGAAGCTCGGTGCCTCGTCACCGCCCCACAGGCGCTTGTACGAGTTCACGAACTGGTTCGTGACGGCGGCGATCTCGGCCGCGTGACGGAGAAGCCCGGCGATGAAGTGCCGACCGGTCTTGGAGAGCTGATACGTCGCGCCCTCCTCGTAGAACGCGTTCACGTCGCCCTCGAACAGCGACATGTGCGTGTGCATGCCGCTGCCCGGCTTTCCGCCGAGCGGCTTGGGCATGAACGTGGCGTACACGCCCTGCTCGATCGCCACCTCCTTGATGACGGTGCGGAACGTCATGATGTTGTCCGCCGTCGCGAGAGCGTCCGCGTACCGCAGATCGATCTCGTTCTGGCCGGGGCCGCCTTCGTGGTGGCTGAACTCGACCGAGATGCCGAGATCTTCGAGCATGCGCACGGAGCGACGGCGGAAGTCGTGGGCCGTGCCGCCCGGGACGTTGTCGAAGTAGCCGGCCGAGTCGACGGGCTCGGGACCCTCGGGGCCGAATGACGAGGACTTCAGCAGATAGAACTCGATCTCGGGATGCGTGTAGAAAGTGAAGCCCGCGTCCGCCGCCTTCGCGAGGGAGCGCTTGAGCACGTGACGCGGATCGGCGACGGCCGGCTGACCGTCGGGGGTGGTGATGTCGCAGAACATGCGCGCCGTGGGGTCGATCTCGCCCCGCCACGGCAGGATCTGGAACGTCGTGGGGTCGGGATGGGCGAGCAGATCCGATTCGTAGGAGCGCGTCAGCCCCTCGATCGCCGAGCCGTCGAAGCCGAGGCCCTCGGCGAAGGCGCCCTCGACCTCGGCCGGCGCGATCGCGACCGACTTCAAGGTGCCGATGACGTCGGTGAACCAGAGCCGGACGAACTTGACGCCGCGCTCCTCGATCGTGCGCAGAACGAAGTCACGCTGCTTGTCCATCGAATTCCCTCCGGTGCCGGTCGTCGCGGCTGGGCTCAGTTGTCGTCGGTGCTCGGCCTGGGAGCGTCGGATGCCGAGGATCCGCCGTCCTCACGGCGCTCCTCCTCGGCCCACGCACGCGAACGCTCGCGGATGATCTCCGGCGCGCGTGCCGCCTCTTCGGCGGTGTCGAACGGGCCGGCGCGGTCCACGTGCGGCGAGACGTACCCGCGCTCGACCTCGCCGGTCGTGAGGTTGTACCAGTACTTCTCGCTGTCCTCGGCCACAGTCCGCTCCTCTCGCGCGCGCCCGGCGCGCATCGACGGGTTCACTCGCTCGATCCTACTGATCGGGCGCGCGCTCCTGGATAGGCTGGGCCCATGGCTACGGACAAGACCCGCGCAGTCGGGGTGGACATCGGCGGCACGGGGATCAAGGCGGCGATCGTCGACCTCGCGGCCGGCACCCTTCTGAGCGACCGCGTGAAAGTCGCGACGCCGAAGGGGGCCGAGCCGCAGGACGTGCTGGCCGCCGTACAGGAGGTCCTCGAGCGCCTCGACGTGCGGGAGGACGCCATCCCTCTGGGCGTCGCGTTTCCGGCGATCGTCAAGTCCGGGCGCACGCTGTCCGCGGCGAATGTGTCGCCGAAGTGGATCGGCTTCGAGGCGGAGAGGTTCTTCGAGGACGGCCTCGGACGCGACATCCACTTCGCGAACGACGCGGACGTCGCGGGTGTCGCCGAGATGCGCTACGGGGCCGCGCGCAATGCGAACGGTCTCACGATCCTCACGACTCTCGGCACCGGGATCGGTTCCGCGATGATCCATCAGGGCGTGCTGATCCCGAACAGCGAGCTGGGTCACCTGCAGCGCGCTGAGCACGCGAAGGACTTCGAGGCGTACGCCGCGTACTCCGCGATGGAACGGGACGCACTCGGCTGGGAGGCCTGGGCCGAGCGGCTGCAGGCCTACTACAGCCACGTGGAGTTCCTGTTCACCCCCGACCTGTTCATCGTCGGCGGCGGCGTCTCCAAGCACGCCGACTCGTTCCTGCCCCTTCTGCGCCTGAACACGCCGATCGTGCCCGCGATCCACCGGAACAACGCGGGGATCATCGGGGCGGCGGCTCTCTCGCTGGGAGCTGCGCCGGAACTGGACACGACGGTCACGCGCGACTGACGAGAGGGCGAATGGGCCGGCCTGTACGCCGGGTTCTGTCCGGGGGCGTGAGCCCCGTGGACGGTCATCTCTCTCGGCGACACGTTGCCGTGCCGCTCCAGCGGCCTACCCGAGGACTCGGCGAGCCGCGTCAGCATCCTCTGTCTGGCCTTGCTCCGGGCGAGGTTTACCGTGCGGGTCGTCTCGCGACGACCCCGGTGGTCTCTTACACCGCCGTTTCACCCTTACCGGGGTCTCCCCCGGCGGTCTGTTCTCTGTGGCACTGTCTCGCGGATCACTCCGGGTGGGTGTTACCCACCGCCCTGCCCTGTGGAGCCCGGACGTTCCTCGGCGCGACACGGCGGACCGTGCGCGACGCGACCGTCCAGCCGACCCATTCGCGTCGCCGAGTCTAGCCCGAAGGGGGGCGCGAGCGCGTCCGCCCGCGGCGTCAAGGCTTCTCAGCCGTCTCGGCGATCCGCAGATCCAGCGGGAAGTCGATGGGAAACCGGCCGAACAGCAGCCGGCCCGCCTCCTCCGCGGCCGCCCGGACGGCTTCCGCGGCCTCTGCTGCGCGCTCGACGGGCGTGTGGACCATGATCTCGTCGTGGAGGAAGAACGCCAGATGCGGCCGCCGCGCGAAGACCTCGCCCGAGCGCGGCGCGGAGTGCGCCGCGTCGACCGGGGCGATCGCCGCGAGTCGCCCCCGCAGCCCCGCCATCCAGGCCAGGGCCCATTCCGCGGCGGTGCCCTGCACGACGAAATTGCGCGTGAACCTGCCTCTGTCCCGCGCGGCCCGTCGCGCGCGCGACTCGTCCGCATCCGATGCAGCGGCCTCCGTCGCGTGCGCCTGCGCGTCGCTCCAGCCGCGTGACGGCGGCGGCGAGCTGCGCCCGAGGCGGGTCGTCACGACGCCGCCGTCCTCTCCGGTGCGGGCGGCGTCGTCGACGAGCCGCATCGCCCGGGGAAAGGTGCGCCGCAGGCGCGGGACGAGCCGCCCACTGTCCCCGGTCGTCGCCCCGTACATCGCGCCCAGCATCGCGATCTTGGCTTCGGCGCGCGTGGTGACCGCACCGGACTCGACGATGCCCGCATACAGGTCCTTCTCCCGCGCGGCGTCGGCGAGGGCCAGGTCGCCGGACATCGCGGCGAGGACGCGCGGCTCGAGCTGTGCGACGTCGGCGATCACGAGGCGCCAGCCGGGGTCGGCCCGGACGGCCCCGCGCAGCTGGCGCGGCAGCTGCAGTGCGCCTCCGCCCGACGAGGCCCAGCGCCCCGTCACGACGCCGCCCGGCACATACACGGGGCGGAACCGCCCGTCGTGCACCCATTCGTCGAGCCACGACCATCCGTTCGCCGCGAGGAGCCGGGCGAGCTTCTTGTACTCCAGGAGAGGCTCGATCGCGGGATGCCGGTACTCGGCGAGCTCCCACCTGCTCGTGGACTGCGCAGGGACGCCCGCGCGATGCAGTGCGCGAAGGAGGCGCGGCTGGGAATCCAGCCCCACCGTCGGATCTCCGAGCGCGTCCCGGACGCGCGCCCGTGCATCCTCGATCTTCCGCGGCGACCCACCGCCCGCCGGGCGCGGCCCGAGCGCCTCGGCGAGGATCGCGTCGTGCGCATCCGCATCCCACGGGAGTCCGGCGACGGCGAGCTCGACCGCGATGAGGGCACCGGCGGACTCCGCGGCCAGGAGCAGCCGGAGCGACACGGCGTGGGGTGACGCATCCACCGCCCGGCGCTGCCGCTCGAACTCGAGCAGCGCCTCGTCGAGGTCCTCGGGCGGCCCGGCGGCCCGGGTGCCGGTGTCGCTCAGCTCGAAGAGGGTCGGGGCCGCGCCGTCACTCGGCGCAGCCGGAGCCGCATCCCACTGCACCGCCTCACGGAGCGCGACGGCGTCGGCGATCAGCGCGGTGTCGCGCAGGATGGCATGGCACAGCCGCAGATCGTGGCATCGCGCGACATCGACCCCCGCGTCGAGCAGCGCTCGATACCAGCGCGGAGTATCGCTCCACACCCATCGCGCCGGGCGGGCACGCTCGACGTCGGCGACCCACTCCGCGAGCGCGCCCGACGGGACGTCAGCGCGACCGAACTCGACTCCGTCCGCGTCGAGGAGCGCCGCGCAGACCCGTTCGCCCGCGCGTCCGAGGACGATCCAGGTCGCGCGCTCAGTCCCGTCCACCGTCGAGGTCCCGGCGGAAGCCGGCACGCCGGTCCATCGCCTCATTCGCGACGGCATCCGCGCGGGCGTTCGCCGCCCGGGGAATCCACTCGAAGGACACGTCCCTCTCGGCGATCACCGAGCGAGCGGCCTCGGCCAGCACCCGCATGTCGGGATGCCTGATCTTCCACCGCCCCGTCATCTGCTCGACGACGAGTCTGGAGTCCAGGCGGACGTGAACGGATGCCGCAGGATCGCGATCCCACGCGGCCTCGAGTCCTGCGATCAGGCCGCGGTACTCGGCCACGTTGTTGCTCGCGATGCCCACATAGACGCCGATCTCGCTGAGGACGTCGCCCGTGGCGTCGTCGAGCACCACCGCGCCGCCCGCTGCGATGCCGGGGTTCCCGCGCGAACCGCCGTCGGCCTCGACGACGAGGCGTCGCGTCACAGGCCGGACTCCTCCGTGCGCACGAGGATGCAGCCGCACTCCGGGCACGTCAGGACGGCGTCCACGGGCGCCGAGCGCACGGCCTGCAGATCGGTCCCGGCGAGCACCATCCGGCACCCCTCGCACGTCCCGCGGCGCAGCAGGGCGGCGCCGGAGCTGCGCGTCGCCACACGCTCGTAGAAGGCCAGGAGCTCCGGGGGCGTGGCGCCCGCGACCGCGGCACGGTCGCGGGTCGCGGCCTCGAACGCGGCCGTCGCCTCCGCCACGACGCGCTTGGCCTCCGCGCTCAGAGCCGCGCCCTCGGCGTTGGTCTCCGCGATGAGGGCCTCCTGCTCGGCCACCGCCGCGTCAGCGACCTCGAGGCGTTCCATGACTTCGAGCTCGGCATCCTCCAGGTCGCCCTTGCGACGCGCGAGAGAGGCGAGCTCGCTCTCGAGGCCCTGCGCCTCCTTCGCGTTGCTCGAGGTGGCCAGACGCTCCGCGTCACGTGCGCGACGGGCGTCGACGAGCGCGACGTCCGACTCGATGCGCGCCAGCTCGGCCCGCAGGTCGTCGCGGGCGCCGAGCCGCGTCGACAGCTCCTGCGACAACTCCTGCCGGCGAGCGAGCAGAGCCTGCACACGGTCGGCCTGCGGCGGGTTGCGGCGCCTGCCGTCGGCGTGGCGGATGCGCGCGTCGAGTTCGGCGACTTCGAGGAGGCGGCGCTGATCGGCGGGGCTGGCGTTCACGCGTCCAACCTATCGCGCACGCCGGTCGGCGTTGTGGGTGGTGGGCCCTGCCGGGATCGAACCGACGACATCCACGGTGTAAACGTGGCGCTCTACCAGCTGAGCTAAAGGCCCTCGCTCCCCAGTCTAGATCGCCCCCGCGCGCATCGACGGGCCCCCCGACTCGCTAGGCTGAGAGGCGGTGCGTTGTGCATGCTGAACAAAGCCTGCGTCGCATCCGATGCGATTACCTGGCACGATCTGCCAGACGACGAAAGGTCTTCCGTGACTGTCCACGATCAGGATCCGTACTCCCAGGGCCCCCTCGACAGCGATCCCGACGAGACCGCCGAATGGCAGGAGTCGCTCGACCAGCTCGTCGCGGCCAAGGGCCACGGTCGCGGCCGCGAGATCATGTTGAGCCTGCTGAAGCGCTCTAAGGATCTGCACCTCGGCGTGCCGATGGTCCCGACGACCGACTACATCAACACGATCGCACCCGAGAACGAGCCCGACTTCCCCGGTGACGAGGAGATCGAGCGTCGGTATCGCGCCTGGATCCGCTGGAACGCGGCCGTCACGGTGCACCGTGCGCAGCGCCCGGGCATCGGAGTCGGTGGGCACATCTCCACGTACGCCTCGTCGGCCTCGCTGTACGAAGTCGGGTTCAACCACTTCTTCCGCGGCGCCGACCACCCCTCGGGCGGCGACCAGATCTTCATCCAGGGCCACGCCTCCCCCGGTACGTACGCCCGTGCCTTCCTCGAGGGCCGACTGAGCGAAGCGCAGCTCGACGGCTTCCGTCAGGAGAAGTCGGCCGCACCCCACGGCATCCCGTCCTACCCGCACCCGCGCCTCATGCCCGACTTCTGGCAGTTCCCGACCGTGTCGATGGGTCTCGGCCCGATCAACGCGATCTACCAGGCGATGACGAACAAGTACCTCACGAACCGCGGGATCAAGGACCTCTCCGACTCGCACGTGTGGGCCTTCCTCGGTGACGGCGAGATGGATGAGGTCGAAAGCCGCGGTCAGCTGCAGGTGGCGGCCAACGAAGGTCTGGACAACCTCACATTCGTCGTCAACGCGAACCTGCAGCGCCTCGACGGTCCGGTGCGCGGCAACGGCAAGATCATCCAGGAGCTGGAGAGCTTCTTCCGCGGCGCGGGCTGGAACGTCATCAAGGTCGTCTGGGGCCGCGAGTGGGACGAGCTGCTCTCGCGCGACACCGACGGCGCCCTGCTGAACCTCATGAACGTCACCCCCGACGGTGACTACCAGACCTACAAGACCGAGAGCGGCGCGTACGTGCGTGAGAACTTCTTCGGTCGTGACGAGCGCACGCTCGCCCTGGTCAAGGACTACACCGACGACCAGATCTGGGGTCTCAAGCGCGGTGGACACGACTACCGCAAGGTGTACGCGGCGTACAAGGCGGCGGTCGAGCACAAGGGCCAGCCCACTGTGATCATCGCGAAGACCATCAAGGGCTACGGTCTGGGCAAGCACTTCGAGGGGCGCAACGCGACGCACCAGATGAAGAAGATGACCCTCGACGACCTCAAGCACTTCCGCGACGAGATGCACATCCCCGTCTCGGACGCGCAGCTCGAAGAGAACCCGTACCTGCCGCCGTACTACAACCCCGGCCAGCAGGACGAGACGATCCAGTACCTCCTGGAGCGCCGGCGCGCCCTCGGCGGCTTCCTGCCCGAGCGCCGCTCGACGCACGTCGGCCTCGAGCTTCCCGGCGACGCGGCGTACACCCAGCCGAAGAAGGGTTCGGGAACGCAGGAGATCGCCACGACGATGGCGTTCGTCCGCCTGCTGAAGGACCTGCTCCGCGCCAAGGGATTCGGTCACCGCATCGTCCCGATCATCCCCGACGAGGCGCGCACGTTCGGCATGGACGCGTTCTTCCCGACGGCGAAGATCTACAACCCGAACGGTCAGCACTACACGTCGGTCGACCGTGAGCTCCTGCTGGCCTACAAGGAGAGCCCGCAGGGTCAGATCATGCACGTCGGCATCAACGAGGCGGGCGCCCTGGCGGCCTTCACGGGTGTCGGCACGTCGTACGCCACGCACGGCGAGCCGCTCATCCCGGTCTACATCTTCTACTCGATGTTCGGCTTCCAGCGCACGGGTGACGCCCAGTGGGCCGCCGGCGACCAGATGGCGCGCGGCTTCATCATCGGCGCGACCGCCGGTCGCACCACGCTGACCGGTGAAGGTCTGCAGCACGCGGACGGGCATTCGCACCTCCTGGCCGCGACCAACCCGGCGACCGTCTCGTACGACCCCGCGTACGGCTATGAGATCGCGCACATCGTGCGCGCGGGCCTCGAGCGGATGTACGGCGGCTCGCACGAAGACCCGAATGTCATGTACTACCTGACGGTCTACAACGAGCCCCTCGTCCAGCCCGCTGAGCCGGAGGGTGTGGATGTGGACGGCATCGTCCGCGGCATCCACCGCATCTCGCAGGGTCAGGGCGACGGGCCGCGCGCGCAGCTCCTCGCTTCGGGCGTGGGCGTGCCGTGGGCCCTCGAGGCGCAGCAGCTGCTCGCGCAGGACTGGGGCGTGATCGCGGACGTCTGGTCGGTCACGTCGTGGACGGAGCTGCGTCGCGACGGACTCGACGTCGACAGCCACAACTTCCTTCACCCCGACGAGGAGGCGCGGACGGCGTACATCACCGAGAAGCTGCGCGGAACGCCCGGACCGGTCGTCGCGGTGAGCGACTTCATGAACGCCGTGCAGGACCAGATCCGCCCGTGGGTCGAGCACAACTACTGGACGCTCGGCGCCGACGGATTCGGGTTCTCCGACACGCGTGCGGCAGCCCGTCGATTCTTCAAGATCGACGGTCCGTCCATGGCGGTGCGCACGCTCCAGGCGCTCGCGGCCGAAGGCGCCGTGGATCGCGCGCTCGTGGGGCAGGCGATCGAGAAGTACCGCCTGCACGACGTCACTGCGGGCACGAGCGGCAACGCGGGCGGCGAGAGCTGACCGCACGGATGGCCTCCCGCCCGACTCAGATGGACAAGACCGAGACGCTCGCGTGGCTGCGGCGCATCTCGGGCGATCTGGCGAGCGCGACGATCAAGCGGCTCGAAGACACGCTCCCCTGGTACGCCGAGATGCCCCCGGCACGACGCTCCGCCGTCGGTCTGGTCGCCCAGGCGGGCATCTCGTCGTTCATCCAGTGGTACGACGATCCGACGTCCACCCCCTGGATCGCCGCGGACATCTTCGCGGCGGCACCGCGGGAGCTGCTGCGCAGCGTCAGCCTGACGCAGACCCTCCAGCTGATCCGGGTGACGGTCGAGGTGACCGAAGAGCGCCTCGTGGGAAAGGGCGACGACCTTCGCGAGGGCATTCTGCTCTACTCCCGCGACGTCGCCTTCGCGGCGGCGGATGTGTACGCGCGGGCTGCGGAGGCGCGCGGACTGTGGGATGCCCGCCTCGAGGCCCTTGTCGTGGACTCGATCCTGACCGGTGAGGCCGACGAGGAACTGCCGAGTCGCATCGCCGCGCTCGGATGGCACGGTCACGGCGAGGTCGCGGTGCTCGTCGGAACCACACCCCCGCAGTTCGACGTGGATCAGCTGAGGCGCAGCGCACGCAAGCTCGGGGTAGACGTGCTGATCGGTGTCCAGGGATCGCGTCTCGTCCTCGTGCTCGGACGCGCGGAGTTGCCCGGACGTGCCGACGACGAACCCGAGCTCCCTTTCCCCGAGATCGCCAAGCGGCTCGAGCCGGGGTTCGGCCCCGGCTACCTCGTGCTGGGGCCGGCGGTCCCCGCCCTCGTCGACGCGAGCCAGAGTGCCCGCGCGTCCCTCGCGGGATTCGCGGTCGCGCGGGCCTGGCGCAACGCGCCCCGCCCGGTCGAGGCGGACGACCTCCTCCCCGAGCGCGCCCTCGCCGGAGACCCGCTCGCGAAGCAGACGCTCGTCGAACGCATCTACCGGCCGTTGCAGGCGCACAGCGCGGATCTGGTGACCACGCTGTGGAGCTATCTCGACAACGGGCGATCCCTCGAAGCCACGGCCCGCGAGCTGTTCGTGCACCCCAACACCGTCCGGTACCGGCTCAAGCGCGTGTCGGACGTCATCGGGTGGGACGCGACCGGTCCTCGTGAGGCGCTCATCCTGCAGACGGCGCTCGTCCTCGGATCGATCGGGGGCGACTCCTCTCGTCGTCGTCTCCCCTCGCTCCGTCGATCCGGCGCGTGAGGTCGACCCGGCGCGTGAGGTCGACGCGGCGCGTGAAGCTGTGCGCCGCGCACAAAGGACACGGTCATTCTTGTGACGAGATCGCCAGAGGGCCGCACATGATCCTTGGCAGGATGGGATGGTGATCATCGCCGTCTTCCCCGGTCAGGGGTCGCAGACTCCCGGATTCCTCGCTCCCTGGCTGCAGGTGGAGGGTGCGCGCGAGCGCCTCGCCGCCTACTCGGAGTGGGCGGGCGTCGACCTCATCGCCGCCGGGACCGAGTGGGATGCGGACCGCATCCGCGACACCCAGGTCGCACAGCCTCTCATCGTCGCGGCGAGCCTGCTGTCGTGGAACGCGCTGCCGGAGCGTGACCGCGTCACGGGAGTGGCGGGGCATTCGGTGGGCGAGTTCGCGGCCGCGGCGGCGGCCGGCGTCCTCACCGACGAGCAGGCGCTCCGACTCGTCGGGATCCGAGGCAGAGTGATGGCGGAGGCTGCCGCAGCCGAGCAGACCGGAATGGCCGCCGTGATCGGAGGCGACGAATCCGTCGTCGTCGCCCGGCTCGAAGAGCTCGGACTCACTCCGGCCAACCACAACGGCGGCGGCCAGATCGTGGCCGCAGGGTCGCTCCCGGCGATCCAGACGCTCGCGTCCGAGCCCCCGTCCGGCACGCGCGTCATTCCGCTGCAGGTCGCCGGCGCGTTCCACACCTACTACATGGCCCCCGCGGTCGAGGTGCTCCGTGACGCGGCATCCGTCGTGACGGCATCCGATCCCCGCGTCACCGTCTGGTCGAACCGCGACGGCGCGCGTGTCGCGTCGGGTGCCGCGTTCCTCGACTCCCTCGTGTCGCAGGTCGCCTCGCCCGTGCGCTGGGATCTGTGCATGGCCTCGTTCGCCGCCGACGGCGTCTCGGGCATCATCGAGCTCTCGCCGGCGGGCACGCTGACCGGTCTGGCCAAGCGCGCGCTGCGCGGCGTCCCCGCCGTCGCCGTGAAGACTCCCGACGACCTTCCGGCCGCCCAGAAGCTCCTGGACGGCGACGACGCATGACCGGAGCACCGCACATGGCCCCCACCCTCACCCAGACCACCGGCGCCGCCCACACGAGGATCTATTCCTACGGTGCCGCGCGCGGAGAGATCGCCGTGCCGAATGAGGAGCTCGTCGGGCCGATCGACTCGAGCGACGAGTGGATCCGCCAGCGGACCGGCATCATCACGCGGACCCGTGCCGTGGCCGAGACGGACGCGATCGACCTGGCGACGGATGCCGCCGCCGAGGCGATCGAGAAGTCCGGCGTGCCCGCATCCGCGATCGACGCGGTGATCGTCGCGACGATCTCCAACCCCAAGCAGACGCCGTCCGTCTCCGCGATCGTGGCGGACCGCGTCGGGTCCAACCCCGCTGCGGCGTACGACCTCAACGCGGCGTGCGCGGGCTTCGCGTACGGCGTGGCGCAGGCGGACGCGCTCATCCGCGCGGGGGCGGCCCACTACGCGCTCGTGATCGGCACCGAGAAGCTCAGCGACGTGGTCGACCCGACCGATCGGAGCATCTCGTTCCTGCTCGGAGACGGCGCCGGTGCGGTCGTGATCGGGCCGAGTGAGACGCCCGGCATCGGCCCCACGGTCTGGGGATCGGACGGCTCGAAGGCCGAAGCCGTCGGGATGAACGCGACGCTGACGCAGTTCCGGGACGGCGAGGCGCCGTGGCCCACCCTCCGGCAAGAGGGTCCCACGGTGTTCCGATGGGCGGTGTGGGAGATGGTCAAAGTCGCCCGTCAGGCGCTCGAGGCCGCAGGCGTGCAGGCGTCCGATCTGGCCGCCTTCGTCCCCCACCAGGCGAATATGCGCATCATCGACGAGTTCGCCAAGCAGCTCAAACTTCCCGACACCGTGGTGATCGGCCGCGACATCGAGACGACCGGCAACACGTCGGCGGCCTCCATCCCTCTCGCGACGCACCGGCTGCTGCAGGAGCACCCCGAACTCAGCGGAGGCCTCGCCCTTCAGATCGGATTCGGCGCCGGGCTCGTGTTCGGCGCGCAGGTCATCGTCCTTCCCTGACCCACCGGACCCCCGACTCTAGACTGGACCAGGCCCCGAACGGGCACCCCGAAGAACAGGAGAAACAATGGCATTCAGCAACGACGAGGTCCTCGCCGGACTCGCCGAGCTCATCACCGACGAGACGGGGATCTCGGCCGACGAGGTCGCCCTGGAGAAGTCGTTCACCGACGACCTCGACATCGACTCGATCTCGATGATGACGATCGTCGTCAACGCCGAGGAGAAGTTCGGCGTGACGATCCCCGACGACGAGGTCAAGAACCTCAAGACCGTCGGTGACGCCGTCACCTTCATCACCTCGAACCAGGCCTAGCTGCGGTCTCCCGGGACTCCCGGGCCGCCGACGCACACTCCGGTGGGGGCAGTCGCCCCCACCGGCTCACACTGAGGATCAGACACACTCATGAGCACCCCCCGCATCGTCGTCACCGGGATCGGCGCGTCGTCGCCGCTGGGTGGCACCGCGCCCGAGAGCTGGTCCGCACTCCTGGACGGCGTCTCGGGTGCGCGCACCCTCGAATACGACTGGGTGGAGCAGTATCAGCTTCCGGTGACCTTCGCCGCCGAAGCGAAGGTCCGGCCCGACACCGTCCTGGAACGCCCGCAGGCCAAGCGTCTGGACCCGTCTTCGCAGTTCGCCCTCGTGGCGGCGATGGAGGCCTGGGCCGACGCGGGCAGCCCCGAGGTCGACCCCGAGCGCCTCGGTGTCGACTTCGCCACGGGCATCGGCGGGGTCTGGACTCTGCTGGACGCGTGGGACACGCTCCGCGAGAAGGGCCCCCGGAGGGTCATGCCCATGACCGTGCCCATGCTCATGCCGAACGCGGCGGCAGGCAACCTGTCTCTGCACTTCGGTGCGCGCGCGTACGCACGCACGGTCGCCAGCGCGTGCGCGTCGAGCACAGAGTCGATCATCAACGCGATCGAGCACCTGCGCGACGGCCTGGCCGACGTCGTGATCGCGGGGGGCACCGAATCGGCGATCCACCCGATCACGATCGCGTCGTTCGCATCGATGCAGGCGCTGTCCAAGCGCAATGACGATCCCGCGCACGCGTCGCGTCCGGGCAGCATCGACCGCGACGGCTTCGTCATGGGTGAAGGCGCCGGGGTCCTCATCCTCGAGACCGAGGAGCACGCCCGCGCCCGCGGAGCCAAGATCTACGCCGCGGTGGTCGGCGGCGGCGTCACTGCGGATTCGTATCACATCACCGCGAACGACCCCGAGGGAACCGGCGCGGCGCGCGCGGTCCGCGCGGCGCTCGAGATGGCGGATGCCGCTCCCGACGACGTCACCCACATCAACGCGCACGCCACCTCGACGCCGGTCGGCGATCCGAACGAGTACGTCGCGCTCAAGACCGTGTTCGGCGACCGCATCGACGACATCCCGGTCTCGGCGACGAAGGCATCCACCGGGCATCTGCTCGGCGGCACCGGCGCCCTCGAGGCGATCTTCACCGTGCTCGCCCTGCGTGACCGTGTCGCGCCTCCCACGATCAACCTCACGACGCAGGACCCCGCGGTGCCCTTCCGCATCTCCGGCGACGCGCAGCCGCTCGGCGACGGTGGGCAGCTGGCGATCAGCAACTCGTTCGGCTTCGGCGGCCACAACGCCGTCGTGGCGTTCGCGTCCGTCTGACGCCACCCTTTCGGTCACACACGAAGACGCCCCCGACCGGTCTCGGTGAGGGGCGTCTGTCGTGTCAGGCGGCGATACGCGTTCTCGGCATCCGGGATTCTCGGCCTCCGACCACCGGTACTTGCGCCTCGATCCGCCTGTCCGTCACAGCAGTCATCCCACTTTGTGCAGCCACACGACGGCGGCGTCGTCGCTCGCGTGCCGGAACGGCTCGAGCTCCTCATCCCACGCGGAACCGAGGGCCACCTGGAGTTCGTGGTGCAGTTCGACGGGGTCACCCGCGGCGAGCTCCATCGCGTAGCGGATGCGGTCCTCGCCGATCACCACGTTGCCCGCGGTGTCGGTTTGCGCGTAGTGGATGCCGAGGCCCGGCGTGTGCAGCCAGCGTCCGCCGTCGCTGCGCGGTGTGGGGTCCTCGGTCACTTCGAAGCGGAGGTGCTCCCAGCCGCGGATCGCCGTGGCGAGCGCGGCACCGGTTCCGGCCGGGCCCTCCCAATAGAACTCCGCACGTCGGCTCCCGTGAAGCACGGGCTGGTCGGCCCAGTCGAAGCTCACGGCGTGCCCCAGGGCGCGACCGACAGCCCACTCCAGGTGCGGGCACAGTGCTCGGGGCGCGGAGTGAATGAAGATCACTCCACGCGCATGTGGTGAAGCCATGATCTCTCCGTTTCGTCAGGTACGTCTTCCCCTACGACCTGAACAGGAGCGCCACGGCGAGTGTGCGGTTGTGCTGTCATTATCGCCCACCGTGGGAGGTAATGACAAGCGTGTGATTCGGTGTGTTCCGATCGCCCCGGAGAGACGGAACAGCGGCCCCGGCGTGAGCCGGGGCCGCTGTGGTGTGGCCGGCGAGCGCTCAGGCCTCGCTCATGGCCTGAACTTCGACCTGGCCCTTCGCGGCGTAGTAGGCCGCGCGCGCGGCATCCTTGCGTGCCTGTTCGGCGTAGCCGGCGTCCAGCACGTCCTGCGGCACTTCGACGCTCTCGACGTGGTTCACGCCGTTGTACTTCTCGATGTACGCGTCCAGCTCCGGACCTGACGTCCACGACGTGATGAGGCAGTAGCGCGGCTCGGTGCCGACATGGGTGGCGGCGTGCCACAGGCGCTGGGTGTCGATGATGAGCTGTGCGCCGGCCGGCAGTGCGATGCGCACCTCGCCCGCGGGGTCGGTGCGGTTCTCACGCAGGACGAAGAAGCTGTCCTTGTCGTCGGTGAGGTTGAAGAAGCCGCGGACGACCCAGCCTGTGCCGTCCGGGTTGAGACGGTTGTTGTCGTCCTGGTGCAGGTTGTAGAGGCACTCGCCGTAGGGCGTCGGCTGCAGCTCGATCACGCGGCATCGGCCGACGTTGGCACCCGGCTCCTGTGCGCGACGTGTCAGGTTCGGCGCCTTGGCGACCTGGGAGTCGATCCAGACGCCGTCCTTGTCGGTGCGCGGCGGCTTGTGATTCCAGAAGCCGTTGCACTCGATCTCGCCGAAAGCGCTGGCCAGCGGTGCGAAGCGCGTGTCGCCGGAGGACTTCCAGTCGTTGTACTCGATGTCGAGCCACTCCTTGGGATCGAGCTCCTGGTTGTAGCGGTCGAGGACGACGTAGCCGGTCTCTTCGAGAGCGGCGGACTTGATGTAACCCATGAGGTGGATCAGCCTTTCGTAGGGAGCCAGCACGTTTTAACAGGCTCAACTTAGGCAAGCCTACCTCTGCGTCCTGGACGCTCCACGGAGCCGCCGCCGTGGAAAATCGAGGGCGCACGCGCCTGCCTAAGCTAGAAGGATGGCCAGTGATTCACGCAGTTCCACGCGGGATGCCACGAACGTCGAGGCGACCGCGGTCAACACGATCTCGTGGCTGTCGGACGGGCCGACGGTGGTGGTCCCGGTCTACCAGCGTCAGTATCGATGGGACATCGGCGCATGCGAACAGCTGCTCGCGGACGTGCGCGCCGTGGCGGACTCCGATGAGCGGCACATGCACTTCATCGGGTCGATCCTGTCCTCGGTGAGCGGCGCGGGAGCGGAGGCGGAACTCGTGCTCATCGACGGCCAGCAGCGGCTCACGACGCTGATGCTGCTCGTCGCCGCGCTCCACCACACCGTGCAGGCCGATGATCCGTCCGTCGCCGCCGAGCTCGAGCGCGTGCTGGTCAGCAAGGCCGATCCGCAGCGCACGAAGCTGCGCCCGCACCGCGCGTGGTCGGCGGTCTTCGAGAGCGTCATCCTCGACCGTCGTTCGGCATCCGGAGAACCTCGCGAGTCGCGTTTCGACGACAACTACGCGTTCTTCCGCAGTCAGGTCGGCCCGGCCGAAGCGCCGGCGATCTGGGCGGGTCTCCAGAAGCTCGAGCACGTGGCCATCACCCTCGGTGAGGGTGCGAATGCGCAGCAGATCTTCGAAAGCCTCAATTCGACCGGTGAGCCGCTGCGCGACCACGAGCTGATCCACAACTACGTGCTGATGGGCCTATCGCACGCGGAGCAGCGCGAGATCGAGCGGGAGTACTGGGTGCCGATCGAGCAGCACACCGGTGAGGCGATCGAGCGGTTCTGGCGCCACTACCTCGTCATGCGCACCGGCCGCGAAGTCGAGGCGCGAGGGGGCCGTGGCGTCTACGAGGCGTTCCGTGCGGAGTTCCCGCGACTGGAGCGGGACGACTTGCGCACGCACGCCGCTGAGTGGAGGGAGTACGCGGAGATCTACCGCACGCTCTTGGACCCCGCACACGCCGTCGATCCCGCAGCCGCCCGCCAGCTCGCGTTCCTCAACACGTTCGGCGGGTCCGTCTACCCGCTCACGATGAAGGCATACGGCGATCTGCTGGGTGGGACGATCTCGGCGCAAGAGTTCGAGAGCACCGCCGAAGAGGTGCAGTCGCTTCTGCTGCGACGCGCGGTCGTGGGCGTGCCGATCGACGGTCTGGTCGCGCGCCTGTGTCGCGCCCGCGAGGAGGGGCCGGCGTCCCTGCGTCGGGCGATGAGCCGCATCACGCCATCCGACGAGCGTGTGAGGGTGTCGCTCAAATACGGGCAACTCCCCCACGCGCGCTATGTGCTGGGACGGTTGGCCGGGCTGGACCTCGGCCCGGATCTCGACGTCGAGCACATCTTCCCGACCGCGCCGGGCGACACCTGGACCGGCGACGGACAGCGCCCGTGGAGTGCCTACAGCGAAGACGAGCAGAACAGCCACCGTGCGCTCGCGCAGACCCTCGGCAATCTCGTGCTGCTCGAACCGGCCCTCGCCGAGAGGGCGTGGGATCGCTCATTCCCCGACAAGAGGTCGCTCTATGCGCGCAGCGGCATACCCATGACGACGGATGCCGCGGCAGACGTGTCGTGGAACACCGCGGCCATCATCCGTCGGACGGCGGCGCTCACCGCCGCGTTCGTACGGGTGTGGCCGCGGCCCGGCAGCATCGACATCGACGACGACGGCCTGACGCCGATCCTCGACGCGCGTCGCCGGCGGGGCTGGCCGGCGGGATGGCAGCGGGAGTTCTCCTACGTCGAGTACCGCGGCGAGCACTGGGAGGTCTACGACGTCAAGCACCTCTTCAACCGCATCTTCAAGCGATTGTGGGCGGACGCGCGGCCCGCACTCGTGGCGTTCAACGAGCGCCGCGGGGGTCCGGTGTACTCGGCGAAGTCGTGGAACGGACAGTGGGACGACCTCGACGACGCGCACTTCCTCTACATGGGGTGGGACTCCACGTACATGCTGAGTGCCGTACAGGGGGTTCTCGAGGAAGCGGGGATCTCCGCAGAGGTCTTCGTGAAGTACTCCTACATCGGCGACGCGATGAAGTGAGCAAGCGCGGCGGGGGCCCGCCCACACGCGCGTTCGCGGCACCTCCCCCTCCACGCACACGACGACCACCCTGCGGGCGGTCGTCGTCTGCGTGGGGCGGGTGGGACTTGTCCCCGCCGCTTCTCCACACGCCGCTGCGCGGCGCGCGGAGCCTCGCGCGGCGGGGGCCCGCCCACAAGTGCGTTCGCGGCACCTCCCCCTCCACGCACACGACGACCACCCTGCGGGCGGCCGTCGTCTGCGTGGGGCGGGTGGGACTTGAACCCACGATCGTCGGGTTATGAGCCCGCTGCCTTGACCAGCTTGGCCACCGCCCCCTCGACGAAAGAGCCTACCGAACCGCAGGCTCACCGCCGATCGGCCGTCGCCCAGGTCGTGGCCGAGCCTCAGCGCGGGACGGGATCGTCGTCGTCGCGGACCGGCGGTTCGGGCCACACCTTCGCGACGGCTTCCGTCAGGCGGATCGATCCCGTGCTGGGCGCCGGCTCGGATCCGTGGCTGCCGCGCCGGATGGGGATCTCCTGGCTGTCGCTGAGCACCTGGGGGTGATTGCGCGCCAGGTCGTAGACGCCGATCACGGCGATGATGCCGGCCACACCGAACCCGATGTACGCCCACAGCGGCGCGTTGGCGGCTTCGCCGAGGACGGTGAGCCCGATGATGATCGCGACGATCGGATCGATGACCGTGAGGCCCGCGATCACGAGGTCGGGCGGGCCGGACGAGTACGCGGTCTGCACGAAGTACGCCCCGACCCCCGCAGCCAGGAGCAGGGCGACGATGCACGTCACGGTGAGCCACTCGAAGTCGCCGGATTGGATGCGGCTGATGACGACCTTGGCCAGTGTCGCCACGAAGCCGTACATCACGCCCGCGCCGATGATGTAGAACAGCGCCGTCATGCGGTTTCGCAACCACAGCCACAGACCGCCGAACACCACCGTCACCACGCCGAGGATGATGAGGATCGTGATGAGCTGACCGTTCGACACCGGCTCGTCCGTGGCGACGAGCGCCGCGATCGTGACGAAGATGAAGATGCCGCCGACGCATTCGACGATCGCGCGGATCGAGCGCTTCGTGGGTCGATGCCCGCTGATCCGGGCGTTCAGGAGCGTGGTGATCACGAGGGCGATCGCGCCGAGGGGCTGCACGACGATCAGTGGCGCGAACGAGAGCGCCGCGAGCTGGCACGCGATCGCCAGGCCCAGCATGACGGTCCCGAGGACCCAGGACGGGCGCGTGAGCAGCCGGCTGAGCTGGGCGACGGTGAGCCCGCCGACGGCCGCTCCGCCCGAGAGCCGCTCGACCTTCGTGACGCCCCGGTGCTGGTACTGCGCCCCGAACGACATGAACACCGCGCCCAGCAGGGCCAGCGGGATGCCGATGAGGAGAGACGGATTGTCGAAGACGCCGACGAGGGCATCGCCGACATCTTGAATGTTGTCGATCTCGCTCCCCGCCCACATCACCCTCCGACCCTAACCGCACCCCTCCCTCGATAGGCTCAAGGCGTGGCCGTTCTGCCGATTCGCATCATGGGTGACCCGGTGCTGCATGCACCCGCAGCAGCCGTCGAGGAGATCACCGGAGAGGTGAGACAGCTCGTCGCCGACATGTTCGAGACGATGGATGCCGCTCCCGGCGTGGGCCTCGCGGCACCGCAGGTCGGCATCCCGCTGCGGATCTACACCTACAGCTACCAGGACGACGACGGCGCGCCCTGGCGTGGCGTGCTCCTCAATCCCGTCCTGTGGATGGCGCCGCTCGAGCCGGGCGACCCCGATCCCGACGAGGAGGCGGAAGGGTGCCTGTCGTTCCCGGGTGAACGCTTCCCGCTGCGTCGCTCGGATCGGGTGCTCGTCACGGGCGTCGATCTCGACGGCTCCCCCGTGCGCATCGAGGTGGACGGATGGCGTGCGCGCATCATGCAGCACGAGTTCGACCATCTCGACGGCATCCTCTACGTCGACCGGCTGTCGGACGGCGACTGGAAGACGGCGCAGAAGATCGCCCGCAAGCGCGGCTGGGGCAAGCCCGGCAGCTCGTGGATGCCGGGCGTCGACGACATCGACGCCTGACACACTCCGCACAGGAAAAAGGAAAACGGCCCTGAGAGTGGAGTCTCAGGGCCGTCGCTCCCCGGCTTGGACTCGAACCAAGAACCTATCGGTTAACAGCCGATTGCTCTGCCAATTGAGCTACCGAGGAATGCGCCTGCCGGAGCGGGCAACCCGAATAGCTTAGCAAATCACACGGTGTGCTTTTGACGTCACGAGGCGATCAGACCGCGGTCCGCGTCCGCTCCCGGAGTCCAGAGCAGGTCGGTCGTGCCGTGACCGTACGCGATCGCGTGGCCGCCGCGCAGGATCACCACGTCGGCGGACAGCTCGCGCACGACGTCGGCGTCGTTGGTCGCCACGACCGTCGACATGCCGTACTCCGCGCGCCGCCGCAGGATCGCGTCCCGTGCGGCCCGACGCACCTCGACGTCCATGTTCGCGAACGGCTCGTCGGCGATGAAGACGCGCGGCTGCAGCACGAGGGCCCTCGCGAACACGACGCGCTGCCGCATTCCGGCGCTGAGCTCGTACGGGTATTTGGCGGCTGCGCCGAGGGGCAGCATGAGCTCGTCGAGGAGGGTGGCGACGCGCACGGCGAGCGCGCGCTGATTGACGCGCCGATCCCGGCTCGTGATCGGCTCGGCGATGACTTCCGACACCGTCATCCGCGCCGGCAGCCTCGCGCCTGCGCTTTGGGCGAGGTGGCCGGTCAGGTAGGTGAGCGTGCGGTGGGCGCGGCCGGGGCGGCGCACGGGGATCCCCTCGACCCAGCCGTTGCCTCCCGCCACGCGCAGGCCGGGCTCGTCCGCACCCGCGAGCACCGCGAGGAGGCTGGACTTGCCCGATCCGGTCGGTCCCATCACGGCGAGCGTGGCGCCGTGCGGAAGGTCGAACGTCACCCCGTCCACCACTCGCACATCGGGTCCAACGCGAGAGGCGCGGGCGATCGAAAGGTCATCGGTGCGGATCGCGACTTCGGCGTCTCGACGGCGGGGCATACCGTCATCCTGCCCTGCGCGGACCTCAGATGCCAGCGAAGCGACCGTGCGCCTAGAGGTCCGCGGCGAGGCGCTGGCGCTCGGCGTCGAGCTCGCGGAGCTTCACACGGATCGCTCGGCCCTCGTCCGAATCGGGGGCGACCCGCTGGATCGCGCCGAGCATCTCGGTCTTCTGCTGCTCCACCGCGCGGACGACGAGCCGCCGGGCGAGGGAACCGGCGGAGATCACGGCGGCGTCGTCCGACACGGCGGGGAAATCGGCCGTGAGGAGTTCGGCGGCCAGTGACCGGTACGGCTCGCGGACCGCCGACACGGCATCCGCCGCCCAGCCGGGCCTCGCCGTGTCGGGGGCGGCCGCGACGGCCTGGCGCACGGTGTCGAGCGCGGGATGCCGGAACGGCACGGCGACGGCCGCGGTGAGAAGCTCCCTGTCGAGCCGATGCCCGAACTGCAGGAGTCCCATGAGGGCGTCACGCTCGAGCGCGACGTCGGCGGTGCGCGGCAGCGACCGGATCGAGACGCGCATCTGCGGTTCCTCGGAACCGGGTGCCTCCGGCGTGGAGCGCGAGGGCTCGGGATCGGCGGATCGGCGGGGCGCGGAGCCGCCGGCGCGCTCGACCGCGGCGCCGACCTCGCCGAGGTCCAGGCCCAGCCGGCGGGCGAGGACGCGCACGTAGCCGGGTCGGAGGGACGGATCGCGGATCTCGGCGACGATCGGAGCCGCGGCGCGCAGAGCGCCCGCGCGACCCTCCACCGTCGACAGCGCGAATCCCGCGAGGCGCTGGTCGATCACGAACTCGAACATCGGCACCTTGGTGTCCATCAGTGCGCGGACGGCGCCGTCGCCGCGCTGCAGGCGCAGGTCGCAAGGGTCGAGGCCTTCGGGCGCGACGGCCACATAGGTCTGGGCGGCGAATCGCTTCTCATCACCGAAAGCGCGCAGCGCCGCCTTCTGACCGGCCGCGTCGGGGTCGAACGTGAAGACGACCTCCCCCGCGGCGGAGTCGTCGCCCATCACGCGGCGGAGGACCGTGATGTGGTCGGCGCCGAAAGCGGTCCCGCACGTGGCGATCGCCGTCGTGATCCCGGCGAGGTGGCAGGCCATCACGTCGGTGTAACCCTCGACGACGACGACGCGGTGGTCGCGCGAGATGTCCCGCTTGGCCAGGTCGAGCCCGTAGAGCACCTGAGACTTGCGGTACACCGGTGTCTCGGGGGTGTTGAGGTATTTGGGTCCCTGGTCGTCGTCGAAGAGCTTGCGCGCGCCGAAGCCGATCACCTGACTCGTGACGTCTCGGATCGGCCAGATCGCCCGGCCGCGGAAGCGGTCGTACACGCCCCGCTGACCGGTCGAGACGAGACCCGCGGTCGAGAGCTCCTCGTCGCTGAAGCCCTGTCGACGCAGCGCGTCGCGGAGGTTCGACCAGCCCTTGGGTGCATAGCCGACGCCGAAGTGCGCGGCGGCGCCGGCGTCGAATCCCCGCTCCCCGAGGAACCGCCGTGCGGCTTCTGCCTCCGCGCCGGCGAGTTGCGCGCGGAAGAACTCCGCCGCAGCGGCGTTCGCGGCGTACATCCGGGCGCGACCCGTCGTCTCGGGGGCCGCTCCCCCGTCCTCGTAGTGCAGCGTGTAGCCGATGCGGCCGGCGAGACGTTCGACCGCTTCGGTGAAGGACACGTGGTCCATCGCGCGCAGGAACGAGTAGACGTCGCCGGACTCGTTGCATCCGAAGCAGTGATAGAAACCCGCCTGCGGTCGCACGTTGAAGCTCGGGCTGCGTTCGTCGTGGAAGGGGCACAGTCCCTTCATCGCGCCGACACCTGCGGGCTTGAGTGCGACCCTCTCGCCGATGATGTCGGCGATGTTGGTGCGCGCCTTGACCTCTTCGACGTCGGCCTGCCGGATGCGACCGGCCATCAGTCCTCGTGCTCCCCGACTCGGCCCGCCCGCGCGGCACCGGGCGCCCACACGCCGAGGGATGCCGGATCGACGTCGCCGACGAGCGCGCCGTGCCAGGCGATCGCGTGCTGATCGGTCAGGCTCGCCACCTGGTCGACGACGACGCGTCGACGCGCGGCTTCCGTTTCGGCCGACGCGAAGTCCTCGGTGTGGACGGCGTCGAGGGCCTCGGGGGCCTCCCACAGGGCGGTCGCGAGGCGCTTGAGCACGCGCCGCTGCTCTTTGTAGACGCCCTTGCGGCCGTCGATCGTCACGACGACCGCGCCGATGATGCCCTTGAGCACGGCCATCTCGGCCTCGATCACGCGCGGCACGACGACGTGCGCTCCGTAGCGGGTGAGGACAGATGTGGAGTACGCCTCTCGGGTGGCCGTCGTGGCGGCGCGCGCGAAGCGGCCGATCAGGTCCGACGTGAGGTTCTTGAGCCGGGCGTGGGCCGCACGCGTGCCGTCGAAAGACACGATCCACTCCGGCAGCCGCATGAGGCGGTACAGCGCGTCCTCGAGCTCGTCCCGCGCGAAATCGAATCCGACCCAGGATTGGATCGCCGACAGCAGCGCCGCGTGCTCGGACCCGGCCGCGAGACGCTCGGGGTCGAGGTAGCCGTTGACGATCGCATCCTCGAAGTCGTGGACGGAGTAGGCGATGTCGTCGGAGAGGTCCATGACCTCCGCCTCGATGCAGCGCACGCGTCCGGGCGCCTCCGCCCGCAGCCAGCGGAAGACGTCTTCGTCGTCCGGATACACGCCGAACTTCAGTCGGCCGCCGGGGTCGGGCAGCGGGTGTTCCGACGTCCATGGGTACTTGCACGTCGCGTCGAGACTCGCGCGCGTCAGGTTGAGCCCGTGGCTGCGGCCGCGCTCGTCGATCGCCTTCGGCTCGAGGCGCGTGAGGATGCGCAGCGTCTGGGCGTTGCCCTCGAACCCGCCGATGTCCTCCGCCCAGTCGTTGAGCGCCCGCTCGCCGTTGTGTCCGAACGGGGGGTGCCCGAGGTCGTGGCTCAGGCACGCGGTGTCGACCACGTCGGGCGAGAGCCGAAGTGCCGTCGCCAGCTCCCGACCGACCTGTGCGACTTCGAGCGAGTGCGTCAGCCGGTTGCGAGCGAAGTCCGCCGGGCTCGCCGGGCTCAGCACCTGTGTCTTGGCGGCGAGTCGGCGCAGCGCGGCGGAGTGCAGCACACGTGCCCGATCGCGGGCGAAGTCGTCGCGCTGTGACCGGTGGCGTTCGGCGTAGAAGCGTGCGGCGTCCGCGTCGTCGTAGCCTTCGGGGCGCTCGGCGGTGACGCGGACGGCGCCCTCAGCCGCCACTGTGGTGGAGCTCCGCTTCGGCGAGTGCGCTGGAGGCCTCGATGCCGAGGTCGCGCGAGTCGAGCCAGCCGTCGGGCAGCGCCGGGCGCTTGGGGGTGCCGGCTCGCCCGCGTTGGCCCTCAGCCGCCTGGCCCGGGTAGCCGGCGTCGAGATCGAGCGTCGCGATGAGACGGTCGATGTCGTCCAGGCTCGACACGGTCGCCAGCGCCGCCCTGGTGTCACCGCCGACCGGGTAGCCCTTGAAGTACCAGGCGACGTGCTTGCGGATGTCACGGCACCCGCGGCCTTCGTCCTCGAAGAACTCCACCAGCAGCTCGGCATGGCGACGGAAGGCCTGCGCGACGAAGCGCAGCGTCGCGTCGACGGGCTCGCCGGTGGCGGCATCCGGTCCGCCGAGCGCGCGTGCGAGATCGCCGAAGAGCCACGGGCGACCGAGGCAGCCCCGCCCGACCACGACGCCGTCGCACCCGGTCTCGGCCATCATGCGCACCGCATCCTCCGCCGACCAGATGTCGCCGTTGCCGAGAACGGGGACGCTCGTGACCGCCGCCTTGAGCGCGGCGATCGCCGACCAGTCGGCTTCGCCGGAGTAGAACTCCGACGCCGTGCGGGCGTGCAAGGCCACGGCGGCCACGCCGGCGTCCTCCGCGATGCGCCCCGCGTCGAGGAATGTCAGATGGTCGGAGTCGATGCCCTTGCGCATCTTCACCGTCAGGGGGATGTCACCGGCCGCGCGTGCGGCGCGCGTGACGATGTCGCGGAACAGTCCGAGTTTCCACGGCAGCGCGGCGCCACCGCCTTTGCGGGTGACCTTCGGCACGGGGCACCCGAAGTTCAGGTCGACGTGGTCGGCGCGGTCCTCTTCGACGAGCACGCGCACGGCACTCTCGACCGTCGCGGGGTCGACGCCGTAGAGCTGGATCGAGCGTGGTGTCTCGGACTCGTGGTGCGTGATGAGGCGCATCGTCGTGGCGTTGCGCTCCACGAGGGCGCGGGAGGTGATCATCTCGCTCACGTACAGACCCGCACCGTATTCGCGGCACAGACGCCGGAAGGCCGTGTTGGTGATCCCTGCCATGGGCGCGAGCACGACGGGCGCATCGAGTGGGATGGGCCCGATGCGCAGGGTGCGCGCGGGGGCGAGTGTCGGGGTCACCCGTCCATTCTCCCAGACCCGCGGCCCGGCATCCGGATTCAGGCTTAACCTGTGGGAATGACAGAGGCCACCGCGATCGACATCCGCGACATCCCGTTCACGACCGCCGACGGCGCGCAGGCCACCCTCGCCGACTACGCCGGCAAGGTGCTCCTCATCGTCAATGTGGCTTCGCGCTGCGGGCTCGCACCGCAGTACGAGCAGCTCGAGAAGCTCAAGAAGACGTACGGCGACCGCGGGTTCGAGGTCCTCGCCTTCCCGAGCAACCAGTTCCTGCAGGAGCTGTCGAAGATGGAGGACATCCTCGAATACTGCTCGATGACGTGGGGTGTCACCTTCCCCGTGATGGACAAGGTGCGCGTGAACGGCAAGAAGGCCGCACCGCTCTACAAGGAGCTGACCAAGGCACCGGATGCCGACGGCAAGGCGGGCCGCGTCGAGTGGAACTTCGAGAAGTTCCTCGTGCTGCCCGACGGCCGGATCGAGCGCTTCCGCCCGCGCACGAAGCCCGATGACCCGGCGATCGTCTCGCTGATCGAGCAGAATCTGCCCGACTGAGTTCTCAGACGGCCGCGGTCTCGCGGCGCTCGGCCCAGACCTGACGCACGATCTGAGCGAACGCCTCGGCGGGCTGCGCACCCGACACGCCGTACGTGCCGTCGATCACGAAGAACGGCACGCCGTTGATCCCGTAGGCCGCCGCTTGCTCCTGATCGGCCCGCACGGCGGGCAGGTAGAGACCGCTCCGCAGCGCCTCGCGTGCGGCATCCCCATCGAGTCCGGCGTCGACGGCGAGCGCGACGAGTTCATCTTCCCGCCCGAGATGGCGGCCTTCGGTGAAGTAGGCCGACATGAGGCGCTCGGCCGTCTCGGCCTGGCGGCCCTGCTCCTTCGCGAAGTGCAGGAGCTCGTGGGCCTTGACGGTGTTGGTGTGCTTGAGCAGGTCGAAGCGGTACTGCAGACCTGCATCGGCGGCCACGCCGGTGACCCGGTCGAGCATCTGCTGCGCCTGATCGGCGGAAATGCCCTTGTGCTGCGAGAGGTAGTCCGCCTCGCCGCCCTCGAAGTCGACCGGCGTGTCGGGCGAGAGCTCGAATGAGTGGAACGTGACTTCCACCTGGGGTGCGTCGGCGTCCCCTGACGCCTCGGCGAGCCCGGTCTCCAGGTTGCGCTTGCCGATGTAGCACCATGGGCAGGCGATGTCGCTCCACACGTCGATCTTGATCGCATCCGTCATGCCGGGTGCAACCCGCGCCCGACCGCCCCGTATTCCCACGGATACGACGCGCGCCTGGCCGCATGCTTCGCCGCATGCGTCGGCGGCGCCCCGGAGAGCCGCGCTCAGAGGGCGGGGATCTCGGGGGTGTCCACCGCTCCCCCGAACCGACGGTCGCGGTCCAGATAGAGACCGATCGCCTTCCAGAGGTCTTCGCGCGAGAAGTCGGGCCACAGTGTGTCCAGGAACACGAACTCGGCGTAGGCGGACTCCCACAGCAGGAAGTTGGAGGTGCGCTGTTCGCCGCTGGAGCGGATGAACAGATCCACGTCGGGCATGTCGGGCTGGTAGAGCCGACGCTGGATGAGCTTCTCGGTGATCGCGGACGGCTTCAAGCGTCCCGCGGCGATGTCGTCGCCGATCGTGCACATCGCGTCGACCAGCTCGACCCGGCCGCCGTAGTTCACGCACATCGTGAGGGTCAGCACGTCGTTGTCGGCGGTGAGGCGCTCGGCGAACTGCAGCTCCTTGATGACCGATCCCCACAGCCGGGGCTTGCGGCCCGACCATCGCACGCGCACGCCCCACTCGTTGAGCTGGTCGCGCCGCCGGTGCAGCACATCGCGGTTGAACCCCATCAGGAACCGCACCTCATCCGGTGAGCGGCTCCAGTTCTCCGTCGAGAACGCGTAGACGCTCAGGTGCTTCACGCCGGCCTGGATGGCGCCGGCGACGACGTCGAGCAGCGCCGCCTCGCCCGCCCGGTGACCTTCGACCCTCGTCTGGCCCCGCTTGTTCGCCCACCGGCCGTTGCCGTCCATCACGATCGCGACGTGGGCCGGAACCTTGCCGCGCGGGAAGGCCGGCGGGTACAGCCCCGTCCAGTCGACCGGCCGATACGGCACGGCGTCGCGGTGGGTGAACGGCTTGGGGCTCACGTGGCCGCCTCCATGTGTTCGAGTGAGCGGATGCCGCGCTCGAGGTGCCACTGCGCGTAGGCGGCGATGAGACCGGAGGCCGACCCGCGCGCGGGCGCCGACGCGGCATCCGCGATGCTCCAGTCGCCTTCCATGAGCGCCGTCAGCAGTTCGGCCGTGGCGCCGCTCACCCGCGCGGCGCCGACCGGCGCGCACGCGCGGCACACCATGCCGCCCAGCTGGGCGACGAACGTGTCGTGGGGACCGGCCGCACCGCAGCGCGCGCAGTCCGCGAGTCCGGGTGCCCAGCCCGAGAGCGCCATCGCCCGGAGGAGGTAGGAATCCAGGATGCTGCGTGGAGCGTGCTCGCCGCGCGCGAGGGCGCGGAGTCCTCCGACCAGCAGGAGGTACTGCTGGGGTGTCGCCTCGGCCTCGTTCAGGCGGTCCGCGGCCTCGACCATCGCGTGCGCCGACGTGTAACGGTCGTAATGCACGGCGATGTCGGCCCCGTAGGAGCCGAGCGACTCGGCCTGCTGCACGATGTCGAGCGACCTGCCCTGGTACAGCAGCACGTCGGCCACCATGAACGGCTCGAGCCGGGCGCCGAAGCGGGAAGAGGTGCGGCGGACGCCCTTGGCCACCGCGCGGAGCTTTCCGTGCCGGCGGCTCAGCATCGTGACGATGCGGTCCGCTTCACCCAGCTTGTGGGTGCGCAGGATCACGACCTCGTCACGATAGGTGGGCACCTCCCAATTATGGCCGTCGGCTCCCCCACGGGCCTTCGCCGAGCCGTACGCGGCGATCACGTGCAGGACAATGGTGCGGTGGACGCTCCGATCTTCGTGATCCCCCTGTGGGCCGATCTCACCGCCGTCGGTCTCGGCGGCATCCAGGGTGCGCTGTTCGCCTCGGGATTCCGGGGCCAGCGCCGACTCGACCTGCTCGGAGTCGCGATCATCGGGATCGTGATGGGCATGGGCGGCGGCATCATCCGCGACATGCTCCTCAACCAGCCGCTCAGCACCCTGCAGAGCAACTGGTACCTGCTCACGGCGACGCTCGCGGCCCTCGTCGGAATGCTCCTCGCGGGTCCGCTGCGGCGGCTCAACGGACTCATCGTCGGACTCGACGCCGTCGTGATCGGCCTGTTCGGCGCCTTCGGTACGAGCAAGGCCCTCGCGCTCGGGCTGCCCCTGGTGCCCGCGGTCTTCGTCGGGGTCTGCGCTGCGGTCGGGGGCGGCATACTCCGGGATGTGTTCATGGGTCTCCCGGTCGCGATCATGCACGTCGGCTCGCTCTACGCCGTCGCCGCCGCGGCCGGATGCCTCGTGCTCGGCGTCTCGAACCTGTTCGGCGTCCCGCTCGTCGCGGCGGCGGTCGCGGGTGTGATCGTCACGGCGGTCATCCGGGTGCTGGCCGTCGTCTTCGACCTCTCACTGCCCGAGCAGCGCATGCTCTACCGACGCAAGGTGGCGGCCGAGACCGGGACCCTCCCCATCGTCAAACCCTGATCAGCCGAGCCCCGACGGTCGGCATCCATCGTCCGTCCGCGTCAGTGCGTGAACGAGGTGACCAGTCCTTCGGTCGGCATCGGCGATTCGAGGGCGTCGAGGTACGCCACGGCCTCGGCGATGTCGATCACGAGGCTCTCAGCGAGGTTGCGGCTGAGCCCGTTGCGCACCACGATCCGCTGCACGACGACGTCGGTGAGGTCGTCGGGCATCGGGTAGGCCGGGATGAGCCAGCCCTTCAGGCGCAGCCGCTCGGACAGGTGGTAGAGGTTCCACTTGTCGGTGTACCCCTTGGCCAGCTGCCAGGCGAACACCGGGATGTCCGTCCCGTCGTTCCACAGGTCGAACGCGGGCATCTTCGCGATCTCGCCGGCCAGGAACACCGCGACATCCTGTGACGCCTTCTGGACCTTGTAGTACCCGTCCCAGCCGAGGCGGAGGAACAGGTAGTACTGCAGCAGTACCTGTGCGCCGGGTCGCGAGAAGTTCAGCGCGAAGCTCGGCATATGGCCGCCGAGGTAGGTGACGTCGAACACGAGGTCTTCCGGCAGATCCGCGACCGTCCGCCACACGACCCAGCCGAGGCCGGGGTAGACGAGACCGTACTTGTGGGCTGAGGTGCTGATGGACACGACGCGAGGCACACGGAAGTCCCACTCGAGGTCGGGCTGGAGGAAGGGGGCGACCATGCCGCCGGATGCTCCGTCGACGTGGATCGGGACGTCCAGGCCCGTCGCCTCCTGGATGCGGTCGAGCGCGGCGGCGATCTGCGCGACCGGCTCGTACACCCCCGTATAGGTCACGCCCATGATCGCGACCACGCCGATCGTGTTCTCGTCGACATACTTCTCCAGTTCGAAGCCGTCGAGGCACTTGTGCTCGTCGGTGATCGGCACGTAACGGGGCTCGACGTCCCAGTAGTTGCAGAACTTCTCCCAGCACACCTGCACGGCGCTCGACAGGACGAGATTCGGCTTGTCGGCCGGCAGGCCGGCCGCGCGCCGGGCGTGCTGCCACCGCCGCTTCAACGCCAGCCCTCCGAGCATGCACGCCTCCGATGAGCCGATCGTCGAGGTGCCGATCGCCTTCTCCGCGTCGGGCGCGTTCCAGAGGGTGGCGATCATCTTCCAGCAGCGCGTCTCGATCGCGGCCGTCTGTGGATACTCGTCCTTGTCGACCATGTTCTTGTCGACCGTCTCGGAGTACAGCTTCGTCGCATGCGGGTCCATCCAGGTGCCGACGAAGGTCGCGAGATTCAACCGGGAGTTGCCGTCGAGCATCGCTTCGTCATGCACGACCTGATACGCGGTTTCGGGGAGCGACTCCGTCGGCGGCAGCGCGTCCAGCGGGAAGTCGGTGGCCTCGCCCGGGCGGGCGAAGAGCGGGTTCAGCTGGTTCTGCTCGCCCAGGCCGATGAACCCGTGCGGACGTGAGGGCGTGGAAGCGGCGTCTGCGGTCGTCATGGCGTCATGCTAGGGGCCTTCGGTGGCCGCCGCCTCACTCCCCGCAGGTGACGTCGTCCGCTGCGGCGTGGGATTAGTGTCTGAGCATGGCTCCGGACAAGCGGGTGCGGCTCCGGCGGGAGGCGTGGGGTTTCGCGATCGGGTCCATCCTCTTCGCCGTCGGTGCGGTCCCCGCCTACGCCGACGCGGTCGGGCCGATCGCGACCGACGCGACGTTCTTCGCCGGCGCGGTGTTCTTCACCCTCGCCGCCCTCATCCAACTCGCGCTGAGTGGCCGTCGGCCCCCGCGCCGCGGCACGGCGCGGGCCGATCGCGCGGATTGGTGGGCCGCCGCCGTGCAGTTCGTCGGCACGCTCTTCTTCAACGCGAGCACGACCGCCGCGCTCGCGACCGCGGTCGATCCTGACACCCGCGTCGGCTCCGGCTGGATCCCGGACGCATGGGGATCGATCTGCTTCCTGGTCTCCAGCGCGTTCGCGGTGGTCGCGACGACCGATCGGGACGGGCTCTGGGACCCTCAGGCGCGCAGCTGGCGGTGCACCTGGCTCAACATGACGGGCTCGGTGTTCTTCGGACTGTCGGCCGTCGGCGCGTATGTGATCCCCGCCACGGGCGATCTGGTGAGCATCATGTGGGCCAACCTCGGCACATTCCTCGGCGCCGTCTGCTTCCTCCTCGCGGCGCTGCTCAGCCGGCGCGACATCCCGAGGGATGCCGCGCCGGAGAGTTCAGCGGGTCAGACCGCCGCGAGCTGACCCGCGGCCTCGCGGGTGCGGATCGCACGGTTGACGCACGACACGATGGCCTTGAGTGACGCGGTCGAGATGTCGCCGTCGATGCCGACGCCCCACAGGCGCTGGCCTTCGACCTGCAGTTCCACATAGGCCGCAGCCTGCGCGTCGCCACCGGCGCTCAGCGTGTGCTCGACGTAGTCGTAGAGCGACACATCGAACCCGCGGTCGCGCATGATCTGCAGGAACGCCGCGATCGGCCCGTTGCCGTGGCCGGTCGCCTCGACCCGATCGTCGCCGTCGCGCAGCGACACCTCGAGTGACACGTCCCCGGCCAGGTCGCTCTGCGTCCGTGTCGCGTGCAGCTCGAACCTTCCCCAGCGCTCCTCCTCGACGCTCGAGGGCAGATACTCGTCCGTGAAGATCCGCCAGATCTGGTCGCTCGTGACCTCGCCGCCCTCGGCATCCGTCTTCGCCTGCACGACTCCGGAGAACTCGATCTGGAGCCGGCGCGGCAGGTCGAGCGCGTGGTCGTTCTTCAGCAGGTACGCGACACCGCCCTTGCCGGACTGCGAGTTGACCCGGATGACGGCCTCGTACGAACGGCCGAGGTCCTTCGGGTCGACCGGCAGGTACGGCACCGCCCACTCGATCTCGTCGACCGAGACGCCCTCGGAGGCGGCGCGCGCCTCCATGGCCTCGAACCCCTTCTTGATCGCATCCTGGTGCGAGCCGCTGAACGCGGTGAAGACCAGATCGCCGGCCCACGGGCTGCGCTCGTGCACCGGCAGCTGGTTGCAGTACTCGGCGGTCCGCTTGATCTGGTCGACGTCGCTGAAATCGACCATCGGGTCGATGCCCTGGGTCAGCAGGTTGATGCCCAGCGTGACCAGGTCGACGTTGCCCGTCCGCTCCCCGTTGCCGAAGAGACATCCTTCGATGCGGTCGGCGCCGGCCATGTACCCGAGCTCGGCGGCGGCGATCGCCGTGCCGCGGTCGTTGTGCGGGTGCAGCGAGAGGATGACGTTCTCGCGGTGGGCCAGGTGACGGCTCATCCACTCGATCGAGTCGGCGTAGACGTTCGGCGTCGCCATCTCGACGGTGGCGGGCAGGTTGATGATCACCTTGCGGTCGGGTGCGGGCTCGAAGACCTCGATCACCTGGTTGCAGACGTCGACCGCGAACTCGAGCTCGGTGCCGGTGTAGCTCTCCGGCGAGTACTCGTAGTAGACCTTCGTCTCGGGGATGCGCTTCTCGAACTCCCGGCACAGCCGCGCGCCTTCGAGCGCGATGTCGATGATGCCCTGCTTGTCGGTGCGGAACACGACATCGCGCTGCAGCACGCTCGTCGAGTTGTAGAGGTGCACGATCGCCTGCTTGGCTCCGGCGATCGACTCGTACGTGCGCTCGATCAGGTGCTCGCGCGCCTGCGTGAGGACCTGGATCGTGACGTCGTCGGGGATGACGTCCTCTTCGATGAGGTGCCGCACGAAGTCGAAGTCCGTCTGGCTCGCGGACGGGAAGCCGACCTCGATCTCCTTGTACCCCATGCTGACCAGGAGGTCGAACATGATGCGCTTGCGCTCGGGACTCATCGGGTCGATGAGGGCCTGATTGCCGTCGCGCAGGTCGACCGCGCACCAGCGCGGGGCCTGCGTGATGCGGGCGTCGGGCCACGTGCGGTCGGGCAGGTGGACGGTCAGCTGCTCGTGATACGGCCGGTACTTGTGGATCGGCATGCCCGAGGGCTTCTGGGAATTCTGCATGATGTCGCTTGCTCTCTCGTCTGGTGAAGCGGGCCGACAACGAGCTCCGCGACGAGGAGGGCCCTAGATCGAGGACTCGTCGCGGCGACTAAGAAGGAGTCGGCCGAAGCGCATGGGTCGATGGTACCAGGCGCGGCACGTGAGACGATCCCCCGTCTCGCGACACTGTGTGGGTATGACCTCTGCTGCGCGAACGCCCGTCCTCCTGCTGCTCGCCCTGGGCACCGTCCTCGCCCTCACCTCCTGCGCATCCGGAGCAGGGTCGCCCGGCGCATCCACCGTCGCACCGCTCGGGTCGATCCTCCCGGCGCTGCCGTCCGGTGAGGTGATCGCCCAGGGGACGGTCCTCGATGCCGGCGGCTCCGTCGAACTCTGCCTCGGCGCGGTCGCGGAGTCGTATCCGCCGCAGTGCGACGGCATCGCGCTCACGGACTGGAGCTGGTCCGGGATCGAAGGTGCGGAGACCGCCGGCGACGTCACGTGGGGCGCCTATGCGGTGCAGGGCGAGTACGACGGTGAGTCGTTCACCGTGACACAGCCGCCGATCATGCTGGCCCTCTACGACCCCATGCCGGTTCCGGATCCGACCGAGGGCGAGCCCGGCGTCGGAACGGAGGACGAGCTTCTCGGCATCCAGGAACAGCTCCCCGGCCGGCTTGAGGACGCCTACCTCTCGTCGTATCCCGAGAACGGGCGCCTCTGGGTCGACGTCGTGTGGGACGACGGCACGTGGCAGGATGCCGCGGACGCCGAGTACGGCGAAGACGTGGTGGTCATCCGCTCCGCGATGCGCGCCGTGGAGGGCTGAACAGGGATCAGAAGCCCAGCCGCCCGAGTTGCTTCGGGTCGCGCTGCCACTCCTTCGCCACGCGCACGTGCAGAGACAGGTACACGCGGGAGCCGATGAGCGGCTCGATGCCCGCCCGCGAGCGTCGGCCGACATCTGCCAGGCGCGAGCCCTTATGGCCGATGATGATCGCCTTCTGGCTGTCGCGCTCCACGACGATGTCGGCGTAGATGTCTGTCAGGTCGGAATCCTCGCGCTTCGCCACGTCCTGCACGACGACCGCGATCGAGTGCGGCAGCTCGTCGCGTACGCCCTCGAGCGCCGCTTCACGGATGATCTCCGCGATGCGGTCGTCCACCGACTCGTCGGTCACCACCCCGTCCGGGTAGAGGGCCGGGCCCTCGGGCATGAGCGCGAGCACCTCGCCCGTCAGCACGTCGAGCTGCTCCTTCGTGAGCGCCGACAGGGGAATCACGGCGGCCCAGTCGTCCCGCAGCGCGTCGACCTCGAGCAGCCGCTCGGTGATCTGCTCGCGGGACGCGGCATCCGTCTTCGTGACGATCGCGACCTTCTTCGCGCGACGATAGCCGTCGAGGGACTCCGCGATGCGGCGGTCGCCCGGACCGACCTTCTCGGTGGCGGGGACGCAGAAGCCGATGACGTCGACGTCGCCCAGAACCTGCTCGACGAGGTGATTGAGCCGCTCGCCCAGCAGCGTCCGCGGGCGATGGATGCCGGGCGTGTCGACGATCACGAGCTGACCGTCGGGACGATTGAGGATGCCGCGGATCGCCCGCCGCGTCGTCTGGGGCTTGTCGCTCGTGATCGCGACCTTCTCTCCGACGAGCGCGTTCGTCAGCGTCGACTTGCCCACGTTGGGCCTCCCGACGAACGTCACGAAGCCCGAGCGGAACTGCGGATCCTCAGCGGTCATCATTCACCTCTCCTGGTGCCGGTGCGCACGATGCCGACCTCACCTGTCCGAGTACCGCGCGCGTCGGTCGTCTCCGCCGCCGTCTCATCGGTCGCCGCCATCTCCACGAAGACCGTCGCGAGGCCGCGGCCACGCCCGCGCGATGCGCCGCCCGTCATGAGGATTCCGCCGTATTCGGCCGTCGCACCCGGCTGCGGGACCCGGCCGAGCGCCTTGCCCAGGAGTCCGCCCACCGAGTCGACGTCCTCGTCCTCGAGCTCGACCCCGAACAGATCGCCGACCTCGTCCAGGCCGAGTCGCGCGCTCACCCGGTATTTTCCGGGTTCGAGTTCGACGACCTCGTCGGCGCGAGGATCGTATTCGTCGGAGATCTCGCCCACGAGCTCCTCGATGAGGTCCTCGAGCGTCACGAGACCGGACACGCCGCCGTACTCGTCCACCACGAGGCACACGTGCACCGCGTCGCGCTTCATCTGCTGCAGCAGCGTCTCGGCCTTCATCGACTCGGGCACGAAGACCGCGGGTCGTGAGATGCGGCTGATGGGCGCATCTCGCCAGCCCGCTTCGTCGCGGAATCCGAACTGCACGAGGTCTTTCAGGTAGAGCACTCCGACGACGTCGTCGGCCTCGTCGTCGACGATCGGGATGCGCGAGACACCCTTCTCGAGGAAGATCGCCATCGCGTCGCGCGTCGAGGCCGAGGCATCGACGGTCACCATGTCGGTGCGGGGCACCATGACCGCGCGTACGAAGGTGTCGGTGAAGTCGAACACGGAATGGATGAGCTCGCGGTCGTCCTCTTCGATGAGCTCGTTCTCCGCGGCTTCGTCGATGATGCTGAGCAGCTGCTCCTCCGACGCGAACGACGACCCGCGCGCGGCGCCGGGCGTGACGCGGTTGCCGAGGGCGACGAGTCCGTGCGCGAGCGGACCCAGGAAGATCCGAACGCCGCGGATCACGGGGGCGGCGCCCCTCAGGAGCCCGCGCGCATGCAGCCGTCCGACGGTGCGCGGGCTCGCGCCCACGACGACGAACGAGATGCCGGTCATGAGGATCGCCGCGGCCAGCATGGCCCACCAGATGCTGTCGAAGAGGATCGTGAAGGCGACCGTCACGAGCACAGCGGCCGCGGTCTCGGCGAGGATGCGGATGAACACCACCGCGTTGGCGTGCGCATCGGGGTCGATCGCGATCTTCTGCAGGGACGACGCGTTGCGTCCGCCCGAGCCGAGGTCGGCGAGGTCCGCGCGAGAGGTCACGCTCAGCGCGGCGTCGATCGCGGCCATGAGGCCGCCGAAGGCGATCAGCAGGACTGCGGCGACGAGGAGCAGTGCCGGGGTCATGCGCGATTTCGGCGGCGCTCGGCGACGTGGAAGCTCATGATCAGGTCGTTCTGCAGTCCGAACATCTCTTTCTTCTCCTCCGGCTCGGCGTGATCGAAGCCGAGGAGGTGCAGCAGACCGTGTGTCGTGAGGAGGATGAGCTCGTCCATCGTGGAGTGCTTCGCGGCGGCGGCCTGCGCCTCCGCGACCTGCGGGCAGAGGACGATGTCGCCCAGCAGGCCGGGCGGCGTGGGCATGTCCTCCGTGCCCGGGCGGAGTTCATCCATCGGGAAGCTCAGCACGTCGGTCGGCCCGGGCTCGTCCATCCACTGCACGTGCAGGGCCTCCATCGCCCCCTCGTCCACGAGGAGGATGGCGACGTCCGCGTCGGGGCTCACATGGAGCTCGGCGAGATCGTGCTCCATCAGGCGGAGCAGGACGGTCTCGTCGACGGCGAAACCGGATTCGTTGCTGATCTCGATCGTCATGAGCGGCCTCGCTTCGGAAGGTGGTCGCGCGGCCCGCTCGGGCGAGCGGCGCCGCTGCGCCGCTCTGCGCGGTTGGCGAACTCGGCGGCTTCGTCGCGCTCGCGACGACCCGCCAGACGTCGCTCGTCGTATTCCGTGTAGGCGTCGACGATCCGCCCCACGAGCGTGTGACGCACGACGTCTTCGCTCGTCAGGTAGGCGAAGTGGATGTCGTCGATGCTGCTGAGCACGCGGGTGACGAGCCGCAGACCCGACGCCCCCTGCGGAAGGTCGATCTGGGTGATGTCGCCGGTCACGACCATGCGCGTGCCGAACCCGAGCCGCGTGAGGAACATCTTCATCTGCTCGGGCGTGGTGTTCTGCGCCTCGTCGAGCACGACGAACGAGTCGTTCAGCGTGCGGCCGCGCATGTAGGCCAGCGGCGCCACCTCGATCGTGCCGCTCGCCATGAGCTTGGGCACCAGTTCGGGGTCCATCATCTCGTTGAGGGCGTCGTAGAGCGGCCGCAGGTACGGGTCGATCTTGTCGGTCAGTGTGCCCGGGAGGAATCCGAGCCGCTCCCCCGCCTCGACCGCGGGGCGGGTGAGGATGATGCGGCTCACCTCTTTGCGCTGCAGCGCCTGCACGGCCTTGGCCATCGCGAGGTAGGTCTTCCCCGTGCCGGCCGGGCCGATGCCGAAGACGATCGTGTTCTCCTCGATCGCATCGACGTAGGCCTTCTGCCCGAGCGTCTTGGGGCGGATGATGCGTCCGCGCGAGGACAGCACGGCTTCGCCGAGGACCTCGGACGGGCGCGGGCCGCCCTCCGACTGGAGGATGCGGTTGGACGACGACACGTCCGACGGCGCGAGCGCGTGGCCCGCCTGCGTCATCGCGAGCAGCTCGTCAACGAGACCGCGCGCCGCCGTCACCGCAGCCGCGTCGCCGGTGAGCGTGATCTCGTTGCCGCGCACGTGGACGTCGACGCCCGGGTGCTCGCGCTCGACGACGCGCAGCAGCCGGTCCTGGGGCCCGAGCAGCTGCACCATCGCCACCCCGTCGGCGTACACGCGCTCGGTCGTCGGCTCTCCGGATCGATCAGCCACCGAGGCTCGATTCGCTCAGCTCGCCCGCGAGGACGTGGGCGTGGACGTGGAAGACGGTCTGTCCTGCGCGGGCGCCGGTGTTGAACACGAGCCGGAAGTCGCCGTCGGCGTGCTCCGCCGCGACGGTCCCCGCGAGCCCCACGAGCTCGGCCAGCAACGCGGGATCGCCCGCGGAGAGCTCGACGACGTCGCGATAGTCCTCGGTCTTCGGGATCACCAGGAGGTGGACCGGCGCCTGCGGCGCGATGTCGCGGATGACGAAGGCGTTGTCCGTCTCGGCGATGATCTCGGACGGGATCTCACCTCTCAGGATGCGGGTGAAGACGGACGGCTCACTCATCCCTCCAGTCTACCGGCGGCCCCTGCGCCCGGCGGGGGTCACCGGCTCGCGGTCGGTCGTGGCGCCGCGCTCACCAGCGGTGCAGCGCGGCGCTGAGAACCGCCAGCGCCGCAGGTCCCGCGGTGGAGGTGCGCAGCACCGTGTCGCCCAGCCGGACCGTCACCGCGCCGGCCTGCTCGAGCGCCGCGAGCTCCTCGGGGGCGATGCCGCCTTCCGGGCCCACCACGATCACGACATCGCGGTCGTCTTCGGTCTCCCACTCGAGTCTGGTCAGAGGCGTCGAGGCGCGGGGGTCGAGCACGACGACTCGGGATGCCGCCGAGCGCGCGGTCAGAGACGCCGTCGTCGCGAGCGGAGCCACTTCCGGGATCCAGGCGCGATGCGCCTGTTTGGACGCCTCGCGCACGATGCTCGCCCAGCGCGCTCGTCCCTTCTCGGCCTTGCCGCCGGACGGGCCCCCCGCACTCCATCGCGACACGCTCCGCGCGGCCTCCCACGGGATGATCTCGTCGACGCCCAGTTCCGTGGCCGCCTGCACGGCGAGTTCGTCGCGGTCGCCTTTCGCGAGCGACTGGGCGAGGACGAGCCGCGGGCTGGACGGCGCTACATCGGTGCGCTCGGCGACCCGCACGGACACCGCACGCGCGGAGACCGATTCGCACACGCCCGTGAGCCAGGTCCCGCGCCCGTCGCCGACCGTCACGGTCTCTCCCACGCGGACACGGCGCACCGCGGCGGCGTGATGCGCCTCCTGCCCCGTCAACTCCACCGTGTCGCCGATGCGCGCCGCGGCCCTCTCGGGCAACGGCTCGCCGTCCGCGGTCGTCAGCAGGAAGTGGAGCGCCATGCGTCAGACGTGCCGGAAGCGGTCGCGCAGCTTGGCGAACAGGCCCTGGTGGAATTCGGCCAGTCGGGGCGCGGGCGCCTTGGAGCGCTTCGCGAACTCCTCGATGAGCGCCCGCTCCTTCGCGTCCAGGCGTGTCGGGGTCACGACGTGGACGCCGACGCGCAGATCGCCGCGCTGCGTGCCGCGCAGCGGTGTGATGCCCCGCCCCTTGATCGTGAGCACGTCACCCCCCTGCACACCGGGCCGGATCTCGAGGTCCACGGGGCCGTCGAGCGACTGGATCGTCGTGGTCGTGCCGAGGATCGCGTCGGGCATCGAGACCTCGAGGGTCGCGAGCAGATCGTCGCCGTCGCGGCTGAACTCGTCGTGGGGCGACACGGTGACCTCGAGGTACAGGTCGCCGTTCGGGCCGCCGGCCGGGCCGACCTCGCCCGATCCGGGCAGCTGCAGCCGCAGGCCCGTCTCGACGCCCGCGGGGATGTCGATCGAGACCGTGCGGCGTGCGCGCACGCGGCCCTGGCCCTGGCACGTCGCACACGGGTAAGGGATCGTCGTGCCGTACCCCTGGCACACGTTGCACGGCTGGCTCGTCACGACGTTGCCGAGCAGGCTCCGGACGGTGCGCTGCACATGGCCGGACCCGTGGCAGATGTCGCACGTGACCGGAGACGTGCCCGGCTGCGCGCACGAGCCCTGACACGTGTCGCACAGCACCGCCGTGTCGACCTCGATGTCGCGGTGGACGCCGAACACGACGTCCTTCAGGTCGAGGGTCACGCGGACGAGGGCGTCCTGCCCGCGCTCCCGACGCGACCGCGGGCGTCCCGCGCGCTGACCGCCCGCAGAGCCGAAGAAGGTCTCGAAGATGTCGCCGAATCCGCCGAATCCGCCGGCGCCTCCGCCGAACGGCGAGTCGCTCCCGCCCATGTCGTACCGCGCGCGCTGATCGGGGTCGCTCAGCACGTCATAGGCGTGGGTCACGAGCTTGAAGCGCTCCGACGCGTCCTCTCCGGGATTCACATCGGGGTGCAGTTCCCGCGCCAGACGACGGTACGCCTTCTTGATCTCGTCCGCAGTCGCGTCCCGCGCGACTCCGAGCACTTCATAGTGGTCAGCCACAATCGCCTTCCCGCCCGCGCAACGCGCGGGATCGTGTTGTCACGGATGCCGCGTCAGCGGGCTTTCTCGTCTTCGTCGAGCATCCGGGTGAGATAGCGCGCGACGGCCCGCACCGCCGCGAAGTTCGTCGGGTAGTCCATGCGCGTCGGACCCAGCACGCCGACGCGCGCCCGGGCCCCGGTCGCGTCGTAGTCGCTTGCCACCACGGAGGCCTCGCCGAGACCGAAGGGCTCGTTCTCGCGGCCGATGCTCGCCGCGAGGCCGTGGTCGTCCGCGACCATCTCGCTCATGAGCTTCATGAGCGTCACCTGCTCCTCGATCGCCTCGAGCAGCGGATAGATGCTCCCGCGGAAATCGGACTCGCTCCGCGCGAGGTTGGCCGAGCCCGCCATCACGAGGCGGTCCTGCCGGAACTCCTCGAGCTCTTCCGCGACGACCCGTACGATCGCGGTCGTGGCGGCATCCCTCGCCGTCGGCGCGGGATCGTCGGAGGCGAGCCGGTCCTCGACCTGCTGAACACCCTCGCGCACCGGGCGTCCGACGATGAGCCCTGCCACGTCCGCTCGCACGCGTGCCAGATCGTCGTCGTCGAACTCGTCGCGGACGAACGCCAGCCGCTGCGAGACGCGGCCGGTGTCGGTCACCAGGATCACGAGCATCCGGCCGGCGCCCAGCTGCACGAGTTCGACGTGGGAGATCGTGGCACGCGCGAACGACGGATACTGCACGATCGCGACCTGACCGGTGAGCTGGGTCAGGGCTCGCACGGTGCGCACGAGGACGTCGTCGAGATCACCCGGACCGTCGAGGAACGCGGCGATCGCGCTGCGCTGCGCCGGTGAGAGCGGACGCACTTCGGCGAGGTGGTCGACGAAGACGCGGTAGCCCTTGTCGGTCGGCACCCGTCCCGAGGAGGTGTGCGGCGCGGCGATGAGGTCTTCGTCCTCCAGCAGCGCCATGTCGTTGCGGATCGTGGCAGCCGAAACTCCGAACGCGTGGCGTTCCACGATGGCCTTGCTGCCGACCGGCTCGCGCGTGTCGACGAAGTCCTGCACGATCGCCCGCAGCACCTGCAGCCCTCGATCGGTGACCATCTCGCCTCCCCCGCGCCTCCACTGTCGCTGGCACTCGCCTCGACTGAGTGCCAATTCTACCGGATGACCGTCCCGCGGAGCCTGAGCCGGAGCCGGGTCACTCCGTGAGCGCGCGCGCCACCGCGTCAGCGAGCAGTCGCCCGCGTCGCGTCAGGGTGATGCGGCCGCGCAGTGCGGCGGCACCGTCGATCAGATTGTCGGCGATGAGCTCGGACACGGCACGCCTGCGGTCCCCGCGCAGCTCGGCGATCGGCAGCCCCTCCCGGATGCGGGTGCGCAGCAGCACGGTCTCCAGTGCTCGCGCGTCGTCATCCGGACGCTCGCGCGCCGCGGCCGGCGATTCGCCCGCCGCAAGCCGCTGAGCGTACGCGGCGGGGTGCCTGACGTTCCAGAACCGCACGCCCGCGACATGGCTGTGCGCGCCGGGACCGAATCCCCACCAGTCCGCGCCCTGCCAGTACGCGAGGTTGTGGCGCGAGCGGCGACTCTCCTCGCGAGCCCAGTTGGAGACCTCGTACCACTCGAATCCCGCGCCGGCGAGCAGGTCGTCCGCCAGTTCGTACATGTCCGCCTGCAGGTCGTCGTCGGGCATCGCGACCTCGCCGCGACGGATGCGCCGCTCGAGTTTCGTGCCGTCCTCGATGATCAGGGCGTAGGCGGAGATGTGATCGGGCTCCAGTCCGGTGGCGGCATCGAGCGATGCGCGCCAGTCGTCGATCGACTCCCCCGGCGCGCCGTAGATCAGATCGACGCTCACGTCCAGGTTCGCCCGGCGCGCGGCGTCCACCGCCGTCCGGACGTTCGAGGGGTCATGCGTGCGATCGAGGGCTTCCAGCACGTGCGGCACGGCCGACTGCATCCCGATCGACAGGCGCGTGACCCCGGCGGCGGCGAGTTCGGCCGCGACGGCATCCGTCACGGTGTCGGGATTCGCCTCGACCGTCACCTCGGCGTCGCCGGCCACACCGAACGCGTCGCGCACGCCGTCGAGCATCTTCGCGAGGTCGCCCGGCGGCAGCAGAGTGGGCGTGCCTCCCCCGAAGAACACGGTGGATGCCGGACGCAGCGGTCCGGCATCCGCGAGCACCGATCGTGCGAGTGCGATCTCGCGCACCACCGTGTCGGCGTACTCGTCCTGCCGGGCGCCGCGCAGTTCGGTCGCGATGTACGTGTTGAAGTCGCAGTAGCCGCAGCGGACGCGGCAGAAGGGCACATGCAGGTAGACGGAGAAGGGCGTCGCGGCATCCGTCGTGACGGGCAGCGACCCGTCACGGGGCGACGGCTCTCCGAGAGGGAGGGCGGAACCCATCACGCCGGCGTGGAGTACAGCGGGGAGATCGCCCGCAGGTAGCGCGTGAACAGTTCACGGCGACGCCGACGCACCAGCGCGGGGATGACCCGGTAGAGCAGCGCCGTGGGTGCGTCGAACGCGCGCACCGTGAACCACACTTCGTCGTTGTCGCGCCATTCGAGCATGAACGACTCCTCGCCACTGACGACCGAGCCGCCCACGGTGCCGAGCGCGAAGCCGATGCGGCGAGGCTCCTCGATCGCGAAGATGACCCGCAGTTCGGCATCCGCCCGCATGCCCTTGACGCGTCCGTCGACGCGCACGGTCGTCCCCGCCCCGACGTACGGCGTGCCGTCGCTGTCGAACCGCTGGTCGGCTTCGAGCCTGCTCGGTGCGAGCGCGTTGCCCTCCGCGTCGAAGCTGACTCCGGAGTACATGGGGCCTGCCGCGGGACGCACGTCGCTCAGGCGCAGACCGGCGCCGCGCTGTGCGGCCCACGACAAGAGGGCCTCTCCGGCGCCGCTGAAGCGGGTCTCTCCGCTGCCGATGCGCCACGACTCCTCGGCGGGAATGCTGCGCTCGGGCGGGAAGTGCATGAGATCCGCGGCCTGCGTCGCGCCGACGGCGGCATAGTCGACCGTCTCGTCCCTGAACGTCCCACGCCGCATGGTGACCAGCCTACTTCGCGTCGTCGTGGCCCACTCGCGTTCCCGAGGCGCCCTGAGTCCGAGGGGCGACGCGGGTACGCACGCCTACTTCTTCTCTTTGCCCTCGACGTCGCCCGAGAGTGCGGCGATGAACGCCTCCTGGGGCACTTCGACGCGACCGACCATCTTCATGCGCTTCTTGCCCTCCTTCTGCTTCTCGAGGAGCTTGCGCTTGCGCGTGATGTCGCCGCCGTAGCACTTGGCGAGCACGTCCTTGCGGATCGCGCGGATGTTCTCGCGCGCGATGATCCGGGCCCCGATCGCGGCCTGGATCGGCACCTCGAACTGCTGCCGCGGGATGAGCTTGCGCAGGCGCTCCGTCATCAGGGTGCCGTAGGCGTACGCCTTGTCCCGGTGCACGATCGAGCTGAACGCGTCGACCTTCTCGCCCTGCAGGAGGATGTCGACCTTCACGAGGTCGGCCGTCTGCGATCCGGCAGGCTCGTAGTCCAGGCTCGCATAGCCCTGCGTCTTGGACTTCAGCTGATCGAAGAAGTCGAACACGATCTCGCCGAGCGGCATGTTGTAGCGCAGCTCGACGCGGTCCTCGCTGAGGTAATCCATGCCCAGGAGCGAACCGCGACGGGACTGGCACAGCTCCATCACGGTGCCGACGTAGTCCTTCGGCAGCAGGATGCCGACCTTGACGACCGGCTCGAAGACCTCGGCGACCCGCCCGTCGGGGTATTCGCTGGGGTTCGTGACGACGACGGTCTCGCCCGTGTCGGTGTGGACCTCGTACGTCACGGACGGCGCCGTCGTGATGAGGTCGAGGTCGAACTCGCGCGTCAGGCGCTCGGTGATGATCTCGAGGTGCAGCAACCCCAGGAATCCGCAGCGGAAGCCGAAGCCCAGCGCGACGGAGGTCTCGGGCTCGTACTGCAGCGACGCGTCGGAGAGCTTGAGCTTGTCGAGGGCCTCGCGCAGGGCGGCGTAGTCGCTGCCGTCGATCGGGTAGATCCCGGAGAAGACCATCGGCTTCGGGTCGGTGTACCCCGCGAGCGCCTGCGTGGCGGGCTTGCGGTGGTTCGTGATCGTGTCGCCGACCTTGGACTGGCGGACGTCCTTCACTCCGGTGATGAGGTACCCGACCTCGCCGACGCCGAGACCCTTCGTGGGAACGGGCTCGGGGCTGGACACGCCGATCTCGAGGAGTTCGTGCGTGGCGCGGGTCGACATCATCTGGATGCGCTCGCGGGGTTCGAGCTTGCCGTCGACCATGCGGACGTACGTCACGACACCGCGGTAGGAGTCGTACACCGAGTCGAAGATCATGGCCCGCGCCGGGGCGTCGGCGTCGCCCTTCGGGGCGGGGATCTGCCCGACGATGAGGTCGAGCAGGCTCTCGACGCCCATGCCGGTCTTGCCGCTCACGCGCAGGACGTCCTCGGGGTCGCCGCCGATGAGGCCCGCGAGTTCGGCCGCGTATTTCTCGGGATCGGCGGCAGGGAGGTCGATCTTGTTGAGCACCGGGATGATGTGCAGATCGTTCTCCAACGCCAGATAGAGGTTCGCCAGCGTCTGCGCCTCGATGCCCTGCGCGGCATCCACGAGCAGGATCGCCCCCTCGCACGCGGCGAGCGAGCGGCTCACCTCGTATGTGAAGTCGACGTGACCGGGGGTGTCGATCATGTTCAGCGCGTATGTCGCGCCGTCGAGCTGCCAGGGCATCCGCACGGCCTGGCTCTTGATCGTGATGCCGCGCTCACGCTCGATGTCCATCCGGTCGAGGTACTGCGCGCGCATGTCACGGTCGGACACGACGCCGGTGATCTGCAGCATGCGGTCGGCCAGCGTCGACTTGCCGTGGTCGATGTGGGCGATGATGCAGAAGTTGCGGATCAACTCGGGCGGGGTCGCGGACGGCTCGAGGGGCTTCAGGGCGCGCGGTGACATATCCGCCCGATTCTACCCGTCAGCGGCGGAGGGCTCGGGCCCACGCGCGCAGCCGCGTCCGCGCGTCGCGCGTCGCGAGCACGCGCAGCCACACGGCGGGGTTGCGCATCTGACGTGCGATCGCGCGCTCCGTGCCCTGCTGGAGGGCCGGTGCTCGTTCGGGGTCGCGGATGGTGTTGGATTCGTGCCAGCGGTAGGCGAACAGGAGGTCGTCCACGTAGCGCAGGCGATACCGCCGCGCGAGCCGGAAATTCAGGTCCCAGTCCTCGAGCGTGCCCGGCCGCCAGCCTCCGACCGTCCTCACCGCTGTCGTGCGGTAGAGCTTGCCGTTGGGCACGTAGTTCACCCGGTGCAGCGTGCCGAGGCGACCGAACAGGCGATGCTCGAACACGCCCGGCCGATTCACAGCTCGCAGATAGTCGACCCACGTGAGGTAGACGGCGTCGCGTTCGTCCCGGACGATCTCCCGGTGCGCGCCCCAGAACACACGTCGCCCGGATCCGTCGATGATGATGCTGTCGCCCACCGCGAGCGCTGCGCGCGGATCGGAGGCGAGGGCCTCGACCAGGCGGGCGATCGCGTGCGGTGCGGCACGATCGTCCGACGCGTTCAGGAACACGTACCGGCCGCGCGCCTGAGCGAGAAGTCCGTCGAGGGTTCCCGCCGTACCGGTGTTCCGCTCGTTCCGCACGAAGACCGTGCGGTCGAATGCGCTTTCCCGCTCGTCGAGGAACCGTTCGATCTCCGCGGCTGTGTCGTCGACCGAGGCGTCGTCGGCGATCAGCAGCTCGAGTGGTCGATACGTCTGCGCGGCGAGGGCCTCGAGACATTCTCGGACGTACGCTTCGTGGTTGTACGCGGGCACCAGGATCGACACGAGCTCCCGCGCCGATGTCTCACGAGACGTCACGCAGCACCTCGATGATGTGCTCGACATCGCCATCCGAGAGCGCAGGGTGCATCGGCAGGCTCACGACCTGCGCGGCCAGCCGCTCGGTGATCGGAAGCGGCCGCGCGGTGAGGCCCCGGTACGCGGGCTGCAGGTGCGGCGGGGTGGGATAGTGCACGGCCGTGCCGATGCCGGCTGAGGCGAGCGCGTCGCGCAGACGCGGCCGATCCGGAGTGCGGACGACATAGAGGTGGTGCACATGGTCGTCGCCCGCGGGGGGCGGGAGCTCGAGCGGGGTATCGGCCAGAGCGCGGGAATAGCGGGCGGCGATCTGCCGCCTCCGTGCGTTGTCCGCCTCCAGATGCGGCAGCTTCGCGCGGAGCACGGCGGCCTGGAGTTCGTCCAGCCGTGAGTTCACACCTGTCAGAACGTGGACGTCCTTCGCGGACGATCCGTAGTTGCGGAACATGCGCACGCGTTCGGCGAGCACGGCGTCGTCCGTCGTGACGGCCCCGCCGTCCCCGAGGGCGCCGAGGTTCTTCGTCGGATAGAACGAGAAACCCGCCGCATCCGCCCACCCGCCGGCTGCCCGCCCGTCCCGCACCGCACCGTGCGCCTGAGCCGCGTCTTCGATGAGTCGGAGGCCGTGAGTGCGCGCGATCCCCGTGAGTGCCGTCATGTCGCACAGGAGCCCGTACAGGTGGACGGCGATGATCGCTCGCGTGCGCGGAGTGATGAGCGCCTCCACGTCGCTCGGATCGATGAGCATCGTGCGGGGGTCCGGCTCCGCCGGGACCGGCACGCAGCCGTTCGCGCTGACCGCCAGGAATGTCGCGATGAACGTGTGCGCGGGGACGATGATCTCCGAGCCGGGTTCGAAGTCGTAGGCGCGGATGAGGAGCGCGAGCGCGTCCAGGCCGTTGCCGACCCCGATCGCATCGGAGGTGGTGCACACGCCGGCGAACTCGCGTTCGAATTCCGCCACCTCGGGTCCGAGGATCGTCTGTCCGGCATCCATCACGCCCACGATCGCCGCCTCGATCGCCGCGCGGTACGGTGCGTTGACAGCTCGCAGGTCGAAGAAGGGGATCATCGGCTGAGTCCGAGGGCGGCGCGATCCGTGACCGCGTCGTCGGCGGAGTACTCGGTGTCCGTCAACGCGAGGAGCACACAGTCGGCGGTGAAGTCCGTGAGGTCCAGCCACGTCCCGGGGGGCACGATGACCGCCTTGTCGGGTCGGTCCAGCTCATGGGTGCGCACGCCGGCGGCGTCTTCGAGGGTCGCGCGGCACGCGCCCGCCACGCACACGAGGATCTCCGTCGTCCGGGCGTTCGCGTGGCCGGCGCGCGCCCGATCGTCGGCGTTGCCGTAGATCCAGAAGACCCGGCGCACGGCGAAGGGCACGTCCAGTCCCGAGGTCACGGAGACGAGGTGACCGCGCTCGTCGCTGTGGCGCGCGAGGGTGCGCTCCGCACTCACGGAACCCCACCGCTCCCGGCGGGACGCGCGGGATGACCGTAGTACCGCGTATCGGGCGCCGCGTCCCGCAGAAGCAGGCTGCCGATGCCGATGAAGGCTCCGCTGCCGACGGAGATGTCGTTCGTGACAGTCGATGCCATCGCGATGTATGCGCCGGACTCCACACGGCAGCCGCCTCCGACAGTCGCCCCCACCCCGAAGAACGTGTGATCGCCGATGTCGAACTCGTGCCCGAGGTACACCTTCTCTCGGACGACGTTGTCCTCTCCCATGCGGCCCCCGTAGCCGATCGTGGCGAACGGGAACACGACGTTGTTCTCGCCGCAGGAGAGCGGTCCTTGGACGACCGCGGTCGGATGCACGTACGTCGTGTGGCGATAGCCGCGGGATCGCATGGCGTCCTGGAGCTCGGCCCGCGCACGCCAGCCGCCGAGTCCGCCGAGGACCGAGAGGACCTCGACGTCGTCCGGCGGGACTGCACCGACCAGCTCGTCGTGTGCGAACAGCGGAACGCCCAGCAGTGCATCGTCGGCGCAATACGGCGCAGGTGCGGTGAACGCGCGCACGCGGTACCGGTCGTCCTCCGACAGCAGGTGGAAGACCATACGTCCGAGCGGGCCCGTCCCGTTGACGACGACGTCGATCATGCGCCCATACCTTCGTGCCGTGGGAGACGGTCGTCTCGCGTGGGCTCAGACTAGCGATCGGCGGGTGCCGTACGGAACATCTGTTCCCGCTCGATACCGCCGGGAGGATCCGAGCGCCGTTGCGCGAAATACCCTGGGAGCATGGTCGTCCAGGTGGTCCTCGTGCACGGCATCCGCACGTCGGCGACCATGTGGCGTGCGCAGGTGGATTACCTCGCCACGCATGGCAACCCCGTCGTCGCGGTGGACCTGCCCGCGCACGGGGCGCGGATGAAAGAGGAGTTCACGCTCGAGGGCGCGTTCGCGACGATCGACGACGCCGTGCGGGATGCCGCGACGCGTGGACCTGTGCTGCTCGTCGGCCACTCCATGGGCGGGCTGCTCTGCCTCGAGTACACCGGTCGCGAGGAGGCGCCGCCCGTGGCAGGGCTCGTCGCCGCCTCGTGCACGGCGGTGCCGCGGGGCACAGGGCTCGCGGCGTACCGTCTGCTCGCTCGCGGCTTCGATTCATTGCCGGACCGCGGGATGTGGCTCACGGACCGGATGCTCGACCGCATCCTCCCCGAGGAGACGCGCGCGGATTTCGGTGCCGGCGGATACGCGCTCGACGCGCAGGATGCCGCGCTGCGGAGTCTCTCTGTGCTCGATCTGCTCGCCGCGGTGGACCGGATCGAGGTGCCGCTCTGGTTCGTCAACGGGCAGTACGACCAGCTCCGCGTCAACGAGCGGCTGTTCCTGCGCATCGCCGATCACGCCGAGCTGATCGTCGTCCCGCGCACGACCCACCATGTGACAGTGATGCGTCCGCGGGTGTTCGATGCCGTCCTGCGCCTCGCGATCACGACGCTCGAACAGACCTGATAGACTCGGTGATCGGCTTGCGTGTGGGTTTCATCCCTCACGACCGCCGTGCGGCACCCCTCTCCTGCCACTCGGCACTTCACATCGAAAACTCCGAAACGAAAGACCGTCTACCAACGTGGCAAACATCAAGTCGCAGATCAAGCGCAACAAGACCAACGAGAAGGCGCACGAGCGCAACAAGGCCGTCAAGAGCGAGCTTCGCACCGAGGTGCGTCGCACGCGCGAGGCTGTCGCCGCCGGCGACAAGGCCGCGGCTGAGAAGGCCCTCGTGAAGGCGACCAAGAAGCTCGACAAGGCCGCCAGCAAGGGTGTCATCCACGCGAACCAGGCCGCGAACCGCAAGTCGGCGATCGCCAAGCAGGTCGCCGCTCTCTGAGCCCGATACACACGAAAGCCCGTCCCCAAGGGGGCGGGCTTCGTCGTGTGCGCGGCGTCCGCGGAGAGCCGCGGGAGCTGCGCGCCAGGTCAGGAACCGTACGGGGCGCGTGTCGCGATCACGGTGACGAGCCGCTCGAGCGCGAACACACTGTCGCGCGAGGCGCCCTTGACCTCGGCATCCGCGCGCGCCGCAGCCTGGATCGCCATTCCGAGCGTCGCGTCGGACCATCCCGAGAGGTCACGCCGAGCGCGGTCGACCTGCCAGTCCTTCAGGCCCAGTCGCGCGGCGAGGGCAGAGGACGATTCGCGATGGCCGGCGACACGGGCCATCGTCCGCAGTTTCGAGGCGATGGCGGCCACGAGAGGCACCGGGTCGGCCCCCGAAGCGAGAGCGTGGCGGAGCGAGACGAGGGCCTCGCCGTAGCGTCCGGCGATCGCGGTGTCGGCGACCGCGAACGCGGAGATCTCCACGCGCCCGCCGTAGTAGCGCTCGACGATCTCCTCGGTCACGTCGCCGGGGACGTCGGCGATGAGCTGCTGGCACGCCGCGGCGAGTTCGGTGAGGTCGTCGGCGAAGGCGGAGACGAGCGTGCGCAGGGCGATCGGGGCGATGCGCTTGTGGGCGGCGCTGAACTCGCCCGCGGCGAAGTCGAAGCGGTCGGATTCGCGTTTGACGGCGGGGCATGCGATCTCGATGCCCCGACCCTCCCCCGCTCGGATCGCATCGAGCAGCTTCTTGCCGCGCACGGAGGCCCCTGTGTGTCGCAACACGACGGTGGCGCCCTCCTGCGGCATCGCGAGATAGGAGAGCGCTTCGGAGAGGAATGCATCCGAGCACTTCTCGACCCCGGTCACCCGTACGAGGCGCGGCTCGCCGAACAGTGAGGGTGAGGACACACCCAGCAGTGTTCCCGGTGCGTAGTCGTCGGCGCGTACGTCGGTCACTTCGAGGCTGGGGTCCTCGGCACGGAGATAATCGCGGATACCGCCGATCGCGCGCTCGGCGCACACCTCTTCCGGACCCGACACGAGCACGACGGGCGCGGGCTGTGGCGCCCGCCAGGACACCTGCGGAATCGCGGTGCGCGGCGACCTGCCGGCCGGTGAGCGACGCGCGGTGGTGGCCATTTGTCCAGCCTACCCAGCGGCTCCGACCTCGCCTCCGCGTTCCCGCCACAGCCGCATCGCGCTCTCGTCCCGCCAGAGCGCGACCATCCCGTCGCGATCGGTGCGTGCGATCGTGACACCCCGCCCCTCGAGCGCGTCGAGGATCTCTGCACGGGGATGTCCGAAGGGGTTGTCCGTGCCGACCGTGATGAGCCCCACCGCGGGTCCGATGAGCTCGTAGAGTCCGACGTTCTGGTCGGCGCTGCCGTGGTGCGCCACCTTGACGAGGTCGTATGGCGCACGCAGTGCTCCGGATGCCGCCAGCGCCGCCTGCGGCGTCGCGGAGAGGTCACCGAGGAACAGGGACCGCGGCACGGCACCACCGCTCGCGTCGGCGACGTCGATCACGACGCTCGCGTCGTTGCCGGACGGGAACGCGCGGCTCTCGGTCGGGGGCCACAGCACACGCCAGGTCGCCGTACCCAACGTGCCGCGCTGACCTGCGTGTGCGGGCACCATGCGGGCGCCGCCGTCGCGCAGTGCCGCCAGGAGCGCCTCGTCGGCTGCCGAGGCGGGCGGCCCGTGCACGACGGTCCCGACTCTCTGCGCGAGGATCGGCGCGCCGCCGGCGTGATCCAGGTCGAAGTGCGTGAGGACCAGCAGGTCGATGTGATCCACTCCGGCACGGGCGAGGCACCCGTCGAGTGCCTCGGGTTCGGGGCCCGTGTCGATGAGTGCGACGCTCTGCGCGGACCGCAACAGCACGGCATCGCCCTGGCCGATGTCGCACGCGAGCACGCTCCACTCCCGCGGGATCGTCCAGCGCCCCGCGACCGAGTCGAGCGCCGCGCCGCCGGTCTGCGCGCCCGCGACGAGGGCGATCAGCACGAGCGAGGCCGCCCGGGCTCCGCGCCGGAGGCGTCCGGTCGAGCGCGGGACGGCGATGAGCACACCGACCGCCCCGCCGACGAGCGCCAGCGTCGCCGCGCCGGGCCACGCCTCGAGCCACGGCATCTGGGCGGCGGGGAGGGCGCTCACGACGTGTGCGGTGCCGGCGATCCAGGACGCCGGCACCCAGGCCACTGCGGCGAGGCCCGACTGCACCCACGGGAAGGGGGCGGACAGGCACGCCGCCAGTCCCACGACCGTCGCGACGGGAGCGGCGGGTGCGGCGAGGAGATTCGCCGCCACCCCGTACAGCGGCACGGTCGGCGTGATGAGCACGAGCAGCGGACCGCAGGCCAGCTGTGCGGCCAGGGGCACCGACAGGGCCAGTGAGAGGGGACGCGGCATCCACCGGCCCAATCCGTGCGCAAGGGGTCGCGCCCACACGAGTAACGAAGCGGTCGCCACCGCGGACAGGGCGAACCCCAGGGAACCGGCCAGCCACGGGTCGGCGATCAAGAGCACGGATACCGCGAGTGACAGCAGGGAGAGCCCGGCGCCGGAACGGCCGAGCAGCAACGCCCCCATCGCGATCGCGGCCATCGCGCCCGCACGTACGACGCTGGGCTCGGGCGTCACCAGCACGACGAACCCCAAGAGCGCCACGAGGCCGCCGAACACGCGCGCACGGCGCGAGCCGCCGCCGAGCGCGATGGCGCCGAAGGCGAGGCCGACCACGATCGCGCAGTTCGCGCCCGAGACCGCCGTCAGGTGCGACAGCGACGACTCCTTCATCGCCGTGTCGAGGGCTGCCGACACGGCGGAGGTGTCGCCGACCGCGAGCCCCGCGATGAGCCCGGCGCCGGGGCCGGGAAGGCCCGAGGTCGCCGCGATCAGGCCGCGCCTCAGGTCCGAGGCCACGGCCGCGACGCCTTCCGGAGGGTTCTGCACGTGCACCGCACGCGCGATCAGCGCGAGCACGGCGCGGTCGCCGGGCGACGTCGCGCGCGCCGTCCCGCGCAGCGACACGGTCGCACCCATATCGAGCGACGGCGGGTCGTCGACGTCGGCCGGATCGACCCGCACGGTGACGTCGAACGCGACACGCTCCGTTCGGGTCCCCACCGTCATGGCGCCGGCGCGGGCGTCGAACGCCCGGACGCCGCCCGCGCGCTGTTCGACCTTGCCGATCACGACCGCCTCGACCTCGAGGGCACGTCCACCGTCCAGTGCGAAGTCGCGGACCTGCTCGCGCGAGGGCTGGGCCAGAGCGGTGTGGGAGGCGACGACCGCCGCGCACACGAGCGCGAGCAGCACGACGATCGCCGTGGGGCGGCGGACGGGATGCCGCAGCCGGGCAGCCCGCACCATGACGGTCGCCAGGACGATCATCGCGCCGGACCACAGCGCCAGGGCGAGCCCGGGCGCCGTCTCCGGGAGGAGCGTCACCAGAAGGGCCGTGCCCCAGGCGCCCGCTGCGACCGGAACGAGTCGGAGCGACGTGCGCTGCGACGCCCTCGTGTTCGGAGCGTCGCGCACAACGGCCCGCACGCTCACACCGTCACGAGATCGCGGAGCGCGGCGAGCATCTTCTCGCCGATGCCGGGGACTGCGAGCAGGTCTTCGACGCTCGTGAACGTGCCGTTGGCGTCGCGCCACCCGATGATCCGCTCGGCCATGGCCGGACCGATGCGCGGCAAGGTGTCGAGCTGAATCGCATCGGCCGTGTTGAGGTTGATCCTCCCGTCGCCGGCGACGCCGCCACCCGCGTCCGGTCCGCCTGCCCCCGCTTCGCCCGCGGCAGGCACGTGCAGCTGCTCGCCGTCGCCGACCGGTCGTGCCAGATTCACCGCCGTCTCGTCCGCGCCGTCTGCGAAGCCGCCGGCGGCGGCGACGGCGTCCACGACGCGCGCGCCTTCGTCGAGCACGTAGAGACCCGGCGCGGCGACCGCACCCGACACGTGGACGAAGACGGATGCCGGCCCCGTCGATTCCGTGACGATCGCCTCCCCCACCGTCACCGTCTCGACGGGCGGCGCCATGCCGCGCGCGATGCCGATCGCGACGGTGGTCGCGAGCGCGAGCAGCGCGATGACGATGCCGGCGCCGAGTCCCAGCCGGGCCCGCGGACTTCCACGCTCTGTGGGGTGATCTGCGGCCGACGACACACGGTCGAACCTAGGCGTGCGCGTCCGACCGCGCGCGACGGAATCAGGCGTCGGTGGACGGGCGCGCTCGATCGTCTCCTGGGGAGGAGCCTCAGCTGGTGCTGAAGCTCACGACCTTCGGGGCGCGCACGATCGCGCGTGTGATCTCGCGGTCGGCCAACGCGCGCTGCACCCGTGCATCCGCGCGTGCGAGTGCCTCGAGTTCCTTCGCGTCGATCCGCGCAGGCACCTCGAGGGTGGCGCGCACCTTCCCGTCGACCTGCACGACCGTCGTGACGGTGTCCTCGACGAGCAGGGTGGGGTCGGGCTGTCGCCAGGGGACGAGCCCGACGAACGGCTGGTAGCCCAGCATCTCCCACATCTCTTCGGCGGTGTGCGGGGCGAACAGGTCGAGCACCATCGCGGTCACTTCGGCGGCTTCGCGGACGGCGGGGTCCGCGGGCCCCGCTCCGCTGTCGATCACCTTGCGGGTCGCGTTCACGAGCTCCATGAGGCGGGCCACGACGACGTTGAACTTGTTCTGCTCGACGAGCCCGGGCGCATCGGCGAGCAGCCGGTGCGTCACGCGGCGGAGGGAGGCGTCCCCCTCGGCCCAGACGACGTCCGGGCTGCTGGTGACGTCCTGCGCCACGCGCCAGGCGCGCGCGAGGAACTTCTGCGCGCCGGTCGTCGAGACGTCCTCCCAGTTGATGTCGTCCTCGACCGGCCCGGCGAAGGCGATCGCGACGCGGACGGCATCCGCGCCGGGGTCCACCATGCTCGAGGCGAACTCGACGAGGTTGCCCTTGCTCTTGGACATCTTCGAGCCGCCGAGGAGGACCATGCCCTGATTGATGAGGCTGGAGAAGGGCTCCGTGAAGTCGATGAGCCCCATGTCGAACAGGACCTTCGTGATGAACCGCGCGTACAGCAGGTGCAGGATCGCGTGCTCGACGCCGCCGATGTAGGAGTCGACCGGAGCCCACTTGTCGGCTTCCGCGCTCGAGAAGGCCTGCGTCGCATCGTTCGGAGCGAAGAAGCGCAGGAAGTACCACGAGCTGTCCACGAAGGTGTCCATCGTGTCGGGGTCGCGGAGCGCCTCCTCGCCCGTCTCCGGATCGACGGTGCGCATCCACTCGGTCGCACCGCCGAGGGGGGACGTGCCCTTGGGCGCCAGATCGAGCCCGTGGGCATCGGGGAGCGTGAGCGGCAGCTGGTCGTCCGGCACCGGGACGATGCGGCCGTCCGTCGTGTGGATCATCGGGATCGGCGTGCCCCAGAAGCGCTGACGGGAGATCAGCCAGTCGCGCAGGCGGTAGGACTTCGCGGCACGGCCCGTTCCGGCCGCTTCGAGCTGTTCGATCATCCGGGCGATCGCGTTGCGCTTGGACAGCCCGTCGAGCGCGCCGGAGTTGATCATGCGGCCTTCGCCGGTGAGGGCGATGCCGGTCCGCGCCGGATCGAGGTCATCGAGTGCGGCCTCTCCCGGGCCGGGATCGATCGGGATGCCGTGCTCGTCGAGGTCGATCACGGGGATCGCACCGGTGATGGGCGCGGTCGTGTCGACGACGACCTTCACGGGCAGGTCGAACGCGCGGGCGAAATCGAGGTCGCGCTGATCGTGCGCGGGGACGGCCATGACGGCGCCGTGGCCGTAGTCGGCCAGGACGTAGTCGGCGGCCCAGATCGGGAGCCGCTCGCCGTTGACCGGGTTGATCGCGTAGCGCTCCAGGAAGACGCCCGTTTTGGGGCGGTCCGTGCTCTGGCGGGCGATGTCGGTCTCGCGCTGGACCGTCTCCAGGTAGTCCTGGAACCGCATCCGGACCTCGATCGACGACCCGGCGGCCAGTTCGGCGGCGAGGTCGCTGTCGGGTGCCACGACGAAGAACGTCGCGCCGTGCAGCGTGTCGGGGCGTGTCGAGAAGACGGTGACCTTCTCCGCACGGCCTTCGATCTCGAAGTCGATGTCGGCGCCCACCGATCGTCCGATCCAGTTGCGCTGCATGCGGATGACCTTGCTCGGCCAGAACCCCTCGAGCTGGTTCAGATCGTCGAGGAGCCGGTCCGCGTAGTCGGTGATCTTGAAGTACCACTGCGTGAGCTTCTTCTTGACGACCTCGGCGCCGCACCGCTCGCAGTGGCCGTCCACGACCTGCTCGTTCGCCAGCACGGTCTGGTCGTTCGGGCACCAGTTGACCGGGCTGTCCTTGCGGTACGCGAGGCCGCGCTCGTACAGGCGCTGGAACAGCCACTGGTTCCAGCGGTAGTACTCGGGATCGCTCGTGTGAAGGATGCGCGACCAGTCGTACGACGAGCCGTACTCGCGGAAGCTGCGCTTGTGCTGCTCGATGTTGGCGTACGTCCACTCGCGCGGGTCGGCGCCGCGCTGGATCGCCGCGTTCTCTGCCGGAAGCCCGAAGGAGTCCCAGCCGATCGGGTTCAGGACGTTGTAGCCCCGGTGGCGCCAGAAGCGTGCGACGACGTCCACGTAGGCGTAATTCTCGGCGTGCCCCATGTGCAGATCGCCCGACGGGTACGGGAACATGCCCAGCACGTACTTGCGCGGACGCCGGTCCTCATCGCCTCCGGCGCGGAACGGATCTGCGGCCGCCCACCGGGCCTGCCATTTCTCCTGGATCGCGTGCGCGTCGTACGCGGTGCCGTCGGCGGGCGCGGAGGTGTCGGGCGGGAGGGTCTGTGACACGTGACGGAACCAATCGTGGAATGGCGGGGGGCGCTGGACGCGTCCTCCAGGCTACCCGACCGCCGCCGTCACCATCCGGGCGGCAGCTCCGCACCGATCGCGGCGAGCGGACCCCGGGCTTTGATGCCCACTTCGGCGACTTCGGCCGCGGCATCCGATCGCCACGTGATGCCGCCTCCCGCGCCGACGTACGCACCGCCCGGATGGATGACGATCGATCGGATCACCATCGCCAGGTCGAGCGCGCCGTCGTCGCCGACCCAGCCGAAGCAGCCGGCGAAGAGCCCCCGGGCAGCCTGCTCGAGGTCGTGGAGGATCGTCATCGCGGAGAGTTTCGGCGCCCCCGTCATGCTCCCCGCCGGGAAAGCCGCCGTGAGCAGGTCGCCCACCGTGATGTCGCTGCGAAGGCTGCCCGACACCGTACTCACGAGCTGGTGCACCGCCGGGTAGGACTCGACCTCGAGCAGGCGATCGACACCGACCGTGCCCGGCGAGCACACACGCGAGAGGTCGTTTCGCATCAGATCGACGATCATGACGTTCTCGGCGCGCTCCTTCTCGCTCGCGCGGAGCTCGGCCGAGAGTGCGGCATCGGTCTCGGCATCGTCGCCGCGCGGGCGGGTGCCCTTGATCGGGCGCGTGCGGACGACGCCGTCGGCCACCTCGAGGAACCGCTCCGGGCTCGCACTCACGAGCGCGACGTCGCCGGACTCCACGAACCCGGAGTGGTGCGCGGGTGTGGCGGCCCGAAGACGTGTGAAGGCGATGGCCGGGTCGACGGGCGCCGCGACGGAGAAGCGCGTCGTGAGGCACAGCTGGTAGGCATCGCCCTCGCGGATCGACGCGCGGCAGCGTTCGATGAGCTCGGCGTACCGCTCCGGCGTGTCGCGTGCGACGGCGCGCACGGGCTGCGCCGCCGGGGTGGCCCCGCCGGTGCCGGTGGCCGCGGCGGCCGCAGACACCCGTGCGGCGAAAGCTTCTGCTTCGTGCGGGGGCGCGATCGCCCAGACCCGGTGTGCGACGTGGTCGAACGCGACGAATCGCTCGACGCGCAGCCACCTCTCCGGCGCGATGCCCGGATCCGGGTCGCTGTGCGGTGCTCCCGCATGCCCGGCCGCATCGTCGTAGCCGATCCACCCGACCCAGCCGCCGGCGAACGGCCCGGCCTCCCGCTCGCGCCCGGCGCCGTGATCCGAGCCGCGGCTCCGCGACCCGAGCCGCACGCGGCGCACCCGCGCGGGATCTTCTTCGACGCTGCCGACTCCGACCCAGCTCCAGCCGGTCTGCGCGTGCGGGCCGGCATCCAGCCAGAAGCGGTGCTCCGCGCCGGTGGTGATCTCGGCGAACACGGATGCCGGCTCCCTCCAGCTCTCCAGCGGAACGGCGCGAAGCGGATCGGGCATGACCCCAGGGTAGGGGCGTCCGCTTCGGCGGAGACCTCGATGCGGCGCTGACGCGCCCTCCTCGATCTGGAGTCGCAGTCACCTCAACGCGGCCTGCGGCCGCATTGACCCGGCTCGACTCTAGGCTCGGAGTGTGAACGAGTACCTCTCGTGGCTGCTGGACGCGGTGCAGAGCGTCGATCCCGTGCTGCGCACGGTGCTCGCGGGCCTCGCGATCATGCTCGAGACGAGCGTGCTCATCGGACTCGTGGTCCCCGGCGACACGATCGTCATCATCGCGGGCACCGCGGTGGCCACGCCCCTGGAGGGCGTCGTGCTCGTGATCGCGGTCGTCGTCGGCGCGCTCGTGGGCGAGAGCATCGGGTACGGTCTCGGCCGCTTCCTCGGGCCGAGAATCCGTCATTCCCGTCTCGGTCAGCGCATCGGCGAGGACAACTGGGAGCGGTCCGAGCGGTACCTCCGACGCCGCGGCGGTCCCGCGATCTTCGTGTCGCGGTTCCTTCCCGTGCTGCACTCGCTCGTTCCGCTCACGGTCGGGATGAGCGGCTACCCCTACCGGCGGTTCCTGGCGTGGACCGTTCCGGCGTGCATCATCTGGTCCACCCTGTACGTCACGGTCGCCGCGGTGGCGGCCGGAACCTACCGCGAACTGGCGGACCGTCTGCACGTCGCCGGCTACATCTTCGTCGGGATCATCGTGCTCTTCCTCCTGCTCGTCTTCGCGAGCAAGAAGGTCATCGAGCGCATGGAGCGCAAGCACTTCCAGCCCGACCTCGGGGGCCCGGACGCAGCCGCGGGGTCGATGCGCACGACGGATGACGTGGAAGACTGAAGGGATGTCCCCCTCCGCGACGAAGCCCGCTCGCCGCAAAGTGCTCTGGCTCGCCAGACTCGAATACCGGTTCCATTCCTGGCGTGAACGCCGTGCCCGTGCACGTGGCCTGACGCCGACCGTGACGCCCTTCCCGGGCTACGGGAGCCAGGATTGGGTGCGTGTGCTCGGACGCGTCCTGATCGTCCCACCGGTGCCGCCGATCGGTCCCGGCGAGTACGAGAAGGTTCGTGGCTGGCGCAGCTTCGCCTCCGTCCCGGTCGGTTTCGCGCAGGTGCGCGTGACGATCGGCGACACGACCCACGAAGTCGTCGCGGACCGCGGCGGGGTGATCGATCGTGAGATCCCCGCCCGCCTCGAACCGGGCTGGCAGACCTTCACGATGTCGGTCGAAGGCGGTGAGCCGGTCGAGACCCGCGTCTTCGTGGTCGGGTCGGACGTGCGGTTCGGCATCGTCTCCGACGTCGACGACACGGTGATGGTGACGGCGCTCCCCCGGCCGCTGCTCGCGGCGTGGAACTCCTTCGTCGTGAACGAGCACGCGCGTCAGCCGGTGGCCGGGATGGCCGTGCTCATGGAGCGGCTCGTGCGCGACGCTCCGGGCACCCCCGTCATCTACCTCTCCACCGGAGCCTGGAACGTCGCGCCCACGCTGCTGCGCTTCCTCCGCCGACACCTCTTCCCCTCGGGCTCCGTGCTCCTGACGGACTGGGGTCCTACACACGACCGGTGGTTCCGCAGCGGGCAGGCGCACAAGCTCTCGAACCTGCGCCGGCTCGCGACCGAGTTCCCGCACGTGAAGTGGCTCCTGATCGGCGACGACGGCCAGCACGACGACGCGATCTACACGACATTCGCGGGGGAGCATCCCGACAACGTCGCCGCCGTCGCCATCCGGCGCCTCTCTCCCGCCGAGGCGGTCCTGGCCGGCGGCCGGACCGTCGTGGACCACCACTCCGCACCCGAGGTGCCCTGGGTGACCGCGCCCGACGGTGCGGGCATGGTCGAGCGCCTCGAAGAGGTCGGCGTCCTCGAACGCTGACGCGGGCGCGTCGGAGGCTGCGCGTAGGCTCGCATCCATGTGCGGACGTTTCGTCGTGGCCCGTGTCGCTTCAGATCTCGTGGGTGTGCTGCGCGTGGATCTGGTGGGCGAGGACCTCCCGGAGCCCTCGTACAACATCGCGCCCACCGCTCCGGTGGCGATCGTGCTGGACTCGGCGAAGACCGAGCCGCCGACGCGGCGACTCGAGACGGCACGATGGGGACTCGTTCCCGGCTGGGCGAAGGACCCCTCGATCGGCGCGCGTGCGTTCAACGCCCGTTCAGAAGAGCTCGAGAGCAAGCCGATGTTCCGCACCGCTCTGGAGAAGCGCCGCGCGGTGGTGCCGGCATCCGGCTATTACGAATGGAAGAACGTCGACGGCGTCAAGGTCCCGCACTACATCCACCCTGCGGACGACGAGCCGCTCTTCCTGGCGGGCCTCTACGAATGGTGGAAGAACCCCGCTGTGGCCGAGGACGACCCGGCCCGGTGGATGCTGAGCTTCACGATCCTGACCCGCGATTCGATCGGACACCTCGGGTCGATCCACGATCGGATGCCGCTGTTCCTCGACCCCGACCACGCCGACGCCTGGCTCGACCCCACGACCGACAACGTGCGCGACGTCCTCGACGCCGCGATCGACGCCGCACCGATGGTCGCCGAGACCCTCGACGACCACGTCGTGTCGAAGGCCGTGGGCAATGTGCGGAACAACTCGCCCGAGCTGATCGAACCCGACGGCGAGTAGAGGCGCATTCCGGTCATCCGGCGGGCGCGCAGTCTGCGCACGGCGTGAGCCCCCGCCCCTGCGCCGCGAGCGCCAGCCGAGCCGCCGTGACCCGCTGCACCGCTTCATCGAGCCTCTCCCGCGCAAGCGCGCCGGATTCGACGGCGGAGACGATGCCGTCGACGATACGGCCCGCGGACTCGGGCGTCGAGAACATGACACCGAGGACCATGTCGTTCCCCGCCCCCACCGCGGCCACCGCGTTCGCGACCGGATCCTGATACGCCGGGATGCCGGATGCCTGCAGCATGCCGAGGTCGTCGGTGATGGCCACCCCGGTGAAGCCGAGTTCCTCTCGGGCGATGCGGTGCCACTCCGCGGAGAGGGTCGCGGGAGCCGTGTCGACGGCTGTGTACGACAGATGACCGAACATCAGCAACGGTGCCCCGGCGTCGATGCCGGCCTGGAACGGCACGCCGTCCGCCGCTGTCCACTCGTCCTTCGACATCGCGGTCGAAGGGATGCCGACGTGGGAGTCCCCCGGTGCGGCGCCGTGTCCCGGAAAGTGCTTGAGCGTCGTCATCGCCTGCACGCCCTCGCCGGCGACTGCTGCGGCGACGCGGTCCGCTCCCTGCACAGGATCGGTTCCGAGCGCACGACGGTGGATGAACATCGAACGGTCGCCCGTCACATCCGCGACCACGCCGAAGTTGACGCCGATGCCCGCGCGCAGCAGCAGCGCCGCTCTGGCCGCGAACGCATCGGCGGTGGCCGGCGCCGGCTGGTCTTTGAGCGTGACGGCCGAAGGGAACGTGTCCCACGCCAGACGCGATACGTCGCCGCCCTCCTGGTCGATCGCGATGAGCGGCGGCAGCGCGGGATCCGTGGTGAGGGCACCCGTGATCTCCCGCAGTTCCGCCTCGGTGCCGGGGATGTTCGCGCCCATGAGGATGAACCCGCCGATGCCGGTGCCCGCCATGTAGGTCGAGAGCGCGGCGGCGTCGGTGGTGGGGATATGACCCATCACGATGCCCGCGGCCTTCTCTCGCAGGGACATCGCAGCCACCCGGGCGCGGGCGACGGCATCGAGGTCGTCGGCGGCGACCACCCGTACCGTGCCCGGCTCACCCGTCGGATCGGCTGCGCGCTCGTCTGCGGCGGCTGCGCCACCGACGGTCCCCGTCACGCCCAGGGCGAGCGCCAAGACGCACAGACCCGCACCGGCACGGAGGGATCGATGCACGGACGCCATCGCACCAGCCTACGTTCGGTAGCCCGCGCTCGGCGCTGGGCGCTCGTGTCAGGCAGAACGCCGGTTCATGTCAGGCAGATGGCTGATGTGCGGTCGCTCGGCAACCATCACCCTGACATGAGCGCTCCCTGATTCGGGATGCTGCGCTCGGCGCCCACTTCTCCCCAGCGTACGTTCGCCGCGGCGCGTGCGGGCGGGGCCGCCGTGTCAGTGGCGGGCGACGATCGCCGCGGCATCCGCTCGTCGCGGGATGACGCCGTACTGCAGCCCGCGGTCGACGCCGAGACGGGCGCCGATGAACGCCTCGGCATCGAGCGAGGGGGCATGGCGCAGCATGAGGGAGGCTTGGAGGGCCAGTGCGAGGTCCTCACTCAGTCGGCGCGCCCGGCTCTCGGCATCGTCACGATCCGCCCCCGAGATCTCGTCCACGAGCGCGAGCGTCCGTCCGACGTGTGCGTCGAGGGTGCTCGATGCGCCGGCCGTGGTCGAGAGCTCATCGGCGAAGCCAGCCGCCGAGTCCGGGTCGCGCGTCAGGGCCCGCAAGGCGTCCAGAGCCATGACCGAGCCCGAGCCCTCCCAGATCGACATCACCGGTTGCTCCCGGTAGCGACGGGCGAGGGGGAAGGACTCGGTGTAGCCGTTGCCGCCGAGGCACTCCATCGCCTCGAACGCGTGCTGCGGCCCGCGTTTGGTCACCCAGTACTTCGACACGGGCGTCGCGAGGCGACGGAGGGCCACATCGCGGTCGGATGCCTCGGCGCCGAAGAGCTGCGCGAGTCGGAGGCCGGTCAGCATCGAGGCCTCCGCCTCGAGCGCGAGGTCGGCCAACACCGCTGTCATCGCGGGCTGATCGACCAGCAGGCGACCGAAGGCCGCCCGTCCCCGAGCGTGCCAGACCGCCTCCGCGACCGCCTGCCGCATGCCGGCCGCCGTTCCGAGCACGCAGTCCAGCCGCGTCCGCTGCACCATCTCGATGATGCTCTGCACACCGCGTCCGGGCTCTCCGACGATCGTGCCCACCGTCCCGTCGAACTCCACCTCGGCCGAGGCGTTCGACGTGTTGCCGAGCTTGTCCTTCAGCCGCTGGATGCGGAACACGTTGCGCATGCCGCGCGGGAGCAGGCGCGGAACGAACAGGCACGACAGCCCCTCATCGACGTTGCCGCGGCGCGTCTGGGCGAGCACCAGGAAGCCGTCCGACATCGGCGCCGAGCAGAACCACTTGTGACCGGTGATCTGGTAGGCGTGCCCGCCCATGTACGTGCCGACCGTCGTCCCCGCCCGCACATCCGATCCGCCCTGCTTCTCGGTCATCGCCATGCCGATGAGAGCGCTGGATTTCTCCTCGTTCGGCAGCAGGCGCGGCTCGTACTGCCGGGAGTAGACCCGCGGCAGCCAGTCGTCGGCGACCCACGGGGACTCCCTGATCGTGGCGACGGCCGCGTGGGTCATCGACACCGGACATGCGTGGCCCGCCTCGACCTGCGCGAACAGCATGAACGTGGCCGCCCGGGCCACTTCCGCACCGGGGCGTGGCTCTGCCCAGGCGGACGTGTGCGCGCCCGCCGCGATCGCGGCGCCCAGCACCCGGTGGTAGGACGGGTCGTATTCGACTTCGTCGAGACGGAATCCCCACCGGTCGTGCGGGTGGGCGACGGGACCGTGGATGTTCGCGAGCGTCGCGTCGCGCTGGAACGAAGCGGACCCCACGAGATGCCCGGCGTCGTGCAGTGCATCGTGGGCCCAGTCCGCGCCGAATGCCGTCACCGCCTCGCGCAGCGGCGCGTTGACCTCGTACTCGTCGAGATCGGTGCGCACCGGCGGCTGATTCTCCACGTAGTGCGTCGCGGCGCCGATGACGCGTTGTCCGCGGGCCGTCGAGGTCACGTGCGCTCCACGTCCCAGGGTGCCGCGAGGGCCGCCTGCTGCTCCGGCGTGAGCGGGGCCTTCGTGACGATCTCGTGCATGACGCTCAGCTTCTCGCGCACGGGCGCGACGATGTCGAACGGGTACAGGTCGCCGAAGCCCATCGAGCGGTTGATGCGGTTGAACCCCTGCGACATCCACTCCCAGTCGGCGAGAAGCCGCTGGATCGGCTCGGCCTCGTAGGACTCGAGCGGGACGACATCGATGTCGCGCATGCTGGTGACAGCGGCATCCAGACGGATGCCGATCGCCGCGGCGGTCTGCAGCGTCCCCGTGATGTGCAGGTAATGCGCGAACGTCTCCGCGAAGTCCTCCCACGGATGCATCGTGGCGTACTCCGAGATGAACGACGCGTGCCAGTCCTCCGGTGCGCCGAAGCGGTAGTGCCGCGCGAGGGCATCCTTGTAGCTCGCACGCTCGTCACCGAACAGCGCCCGGCAGCGCGCCCAGCTGTCGTCGTCGGTCAGCAGGACGTTCTGGTAGTAGTGACCGACTTCGTGGCGCAGGTGGCCGAGGATCGTGCGGTACGGCTCCCCCAGGCGCACGCGCATCGCCTCGCGGCGGTCATCGAGGCTCTCGGCGAGGTCGATCGTGATGATCCCGTTCGCATGGCCGATCATGACGGGCTTGCCGTCGCTGAGGCTTGAGATCAGGTCGAACCCGAGACCTCCCTTCTCGATGTCCCAGCCGACGATCGGCAGACCGAGGCTCGCGAGCTGAAGGAGGAGGCGTCGCTTGGCCTCCTCCACGCTCGCGAGCTTCTCGAGCGCGACGGTGTCATTCGCTGCGGGCCGGGTGCGGGTGAGCCGGCACGAGAAGCAGCGGCCCGCCGGGGCATCCTCCCGGACGAGCCAGTTGCAGGCCCACTCGCGGTTCGAGCAGGTGTACCAGGTGATCCCGTCGATCACGGTCTGGTTGCCGCGCAGGCCGTAGAACTGCCGCGAGAGCATGTGGTAACCGAGGTCGGCCCCGCAGTTCGGACACGTCAGACGATCGAGGTACAGGAAGTGCCGGCAATGCGGGCAGCGCGGCTGTGAGCTCACGCTCTCACCGTATCGCCCTGCGATCGGTCAGCGGCCGCATGGAGCCCGACGCTCGCTCACGGCGCCTCCGACAGCGGGATGCGCAGGAGCACGTCGTCCTCCGGCCGCGGCGACCCCCGGCCGTCGGTGTTGTTCGTCAGCACCCACAGCGTTCCGTCCGGCGCGGCCACGGCATCCCTCAGCCGTCCCTGCCCGTCCAGTCCGACGCGCGGTGGGGCTGCGACGGTGCCGTCCTCGCCGACGTCGACCACCCACAGGCGCTCCCCGCGCAGACCGGTCACGAACACCGTCTGCCCCACCGCGGCGATCCCGCTCGGACTGGCTTCGTCGGTCCGCCACACCGCGGCCGGATCCTCGAAGGCGGGATCGCCCGCGATGCCCTCGACGTCCGGCCAGCCGTAGTCGCGGCCGGCGACGATGCGGTTGAGCTCGTCCCACGTGTTCTGGCCGAACTCGCTCGCCCACAGCTCGCCGTCGGCCGTCCACGCCAGTCCCTGCACGTTGCGATGCCCGAGCGACCAGACCGCGGTGCCGAACGGGTTGCCCGGGGCCGGCTCCCCCGTGGGTGTCAGGCGCAGGATCTTGCCCGCGAGCGAGTCCTCGTCCTGTGGGGCGTCGCGCAGCTGCGCATCCCCCGTCGTCACGTACAGCTGGCCATCGGGGCCGAACGCGATGCGTCCCCCGTTGTGCGTCCTCTGACGGGGGATGCCGGTGAGCACGCTCTCCGGATCGCCAAGGGCGAGCGAGCCGGTCTCACCGAGCAGGGGCATCCGCACCACGCGGTTGTCGTCGGTCGCCCCGTGATACGCGTAGAGCCACTCCGTGCCGTCCTCCGCCGTCCACACCGCCAGTCCGTGCAGGCCCGATTCTCCTCCGGAGACCACGCCGGGGACGACGCCCACCGTGCGCAGGGTGCCGTCGGAGACCAGCGCACGTATGGTGCCGGTGTCGCGCTCCGAGATGAGGGCTCCCCCGTCGAGGGGGACGACCGACCACGGAGCGCGCAGGCCGGTTGCGAGGGTCGTGGGCTCACCCGAGGGCTGCCACGATCCCTCGTGTGCGGCGGCGGGGGTCGTCGGCGCCGGTATGGCGGTCGCGCGGGGAGGGACACTTTCGGGGGGCGTGGGGGCGCACGCCACGGCGGCGAGGACGGAGCCCGTCACCGCTCCGACCGCGATCCACCGGCGGAGTGTTCTCACGCGCCGCCGGCGGCCGCCTCGAGCGCGGCGATGTCGATGCGGGTCATCGTGAGCATCGCCTGCACCGCCCGGTGCGAGCGTTCCGGGTCGGGGTCGCGCATGAGCTCGGTGAGTCGCTCCGGGATGATCTGCCACGACAGGCCCCAGCGGTCCTTCAGCCACCCGCACGGCTGTTCCTCACCGCCGTCGGAGGTCAGCGCGTCCCAGTAGCGGTCCACTTCGCTCTGATCGCGGCAGGCGACGAACAGCGAGATCGCCTCGGTGAACGGGAACTGCGGTCCGGCGTCCATCGCGTGGAAATCGCGTCCGCCGAGCCGGAAATGCGCGTGCATGACTCTGCCGCCCATGCCCGGCACTTCGTCCGGGTAGCGTGCGAGCGAGACGACCTCGGATTGGGGGACGAGGGCGGTGTAGAACGCGATCGCCGCCTCCGCGTCGTGGTCGAACCAGAGGGACGGGATCACCGTCGTCACAGCGGCGGTCACGGGGGCGGTCGCGGGCGTGGTCATCGGAGTGCTCCTCGCATCGCTCCAGGCTCCCCCGCGAGGACGACACCGTCAAGACCGGCCGTTCGACCCGCCGTGCCCGATCAACCCCAGAAGCCCCCCACGAGGGGGCGCTTCTGCGGTCGGTGGACCTGAGGGGACTCGTCCCCACCGCCTCTCCACACGCCGCTGCGCGTCGTGCGGAGCCTCCAGCGGCGTGGGCCCGCCCAGGGGTTCGACCCGCCGCGCCCGATTAACCGCAGAAGCGCCCCACGAGGGGGCGCTTCTGCGGTTGGTGGACCTGAGGGGACTCGTCCCCACCGCCTCTCCACACGCCGCTGCGCGTCGTGCGGAGCCTCCAGCGGCGTGGGCCCGCCCAGGGGTTCGACCCGCCGCGCCCGATTAACCGCAGAAGCGCCCCACGAGGGGGCGCTTCTGCGGTTGGTGGACCTGAGGGGACTCGAACCCCTGACCCCCTGCATGCCATGCAGGTGCGCTACCAGCTGCGCCACAGGCCCGGAGCCTCCGAAGCGGAGGCAACTCGAATAGATTACTACATCGATCCGGTCGACTCGAACCGCGGCGGTCAGTCGGCGGCGGAGGCCGCCGGCAGCTCGACCGGCACGACCGGGCAGTCCTTCCAGAGCCGCTCAAGGCCGTAGTACATCCGCTCCTGTTCGTGGAAGACGTGCACCACGAGGTCGCCGAAGTCGAGCAGGATCCAGCGGGCCTCCTGACGCCCTTCGCGTCGCAGACGCTTGTGTCCCGCCTCGAGGAGTCTGTCTTCGATCTCGTCGGCGATCGCCGCGACGTTGCGCTCACTGCGACCGGTGACGAGCAGGAAGATGTCGACGAGTGGCAGCGGCCCCGAGACGTCGAGCGCGACGAGGTCTTCGCCGCCCTTCGCGTCCGCAGCCGCGGCCGCGATGCGCAGCATCTCGCGGGACTGGTCGGTGGCCGTCATCAGAAGACTCCCGTCACGAACGCCAGGATGAGCACACCGACCAGGGCCAGTGCCAGGACGCCCGCGGTGATGGCCAGCGTCAGCATCAGGCGGCTGCCCTTCTCGGGGGCCGGCGGCTGAATGATATCTCCGCCGCTCTTGACCGTGCTGATCGCCGCACTCGCCGCGATGGGCGTCGGCGAGGAGTGCGCGGGCAGTTCGCCGTCGACGAGGACCGCATCCACATCCTTGCCGTCCGCCGTCCCGGGCGCGTGTCCCGTGGAGCCGAGTCCCTCGGGGAGGTTGAACGTCCCCGTGATCAGGACCTCGCCGGTCGCCGCCACAGGGGCGACCAGAGGCGGTGCCGACGGCGTCTGCGAAAGGATCAGCGCATTGCCCGTGCCGATCGACCCGGTGGCCGACCGCGAGATCAGCTGATCGAACGACGGCGGAAGCTCGGCGGCCGGGACCGCGCCGGCGAGTAGCTCCGAGCCGAACTCGGGGTGCACGATCGCGCGGTCCTCCTCCGATTCCGTCGTCGCCTCTGCCGTCGCCGGCTCGTCGTCTGGGGCCTCATCGGCGTCATCGCCACCCTCCGCCGCGGCGACGGGGACGATCTCGTGCTCAGGTGCCTGGCCGGTGGAGTCGTGCTCGCCGGCGTCCGTGTCGGAGTCGGGGGTGCCCTCGTCGGGTCGATCGCCGTCGTCCGCCTGGTGATCATCCAGGTGATCCTCGACGTCGTCCGTGTCGCGGCCGGCACCCGCATCCTGCCCGGGTGCCGAGTGGTCCGCAGCGTCTTCAGGAGCGTTGACGGAACCATCGTGCCGCGGCACATCGGCCTCATCCGTCACGGGCTCCTCCGCCTGCGCGGCATGTGCCGCCGCCATATCGGGGGTGATGACGGGGACCGACGCGGTCCGGATGCGCTCCTGCTGGCGCGCCTGTCGACGCGTGAGGGGCGCGACACCGAGGTCGACGCTCGCGTCGGCACCGGGGAGGTCGTGCACGGCGACGGGGGTCGCCGCGCGCGGCAGTGGGGCACTGACGGGTGCCGCCGGCGCGGGTGTCGCCTCGGGCTCGGGGTGGCGGGCGTCGTCGCGATCCGTCCGATCCTCCGGCGCGGCGTCCGCGGGCGGGGTCGGCTCGGCGACGGGGACGTCCGTGATGATGGGCGTCGCGCCGGTGTTGCGGATGTCCCGCAACTGCTTGCGGGTGAGGGCTGGTGTGGCCGGCTGCTCGGGTGTGCTCATTCCTGGCTCCGGTAGAGGTGGTGCTTCGCAATGTATTGGACAACCCCGTCGGGGACGAGGTACCACACGGGATGACCGTTCTGAACGCGTTCTCGGCAATCGGTCGACGAGATCGCGAGTGCGGGGATCTCGAGCTGACTCACGTCTTCGGTCGGCAGCCCCGCTGTGCTCAGGTCATGGCCGGGACGGGAGACCGCGACGAAGTGGGCGAGATCCCACAGTTCATCATGATCCCTCCAACTGAGAATCTGCGCTATCGCGTCCGCGCCGGTGATGAAGAACAGTTCCGCATCCGGCCGCTGGGTCCTCAGCTCGTGCAGCGTGTCGATCGTGTAAGTGGGGCCTTCACGGTCGATGTCGACGCGGCTGACGGTGAAGCGCGGGTTGGATGCCGTGGCGATCACGGTCATGAGATACCGGTGCTCGCTGGGCGAGACGCCCGATTTCTGCCAGGGCTGGCCGGTCGGGACGAAGATCACCTCGTCGAGATCGAACGACTGCGCGACTTCGCTCGCGGCCACGAGGTGGCCGTGGTGGATGGGGTCGAACGTCCCACCCATGACCCCGATCCTCGGGGTGCGCGCCACCGACATGCAGTCGGCCTAGTGGCCGTGCCCCGCCCGCTGCACGTCGTTCGCGTGGGCGGCCGCGTAGGCGTCCGCCTTGTGCGAGTGCCGGTTGGCCACGTTCCGGTAGGACAGGGTGACCAGAGCGAGGGCGGCGAACACGACGATCGCGATGATCCCGAAGATCACCGTCTCGAGTGCGACGTTGCCGTGCTCGGCCTCTTCCGCGGCCAGGGCGAGAAGCGTGGCAAAGGACATTCGTGCTCCGTTCGGGTCTCGCGTCGTGGCGCGACGCTCTCTCAGTTTAGGCGGTCAGGTGCGAACTTGCCCGGACCCGCGCGCGAGCCACTTCGTACTCGTGAGCTCCGACAGGCCCATCGGGCCTCGTGCGTGCAGCTTCTGGGTCGAGATGCCGACTTCCGCCCCGAAGCCGAACTCCCCACCGTCGGTGAAGCGGGTCGAGGTGTTCACCATGACGACCGCGGAGTCGACCTCGGCGAGGAACCGCTCGGCGTTCACGGGATCCTGAGTGATGATCGACTCGGTGTGGTGCGTGGAATACGTGCGGATGTGCTCGAGCGCGGCGTCGAGGTCGTCGACGATCCGCATCGAGACGTCGAGACTCAGGTATTCGGTCGACCAGTCATCCGCCGTGGCGGGCACCACGCCCTGCGCGAGTTCGGCCGTCGCATCGTCGCCGTGCACGGTGACTCCGCTTTCGGTCAGTGCCGAGACGACGTCGGGCACGAGCCTGCCGGCCGCTGCACGATGCACGAGCACGGTCTCGACGGAGTTGCACACGCTCGGGCGCTGCACCTTGGCGTTCACGACGATCTCGCGCGCCCAGTCGAGCGGAGCAGTCTCGTCGAGGACGATGTGGACGACGCCGGCGCCCGTCTCGATGACCGGAACGGACGACTCGGTCACCACGGTCTCGATGAGCTGCGCGCTCCCCCGGGGGACGAGGACGTCGACGAGTCCGCGCGCCTGCATGAGCTCACGCGCGCCGTCGCGACCGAACGGGTCCACGGTCTGCACGGCCTCCGGGTCGATCCCCTGATCCGCGAGCGCACCGCGGATCACCGAGATGAGCGTCGCGTTCGTCGCCTCTGCCGCCGACCCGCCGCGGAGGACGACGGCATTGCCTGAGCGCAGTGCGAGCGCCGCGATGTCGACCGTCACATTCGGACGCGCTTCATAGATCGAGCCGACCACGCCGAACGGCACGCTCACCTTGGTGAGCTGCACACCGTTCGGCAGGGTCCGCTCGTCGAGCACTCTGCCCACCGGGTCGGGGAGCGCCGCGATGTCGCGCACGGCCGCAGCCAGAGCGGCGACGCGGGGGGCGTCCAGTCGCAGGCGATCCTGCAGCGACGTGGACAGACCGCTCTCCCGCCCGCGCGCGAGGTCTTCTGCGTTCGCGCCGACGATGTCGTCCGTCGCCGCCTCGATCGAGTCCGCGACTGCGAGGAGCGCGGCGCGCTTCTGCGCGTCGGTCAGCAGGCCGATCGTCCGCGCGGCATCGCGGGCCGCCAGCATCCGTTCGCGTGCGGTCGTCACGGTCGTCGTCATGTGCTCAGTGTATCGACGGGCTTCGCCGTCACGCGGCGGACCGGTTCGGTCACGGGACTGGCGACGGGGGCGGGATTGGGTGCGAACCACGTGCCGATGTCCTCGCCCCGGAGTGCGTCGTCGATGAGGTCGGCGCTCGTCACGAGCACGCCGATACCGGATGCGGTGGCGACGCGTGCCGCGGAGACTTTCGTGGCGGCCCCGCCCGTTCCGACGCTGTTGACGACGACCGAGCCGAATTCGTAGCCGCTGAGGTCGTCGCCGTGATCGACGAGACGGATCGGCTGGGCGCCCGGCTCACCGGGCGGACGCGTGTAGAGGCATTCGATGTCGCTCAGGAGCACGAGGACGTCGGCGCCGATCAGCTGGGCGACGAGCGCGGCCAGCCGGTCGTTGTCTCCGAAGCGGATCTCGTGGGTCGCGACCGTGTCGTTCTCGTTGACGATCGGGAGGATGCGCAGGCCCAGAAGCCTTTCCATGGCGCGGCGCGCGTTCGACCGGGGCGTCGCGTTGTCGAGGTCGCCGGCCGTCAGCAGCACCTGACCGGCGACGATGCGAAACGGGCGGAGCGCGTCCTGGTAGCGGTAGATCAGGACGTTCTGGCCCACTGCGGCGGCCGCCTGCTGCGTGGCGAGGTCGGTCGGCCGCTCTCCCAGCTGCAGGTACGGCATTCCGGTGGCGATCGCGCCGGAGGACACGAGGACGACCTCGGTCCCGCGAGCGTGCGCCGCGGCGAGGGCATCGACGATCGGTCCGATCTTCTGGGCGTTCTCGCCGCTGATCGAGGACGAGCCGACCTTCACGACGATGCGTCGCGACGTCGGGATGTCAGCACGCGTCGCCCCGGTCACTCCGCCTCCTCGTCGTCCCGGCCGATCTGTGTGTTCTTGGCCGCGATGCGCTCGGCCTCGAGTTCGGCGCGTGCCTCGGCCTTGGCATCCATGCTCGCGTAGTACTTCTCGCGCCGCTGGGACGTCGTGCGACGGGGATTCATGTCCAGGCGCGGGTCCGTGCCGCGCGGAGCGGTCATGAGCTCGGCGACCGATCCCAGCGAGGGCTGCCAGTCGAACACGACGCCATCGCCCTCGCCGATCACGACGGTGGAGCCGGGCTGCGCGCCGGCCTTGAACAGCTCGTCCTCAACGCCGAGCTTCTCGAGGCGGTCGGCGAGGTAGCCCACGGCCTCCTCGTTCTGGAAGTCGGTCTGCTGCACCCAGCGCACGGGCTTGACGCCCAGGACGCGGTACACGTCGCCGTACGTGCCGCCCTCGACGCGGATCGTGAACTCGCGCTCGGAGCCCTGCGGACGGATGACGATCCGCTCGACGGCGGGCTTCGCGGCTTCGGCGACACGGTGCGCGGCGACGACGTCGGCGAGGGCGAACGTGAGTTGACGCAGGCCCTCGTGGCTCACGGTGGAGATCTCGAACACACGGTATCCGCGGGCCTCGAGCTCCGGGCGCACCAGGTCGGCGAGGTCCTTCGCCTCGGGGACGTCGATCTTGTTGAGAGCCACGAGCTGCGGGCGCTCGAGGAGCGGCAGCTGGCCGTCGGGAACCGGGTACGCGGCGAGCTCGGCGAGGATGACGTCGAGGTCGCTCAAGGGATCGCGGCCGGGTTCGAGCGTCGCGCAGTCCAGGACGTGGACGAGCGCGGTGCAGCGCTCGACGTGGCGCAGGAACTCCAGGCCGAGACCTTTGCCCTCGCTCGCGCCTTCGATGAGCCCCGGGACGTCCGCAACCGTGTACCGGACGTCGCCCGCCTGCACGACGCCGAGGTTCGGGTGGAGCGTCGTGAACGGGTAGTCGGCGATCTTGGGACGGGCCGCGGAGATCGCCGCGATCAGGCTCGACTTGCCCGCGGACGGGTAGCCGACCAGGGCGATGTCGGCGACGGTCTTGAGCTCGAGGAGGACGTCGCCCTGCCAGCCGGGGGTTCCCAGGAGCGCGAAGCCGGGGGCCTTGCGCTTGGGGGTCGCGAGCGTCGCATTGCCGAGTCCGCCGATGCCACCGGGCGCAGCGACGAAGCGCATGCCGGGTTCGACCATGTCGACGAGCGTCTCGCCTGAGACGTCCTTCACGACCGTCCCGACGGGAACGGGCAACTCGAGGGTCTCGCCGGCGGCGCCCGAGCGGTGATCGCCCATGCCGAACCCGCCGTTGCCCGCGGAGCGGTGCGGCGAGTGGTGGTACGACAGCAGCGTCGTCACCTGAGGGTCGGCCACGAGCACGACGTCGCCGCCGTGCCCGCCGTTGCCGCCGTCGGGACCGGCGAGAGGCTTGAACTTCTCACGCTTGACCGAGACGCAGCCGTTGCCGCCCTTGCCTGCGGACAGGTGCAACGTCACCCGGTCGACGAAGGTGACCATGCGCTCCCCCTTTGGGATCGTCGTGCGTGAAAAGGATGAGAGGGGGCGGGCCTAAGCCCGCCCCCTCCACGAGAAAACCGCGTGCGGCGGATTACTCCGCCGGGACGACGATGTTGACGACCTTGCGGCCGCCCTTCGCGCCGAACTCGACGGCGCCGGCCTCGAGCGCGAACAGCGTGTCGTCGCCGCCACGGCCGACGTTCACGCCGGGGTGGAAGTGCGTGCCGCGCTGACGGACGATGATCTCGCCGGCGAGGACCTTCTGGCCGCCGAAGCGCTTCACGCCGAGGCGCTGTGCGTTGGAGTCACGACCGTTGCGGGTGGAGCTTGCGCCCTTTTTGTGTGCCATGTCTGCGTCTCTTCCGTGCTTACTTGATGCCGGTGACCTTGACGCGCGTGAGGTCCTGACGGTGCCCCTGGCGCTTCTTGTAGCCGGTCTTGTTCTTGAACTTCTGGATGACGATCTTCGGGCCGCGCTCCTCACCGAGGACCTCGGCGGTGACGGTCACCTTCGCCAGCTTCTCGGCGTCGGTCGTCACGGCGTCGCCGTCGACGAGCAGCACGGCGGGAAGCTGGATCTTGTCGCCGATCTTCGCGGACTGACGATCGAGGACGACGATCGTGCCGACCTCGACCTTCTCCTGCCGACCACCGGCGCGCACAACTGCGTAGACCACTTCATACCTGTTTCTTCGGGGAGCGCGCGGCTCCGGATGCCTGGGCAAAGACTCGGTGCGGAGCAGAGATGTCGTCAACGCACCAAAGGAATACTTTACCGGATGCCCCCTCGACAAGCAAAAGCACCCGCGGCGCGTGTCGGACCCGCGCATAGGATCGGCAGGTGGCGATTCTGATCGACGATCCCCGCTGGCCTGCGCACGGCCGGCTCTGGGCGCATCTCGTCAGCGATTCCGATCTGGACGAGCTGCACGCGTTCGCCGCGGCGAACGGCATCCCCCGCCGCGGGTTCGATCTCGATCACTACGACGTCCCCGACGAGGCGCACGACCGACTGGTCGCTGCCGGGGCGCGTCACGTCGACGGGCATACGCTCGTACGCGCCCTCATCGCGTCGGGACTGCGCGTCAGGGCACGCGATCGACGCGGTCGTTGACCGCGCACCCTGTGCCCTGACACCTCAGTTCCCGGATGAGACTCAGTCCTCGGCCGGTGCGTGGCTGACGGGCGTTCCCGTCAGCGCCGCCGTCGTGACGCGACGACGCGACCTGCCCTGACCAGGCGCCTTCGGTTCGGGAAGGGCGCTGAGGACGGAATCCAGTAGAAGGTCCGTCTCGGTGCGCGGCGCCTTGGATGCCGCATCCTGGCGCTTCTTGCGCTGCTTCTTGGGTCGCTCGGCCGCGGGCTCCCGCGGGGCCTCCTCGGTGACGACGGGGGCGGGAGCCTCGACCGGAGGTGCCCCCACCGCGTCGTCCTCGTGGTGCGAGTGGATCGTGGAGGCGGCGATCTGCGCGAGCGCCGACTTGACCCCCTCGGTGATGACGTGCGTCCCGCCGGCGCCGCCGTTCGAGCTGGGTGCCGAGGTGCGGGGCCGGCGTCCCGGAGGCTGTCCGTTGCCCGCGGGCGCACGGTGCTTCACGACGGGATCGTGGTGGACGATCACACCGCGGCCGGCGCACACTTCGCACGCCTCGCTGAAGGTCTCGAGCAGTCCGAGTCCGAGCTTCTTGCGCGTCATCTGGACGAGGCCGAGCGAGGTGACCTCGGCGACCTGATGCTTCGTCCGGTCGCGGCTCAGGCACTCGACGAGGCGGCGCAGCACGAGATCGCGGTTGGATTCGAGCACCATGTCGATGAAGTCCACGACGATGATCCCGCCGATGTCGCGCAGGCGAAGCTGCCGGACGATCTCCTCGGCCGCCTCGAGGTTGTTCTTCGTGACGGTCTCTTCGAGGTTGCCGCCCGAACCCACGAACTTGCCGGTGTTCACGTCGACCACGGTCATCGCCTCGGTGCGGTCGATGACCAGCGAACCACCCGAGGGCAGCCACACTTTGCGGTCGAGCGCCTTCTCGATCTGCTCCGTGACCCGGAAGTCGTCGAAGGGGTCGCCGTCGCCTTCGTACGCCGAGACGCGGTCGAGCAGGTCCGGAGCGACGCTCTGGAGGTAGGCGGTGATGGTCTGGTGCGCGTCCTCGCCCTGGATGAGCATCTTCGTGAAGTCCTCGTTGAAGACATCACGGACGATCTTGACGAGGAGGTCGGGCTCCGAGTGCAGCAGAGCCGGCGCTTGGATCGACTCGACCTGGCGGCTGATGTGCTCCCACTGGGTCGTGAGCCGCTGGACGTCGAGCGTCAACTGGTCCTCGGTCGCACCCTCGGCGGCGGTGCGGACGATCACGCCCGACGACTCGGGCAGCACCTCCTTGAGGATCTTCTTCAGGCGCGCCCGCTCGGTGTCGGGGAGCTTGCGTGAGATGCCGTTCATCGCGCCACCGGGCACGTACACGAGGTAGCGGCCCGGGAGCGAGATCTGGCTCGTCAGTCGAGCGCCCTTGTGGCCCACCGGATCCTTCGTGACCTGCACCAGCACGCGGTCGCCGCTCTTGAGCGCGAGCTCGATCCGGCGGGGCTGATTCCCCGTCTCGACGGCGTCCCAGTCCACCTCGCCCGAGTAGAGCACGGCGTTGCGGCCCCGGCCGATGTCGACGAATGCGGCCTCCATGCTGGGCAGCACGTTCTGCACGCGGCCGAGGTAGACGTTGCCGATGAGCGACGCGTCCTGGTTGCGGGCGACGTAGTGCTCGACGAGCACGTTGTCCTCGAGCACGGCGATCTGGATGCGTCCGTTCTTGGAGCGCACGATCATCTCGCGGTCGACGGACTCGCGGCGGGCCAGGAATTCCGCCTCGGTGACGACCGCACGTCGGCGACCGGCCTCGCGGCCGTCGCGCCGACGCTGCTTCTTGGCCTCGAGTCGGGTGGACCCCTTGATGCGCTGCGGCTCGGTGATCAGCTCGACCGCACGCTGACGGGGCTGCTCGCGTTCCACCGGACCGGACGCCTCGTCCCGGCCGTCGCCGGAACGGCGTCGGTTGCGACGACGGGCGCTCGTCGAAGACGACTGCTCGAGCACCGGCTCGGGCTCGGGACGCGGCGGCAGCGGCGGGAGCTCGGGTGCATAGAACATGAGCTGGGTCGAGACCGCCGAGACGAAGACCTCGGGCAGGAGTCCGAGCTCGACCGCGCTCTTCGGTCCCGAAGGCTCGGTCGGTTCGGCGGCCGCGGTCTCCTGCGCGGGCTCGGCTTCCGCCTGAGGTGCCGTCTCGGCTTCCGCCTCGGACGTCGCCTGCGGATCGTCGGAGACGGCCTCCTCGGCAGCCGATGGTTCGGTGTCGCCCGCCTGTGACGGCTCCACGGTCGCAGACGCCCCATCCGTGTCCGTCGGGGCCTCGGGGTGATCGACCTCGGCGTCGGTGGGCGGATCCTCCTGCGGCGCGTCCTGCGCTACCTGCTCGGGTGATTCGTCGTGGGGTTCGAGGTGTGCATCGGTTTCATCGGCCATCACTGGCGTACTCCCTGCGGACGACACCGCGCGTCGTCCGGCGAAATCTCGTGCGGTGCCGCACCTGCGGTGCCGCGAACTCACTCGGTCTGCAGCCGGCCCGTGGCTCATGCTGCGAAGGGCGTTCATCGCCCGAAGTCTTCTGGTGATGCCGTGGCGGCGCGGCCGCACGCATCACGGACCATTATCGCACTTTCGCCACGCGAATGTGCGGGCGACGCCCCGCGAGGTTTTCTCCGGCCTGCCCGCGCGGCATCCGCACAGGGCCCGATGCCATAATCCGAGGCATGACCCAACCTCGATCCGGTACCCGCCCCGTCGCTCTCGCGGTGTGGCTGATCATCGCCGGGGCGATCGGATGGTGGGCGGCGTTCTCCCTCACGATGGAGCGTCTGCACCTGCTCGCCGATCCGGATGCGGTCCTCGGATGCGACATCAGCCCCCTGGTGCAGTGCGGTCGCAACCTGGAGTCGTGGCAGGGCAGCGTGTTCGGTTTCCCGAACCCGATCCTGGGCCTCACCGGCTGGATGGCTCCGATCGTCGTCGGCGTGGCGATCCTGGCCGGCGCCCGCTTCGCCCGCTGGTTCTGGTGGCTGTTCGAGCTGGGTCTCGCGTTCGCGTTCGGCTTCGTCATCTGGCTGATCAGCCAGAGCATCTTCGTGCTCGGCACGCTGTGCCCGTGGTGCATGGTGACGTGGGTCGTGACGATCCCGACGTTCTACGCCGTGACCCTGCACATCCTGCGCGCGGGCATCGTCCCCGCCCCGCGCGCTGTCCGCCGGACCGCGGACACGCTCATGAGCTGGGTGCCGCTGCTCGCGGTGCTGAGCTACGCCGCCATCGCGATCATCGCGCAGCTGCGCCTGGACGTCTTGGGCGCGATCTTCTGATGCGCTCCCGCGCGGTCGCTCTCGCCGCCCTGGCGGTGATCGCGCTCGTGGGGTCGACGGCGGCCGGATGCAGCGGCCCTGCGCCCTCGGCGGTGTGCGTGCCCGAACTGTCGGTCTCGCCGGATCACCCGCGCCCGGGCCGCATCGTCACGGTCTCGACGGTGCGCGCGTGCCCGGTGGTCGAGGGGACCGAGTGGAACGTGCGTATCCAGCCGGACGACGCGCCCATCCCCCTGGCCCAGGCGCGCGTCGCACCGGAAGCCGACGGGTCGTTCGAGGTGTCGATCACGGTGCCGCCCACGATCCGCCCGGGCGGGGCGATCGCCTGGATCAGCGACTACTGGGAGAGCGTGCCGTGTCCCGACGGTGCGTCGTGCGCGTCGGCCGAGGTGCGCTTCACCGTCGAGCCCTGAGTCAGAACCAGATCGCGAGTTCGCGGGCGGCGGATTCGGGGCTGTCGGAGCCGTGCACGAGGTTCTGCTGCACTTTCAGGCCCCAATCGCGACCGAAGTCGCCCCGGATCGTTCCGGGCGCCGCCGTCGTCGGGTCCGTCGTGCCCGCGAGCGAGCGGAACCCTTCGATCACGCGGTTGCCCGCGACGCGGATGGCGACGGACGGGCCCGAAAGCATGAACTCCAGGAGCGGCTCGTAGAACGGCTTGCCCTCGTGCTCCGCGTAGTGGCGCTCGAGTGTGTCGCGGTCGGGCTCGACGAGGCGGATGTCCACGAGCGCGTAGCCTTTCGCCTCGATGCGGGCGAGGATCGCGCCGGTCAGGCCGCGCGCGACGCCGTCGGGCTTGACGAGGACGAGGGTCTCTTCGGTGGCCATGTGTGTCAGTCTCCGTTCGCGGTGTCGGCTTCGGCGGCCAGCCGCGCGTTGCGCGCGTCCAGCGAAGCCCCCTTGATCGTCGCATACGCCCACATGCCGCCGAAAATGAGGGCGACCAGGAACAGCGCCGGCACGAGGAATCCGCCGAGTGCGACGATCACCTGCAGCACCCACCCGAGGACGATGCCCCATCGGTACTGCAGAACGCGTGTCGTGAGCATCATGACGACGGCCACCACGGTGCCGACGACGATCCCCCACCAGTCGGGGACGGACGCGGGCAGGACTTTCAGCCCGTACACGACGAGTCCGCCGAGGAAGACGATGATCGACTCGAACGCCAGGACCACCGACCCGAGGGATTCAGCCGCTCCCCGCGCCCGGCGCGGTCGGCGCGGCGGCGGGGCGGCCGCGGTCGACGCGCTCATTCGCCCCACCCCGCCTTCCAGTCCTCGTCCGTCGCCAGCGCGACGGCTTCACCCGCGAGGACGACCGAGCCGGCGATCACGACGGCGCGACGATCGGATGCCGTCGCCCACGCGCGGGCCGCGTCCGAGGCGTCCGCCACGTCGCCGTGGACCGTGACCGGCAGGCCGTGCGCCTCCGCGTGGTCGGCGATGGCGTCCGCGTCGTTCGCACGATCGGAGGTCGGCGCGGTGGCGAACACATGCGCGGCGATCGGAGCGAGCTCGGCGACGATGCCGGCGGCATCCTTGTCGGCGAGCACTCCGAGGACGACACCCCACTCGTCGAAGTCGAACGACTGGCTGAGGGCAGCCGCCAGGGCACGGGCGCCGTGCGGATTGTGCGCGGCGTCCACGATGACGGTGGGTGCCACACCGACCAGCTGCAGGCGGCCGGGAGAACTCGCCTGCGCGAACCCCTCGGCCAGCACGTCGCCCGAGACGGGCTGGGTCGCGCCGCCGATGAGCGATTCGACAGCGGCGACCGCCAGAGCGGCGTTCTGCGCCTGGTGCGCGCCGAACAGCGGCAGGTACTCCTCGTCGTACGACCCGGCGAGACCCCGCAGCGAGATCTGCTGCCCACCCACCGCCAGTCGCGCGTCGACGAGGCCGAACTCTGCACCCTCGAAGGCGATCGTCGCGCCGTTGCGCTCGGCGGCCGCCCGCAGGACCTGCGCGGCGGCCTCGTCTTGGCGCGCCGAGACGACGGCGGCGCCGGGCTTGATGATACCGGACTTGACCTCTGCGATCTCACGGATCGTCTCGCCCAGGCGATCGGCGTGGTCCAGGTCGATCGGCGTGAACACGGCCACGTCTCCGTCGGCGGTGTTCGTCGAATCCCAGGCCCCACCCATGCCGACCTCGAGGACGAGCACATCGACGGGGGCATCCGCGAAGACCACGAAGGCGAGCACCGTGAGCAGTTCGAAGAACGTCAGCGGGGCGTCGCCGCTCGCAGCGAGTTCGGCATCCACGAGGTCCACGAACGGTGCGATCTCGTCCCATGCATCCGCGACGGCGGCGTCGGCCACCGGCTCTCCGTCGACCATGATCCGCTCGGTGAAGCGCTCGAGGTGCGGACTCGTGAACAGCCCGGTGCGCAGACCGTGCGCGCGGACGAGACTCTCGATGATGCGGCTCGTCGACGTCTTGCCGTTCGTACCCGTGACGTGCACGACCCGGTAGGTGCGCTGGGGGTCGTCGAGGAGCTCGAGCACGCGGCGCGTTCGCTCCACCCGCGGCTGCACCCACTGCTCGCCCTGCCGCTCGAGCAGCGCGGCGTACACGGCGTCCGCCCGGTCGCGATCGCTCATGCGGAGACCTCGATCTTCACCGAGTCCACCGTGATGAGACGCGTGACCGACACCGTGAAGTCCCCGGCGTTGGCGAACGTGCCGTTAGGGAAGACCGCGCTGTGGTCCGGGGTCTCGTTCCACTTCACGGCCGCTCGGCTGCTGGCTGTCAGGGCGGTGCCGTCGGCATCCGACACCGCGTACTCGAGTGCGAGGGTCTCCCCCGCGACGTCGGCGACCTCGAAGGCCGAGGTGACCGCGGAACCGTCCGACGGATCATCGAACCGCAGATCGAGCCGGATGCGGTCGCTCACGTCGAAGCCGGCGGCCTTGCGCGTGTCCTGCACGGCGCGGATCACGTCGCGCGCGAGGCCCTCGGCCTCGAGCTCCGGTGTGGATGTGGTGTCCAGCAGCACGAACCCGCCGCGCGGCAGCACCGCGAGCGCCTCGCCGTCCGGGCGACCGGTCGTCTCCAGGACGAGGTCGAACTCCCCCGGCTCGAGGGTGATCGAACCGGCGGTCACGACACCGTCGGTCTCGGACCAGTCGCCGGCCTTCGCAGCCTGGATCGCCTGCTGCACCTGCTTGCCCAGTCGCGGACCCGCCGCGCGCGCGTTCACCGAGAGCCGGTGCGAGATCCCGTACTGGACGGCCGTGTCGCCTTCCAGCTCGACGAGCTCGACGGACTTCACGTTCAGCTCGTCCCGCAGGATGTCCTCGAACTGGCCGAGCTCAGCCGCACCCTCCACGACGACGGTCAGGCGGGCGAGAGGCAGGCGCACGCGCTTGCCCTCGCGCTTGCGCAGCGCGTTCGCGACCGACGACACCTCGCGGACGGCATCCATCGCCGAGCGGATGTCGTCCGCAGCCGGGAACGCGGCCGCGTCGGGCCAGTCCTCCAGGTGGACGCTCCGGCCGCCGGTGAGCCCCTGCCACACGCGCTCGGAGACGAGCGGGATGAGCGGCGCGGCGACCCGCGTGAGGGTCTCGAGGACCGTGTACAGCGTGTCGAACGCCTCGCGGCTCTTCGGATCGTCGTCCACGCCGACCCAGAACCGGTCGCGCGAGCGACGGATGTACCAGTTGGTCAGCGCTTCGCCGTAATCGCGCAGCTTCGCCGCCGCGAGGGTCGAATCGAGCCCCTCGAGATCGGCGGCGACGTCGCGGACGAGATCGCCGGTGAGAGCCAGGATGTAACGGTCGAGCACATCGGTCGAATCCGTGCGCCACTGCGCCTCGTAGCCGGCGCCGGACGGACCGCCGGCGGCGTTCGCGTACGTCGAGAAGAAGTACCACGCGTTCCACAGCGGCAGGAGGAACTCGCGCACGCCCTGCCGGATCCCCTCCTCCGTCACGACCAGATTGCCGCCGCGAAGGACGGGGCTCGCCATCAGGAACCACCGCATCGCGTCGGACCCGTCGCGGTCGAACACCTCGGAGACGTCCGGATAGTTGCGCAGCGACTTCGACATCTTCTGCCCGTCGCTGCCGAGCACGATGCCGTGGCAGCTCACGCCCGTGAACGCCGGCCGATCGAACAGCGCGGTCGACAGCACGTGCATGACGTAGAACCAGCCGCGCGTCTGCCCGATGTACTCGACGATGAAGTCGGCGGGCGCGTGCTCGTCGAACCACTCGTGGTTCTCGAACGGGTAGTGCACCTGGGCGTACGGCATGGACGCGGAGTCGAACCAGACGTCGAGGACGTCTTCGATGCGGCGCATCGTGCTGCGACCCGTCGGGTCGTCGGGGTTCGGCCGCGTCAGGTCGTCGATGTACGGGCGGTGCAGGTCCACTTCGCCGGCGGAGTTGCGCGGGAGACGCCCGAAGTCCCGCTCGATCTCGGCGAGCGAGCCGTACACGTCGACGCGCGGGTGCTCCGGGTCATCGCTCGTCCACACCGGGATGGGCGAGCCCCAGTAGCGGTTGCGGCTGATCGACCAGTCGCGCGCGCCCTCGAGCCACTTGCCGAACTGCCCGTGCTTGACGTTCTCGGGGACCCACGTGATCTGCTCGTTGTTCTCGATCAGCCGGTCCTTGATGTCGGTGACGCGCACGAACCAGCTCGAGACGGCCTTGTAGATCAGCGGGTTGCGGCACCGCCAGCAGTGCGGGTACGAGTGCTCGTAGCTCGCGAGCCGCAGCAGGCGGCCGTCCTGACGCAGGATGCGGATGAGCGGCGTGTTCGCGTCCATCCACAGTTCGCCGGCGACGTCGGTCACGGCGGGCAGGAACCGGCCGCCGTCGTCGAGGCTCAGGATCGTGGGGATCCCGGCGGCGTCGGCGACGCGCTGGTCGTCCTCACCATAGGCCGGCGCCTGGTGCACGATGCCGGTGCCGTCGCTCGTGGTGACGTAGTCGTCGACGAGGATGCGCCAGGCTTCGCCGGTGCCCCAGGTCTCGGCATCCGCGTAGTAGTCGAACAGCCGGTCGTAGTGCACGTCGGCGAGATCGGCGCCGAGGTGCGTCGCGTCGACGGCGGCGACGGCATCCTCCACCGATTCGTAGCCGAGGTCCTTCGCGTAATTCGGCAGCAGGTCCTCCGCGAGCAGGTAGCGGTGCGACTCGGCTTCGGCGAGCACGTCGCTGCGCCCGTCGGGGCCGTGGTGCACGTCCGCGGCACCCCGCGGTCCGCCCGGGACGACGACGTAGCGGATGCCGGGCCCGACGGCCAGCGCGAGGTTGGTCGGGAGTGTCCACGGCGTCGTCGTCCACGCCAGCGCGCGGACGCCGGTCAGGCCGAGCGCCTCGGCCTTGACGCCGACGAGCGGGAAGGTGACCGTGACGGACGGGTCCTGACGCATCTTGTAGACGTCGTCGTCCATGCGCAGCTCGTGCGAGGACAGCGGCGTCTGGTCGCGCCAGCAGTACGGGAGCACGCGGTGGCCCTCGTACGCCAGGCCCTTGTCGTAGAGCGTCTTGAACGCCCAGAGCACGCTCTCCATGTACGAGGTGTCGAGCGTCTTGTATCCGCGCTCGAAGTCGACCCAGCGGGCCTGGCGGGTGACGTAGTCCTCCCACTCGCGCGTGTAGGCGAGGACGGACTCGCGCGCCTTGCCGTTGAAGGTCGCGACGCCCATGCGCTCGATCTCGTCCTTCTCGGTGATGCCGAGCTGCTTCATCGCCTCGAGTTCGGCGGGGAGACCGTGCGTGTCCCAGCCGAAAACGCGGTCGACCTTCTTGCCGCGCATCGTCTGGAACCGCGGGAAGACGTCCTTCGCATACCCCGTGAGGAGGTGGCCGTAGTGCGGCAGCCCGTTCGCGAACGGGGGCCCGTCGTAGAAGACCCACTCCGCGGCGCCGTCGCGGTTCGCGATCGACGCGCGGAACGTGTCGTCACGGTTCCAGAAGTCGATGACCTCGCGCTCGATCGCGGGAAACCGCGGGCTCGGCGGCACGCCGGGCGCGCTCTGGGGGTCGGGGCCGGTCCTCGGGTACGTCATGTCTCTCCAGCAGGTCGCGATGCTTCCGTGCTGGGACGACCCTCCCGGTCGGGAGAACCGCGGTACCACCCCGCATTGCCCTCCGGCTGCGCCGACGGACCCCTCTCACTGCGGCTGTGACGGGCCTGCCCCGTCCGGTTCTACTAGGGGCTCGCACCCTGTTCTTCCGGAAGCTCCCCGGTGATGCCGGATCGATGCTCGTGTGTCGATTCTACCCGCTCGCCGCGTCGGCGGAGGCGCCCGCGCGTGCGGCATCCCTCCGGCGTGCGATCGAGGCGGAGAGCCTGTCGAGCCCGATGACACCGGCCGCGATGACGGCATTCGCCGCCACGACCTCGAGGAGACCGAGCGCCACGCCGCCCCACCCCGAGATCGTCGGGTCGAAGAAGGGGTACGGGAAGCGGTCCGACACGTCGGGGAACCACTGTCCGCGGGCGATCGAGATCACGCCGTACGCGAGCGGGAAGATCAGCCACCACAGCGCGTCCCGCCACTTCACGATGCCGTGCGGTCCGAACACCATCCAGTCGATCAGCACCATCGCCGGGATGACGTAGTGCATGAAGAACCGCGACCGGTACTCGACCGCGACGGCGGGATCGGCATCGACCATGCCGGGAAACGGACTCGCGCCGCCCTCGACGATGACGTGCGAGATGAGCGCCGTCGTCACGATCCAGAGGGTGACGCCGCCGCGCAGGCGAGGAGCCGGGGACGCCGTCGTCGAGTCGCGCACCATCGTGTACAGGGTGATCGAGAAGTAGCCGAGCACGATCAGCACACTGAGCGTGGTGAAGAACGCGAGCCGCCACTCCTGCGACATGATGCCGAAGATGCAGGCGAGCACGATGGCGATCCGCCACCAGAGGGCCGGCGTCGCGAAAACCGAGCGCGCAGGGGCACGGTCGTCCATCGCGGTCCTCCTCTCGCCGGGATGCCCGGACTGCCGGGATCCTCGGAGCGTAGCGCGGCATCCCCCGGTGAGACGGGCCGAACGTCCCGTCCGCCACCGCGCGCCGCGCCGCCGCCGGTCTGAGGGGATCTGCCGAGATGAGGAGCCACGCCCGGATTCAGCCCTCATCTCGGCACATCCCCTCATCCGGGCGGGAGTGATCCGGCCGGAACGCTCTCCGGGCTGGACCCGGGTGCGCACGCGGTGCGCTTCGTGTCTGTCATCCAGCGCGGTGGAGGCCCTGCGCGACGGCGCGCATGATCAGATCCTGCACGGACGGCCAATCGTCCACGACCTGCCGGTACCCGACGCGGATGACGTGGAAGCCGCGCAGCAGGAGTTGCGCGTCGTGTGCGATGTCGCGCTCTGGTGACGAAGAAGTGCATCCGGAAGGGCTCGTGGATGCGCTGCGCCTCGCTCCGGCGGAGAACCCGAGTTCGCTCGGTGGACTCGGAACCGCCCGGTAGAATCGGGAGACATCCCACACTCAGGCACGCTCACACAGTGCCGCACATATCGCACAGGAGACCCCATGGCCGACGCGCAGATTCCCGACAAGCCCGCCCTCGAAGGTCTCGAAGGGAAGTGGTCGCAGCGATGGGATGCCGAGGGCACGTACCTCTTCGACCGCGTGCGCGCCGCACAAGTGGGCCGCGACGGGATCTACTCGGTCGACACGCCCCCGCCGACGGCGAGCGGCAGCCTGCACATCGGGCACGTGTTCAGCTACACCCACACCGACGTGAAGGTGCGCTACGAGCGCATGCGGGGCAAGACCGTGTTCTATCCGATGGGCTGGGACGACAACGGGCTGCCCACCGAGCGCCGGGTGCAGAACTACTACGGCGTGCGCTGCGACCCGTCGCTGCCGTATGACCCCGACTTCACTCCCCCGTTCCACGGCGGCGACAACAAGAGCACGAAGGCCGCCGATCAGGTGCCGATCAGCCGGCGCAACTTCATCGAGCTGTGCGAGTCGCTCACGCTCGAGGACGAGAAGCACTTCGAGGCGCTGTTCCGCCAGCTCGGACTGAGCGTGGACTGGACCCAGACGTACCGCACGATCTCGGACGACACGATCCGCACGAGCCAGCTCGCGTTCCTGCGCAACCTCGAGCGCGGCGAGGCGTACCAGGCGCTCGCGCCGACGCTGTGGGACATCGACTTCCGCTCCGCGATCGCGCAGGCCGAGCTCGAGGACCGCGAGCAGCCCGCCGCCTACCACCGCGTCGCGTTCCACAAGACCGACGGCTCGGGCGACGTGCACATCGAGACGACGCGTCCCGAACTCCTGGCCGCCTGCGTCGCGCTGGTGGCGCACCCCGACGACGAGCGGTACCAGCCGCTGTTCGGCACGACCGTCCGCACGCCGCTCTTCGAGGTCGAGGTGCCCGTGCTCGCGCACCCGCTCGCGCAGAAGGACAAGGGCTCGGGCATCGCGATGATCTGCACGTTCGGCGATGTGACCGACATCATCTGGTGGCGCGAGCTCGACCTCCCGAACCGCACGATCCTCGGCAAGGACGGCCGCGTGATCGCGGAGGCCCCGGACGTGATCGTGACGGATGGCGCGAAGGCGGCGTATGCCGAGATCGTCGGGAAGACCGTGTTCAGCGCGAAGAAGCGCGTCGTGGAACTGCTGCAGGAGAGCGGCGAGCTCGACGGCGACCCCAAGCCCTTCCATCACGCCGTGAAGTTCTACGAGAAGGGCGACCGCCCTCTCGAGATCGTCTCCACACGTCAGTGGTACATCCGCAACGGGGCGCGCGATGAGAACGTGCGCGAGAAGCTGATCGCCCTCGGCAAGACGATGTCGTGGCACCCCGACTTCATGCGCGTGCGGTACGAGAACTGGGTCGGCGGTCTGACCGGCGACTGGCTCGTTTCGCGCCAGCGATTCTTCGGCGTGCCGATCCCGGTCTGGTACGGGCTGGATGAGAACGGTGAGCGGGACTACGCCCGCGTGATCACCCCCGACCTCTCGAGCCTGCCGGTCGACCCCACGACGGACGTCCCGCCGGGCTACACCGCTGATCAGCGTGGCGTGGCCGGAGGCTTCGAGGGCGAGAAGGACATCTTCGACACGTGGGCCACGTCGTCCCTCACCCCGCAGCTGGCGGGCGGCTGGCAGCGGGACGAGGAGCTCTGGAACCTCGTGTCGCCGTTCGACCTGCGTCCGCAGGGCCAGGACATCATCCGCACGTGGCTGTTCTCCACGATGCTGCGCAGCGCTCTCGAGGACGACCGGGCGCCGTGGACGGATGCCGCGATCTCGGGCTTCATCGTCGACCCCGACCGCAAGAAGATGTCGAAGTCCAAGGGCAACGTCGTGACGCCTGCCGACATCCTCGACCAGCACGGTACGGATGCGGTGCGGTACTGGTCGGCCTCGAGCCGCCTCGGCGCGGACGCTGCATTCGACCCGCAGAACCCGACGCAGGTCAAGATCGGTCGTCGCCTGGCGATCAAGGTGCTCAACGCGGCGAAGTTCGTGCTGTCGTTCCCCGTCCCGGAGGACGCGCGTGTCACCCATGCCCTGGACGCCGCGATGCTCGCGACGCTGGACGGCGTCGTCCGCGAGGCGACGAAGGCGTTCGACGCGTACGACCACGCCCGCGCCCTCGAGGTCACCGAGCAGTTCTTCTGGACGTTCTGCGACGACTACCTCGAGCTGGTGAAGGAGCGCGCCTACGACCGCTCCGACGTGGGGCAGGCGTCGGCCGCTCTCGCCCTGCGCATCGCGCTGTCGACGCTCCTGCGCCTGTTCGCGCCGGTCCTCGCGTTCGCGTGCGAGGAGTCGTGGTCGTGGTTCAACGACGGCTCGGTTCACGCGGCCGAGTGGCCGGAGCCCCTTGGTATCGATGGGGACCCGGCGGTGCTCCGCGCGGTCAGCGAGGCGCTCATCGCCGTCCGCCGCGCGAAGACGGAGGCGAAAGCCTCCCAGAAGACGCCGGTCACGCGTGCGACGATCGCAGCCCCGGCCGCGACGGTCGCGCTTCTTCAGCTCGCCGAAGGCGACCTGAAGGCCGTCGGTCGCATCGCCGAGATCACGTACGCGGATGCCGAGACGATCGTCGTCTCCGGCATCGAACTCGCACCGCAGGAGGACTGACATGCAGCTCGGAACACGCTGGACTGCCGGAGGTGAACCCCCGGCGGCGCTGCCCGCGGCGATGCGCGAGCAGATCGCCGCGGTCGAGGCGATCCTCCCGGCCGACAACCTGGGACAGCCCGCGCCGCGCTGGACACTGACGTGGCTCGAGGGCAGACCGATCGCCCAGCTCGACACCGGCGTGATCGTCAGCCTGAACGAGGACGGCGAGGCGATCGTCCACCACGACGAGGACGGCTTCGCCTGACTCTGCGAGTCGGCTGACCTCCCGCGTCAGGCGAGGGTGCTCGTGTCGACGTCGGCGCCGGCACGACGCGTCCCGCTGACGAGCAGACGAGCCGCCATGAGGGCGGCCATCGCGACGACGCCGGCGGCGATCAGGAACGGCAGCCGCAGGTCGATGCGCGCGACCCATCCGCCGAGGAGCGTCGCGACCGGGAAGAGCCCCCAGGTCAGCATCCGGATGATTCCGAGGACGCGACCGAAGAGATGGGGTGGCACGATCTGCTGCCGCAGGGCACCCCACGGAACATTCCAGGTCGAAACGGCGAACGCGAACATCGCGTACGCCAGAACCGCCGTGAGGGCACCGGGTGCCAGCGCGACGAGCAGCATGGAGCCGGAGGCGACGAAGTTCGCCGAGAACATGGCCCACCCGCGGCCGTACCGCGACACGAGTGCCGGTGCCACGAGCGAGCCGACCAACGCGCCGACACCGATGCCGGCGGTCACGAATCCGATCGCGGCGGGGGCCACACCCTGCTCGTCGAGGAAGTAGAGGATCGTCGAGGCCTGGGCGAAGGCGAAGGCGGATCCGACGACGGACGTGAAGACCACCATGGAGCGCAGGTAGCGCTGGTGCCAGAGGTACGAGATCGCCTCGCGCGCCGGCACTTTCGCCGTGTCGACGTCCTGGAGGGTGCGATCGCGCAACGGCCGGGCGGCCGAGAGCGGCAACAGGAGCGCCAGCGCGATCGGCACGATGTAGCCGGCGGCGCCCACCCAGAGCGGCAGCACGAGAGAGACCGCGAAGAGCACGCCGGCGATCGGCTGGGCGATGAAGCTGTCGATCGTGACCTGCGCCGCCTGCATGCGCCCGTTCGCCCGATCGAGCTGTGGGCGGCGCACGACGCCGGGGATCACGGCATTCGTCGCGTTGTCGAACAGCGTCTCGCCCAGACCGAAGGCCAGGGTGCCGACCAGCAGCGCCCACAGACTCAGCTGGCCCGTCGCTGTCAGGATCGCGAGCCACAGCGCGACAGCGCCGCGGAGCGCGTTCGCGGCGGCCATGAGCACGCGGCGGTCGAACCGGTCGACGAGCATGCCCGCGGGAAGCCCGAAGACGAGCCATGGGAGAAAAGCCACGGCTCCGATCGCCGCGATCGCGAGCGGATCCCGCGTCAGCGTGGTTGCGATGAGGGGCACCGCGGCGCGACCGATGCCGTCCGCGAGGTTGCTGAACGCGGCCGCCGTCCACAGACGCCCGAAGTCGCGCCCCAGCGGCTCCCGGCGGGGCCTGCCGGCGCGGCGTGGGCTCACGGCGTCGGGTGAGACCGGGGCCGAGCCCGCGACGGCATCCGCCACGACGCGGTCGGTCATCGCGGCAGGACGCCGAGCGCGCCGCGTGCTTCCGCCGCCCGCCGGGCGGAGGCGAACGACGACTGCGCGTCGACGGCGGCGCGATGGGCTGCGGTCGCGCGACGCTCGAGCCGCGCCGCCACGAAGCTGTCGAGGCCGGATGCCGCGCGGAGCAGCATGCGTTCGAACGACGTCGTGCGGCTGAGGTTGCGGGGTGCGCTGATGGCGGTCATGACTGTCCTCCGAGTTCGGGGAGTGGGAAGACGTCGGCCCGGATGGTCACGGGCCGGACGTCCTCGCCGGTCTGATTGCGATAGGTGTCCACGGCGTCATCGATCAGCGCCATGATCTTCATCGACAGCTCTTTGGACTGCGCCGGAGTCAGCCGGGCGGTGGCGGTGGAGATCATCGTCCCCGACTGCCACTCGTGACCTACTCCGGAGAGTCCCTCATTCACGAAATTCATGAGCTGCTCGTTGCGGTTGCGGAAGAACTCGTTCATCACGATCTGTGTCGCGGCCCGGCCGGCCGGGGTCTTCATCGCGTCGGCGTTGGCGAACGTGACACCGCCGACGGGACGCTCCCACCAGCGTTCACGCCCGGTCCCCTTGTCGCTGCACTCCCGGATGAGGTCGTGCTTCGCGAGCGCACGCAGGTGGTAACTGGTCGACCCGCTGGACTCGCCGAGCTTCTCGGCGAGCGAGCTCGCTGTCTGCGGACCGTACTGGCTGAGGATGTCGTAGATCCGCACGCGCAGCGGGTGCGCGAGCGCGCGCAGTGCGCCCGTGTCGAGGACGCGGTCTTCCGCGTGCCGGTGTTCGACTCGGCTGAGTGCGTCGTCTGAGGTCGGCGTGGATTCGTCCATGCCCTCAGGATAGCGATGCAAACGAGTCTTTGCAAGGAGTTCTTTGCAACAGAGAGTTTGCAAACGAACGGCGGTGGTCCGGGGCGGCGACGCTAGGCTGGCGGGCATGGCGATCGACAACCCCCTTCTCTCCTCCAGTCCGCTCCCCTACGGGTTGCCCGACTACGCGGCCATCCGTCCCGAGCACTATCTGCCCGCGTTCGAACAGGCCTTCGCAGAGCAGCGCGCGGAGATCGGCGCGATCACGAGGGTGCGCTCGATGCCGACGTTCGAGAACACGATCGTCCCGCTCGAATCGAGTGGAAAGCTCCTGGGTGACGTCGCCCGGACGTTCTACACGGTCTCGTCCGCGGATGCGACGCCGGCGATCCAGGAGATCGAGGAGACACTCGCTCCCCTCATGTCGGCTCACCAAGACTCGATCGATCTCGACGCCGCCCTGTTCTGGCGCATCAAGACGCTCCACGAGCAGCTCGACGACCTCGATCTGACACCCGAGCAGCGCTACCTCGTTCAGCGCCGCTTCCGCGAGATGTCGCATGCCGGCGCTGGTCTGGACGACGCGGAGAAGGAGAAGTTGACGGCCCTCAATCAGCGGCTGTCGACGCTGACCACGACGTTCGAGAAGAATCTGCTGCGTGACACGAACGACCTCGCGGTCGTCTTCGACACCGCGGAAGAGCTCGATGGGCTCGCCGAGGGTGAGCTTTCGGCCGCTGCCCAGGCCGCCGCCGATCGCGGGCTGGACGGAAAGTGGGTCGTGACGCTGACGCTGTTCACCGGTCACCCGTACCTCGCCACGCTCACCAACCGGTCGAGTCGCCGGCGGATCCTCGAGGCCTCCCGAGCACGCGGCTCACGCGGCGGCGAGAACGACAACCGGTCCGTTCTGCTCGAGATCGTGCGGCTGCGGGCGGAGCGGGCGGCTCTCCTCGGCTTCGCCTCGCATGCCGCATATGTGACCTCGGACGAAACCGCCGGATCCCCTGAGGCGGTGCACGATCTGCTGCGCCGCCTCGCCGTCCCCGCCGCGCGCAACGCCGCGCGCGAGCAGGAGGCCCTGCAGGCGATCATCGACGCGGGTCCGGAGTCCTTCCCGCTCGAGGCGCACGATTGGGCGTTCTACACCGAGAAGGTGCGGGCCGCCGAATACGATCTCGACCGCAGCGCCCTGCGCCCCTGGTTCGAAGCCGAGCGCGTGCTGCAGCGCGGCGTGTTCCACGCGGCCACGCGACTCTACGGCGTCACCTTCGTCGAGCGCACCGACCTCGGCGCCTATCACCCCGACGCGCGGGTCTTCGAGGTGTCCAACGCGGACGGTTCCCCGGTGGGTCTGTTCGTCCTCGACCTGTACACGCGCGACACGAAGCGCGGCGGAGCGTGGATGAACTCCATCGTCTCCCAGTCGCGCCTGCGGGGAACCCAGCCGATCGTCGTCAACAACCTCAATGTGCCCAAGCCGGCGCCCGGAAAGCCCACTCTCCTCACGCTCGATGAGGTCACCACGCTGTTCCACGAGTTCGGGCACGCCCTGCACGGATTGTTCGCCACGGTCACGTATCCGCACTTCGCCGGCACGAACGTCTTCCGGGACTTCGTGGAGTTCCCCAGCCAGGTCAACGAGATGTGGATCTACTGGCCCGAGGTCCTCGACACATACGCGCGCCACGTCGAGACGGATGAACCTCTCCCCCGCGACGTGGTCGACAAGCTGCGCGCCTCGGAGGCGTTCAACCAGGGGTTCGCGACGAGCGAGTACCTCGCCGCGTCGTGGCTCGATCAGGCGTGGCACTCGCTGAGCGCCACGGAGGCGGCATCCGACATCGATGTGGCCGAGTTCGAAGCCGCCGCCCTCTCCGACATCGGGCTGGACAACCCCGCTGTGCCGACGCGGTACTCGTCGACGTATTTCGCGCATGTCTTCAGCGGCGGCTACAGCGCCGGCTACTACTCCTACATCTGGAGCGAGGTACTCGACGCCGACACCGTGGAGTGGTTCCGCGAGAACGGCGGGCTCACCCGCGCGAACGGCGATCGGTTCCGTGAGCGACTCCTGGGCGTCGGTGGCTCGAAGGATCCGCTGGAGGCCTACCGCGACTTCCGCGGTCGGGATGCCGAGATCCAGCCGTTGCTGGAGCGGCGAGGTCTCGCCGCTTGAGGACCGCCTCAGCGCAGAATCCCCGCGGCGCGGGCCGTGGCGACGGCCGCGCCGCGGGAGCGCACGTCGAGCTTGGTGTACGCGTGCGCGAGGTGCGACTTGACGGTCGCCTCCGAGACGTGCAGGACGGCGGCGATCTCCGCGTTCGACAGGCCCTCGGCGGCACGCTCGAGGACGGCGAGTTCGCGCGCGGTCAGGGCGGTCGCCGGCGCACGGAGGCGATCCAGCAGCCTTCCTGCGACCGTCGGAGCGAGCGCGCTCTCCCCGGCCGCGGCCGCACGGATCGCGGCCAGCAGTTCGTCCGGCGGTGCGTCCTTCAGCAGGTAGCCGCCGGCGCCCGCCTCGACGGCGGCGAGGATGTCCGCGTCCGTGTCGTAGTTCGTGAGTACGAGCACGGCCGGCGGTGCGGGCAGGGAGCGTATCGCCCGGGTTGCGTCGACGCCGCTGCCAGCGTCACCGAAGCGGAGGTCCATGAGGACGACGTCCGGCCTCCGCTCCCGCGCCGCCCGCACGGCGGCGTCGGGCGTGTCCGCTTCGCCCACGACCTCCAGGTCGGTATCCGTCCCGATGAGGGCCCGTAGTCCGGCGCGGACGACGGGGTGATCGTCCGCGATCACGATCCTGACGCGCGAGGTGCTCATCCTCTGACCTCCCGAGGGACGCAGACGCGCACGCACGTCCCCGCCCCCGGGGCGCTGCGCAGCTCGAAGGTCCCGCCGAGCTGCTCGGCGCGCTCACGGATCGCCCGCAGCCCGAACGACCCGCGGGCATGGGCATCCGAGACCTCATCGGGGTCGAATCCCCGGCCGTCGTCCGACACCTCCAGACATACCTCAGCGGGAGTCTGTGCCAGGGTGATGACCACGTGTGCGGCCCCTGCGTGCAGCAGGACGTTGGCCATCGCCCCTTGAGCGACGCGCAGCAGCGCGGACTGCTGCTGCATCGGGAGGCGCAGCCCGTCGGCAGCGCGCACTTCCACCTGCAGGCCCGGCCGATTCCAGCTCTGTTCTGCGAGGCGGCGCAGGGCACCGCCCAGGCTGTGTTCGTCCAGAGCGGGAGGCGTGAGTTCGCGGATGAATCGTCGCGTCTCGGCGAGGCCGGCGGAGGCCGTCTCGCGCGCGAGGCGCACCTGCGCCACGGTCGCAGCGCTGGGATCCGCGCGTTCGACGGCGTTCAGCAGCAGAGTGATGCTCGCCAGACCCTGTGCCACCGTGTCGTGGATCTCGCGTGCCAGCCGGGCGCGCTCCGCGGCGATCCCGCTCTCGCGCTCGGCCGCGGCCAAGGCACTCTGAGTCGCCACGAGCTCTTCGTACAGGTGCTGGTACTCCGCGCTCTCCAGCCGAAGCGCCCGATACGCCCGGCCGATGAGGACCGCCACGCCCGCGCCGATGATCGGACCGATCACTCCGCCGACGCTCCACCCCTCGTGCAGACCGAGCGCGAGCACGGCTGCCGCGGTGGCCACCCCGACCGTCAGCGTCGCGGCAGGCTCGGGCAGGACCTCCAGGTAGAGGAAGAACAGCGGGAAGACCAGATACGCCGCGAACGGCGTGAGTGCGACGAGCGCCGCCCACTCGACCGTCAGCGCCAGCACCCACACCCACCGCACGATCCGCCGTCGTCGCGGATCGTCGACCGCATGGGCGAGGAGCGCCGCCGCGTACGTCAGCAGCATCAGCGCCGCGACGGCGGTCACGGGCAGCACGGGACCGGCCGTCGCGAAGGCCATCACGACGGTGAACACCAGCAGCGTCAGGAACAGGACCTGAAGACCCACCTGCAGGCCGACGACGATCGGATTCACGGGAGGGTGCGAAGACGGCATGGCCCCTCCACGCTACGCGCGAGGCCGTTGCTGCGCCTCATCTGAAAGGTGGAGGAATGCCTCCACCTCGCGGGCGCGCACGTACATCCTCTCCGCCGATGCGGCCTCTGCCGGTCCCGGCGAGGCTGGAAACACCCCATCGAAAGGACCCTTCATGTTCGTCGCCTGGCGCGACCTCCGCTTCGCCCGAGGTCGCTTCCTCCTGATCGCCACTGTTGTCGCCTTGATCAGCGTCCTCGTGGGATTCCTCAGCGGACTGACCGGAGGACTCGCGTCGCAGAACGTCACCGGCATCCTCTCGCTCGGCGCCGACCGGGTCGTCCTCGCATCGAGTGCACCCGGCGCCTCGCCCACATGGTCGGACTCGACGGTGACCGCCGATCAGCTCGCCGCCTGGCGGGAGTCACCGGGTATCGACTCCGCGGTCCCGCTGGGGCTCTCGCAGGCGCGGGCGCAGTCTGCGGACCGTCGCGTCGCAGTGACGATCTTCGCCACTCCCGGTGGCGCGCTGGGCGCGCCCGACGCCGACGATGAACTGGTGCTGTCCGTACCTGCCGCCGACGCGCTCGGCGTGGATGCGGGCGGCGTCGTCACGATCGCCGACGACCCCTACGTCGTCACGGCGATCGACGGCGACGACTGGTACAGCCACACGCCCGTCGTGCGCATGTCACTGTCGCAGTGGCAGTCGCTGCAGGCTCGCATGGGCGGCGAACCCGACACGGCGACCGTGATCCTGGCGTCGGGCGACGCGGACTGGACGGCGATCGACGACCGTGCCGAAACGGTGTCGCAATCGGCTCTCGGCTCGCTGACTCTGCTTCCGGCATTCCGATCCGAGATCGGATCGCTCCTGCTGATCGTGGTGCTGCTCTTCGGCATCTCGGCGCTCGTGATCGGCGCGTTCTTCACGGTGTGGACGATGCAGCGCCGTGGCGACGTCGCGATCCTCAAGGCGCTGGGCGCGACGGACGGAGCGCTCGTGAGAGACGCGCTCGGGCAGGCGCTCGTCGTCCTCACCGTCGGCACGGCAGTCGGCTCCCTCATCGTCCTGATCGCGGGAGCGCTCGTTTCGGGGACCCTGCCCTACCTCCTGAGTCCGTGGACGACCCTCGCACCCGCTGCCCTCCTCATCGCGGTCGGGCTGATCGGCGCCGCATTCTCCCTCCGTGCCGTCACCACCTCAGATCCCCTCACCGCCCTCGGGAGCAGCCGATGATCACGCTCGACCATGTCACTCTCACCTTCCCCGACGGCGCCGCCCGTGTGCGCGCGGTCGACGACGCCTCTCTCGTCGTCCGCGCCGGGACGATCACCGCGATCACGGGACCGTCCGGCTCGGGCAAGTCGAGCCTGCTCGCGCTCGCGTCGACCCTCATCCGGCCGGATGCCGGCCGCGTCGTGATCGACGATGTGGAGGCGTCCGCGCTGACGCCTGCGGATGCCGCAGAGCTGCGCCGCACCCGCATCGGCATCGTCTTCCAGCAGTCGAATCTGCTGCCCGCGCTCACCGCGCTCGAGCAGCTCCTGGTCATGAACGAACTGGGAGGCGCACGTCGGCGCGCCCGTGCGGCCGAGCGCGTCCGCGCGGCGGATCTGCTGGATGCGGTGGGCTTGGCGGCGCACGCCGGCAAGCGGCCGCATCAGCTCTCCGGCGGGCAGCGTCAGCGCGTGAACATCGCGCGGGCGCTCATGAGCGAACCGAGCGTGTTGATCGTCGACGAGCCGACGAGCGCGCTCGATTCATCGAGCGGAGCCCAGGTGATGGAGGTGCTCCTCGAACTGACGGAGCAGCGCTCCACCGCGACGATGCTGGTCACGCACGACCGGGCGATCGCGACGGATCTCCACGACGAGTGGAGGATGAACGACGGCGTGCTCACGTCTGCGCGCGAGCACACGAAGGCTTGATCGCTCGGGGCGCCTGTGTCCGTGAGGGCTCAGGCGCTCTTGCGCGCCTGACGCTTGATGTACGACGGGGCGGCACCGGATTCGACGGACTCACGCGTCACGACGACCTTCTCGATCTCGTCGTCGGACGGGATGTCGAACATGATCGGCCCGAGGACGTCTTCGAGGATGGCGCGCAGGCCGCGGGCGCCGGTCTTGCGCTCGACGGCGAGGTCGGCGATCGCCAGGAGCGCACCGTCGTCGAACTCGAGTGCCACGCCGTCGAGCTCGAACATGCGCTGGTACTGCTTGACCAGCGCGTTCTTCGGCTCGGTGAGGATCTCCATGAGTGCCGCCTGGTCGAGCGGCGTCACGGACGCGACGACCGGAAGACGCCCGATGAACTCCGGGATCAGACCGAACTTGTGCAGATCCTCCGGTCGGACCTCGCTGAACAGCGTCAGGTCGTCGCCCTTGTCGTGCAGCGGAGCACCGAAGCCGACGCCGTGCTTGCCGACACGGCTGGAGATGATGTCTTCGAGGCCCGCGAAGGCGCCCGCCACGATGAACAGGACGTTCGTGGTGTCGATCTGGATGAACTCCTGGTGCGGGTGCTTGCGACCGCCCTGCGGCGGCACCGAGGCCACCGTTCCTTCGAGGATCTTCAGGAGCGCCTGCTGCACGCCTTCGCCGGAGACATCTCGCGTGATCGAGGGGTTCTCGGCCTTGCGGGCGATCTTGTCGACCTCGTCGATGTAGATGATGCCGGTCTCGGCGCGCTTGACGTCGAAGTCGGCGGCCTGGAGGAGCTTGAGGAGGATGTTCTCGACGTCTTCACCCACGTAGCCGGCCTCGGTGAGTGCCGTGGCGTCGGCGACGGCGAACGGCACGTTGAGGCGCTTGGCGAGGGTCTGCGCGAGGTAGGTCTTGCCACAGCCCGTGGGTCCCAGGAGCAGGATGTTGCTCTTGGCGATCTCGATCTCCTCGGCCCGCTGCTCGGCGGACTGGATCGTGCCGTGCGCGCGGACGCGCTTGTAGTGGTTGTAGACCGCAACAGACAGCGCGCGCTTCGCGGCGATCTGTCCGACGACGTACTCATCGAGGAACGAGAAGATCTCGCGGGGCTTGGGCAGATCGAACTCGGCCACCTCGCCGGTCGACGATTCCGCCATCCGCTCTTCGATGATCTCGTTGCACAGTTCGACGCACTCGTCGCAGATGTACACGCCGGGCCCGGCGATCAGCTGCTGGACCTGCTTCTGGCTCTTTCCGCAGAAGGAGCACTTGAACAGGTCGGCACTCTCACCGATGCGCGCCATGATGCCCTCCTGTGTGCGAGCGGGGAGGATGCCCCGTTGCGACGGAGCCTGGCCCCGATCGTCCTCCGAGCCTAACCGCTGAGGCCGACATGCGCGGGGATTGCGACACGCATTGTGACGCCGATGTCATCGTTCTGCTCACGGCGGATCCGCGCGAGCGGTTCGTCATCCCTCGCCGCGGACGACGATGCCCCGCCGCCCTCCGAAGAAGGCGGCGGGGCATCGCGCGGATCGGGCTACTTCGCGATCGCCGCAGGCACCCGCTTGCGGGTGGTCAGGACCTGGTCGACGATGCCGTACTCCACGGCCTGCTGACCGTCGAGGATCTTGTCGCGGTCGATGTCGCGGTTCACCTGCTCGACCGTGCGGTTCGTGTGCCGGGAGAGCGTCTCCTCGAGCCACGTGCGCATGCGGAGGATCTCCGCCGCCTGGATCTCGATGTCCGAGGCCTGGCCGTGACCGGCCTCCCCCATCGCCGGCTGGTGGATCAGCACACGGGCGTTCGGCAGAGCCAGCCGCTTGCCGGGAGCACCGGCGGCCAGAAGGACGGCGGCCGCCGACGCCGCCTGGCCGAGGACGACCGTCTGGATCTGAGGGGAGATGTACTGCATCGTGTCGTAGATCGCCGTCATGGCGGTGAACGATCCACCGGGCGAATTGATGTACATGATGATGTCGCGGTCCGGGTCCTGGCTCTCCAGCACGAGCAGCTGCGCCATGACGTCGTCGGCCGAGGCGTCGTCGACCTGCACGCCGAGGAAGATCACGCGGTCTTCGAACAGCTTGTTGTACGGGTCCTGGCGCTTGTAGCCGTAGGCCGTGCGCTCCTCGAACTGGGGCAGGATGTAGCGGTTGGAGGGCATCGCCAGGCCGTTGCCTGCGGTGCCGCCGAAGGTGGGGATGGTCATGTCTGTGTCGTTCCTTCTCATTCGCCTTCGGTCAGTCCTGATCGGTTCCGCCGCCGCCCACGACATCACCGAGGTGCGCGCGGATGTGGTCGACGAAGCCGTACTCGAGAGCCTCCTGCGCCGTGAACCAGCGGTCGCGGTCGCCGTCCTCGTTGATCTGCTCGACGGTCTTGCCGGTCTGGGCCGCGGTGATCTCGGCGAGACGGTTCTTCATCGAGACGATGAGCTGCGCCTGGGTCTGGATGTCGCTGGCCGTTCCGCCGAAGCCGCCGTGGGGCTGGTGGAGCAGGACGCGGGCGTTCGGCGTGATGTAGCGCTTGCCCTTCGTGCCGCTCGTGAGCAGCAGCTGCCCCATCGACGCGGCCATGCCGATGCCGACCGTGACGATGTCGTTCGGCACGAACTGCATCGTGTCGTAGATCGCCATGCCCGCCGTGATCGATCCGCCCGGCGAGTTCACGTAGAGGAAGATGTCCTTCTCGGGGTCTTCGGCCGCCAGCAGCAGGATCTTCGCGCAGATCTCGTTCGCGTTCTCATCGCGCACCTCCGAGCCCAGCCAGATGATGCGGTCCTTCAGAAGCCTGTCGAAGACGCTCGTCGCGACAAGTGGTTCGGCCATGTTCACTCCTGTTTCAGTGGTCGTGGCATCGAATCTACCGGCGCGCCCCGGCCCGCCCGGCCGTGTTCGCCCTGGGCAGAGAAGCGCGTCGCGCGTCGGTGCGGGAACGACGGAGGGACGGATGCGGCAGCATCCGTCCCTCCGTGGATTCCGGGTCCGGGGATTACTCCGCGGCGTCGGCCTTCTTCTTGGCGGGCGCCTTGCGCTTCGGCTTGGCGGGCGCCTCGGACGCCGGCTCGGCGGCCTCTTCGGCTTCGATGATCTGGTCGGCGTCGGCCGCGGCATCCGCGATGTCCTGCGCCTCCTCGACGACCTCTTCCTCGTCGTCCACCGTCACGAAACCGGTCAGGTCGACGACCTTGCCGTTCGTGTCGACGACGACGACCTGGCCGAGGGCGACCGCGATCGCCTTGCTGCGCGCGACCTCGCCGATGAGCGACGGCAGCTGGTTGTTCTGCTGCAGCGCCTCGACGAAGTCCTGCGGAGCCATGCCGTACTGCGCGGCCGACTGGATGAGGTACTGCGTCAGCTCGTCCTGCGACACCTGCACGTTCAGCTTCTCGGCGACGGCATCCAGCAGCATCTGCGTGCGGAACTGCTTCTCGCTGGCCTCGGTGACCTCGGCGCGGTGCACGTCGTCCTCGAGACGTCCTTCGCCCTCGAGGTGCGTGTGCACCTCGTTCTCGATGAGCGCCGGCGGGACCGGGATGTCGGTCTGGGCGAGGAGCTGCTCGACGAGCTTGTCGCGCGCGGCCGAGCCCTGCGTGAACGCCGACTGCTGGGCGACGCGGTCGCGCAGGCTCTCGCGCAGCTCGGCGATCGTGTCGAACTCGCTCGCGATCTGTGCGAAGTCGTCGTCCGCCTCGGGCAGTTCGCGCTCCTTGACGGCCTTGACCGTCACGGCGACCTCGGCCTCTTCGCCCGCACGGTCGCCGCCGATCAGGGTCGAGCGGAATGTCGTCTCCTCGCCGGCGGTGAGCGAGTCGATCGCCTCGTCGATGCCCTCGAGCAGCTCGCCGGAGCCGACTTCGTACGACACGCCCTCGGCGCGGTCGATCTCGGCGCCGTCGATCGTGGCGACGAGGTCGAGCTCGACGAAGTCGCCCTTCGCCGCCGGGCGGTCGACCGTCACGAGCGTGCCGAAGCGCGCACGGAGGCGGTCGAGCTCTTCGTCGATCGCGGCCTCGTCGACCTCGACGGCGTCGACCTCGACCGTGGTGCCCTCGAAGGCGGGCAGCTCGAACTCGGGGCGGACGTCGACCTCGATCTCGACGAGCAGATCGCCCGAGAAGTCCTTCTCGTTCGGCCATTCCTTGACGTCGGCGCTCGGGCGGCCGAGCACCCGCAGTTCGTTGGCCTCCACGGCCTGGCGGTAGAAGGTGTCGAGTCCCTCGCTCACGGCGTGCTCGATGACGGCCGTGCGTCCGACGCGCTGATCGATGATCGGCGCCGGGACCTTGCCCTTGCGGAAGCCGGGGATCTGCACGTCCTGCGCGATGTGCTCGTAAGCGTGAGCGATGCTCGGCTTGAGCTCATCGGGCGAGACCGTGATGTGCAGCTTCACCCGGGTCGGGCTGAGCTTCTCGACGGTGCTGGTGACCATGCCTGTTCGTTCTCCTCGTGATCGACCGCGCGCGTCTGCGCGGGCAGTTGAAGGTGTGGGTTCTCGGGGGCCGAGCTGTCGGGGCGACAGGATTTGAACCTGCGGCCTCCCGCTCCCAAAGCGGGCGCTCTACCAAGCTGAGCTACGCCCCGGGCGGGTGCGCACGCGAAGACGTGCTGATCGGCCCCCAGAAGTCTAGCCGACGGGCCGGTCGGCACAGTCACGCCGAAGTCATGACGTAGAATCGAGGATGCCGCGGCTCAGCCGCTGCGGGGATGTAGCTCAATGGTAGAGCCTCAGTCTTCCAAACTGATTACGCGGGTTCGATTCCCGTCATCCCCTCCAATGCCCTCACGTGCGACCGCAGGTAGCGCGGGAGGGCATTCGCGTGGATGCCGTCGGAACCGACCGACCCGCCCCGAGTTCGCCCGTCCATCCCACGACGCATGTCCGGAAGAATGCTGATCGGACGGCATCCGCGGACAAACTTCCGGACATGAGCGCGCCGATCGCCGGACACGCGCCGCTCACCCTCACCCTCCCTGGGCGATGCAGCCGCGCCTTCCAGGGGGCATCATCGGAGCCACGGGAAGGGGACCCCGATGGTGAAGAATCCGGAGAAGCAGTCGTACCGGCACCGCGCCCGCATGACACCGCGACGGCCGGCGTCGGCGCTGGCCGAGCGCTGGACCATGATCGACGGCGTCGACGTGTTCTACCGCGAGTCGGCGAATCCGCCGGATGCACGCGTCATGACGCACCTGCACGGATTCGGGCTCTCGGGCCGGTATCTCCTGCCCACGGCGGAGCTGCTCGCCGACGAGTTCCACACGTACGTGCCCGACCTGCCGGGCTTCGGCCGGAGCGGCAAGAAGGGCGCGGCCCTGGACATCCCCGACCTCGCGCACGCCGCGATCCGATTCCTGGACGACCGCGGTGTCGCCAAGACGAGCGTGGTCGGCAACTCGATGGGGTGCCCCGTCATCGTGGAGCTCGCGCACCGCTACCCGGAACGCGTCGATCGTGCCGTGCTGGTCTCACCCGCGGGCGGGATCCACAACCAGCCCTTCCGGCGGGCCGTCGGCCAGCTCGCGAAGGACGGCGGACGCGAGCCGCGCAAGATGATCACGGTCGCGACTCCGGACTATCTTCGCTTCGGCGTTCCGAGCACGGTCAAGATGTTCCGGTCGCTGACGCAGTACCCGTCGCTGCAGCGGCTGCTCGAGCTGAAGATCCCGACCCTCGTCGTGATGGGCACGCGCGATCCCCTGCTCCCGGGGCCCGAGCGCATCAAGCAGGTCGCGTCGCAGGATCAGAATCACGTGCTGCTCGTGGTGCTCGAGGGCGCGGCGCACGCGATCAACTTCAGCCACCCGCGCGAACTCGCCCACGTGATCCGGCTGTTCATGGACGACCGGCCCATCACGCCACTGCCCGGGTCATCCGGCGCGCACGTCTGGGAGATCTTCCGCGGCGCCTACCACCCGGTCGCGTCCGACGCATGACCGCGCCTACGCACGACGGGCTCCCTCGTGCTCGGCGACGTGGGTGCGGTAGGCATCGGCATTGCGCAGGATGCCGGCGCGCTCGTCCTCGGTGAGCGCACGGCGCACCTTCGCGGGCACCCCCGCGACGAGCGAACCCGGGGGGATGCTCGCCCCCTCGAGCACCACCGCACCGCCCGCGACGAGCGACCCGGCGCCGATCACGGCGCCGTTGAGGATCACGGCGCCCATGCCGATCAGGCACCCGTCGCCGATCGTGCACCCGTGCACGACGGCGTTGTGACCGACCGAGACGTTCTCGCCGATCACGACGGGACGCCCGGCATCCACGTGGACGGCGACGTTGTCCTGCAGATTGCTTCCTGCGCCGATCGTGATCGTGTCGCCGTCCGCACGCAGCACGGCGTTGTACCAGACGCTCGCACCCGCGCCGAGGACGACGCCGCCGATCAGGCGGGCCCCGGCCGCGACGAAGGCGTCCGACGCGAGGGCGGGCGTGCGACCGGCGACGGCGAGGACGGAGGCATCGGGTGAGATCGTCATGCGTCGAACATAACGTGGGCGTCGACGCCGCTCCGGGTCTACCCTGGTGCCACGCAGCGGAGCCGCATCGCCGGGAGGTCGTCGTGGGTCACGTGGACATCGCGGAGCGCCTGGCCGCGATCCGCGCCATGGACGATCCGGCCGCGCGCAACATCGCGATCACGCGCTGCTACTGCGCGTTGTCCGACGAACTCGCCGGCATCCTCGGCCGGAGCGATCTCAACTGGTTCAGCTTCGGCGCCTGGGCGAGCGCGACCGCAGGTCGTGCCATCCGCCGCGAACGGCTCCCCGTCGACTGGGGCACGAGCGCGAACGTCGCCGCAGGCAACCTCGCGATCATCGAGGACATCGCCCCGCCGTTCATCCGCTGGCTCGCCGAGATCGAGCGTCACGGCGGACCGACCGCGGACGCGCTGGCAGAGACGCTGCGGGACCCGGGGTTGGATGGCGCACCGCAGCTCGCGGCGGCTCTGACGGCCTACCAGCTCGCGGTGGAGCTGCGTACCGCGTCGGCTGCGACCGCCGCTCTCGCCGATCGGACGGACGGCGCCGCGAGCGCGACGGAGAATGAGGAGGCCGCCGCACAGCTCGTGCTGCTCGGCAACGTGCTGATGGGCGCCCACGAGCAGCAGATCGTCGACGCGTTCATCGACGCGGCGATGCCTCTCGGCGGTGTCTTCGGGCTCGTCACGACGCGCTTCGTCTCCATCGAGACCCCGGACGGGCCGATCGATGTGTGTCGCGACGTGCCGACGCCCGCCTACCTCGCGGGCGCGCGGTTCCCACCGGGGCTCGATCCGATCCGCAACGCCGACCTGGTGGCCCTCGCCGTGCGGTTCGGACAGTCGGTCGCAGACGATGTGAGCGCGTCCGATGCGGTGACGTGGGAGTCCTACGACGAGCGGATGGGCTTCATCCTCACGTTCTTCCGCGCGTATCAGCGCGATGAGCGCTTCTTCGTGCTGCCGGAGAGTCTGCTCGGTCCGACCGGGTGAGGGCACGCTCGGTGCAGGCCCGGACGATCCGATCTCACCGTGCGGACTCCTCGAGAGCCGCACGGATCGCTTCGGTGTACCACGGCGCGAGCGTGTCGGCGAACGTCACCGTGAGATGGTCCTGGTCGCGGTACACGTTCGCGCCGCCCACGACGGGTGCACACACCTCCGCGTCGCAGAACACGTCGGTGAAGTCCAGGAGCGTCACGCCGTCGAGGCCCGTCCCGGCCTCGCGCAACGGATCGTCCTCGACGAGCAGCTCCGACCGGGGGCCGTCGCACTCGCTGAGTGCGCGCGTGCGCAGGCACTTGTTCGGGTCCGTCTCCCACACCGGATTGTCCACGACCGCGACGACGGGGATGCCGCGATCGAGGACTTCGCTCCAGGCCTCGCGATAGCCGGCCACCGCGGCATCCTGCGCCGAGTCGTAGCCTGCCGACGAGTACGGGGTCGTCGCGATCGCCGCGGTGAAGACGACGTCGAGGTCGGCATCCGCCAGCGCCGCCCGCACCCCGTCCCGCCACTCGGTGCAGGCCGCGCCGAACGCACCGGGAGTGGACAGCGGGGTGGTGTTCCACGGGCACGCGCCCTTGAAGTACGTCGTCAGGTGCCAGCCGTTCTCGTCGGCCATGCGCTGGAACGTCGACAGCAACTGGTAGGCGTGACTGTCCCCCACCAGCGCCACGCGCGGCGCGTCTTCGGCATCCGAGCCGAATTCGCACGAGACGGGCCGCGCATCATTGAGCTGCACGAAGCACTGCGCATCGCTCGGCCGGTCGACGCCCGCAAAGCCCGGCGCCGGGAGGATCTCGTCGCCGAAGTCGGTGCCGGCGCAGGTCGTGTCGAGGACGGATGCCGCACCGAAGCACTCGGGCGGATTCTCACGCAGCTCCTGGATCGCGCGCACTCCGTCGTTGTACGCAGGCGCGTTCACCGCCCACGCCACGCCGGCGGTGCCGCCCACGACGAGCATCGCCGCGAGCGAGGACCACAGGGTCACGCGGGCGGGCCGGGACGTGAGCACCTTCCAGCTGCGTGCCGGATCCTCGACGAACCGCTTCGTGAGCCACGCGAGCACGAAGCAGAGCGCGAGCAGGGCGAGGCGGTGGTAGATCGTCAGGCCCCAGAACGGCACGGAGGGCGCGATGATGATGAGCGGCCAGTGCCAGAGGTACAGCGAGTACGAGATGTCGCCGACGAACTGGGCGGGGCGCACCGACAGCAAGCGGGTCGGGTACCACCACCGCTCGGTGTCGGATGCCGCGATCACGGCGGCCGCGGCGAGCGTCGGCACCGCGGCCATGTACCCGGGGAACGGCGTCTGTCCGTCGAACCGGAAGATCACGAGGACCAGCACGATGATGCCGGCCCATCCGAGGATGAAGCTGCCGACCGCGTGGCGGATGCGCAGCGCGGGGATGAGCGCGATCATCGCCCCCACTCCGAACTGCCACATGCGGCCGAACGTCACGAAGTACGCGGGTGCCGGGTTCGTGATCGTGAACACGACGCAGAAGACGAAGGATGCCGCAGTGACGGCGCCGAGCGCGATGACGACGGCCCGCCGGCGCGCACCGCGGAACCACTTCACCGCGATCCATGCCGCCAAGAGCATGATGAGCGGCCACATGACGTAGAACTGCTCTTCGAGCGACAGCGACCAGTAATGCTGCACCGTGGTCGGGTCGCCGGCGTGATTGAGGTAGTCCGCGGAGTTGAGCGCGAGGTACCAGTTCTCGACGTAGAACGTCGATGCGAGGATCTCGCGGATCTCGTTCGGCAGCGCCGAGGTGGGAGTCAGGTACGGCGACATCGCCACGAGCGCGCAGAAGAGCAGGACGAGCAGGGATGCCGGCAGAAGCCGGCGCGCGCGGCGGGCCCAGAACTGGCCGAGGCGCACCGTTCCCGTCGTGGTGAGCTCCCGCATGAGGTGCGCGGTGATGAGGAATCCGGAGATCACGAAGAAGATGTCGACGCCGATGTAGCCGCCCGGGAACCGCGCGGGCCAGAAGTGGTAGAGCACGACGGCCATGACGGCGATCGCACGCAGGCCCTGCACGTGCGGGATGAACCGCGACGGCTCGGCGTGCTCCGGGGAGCGGTCGGCGGGCTCCCGCAGCACACGACGCGAAGGTGTGTTCAGATGCTGCGGTCCGAGGTCGTGGTCAGCGGAGGGCACCCCTCGACGGTAGTCGCGATCCCCCGGCATCCGAAGTCGACCCGGCGACGTCGAGGCAGACGGGTGCGGCTTCCGGTAAGCCCAGCCTGTGCTTGCTTGCGGAATGCACCGGCGTGAGTAGCGTTGGAACACGCAGACGGACGGCGCCCGAGCGCCGGAACCGTACACATGGAGGCGAAACGATGACCGACACGAAGACCACCCCCGCCACAGCCGCCGACCCGACGGTCGCCGCCGGAACCGCCCAGTTCCTGACGCCCGTCACGATCGGACTCCAGGCCCTCGCCGTCAACGGCAAGCAGGCGCACTGGAACGTCCGCGGCGCGAACTTCATCGCGATCCACGAACTGCTCGACACGATCGTCACGCACGCCCAGGACGGCGCCGACCTCGCGGCCGAGCGCATCGTGGCCCTCGGGCTCCCGATCGACGCCCGGCTCTCTACGGTCGCCGGCAAGGCGGGCGAGACGCAGGTCGCTGCCGGATTCTCACCCTGGGAAGACACGGTGCGCGGTGTGATCGCCGACATCGACCGTGTGCTCGTCGACGTGAAGGCCGCGATCGAAGGCCTCGACGAGGTCGACCTCACGAGTCAGGACATCGCCATCCAGATCCGCGAGAGCCTCGACAAGGACCGCTGGTTCCTGTTCGCGCACCTCGCCGCGTAGACCGACGGCGCCGCCCGTACGGCGACGAAAGACATCACGAAGCCCCCGACCGCAGGTCGGGGGCTTCGTCGTGAGGGTTCCGGCGCCGTCAGCCGAGGTGGGTGAGTCGCCCCTGCAGGAGCGTCGCCGACACGCGCATGCCGCGCAGCGCGGGCTCCGACGCCGTGAGCGGATCGGTCTCGCACAGCGCGAGGTCCGCGAGCGCACCCGGCTCGATCACGGCACCCGACGCAGAACCGCCGTGCGTGGACGCGGCGAGGGCCGTCGCGGCGTCGAGACCCTGCTCGGGTCGCCACGCCGGGCGCCCGTCCCGCGTGCGGTGCACCGCTGCGGCCATGGCGGCCCAAGGGTCCAGCGGCGAGACCGGCGCATCCGATCCGAAGAGCACGTTCGCGCCCGAATCCGCGAGGGCGCGCAGCGGGTACGCAAGTGCCGTCTGGGCCGCCCAGATCGAGTCGGTCAGGTCTCGGTCGTCGATCGCGTGCTCGGGCTGGACGCTCGCCCCGACACCGAGCCGGGCGAAGCGCGGGATGTCGGCGTGCGCGACGAGTTGCGCGTGCTCGATCGTCCCGACGGCGCCGGTGAGGGCGAACGCGTCCAGCGCATGGGAGTTCGCGATGTCGCCGATCGCGTGGATCGCACACGACAGGCCTGCCGCGGTCGCCGCGGTCATGAGCTCCACGAGCGTCTCGGGCGCGACGGTGAGGAGGCCGTGATTGCGGGGATCGCCCGGATAGGAGTGTGAGCACGCCGCCGTGCGCGTGCCGAGCGACCCGTCCGTGATCACTTTCAGCGAGCCGACGCGCGCGAGATCGGAGTCCGTCCCCCGCGCGGGGTCACCCGTGCGCAGCCCCTCGGCGATCGCGCGCTCGAGGAAGTCGGGGTACACCCCGAACTCGACGCGGAGGCTGTCGAATCCCGCGCTGAGCCGGCGCTGCCAGGCGGCCTCGTTCCACGCCATGTCGAGGTCCACGATGCCCACGACGCCGCGGGACGCCGCATCCCGCGCCATCGTCGTGACGAGCGCGTCCCCGGCGGCGGGGTCCACGTCGTTCAGTCGCCTCGAGATCTCGAAGGCGGGGGCCTCGCGCAGGATGCCGACGCCGTCGGGTTCGAACCCCTCCCGGCGCAGCGCCGCGGAATTCAGCCACACGCTGTGCACGTCGGCGTTGATCATGTACGTCGGGATCTCGCCGGTCGCCGCGTCGAGCACGTCGAGCCGCGGCTCGTCGGCCCACAGAGCGTCGCGGAAGCCGGTTCCGACACGCCGTCCGTCCGCGCCGACCTCGGCATCCCCCATGATCTTCGCGGCGTGTGCGGCCGACTCGGCGTGGCCGAGCGCCACCCGCTGCGCCACGAGTGCCCACTGGAGGACGTGGACGTGATGGTCCCAGAGGCCCGCGATGAGGAACGATCCGTCCGCGTCGAGCACTTCGCCGCGCGGTGCGAGCGCCCCCGTCGGCGCGATATCGGCGATGCGGCCGTCGTCGAGGAAGACGTCGACCGGCTCGTCCGTCGGGAGCAGCTCGCGCCCGGCGCCGCTCACCCGCGTGCCGACGATGGTCCCCACCGTGCCGCCGATGCCCGCGGTGGATCCGCCGGCGGTCACGGGCGCACCATCGCCTCGTGGGCGCGACGCATCTCCGCCGCCAGCGCGGCGTCCGCGTACGGCCCGTCGCCGGACAGTTCTGCGATCACGGTCTCGACGATCTCGGCGCTCTTGTTCTGACTCAGCTTGCGCTTGGCGACCACTCTCGTCGGCATGAGGCGGAATCCAACGGTGCCGCGCTCGAGACGCTCGACGTACGCGGCGTCGTTCGGGCGCTCCCACATCATGCGCGGATCGGCCATCCGCGATTCGAAGCGCGCCACCAGGCGGTCGAGCACGCGGAGGTTCTCCGCCGGCGAAAGCAGTTCGGGCATGCCGCTCAGGTGCGCGGAGACGAAGTTCCACGTCGGGACGCCCTGCACGTCGCCGTACCAGCCCGGCGAGATGTAGCCGTGCGGACCCTGCACCACCACGAGGAGCTCGCCCTCCCCCAACCCGTGGATGAGGTCGTCGGGCTTGCCGACGTGCCCGACGATCGTGAGGTCGTCCCGCTCGTCGTCCAGGAGCACCGCGTAGTGCGACGCGACGAGTCCGTCCGGGGTGTGGCTGACGAGGGTCGTCCAGGGGTTGCGGTCGACGAGTCGGCGCAGCTCCGCGACGTCGGTCATGGCGAAGCTCGGGTTCTGACGCATGGCACCAGCCTACGAGCGCGTCACGCTTGACACGGCGTCAGGCTTGGCACCGGGGGCACCAGTAGAGCTTCCGTGTCGCCATCTCCTCCACGACGATCGCGGTGCCGCACACGCGGCACGGCAGCCCGGCGCGGTGGTAGACCCAGTGCCGGTCGTCGCGATGCGCCATCGCCGCGCGGTAGGCGTCGGGGTCGAGGTCGTCCATCGTCATCATCTGGCCGGTCTCCACGCCGATGGCCAGCAGGCGCACCCAGTCCCGCCAGATCTCCCGCACGATCTCCTCGGGGACATCCCTGCCGGGGGTGTGGGGGTTCAGACGCGCGCGGTAGAGCAGCTCGGCCCTGTAGACGTTGCCGATCCCGCTGACGACGGATTGATCCATCAGCAGCTGTCCGATCGAGGTGGGCTTGCGACGCACGACCGCGGTGAACCGGTCCTCGCCCTCGGCGACGTCGTCCACGAGCGGGTCCGGACCGAGCTTCGCGATCGTGGCGGCCACTTCATCGGGTGTCTGCAGGACGCACGCGGTGGGACCGCGCAGATCGGCGCACGTGGCGTCGGTCAGGAGGCGCAGCCGGACCTGTCCCACGACGGGCGGAGGCCATTCCGCGCCCTCGTCGGCGAGACCCGTGGTCTGCTCGGACATGCGGACGTGCACGCGCGCACGCCGCGGGGCCCCGATCGAGCTCAGCGAGTTCTCGCCCGCGGCATCCATGATCGGGTCCTCCAGCACGGTGCCGCGCTGATTCGTCTGCCCCTCCCCACGCCCACTCCGCTCGACGCTGTCGCGTCGTGCGGAGCCTCGGGGCGCGTGGGCCCGCCGTCCGTTCGCCGACGCGATCGTCGGGTCGGCGACGATCTCGCCGGCGAAATCCCACGCGCCGTACATGCCGAGGTGGACCCTCAGCCACACGTCGTCGTCGAACTCGAGGAACATCTGCTTGCCGACGGCCCGCACCTCGGTGGCGGTGCGCCCGGAGATGACGTGCGCCCCCTCGGCGAAACGACCCTGCGGGCTGGATGCCGTGACCGTACGGCCGACGAAATTGCGGTCGAACTGCCGCGCGATCCGGTGGACGGAATGCCCCTCCGGCATCAGCCGGCTTCGGGGTCGAACGAGCTGCTGTCGTCCGCGAGCACGTCGGGCCGCACGGTACCCGCGCGCGGGTCGGGTTCGAGCGTCCCGTCGTCCTCGAACGCGGCGATCTGCGCGATGCGGCGGACGTGACGTTCCTCGCCCGAGAACGGCGTCGCCACGAAGCGGTCGATGAACGACGCCGCCTCGTCGAACGTGTGCTGGCGCGCACCGATCGCGATGATGTTCGCGTCGTTGTGCTCGCGTGCGAGCTCGGCCGTCGCGATGCTCCAGACGAGGGCGGCGCGGATGCCGCGCACCTTGTTCGCGGCGATCTGCTCGCCGTTTCCCGATCCGCCGAACACGACGCCGAGCGCGTCGACACCGGCTGCCTGATCGGCGACGACGGCCTGCGCGGCGCGGATGCAGAAGGCCGGGTAGTCGTCGAGGGGCTCGTAGTCGAGCGGTCCGTGGTCGATGACCTCGTGGCCCTGACCGGCGAGGTGGTGCTGCAGCTGTGTTGAGAACTCGAGGCCGGCATGGTCGGTCGCGATGTGGATGCGCATGGGGATCAGTCTATTGAGCGCGTGCGGTGCTCTCGCGGCCGCTGACGGCTGCGACGAGAGCGCGGCATAGCGATATGATGAATCCATCATGTCAGACTCGAACGGTTCGCGACCCCTGTACGAAGTGAAGGCCGGACTGTTCAAGGGTCTGTCTCATCCGCTGCGCATCCGCATCCTCGAACTCCTGTCGGTGCGCGACGAGCGCACGGTGGCCGACCTCCAATCCGAGACCGGACTGGAGCCGTCCCACCTTTCGCAGCATCTGTCGGTGCTCCGCCGCCACCGGCTGGTGGAGTCGGAGCGTCGCGGCAGCCACGTGCACTACCGACTCGCCTACCCGGAGGTCGCCGACCTCCTGACGACCGCGCGAGGGCTCCTCGTGCGCATCCTCGACGCGGACGGCGGACGCGCCGCCGCGGCCGCGGACCTCCCGCCCGTCGGGCGCATCCCATGAGCCGAGGCTCGTCAAGGCGCGGCAACCGGTGGATCAGCGGGCTGCTCCCCACCGGGGCGGACTACCGGCTGCTCCCCCGGACGTGGCGGGGCGATCTCCTCGCGGGCGTGACCGTGGGGATCGTCGCCCTCCCCCTCGCCCTCGGCTTCGGCATCGCCTCCGGTGCCGGCGCCGAAGCGGGGCTCATCACCGCGATCGTCGCGGGAGTGATCGCGGCGGTGTTCGGCGGGTCGAACGTCCAGGTGTCGGGTCCGACCGGAGCCATGGTGGTCGTGCTGGCGCCCATCGTCGCCGCGCACGGGATGGGCGCGGTCGCGGTCGTCAGCGTCCTGGCCGGCATCCTCGTGCTGGCGGCCGGGGCGCTGCGCCTCGGGCGCGCCGTGTCGTTCATCCCGTGGCCGGTGATCGAGGGCTTCACCCTGGGGATCGCGGTCATCATCTTCCTGCAGCAGATCCCCGCGTTGACCGGGGCGGATGCCGGGGGCATCGTGCACGGCAACGTCGTCGTGACCGCGCTGTCGTCGCTCGCCGGGGCCGACGCGGTGTACATGGTGTGGTCTCTCGGCGCGGTGGCGATCGTCGCGGCGTGCATGATCGTCCTTCCGCGCATCCACCGATCGATCCCGGGCTCGCTCGTCGGGATCGTGCTGGTGACGATCCTCGCGGTGCTCCTCCCGTCTCCGCTGGCCGTGATCGGGGCGCTGCCCGCGAGCCTTCCCCCGCCGAGTCTGCCGATCGCGTCACTCGACACGCTCGGCGCCCTTCTGCTGCCGGCCCTCGCCGTGGCCTCGCTGGCCGCGATCGAGTCGCTGCTGTCGGCACGTGTCGCGGCCTCGCTCGCCGACACCGGTCCGTACGACCCCGACCGGGAGCTCGTCGGGCAGGGACTCGCCTCGATCGGTGCGGGCCTGTTCGGCGGGATGCCCGCGACCGGCGCGATTGCGCGCACCGCGGTCAACGTCCGCGCGGGCGCCAAGACGCGCTTGGCCGCCGTGTTCCACGCCATCGTGCTGCTCCTCGTGGTGCTCGTCGCGGCGCAGCCGGTGGCCGCCATCCCGCTCGCCGCGCTGTCGGGCGTCCTGATGGTGACCGCGGTGCGCATGGTGCATCGCGAGACCGCGCGCTCGATCCTCCGGTCGACGAAGGCCGACGCCGTCGCGTACGTCCTGACGGCCGTCGTCACCGTGTCGGTCGACCTCATCGTGGCCGTGGTCATCGGCATCGCGGTCGCGGGGGTCTTCGCGATCCGCGGGCTCTCGCGGGCGACCGGGGTGCACCGCGAGGCCCTCGTGGGCGAGCCGCAGGAGGGCGACGAGCAGATCGCCGTCATCCGCTTCGACGGCCCACTCTTCTTCGCGGCGGCCGACCGGGTGCTCGAAGCGGTTACGTCGCTCGATGACGTCACGGTCGTGATCCTGCGGATGTCGCAGCTCGAACTCGTCGACGCGACGGGGGCCCACGTGCTGTCCGAGATCGTGCAGCAGCTCGAGCGACGCGGGGTGACCGTGCTCATCAAAGGGGTGCGGGAGGGGCACGTGGAGTTGTTCACGACGGTGGGGGTCCTGCGCTCACTCCGTCACCACAAGCATCTGTTCACCGACCTCTCGCTCGCGGTGGCCCACGCGCGCAGCCACGTGGCGCGGCGCATCGCAGGGTCCGGCGCCCAGCCCTGACATAGGCTGGGGAGGTTGCCAGCGTCGGCCACCCGCCGGCCCGCCACATCCGAACCCCCTACACGACCCCGTAGAACCTGGGAGCTGCAGTGCCTGGAGAGAACCTCACCCGCATCGAGGCGCAGGAGCGTCGCGCGATCGTCGATACGCAGTCGTACGAGGTCGCGCTGGATCTGACGAGGGGGCCCGAGGTCTTCGGCTCCCGCACCGTCGTGCGCTTCTCCGCGACTGAAGGCGCGGACACCTTCATCGACCTGATCGCGCGGGAGGTGCACGCGATCACGCTCAACGGTCGCGAGGTGCCACTCGAGTCGTTCGCCGACTCCCGCATCGCGCTGTCCGATCTGGCGGCCGAGAACGAGCTCGTCGTGGAGGCGGACTGCCTCTACACGAACACCGGCGAGGGCCTTCACCGTTTCGTCGACCCGGTCGACGGCGAGGTGTACCTCTATTCGCAGTTCGAGGTGCCCGACTCCCGCCGCGTGTTCGCGGTGTTCGAGCAGCCCGACCTCAAGGCGACGTTCCAGTTCACCGTCACGGCGCCCGAGCCGTGGAAGGTCGTCTCCAACTCCCCCACCCCCGAGCCGAAGAAGCACGGCGACGGACGGGCGACGTGGACCTTCGAGCCGACGCCGCGCATCTCGTCGTACATCACCGCCATCATCGCGGGGCCGTACGAAGAGGTCTTCTCCGAGCTGACGAGCGCATCGGGCCGGGTCATCCCGCTCGGCGTCTACGGTCGCAAGAGCCTGTGGCAGCACCTCGACGCGGACTACATCTTCGACAAGACCCGCGAGGGCTTCGCGTACTTCGAGGAGAAGTTCGACTATCCGTACCCGTTCGCGAAGTACGACCAGCTCTTCGTCCCGGAGTTCAACGCCGGCGCGATGGAGAACGCCGGTGCGGTGACCTTCACCGAGACCTACGTGTTCCGCAGCAAGGTGACCGACGCCGTCAAGGAGCGTCGCGTCGTCACGATCCTGCACGAGCTCGCGCACATGTGGTTCGGCGACCTCGTGACGATGAAGTGGTGGGACGGGCTGTGGCTGAACGAATCGTTCGCCGAGTGGGCGTCCACGATCGCGACGGCAGAGGCCACCGAGTGGACCGAGGCCTGGACGACGTTCAACGCGATGGAGAAGACCTGGGCGTACCGCCAGGATCAGCTTCCCTCGACCCACCCGGTCGTCGCCGAGATCAATGACCTCGAGGACGTGCAGGTCAACTTCGACGGCATCACGTACGCCAAGGGCGGTTCGGTCCTCAAGCAGCTCGCGGCGTGGGTCGGCATCGAGGCCTTCTTCGCGGGCGTCGCGGAGTACTTCAAGAAGAACGAGTGGGGCAACACCGAGCTGACGGACCTGCTGTCGGAGCTCGAGAAGACGAGCGGCCGCGAGCTCGGCACGTGGTCGAAGAAGTGGCTCGAGACGGCAGGCGTGAACACGCTCGCCCCGGTGATCGACCAGGACGCATCGGGCACGATCACCCGCTTCGCGATCACCCAGACCGCGCCGGCCGATTACCCGACCATCCGTCCTCACCGTCTCGGCGTCGGGTTCTACGACGTCGTCGACGGTGCGCTCCAGCGCGTGCACCACGTCGAGCTCGACGTCAACGGAGACCGCACGGACGTGCCTGAGCTCAAGGGGCACAAGCGTCCCGATCTCGTCCTTCTGAACGACGAGGACCTCGCCTACGCGAAGATCCGCCTGGACGAGCGCTCACTCACGACCGCCATCGCGCACCTCGGCGGCATCGCCGATCCGCTGGCCCGCTCGCTCGTGTGGGGCGCGGCGTGGGATCAGACGCGGGATGCCGAGTCCTCCCCGTCCGACTACATCGACCTCGTGCTGCGCAACATCGGCCGCGAGACCGAGTCGACGACCGTGCGGACCACGCTGGCGCAGCTGCAGCTCGCAGCGAATTCGTACGTGGCGCCCGAGAAGCGGGATGACGCTCGCGCGAAGGTCGCCGACGGCCTCTGGGCGCTGGCCCAGGCCGCGGAGGCGGGCAGCGACAGCCAGCTGCAGTTCGTGACCGCCTTCGCGACGTCCGCGTCGACTCCCGAGCATTGGGCGACCGTCAAGAGCCTGCGCGACGGCGAGACGACCCTCGAGGGCCTCGAGATCGACACCGACCTGTCGTGGCAGCTTCTGATCTCGCTGGCCGCCGGCGGCGTCGTCGATGCGGCGCAGATCGATACCGCTCTCGCGGCGGACAACACCGCGAAGGGCGGCGAGTTCGCCGCACAGGCGAAGGCGTCGATCCCGGATGCCGCCGCCAAGCGCGCCGCGTGGGATTCGCTCATCGAGAAGGACGACCAGCCGAACACGATCGTCCGTTCCACCGCGCTGGGATTCCAGCATCCCGCGACGGTCGCGCAGCTGTCGGCCTTCGTCGCACCCTACTTCGACATGCTGCTGCCGATCTGGAACAGCCGGTCGTACCAGATCGCGCAGTACATCATCGTGGGCCTGTACCCCGCTCCCCTGGCGAACGTCGAGCTGCGCGACGCGACGCGGGCCTGGTTGCGTGCCAATCCGGATGCCGCCCCGGCACTGCGCCGCCTCGTGGACGAGAACCTCGCGGGTGTCGAGCGCGCCCTGGCCGTCCAGGACCGCGACGCGTCGTAACAGGACCCGACGGATGCCCCGGCTCGCGACTCGCGGTGCCGGGGCATCCGTGTCCCCTCCCCGCGCTCAGGAGGCGCGGAGGAGCGCCGAACTAGGATCGACCCGATGAACAGCGTCTTCCTCGACACCACAGAACCGGCCCTCGACCCGACGGAAACGACCGCTGACCCGACGCTGTGGGAGCAGCTCTTGGTGATCCTGCGCGATATCGGCCTTCTCGCCCTCACCGTCGCGGGCATCATCGTCGGCGCGCTCCTGCTCAGCTGGATCCTGAAGCTCGTGATCCGGCGCGTGGTCGACCGCATCGTGAACGGTGCGAAGGGCAAGGCCAACGTCGACGACACGCAAGCCCTCGAGCGCTCACCCCTCGCGTCGATCCGGCTCGTGCAGCGCACCCGCACCCTCGGATCGATCCTGCAGAACGTCGTGAACGTCACGATCGTGATCGTCGCGCTCCTCCTCATCATCGGCGTCCTCGCGCCCAGCGCACTCGGCTCGCTCACGCTCCTCACCGCCGCGATCGGCGCGGGCCTCGGCTTCGGGGCGCAGAACATCGTCAAAGACGTGCTGAACGGCATCTTCATCGTTGCGGAAGACCAGGTCGGCATCGGCGACGTGGTCGATCTGGGCCTGGCGACAGGGATCGTGGAGTACGTGAGTGTGCGCATCACGACCGTCCGAGATGTCAACGGCACGCTCTGGTACGTCCGCAACGGCGAGATCACCCGCATCGGCAACATGTCGATGGGCTGGTCGCGGGTGATCGTCGATCTGGCGCTCCCCGTCGACACCGATGTGGACGAGGTCGAGGCCGCGATGATGGAGACGATGAAGGAACTCGCGAAAGACCCGAAGTGGCGCACGCGGATCATCGAGAAGCCCGAGGTCTGGGGACTGGAGTCGATCTCGGGTGATGCCCTCGTCATCCGTCTGGTGATGAAGACCCGCACGAACGCCAAGGACGACGTCGGTCGTGAGCTGCGCATGCGCATCATGAAGACGATCGAGGCGATGGGGCTCGCACTCCCCCAGCTCAACTCGATCGTGCTGACCGGCCCGGAGGGCGCGCAGCGCGTGCGCGGGGCGAACCCGCCGCGCACCAAGCCGACCGCGATCGCTCCGGCGCCGGCGCCGGAGCGTCCCGTGTGGCGGCCGAAGCGGACGCCGAAGCCCACGAGTGACGCCCCTGAGACGCCGGAGGGGTAAGCATGACGATGACCTTCTACGAGGAGATCGGCGGACATGACACGTTCGTGCGTCTCGTCGACGTCTTCTATCGCGGCGTGGCATCGGACCCCGTGCTGCGTCCGATGTACCCCGAGGAAGACCTCGGGCCCGCGAAGGAGCGCCTCACGCTCTTCCTGGAGCAGTACTGGGGCGGCCCGACGACGTACAGCCAGCAGCGCGGTCACCCCCGCCTGCGGATGCGGCACGCGCCGTTCCACGTCAACCCCGACGCCCGCGACCGCTGGCTCGCGCACATGCGCACCGCGGTCGACGAGCTCGACTTGCCGCCGCTGCACGAAGCGACGCTGTGGGACTATCTGCACCGGGCGGCGTTCGCAATGGTGAACACCTTCGAGCCCACCGGTATCGGACCCTCCGCGGAGGGGCGAGGCGGCTCGTCCCTTCCGCTGTCGCCGCGCTGACGGCGCGAACCGTTCCCCGTCGACGAAGGAGTCGCACATGCCCGCTTCCTCCTCCCCCCACGTCACCGACGTCCTCGTGATCGGCTGGGGGCTCGCGGGCCTCGTCGCCGCGGCCGAGGCCGCAGCGGCCGGCAAGCGGGTCGTGATCCTCGATCAGGAGCCGCGCACGAACCTCGGCGGTCAGGCGTGGTGGTCCTTCGGCGGATTGTTCTTCGTCGACTCGCCCGAGCAACGGCGGATGGGCATCCGCGATTCGTTCGACCTCGCCCGGCAGGACTGGCTGGGCACCGCCGGATTCGATCGCGAGGAGGACGCGTGGCCCCGGCGATGGGCCGAGGCATATCTGCACTTCGCCCACGGCGAGAAGCGCGCGTGGCTTCGCCAGAAGGGCGTCGGCTTCTTCCCTGTGGTGGGCTGGGCCGAGCGCGGGGGCTACACGGCCACGGGTCCGGGCAACTCCGTGCCGCGGTTCCACATCACCTGGGGCACGGGACCGGGCATCGTCGCGCCGTTCCAGGCGGTGGTCGAGCAGGCCGAGGCCCGCGGACTGCTCACGATCCTTCCCCGTCACCGTGTGACGGCGCTCACGAACACGGACGGCCGCGTCACGGGAGCATCCGGGGATGTCCTCGCGCCGTCGGGTGCCGCGCGCGGCACGGCGTCATCGCGCGAGGTCGTCGGCTCCTTCGAGATCACGGCGGGCGCCACCGTCGTCTCGGCGGGCGGCATCGGCGGCAACCACGAGCTCGTCCGCCGCAACTGGCCGACGCGTCTGGGGGCTCCGCCCGCCTCGATGATCGCCGGGGTGCCGGCCTACGTCGACGGCTCGATGCTCGCGGTCGCAGAGGCCGCGGGCACCCGCCTCGTCAACGGCGACCGCATGTGGCACTACGTGGAGGGCATCCAGAATCACGACCCGGTCTGGCCGCGCCACGGCATCCGCATCCTCCCCGGACCCTCCTCGGTCTGGCTCGACGCGACGGGTCGGCGGCTGCCCGTCCCGCTGTTCCCGGGGTTCGACACGCTCGGTACCCTCGCCCACCTGCGGACGACCGGCCACGACCACTCGTGGTTCGTCCTCTCCCGAGAGATCGTGGAGAAGGAGTTCACCCTCTCCGGCAGCGAGCAGAACCCCGACCTCACGGGCCGAGACGTCCCCCTGCTCGTGAAGTCCCGCCTCGGGAAGGGTGCCGCCGCGCCGGTGCAGGCGTTCCTCGATGCGGGAGCCGATTTCATCGTCCGCGACACGCTCGGCGAGCTGATCGAGGGGATGCGTGCGCTTCCCGGCGGTGAGGCGCTGGATGCCGAGCGGGTGCGCTTCGAGGTCGAAGCACGTGATCGGGAGATCGACAACGACTTCACGAAGGACGCCCAGATCGCGATGCTGCGCGCCGCACGGGCGTACCGCGGCGACCGACTCGTCCGGACGGCCACCCCGCACCGCATCCTCGATCCGAAATCGGGTCCGATCATCGCGGTCAAGCTGCACATCCTGACGCGCAAGTCCCTCGGGGGCATCGAGACCGACCTCGACGCACGGGCGCTCGGGGCCGGCGGAGTGCCTGTCCCGGGTCTGTTCGCCGCCGGTGAGGCCGCCGGATTCGGCGGCGGGGGCGTGCACGGCTACCGTGCGCTGGAAGGGACGTTCCTCGGCGGCTGTCTCTTCTCCGGCCGCATCGCCGGGCGAGCCGCGGCGGCTGAGGTCTAGAGTCCCGCGCCCGGACCTGTCGCGCGCACGTCGCTCAGGCCGACGCGCGCGGGTCCGCGCACCACGACATGACCCCGCCGCAGGGTCAGACGCGTCCACGTGCCCGAGCGGCGGACCGCGGCCTCTTCTTCGCCCACGATGAAGCCGAGACTGAAGGCGGCGAACGCGACGCCGAGGGGAAGCCCGCCGAGGGCTTCATCCGGAGCGCCCCACACGGCCGCGCGCACGGCGCGGACGGCGTCCTCACCCGGATTCTGGGGAAGGGCTTCCGCGACCGCCGCGATCCCCCACTGGGCGCGGGCCGCCAGGGTGGATGCCGCGAGGGAGTCTGCGGGCGTCCATCCGCCCCGCGGAGGCGAGACGCCGGCCCACGCCGGGGAGAGGCCGACCTCGGGCAGTCGAACGCGGGTCGGATCCTGCTCCTGCGCCAACTCGGCCGCCTCGACCACGATGTCGCAGACGAGCTCGGGGTCGACCGGCAGGACGCGCAGCGCGAGCACGGTCGGCGTCGTGTCGAACAGACCCCGCGGAGCGAAGGGCGCCGAGGTCATCGCCAGGGCGCCGTCGGCGGCCCGAAGTCGCACGGAGCCGTCCCCGATACGCGCGGTACGCCCTGCGAACGTCAGGGCATCGGCCGCGGCGGCGGCGTCCGCGAAGATCAGGCGCTGCGACATCCGCCCTAAACTACATCACTGTGACCGACGCCCATCACACGGCCCCCGACGACTTCGTCCCCGACCCCGATCCGGTCGCCTCGATGCTCGCGGTCCTGGACCTCTCGCAGTCCGGTGCGCGCACGACGGAGGACATCTTCACCGGGGTGTCGCAGTCGATGCCGCTCGGGCGTGTCTACGGCGGTCAGGTCCTTGCGCAGTCGATCGTGGCCGCAGAACGCACGATCCCGGACGGCCGCAGCGCCCATTCGATGCACGGCTATTTCCTGCGCCCCGGCGATGCCTCGCAGGGCATCACGTTCTCCGTCGACCGCATCCACGATGGCCGTTCCTTCTCCACGCGGCGCACGCAGGCCTTCCAGCAGGGGGTTCCGATCTTCTCGATGATCGCGTCGTTCCAGGACGAGGACCCGGGGATCGAGCACCAGGTGGAGATGCCGGACGGCGTCCCTGCACCGGAGGAGCTCCCTGACCTCGAGGATCACCTCGCGGGCCTGCATCCGATGTCCAAACGCCTGTTCATCGACCGTCCGCTCGATGTCCGGCACATCCCCTCCCCGATCTACCTGACGGTGGAGGGCGCGCACGAGCCGCGACAGGCCGTGTGGATGCGGACGCGCCGCTCGATCGACGACGACCCGCGCACGCACCGTGCCGTGCTCGCGTACCTCAGCGACCTGACGATCCAGGAGTCGATCCTTCGGGCGCACGGCGTTCCGTGGGCGGCACCCGGCCTCAAGGTCGCAAGCCTCGACCACGCGATGTGGTGGCACCGCCCGGGGCGCGTCGACGAGTGGATGCTCTACGTGCAGGAGTCTCCGAGCGCCCGCGGCGGGCGAGGGCTCGCCACGGGGCGGATCTTCTCGCGAGACGGGGTGCTGGTCGCGACCGTCGCGCAGGAGATCATGGTCCGCGTACCGGGCTGACCCGCGTAGCGGGCCCGGCCCGCGGACGGGGCTGACCCGCGCACGGGCCGGCGGGACGGGTCAGCGGCGGTGGGCGTACGCGACGGGCTCGCCGAGGTACGGCTCCCACGCGGCGCGCTGTTCGTCCGTGAGTCGTACGGGACGCCCGGTGGCCGCATCCACCATCACGACGACCGCCGAGGCGCGCGCGTACAGCTCCTGCTCGGCGGAGGCGGGGCTGAACACCTCGTAGCAGACCTCGACGCTCGATCCGCCGATCTTGCCGAACCAGAGCTGCACATCGAGCGGGTTCCGCTGATACGGCACGGGACGGAGGTACTCGATCTCCTGACGCGCGATCAGGGTCAGCGTGCCCGCGTCGATCCCGGAGTCCAGCACCGCCGTCGGCGGCGCCTCCTCATCGACGCCGGGACGCCAGAACGCCCGGACGCGCACCTCTTCGAGCAGCTTGAGCATCGAGGCGTTGTTCACGTGGTTGAACGCGTCGAGGTCGCCCCAGCGCAGGTGGATGGGGATGTGCAGTCGCCGTGGTGCCGACCCCATCGTCGATGACGTGTCAGTCACGCGTGAGCTTGCGGTACGTCGACCGGTGCGGCTTGGCAGCATCGGGACCCAGGCGCTCGATCTTGTTCTCTTCGTACGCCTCGAAGTTCCCCTCGAACCAGTACCACTGGTCGGGGTGCTCCTCCGTGCCCTCGTAGGCGAGGATGTGCGTGGCGATGCGGTCGAGGAACCACCGGTCGTGCGTGATGACCACGGCACAGCCCGGGAACTCCAGGAGTGCGTTCTCGAGGCTGCCGAGCGTCTCGACGTCCAGGTCGTTCGTCGGCTCGTCGAGCAGGAGCAGGTTGCCGCCCTGCTTGAGGGTGAGCGCGAGATTCAGGCGGTTGCGCTCACCACCCGACAGCACGCCGGCCTTCTTCTGCTGGTCCGGCCCCTTGAAGCCGAACTGCGACACGTAGGCGCGCGAGGGGATCTCGACCTTGCCGACCTGGATCCAGTCCAGTCCGTCGCTCACGACCTCCCACAGGGACTTGTTGGGGTCGATGCCGCCGCGGCTCTGGTCGACGTACGAGATGTCGACGGTCTCGCCGACCTTGAGCTCGCCGCCGTCGAGGGGCTCGAGCCCGACGATCGTCTTGAACAGCGTCGTCTTTCCCACGCCGTTGGGGCCGATGATGCCCACGATGCCGTTGCGGGGCAGGGTGAAGCTCAGTCCGTCGATCAGGCTGCGGCCGTCGAAGCCCTTCTTGAGCTTCTTCGCTTCGAGCACGACTTGTCCGAGGCGCGGACCGGGCGGGATCACGATCTCCTCGAAGTCGAGCTTCCTGGTGCGCTCGGCCTCCGCCGCCATCTCCTCGTACCGTGCGAGACGCGACTTCGACTTCGTCTGCCGGCCCTTCGCGTTGCTGCGCACCCACTCGAGTTCGCTCGCGAGGCGCTTGGCGAGCTTGGCGTCCTTCTTGCCCTGCACCTGCAGGCGCTCCTGCTTCTTCTCGAGGTACGTCGAGTAGTTGCCCTCGTAGGGATACAGCCGTCCGCGGTCGACCTCGCAGATCCACTCGGCCACGTGGTCGAGGAAGTACCGGTCGTGCGTCACCGCGAGCACCGCTCCGGGGTACTTCGCGAGGTGCTGCTCGAGCCACTGCACGCTCTCGGCGTCGAGGTGGTTCGTGGGCTCGTCCAGGAGGAGGAGATCGGGCTTCTGCAGGAGGAGCTTGCAGAGCGCGACGCGGCGCTTCTCACCGCCGGACAAGTGGCCGACGATCGCCTCGGAGGGCGGCGTGCGCAATGCGTCCATCGCCTGCTCGAGCTGGGAGTCGAGGTCCCAGGCGTCCGCCGTGTCGATGGCTTCCTGCAGCGTGCCCATCTCGGCCAGGAGCGTGTCGAAGTCGGCATCCGGGTCGGCCATCAGCGCGGAGATCTCGTTGAAGCGGTCGAGCTTCTCCTTGATCGGGCCGACGCCCTGCTGGACGTTCTCGAGGACCGTCTTGTCCTCGTCGAGCTCGGGCTCCTGCATGAGGATTCCGACGCTGTACCCCGGGCTGAGCCGGGCCTCGCCGTTGCTCGGCGTGTCGAGGCCCGCCATGATCTTGAGGATCGTGGACTTGCCGGCGCCGTTGGGTCCGACGACGCCGATCTTCGCTCCGGGGAGGAAGGCCATCGTGACGTCGTCGAGGATCACCTTGTCGCCGACGGCTTTGCGGGCACGGACCATCGAGTAGATGTATTCAGCCATAACCGGTCCAGTCTACGGGCGACCGGGGTCGCGTCACGCCGTGTGGACCGTCCGGGCGCCCGTCACCAGTCGATGGGCCGAGTGTCCCCCACCAGGCACGTGCCCTCCGCGAGGGCGGGCAGGACGACGGTCACCGGCTCTCCGGTCGCGGGGCCCACCTGACCGATGAGGCATTCCTCTCCCCACCGGACGGAGAATTGGATGCTCTCGGCGGCGTTGCCGACGGTGGACTCGTCGTAGGTGACCTGCATGGCCGCCTTGTCGAAGCCCGCCCCCGTGAGCGCGTCGACGTACGCGCGTCCCGCCGTCTGCTCCGGGGAGGCCCACACGCCGGCGACCACGGAAGAGAAGAACGGGAGGTTGTCTTCGGCCGTCCCATCCGGAACGAGGGCGATGACCGGCTCCTCGATCGTCGTCGGAGACGGCGACGACTCGGCGACGGGCGTCGACGACACGGGGGCGGGACTCGACGCCGGCGCGGCGGACGTGCAACCGGTCAGTGCGACCGCCAGCGCCATCGCCGTCGTCACCGACCACGCGCTGTTCGGGAGGCGGAGCTCGGGGTGACGGGCCACGTGTCCACTCTAAGCCGCCACCCCGAGCGCCTCGATCCGCAGGTCAGAAGGGCCTGTCCGCGCCTGCGAGTTCGAGCGAGGGTACTGCGGGCATCTCGCGGGACTCCTGACCGGCTTCCGCGTCGTCCCGCGAGGACGGGCCGGGGGCGTCCGGTGCCGGCACGCCGGGACTCCCCCAGGACGCGTCGGCCGAGCCGCCGGGGGCCCAGGCGTCGTCTGCGACGGTCTCGGCGGGCGCGGCGACATCCCGATCGTCGCGGGTGAAGACGGTGGTCCCCCACAGAAGCTCGTGGCCGATGGCGTCCAGATCGATGTCGACCGCGGTACCCCTGCTCTCTCCGGTCTCCCAGCTGCGGACGCGCAGCCGACCCGTCAGGATCACGCGGTCGCGCTTGTGGACGGAGTCGAAGACGTGCTCGGCGAGCTTGCGATACGCGGAGACGGTGTACCAGTTCGTGTCGCCGTCGGTCCACGCGCCGGTCGCGCGGTCGAATCTACGGTCCTTCGTGGCCACGCGGAACGTGGTGATCGGCACGCCCTTGGGGTTCTTGCGCTCGGGATCCGTCCCGACGACGCCGACGATCGTGATGGTGTCGCTCATGTCGCTTCCTTCCTCGCCGAGGACCGTCCTCGGTGCTGCGCCGGTGCCCGAGTGCCCATCGGGCACCGGCGCGAGCCCAGCCTGCGACGTCGAGGGTCAGGGTGGGGGCGTGAGCGACCGGATTGCGGATGACCGGGGTTCCTGGGCGGGCTGTGGAGGAACGGACGGGCCCAGACGATGTCGGAGGTCGTACGTATCTTCGAAGCGGGAGGGATCACCATGACCATCGCAGCACCCGCGGCCTCGGCCGTTCCCCTTCATGTCTCACCCCGCAACGCCGCGCGGCTCGCACCGGTCGGCCCGTGGCTCTGGCGTGTGATGGACCGTGACGGCCGCGTGATCGGTCACGTGCAGGCGGATCCCGACGGACTCGACGTGCGCTGGAGCGCGCGGGTGTTCCACGCACCGTCCCGGGCGTTCCGGGATCTCGGGCGATTCTGGTCCGCCGACGACGCCGTCGACTGCGTCGTGTTCGGCCGCTGACGACCCAGGATCAGACGACCGCGTCGAGGTGGTCGACCATCGACACCGGTGCGCCGGCACGCACGCGGGGCCACGCATCGGCGAGGATGCCGACGGCGCGGGTGAGCTCGTCGGCGGGCGCCGTGAACGGAATCCTCAGGTGGCGCTCATGCCCGCCGTCCACCGAGAACCGCGGACCCGCGGTCAGGAGCAGCCCGCGCGAGCGCACGTCCAACACGAGCCCCGAGCTGAGCGGTGCGTCCAGCTCGATCCAGAGCGACACCCCGCCCGGGGCGTGCGGCACGCGCCAGGCAGGCAGGGCCTCCGCGATCGCGGTGACGAGCGCCTGCCTTCCCGCCCGCAGAAGCTGCGACCTCTGCGCGATCACCGCCTCGAACTGCGGGAACACCGCGGCCGCCACGGCCTGCTCGAAGTCCGGCGTCCCCAGTTCGTGCGCGGGCCGCGCCGCGACCAGTCTGCGCACCAGATCCGCCTCGGCTCGGATCCATCCCACGCGGAGCCCACCCCACACGGTCTTTCCGAGCGAGCCGATGCGCACGACCGTGTCGGGATCACCGTCGATGAAGCCGGGCGCGCGTGCCGGGGCGTCGATGTCCAGATCCGCCGTCGTCTCGTCGAGCACGAGGATCGTCCCCGCGCGTTCGGCAGCCTTCGCGATCGTGGCTCGCTCCTGCGCACCCATCGATCGGCCCGTCGGATTCTGGAAGTCCGGCATCAGGTACGCGACCACCGGGAGCGTCCGCGCGAAGGCCTGCTCGGCGCGGTCCAGATCCCAGCCGTCATCGGTGCTCACCGGCACCCCCACGAGCCGTGCATCGACGCGTCGGAAGGCGTCCGCGGCATGCGGGTACGTCGGCGTCTCGATCAGGACGCGGTCCCCACGACCGAGCAGCACCGACGACACGAGGTGGATCGCGCTCTGCGCGCCGGTCGTGACGAGGATCTCGTTCGGAGTCGTCGGCACTCCCCGGTCGGTGTAGCGCCGGGCGATGGCCTCCCGCAGCTCGACGCGACCGACGACGTCGTACCCCGTCCGCGCGACGATGCGGGACGCGGTCTGCGCGACATCGGAGAGCACACCGGCCAGTCCGGGCCAGGCGGGCGGGCTCGCCTGCTGCAGGTCGATGGCCCCCTCGCCGGGGAGGATGCGGCCCGGCTCACGGCGACCGAGAGGAAGCGTGACGCTTCCCGAACCCCGCAGACTCGCGATGTGGCCCGAGTCCCGAAGGCTGCGATACGAGGCCGCGACCGTGCTGCGGCTCAGGCCCAGAGCTGCGGCGAGCTCGCGCTCGGCAGGCAGCGCCGTGCGCGGGGCGAGCCGATTGTCCAGGCAGAGCAGGCGGATGCCGTCGGCGAGTGCCTCATAGGCCGGCTCGCGGGTGCGCCAGCCGCCCAGGGCGACGGCGAGGGCGCGGGCGGAGACGCGGGAGTCCATGAGGCCACAATAGCGAGATTGGCGTTCTCCAAGCGTTCCAATAGTGCGATTGGATTACTTCATGCCCCGTCGCGTGTCGCAACTCCTGATCGGACTCGTCCTGTACGGCGCCGGCTGCGCGCTCACCGTGGAGGCCGGTCTCGGCGTCGACCCGTGGACGGTCTTCGCCCAGGGACTGTCGATCCACACCGGTATCGGCATCGGCTGGATCACGAACATCGTCGGCTTCCTCGTCCTCCTCCTGTGGATCCCGCTCCGGCAGAAGCCCGGAGTGGGCACGGTGGCGAACATCGCGCTCGTGGGCACGAGCATGCAGGGCGTGCTCTGGCTCATTCCTCCGATCACCGGGATCGTCGCGCAGATCGCCACCCTGCTGGGCGGCATCCTGCTCGTCGCCCTGGCCTCCGGGCTGTACATCGGCGCGCGGTTCGGTCCAGGACCCCGGGACGGACTCATGACCGGACTCCACGCGCGGTGGGGATGGCCGATCTGGGCGTGCCGTGCGGGGGTGGAGATCTCGGTCCTCGCGATCGGATGGGCGCTCGGCGGCACCGTCGGCATCGGCACCGTGCTCTTCGCCGTGCTGATCGGACCGCTCGTGCACGTCGCGCTCCCCCTCCTGGACACCGCGCGCGAGGCGCGTCGTGCATCGGCGCCGCGACGCGGCGAATCGGAGCACCTCGCGCCGAGCGCGCCCACGAGGGGTGCGCTCGGCTGAGGCCGTCAGTGCTCCCGGAACTCGGGCCAGTCGCTGCCGGGCGTCATCCGTGCGTGGAGTGCGCTCTTCGCGATCTCCATCGAGGGATAGCTTCCGGCTGAGGCGTCGGCCCCTGCCATCGTGACGGTGTAGCCGTCGTCATCCTTCCGGATGCTGCCGACCACGCCGGACCGGCCGTAGGCGACCCAGAGGGCGTGGTGCGTGTCGGTCGTGCTCATCATCGAACTCCTTCCGTCACCTCGACGGTACGCCCGCGACGCGCGGGCCACCAGAGCGCAAGCGGCGCGTCCCTCGAACGCGAGGCGCGCGATGCGGGCATGCCGACCGGAGCGGAGGACGTGCCCCCGACAGGACTCGAACCTGTGACCGGCGGATTAGAAGGCCGCTGCTCTATCCACTGAGCTACGGAGGCGCGTGACCAGGGTAGCGCGTGCCCGCTCGCTCCCCTGCTTGACGCGAGACCGTCGGAAGCCGCGTGCACACACCCCGCGCCGAGACCGTGTCCTCGCCCGCTGACTAGGATGGGGGCATGGTGGGGGCTTCCGAGAACGACCGTCTCGTCTGGATCGACTGCGAGATGACGGGCCTCGATCTGACGATCGACGAACTCGTCGAGATCGCCGTCGTCGTCACCGATTTCGAGCTGCGGCCGCTCGATCCCGGGTTCTCCATCGTGATCAAGCCGGATGACTCCGCGCTCGCGCACATGAACGACTTCGTGACCGCGATGCACGAGAAGTCGGGCCTGCTCACCGAGATCCCGAACGGCGTGAGCGTCGCCGAAGCGGAGTTCGAAGCCCTCGAGTACATCCAGCGGTTCGTCCCCCTCCAAGGCAAAGCACCCCTGGCGGGCAACACGATCGGCACCGACCGGATGTTCCTGGCCAAGTACATGCCTCGCGTCGACCGCTGGCTGCACTACCGCAACGTCGATGTGTCCAGCATCAAGGAACTGAGCAGGCGATGGTACCCGCGGGCGTACATCCACGCCCCCGCCAAGGGCGGCGGTCACCGGGCGCTCGCCGACATCCGCGAGTCGATCCTCGAGCTGTCCTACTACCGTTCTGCGGTGTTCGTCCCCGAACCGGGACCGACGAGCGACGGGGCGCGCGCGGCGGCTGCGGCAGCCGTTTCGTCGTTCGCTCCCGGAGTGTGAGAGAATTTTCGGGTTGCCCGCACGTGCGGGAGACATGGTGGGTATAGCTCAGTTGGTAGAGCACCTGGTTGTGGTCCAGGGGGCCGCGGGTTCAAGTCCCGTTACTCACCCCAATGATTGAGATGGATGCCGTCGCATTCGAGGCGCTCGTCGTGGCCGAACTCGACCGTCTGCCCGATGACATGGTCGACGGTCTCGACAACGTCGTCTTCGTCGTCGAGGACCGTCCGGAGGACGGCAGTCTCGATCTTCTCGGCCTGTACGACGGCTGGGCGCTGACGGAGCGGGACCGCTACGGCGGCGGAGAGCTCCCTGATCGGATCATCGTGTACCGCGAGCCTCATCTGGCCGCGTGCCAGACGGAAGAGGATCTCCGCGACGAGGTCCACACGACGCTCGTCCACGAGATCGCGCACTTCTACGGCATCGACGACGACCGGCTGCACGAATTGGGGTGGGCCTGATGAGCAGCGCCCTGATGTCGGCAGCGGTGTTGCCCGACGTCGACCAGGACACCGATCTCGCGCGGCAGCAGCGCTCCGCCGACAGGACGATGCGTCCCTGGCAGACCGTCGTCTGGAACGACCCGGTCAACCTCATGAGCTACGTCACTCACGTGTTCCGCGAGTACTTCGGCTACGACACGGCGCACGCTGAGCGACTGATGCTCGCCGTCCACCACGAGGGCCACGCCGTCGTGGCGGAAGGAGCGCGCGAGCAGATGGAACTGCATACGCACGCGATGCACGACTACGGTCTGTGGGCGACGATCCGTCAGGCACCCGCGTGAGCGCGGAGCGCCTCGTGGTCCTCGAGATCACCCGCCTGGAGGCCGCTCATCTGGCGGGACTCGTGACCCAGTTCGCCGAGCTCCTCGACGACGGCGCGGACGCCGCCACCGACCCCGCGGTCTCGCGTCTCGTGCCGGACGGGTACACCGACGATCCGGACGCGGCGCGCGACTTCCGCGAGATGACGGAGGCCGATCTGCTCGACCGCCGTCGTCAGGATGCCGGGTTGGTCCTGGGTACGCTTCAAGCGGCCGCCGACGTTCCACCCGACTTCGACCCCGCGGACGAGACGCTCCTCGAACCTGTGGATCTTCCGCTGGATGCCGAGGCCGTGCGTGCCTGGATGCGCTGCCTCGCAGCGATCAGGCTCGTGCTCGCGACACGGCTCGGCATCCGCACCGAAGAGGATCACGATCCGACCGACCCGCGGTTCGGGGTCTACGAATGGCTCGGCTACCGCCTCGACGGTCTCGTGAACGCGGCCTCCGCGGAGGACTGAGCAGCGTCGGACGCCGTCGTCAGGGGATCGCGAAGAGGTGCGTCGCACGCGTGGCCGGGGCGTCGAGGCGGAGGTGACGCTCCTCCTGGTCGGCCCAGCGGTTCCAGTGCGGTCGGTAGGTGTCGCCGTCGCGCTGCAGGGCGCGCCGCATCCGAGAGTGCGTCGGCGACTCGAGCCACACCCGTACATCGCCGAGGCGCTCGGTCCCCGCGGTCAGCAGCCCTGAGCCCTCGACCACGAGCGGGAGCGACGGGTCGACCGCGTGGGCTTCCGCGGGTTCGGCGAGCTCCCAATCCCATCGCTGCCACACGCCGATGAGGCCTCGGGCGTGCGGACGGAGGATCGACTCGCGTGCGATCTCCACGCCCTCTTCGAGTCCGTCCCATCCGGGGTAGAGCGAGTCGAGCGCGACGAGCTGCACGCGCCCCCGCAACGGCCATCGCGCGACGAGCGCCCGCGCGAGCGAGGTCTTCCCCGAGCCGCTGCGGCCGTCGATCAGCACGACCGGATTAGACGCGGACACCCCGACGATCGCTTCGAGCACGTGGCTCGCGGCGGCCTCGAGAGCGGCGGCGACCGGGTCGGTGTCAGCGCTTGAGCGCGCGGATGACACGACTGAGGGCGCGTCCGGCGACCCAGACGAAGGGGATCGCCACGGCGAGGAACGACACGATGTTCGGCTCGAAGGTCAGGGAGTCGCCCTTGCGGATGTACGCGCCGAGCGGGACCGCGTAGCTGCCGCCGCCACCGCCGCCGTTCCCCGACTCGTCCGACCCCCCGCCGAAACCTGACCAGGACAGCGCGACCGGCACGAGGCGGACGCCGTCGACGTCGATCTGCTCGCCGTAGGCGCTGTTCACACCGAAGTGCGCGGACTGCTTGCCGAGTTCGAGTGCGATGTTGGGCATGTCCCCACGCTACCCGTACGCGCCGACGCTGCCCAGGCCTTGACAGGCTCGACGTCGGAAACAGTGCCGAAGTCGGACGAGGTGCCCGCTCACCCGGGTTCCGGTGGCCGGGGGTGCGACGGCAGCGCCGTGCCGCCCCGCGTGCCGCCGAGGAGCGTGGCGCGCGTCACCGCTCCGCGACCGAATCGCGCTGAGGCGACATCGAGCGCACCTTCGATCCTGCGCCACTCGGCGTCGTCGTCCCACAGCATCAGTCCCGCATCGCCCGAGGGCTGGAGCTTCTCGGCTCGCACTCCGACGAGCCGGACCGGCTGTGTCCGTTCGAGCGCGTCGAACAGCTCGAGCGCGGCCTCGCCGATCCGCTGTCCGACCGCGGTGGCCTCGGGCAGCGTCTGCGACCTGCTGAGCGTCGTGAAGTCCGCGAGCCTCACCTTGATCGCGACGGTCCTCGCCTCCCAGCTGTTCGCGCGCAGGCGCGCCCCCACCCGATCGGCGAGTCGACGCAGTTCGGAGCGGAGCACCCCGGCGTCGTCGATGTCGTCGTGGAAGGTCTCCTCGTGCCCGACGCTCTTCTCGACGCGCTCGGTCGAGACCTCTCTCGCGTCCAGCCCGCGCGCCAGATGCCACACGCGGCCTCCCATCGCGGGACCGAGCGCGCGATCGAGCACGCTGCGGGGCGTGTCGAGCACATCGGCGATCGTGCGGATGCCGCGGGACTCGAGCGCCTCAGCCGACTTGGGGCCCACTCCCCAGAGCGCACGCACCGACCGCGGGGCGAGGAACGCCGCCGTGTCCGCGCCGGCGACGATCAGGAGTCCGTCCGGCTTGCTGATCGTCGACGCCATCTTCGCGACGTGTTTGGTCGCGGCGACGCCGACGCTGCAGGTGAGCCCCGTTTCCTCGTGCACGCGTTGTCGCAGCATCCGGGCGATCTCCCCCGGTCCGCCCCACAGCCGACGCACTCCGCGCACGTCGAGGAAGGCCTCGTCGATCGAGAGAGGCTCGACGAGGGGTGTGACGTCGGAGAAGATCCGCATGACGTGCCGAGAGAGCTCGACGTAGCGATCGAAGTGCGGTGCGACCACGGTCGCTGCGGGGCAGAGCCGGAGTGCCTGACCGACCGGCATGGCCGAGCGCACGCCGAATCGGCGGGCCTCATACGAGGCGCTCGAGACGACGGCCCGGCCGTCGGTGCCTCCGACGATCAGGGGTTTGCCGCGCAACGACGGATCGTCCAGCACTTCGACCGACGCGTAGAACGCATCCATGTCGACATGGAGGATCCCGGTGCCGGCATCGTCGGCGTCGTCCGCAGAGACGAGCCGACCCGTTCCGTCACCCCGCCCCATGCGTCGATTCTCCCCCGAAGCTCCGACAGCGGCACACCGCCGCCTGCGGATTCGTCGGCGCGATCAGCCCCTCTGCCCGGCGCGCTCCAGGATCAGTTCGCGCACCCGGGCGGCATCCGCCTGACCGCGCATGGCCTTCATCACCGCGCCGATCACGGCGCCTGCCGCCTGGACCTTGCCATCCCTGATCTTCTCGAGGACATCGGGCTGGGCGGCGAGGGCGTCGTCGATCGCGGCGATGAGGGCGCCGTCGTCCGAGACGACCGCGAGCCCACGACGATCGATGACGTCTTGAGGCGTCCCCTCACCGGCGATGACGCCCTCCAGCACCTGGCGCGCGAGCTTGTCGGTGAGCGTTCCGGCCTCCACGAGCGACTGGACGGTCGCCACATCGGCGGGAGCGATGAGATCGGACGCCTCGCGGCCCTGGGCGTTCGCGATGCGGGTGATCTCCCCCGTCCACCATTTGCGTGCGGCGGCGGGTGTCGCCCCCGCGGCGATCGTCGCCTCGAGTTCGGCGAGGATGCCGTTGTTCGCGGCATCCTGGAACTCGAGGTCGGTGAAGCCCCACTCGGCCTTGAGCCGCCGACGGCGTTCGGCGGGCGGCTCGGGAAGCGCGGCGCGCAGCTCTTCGATCAGTTCCGCCGACGGGACGACGGGCAGAAGATCGGGCTCCGGGAAGTACCGGTAGTCATCGGCGTCCGACTTGGGGCGGCCCGGCGACGTGGTGCCGGTGTCCTCGTGCCAATGACGGGTCTCCTGCGTGATCGTCCCGCCCGCGGCGAGGATCGCCGCCTGGCGCTGGATCTCGTAGCGCACCGCGCGCTCGACGGAGCGCATCGAGTTGACGTTCTTGGTCTCGGTGCGGGTGCCGAGCTTCTCCTGCCCGCGGGGACGCAACGACACGTTCGCATCGCACCTCAGGTTGCCCCGCTCCATCTTCGCGTCGGAGATCCCGAGTGCGAGCACGATGTCGCGGATCGTCTGGACGTACGCCTTCGCCAGCTCGGGCGCGCGGTGCTCGGCGCCGAAGATCGGCTTCGTGACGATCTCGACGAGCGGCACTCCCGCGCGGTTGTAGTCGACGAGCGAATACTCCGCACCCTGGATGCGACCGGTCGAGCCGCCGACGTGCGTGAGCTTGCCGGCGTCCTCCTCCATGTGGGCGCGCTCGATCGGAACCGCGACGCGCGTGCCGTCGGACAGCTCCACCTCGACGGAGCCCTCGAACGCGATCGGCTCGTCGTACTGCGAGATCTGGTAGTTCTTGCCGAGGTCGGGGTAGAAGTAGTTCTTGCGCGCGAACCGGCTCGATGCCGCGATGCTGCAGCCCAGCGCGAGGCCGAGCGAGATCGAGTACTTCACCGCCTGCTCGTTCACGACCGGCAGCGACCCGGGAAGCCCCAGGTCGACGGGGGCGAGGTCGGTGTTGGCCTCTCGACCGAACGAGTTCGGCGCCGCGGAGAACATCTTGGTCTTGGTGTTCAGCTCGACGTGCACCTCGAACCCGAGCACCGGCTCGAAGAGCTCGAGGGCCTTGTCGAAGTCCATGACTTTTTCCTTGGCCATGTCAGACGACCCCTCCCCGCAGCGGTGCCCGGTCCAGAAGCGGACCGCCCCACTCATCCACCAGCAGTGCTTCGAGCGCGGCGCCGACGCGGTACAGGCGTGCGTCCTGACGCGCCGGGGCGAGGAACTGGATGCCGACCGGCAGCCCGTCCTCCTCGGCGAGTCCGGATGGGATCGAGATCCCGGGGACGCCCGCGAGGTTCGCCGGGATCGTCGTCACGTCGTTGAGGTACATCTGCATCGGGTCGTCGATCTTCTCGCCGAGCCGGAACGCCGTCGTGGGCGCCGAGGGTGTCGCGATCACGTCGACCTGGCCGAAGGCGGTGTCGAAGTCGCGCTGGATGAGCGTGCGGACCTTCTGCGCCGAGCCGTAGTACGCGTCGTAGTAGCCCGCGGACAGCGCGTACGTGCCGAGGATGATGCGGCGTTTGACCTCGTCGCCGAATCCCGCCTCCCGCGTCGCGGCCATCACGTTCTCGACCGTGGGAGTCCCCTCCGGCGTCACGCGAAGTCCGAAACGGACGGAGTCGAACTTCGCGAGATTGCTGGATGCCTCGGCGGGGAGGATCAGGTAGTAGGCGGCGACTCCGTACTCGAAGTGGGGGGCGCTGATCTCCACGATCTCCGCTCCCTGTGCCTCCATGGCCGTCAGCGCGGCGCGGAACGAGGCGGAAACGCCGGCCTGGAACCCCGAGTCCGGAAGCTCGGTGATCACGCCGACGCGCAGACCCTTGAGGACATCCCCGCGGGCGCCCTCGCGCGCCGCCTCGGCGAACGAAGGCCACGCATCCGTGAGCGATGTCGAATCGCGCGGGTCGTGCCCGCCGATCACGTCGTGCAGCAGACCCGCGTCGAGAACGGTGCGCGTGACGGGACCGACCTGATCGAGGCTCGACGCGAGGGCGATCGCGCCGTAGCGGCTCACGCCGCCGTACGTGGGCTTGAGCCCCACTGTGCCGGTGACGTGCGCCGGCTGGCGGATCGAGCCTCCCGTGTCGGATCCCAGTGCGAGCGGCGCTTCGAACGCGGCGACGGCGGCGGCCGAACCCCCGCCCGATCCGCCCGGGATGCGATCGAGGTCCCACGGGTTGCGAGTCGGTCCGTAGGCCGAGTGCTCGGTCGACGAGCCCATGGCGAACTCGTCCATGTTCGTCTTGCCGAGGGGCACGAGGCCGGCTGCACGCGAGCGCGCGACGACCGTCGCGTCGAACGGCGACATGTACCCCTCGAGGATGCGGGATCCGCTCGTGGACGGCATGTCGGTCGTGACGAGGACGTCCTTGATCGCCAGCGGCACGCCCGCGACCGGACCCAGGTCCTCTCCGGCGGCGCGACGCGCGTCGATGTCGGCCGCGACCTGGAGCGCGTGGTCGCTCACGTGGAGGAAGGCGTGCACATCGGCATCCACCGCGGCGATGCGGTCGAGGTGCGCCTGGGTGACCTCGCGGCTCGATACCTCTCCGGCGGAGAGCTTGTCGGCGAGGTCCGCCGCGGTCAGGCGGGTCAGTTCGGCGCTCACTGCTCCTCCCCCAGGATCGCGGTCACACGGAATCTGCCGTCGGCCGCATCCGGCGCGTTCTGCAGCGCCTGCGCGGTCGTGAGGGTCTCGCCGACCTCGTCGGGACGGTAGACGTTCTCGAGCGGGATCGGGTGACTCGTCGCCGGCACGTCGGGCGTGGCGACTTCCGAGACCTTCGCGATGTTGTCGACGATCACGTCGAGCTGTCCCGTGAGACGCCCGACCTCCTCGTCGCTCAGCTGGATCCGGGCGAGCACACCGAGATGGCGCACGAGATCGGGGGTGATTTCAGACACCCGTCCATCCTACGAGCGCCCGTGGCGCCGCCGGGACCGGTCACTAGGCTGTGACCGTGAGCACGTACGAGCCTCCTCGCCCCTGGATCGCCAGTTACGCCGAGGGGGTGCCGGAGGATCTCGCGCCGGTGACCGGGTCTCTCGTCGACATCGTCGAGGCGTCGGCCCGCGACTACCCCGACGCTCCCGCGCTGCAGTTCTTCGGACGCACGATGTCGTACCGCGAGCTGCAGGAGGCGATCGAGCGCGCCGCGGCGGGTCTGCGTGCCCAAGGCGTCGGAGCCGGGGATCCTGTCGCGATCGTGCTGCCGAACTGCCCGCAGCACATCATCGCGTTCTACGCGATCCTGCGATTGGGCGCGGTCGTGATCGAGCACAATCCGCTCTACACCCCGCGCGAGCTCCGCAAGCAGTTCGAGGACCACGGAGCCGTGCACGCCATCGTGTGGACGAAGGTCGTCGCGACGATCCAGGACTTCCCGGACGATCTCGCGCTGCGATCGATCATCTCGGTCGACATCACCCGGGCGATGCCGCTGCGCACGAGGCTGGCCCTGCGGCTGCCGGTCGCGAAGGCCCGTGAGGCGCGGACGGCGCTGCACGCGCGCGTGAGCGGCACGATCCCGTGGGAGGCCGTCGTCGGCTCCACGCCGCTCCCGGCATCCCACCCGAAGCCCGCGACCGACGATCTCGCGCTCATCCAGTACACGAGCGGCACGACCGGCACGCCGAAGGGCGCGTCCCTCACGCACCGCAACCTGCTCTCGAACGCGGCGCAGGCCCGTGCCTGGGTGCCGTCGATCGTGCGCGGCGACGGCTGTGTGGTCTACGCGGTGCTGCCGATGTTCCACGCGTACGGCCTCACGCTGTGCCTGACGTTCGCGATGTCGATGGGAGCGCGGCTCGTGCTGTTCCCGCGCTTCGATCCCGACATGGTCCTCGAGGTGACCAAGACGCACCCGGCGACGTTCCTGCCGCTCGTGCCTCCGATCGCCGATCGGCTCCTGAAGGCCTCGAAGGAGAAGGGCATCCCGCTCACCGGCACGCAGGTCGCGATCTCAGGGGCGATGGCGCTGCCTCACGAGCTCGTCGTGCCGTTCGAGGCCGCATCGGGCGGCTACCTCGTCGAAGGCTACGGACTGAGCGAGTGCTCCCCGGTGCTGATGGCCCATCCCGTCGCAGACAACCGCGTGCCCGGCACGGTCGGGCTCCCGTTGCCGGGGACGGAGGTGCGGGTCGTGGATCCGGATGAGCCCACGAAGGATGTCCCGCCCGGAGAACGCGGTGAGCTCGTCGTCCGGGGACCGCAGGTGTTCGGCGGGTACTACGGCAAGCCGGAGGAGACGGAGAAGGTCTTCGTGGACGGCTGGTTCCGCACGGGCGACATCGTGACCGTCGACGAGGCGGGGTTCGTCCGCATCGTCGATCGGATCAAGGAGCTCATCATCACGGGCGGCTTCAACGTCGCTCCGACAGAGGTCGAGATCGCCCTCCGTCAGCACCCGCAGGTGGAGGACGCGGCGGTCGTCGGCCTGCCGAGCGTGCAGTCGGGCGAGGAGGTCGTCGCGGCGATCGTGCTCGCCGAGGGCGTCGCGGAGCCGGACATCGACGGCATCCGCGAGTTCGCCCGCGGCATCCTGACCCCCTACAAAGTGCCGCGGCGCATCTTCGTCGTGGACGAGCTTCCGAAATCCCTCATCGGCAAGGTGCTGCGCCGCCAGGTGCGGGACTCGCTTCTTCAGCTGACCACGGGATCCTGATCGCTCAGTCGGCGAGGCCGTCGCGCGAGACCGCGACGGCGTAGGGATAGAGCTCGGCGCGCATGACCCCCGCCGACACCGCCGGATCGGTCTGCATGACCGCGCGGGCGGACGCCTCGTCGGGGGCCTCGAAGATCGTGATGCCGAAGGTGCCCTCATCCACCTGCGTGCGTCCGGCGAGGATCAGGATGCCGGCGGCTTTGAGCGCCTGGAGGTAGCCGAGGTGCTCGGCGACCACGGCCGTCTCCTCATCCGTCGCGGACACGACCATCCCCGGCCGGGTCGGTTCGATGCGGTAGATCCACTGCGCCATGGGTCGATCATCCCGCGTCCGGGTCGAGGGCTGCCAGCGCCGCGGGTCCTTCGGTCACGAGGATGCGGAACTGGGCGGCGTCGATGATGCGCACGCCCAGTTCCTCGGCCTTGGTGAGCTTCGATCCGGCACCGGGGCCCGCGGCGACGAAGTCGGTCTTCTTCGACACGCTCGAGGCTGCCTTGCCGCCTGCGGCGATGATGGCCTCCTGCGCGCCCTCGCGGCTGTAGCCCTCCAGGGAGCCCGTGGCGACGACCGTGAGTCCGTCGAGCACTCCCCCGCTCACGACGGCGGCGCCGGGACCGGGATGCCCGGGTGTGCTCAGCTGCGCACCGGCGTCGGCCCAGCGTTCGACGATCTCGCGATGCCATTCCACCTCGAACCAGTCCCGGAGCGAATCGGCGATGATGCCGCCCACACCCTCGACCGCGGCGAGCTCGTCGCGCGAAGCCGCGCGGATCGCGTCGACGGACCCGAACCACTGCGCGAGCGCCCGAGCCGCGACCGGACCGACGTGGCGGATGTTGAGGGCGACGAGGAACCGCCAGAGCTCCTTCGTCTTCGCTGCTTGCAGATTCGCGAGCAGCTGCGTGGCCGATGCGGAGAGGATGTGGGTCTCATCGCCGTCGAACCCGCCGTCGGCGGAGAACGCCGGGTCGGTCTTCTTCCGCTGCCGGCGGAACGGCGACCGGGTGTCGGGCGTGCCGTCGTCGAGCAGGCGCGGCAGGCCGGTCTCCGCGTCGCGCACCACGACGTCGATCGGGAAGAGATCCTCCGCGCGGAGATCGAACAGGCCGGCTTCCGTCACGAGCGGCGGAACGTCGGGTCGGACGGGCTGCGTGAGCGCCGCAGCGGACACCTCACCCAGACCCTCGATGTCGAGGGCGCCGCGGGACCCGATGTGCTCGACGCGGCCGCGCACCTGCGCAGGGCACGAGCGCGCATTCGGACAGCGCAGGTCGATGTCGCCCTCCTTCGCCGGCGCGAGGAGGGAGCCGCACTCCGGGCAGGCCTTGGGCATCACGAACGCGCGCTCTGATCCGTCGCGCAGCTCGACGACGGGCCCGAGCACTTCGGGGATGACGTCGCCGGCTTTTCGGAGAACGACCGTGTCGCCGATGAGCACGCCCTTGAGCTTCACGACATCCTGGTTGTGCAGCGTCGCCTGGCGAACCACGCTGCCCGCGACGCGCGCGGGCTCCATGACCGCGAACGGGGTGGCGCGGCCGGTGCGACCGACCGAGACGACGATGTCGAGCAGTTTCGTGTTGACCTGTTCGGGCGGATACTTGTACGCGATCGCCCAGCGCGGCGCGCGGCTGGTCGCACCCAGCTCGTCGTGCAGCGCGAGCTCGTCGACCTTGACGACGATGCCGTCGATCTCGTGCTCGACGTCGTGACGGTGCTCACCGTAGTGACGGATGAAAGCGTCCGCCTCGGCCGCGGACGCCGCCACACGGAAGTACGGGCTCGTCGGGAGTCCCCACGACGCGAGAAGCGCGTACACCTCGCTCTGTGTGGCCACGGGCGGGTCGGGCCAGGCGCCGATCCCGTGCACGGTCATCCGCAGACGCGACAGTCGCTGGTGCATCGCGTCGAGCTGCCGCTCGTTCTTGCCCTCGGTCTTCTGGCGCAGCGATCCGCTCGCGGCGTTGCGCGGGTTGGCGAAGAGCCGGTCGCCCATGGACTCCTGATAGGCGTTGAGGGATTCGAAGTCGGCGACGTCGAAGAACACTTCGCCCCGAACCTCCACGAGCGGTGGGTGGCCCTCGCCGGTCAAGCGGTGCGGGATGCCGCGGACCCGCAGCACGTTCTCGGTGACGTCCTCGCCCACCCGGCCGTCGCCTCGCGTCGCGGCCGAAACGAGCCGCCCGTCCTCGTAGCGGAGCGAAAGGGCGAGACCGTCGATCTTCAGTTCGCAGAGGTAGTGCACCGAGCGTCCGGCGTCGCGCTCGACCTTGGCGGCCCAGCTGAGGAACTCCTCGTCGCTGAAGACGTTGTCCAGACTCAGCATCCGCTCGGCGTGTTCGACGGGGGCGAAGAGCGTCCCCGACGCGGCACCCACCGAGAGCGTCGGGGAGTCCTGTCCCTGCAGCTCCGGGTGGAGTCGCTCGATCGCCTCGAGGCGCAGCATCCATGCGTCGTACGTCGCGTCGTCGACCACGACGGTGTCGCGACCGTAGTAGGCGTCGCGCGCCTCGAGGATCGACTCGGTCAGCCGCGTCGCCTCCGCGCGCGCCTGCTCGAGCGTGAGGGTCGCGGCCTCCGCGCTCTGCGTGCTGTCGGGCCGACTGTCAGGGCTGGTCGCATCCGTCACCCCGCAAGTCTAGGAGCGGTCCCCGACACCGCGAGGGCGCGCCGGGCCGCGCCGATCAGGCCGTCCGGATCCGTCAGACGGAGGCCGGAACGGCTGAGACGGTGCGGTCGATCGTGAACTGCCCGAGCACCCGCGTGCCGGCGTACAGCACTGCGGTCTGACCGGGGGCGACACCGTCCAGGGGAACGTCCGGAATGACCGTGACGGCCCCGTCGGTCAGCCGCGCCCGTGCGGGCACCGGATCGGCGTGGGCGCGGATCTGGACGTCGCAGGCGAATTCGTGCGTCTCGGGCGGCGACCCCGCCCACGTGAAGCGCGTTCCGGAGATCTCCGCTGTCGCGAGCGCCTCCTTCGGGCCGACGACGACCGTGTTCGAGACCGGACGCACCTCGAGCACGAAGCGCGGCTTCCCGTCGGCCGCGGGGACGCCGAGCGAGAGGCCGCGCCGCTGACCGACGGTGAACGCGTGGGCGCCCTCGTGCGAGCCCACGACCGCACCGGAACGATCCACGATGTCGCCTCGCGCGGCGCCGACGCGGTCGGCGAGCCAGCCGCGGGTGTCGCCGTCGGGGATGAAGCAGATGTCGTGGCTGTCGGGCTTGTGCGCGACCGTGAGGCCGCGCTCCTCGGCCTCGGCGCGGACGAGCGCCTTGGACGGCGTGGTCCCGAGCGGGAACAGCGTGTGACGCAGCTGCTCTGCGGTGAGTACGCCGAGCACGTACGACTGGTCTTTCGCCGCGTCGCTCGCGCGGTGCAGTTCGAGCTCGCCCGTCGGGCCTTCGCGGACGATCGCGTAGTGACCCGTCGCGACGGCGTCGAACCCGAGGTCGAGCGCCTTCTCGAGGACGGCGGCGAACTTGATGCGCTCATTGCAGCGCATGCACGGGTTGGGCGTCCGCCCGGCGCTGTACTCCGCGACGAAGTCCTCGATCACATCATCGCGGAAGCGCTCGGAGAAGTCCCACACGTAGAAGGGGATGCCGAGGCGGTCGGCCGCCCGACGGGCGTCCATCGCGTCCTCGATCGTGCAGCAGCCTCGGCTTCCGGCCCGGAGCGTCCCGCCGGCCCGGGACAGCGCGAGATGCACGCCGACGACGTCGTGACCGTCGTCGACCGCGCGCGCGGCGGCCACCGCGGAGTCGACTCCCCCGCTCATCGCCGCCAGAACACGCATGCGACGAGTCTACGAGTCCCCGATCACCCGAGCCTGGGAGTACCCACACGGCGGGAGGACAGCCCCGCCGACCTCGCGCGCTCGTAGGCGGCCGGGAGCGCCGCGATCACGGCATCCACATCGTCGTCCGTCGTCGTCCGCCCGAGCGTCAGCCGCAGGGCGCTGCGCGCGGCATCCGCCCCCATCCCCATCGCCTGCACGACGTGCGACGGCTCGGGGACGCCGGCCTGGCAGGCCGAGCCGGTCGACACGGCGATCCCGGCGAGATCGAGCAGCAGGAGCAGCGAATCGCCCTGGGCGCCGGGGAACACGGCGTGCAGGTGACCCGGGAGGCGATCGGCGCGCTGCGCAGAGACGCGCATCTCGGGGACGGCCGCGGTGAGGGCGCTCTCGAGGCGGTCGCGGAGCCCCGCGATGCGCGCGGCTTCCGCCGCGAGCTCGGCGACCGCCAGCTCCGCGGCGACCGCGAAAGCGGCGGCGCCCGCGACGTCCTGGGTGCCGGCACGCAGCCCGCGTTGCTGACCGCCGCCGTGGAGAAGGGGCGCGAGCTGCGCCTGCCGGGCGACCACGAGCGCTCCGACGCCGACCGGTCCGCCGATCTTGTGGGCCGCGACGCTCAGCGCGACCAGGCCCGTGCCGCCGGCGCCTGAGGCTGCGCGCAGCCCGCGGAACGACAGCGGCGCGTGACCGAATGTGCCCACCGCATCCACGTGAAGGGGCACGTCCGCATCGACGCAGGCGGTGGATGCCGCGACGACCGGCTGCAGCGTGCCCACTTCGTTGTTGGCCGCGAGCGTCGTGGCGACCGCGGCGTCTCCCCCGCTGACGGCGTCCGTCCACGCATCGAGGTCGATGCGTGCGTCGCGGTCGACCCGGACCCATTCCACGTCGGCGACCTCGTGGGCGTGCATCCACGCGACGGTGTCGAGCGTCGCGTGATGCTCCGCGGTCGGAACGACGACGGCGCTGCGCCCCGTGGATTCGCGCCGCGCGCGGAACAGGCCCGTGATGCCGAGGTTCACCGACTCGGTGCCTCCCGACGTGAAGACGACCTCGACCGGGTCGCAATCCAGGGCGGCGGCCAGTCGCTCGCGCGATTCCTCGAGCATGCGTCGCGCATTCTGCCCGGCGGCGTGGATCGAGGACGCGTTGCCGACATCGGTCGCCGCCTCCGCCCAGGCCTCGCGCGCCTCGGCGCGCAGAGGGGTCGTCGCCGCGTGGTCGAGGTAGACGGCCATGGGCTCCTCCGCTCAACGTGACCTCGGCGACTCGGGTCCTCACTACTGTAGAGCGCATGGTTTCGCCCGAATCCCTGACCGCGCTCGCGCCGCCGCCAGGACTGCTGAGCTCCGACCTCGACGGACTCGGCGTCACACTGGGTCCCGAGGGCGGCACCCTGCGCGTGTGGTCGGCGACCGCGAGCGATGTGGAGCTCGTGGTCTTCGACGACACGGATCTGGATTGGATCACCGATTCCGTCCCGCTCGAGGCTGCCGGCGGAGGCGTGTGGTCCGTGACGACTCCCCTCCTGAGACCCGGTACCCGCTACTCGATCCGCGTCGACGGTCCCCACGCCCCCGGCAACACCTTCAACCCCGGCACACTCCTCGTCGAGCCCTACTCGAAGGGACTCGTCAGCGGCGGGTTCGAGGACTGGCGCTCCGTCGTGATCGACGGCTCCTTCGACTGGGGCGGCGTCGCCAAGCCCGCGGTGCCGATGGACCGCACCGTGATCTACGAGGGCCACCTCAAGGGCCTGTCGAAGCGGCATCCCCGGGTTCCGCCGGCCCTGCACGGCACGTACGCGGGCCTGGCCCATCCCGCGATGATCGAGCATTTCCTGTCGCTCGGCGTGACGAGCATCGAACTGCTGCCGGTGCATGCGTTCGCGACCGAGCCGCGACTGCTGCAGCACGGTCTGACCAACTACTGGGGATACAACTCCCTGAACTTCTTCACGCCCCACGGTGCCTACGCGACGGAGGAGAGCCGCCGGCACGGGCCCGAGGCGATCCTGCGCGAGTTCAAGGGCATGGTGAAGCTGCTCCACGAGGCGGGTCTCGAGGTGATCCTCGACGTCGTGTACAACCACACCGCCGAGGAGGGCATCGGGGGGCCGCGCACGAGTCTGCGCGGCATCGACAACCGCTCCTACTACCGGCAGCAGGACGACGGGGTGTACATCGACGTCACCGGGTGCGGCAATTCGGTCAACACCGCGACGGATGCCGCCGCCCGACTCGTGCTCGACTCGCTGCGGTACTGGGCGGACGACGTGCAGATCGACGGCTTCCGGTTCGATCTCGCGGCGACGCTGGGTCGCGATGCCTCCCACCACTTCACGCCCGACCACCCGCTGCTGCGCGCCATCGTGGACGACCCCGTGCTCTCCGGCGTCAAGATGATCGCCGAGCCCTGGGATGTCGGCATGGGCGGATGGCAGACCGGCAATTTCGGCGAGGGCTGGCACGAGTGGAACGACCGCTACCGGGACCGGGTGCGCAACTTCTGGCTGAGCGACGTCGACTACGCGCGACGCGCCTCGACGTCGCCCGTCGGGATCGGCGGTTTCGCCACACGGCTGTCGGGATCCTCCAACACGTTCAGTGTGGAGCGCGGGCCTCTCGCGAGCGTGAACTTCGTCACGGCGCACGACGGGTTCACACTCCGCGACCTGGTGTCGTACGACGTCAAGCACAACGTCGGCAACGGCGAGCAGAACCGCGACGGTGCGGACACCAACCGGTCCTTCAACCACGGAGCAGAGGGTCCGACCTCGGACGAGCACATCCTCGCCACGCGACGCAAGGCGATGCGCAACCTCATGGGGACCCTGCTGCTCTCGGCGGGCGTCCCGATGATCACGGCGGGCGACGAGTTCGCCCGCACCCAGCGCGGCAACAACAACGCGTACTGCCACGACTCCCCGCTCACGTGGCTGTCGTGGGAGCACGCGCCGTGGCAGCACGATCTGTTCGCCCATGTGCAGCGCCTCATCCGGCTCCGCAAGGAGAATCCGGCACTTCGACCCATCCGATTCGGCAAGCTCGGAGAGCACACGCCCTCAGCATCCGTCATGGAGTGGTACGACCACAACGGCGAGACCATGTCGATCGAGCGGTGGACCGATCCGTCCCATCGCACGTTGCAGTACGTCGCCGCCTCGACGCCGGAGAACGAGGAGTTCAACCGCATCCTGCTCATGGTGCACGGCAATGAGCATCCGGTCGACGTGCGGCTTCCGGCCGTCCAGGGGACGCCGCGCTTCGTGTCGCTGTGGTCGAGCGAGGACGAGTCCCCGAGCGACGAGCACACGGTCTTCGCTCCCGGCGACGTCGTCACGTTGGAGGGAACCTCGATGCGCCTGTTCCGCATCGAGGAGGACGCCGCTCACGTCCCGTGACCGCCGATCCGGCGCGCCGCGGACTGTCATCGCGTCGAGGTGCGCGGTAGGTTCGAGTGGTGGTCACGACGACGCGCACCGCGCGCACACGCCCCTGGCGCAGCATCTCCCCCATCCCGGTCCGAGCGGCCTCCGACTCCCAACCCGAACGCCCGACGAAGACCCCGCGCATCCCCCTCGCGCTGTCGTCGCCGTCTGTGCCGGACGGCCTCTTCCGGCCCAGCGCCTACGTCGGAGAGGTGGTCCCGTTCCGGACCACCGCTTTCCGCGAAGGGCACGACATCATCGGCGTGCACGTGCGGCTCTTCTCGCCGTCGGGCGACGAATCGCTGCATCGGCTGCGCGCCCTGCATGACGGTTTCGACCGGTGGGAGACCGCTGTGGCGCTCCTCGAGGAGGGGGTCTGGTCGTTCCGGTTCGAGTCCTTCGGCGATGACTTCGCGACGTGGGAGCACGCCGCCGACCTGAAGATCGCCGCGGGCGTCGACACTGCCCTGATGCGTGAGATCGGCGCACGCCTGTTCGACCGGGCCGTCCGCGAGAAGGCGCGGCCGATCAGCGAGCGTCGCCGACTCGAGAGCGCCGCCGCGTCTCTCCGCGATCCCGAGACCGACGACTCCGCGGCCCTCGAGATCGTCCGCGATCCCGCGATCGCGGCGTTCTTCGCCGCCCGCCCGCTCGCCTCCCTCACCACGATCGGTCCCGACATGGAGATCCTCGTCGAGCGCGAACGCGCGGGCGTCGGCGCGTGGTACGAGTTCTTCCCCCGCTCGGAGGGTGCGCGACGTCTCAAAGACGGCACGATCAAGAGCGGGACCTTCCGCACGGCGATCAAGCGCCTCCCGGCCGTCGCGGCGATGGGATTCGACGTGCTGTACCTCCCGCCGATCCACCCGATCGGCCGCCTGAACCGCAAGGGTCGCAACAACACGCTGGACCCGCAGCCGGGCGATCCCGGCTCACCCTGGGCGATCGGCGCCGCCGAGGGCGGCCACGACGCGGTCCACCCCGACCTCGGCACGCTCGCCGACTTCCGCGCCTTCGTCCGGGCCGCGCGCGCCGAAGGCATCGAGGTCGCCCTCGACTTCGCTCTGCAGGCCGCTCCCGATCATCCGTGGGTCGCCGCCCACCCCGAGTGGTTCACGACCCTGCCCGACGGCTCGATCGCGTACGCCGAGAACCCGCCGAAGAAGTACCAGGACATCTATCCGATCAACTTCGACAACGATCCTGAGGGCATCCGCGCCGAGGCGCTGCGGGTCGTGCGTCACTGGATCGCGCAGGGCGTGAAGATCTTCCGGGTGGACAACCCCCACACCAAGCCGCTGCAGTTCTGGGAATGGCTCATCGCCACCGTCGCGGCCGAGAACCCGGATGTCATCTTCCTCGCGGAGGCGTTCACGCGTCCGGCCCCGCTCAAGGGCCTTGCGATGGCGGGCTTCCAGCAGAGCTACTCGTACTTCACGTGGCGCAACACGAAGGCCGAGCTGGAGGAGTTCCTCGGCTGGGTGTCGACGGAGACGGCCGACTTCATGCGGCCGAACCTGTTCGTGAACACCCCCGACATCCTCACGGAGTACCTGCAGTTCGGCGGACGCCCGGCCTACAAGATCCGCGCGGCGATCGCCGCGACCGGAGCGCCGTCCTACGGCGTCTACGCGGGCTACGAGCTGTTCGAGAACGTCGCGCGACCGGGGTCGGAAGAGAACATCGACAACGAGAAGTACGAGTACAAGCTCCGCGACTGGGCCGCGGCGGAGGCGAACGGCGACTCGCTCGCTCCGTACCTGACCCGTCTGAACGAGATCCGTCGTGCCCACCCGGCGCTCGGTCAACTGCGGAATTTCCGCAGACACTGGAGCGACGACGACGCGGTCCTCGTGTACTCCAAGCGCATCGACGCCGACCTCTCGCCGACGGGTCATTCCGACACGATCATCGTGGTCGCGAACGTCGACCCGCACTCGGTCCGTCAGACGATGGTGCATCTCGACACGCTCGAGTGGGGCGTAACCTCCGGCGAGCCCTACGAGGTCGAGGATCTCCTCACCGGCGCCCACTGGACCTGGTCGGATCACAACTTCGTCAAACTCGACGCGTTCACCGAACCTGTCCACATCCTGCACGTGAAGGAGTCCCGATGACGAGCATCACCGACGACCTGCTCGACGCCGTCGCCGCCGGCTCGCACCACGATCCGCATTCCGTGCTCGGCATGCACCGCGGTACGGATGCCGAAGGTGCGGCGGAGTGGACCATCCGGGCCCGCCGCCCTCTGGCACGCAGCGTGACCGCCGTCTTCGAGGACGGCACACGTGTGCCGCTCGAGCACGTGCGCGCCGGGATCTGGGAGGGCCAGCGCTCGGGCGACCGCGCAGGGCGCTACCATCTGGTCACGTCCTATGACGGCGCCCCCGACTACACCGCGGAGGACCCCTACCGCTTCGGACCCGTCGTCGGGGAGCTCGACCTGCACCTGATCCGCGAGGGTCGCCACGAAGAGCTGTGGCGTGTTCTCGGGGCCCATGTCAGGGAATGGGACGGCGCTCAGGGCACCTCCTTCACCGTCTGGGCGCCGAATGCACGCGCCGTGCGCGTCGTGGGCGACTTCAACGACTGGGACGGCGCCGCCCACGCGATGCGCTCGATGGGCGCGAGCGGTGTGTGGGAGCTGTTCATCCCCGGCGTGGGAGCCGGCACGACGTACAAGTTCCAGCTGCTCTCGCGCGGCGGCGAATGGGTCCTGAAAGCGGACCCGATGGCGCGATTCGCCGAGGTGCCCCCGGCGACGGCTTCCGTCGTCACCGAATCGTCGTATTCGTGGTCGGATGCCGCCTGGATGAAGGACCGCGCGGCGAGCCAGCCGGTCTCCCAGCCCATGTCGATCTACGAAGTGCACTTCGGCTCGTGGCGTCCCGGTCTGTCCTATCGCGACGGCGCCGACCAGCTGATCGACTACGTCAGTGCCCAGGGCTTCACGCACGTCGAGTTCCTCCCGCTCTCGGAGCATCCGTTCGGCGGGTCGTGGGGCTACCAGGTGACCGGGTACTACTCCCCCACCAGCCGGTTCGGATCCCCCGACGATCTGCGCTACCTGATCGATCGCCTGCACCAGGCGGGGATCGGCGTGATCATGGACTGGGTTCCCGGGCACTTCCCGAAAGACGCCTTCGCGCTCGCACGCTTCGACGGCGAGGCGCTGTACGAGCACCCCGATCCGCGTCGTGGAGAGCACCGCGATTGGGGCACGTACATCTTCGACTACGGCCGCAACGAGGTGCGGAACTTCCTCGTCGCGAACGCGCTGTACTGGTTCGAGGAGTTCCACGTCGACGGCCTGCGCGTCGACGCGGTCGCCTCGATGCTCTACCTCGACTATTCGCGCGAAGACGGCGAGTGGGTGCCGAACGTCCACGGCGGCCGCGAGAACCTCGAGGCGATCCACTTCCTGCAGGAGGTCACCGCGACCTCCTACAAGCGCTACCCGGGCATCTCGATGATCGCGGAGGAATCCACGAGCTTCCCCGGCGTCACCGCCGCGACCAGCCAGGCCGGACTCGGGTTCGGCTTCAAGTGGAACATGGGCTGGATGAACGACTCGCTGCAGTACATCGCGCGAGACCCGATGTACCGCTCGCACCACGAGGGCGAGCTGTCGTTCTCGTTCGTCTACGCGTTCAGCGAGAACTTCATCCTGCCGATCAGCCACGACGAAGTCGTCCACGGCAAGGGCAGTCTGTTCGCGCGAATGCCGGGTGATCACTGGCAGAAGCTCGCGAACATGCGGGCATTCCTGGCCTACATGTGGGGACACCCGGGCAAGCAGCTGCTGTTCATGGGCCAGGAGTTCGGGCAGCTCTCGGAGTGGGCGGAGGGACGGGGTCTCGACTGGTGGATCCTCGATCAGCCGTCCCACGCCGAGCTGCAGGGGTTCGTCGCGACGCTGAACCGCGTCTACCGCGAGCAATCGGCCCTGTGGGCGCGAGACAGCGACGGTGCCGCCTTCTCGCGGCTGGGCGCGCCGACCTGGAACCCGAACGTCATCGCGTTCTCGCGCCGGGACCACCACGGCAACACGGTGGTCGTCGTGTGCAACTTCTCGGGCGTGCCGGTGCACGGCTATGCCCTCGATCTGCCCGAGTCGGGCATCTGGCACGAGATCCTGAACTCCGATGCGCAGTCGTACGGCGGATCCGGTGTCGGCAACCTCGGGACGGTGCACGCGGGTGAGGGCGGGCGGGCCACGATGGTCCTTCCACCCCTGGGCGTGCTCTGGCTCAAGCACGATCCGCAGCGACACCTGCCGGCTCAGCCGGTCACCGACCGCCTGCTCCTGCCCTGACGGCCGTCGGCGGTCGCTCTCGTTCGCGGGGGCGGCCGCCGCGTCACAGCGGCTCGCGCACGACAGGGCCGACTCGTCAGAAGAGCAGCGACGCCAGGCGCCCGCGCGCCCGAAGCACCCGCGGGTCGGCGTCCCCGATGAGCGCGAACAGCTCGACGAGCCGTTCGCGCACCGGGGTGCGCTCATCCGCGGGCAACGCGGCGAACAGGTCGAGCAGCCGCCCGAACGCGTCGTCGACGTGGCCGCCGGCGAGATCGAGGTCGGCCACGGCGAACTGCGCGTCCACGTCGTGCGGTGCCGCCGCTGCGGCGGCCCGCGCAGCGGCCAGGTCGAGGTCCTGCACACGCGCCAGGAGTCTCACCTGACCGAGGCCGGCACGGGCCTCCTCGTCACGCGGGTTCTCGGCGAGGGCTCGCTCGTAAGCGGAGATCGCACCGGCGAAGTCGCCGGCCTCGATCGCATCGAAGGCCTCGGCATGCAGCGGAGGGAGCGGGGGTTCTGTCGGCTCGGCTTCCACGGCTTCGGCATCCGTGCCGGTCACGTCGACGGTGCCCGTCACACCGTTCTGCGCGGCGAGCTGCAGGAGCTGGGCGAACACCTCACGAACCTGCTGCTCGGGGACGGCGCCGGTGAACAGCGGCACGGGCTGCCCGGCGAGCAGCGCCACCACCATCGGGATCGACTGGGCGCGGAACGCCTGGGAGAGCTGCGGGTTCGCGTCGACGTCGACTTTCGCGAGGACCAGCCGGCCGCCGAGTTCGAGGACCACGCGCTCCAGGATGGGACTGAGCTGCTTGCAGGGACCGCACCATTCGGCCCACAGGTCGATGACGACGGGTACGGTGCGCGACAGCTCGAGCACCTGCGAGAACGTCTCGTCCGTCACATCCATCACGAGCGACGGTGCGGATGCCGCAGCCGGCGCGGCACCGCCGGCCGGCGCGGCCGGCCGATTGCGCAGGGCAGACAGGTCGACGGCGCCGCGGAGCGCGGCACCCGGTGTGATGTCCGTCACGGGATCACCTTCGCGTCGAGGATTTCGGAACTGTAGCCCAGCAGGCGGATCTTCTCGCTCGATCCCAAGCCCGGCACGTAGAAGAACAGCTGATCGCTGAAGGTCGTCGTGAAGCCCGTCGCCGACTGCTCGGCGCCCGCCAGGACCCGCACCGTGGGGTTGGTGTCGAGCTTGATCACGGCGTCGGCGTTCGTCGGCTTGACGGTGTCGACCTCGTTGACGCTCACGGCGACGATCGCTCCGCTCTCGAGCGTCGCGAGCGCGAGCGGTTCGTGCGCGCCGGGCATCGAGTCGAACGACAGGCTGCCCGTGGATGCCGCCGTCTGGTTGAACGCGGCCAGACGGTTCTCGCGATCCGCGGTCACGCTGGCGCGGAACTGATCGCCGTCCGCTTCGAACTGGTCGTAGAACTCGCTGTCGGCGCCCTTGTTGATGACGTCCGAGTAGGCGGCTGCGATCTGCTCGGGCGGCATCAGGAGGAAGGACGAATCCGGCGGCACCTGCTGGGCGCCCACGTACACCGGAGCCAGGTCCGGCATCTGGGTCGCCGCCTCGAGGCTCGACATGTACACGAGCTTGTACGGCGACCACGCGTCGGCCTGCGTGATGAGCATGATGTTCGCGGTCTTGTCCTCGGCGTCGTTCACGACGGCCATGACAGACCTCGGCCAGCCGTCGTACGCCTGGGGCAGCACGATCTCGAGAGGTTTGGTGGGGATCGCGGACGGGATTTCGAAGTCCGCGATCTCGCCGCGCAGCTTGTAGTTCGTCGTCCGCTCGTCGAGGACGGCGCCGTCCAGGCGGGTCGCTGCCAGCGCCCCGTCGCGTGCCTCGTCGGCCTCGGCGGCCGTGGCCGCGATGCGGGCGATGATGCGCTCGGCCTGTGCCTTCGTGACGGCCGGGCTCTGCTGTCCCTCCGGCACGATGACGCTCTCGGTGGGGCTCGGGGTGGGCGAGCCTGCCATCTGCGGCCAGGAGTCCGCAGAGCACCCGGCGAACAGCAGCGCCGAGACGGCGACGGCGGGGACGACCGCGAAGGCCCGCTTACCCCGCGAGACCGCCCGCCGGGTCGGACCCGCACTGATCACGCCCTTGTCGGCGCCTTCCACGGCGAGGTCGATCGGCTCGGTGACCGGAAGCGGCAGTCCCTTGCGACGCGGTCCGCGGGAACGGCGGGCATGACGGATGCCGAGGATGTAGAGGAAGACGCCCACGGCCATCAGGACGCCGCCGATCACGATGAGCGGGCCCGCCCACGGGGTCGTGCTCGCGATGGGCCAGGACACGCTCACATCGCTCGGCGCCGCGGCGGTGCCGTCGGTCGCCACGAGGACGCTCATGTCCTCGGGAAGCTGGAGCGGAGCGATCAGAAGGTCTTCCTGCTGGAACTCGTCGAGCCACAGGTCGGATCCCACGGGACTGCGGCCGGTGTCGGCGGCCTCGTCGCCCTCGGTCGGCGCCGCGGCGTCCGCCTCCGGCTCCGCGGCGTCGGCCTCCGGCGTCGCGGTCGCGGCGGCGTCGCCGTCGACCGGCTCGTCGTCGACCACCGCAGGCACCACCGTCTCGGTCTCGATGTCGTCGCCGGCGAGGGTCACCGCGTTGTAGGTCGAGTCGGACAGCCACGCTTCGAGATCCGTGGTGCGGCCGTACGCGGCGAAGATCTCGCCCTCGCCCTGCGCGCGCAGCGTCTGCGATCCCGGGAGGCGATTCAGGACCGCGCCGTCGATCAGCAGGTAGGGCGCCTCTTCGGACACGGAGAGGTCGGAGGTCTCGGACTTCGGGCCCTGGAAGACGGTGCGCTGCGCGATGCCGGCCCCGATCATCACGGCGGCGAGGACGAACGCCACCACAGCCCATACGAAACGCACGAAAACACCTCTCCTGAGCCCGCCGGGGGATGGACGGACCGTCGACTCGACATTTCAGACTAGCGAAAAGCACCTGAATGTCGCCCGGGAGGCGGCAATCCCCGGGCTGGAGGAGACCTGCGCATATCCTGACCTGACAGGTTCCACACCCCGCCCGGGGAGAGTCAGGAGACACCGTGAAGGTGCACAACCCATTCCGCGTCGCGCTCGTGGCGACGCTGGGCGTCGGCGTCGGCCTGTTGCTGATCAACAGCATCCAGACGCTCTCCACGATCCTGCTGTACGTGGGGACGGCGCTGTTCCTGAGCCTCGGTCTCGAACCCGCGATCTCTTTTCTCGAGCGGCGCAAGCTACCGCGCTGGGCGGCGGTCCTCATCACGATCCTCGGCGTGCTCGCCGCGTTCGCCGGCATCGTCCTCATGCTCGTGCCGATCATCACCGGGCAGATCAGCCAGCTGATCGAGGCGATCACGAAGCTCGTGGAGAGCGGGACGACGCTGGACGACGCCAAGCAATGGCTCGCGGGGATCTTCCCGAACCTCAACGTCGACGAGGTGTTCGGCTTCGTCGAGGACTGGATCAACAACCTCGACTACGCCTCGATCGGGCAGGGGGTCCTGGCCGTCGGCGCCACGGTGCTCGCGGGCTTCGCGGGTGCGTTCATCGTCCTGATCCTGACGATCTACTTCACCGCGTCGACGCCGAACCTCAAGGCCGCCGTCTACCAGCTGGTGCCGGCATCGAAGCGGTCGCGCTTCATCGACATCGCCGAGCAGATCACGAAGTCCGTCGGCTACTTCGTCATGGGCCAGGTCACGATGGGTGTGATCAACGGCGTGCTCAGCGCGATCTTCCTCTCGATCATCGGCGCGCCCTTTCCGGCCGTGCTGGCGGTGGTCGCGTTCTTCTTCTCGCTCATCCCGCTCGTGGGGACGCTCACCGGTTCGGCGATCATCGTGCTGACCTGCCTCGGACTCGGTTCTCCGACCACAGCCCTGATCGCCGCGATCTACTACCTCGTGTACATGCAGATCGAGGCGTACGTCATTTCGCCGCGCGTCATGAACCGTGCGGTATCGGTACCCGGCGCCGTCGTCGTGATCGCCGCCCTCGCGGGCGGATCGCTCCTCGGACTGCTGGGGGCGCTCATCGCCATCCCGGTCGCGGCGAGCATCCTGATCATCTACCGCCAGGTTGTGATCCCCCGCCAGAACGAACGCTGATCACGCATCGGCGAGCGGTCCATCCCACTCCGTGGGCAACGGCAAGGCGTCGGGATTGACCGCGGCGACGATCTCGGTGAGCACCCGACGGGTCTGGTTCTCCCCCACCCACAGGTGCTTGCCGCCTTCGACGGGGATGAGGACGGCATCCGGAACGCTCGAGAAACGCTCGGCTGCCTCGTCCGGCCGGAGATAGTCGTCGAGCTCGGGCACGATCACGATCATGTGCGAATCGGCCCCCGACCACGCGGCGACCTCTTCGGGAGTCGTGCGGTGCAGCGGAGGCGACAGCAGGATGATCCCCTCGATGTCGTGATCGAGCCCGTACTTCAGGGCGATCTCGGTCCCGAAGGACCAGCCGACGAGCCACGGGCGCGGCAGGTGCCTGTCCCGCACGAAGTCCATCGCGGCGGCGAGGTCGAACGCCTCGCCCCGTCCCCCGTCGAACGTGCCCTCACTCGTGCCGCGCGCCGAGGTCGTCCCCCGGGTGTTGAAGCGGAGGACGGCCAGATCCGCGAGGGCCGGCAGTCGCGCTGCGGCCTTGCGGAGAATGTGGGAGTCCATGAATCCCCCTGCGGTGGGGAGGGGATGCAGTGTCACGAGTGTCGCGATCGGCTCACCGTCCGCCGGCAGCGCGAGCTCGCCCACGAGGGTGAGCTCGTCGATCGTGACCAGCTCGATGTCCTCCCGCCGAGCGGGCAGGAGCACAGGTCCACGGATGTCGATCATGCGATCCTCCAGCAATGCGTGTGCCAATGACGGCGTGCGGCCAGATCGGCCTGATCCCCGAGGACGCCGTCCGCGCGCCACACCACCAGGTGGGCGACGCGCGGCTGCACGGTGCGTCCGCAGCCGGGGCAGACATACGGCTTCACCGCCTGCGAAGACGAAACAGGCTGGACGGTCCACTGGATGCCGCGGCGCACCTCCGTGCGCTTCCATCCGCTGACGAGCCTCTCGAAGCCCGGGTCGTCGGGCTCCTCCGAGCGTCGACGATTCGACCGTGGCATGAAGTCAGTACCAGCCGACGCGCGTCGAGTGGTCCCATGCGCCGCATGGGCTGCCGTAGCGGCCGCCGATGTAGCCCAGCCCCCACGTGATCTGCGTCGCGGGATTCGTTTCCCAATCGGCGCCGGCCGTGGCCATCTTGCTGCCCGGGAGGGACTGGGGGATGCCGTAGGCCCCGCTCGAGGCGTTGTAGGCGTTGACGCGCCAGCCCGATTCCTTGTTCCACAGCGCCACGAGGCAGGCGAACTGGTCGTCCCCCCATCCGCGGGCGAGCACCATCTGGTACGCGATCGCCTGCGCGGTCCCCGGATCCGGCGTGACGAACGGCGGACGCCACCCGGAGGACGAACCGGTCGACGTCGATGTCGAGGCCTTCACCGGCGTGGGCGTCGGCGTTGGTTTGGGCTTGACGTACACCGTGTAGCCGCCGCGACCGAAGTCGACGACCTCTCCGTCGGCGGCCGCCTGCTCGAGCAGGAGCGTCTGGGCGTCACCCAGTGTGCTCGAGTAGAGCGTGATCGGCGCGCGCTCCTGCGCGCTCGCCTCCGTCAGCGCGACACCTGTCGGACCGATGTACGCGGCGACGAAGCCCAGCGCGGCGAAGGCGGCGAAGACGCCGAGGACCCCGCGCCGCCGCGACCATCGCGGCGCGGGTGGCGCGGCACGGAAAGTCCGCTCGGGCGCCCGATCGAGCGGCACCACGTCCGCGCCTGCGGTGCGCCGCGCGGGGGTCATGTCGTTGCCGGAAGTCACAGTGGACCCGAGTCTACCGGCGCGCCCGGAGGGTCACCATCCGCGCACGGTGCGGCGTCATGCGACCGCGAGCATGACCTCGATCACGGCATCCAGCACGGCGTCGACCTGCGCTTCGCGGTAACCGCCGCGCTGCATCCGGAACGCGACGGACCGGACCTGCTCCACGGTGACCGACTCGCCTGACTCGAGGTAGCGGGCCAGTTTGTCGGCGACGAGATCCACTTCGTCGACCCGATAGCCGTAGCGCAGGGCTCCGACGCGGTCGAAGCGCCGCCCCTCGGGCCTCGAGAGCCGATCCAGCACGACCTGCGCGGTCTCGCGGGTCTGACCCACCCACGCGTGGGCGCCTTCCGAACTCACCGCGCGCTCGCGCTCCCTCGCGGCGAAGGCATCCTCGATGCGCCCGAGCGCGGCATCCACCGCGGAGATCACGTAGCCGTGACGCACGAGGGGGAACGCCACCCGGCGCACTTCCGCCGCCGTCATCGGCTCGGCGTCGGCCTCGAACGCCACCCGCGCGCGGGCCAGGAATGCGTCTACCGCGCCCTTGTCGTACCCCTTCTCGGTGCCGCGCGTCTCGGGGAAGGAGATGGTGGGGGTCTCCGCGCTCACGACACCCCCAGCGGCGAGAAGACGTAGTACAGCGCGAGCGCGCCGACGACGGAGGGGAGGATCGAATCGAGTCGGTCGAGCACACCGCCGTGCCCGGGGAGCCAGGAACTCATGTCCTTGATGCCGAGGTCGCGCTTGATCATCGACTCGCCGAGGTCGCCGGCGGTCGCGGTGCCCAGGATGACGGCGCCGATGATCAGACCCGGCCACCACGGCAGTCCGAGCATGAACAGCGCGAGGAGCACACCGGCGATGAGAGCGGCCAGTGCCGCACCGGCGAAGCCCTCCCACGTCTTCTTCGGGCTGATGCGAGGCGCCATCGGATGCTTGCCGAACGCGACGCCCGCCGCGTACGCGCCGGTGTCGGAGGCAACCGCGAGGATGATGAAAGCGAGGACCCACCACTCGCCGCCGTCCTGGCGGAGGAGGATGAGGCACAGGCTCGTCAGGAATGCCACGTAGAGCTGGATGAAGCCCGCGATCAGCACGTCGCCGAGGACGGCGCCGTACGTTCGGCCGTCTCTCGCCGCCATCTGGGAGATCAGACGCCAGACGATCACCAGCGCGACCGCCACGAAGGCTGCGACCCAGTGCAGCCACAGGTCGACGAAGAATCCCGAGAGGACGAGCACGGCGCCGATCACCAGCTGCGGGACCAGGTCCACACGACGGCCGGAACCGCGCAGGGCGCGGCTGAACTCGAAGATGCCGAGCATCGCGGCCGCGAGGGCGAACAGCACGAACAGCCACTTGAGGAAGATGAGCGACGCGATCAGCACGGCCCCGATCGCAAGGCCGATGAGCGTCGCGACGATCAGGTCGCGGCCGGTCCGCTGTTTGATGCGCTCATTCGCCTCTTCGAACTCTGCACGCGCGTGCGCGACCTGGTTCTCGAACTCGCTGCGCGCGGCGCGCACATGCGCCTGGAAGTCGGCGTTGGGCTCCGCTCCGGCGGACTGTCGGCGCTGACCCGAAAGGTCCCGCCTCCGCAGCGGGGCCTCCGGCGGCGGACCGCCTGCCGCAGGGCCCTCGGATGCGTCGGTCATGGGTCTCAGACCTCGAGCAGCTCGGCCTCTTTGCGCTTCAGCGCCTCGTCGATGGCGTCGACATGGGCGCGCGTGAGCGCATCGAGTTCCTTCTCGGCCCGACCCAGCTCATCCTCGCCGACGTCGCTCTTCAGGCTGTCCAGGTCGTCCTTGGCCTTGCGACGGATGCCGCGGACGTGCACCTTGGCATCCTCCCCCTTGGAACGGACGAGCTTGACGAACTCGCGACGTCGCTCCTCCGTGAGCTCCGGAAGCGTCACACGCACGATGTTTCCATCGTTCGAGGGGTTGGCCCCGAGGTTCGGCGTGTCGCGGATCGCCTGCTCGATCGCCTTGAGCGCGGACTTGTCGTACGGGGTGACGACGAGCGTGCGGGCCTCGGGGTTGTTCAGCGAGGCGAGCTGCGCCAGAGGCGTGGGCGTGCCGTAGTAGTCCACCATGATCTTCTGGAAGAGCTGGGGGTTCGCGCGCCCCGTGCGCACCGTGGCGAAGTCGTCCTTCGCGCCTTCCACGGCGCGATCCATACGCGAGCCGGCATCGGCCAAGACGTCCGCGATCACAGTGACTCCCATCGGTAGATCCAGAGACTCCAGTCTAAGGGGACCGGCCTCGTCGACACGGGATCACACGTCACGTGTGCCCGGGCCCTTCGCCCCTGCCTCGTTGTTCAGTCACGCTGTGACAAGCGTGCCGATCTGCTCACCGAGCAGCGCCTTCGTCACGTTGCCCGCCGGCTCCATGCCGAACACGCGCATGTCCATGCGGTTGTCCATGCAGAGGCTGAAGGCGGTGGAGTCCACGACCTTGAGGCCGCGCTGGAGCGCGTCGAGGTAGGTGATGCGGTCGATCTTCGTCGCGGTCGGATCCTTGTGGGGGTCGGCCGTGTAGACCCCGTCGACGCCGTTCTTCGCGACGAGAACCTCCTGTGCGCCGATCTCGAGCGCACGCTGGGCGGCGACCGTGTCGGTGGAGAAGTACGGCAGCCCTGCGCCCGCGCCGAAGATCACGACGCGGCCCTTCTCCATATGACGCTCGGCGCGGCGCGGGATGTAGGGCTCGGCGACCTGGGTCATCGAGATCGCAGACTGCACCCGCGTCGCGGCGCCGGCCTGCTCCAGGAAGTCCTGCAGCGCGAGGGCATTCATGACCGTGCCGAGCATTCCCATGTAGTCGGCGCGCCCGCGGTCCATCCCCCGCTGGCTCAACTCCGCGCCGCGGAAGAAGTTGCCCCCGCCGACGACCACCGCGATCTCGACGCGGTCGACCGCCGCCGCGATCTCGCGGGCGATCTGACTGACGACATCGGGGTTGACGCCGAGCTGCCCACCCCCGAAAGCCTCACCGGAGAGCTTGAGCAGCACCCGTCGGGTTCCGGTCGCTTCATCGATCACGTGACTTCCTCTCGTCAGGTTCAAAACTATCCCAGCGTTCCACCGGGACCGGCCCGCGATGCGTCGGGACGGCATGCGAAAGGGCCCGCATCAGCACGATGCGGGCCCTTTCACGAAACTACGCTCCGACCTTGAACCGGGCGAAACCGGTGAGGGTCAGCCCCGCGTCCTTGGCGACCTGCGCGACGGACAGCTTGTTGTCCTTCGCGTAGTCCTGGTCGAGCAGCGAGACCTGCTTGAAGAACGCGTTCACGCGCCCCTCGACGATCTTGGGGAGCGCAGCCTCGGGCTTGCCCTCCTGACGCGAGATCTCGGTGACGATCTCCCGCTCCTTGTCGACCTCGGCCTCGGGGACCTCGTCGCGCGACAGGTACGTCGGGTTGGCGAACGAGATGTGCTGCGCGATGCTGCGCGCCGTCTCGGCGTCCTCGCCCGAGTAGGCCAGCACGACTCCGACCTGCGGGGGCAGGTCCTTGCTGGTCTTGTGCAGGTAGACCTCGAAGTTGTCTCCGGTCAGCGTGCGCACGCGGCGCAGCTCGACCTTCTCGCCGATGATGGCGGCCTCGTCCGAGATGAGGGCGTCGACGGTGCCGGAACCGGCCGGCGCGGCGAGCGCGGTCTCGACGGAGTCCGCCGACACCGCGGCGGCGGCATCCGCGACCTTATCGGCCAGCGCGATGAAGCGGTCGTTCTTCGCGACGAAGTCGGTCTCGCAGGCCAGCTCGATCAGCGTGACCTTGCCGTCCTGCTCGCGCGCGGTCACGAGGCCTTCGCTCGTGGAGCGGTCGGCACGCTTCGCATTGCCCTTCGCGCCCTTGAGACGGAGGATCTCGACGGCCTTCTCGACGTCGCCGTCGGCCTCCTCGAGCGCCTTCTTCGTGTCGACCATTCCGGTGCCGAGCTGGTCGCGCAGCGCCTTGATGTCGGCGATGGTGAAGTTTGCCATGTGTGGCGGCTCCTTGATTGTGGTGAGTTCAGAGGGATGCTTCGGCGGGGCCGGACAGGCGGCCCCGCCGAAGCGCAGTGATGCGGACGACTACTTCGCGGTGGCGTCTGCGTCGGTAGCCGCGGCGTCTGCGGCTGCCGCGTCATTAGCGGACTCGGTCGCGGCTTCGCCCTCGGTGGCCTGCTCGGCCTCGACGGCCTCCGCGAGGTCGGCTTCGGCGATCTTCTCGTCGGCGACCTTCTCGGTCTCGGCGGACGACTGCGCGGGAGCGCCCTGCTCGAGCAGCTCGCGCTCCCAGTCGGCGAGCGGCTCAGCGGCCTCGGCCTCGTCGGACGGCTGGTGGCGCTGGATGAGGCCCTCCGCGGCGGCGTCGGCGATGATGCGCGTCAGCAGACCCACCGAGCGGATCGCGTCGTCGTTGCCGGGGATCGGGTAGTGGAACTCGTCCGGGTCGGCGTTCGTGTCGAGGATGCCGATGACCGGGATGCCCAGCTTCGTCGCCTCGTTCACGGCGAGGTGCTCGCGCTTGGCGTCGACCACCCAGATCGCCGAAGGGGTCTTCGACATGTTGCGGATGCCACCGAGCGACTTGTGCAGCTTGTCGAGCTCGCGCTTCTTGAGCAGGAGCTCCTTCTTGGTGAAGCCGCTGTCGGCCGGGTTGTCGTAGTCGAGCTCCTCGAGCTCCTTCATGCGCGCGAGGCGCTTGGAGACCGTCTGGAAGTTCGTGAGGAGGCCACCGAGCCAGCGCTGGTTGACGTAGGGCTGGCCGACGCGGGTCGCCTGCTCGGCGATGATCTCCTGGGCCTGCTTCTTCGTGCCGACGAAGAGGACGGTGCCGCCGTGGGCGACGGTCTCCTTGACGAACTCGTACGCCTTGTCGATGTACGTCAGCGACTGCTGCAGATCGATGATGTGGATGCCGCTGCGCTCCGTGAGGATGAAGCGCTTGACCTTCGGGTTCCACCGGCGGGTCTGGTGTCCGAAGTGCACGCCGCTGTCGAGCAGCTGGCGGATGGTGACGACGGCCATGGCCGTTCTCCTGTTCTCGACGCCGCGGAGGGCGTCGCTTGCGGTTGTGTGTCGCCGGACCGATCGGCCGGCGGGCCTGGTGCCCGGCACACTCCCGCTTCGCAGCTCTCGCTGCGGAAGACCGGTGGGAGGGTGTGCCGCGCGTCCGTGGACCCGTGGTCCACGTTCGCGCTCTGGGCACGCGTATTCACCCTGACGAGCAGGGCGTCCTCCCAGTGTACCAGGACGACTCCTCCCCAACGCCGCCCGTTGGCGTGGTACTCCCCCGATGTCGCGACGACCCGTACTCGCTGCTCGTCCGCGCGCGAAGCTCGAGGCATGCCGATCGGAGCCGACACCGCGGGACGGCCGCGCTCCCGCCGTCGTCCGCTCGGGGTGATCGTGGCGGCCGCGATCCTGCTGTCGGCCGTCGTGAGCGCGATCCCTGCGCAGAGCGCGTCGGCCGGTGCGGCCGCGCCTGCCGCGGATCTGGTGTCTCTCGGATGGGTCTGGCCCGCATCCTCGTTCCGCCTGGCGCGGCCGTACGTCGCACCCGCCCACGAATACGGTCCCGGTCATCGCGGAATCGACCTCGCACTCGACGAGGGGATGCCCGTGCGGGCGCCTGCCGACGGCGTCATCGCCTTCGCGGGCAGTGTGGCCGGGCGCGGCGTCCTGACGATCGATCACGGCGACGGACTCGTCACCACGCTCGAACCCGTCCACAGTCTGCTGCCTGCGGGCACTGCCGTGCGTCGCGGAGAGGGCGTGGCTGCGCTCGGGGCGGGCGGGCACGTCGAGGCGGGACAGCTGCACTTCGGGGTGCGCCTCAACGGCTCCTACATCAATCCGATGCTGCTCCTGGACGGCGCACCCCGCGCCGTGCTGCTTCCCTGTTGCGACTGAGCCTCACGCGCGGGGATGGGCGAGCCGGTAGGTCGCCGTGAGCCGCTCAGACGACACGTGAGTGTAGATCTGCGTGGTGCCGAGGCTCGAGTGCCCGAGGATCTCCTGCACGGCGCGGAGGTCGGCGCCGCCGTCGAGGAGGTGTGTCGCGGCGGAGTGGCGCAGCGCGTGCGGACCGACGGCGGTCGTGCCCAGCACCTCACCCAGCTCGCGGGCGACGACGTCGTAGACGGCGCGCGGCGAGATCCGTCCGCCGCGCACCCCGAGGAACAGCCCCGGTCCGGGACCCGTGGCGCCCGCCCGCTCGATCAGGACCGGGCGCCCGCGACGCAGGTAGGACGCGACGGCGCGCCCCGCCGGCGCTCCGAAGGGAACGACTCGCTCCTTCGAGCCCTTTCCGAGCACGCGCAGCGTCGCCCGATCCAGCTCCACGTCGTCGACGTCGAGACCGGTGAGTTCCGACACGCGCAGTGCCGACCCGTAGAGGACCTCGAGCATGGCGTGGTCGCGCATCTCGATCGGGTCGCCCTGCGCGGCGCGCGCTGCCATACGGTCGAGCATGTCGCGTATGCCGTCCGCCGCGGCCACTTTCGGCAGCGACCGACCGCGCTTGGGCGCGACGAGTCGCAGGCTCGGGTCGACCGCGATCAGACCCTCCTCCGCAGCCCAGCCGAAGAACCCGCGCGCCGCGGCCGTGCGGCGGGCGATCGTCGAGCGCGCATCGCCGCGCTGTGTCGCGCGCCACAGCCACTCGCGCAGCGACTCGAGCTCGACGTCGGCCACGTCCGCGTCCGGGACGGTCGCCGACAGGTCACGGAGGTCGGAGCGATACGCGCGCACCGTCGCGGGCGACAGTCGGCGAACGCGCGCCAGATGATCGCCGTACGCCTCCGCGGCCCGATCGAGCTCCATTCCCCCAGCATGCCGCGCGCGGGATCCGAACGTGGTCCGGCGCACGGGAGTTCACCGCGCCGACGCCCCCGGACCGACGCGCCGCCATCCCGCCTCGCCGCGTTCGACGGCCCCTTCGAGCGCGAGGACACCGAGGATCGCATTCACGTCCTCCGCCGCGATGCCCGAGCGACGGCCGATGTCCTCCGGCGCGCGCCACGACCGGAAGCTCATGGCATCGCGTACGCGCGTCGCATCATCCGTGCGTTCCGCATCACGATCGCCGCATCGTCGGTCATCGGGAAGCTCGAACAGCGCCGGCGAGGACGCACCCGTCAGTTCGAGCACCTCGTCCGCGTTCGTGACGCATCGGGCGTCGTATTCCCGGAGAAGGCGGTGGCAGCCCGCCGACGCGGCGCTCGTCACCGGTCCGGGCACCGCGCCCAGAGGTCGGGAGAGCGACGCGGCGTGACCGGCCGTGTTGATGCTGCCGCTGCGCCATCCCGCCTCCACGACGACGGTCGCTGACGCGAGCGCCGCGATCAGGCGGTTGCGCTGGAGGAAGCGCCACTTCGTCGGGTCGGACCCGCAGGGCACTTCGCTCACGACCGCGCCCGAGGATGCGATCCGGCGGATGAGGTCGGCGTGGCCCGCCGGGTAGGCGCGATCCGCTCCCCCGGCCAGCAGGGCGATCGTCGTGCCACCGGCGGCCAACGCCGCCCGGTGTGCCGCGCCGTCGATGCCGTAGGCGGCCCCAGAGACGATCGTCACCCCTCTCGTGGCCAGGTCCGCGGAGATCTCCATGGCGACGTGCTCGCCGTAGCTCGTCGCCGCCCGCGCGCCCACGAGCGCGATCGACGGCGCACCTTCGGCGAGGACTCCGGGATCACCGCGCACCCAGAGCACGAGCGGTGAGTGCGGACCGAGATCACCGAGTCGCCGCGGCCACCGCGGATCCTCGGGCGTGAGAAGCGAGAGGCCCGCACGGGCGGCGAGGTCGAGTGATCGTCGGATGCGGTCGGGATCCAGACGCGGTCTCCAGCGCTTGAGCGCGTCCGCCCACTCCCGCGCTCCGATGCCGGCTTGCTCGCGTGCCGTGCGCCCGCCGCCATCTGCACAGACTTCCGCGAGCGCCCGTTCCCAGCCCAGCGCGCCGACGAGTCGTCCCGCTACGCCGTCACCCGGCTCGATGAGGCAGCTCCAAGAGTGCGCCGCGAGTGCACTGCGCGCCTGCTCAGCATCCAGCGGCGCGCCCACGACGCGCGCCACCGTGTCTCTCAGCGAGGGCAGGAGCGCGAGCGGATTCCTCATGTCGTGATCCCCTTCTTCATGAACAGGGCCCTCCCGATGTCGTGGACGGTGGGACTCGCGCGGCCCGCCAGATCGCTCAACGTCCACGCGACCCGCAGCACCCGGTCGTACCCGCGCAGGGTGAGCGACCCGCGGTGCAGCGCGGTATCCAGCGGTCGCAGGGCGACGGGCGCGAGGGCGAGCGGCCCACCGCGGAGCCAGGGTCCCGAGACGCGCGCGTTCAGTCGCCAGGGGGTCTCGCGCAGCCGGTGCGCAGCACGAGACCGCGCCTCGGCGACGCGTTGGGATGCCGCCGCGGTGGTGACGGCATCCCCGGGCAACGCCGCTCCGTGCGCGACGGCGACGCGCGTCAGCCCCAGCTCGATGTCGACACGATCCAGCAGCGGTCCGGAGAGCCGCCCCAGGTAACGGCGGATCGCGATCGGCGGGCACACGCAGTTCGCGCCCCGGACGCCGTAGTTGCCGCACGGGCACGGGTTCGTCGCGAGAAGGAGCTGGAAGGACGCGGGGAAGGATGCGGCGGCTCCCGCGCGATGGATCGTGATCGCGCCGGTCTCGAGCGGCTGACGGAGCGCGTCGAGGGCGCTCGGCGCGAACTCGCCGGCTTCGTCGAGGAAGAGCACACCATGCGTGGCCCGGGCGACCGCCCCGGGGCGCACGATGCGCGACCCGCCGCCGACGAGTGCCGCGATGCTGGCGCTGTGGTGGGGTGCTTCGAGCGGCGGACGTCGCACGAGGGCGCCGACCGCTTCCCCGGACAGCGACCTGATCGCCGCCACCTCGAGGGCGGCGGCGTCGTCGAGGAGAGGGAGGATGCCCGGCAGCCTCGCGGCGAGCATGGTCTTGCCCGCCCCCGGCGGCCCGCTCATGAGCATGTGGTGTCCGCCCGCGGCGGCGGCGATGAGGGCTTCGACCGCGTCGCGCTGGCCGATGACCTCGGCGAGCTCGGCGACGGGTGCCTCGACGCGCGATGAGGGCGGCGGAGGCACGGGATCGAGGTCGCGGTCCTCGACATCCGCGCCGTGCCGCCGGGCGACGTCCGCGAGCGACACGGCGCCGATCACCTCGATCCCGTCGACCAGCGACGCCTCCTCCGCATTCGCGTGGGGCACGATGACGCGCCGTCTGCCTTCGCGAGCGGCGGTCATGACCGCGGGGAGGACGCCGGGGACGGGGCGGAGGCGACCGTCGAGCCCGAGCTCGCCGATGTGCACGGTCTCTGCCAGGGACACCGCATCCATCGCCCCCTCCGTCGCGAGGGCGGCGACAGCGATCGCCACGTCGAACGAGGAACCCTGCTTGGGCAGGCTCGCGGGCGAGAGGTTGACCGTCAGGCGACGGCGGGGAAGTGTCAGTCCGCAGTTCGCGCTGGCATTGTGCACCCGCTGTGCCGCTTCGCGCAGCGCGCTGTCGGGCAGGCCGATGATGCGGAACTCAGGCTGCTGATTGGACAGATCGGCCTCGACCTCCACGAGGGCGCCGTCGAGACCGGTGAGTGCGACCGCCCAGGTGCGCGCCGTGCTCACCGCAGATCCTCGAGGTGCTCGAGCGCACCGACAGCGGGATCCGGGCCGACGATCGCGATCGCGTCGACGCGCAGGCGACGCCCCTGGGCCTCGACCGGATGCGCGGCGATCCATGCGACGGCCAGACGCCACAGGCGCCGCGACTTGCGGGCATCGACCGCCTCGAAGGGGTGCCCGAACGCCTCGTCGCGGCGCGTCTTCACCTCCACGACGACGAGCTCCCCGGCCCGGGCGGCCACCAGGTCGATCTCGCCCTCGCGGATCCGCCAGTTGCGATCGAGGACGGCGTAACCGCACGACTCCAGGTATCGCGCCGCCCGGTCCTCGCCGCGGCGTCCGAGCACATCCTTCGCTGCCATACGGGCCATCGTCACGCGACCGTGCGGTCGTCCGCGGGGCGCACCGGCACAAGAGGGGACAACTCCTCGCGCCCCTTGCCTGGGGAGGACTCGACGACACTCGGCGCGGCGGAGGCGACTCTAGTATGGAGGGACCATGGATGACGAAGTCTTCGAGGACTACGACCGCGAACTGGAGCTCGCGCTGTACCGCGAGTACCGCGACGTCGTTTCGCAGTTCCAGTATGTGATCGAGACCGAGCGCCGGTTCTACCTGGCGAACGAGGTCAACGTGGTGCGCCGCGACACCGAGCACGACTTCTATTTCGAGATCTCGATGACCGACGTGTGGGTCTGGGACATCTACCGTGCCGACCGCTTCGTGAAGTCGGTCCGTGTGCTCACTTTCAAGGACGTGAACGTCGAGGAGCTCTCGCGCCGCGACTTCCACCTGCCCGAAGAGCTCTCGCTCGACTCCTGACCGCCGTCGCGGCGGGCGCTGACGCCCCGATCCGAGACGTCAGAACAGGGTGGGCGCGTCGGCGATCGCCCACGACGCCCGATGGTGCGCGCTCAGCCCGTGCATCCGGATCGCCTCGCGGTGCTCCGCGCTCGCGTACCCCTTGTTGCGCGCCCATTGGTAGGCAGGGGTCTCGTCGTGCAGGCGCGTCATGAGTGCGTCTCGGGCGACTTTCGCGATGACGGATGCCGCGGCCGCGCTCGCGCAATCGCGGTCGGCCTTCACCACAGGCGTGACCCGGAGCCCGGTCGCGCCGGCCGGGGTGATGTAGTCGTGGTTCCCGTCCAGGACCACGATCGCCTCCTCCGGGACGAAACCATGGGCGCGCAGGTCGGCGAGGGCGCGGATCGTCGCCAGTCCGAGAGCGCGCATGATGCCGACCTCGTCGATCTCGGCGGAGCTCGCCCACCCGACGGCACTGGCGGCCACCCACGAGGCGGCGCGCGTCGCGACCTCCGGGCGCCGGTGCTCGGGGACGAGCTTCGAATCACGCAGCCCCTGGGGGACGCGCTTGCGGGAGCGGGGCGCGTCGATCACGACCGCGCCCACGGCCACCGGGCCGGCAAGGGCACCGCGACCCACTTCGTCGCACGCGATGACGATCGGATGTTCACGCAGGAGGCGACGTTCGAGAGTCAGACGAGGTTCGATCACCGGCATCTCGCGTGCTCCTCCGCGTCGCCGTCACTCGCCGGCGCTGTCATTCGCCGGCGGTGTCGCCGTCGGGCTCGGGCACACCGGCGAAGACCTCGTGGTGGAAATCGAGGAGCCCGAAGCGATCGAGGGGCCACGTGATGAGGAACGCACGGCCCACGACGTTGTCGATCGGCACGAAGCCTTCGCCCGGCTGATCGACGTTGTACCGGGAATCCTTCGACGAGTACCGGTTGTCACCCAGCACCCAGAGCCGCCCCTCCGGCACGACGACGTCGAATCCGTCTCCGGATGCCGGACTGTCGGGACTCGGCAGCTCGAGGTAGGCGGATTCGTCGATCGGCACGCCGTTCACCGTGATCTGACCCACCGGATCGCAGCACACGACGCGATCGCCCGGCATCCCGATGATCCGCTTGACCAGGTGGTCGTCGCTGTCGGGCGCGGACAGCCCCACGAGCGACAGCGTCCAGTCGATCGCCTCGACGAACGGCGATCGCGGCGGATCGGTGCGCACCGGGAGCCACCCGCCCGGATCGCGGAACACGACGATGTCGCCGTGGTTGTAGCCGCCGAAGCGCGGGGTGATCTCATCCACCAGGATGCGGTCGTCGACCAGGAGCGTGCTTTCCATCGACCCGGAGGGGATGTAGAACGAGCGGACGAGGAACGTCTTGACCAGGAACGAGACGAGGACCGCGACCAGGACGATCACCACGACGTCGCGCAGGAAGGTCAGCCACCCGCGTCGGCGATCCCGGGAGGAAACGAGCCCGGCCCGGGGAGTGGGCACCGGGGCTTGGGGAGCCTTCTGCTCGGCGGTCATCGAGTTCTTTCTGCGGGCCCGCCGCACCTCAGCGCACCCCTGGTTCAAGGGTCGCACATCACGACCCGTGGAGACGACGAAACCCCGGGCTGTTCGGCTCCGGGGTCTCGACGAGAACGCGTCAGTTGTCGCGCTTCTCCTTGATCTTGGCCTTCTTGCCACGGAGGTTGCGCAGGTAATAGAGCTTCGCGCGGCGGACGTCACCACGGGTGACGACCTCGATGTGGTCGATCACCGGGCTGTGGACGGGGAACGTGCGCTCCACGCCGACCTGGAAGCTGATCTTGCGGACCGTGAAGGTCTCGCGCACACCGTCACCGGAGCGGCCGATGACGACGCCCTGGAAGACCTGGATACGGGAGCGGTTGCCCTCGGTGATGTTGACGTGCACCTTCACGGTGTCGCCGGCGTTGAAGGCGGGGATGTCGGAACGCAGGGATGCTGCGTCGACGGCGTCGAGGATCTGCATGATCTATGCTCTCTGCGGCCGCCACAGGTCGACCGCGGTACTGGTGGGAAAAGGATGGTGTGCGTCCGAGGTCATGCGGCGGGCCGGATGACGGACTCCCCTGAGGCAGAGTCGGGTCAGGACACAATCGACCATTCTGCCACGGATGGCAACACCGGCCAAAACGACTCATACGGTCGGCGGCTTCTCCGTGATCACGATGACATCGCGCTCCGGTGCGCTCTGGCGCGGTGCGGGCGCCGGGATGTAGCCGATGCCCTCGGTCGTCTGCATCAGGATCGCCGACGGCTTCGCCTCGCGCCACAGCTGGACGAGCTCGAGCCAGAACAGGCTCAGCCCCACGATGATCGTCAGCACCATCACGGGAGCCCACCACGCCTGATCGAAGAAGCCGAGCGCGATCGTCAGACCGTGCCACACCGTGAACCCCAGAACGTCCCACCACGAAACGGCCCGTTCCGCCCGCACCGTGCCGCGGGCACGCACGAGGAGCGTCAGGAGGAGCTGACCGATGAAGACCGAGGGGATCGCGATGAAGAGGACCCAGAGGAAGGCCCAGCCGCCGGCGTTGAACACGCCCCAGCCGACCAGCAGCCACAGCGGCAGCAGGAACGCGGCGGGGATCAACCAGCCGTAGAACGCACGACGTACCCACATGCCCTCGATGGTACGCCGGTGCGCGCGTTCACGGACCGTGCTCTTCGTCACCGCGAAGGAACCTCCCAGCCTGAGCGTCGGCGTGCGGGAGCGGCCTCGTCAGGGAGAATGGACGGGACGGAAGGAACCGGATGATCGAGTTGCGCACCCCCGCAGAGATCGAGGCCATGCGACCGGCGGGACGCTTCGTGGCCGAGGTGCTCGCCACGCTCCGCGAGGAGACGAAGGTGGGGACGAATCTGCTGGCGATCGACCGGCGCGCCCACGAGATGATCCGCCGGGCCGGCGCGGAGTCGTGCTACATCGACTACCACCCCTCTTTCGGGGCCTCGCCGTTCGGCAAGGTCATCTGCACGTCGGTCAACGACGCCGTCCTGCACGGACTGCCCTTCGACTATGCGCTGCGCGACGGCGATCTCGTCTCGCTCGACTTCGCGGTGTCGGTCGACGGCTGGGTCGCGGACTCGGCGCTGTCGTTCGTCGTCGGAACGCCGCGCGACGAGGATCTCGCGCTGATCGACACGACCGAACGGGCTTTGGATGCCGCGATCGCGGCATCCGTCGTCGGCAACCGCATCGGGGACATCTCGCACGCGATCGCCGAGATCGCCCATGCGGACGGCTACTCGATCAACACCGACTTCGGCGGCCACGGCGTCGGCCGCGTCATGCACGGCGACCCGCACGTGCCCAACGACGGCAAGCCGGGGCGAGGCTACCCCCTGCGGGCAGGACTCGTCCTCGCCCTCGAGCCGTGGTTCCTGCAGTCCACCGACGAGCTGATCACCGATCCCGACGGCTGGACGCTGCGCAGCGCGGACGGCTCGCGCGGCGCGCACTCCGAACACACGATCGCGATCACCGAGGGCGGGCCGATCGTGCTGACCGACAGATCCGGACTCGGCGTCAGCTGAGCGCGAGTACGAGCGCGGAGCGCGCGGGGAGCGTCGCCACGCCCGCCTGCACGATCCCGTCCTCATGCGTCGCCAGGAGCACTGTCGCGTCGTGTGAGGCCGGCATCGTGACGGATGCCGCACCGAAGTTCACCAGGATCTCGATGTGTCCGCGCCGCAGCCGGAAGGTGCGGGCGCTCTCGTCCGCCTCGGCGTGCAGAGCGTCGAAGGCGGGATCCGTGAGATCCGGTTCGGCGCGCCGCAGTGCGATGAGCTCGCGGTAGAGAGCGAGGATCCGGCCGTGCACACCCTTCTCCCGCTCGGCCCAGTCGAGCTTGGAGCGGCTGAAGGTCTCCGGATCCTGCGGGTCGGGCACGACCGAGCGGTCCCATCCCATCGCCGCGAACTCCGCTATGCGTCCCTCTGCGGTCGCCCGCCCGAGTTCCGGCTCGGGGTGGGAGGTGAAGAACTGCCAGGGCGTGGAAGCCGCCCACTCCTCCCCCATGAACAGCATGGGCGTGAAGGGCGAGAGGACGGTGAGCACCGCGGCGATCGCGAGTCCGCCCTCGTCGACGGTCTGCGACAGACGATCGCCCGCCGCGCGGTTGCCGATCTGGTCATGATCCTGGCTGAACGTCACGAGCCGCGTGGTGGGGATGCGCGGGTCGACCGGCCGACCGTGCTCCCTGCCACGGAACGAGGACCACGTGCCGTCGTGGAAGAAGCCTTTCGTCGCGACCTTCACGAGGGCGCTCAGCGGTTCGAAGTCGGCGTAGTATCCGGCTGTCTCGCCGCTGACGGCGACGTGCAGCGCGTGGTGGTAGTCGTCGCTCCACTGCGCTCCGAGCCCGTAGCCGCCGGCCTCGCGGGCCGCGATGAGGGTGTCGTCATTGAGGTCCGACTCGGCGATGAGGGTCAGCGGGCGCCCGAGATGGGCGCTCAGCGCCTCGGTCTCCTCGGCGAGCTGGCGGAGGATGTGGCGGTCCGACGAGTCCTTGAGCGCATGCACGGCATCCAGGCGCAGTCCGTCGACGTGATGATCACGCATCCACATGAGGGCGTTGTCGACGATGTAGCGTCGCACTTCCTCCTGATCGAGGTCGACCGACGAACCCCACGTGTTGCGCTCCGCGTCCCGCAGGTAGGGGCCGAACTCGGGCAGGTAGTTGCCGCTCGGGCCGAGGTGATTGTGCACGACGTCCTGGATGACGCCGAGTCCGCGTGCGTGGCACGCGTCGACGAAGCGCTGGTATGCGCGCGGGCCGCCGTAGCCCTCATGCACCGCGTACCACAGCACACCGTCGTAGCCCCAGTTGTGCGTGCCGTTGAACGCGTTGCCCGGCAGGAGCTCCACGAACCCGATGCCGAGCTCGACGAGGTGGTCGAGGCGCGAGATCGCGGAATCGAGCGTGCCCGCCGGAGTGAACGTGCCGACGTGCATCTCGTAGATCACCGCGCCGGCGAGCTGGCGGCCCGTCCACGAACCGTCCTGCCACTCATACGCGGACGGGTCGAACCAGGCGCTGAGCTCGTGGACGCCGTTCGGCTGGCGGCGTGACCGCGGGTCGGGTCGCACGACGGTCGCGTCGTCGAGGACGAAGCCGTACTCGTCCCCGTCTTCGAGCTCGATCGGCGCGGCGTACCAGCCGTCGCCGCGGGCCTCGAGCGCGACGTCGTCGCGGCCGGGGCGGTGGAGTCGGACCGCGCCGCGACGCGGCGCCCAGACCTCGATCATGCCTCGTCCTTCCGTTCGTCTCCCGCGGGCACGAGCAGCGCGACGGGGTACACGTCCAGGAGCTCGCGCAGACTGATCGTCGATCCCTCGAACACCCGGCCGGTGAGCGCGTCCGTCGTCGGGCCCGAGTGGCGCAGGAGAGCCGTATCCGCCCAACCGCCGCGTGCGGCGAGCCCCACCGGCAGACGCGTCGCGACGGTGACCGCGCCCCCGCGGTCGAATGCGACCGCATGGTCGGCTGCCTCCCCGACGACCGTCATCGCCGTATAGCGGGTGAAGAGATCGGGCCGATTGCGGCGCACCCGGAGCGCACGCGACGTCACGAGCAGCTTGGCCGCACCGGTCGCATCGACGGAAGGCAGCTGTCCGCGGGTGAATCCGGAATCGAGATCTGCCAGCATCCTGCGCCGCGCGACGAAGTCGACGGGTCTGCGATTGTCCGGGTCGACGAGCGAGGTCTCCCACAGCTCCGAGCCCTGGTACACGTCGGGCACGCCCGGCGCGGTGAGCTGGATGAGCTTCGCCGCGAGGGAGTTCGACCATCCGGGTACGCGGATCTCCTCCACGAAGGCCTCGATGGCGCTGCGCACGTCGGGATCGTCGAACACCGCATCCACGACGGCGTGCATGCGCTCTTCGAATGCGGCGTCCGGGTCCCACCATCCGGTGGACTCGGCCGCTTCGCGAGAGGCCTTCTCGGCGTAGGCGTGCAGGCGCTCCCGCGTCGCGGGCCACGATCCGATCACCGCCTGATACAGAAGGCTGTCGAACGGGCCGCTTCCCGTCGTCGCGCGCGCGCGCAGTCCGCCGAGGACGTCGGCCCACCGCGCGGGGATCTCGGACAGCACGTCCAGTCGGGCCCGGACGTCCTCGCCGCGCTTGGTGTCGTGCGTCGACAGCGTCGTCATCGCGTGCGGCCACGACGCCTGACGCAGCGCCTGGGCGCGATGGAAGCCGTCGACCGAAAGCGCGAACACCGACGGATCGCCGCCGACCTCGGTGAGAGAACCCAGACGCGTGTCCCGGTAGAACGCGGTGTCCTCGACGCCCTTGGCCATCACCGGCCCGGTCGTCTGCTGGAACCTCCGCGCGACTTCGTGTCGCGGATCCGACAGCACCGGCACCAGTCGCTCGACCGGCTCCGTCAGATCCGGGCGACGGGTGGATGCCTCGGCCGCCGCCTGCGCGAGGTGCGAGAGTCCGGCCGGCAGGTACGAGCGGTACACGGGGAAGCAGGCCAAGATCTCCGCCAGTGCGTCTGTGGCGACGGCCGGGTCGAGGGTTGCGGCCTCCGTGGCGGCGAGCGCGCGCACGAGGCGCGCGATCTCGGCCTGCTGGATCGTGTCGGCGATCATCCGCTTCGTCTCGTGGATGAGGTCGGCGTACGCGGGTGCCGGCGCGCCCCGCAGGCGGGCGTCGAGGGCACGCAGTCCCTCGTCGCCGCGCGGGTCGATCAGCATCCGATCGATCTCCGAGAGGGCGTCGTAGCCCGTCGTGCCGTCGGTCTCCCACCAGGCCGGGAGCTGCTCACCGTGCTCGAGGATCTTCTCGACGAGCACGTAGACACCGCCGGTTTCGACGGCCAGACGCTCCAGGTAGCCGCCCGGGTCGGCGAGTCCGTCGGGGTGGTCGATGCGCAGACCGTCCGCGAGGCCTTCGCGCACCCAGCGCAGCACCTCGACGTGCGCCGCGTCGAACACCCACGGGATCTCGACCCGCACACCCGCGAGCGTGGTCACGGCGAAGAAGCGTCGGTAGTTGAGCTCGGCGGCCTCACGCCGCCAGAAGACCGCCTCCCAGTGCTGGCGCGACAGGATGTCGGCGATCACGCGCGAATCCTGCAGCGATGCGGCGCGGTCGACCGTCCCGGGTGCGACCGGGAGGATGTGCTCGTCGTAGAAGCGGACCACACCGTTCGGCGCCAGGTCGGTCGCGGAAGTGTCGATCACGACGTCGCCGCCGGCGATCGCCTCGTCGATCGACCCGCCGAGGATCGGAACGCGCACCCGCCCCGCGCCGAACTCCCAGTCGACGTCGAACGCCTCCGCGTAGCGCGATGCCCGCCCGAGGGTCAGGACGTCCCACCACCACGGATTCTGCGCCGGTTGGGAGATGCCCATGTGGTTGGGCACGGTGTCGATCAGGATGCCGAGCCCCGCCGCGCGGGCGGCCGCGGCGAAGCGGGCCAGTCCCTCCGGACCGCCGCGCGCGGGGTCGACGACGGTGGGGTCGACGACGTCGTACCCGTGGTCGGACCCCTCGGTCGCCTTCAGGAGCGGCGAGAGATACGCCCACGACACTCCGAGTTCGCGCAGGTAGGGCGCGACCGCCGCGGCCGCATCGAGGTCGAACGCCTTCCGGATCTGCAGGCGGTACGTGGATGCGGGCCGCGGGGTCATCGCTACCGCCCCAGTTCCGTCTTCGGGGACGGACTCGGGATGTCGTCGAGGTTGAGCGCCATCGTGCTCACGGCCGCGAGGGAGGCGGCCACGGAGTGGTCGACCTCCGTCGGGGGGCCCTGGTGCTCGATCAGGACGAGCATCGCCTTGGCCTGCACGGTGACCGTCGACCCCGGATCGATGTTCTCATCGTCGGCACGCTCCCCGGCGGTGTCGACCAGGATGTCCCAACGGGGGCTGTACTCCACGGCGGGGATCCGGAATTCGACGGGGTCGTCACCGGCGTTGAAGAGGACGATGAAGTGGTTGTCGGCGATCGACTCGCCGCGCGCATCGCGTTCGCGGATGCCGGCGCCGTTGAGGAACACGCCCACGGCGCGGCCGAAACCCGAGTCCCAGTCCTCCGGCTGCATCTCCGTGCCGTCCGGGCGCAGCCACGCGATGTCGGGCACGGGTGCCCCGGCTTCGCGGCGCACGGGACGCCCGTTGAAGAAGCGGCTGCGGCGGAATGTGGGATGCTCACGGCGCAGGCGCACGAGGGCCGCCGTGAACTCGATGAGGGGCTCGTCGATGTTGTCCCAGTGCACCCAGGTCAGCTCGTTGTCCTGGGCGTAGCCGTTGTTGTTGCCGCGCTGCGTGCGACCCAGTTCGTCGCCGTGCAGCAGCATGGGCACGCCTTGCGACAGCAGGAGAGTCGCGATGAAGTTGCGCTGCTGCCGGCTGCGCATCGTGAGAACCGTCGCGTCGTCCGTGGGGCCCTCGACGCCGAAGTTCATCGAGCGGTTGTGCGACTCGCCGTCGTTGTTGTCTTCGCCGTTGGCGTCGTTGTGCTTCTCGTTGTAGCTCACGAGGTCGCGCAGCGTGAACCCGTCGTGCGCCGTGACGAAGTTGATCGACGCGACGGGGCGGCGGCCGGAGTGCTCGTAGAGGTCGGCCGAACCGGTGAGGCGTGAGGCGAACTCCCCCAGCGTCGAGGGTTCGCCGCGCCAGAAGTCGCGCACGGTGTCGCGGTACTTGCCGTTCCACTCCGTCCACTGCGGGGGGAAGTTGCCGACCTGGTAGCCGCCGGGGCCGATGTCCCAGGGCTCGGCGATCAGCTTGACCTGAGAGACCACCGGATCCTGCTGGACGAGTTCGAAGAACGTCGCGAGCCGATCCACGTCGTAGAACTCACGCGCGAGCGTGGCGGCCAGGTCGAAGCGGAAGCCGTCGACGTGCATCTCGAGGACCCAATAGCGCAGCGAGTCCATGATGAGCTGCAGCGCGTGCGGATTGCCGACGTTCAGGCTGTTGCCTGTCCCGGTGTAATCCGTGTAGTAGCGCTGGTCCTTGTCCTCGAGGCGGTAGTAGGCGGCGTTGTCGATACCGCGCATCGACAACGTGGGTCCGAGGTGGTTGCCCTCCGCGGTGTGGTTGTACACGACGTCGAGGATGACCTCGATGCCCGCGGAGTGGAGCGCGCGGACCATGCCCTTGAACTCCTGCACCTGCTGCCCACGCTGACCGGTGGCGGAGTAGGTGTTCTGCGGAGCGAAGAACGCGATCGTGTTGTAGCCCCAGTAGTTCGACAGCCCCTTGTCCTGCAGCGTGCTGTCGTTCACGAACTGGTGGACGGGCATGAGCTCGATCGCGGTGACGCCGAGCTTCTTCAGATGCTCGATGACCGCGGGATGCCCGACGCCCCCATACGTCCCGCGCAGTTCTTCGGGCACACCGGGATGCAGCATCGTGAGGCCCTTGACGTGGGCCTCGTAGATCACCGATGACGCGTAGGGCGTCTTGGGCTGACGGTCACCCGCCCAGTCAAAGAAGGGGTTGATCACCACGCCCTTCATCATGTGCGCGGCGGAATCCAGGTCGTTCTTGGAGTCCGGATCGCCGAAGTCGTAGCCGAAGAGGGCCTGGTTGCCGTCGACCTGGCCGTCGACGGCCTTCGCATACGGATCGAGGAGCAGCTTCTTCGGGTTGAACCGCTTGCCGGTCTTCGGGTCGTATTCACCGTGGACGCGGTAGCCGTAGCGCTGTCCGGGGCCCACCGTCGGCAGGTAGGCGTGCCAGATGTGCGCGTCCACGTCGATCAGATCGACGCGCGTCTCCTTGCCGCGATCGCCGAACAGGCACAGCTCGATGCGCTCAGCGCCCTCACTGAAGATCGCGAAGTTGGTCCCACTGCCGTCGAAAGTCGCACCGAGCGGATAGCTCGAGCCTGGCCAAGTCTGCACATCGCCTCCGTCACGCGGTCGCCTGCGAGGTTCGGCGACCGGGGTTCCCAGAGTAGTGGCCCGGTCCGCGGGCGGAGGAACCGCGGCGCGCAGGCTATGATGCGGCGTCGCCGCTTTCGGGGATCAGATCCGGACGGCGCTCCCGCGTACGCTCGAGCTGCTGGTCGCGTCGCCACGCGGCGATCGCGCCGTGGTGTCCGCTCAGCAGGACGGGCGGGACATCCCGACCGCGCCACGATGCCGGCTTCGTGTAGGACGGGTACTCGAGCAGTCCGTCCTCGTGCGATTCCTCGACGAGACTGTCGGGATTGCCGACCACCCCGGGGATCAGGCGTCCGACAGCTTCGATCATCGCCATCGCGGCGACTTCTCCCCCGTTGAGGACGTAGTCGCCCAGGCTCACCAGGCGCACGTCACCGAGTGTCGCCGCGTGCGCGAACACGCGCTCGTCGATGCCCTCGTAGCGGCCGCAGCCGAACACGAGATGCTCGCGTCCGGCGAGCTCCCGAGCGGTCGCCTGCGTGAAGACCTCCCCCGCGGGCGACGGGAAGATGAAGACGGGCGCGGTGGCTGCATCCGACGCGATCTCATCGAGAGCCTCGCCCCACGGCTCGGGCTTCATCACCATGCCGGCGCCACCGCCGTAGGGGGTGTCGTCGACCGTGCGATGCCGATCGTGTGTCCAGTCGCGCAGGTCGTGCACGCGGACGTCCAGCAGACCGCTGCCGCGGGCACGGCCCAGCAGCGACACCTCGAGGACGTCGAAGAACGCGGGGAAGATCGTGACGACGTCGATGCGCACGTCAGTCCTCCGTGGAGTCGTCCTCGACATCGCGGGATGCCTCAGCCTCGGTCTCGGCCGCGGCGGAGTCGTCGCCCTCCTCCGCGGGGAGCTCCTCGAACAGGCCCGGGGGCGGCGTGACGATCACGCGTCCGCCGGCGACATCGACCTCGGGGACGATCGCCTTGACGAACGGAACCAGCACCTCCTCGTCGCCGGGCAGTCGGACGATCAGGAGGTCCTGCGCGGGAAAGTGGTCGACGCGGATGACGCGGCCGATCTTCTCGCCGTCGCGGACGACGTCGAGTCCGACCAGCTGGTGGTCGTACCACGCGTCTTCTTCGGCGGGCGTCTCGGCCTCATCCTGGTCGATCCACAGGATGGCGCGGACGAGCTCCTCGGCGGCCGAACGGTCGTCGACGCCCTGGAAGAAGGCGACCGGGTGGCTGTTCATCCAGCGGAACTCGCGGACGGTCAGCGTCTTTCCGTGCCAGGGGGACGATTCGGGGACCTGCAGCGTGAAGGACGCCCCGGGCGTGAACCGCCCCTCCGGATCGTCCGTGTACAGCTCGAGCTTCAGCGCACCCTTGAGGCCGTGCGCCTTGACGAGACGGCCGACGCGCAGCTGCTCTTTCGGAGTCTTGGGGGGCCGGGCCGACGCAGGCTTGTCCGCAGCGGCCACGTCAGTCATCCGCGACGTCGACGCGGACACGCCGGCCGTCGGCGAGTGCGGTGATGAGCGTACGCAGGGCCTTCGCCGTGCGGCCGCCGCGCCCGATCACGCGCCCCCGGTCATCCGGGTGCACGTGGACCTCGAGGACGTCGCCCCGCGGCGACGTCGACGAGCGGATGGACACGTCATCCGGGTGATCGACGATCCCCTTGACGACGTGCTCGAGCGCAGCGGCCAGCACCACGATTACTCTGCGTCGGTGGCGGCGTCGGCGTCAGCCTCGGCCGCGGGCTCGTCGGCCTTCTTCTCCGCCTTGGGCTTGATGACGACCTTCTGGGCCGAGTCGGCCTCGAACGGGGCCTTCGGCTCCTTGACCTTGACCGTCGAGACGGCGTTCTTGTCGCCCTTGAACTTGCCCCAGTCGCCCGTGAGCTTCAGCAGCGCGGCGACCTGCTCGGTCGGCTGTGCACCGACGCCGAGCCAGTACTGGGCACGCTCGGAGTCGACCTCGATGAACGAGGGCTCCTCGGTGGGGTGGTACTTGCCGATCTCCTCGATGACACGACCGTCGCGCTTGGTGCGCGAGTCGGCGACGACGATGCGGTAGTACGGCGCGCGGATCTTGCCCATGCGCTTGAGACGGATCTTGACAGCCACGATTCTCCTGAATGGTGTGAAGTGGACGAACTGATCGCCTGGAGAGTGGGGTGCACACCCGGCGGAAGCTCAAAAGGAGGGCGAGGATGCTGGATAGAGGGTCGAGCACCACGTCCGACCCTCTATTCTGCCAGATTCCCGCGCGTGTCTCGAACACGACGCGGAGCATGACGGTCAATGGCATCGCGTTCCGCGAATCCGCGGGTCGGCCGCATCCCCGTGCCAAACTGTGCGCATGACGGTGCCCTTCGCGACATCCGCGCGATCTTCCGTGGGTCTCGAGTGGGAGCTGATGCTCGCCGACGGAACGACCGGAGACCTCGTGCCGCGGGGGCCCGAGGTGATCGACGCCCTCGCGGAGCAGACCGCCCTCGAGCGCTACACCGTCACCGGCGAGCTCCTCACGAACACGGTTGAGGTCACGAGCGGCATCGGCGACACGATCGCCGCTGCGGTCGACGACATCGCCGACGCGATCGCCGCCGTGCGCACGGTCACCGACCCGATGAAGGTCGAGCTGCTGTGCGCCGGCAGCCATCCTTTCGCGCAGTGGTACGACCAGCAGGTCACCGACAAGACGCGTTACCACACGCTCATCGAGCGGACGCAGTGGTGGGGGCGCAACATGATGATCTGGGGCATCCACGTGCATGTGGGCGTCGAGGACGTCAACAAGGTCTTCCCGATCATCAACGCCCTGTCGGTCTACCTGCCGCACCTGCAGGCGCTCTCCGCGTCGAGCCCCTTCTGGGCGGGGGAACGCACGGGCTACGCGTCCAACCGGTCTCTCGTGTTCCAGCAGCTGCCGACGGCCGGTCTGCCCTGGCCCCTGAGCGACTGGTCCGAATTCGAGTCCTACCTGGGTGACATGGAGCGTACCGGGGTCATGGCCGACGCTTCCGAAGTGCGGTGGGATATCCGTCCCGCGCCGCGCTGGGGCACGATCGAGGTGCGCGCGTGCGACGGGATGTCGACCCTTCCCGAGCTGGCGGCGGTGGCCTCGCTCGTGCAGGTGCTCGTGGAGCACTTCTCCCGTGAGCTCGACGAAGGACGAGAGCTCCCCTCGATCCAGCCGTGGTTCGTGCGCGAGAACAAGTGGCGCGCCGCGCGCTACGGCCTGGACGCGCGGGTCATCGTGGACGGCGACGGCACCCAGCGGCCCGTGCGCGACCATGTGCGCGAGACGATGGAGGCACTCGGCGACATCGCCCGCGACCTCCACTGCGCGCGCGAGTTCGCCGGGCTCGAGACGATCATGACCCAGGGCGCGAGCTACGCCCGTCAGACCATGGTGGCGGATGCCGCCGACGGCGATCTGCATGAGGTCGTGCAGCATCTCATCCGAGAGTTCCGCGCCGGCCCGACCCTGCGGGAGCACCTGGCGACCCTCGGGCACTGAGGTCGGCCGCGATGCGTCACCGCAGCGACCTGCTCGTGCTCGCTCAGTTCGCGCTGCTGGCGCTGCTCCTGCTGCCGGGAGCGCCGTTGTGGAGCAGTCCGTGGATCACGGCCCTCGCGGTCGCGCTCAGCGTCATCGGCGGAGTGCTCGCGGTGGCGGGCATCATGAAGCTCGGCAAGAACATCGTGCCCTGGGTGGCACCGAAGCCGGGTGCTCCCCTCGAGACCGGCGGCGTCTACCGATTCACCCGCAACCCGATCTACCTCGGCATCCTCGTCGGATCCGCCGGTTGGGTGCTGTGGCGCGCCCGGATCGAACTCCTGATCGTCTGGGCGCTGCTGCTCGTCATCCTCACGGTGAAAGCCCATGTCGAACAGCGCCACCTTCTGGGGGCGTTCGGCGACGTCTACCGCCGCTACGCAGACCGGACGCCCCTGATCCTGTGGGGACGCGGGCTCCGCTGACGTGCGTCAGCCCTTGCCGAGGAGCTTCTGCAGCTGGGCGAGGTCCGCTTCGCTCGGCGCGCCCTTCGGTGCACCGGCGCCGAGACCGAAGCCGGAGCCCGTGGGTGGCGCGGGGGTGGCGGCGGCGATGCCGGCGTTCTCCGCCGCGCGCTTGGCGGGGTTGCCCGAGCGCGAGCCCTTGACCTTCGGCTGCTTGCCGCGCTTGGACGACGCGCCGGGGCGCGAACCGGGGATCGGCCCCATGCCCGGGATGTTCGGAGTACCGCCGCGTGCGACGGTCTTCATCATCTTCGCGGCCTGCTCGAAGCGGTTGACGAGCGCGTTGACGTCGGTAACGGTCATCCCCGACCCGCGCGCGATGCGGAGGCGCCGTGAGCCGTTCAGCACCTTCGGGTTGCGACGCTCGATCGGCGTCATCGAGCGGATGATCGCCTCGGTGCGATCGAGCTCCTTCTCGTCGAAGTCCTCGAGCTGCTGCTTCATCTGCCCCATGCCCGGCAGCATGCCGAGCATCTTCTTCATGGAGCCCATCTTCTTGAGCTGCTGCATCTGATCGAGGAAGTCCTCGAGCGTGAAGCTGTCGGTCGCCAGCTTCTCGGCCATCTTCATGGCCTCTTCCTCATCGAACGCCTGCTGTGCCTGCTCGATGAGGGTCAGGATGTCGCCGAGGTCGAGGATGCGCGACGCCATGCGGTCGGGGTGGAACGGCTCCAGATCGTCCAGGCCCTCCCCCGTCGACGCGTAGATGATGGGACGGCCGGTGATCGAGGCCACTGAGAGCGCCGCGCCGCCCTTCGTGTCACCGTCGAGCTTCGACAGCACGACACCGGTGAAATCGACGCCGTCCTGGAAGGCCTTCGCCGTGTTCACCGCATCCTGGCCACTCATCGCGTCGATGACGAACAGGACCTCGTCGGGATCGGTGGCGCGGCGGATGTCTCCCGCCTGCTTCATCAGCTCGGCATCGACACCCAGGCGACCCGCCGTGTCGATGATCACGACGTCGTGCTGCTGACGGCGGGCGACCTCGACGCCGTCACGGGCGACCCTGATGGGGTCCCCGACGCCGTTGCCGGGCTCCGGCGCGTAGATGGCGGCACCCGCGCGCTGCGCGACGACCTGGAGCTGGTTCACCGCGTTGGGGCGCTGCAGATCGGCCGCGACGAGCAGCGGCGTGTGGCCGTCCTTCTCGAGCTGGTGCGCCAGTTTTCCGGCGAACGTCGTCTTTCCCGACCCCTGCAGGCCCGCGAGCATGATGATCGTCGGCGGATTCTTCGCGAACTGCAGACGACGCTGCTGACCGCCGAGGATCGCGATGAGCTCCTCGTTCACGATCTGCACGACCTGCTGTGCCGGGTTCAGCGCGCGGTTGACCTCGTCACCCAGCGCGCGCTCGCGCACTTTGGCGGTGAACTCCTTCACGACGGGCAGCGCCACGTCGGCATCCAGCAGTGCACGCCGGATCTCGCGGACCGTCCCGTCGACGTCGGCCGGTGTCAGCTGGCCCTTCTTCCGCAGATTGCGGAAGGTCTCAGTGAGCCGGTCGGAGAGTGTGCCGAAAGTCGCCATAGTGCCCCAAGTTTACGCGAGGCGGCCCATCGCCCCGGCAGGAGGCGCCGGTCAGGAGGGGTCGAGTTCCTGGAACACCGTCAACTGGAGGTCGGCGGGCGCCCGCAGTCGCGCGTTGACCGAGCGCCACGGCGTCGTCCGCGGTGCGGCTTCGACCACGGCGCCGGCGGCGGCGAGACGCGCGAGGGCCGCGGCCGTGTCATCGACCTCCAGCGCGATGCGGATGCGGTCGCTCGCGCCTCCGTCGGTCTCGACCGCGTCGATGAAGGCGACCTGCGCGGGGTTCGCGAGCTCGAGTGTCGCCCGGCCCGCATCGAGGATCGCCACGCGCGCGCCGCCCGCGGCCTCATACGCCTCAGCCTGCGGCAGGCCGACCACATCGCGGTAGAACGCGAGTGCCTCGTCGAAATCGGGAGCCTGGACGACGACGCGCAACTGGCGGACCGACGCCCGCACGCGGAAGGGCGCGGATGCCGCATCGAGCGCGTCCCTCAGAAGCGGTGCGAGTTCGGTCGTGCCCGCGCCGCTGCGCGCCCATGCCTCCAGTGCGGCGAGCACGGCGCCGCCGACTGCGCTGCCGGCCACGTCGGAGCGGAGCCGGTCCATTCCGCCGCGCCGAAGCCGCTCCGCCACCACGCGGGAGATGCGGGAGCGCCGCACGGACGCCTCGCGCTCCAGTTCCTCGCCCAGGCCCATCGCCGCGGAGTTCACGAGGGCGAGGGCGAGGCTGTCGGGCGCGAAGTCCGCGCCGATCGCCGTTGTCGCGGCGTGGACGTCGTCGGCGGCTTCCCCCGTGGCGTCATCCGCCCGGTCAGCGGCCAGCCGGCGCTCGAAGGCGGCGAGCCGCTCGTCGAAACCGGCCCACAGCACGTCGCCTTTCGATCCGAAGTAGTTGAAGAAGCTCGAGCGGCTCACGCCCGCGCGCTGGGCGATGTCGGCGATGGAGGTCGCGTCGTAGCCCTTCTCGAGGAAGAGCTCGCAGGCGGCTTCGGCGAGGACCTCGCGCGAGCTGGCGCGCGGTCGACCGGATCGCGAATCGGCTGTCATGACCCCAGCCTAGGATCGGCGTATTGTTGGACGCGATCCATAAATACGTCGACACCTGGAGGACGCGCGTGCTCGAGATCGTGAACGCCGGACTGGCTCCGCACTACGTGCCCTATCTCGACGGCTGGGCCCACCAGCGACGTGTCCACGCCGAGATCGTCGCCGGAGAGCGACCCGACACGATGATCCTGCTCGAACACGAACCCGTCTACACGGCGGGCAAGCGGACCGAGCCGCACGAGCGGCCGATGGACGGCACCCCCGTGATCGACGTGGATCGCGGGGGGAAGATCACGTGGCACGGCCCCGGACAGCTCGTCGGGTACCCGATCGTGCGTCTGCCCGAGCCCGTCGACGTCGTCGCGCACGTCCGCCGCCTCGAGCGAATGCTGATCGACGCACTCCGCGAGCACGGCGTCGACGGCTATCGGGTCGAAGGCCGCAGCGGCGTGTGGGTGCGTCGCCCGCTGTCGGAGGACAAGGTCGCCGCGATCGGCGTCCGCGTCGAAAAGGGCGTGACGATGCACGGGTTCGCGGTCAACTGCGACAACACCCTGGCCGGCTTCCGCGGGATCATCCCGTGCGGGATCACGGATGCCGGTGTCACGACGATCAGCGAGGTGGTGGGCCGGGAGGTCGCGCCCGCCGACATCGTCGACACGATCGTCTCGGTATTCCAGGGCGAGTACGCAGGGGTGTCCGCATGAGCGGCTGCGCGAGCGGGTCCGCCGCGTCGCCGACGGCATCCGCCCCCGAAGGCCGCAAGCTCCTGCGTCTGGAGGTGCGCAACGCGCAGACCCCGATCGAGCGCAAGCCCGAGTGGATCAAGACGCGCGCGAGAATGGGTCCGGAGTACCAGGCGCTTCACTCCCTCGTGAAGACCGAGGAGCTCCACACGGTCTGCCAGGAGGCCGGGTGCCCCAACATCTACGAGTGCTGGGAGGACCGCGAGGCCACGTTCCTCATCGGCGGTTCGCAGTGCACCCGGCGGTGCGACTTCTGCCAGATCGACACCGGCAAGCCCGCCGACTACGACGTGGACGAACCGCGCCGGGTCGCGGAGAGCGTCGTCCGGATGAACCTCCGCTACGCCACGGTGACCGGTGTCGCGCGGGACGACCTGCCCGACGGCGGCGCGTGGCTCCACGCCGAGACCGTCCGTCGCATCCACGAGATGAACCCGAACACGGGAGTGGAGATCCTCGCGACCGATTTCAACGGCGACCCGGCACTGCTGCGCGAGGTGTTCGAGAGCCGGCCGGAGGTCTTCGCGCACAACGTCGAGACGGTCCCGCGCATCTTCAAGCGCATCCGTCCGGCGTTCCGCTACGAGCGGTCGCTCGACGTCCTCACCCAGGCACGGGAGTCCGGCCTCATCACGAAGTCGAACCTCATCCTGGGTATGGGCGAGGAGCCCGAAGAGGTGGTCCAGGCGCTGCAGGATCTTCACGACGCCGGCACCGACATCATCACGATCACCCAGTACCTGCGGCCGTCGCCGCGTCACCTGCCGGTCGCGCGCTGGGTGAAGCCCGACGAGTTCGTCGCCTTCAAGGAGGAGGCGGAGCGCATCGGATTCCTCGGGGTGCTCGCAGGGCCCCTCGTCCGCTCGTCCTACCGCGCCGGACGCCTGTGGGCGCAGTCCATGATCTCGAAGGGCCGCGAGATCCCGCCGCACCTCGCTCACATCGCCGCGGACGTCCACGTCGAGCGAGGATTCGCGCAGGCCGTCTGAGCCCGGCGCGGCGCTCAGTCGGCGCTGGTCACGGACAGCACATCGCCGTCGGAATCCAGGTTCACGAGGATCACGTCGTCGGTCGCGTCAGGATCCAGCGCGTACTCGAGCACCGCGAATGGATCCGCGCCGCCGTGCTCGTCGGCCAGGATCGTCATGCTCATGAGCTGGAGCGAGCGGATCACGTCGATCTGGATGTCGCCCGAGACGTCGACGAGCAGATCCTCGAGCTCGTCCCCGAGCGTCTCCTGCTGCTGGAGGATGTACTCGATCACTTCGCTCGTGCGGTCGTCCAGCTCGGCGACCATGGCGTTGCGGGCGGTGCGGTCGATCGATTCGATCGAGGAGATCAGGCTCGCGGCGACATCGAGCGCCGCCTCCGACACGTCGTCCTGATCAGGGGCGGTCAGGTCGACGGTGACGGTCTGGTCTCCCAGATCGACGTTCTCCGACCAGAAGATCGACCCGTCGGGCCCCGACTCGAGGAGTCCGAAGAAGTCGTGCTCGATCGCCATTCCCCCATGAAACCAGCACGGGGCCATCGGCGCCATCCCGCCGCGGCGCGCCGCCGAAGTGGGCTCGAGATCGGCCGCCGGATGAGCCGGTCAGTCGACGAGGGATGCCGCGAAGACGTGCGGCGTGAACCCGGTCAGGTCGCCGATGCCCTCGCCCTGCCCGAGGAGCTTGACCGGGATGCCGGTGCGCTCCTGGACCGCGAGCACGAAGCCGCCCTTGGCCGATCCGTCCAGCTTCGTGAGGACGAGTCCGGTCACGCCGGCGTGCTCGAGGAAGGCCTGCGCCTGCATGACGCCGTTCTGCCCGGTCGTCGCGTCGAGGACGAGGAGCACTTCGCTGATGGGCGCCTGCTTCTCGATCACGCGGCGGATCTTGCCGAGCTCGTCCATGAGACCGCCCTTGGTGTGGAGGCGCCCCGCCGTGTCGACGAGGACGATCTCGGTGCCGGTGCGCTTGGCGTAGTCGATCGTCTGGAAGGCGACGGATGCCGGATCCTGCCCCTCCTGCTGTGGTCGGACGATCGCCGCACCCCCGCGTTCGGCCCACGTGGCGAGCTGATCGACGGCGGCGGCGCGGAACGTGTCGGCGGCCCCCACGACCACGGAACGCCCGTACCGCTGCAGGAACTTCGCGAACTTGCCGATCGTGGTCGTCTTGCCGACGCCGTTGACCCCGACCACGAGAACGACCGCGGGGCGCTCGGTCAGGCGCAGGGTCGTGTCGAACTTCGCGAAGTGCTCCTCGAGCGTCTCTTTGAGCATGCGCTGGAGGTCCCGCGGATCGGTCGTGCGGTAGCGTTCGACCTTCTCGTGCAGCTCCTCGACGATCCTTTCGGTGATGTCGGGACCGAAGTCGGCCGTGAGCAGAGCCGTCTCGAGGTCTTCCCACGTCGTCTCGTCGATCGTGGGCTTGACGAACATTCCGCGCAGCGCGCCACCCAGGGACCACTTCTCAGCCATGCCACAAGCCTAGGGCGGGACTGTGCGACCGACGGTCCGCCGGCATTCGCCCGCAGACCCCGCATCCGCGGGGGTGATCAGGCTCCGACGCGCTCCCCCACGCGCTGCCCGACGACGGCCGATACGCCGTCCTGCCGCATCGAGACGCCGTACAGGGCGTCGGCGATCTCCATCGTGCGCTTCTGGTGCGTGATCACGATGAGTTGACTGCTCTCGCGGAGGCGCTCGAACACGCCGAGCAGGCGGCCGAGGTTCGCGTCGTCGAGCGCCGCCTCGACCTCGTCGAGGATGTAGAACGGACTCGGCCGGGCCATGAAGATCGCCGTGAGCAGCGCGACGGCCGCCAGCGACCGCTCACCGCCCGACAAGAGAGACAGGCGCTCGATCTTCTTGCCGACCGGACGCACCGACACCTCGATGCCGGTCGTGAGCGGATCGTCGGGATTCGTGAGCGAAATGCTGCCGGTGCCGCCCGGGAACAGCACCGGGAAGACCTCGCCGAACGCCGCGCGCGTGTCTTCGAACGCCGCGAGGAAGATCGTCTGCATCCGCTCGTCGAGCTCCTCGATGATCGTGAGCAGATCCTTGCGTGTCTGAGTGAGGTCCGCGAGCTGCTCCACGAGGAACTTGTGCCGCTGCTCCAACGCCGCGAACTCCTCGAGCGCGAGCGGGTTGACGCGACCCAGCTGCGCGAGTTTCCGCTCGGCCTCCTGCAGCCGCCGACGCTGCTGCGCACGATCGAAGGGGACGGATGCCGCGGCGGTGCTCTGATCACCCTCGTCGGTTCGGGCGGCGGGCGTCTCGCCTCCCGTTTGTCCGACATGGGCTCCCGCGTCGACGGGAACAGGCTGATCGGGACCATATTCCGAAAGCAGAATGTCTTCGTCGAGGCCGAGTTCGGACGCGACTCGTTCGAGAAGGCTGGTGACGTGGAGCCGCTTCTCGTGAATCTGCAGCTCGAGTCCGTGGACGCTCTCGGTCACGCCTGTCAAACGCTCGCGGAGCCCCGCTTCCTGGCGACGCAGATCCGCGAGTTCTGCGGTGACCGCGGTGCGGGCGGACTCGGCCGCGGCGAGCTCGACGCGTGCCTGGCTCACCGATCGGTCGACCGAGTCGAGCACGGCGGGCAGCTGCCCCGCGACGCGCGCCGCGAGTTCGCGCTGGGCACGCCGGATCACGGCTCGCCGTGCGGCCTCGGCGGCGGCGGCACGCTCGCGCTCGCGCTGCCGTTCGAGCTGGACGACACGGGCCTCGCCCGCCCGTACCCGCTCCTTGAGCGTCTCGACGTCCAGTCGCGCGCGCATCTCACCGTCGCGTGCGGCCTCGAGCTCGGCGAGCATGCCCTCCCGCGCCGACGCGTCGAGCATGGGTCGCGGCGCCTCCAGCGCAGCCGTGAGCCGGTCCTGAGCGATGCGCGCGGCATCTTCGGCCTCTTCGACCGCGGATGACACCTGCGCCAGCGCCGCCTCGAGGCGATCGCATTCGGCGATCGCGCTCTCGTGCCGGACGGCCGCGCGGTTGACCTTCTCGGTGTGCGCGGCGAGGGCGGCATCGTGCGCACGCAGCGTCGACAGTGCCGTCTTGGTGCGCTGCCGGGCACCGTCGAGCCCGCGCGTGGCATCGGCGAGCGCTTCTCTGAGCGAATCCGCGACCACGACGATCTCGTCCCGCCGCTCGGCGGCCGCATCGCGTTCGGCGGCGAGCTCGAGTCGCGAGCGACCCTCGCCCGAACCCGCACGCAGCGTCTGCGCGGTGACGACTTCGCCGGCCCGCGTCACGACGGTCACGGGGGCGGTGGATGCCGAGCCGGCAGCGATGCTCGCACGCTGCGCCGCATCGAGGTCATCGGCGACGAGGACGTGCGACAGGATGCCGAGGACACCGTCGGGCGCGGTGACGACGTCGCGCGCCGCGATGACGCCGTCGATCACGGGTGCTTCCGGCACGGTGATCGACGGCTGGGCTATCGCGATGTCGACGACGCCCATGTCGCCGCCGCGCACCAGTCGCGCCACCTCGAGTGCATCGGCGGGGGTCTCCACCAGCACGCCCTCCGCGAGCGGTCCGAGCACGGCGGCGATCGCGGCTTCATAGCCGGGGGTGATCTTGATCGCATCCCCCAGAAGGCCCCGGATGCCGGAGCCGCCCTGCGCGACGATCTCGGCGGCGGCGTTGCGCACATCGAGTGCCCTTCCGAGCGCCGCGGTCTGTGCCGTGAGCGACTCGCGCTCCCGCTCCGCCGCATGCAGGCGCTCACGCAATCGACCCACCGCGGCCTCGGCATCCGTCGCCTCGCGCTGCGCCCGGTCGTACGCCGCGGCGTACTCCGCCGCCGATCCCTCCGGGACGAGGTCGGGATCGACGCCCTCGAGTTCGGCTTCAGCCTCGGCGCGCCGTGCGAGGGCCGCGTCGAGCGCCGCGCGCTGCCGCTCGACGCCCGCGCGCACCGCCGCCAGCGCCGACCCGGCAGCCTCCGCCGAGCCGCGCAGCGACGTGATCCGCATGTCGTGCTCTGACACCAGCGCGCTCTGCGCAGCGATGTCGACGTCCAGCGCGTCCAGTTCGGCTCGGGCGCGCATGACCTCTCGCGAAGCCTCGGCCGCCGCATCCTGCGCGTCGCCGAGTCCGGCGGCGATGTCGTCGATCTCGGCACGGGCGTCGTCGATCATGGCCTGCGAGACGGTCGTGAGCTCGACGGCCTCGTCGTCGGCGCTCTCGCCGAGGAGCGCGAGACGCTGCCCTGTCAGCGCATACAGTCCGCGGAGTCGCTCTTGGACGCGCTCCAGTCCGTAGGCGACCTGTCGCGCCTCGTCGACGCCCTCGGAACGCTGGCGCTCTTCGAGCGCTGCGATGCGGGTGCGCAGGTTCTCCGCCTGATCCTGGAGGACCATCCGCTCGGTGTGGCGCTCCTGCTCGCTGCGGGCATGGGCCGCGAGTTCCTCCCGAAGGCCGGCGAGCTCATCCGCCAGCAGTCGCGCGCGGGCGTCGCGGACGACGGCGGCGATCGTCGCCGCCTCGCGGGCGATCTCGGCCTGACGTCCGAGAGGCTTCAGCTGACGGCGCAGTTCGCCGGCCAGGTCGCTCAGACGCGTGAGGTTCGCCTCCATCGCGTCGAGTTTGCGCAGCGTCTTCTCTTTGCGGCGTCGATGTTTGAGGATCCCGGCGGCCTCCTCGATGAACCCGCGACGATCCTCGGGGGTCGCCTGCAGGACGCTGTCGAGACGGCCCTGACCGACGATGACGTGCATCTCGCGGCCGAGGCCGGAGTCGCTCAGCAGCTCCTGCACGTCCAGCAGGCGGCAGACACTGCCGTTGATCGCGTACTCGCTCGAGCCGTTGCGGAACAACGTGCGACTGATCGTGACCTCGGAGTACTCGATCGGCAGCGCACCGTCGGCGTTGTCGATCGTGAGTTGGACCTCCGCGCGACCGAGCGGACCTCGCGTCGCGGTGCCGGCGAAGATGACGTCCTCCATCTTGCCGCCGCGCAGGGTCTTGGCACCCTGCTCCCCCATGACCCAGGCGAGGGCGTCGACCACGTTCGACTTGCCCGAGCCGTTGGGCCCGACGATGCAGGTCACGCCGGTCTCGAACGCGAAGGTGGTCGGCTGGGCGAACGACTTGAACCCTTTGAGCGTCACGCTCTTCAGGTGCATACGGACGCCTTCCATCCCGCTCTGTTCACCGCCTCACGCTACCGGAGGAGCCGCCTCCCGCACGGAAGACGGGCCGCACACCGCGCACCCGAGCCCCACAGCGCGCGGACGACGCCCGACACGCCCGATTCTCGTCGAATCTGAGAATTCGCTTGACGTGCGTATCGTGCTCGCGCTACCGTCTCTCTTCGCGTCCACACCCACGAAAGGAGGTCACCGATGATGCACATGATCACGCCCGGCTTCGCGCCCGTTCGCCGTTCGCCGTTCCGCGGATTCGCTCCGGTGACCTCGTCGTTCGGCGCGACTGCTCCCACGGCCGGCTGACCGCCGCTCAGGAGGACTCCGTCCCGCAGGCCCGTGCGTCTGCACTGCCGCCCGCCCCGCGGGCCGCATCGGTCATCTCCGCACAGGCACCCCGCCCGCCGGCGTCCGCCTCCTTCGCGCCTCCGCGACTCCGTGCCCTCCTCGGCACCTCCCTCCCCTCCACCCTTCACTCGGAAGAGACCATCATGAACGACACCCTGACATCCGTCCGGTCTCCCGGCACGGACCGACGACTCCTCGCCGCCACGGCGGCGGACGGCGTGCGGCTGACGCCCGTCGACCGCCTCGAGCTGCGGATCGGCCTGTGGCTGCTGCTGCGCAGCGCCCGTCGTCACGAGGGCGCACGCGACCGCGACGCCCACATCCGCCGCATCCGGAACGATCGTGCTCGCACCGATCTGCACCACGCGGCACTCCGCGCGCACGCACTCGACAGCGTCCGCACCTGACCCGTGCGGGGCCGCCACCCGGCGGTCCCGCACATCCTCGCTTCCCAGAGAACGGAAATCCCATGATCACCGCCCCTGCCCCCGCCGGCGTCGAGTTGCGCCCGGTCCTCATCCCGGCATCCATCGACGCCCCCGACGCCGAGGACTTCGTCGAGATGGTCCGTGTGCGCAATCTCGTCTACCGCGAGATCGCCGGTCACGATGACCATCGCATCGCCGCCGACGAGCTCCTTCCCATCTACCGTCTCGACGAGAACGAGCGGCGTCTCCTGTGGGCGGTGGTCGTCGACGGACGCACCGTCGGTCGCGTGGGCGTCGACCTCCCGCTCGAGGGCGACTCCAAGCTCGCCTTCTGGCTCATCGAACTGCTCCGCGAGGTATGGGGGCGTGGCATCGGCTCCGCCGCCCATGACCTGGTGGAGCGCACCGCCCGCGAGTGGGGTCGCACCGTCCTGCAGTCGTGGGCCGAGCATCCGGACGCGCCCGGTCCGCGCCTGACGGCACCCACCGGATTCGGCGACATCCCCGAAGACCATGCCGCGCGCTTCTACCGCCGCCACGGATACACGCTGGAGCAGATCGAGCGCAACAGCGCCTTCGACCTGCAAGGCTCGTTCGCGCGCGTCGCGGAGCTGCTGGCAGAGGCCGAAGCCGCGTCGACGGACTATCGGATCGTGCAGTGGTTCGCCCCCACTCCGCCCGAGTTCGTCGACGGCTACGCGTGGATGAAGTCGCGCATGGTGACGGACGCTCCGGCGGCCGGTCTCGAATTCGACGAGGAGACGTGGGATGCCGCCCGCATCGCGCGCCACGACGCGACGTACACCGATGCCGGTCGATCGCTGCAGGTGACGGCCGCGCAGCACATCGCCACCGGTGAGCTGTGCGCCTTCAACGAACTCGTGATCGGGAAGGATCGCACCGAAGCCTCGCACCAGGAGGACACGCTCGTGCTGAAGGCCCACCGGGGTCACAAGCTGGGCACGCTCGTCAAGTGCGCAGGCCTGATGTCGTGGCGCGAGTTCGCTACGGAATCACCGCGCGTCATCACCTACAACGCGGAGGAGAACCGTCCGATGCTCGACATCAACGAAGCGATCGGGTTCGTCCCGATCGCGTACGAGGGCGCGTGGAAGAAGGTGCTCGATGCCTGACAGCGCAACGGAGCAGGTCACGGTCACCCGGATCACCCCACCCGCGCGCCTCGACGCTCCCGACGCGGCGCCTTTCCTCGAAATGGTCCGCATTGGCAACGCGGTCTGCCGGCACGACACGGGACACGACGATCTGACTCAGGAGCCAGCCGAGATGCTCGGGTTCTGGCAGGACCAGACCTACTGGGGCCAGGACGGGTTCGTGGCCCAGCGGAACGGGTCCGTCATCGGTGCCCTGAAGCTGTCCTACTCGAAGGAGGAAGGGGCGACCGCGCTCGAGTTCGACCTCATGGTCGACCCCGAGCGTTGGGGCGAGGGCGCCGAAGAGGCGCTACTCGCTGTCGTCGAGGCTGAAGCCCGATCACTCGGACGTTCGGTCGTGCAGACCTGGACTCTGCACCGACCGGTCGCGGGCGGGCGGCGGCTCGAGCCCTCCACGGGGTGGGGTTCGATCCCCGCGGAGGATCGCCAGACCGTCTTCCACCTGGCGAACGGGTACACGCTGGAGCAGGTCGAGCGCAACAGCGCGTTCGATCTCCGCGGATCCTTCGACCTTGTCGAGCGCATGCTGCACGAGTCGCTGCGCACCGCCGGCGAGGACTACCGCGTCGTCGAGTGGACCTCGCCCACGCCGGACGAGCATCTCGACAGCTTCGCCTACGCCATCTCCCGGATGTCGACGGATGCGCCGCAGGGTGGACTCGTCATCGAGGAGGAGAAGTGGGATGCGCAGCGCGTCCGTGCGCGCGACGAGCGGCTGAAGAACCAAGGGCTGCTCGCTTCGCTCGCATGCGTCGTCCATGTGCCCACCGGCGCGATCGCCGCGTTCAACGAGCTCGTGATCGGCGAAGACCGCACCGCGGCCACCCAGCAGCACGGCACGCTGGTCGTGCGCGAACACCGGGGACGACGGCTCGGCACGGTCGTCAAATGCGCGAATCTCATCCGCTGGCGCGACCTCGTGCCCGAGTCTCCTCGCGTGACGACCTTCAACGCCGAAGAGAACCGGCACATGCTCGCCATCAACGAGGCGATCGGGTTCGAGGCGGTGTCCTACGCGGGGGCGTGGAAGAAGGCTCTCTGAGAGGAACTCAGCCGGCTTGACACTGGTTGTAGTTCTGGCTGTTGCCGTCGCGGCGCTGCGTCACGAACGCGGACGCGTCGCCCACGACGGGCGCACCGGCAGAGCCTGTGACGGTCGCGGTGACGGTTGCGACGCCGTTCTGGGGCAGCGTGAAGCCGACCGCGATCTGCCCCGCGAACGGGGCACCGGTGCCGTTGACCACGAACGGGTTGGAGCCGGAGTGCGGGAAGTCGGGCGTCGCGGTGAAGGTTCCGGCTCCGGTGTGAGTCAGCGTGATCGTCAGCTGTTCTCCGACGGGGATGGGCTGGGTCGTGAAGGCGAATCCTCCGTTCGGTCCCGGTCGGCACTGAGCGGTGACCGACACCGTCACGTCCGTGCTCGCGGCGAAAGCCGGCACAGGAGACGCGAAGACGATCACGGGCACGGACCACACCGCCGCCTTCGTCAGGCTGCGCCGGGAGATGCCCGTCGAGGGCGGCAGGGCGGGATGGGTCTGTCGGTCATCGCTCACTGCGGTGCTCCTGTTGGTCCGAGGCTGGGGGGAGGCGACGGATCGCGCGAACCTCCATCCTAGAGGACGTGCGGTGCCCGCTGACAGCGCGGGCAGTAGTGGCTGGAGCGATTCATGAAGGACACACGCACGATCGGGCGTCCGCAGCGCGGGCAGGGCAGGCCGGTGCGCCCGTAGGCGTTCAGGCTGTGCGCGAAGTAGCCCGCCTGTCCGTTCACGTTCACGTACTGCGCGTCGAAGCTCGTGCCGCCTTCGGCGAGTGCCTGCTCGAGCACAACGCGAACGGCGGCGAGCAGGGTGTTGACCGCGCGTGTGGAGAGCGCGTGCGCAGGAGTCTCGGGATGGATGCGGGCTCGCCAGAGGGCCTCATCGGCATAGATGTTGCCGATACCGCTCACAAGGGTCTGGTCCAGGAGCGCTCTCTTGATGGCCGAGTTCCGCTTGGCCAGCGCATCTCGGAAGCTCCGGTCGCCGAAGGCGGGATCGAGCGGATCCCGGCTGATGTGGGCGACCTGGCGGGGTACCGTGCGTCCGGGCGCGCCGTGGCCGCCGGGGGCGCCGTCACCCGTCGATACCAACTCGTCGATCGTGAGGGAGCCGAAGGTCCGCTGATCGGCGAAGACGACCGAAAGCTCGCCGTGGACGGGATGCTGGATCTCGAGACGGACACGCTCATGGCGTTCGGCAGCAGCGCCCGGCGCGCGCAGCAGCAGCTGTCCGCTCATCCCGAGGTGAGCGACGAGCGCTTCGACGGGCTCGTCGCCGTCGACGACACGACCGGACAGGCCACCTTCCAGCGGAATCCACAGGAACTTCCCGCGTCGCGCCGCCGCGCGCATCCCGCGTCCTGTGAGCGCCGCTTCGAACTGCTCGGCCGAGCCGGCGTATCGGGTGAGCGCCCGATCGTCGAACACGGTCACGGCCAGGACTGTCGATCCGCTCACGGCGGGGGCGAGACCGGCGCGGACGACTTCGACCTCTGGCAGTTCAGGCACGCGGAATCTCCGGCATCGTGGTCAGGCGCGACCGCTGAGCTCACGCCACGCCAGAAGCGCAGCCGCCATCTCCGCCTGCTTCTTGCTCGACCCGGTGCCGTCGGCCGAGAAGTCGGCGACCGTGACCGTCGCCGTGAAGACGCGGCTGTGGTCGGGACCCGACGACGTCACCGCGTAGACCGGCGGCGGTGAACCGGACTTGGACGCCAGTTCCTGAAGAGTCGTCTTCGGATCGACTGCTGCCCCGTAGCGATCGGGATCCGCCAGCAGCGGATCGATGAGTCTCAGCACGAGGCCGGTCGCGGCTTCGGGGCCGACGGACAGATATGTGGCACCGATCACGGCCTCCATCGTGTCCGCGAGGATCGAATCCTTGTCGCGCCCCCCGGTCTGCTCCTCACCGCGGCCGAGCTTCACGTGATCCCCGAGCCCGATGCCGCGCGCCACCTCTGCCAGGGCGACCGTGGAGACGACGCTCGCACGCCGCTTCGCCAGCGCGCCCTCGTCGAGGTCCGGGTTCGCGGTGAAGAGCCTGACGGTGACCGCCTGGCCCAGCACCGCGTCCCCGAGGAACTCGAGGCGCTCGTTGTGCGGGCCCTGACCGTGCTCGTATGCCCAGGACCGGTGGGTCAGGGCAAGCGACAGAAGCTCGGCGTCGATGTCGACGCCGAGCTTGTCGGTGAGGCGGCTGATGTCAGACGTCAGCGACCTTGCGGCCCTTGTACTCGAGGAACAGCTCCGTGCCCTGAGAGTCGGTGACGACCTTCGCCTGGTGCGGACGGCTGTAGACGACCTTGCCGTTCTCGATCGTGGTGGTCAGCGCGATCGGCGCCGCCTTCCACTGGGCACGGCGCGAACGCGTGTTCGAGCGGGAGACCTTCCGCTTCGGGGGGTTACCTGCCATGGCTTGCTCTTCTCTGTATCTCGGCGATCGGACCGCTACGCGCGCGGACCGTCTTCGTCGTGGTCTGGGGTGTACTGCTGGAGCGCAGCCCAGCGGGAATCGACGGGCATGCTCTGCTCTGATCCGGTGCTCACGGCCAGCCGCTCGCCCGTGACCGGATCGAGGCCGGGGCAATCCGGCTGACACACCGGTTGAAACGGAAGCGCCAAAACTGTCGCGTCCCTGACCAGAGTTTCAAGATCCACGTGGTCGTCTTGAACCTCGAAGTCAGTTGCTTCCTCTCCAGGATACGCGAAAAGCTCCTGAAACTCGACTTCGACAGGCTCGGCGATGTCGGTCAGACAGCGTCCGCAGACGCCGGAGTACTCCGTCTCGATGTGACCGGACGCCAGGATGCCCTCGTGCACGGACTCCAGACGCGCCTCGGCGAAAACCGGTTCGCCTTCGGCGACACTGACCAGCCCCTCCCCCCATCTCTCGGGAGCGGGGACGTCGATCGTGAATTCGCGCATCTCGCCGGGATGGCGGACGATGTCGCGCACGGGCAGCGCGAAGGGACCGGGGCGGTGTGTTCTCACGGTCGTCCATGCTACCCGCGGGATCATGCGCGCCGCCTGAACGCCGACCGCACGCGAACGGCGCGGCGGTTCAGATGTCGCGCGCGCCGGTATCGAGGAAGCGGGCCACGGCGGGCGGGACGAAGGCCGAGACATCGCCGCCGAGTGCCGAGACCTGACGGACGAGGGAACTCGAGACGAGGGCGTGCGCGGGATCGGGCAGCAGGAAGACGGTCTCGACGTGCGCGAGATGACGGTTCACGATCGCCATGGGCGTCTCGTACGCCACATCGACCTGCGAGCGGATCCCCTTGACGAGCACCCCGGCGCCCACGTCGGTCGCGTAGTCCACGAGCAGGCCGACGCTCCAGGACGCGACGATGACGTTGCCCTCGACGTCGCCCTCGGCGATCGACTGCTCGAGCAGTGCGAGGCGCTGCGCGATCGGCAGCATGGCCTCCTTGCCCGGATTGTGCACGACGAGCACGTGAAGCTCGTCGTACAGCGACGCCGCTCGGCGGATCACATCGAGGTGCCCCAACGTCGGCGGGTCGAAGGATCCGGGAACGACGGCGATCCGACTGCTCATGATCATCAGCCTATCCAGCACCTGGGTCGGAGATTCCGAGTTCGGGCCCGGTTCAGTTCTTCGCCAGGGCCGCGCGCTCCTCCATGCCCACACGACGCTCCAGTGCGGCACTGAGCCCGCGGTGCCGGGCGAGCGTCGGATCGTCGGCGAGGACGTGCTCGGCGGCGATCCGGGCATCGGCGATCAGGTCGGCATCCGCCACGACGCGCAGCAGCCGCAGCGACGAACGGACCCCGGACTGTGCGTCGCCGAGCACGTCACCCTCGCCGCGCAGCTCGAGATCGATCTCAGCGAGCACGAACCCGTCGAGTGTGCTCGCGACCGCCTCCACGCGTTCGCGCGCAGGGGTGGCGATCGGCGCCTCGGTGACGAGGATGCACAGGCCCGCCACACCGCCGCGCCCGACGCGCCCGCGCAGCTGATGCAGCTGCGACACGCCGAATCGATCGGCTTCGAGGATCACCATGGTCGAGGCGTTCGGCACATCGACGCCGACCTCCACCACCGTCGTCGCGACCAGGACGTCGATCTCGCCGCGGGCGAAGGACTGCATGATGGAGTCCTTCTCGTCGGAGGGCATCTTGCCGTGCAGCGGTGCGACCCTCAGGGAGGTGAACGCGGGATGCCGCGACAGCAGGTCGACGACCTGGGCGACGCCCCAGCGGGTGCGGGCCGCTTCACCCTCGACCACCGCGACGGGCTCGTCGGCCGTGTCGTCCTTCACCGACGCCTCCGCGTCGATCGCAGCACACACGACGAACGCCTGGTGGCCCTGCGCCACCTCCTCGGCGATGCGCTCCCACACGCGGCCGAACCATCCCGGCTTCTCGGCGAGCGGGGCGACGAACGACTGGATGCCGGCACGCCCCTCCGGCATCGTCCGGATCGTGGACACGTCGAGGTCCCCGAAGACCGTCATCGCGACGGTGCGGGGTATGGGTGTGGCGGTCAGGACGAGGGCGTGCGGCGCGGCACCCTTCGCTCGCAGCGACTCTCGCTGCTCCACCCCGAAACGGTGCTGCTCGTCCACGACGACGAGCCCGAGATCGGCGAACGTCGTCGAGTCGCTCAGGAGCGCATGCGTTCCCACGACGATCCGCGCCTGGCCGGACGCGGTGCGCAGCGCCGCCTTGCGCCGCTCGGCGGCGGACATCTGCCCCGTGAGCAGCGTCGGCATCAGCTCGGGAGCGAGCTTCGGCCCGAGCATCCGGGCGATCGAGCGGACATGCTGTCCCGCGAGCACCTCGGTCGGAGCGATGAGCGCGGACTGACCGCCGCTTTCGGCGACCTGGAGCATGGCACGGAGCGCGACGAGGGTCTTGCCGGATCCGACCTCGCCCTGCACCAGCCGGTTCATGGGCCAGTCCCCTAGGAGGTCCGCTGCGATCTGGTCGCCCACGGAAACCTGGTCCGGCGTGCGCGGGAACGGAAGCGATTCGTCGAAAGCGCGGAGCAGATCGCCGGCCTCCCGCCGGGTCGCCGACAGCGCCCGGACGAACTGCCGCTGCTGCAGGAGGGCGACCTGCAGGACGAACGCCTCGTGCATGCGCAGCGTGCTGCGGGCCGGCTCTATCTGCTCCATCGAGCCGGGGCGATGGATGCGCTCGATCGCCGTGCGCGCGTCCAGCAGTCCCTCCCGACGTCGCAGATCGTCCGGCAGCGGGTCCTCCAGCGCACCGAGACCGTCGAGCACGAGGTCGATGATCTTCTTCAGCTGGAAGCTCGTGATCGCGCTCGTCGCGGGATAGATCGGGATCGGCAGGTTCGCAGTGGCCTCCGCGGTGAGCCGCGCGGTCTCCTCATCGTCGAACAGCTCATAGTCGGGATGGGTCAGCTGCTTCGCGCCCCGGTACTCCCCCACTTTCCCGCCGAAGATGCCGCGGCGCCCGGGCTGCAGATCCTTGAGCCGCCATGACTGGTTGAAGAACGTCAGCGAGAGTTCGCCCTGTCCGTCGCTGATGACGACCTCGAGCAGGGAACCGCGTCGATTCTGCATCCGTCGCTCGCTCGCACGACGCACTTCGGCGACGATCGTGACGGGCTCGCCGACGGGCAGGGAGGAGATGGGCGTCAGCTCGCCGCGCTTGGCGTATCTCCGCGGGTAGTGCGCGAGCAGATCGCCCACTGTGCGCATCCCGAACGCGCGCTCGAGCGCGCTCGCGGTCTTGCCGCCGACGGCGCCGTCAAGACGCGATTCGAGCGCGAGGGCGGACATGCTCCGAGTCTAGGCAGGAGCACCGACCCGTATGCGGCCGACGGCCCGCCCCGGCGGCGTAGGTTGGTCGGATGCTGCGTCGCCTCATCGCCCGCCTCTACTGGGCCTTCAGCCGCTGGACGCTCGTCACCGAGCCCGCGCCGACGCGACCGACCGTGCTCCTCGGCGTGCCCCACACCTCGAACTGGGACTTCGTGCTCATGCTCGGCATCGCCTGGCGGCTGGGGATGCGCTTCCGCTGGTTGGGCAAGAAGAGCCTCTTCGCCGGCTGGCGAGGGCCGATCATGCGCGCGATCGGGGGCATCCCGGTCGACCGGTCCGACGCGGCAGGGGTGGTGGACGACGTCGTGGCGCGTATCCGGGCCGGCGACGTCTTCGGCCTGGTGGTGACGCCGGAGGGCACGCGCGGCGGCACGGAGTACTGGAAGTCCGGCTTCTACCGCATCGCGAGGGATGCCGGCCTCCCGGTCACGCTCGGGTACGTCGACCGGACGACGATGACCACGGGTCTGGGACCCACGATCGAGATGACCGGCGACGTGCACGCCGATATGACCCTGATCCGCGGCTTCTATGCCGACAAGTCCGGCTTCCACCCCGAACGTCGTGTCGAGCCGCGGCTCCGCGAAGAAGAGACGCGGCCCGGCGAGGCGGTCTAGCCCCAGATCTGCTGCGCGATGTCCGAGAGGAACGCGCGACCGCTGCGGTTCGCGGTCGACAGGTAGATCCACACGTCGTCGCGCGCCACGATCATCTCCTCCGTGTCGGCGTTCGCACCCGGCAGCTCGCAGAAGTCCGCGCCGAAATCGTCCGAGACCTGGCAGGTGTACCCGAGGCCCGGGAGCGTGGTGACGGCGGTGGCGACCTCGTCGGGCGTCGCTGTGCTGATGAGCAGCAGCATCCCCGTCGCGTCGCCCACGATCCAGTCGCAGCCGAGCGCGAGTGTCGCGTTCTCGGGCGCCGGACGTACGAAGCCGACGCCGTCACTCTGCAGGGTCATGTCGCCGACCGCCGCCTGGCGCGACTCCGGCGTCCCCAGCTCGTTGCAGTCCGTCGGAAGCACCGCGGGGGCGATGGTCTCGGTGGGCGTCGGCGACGGAGATTCCGTCGGGGAGCTCGACGCCGATGCCGACGCCGTGGGCGAGGTGGTCGGACCCGCGTCGCCTCCGGCGCACGCGCTGAGCACAGCGACGAGTGCGGCGATTCCCGCGACGGTGGCGAAGACGGTGGAGAGGGTGCGTGTGCGTGTGCGGCTCATCGAACTGTTCCGAATCTCTCGAGTGTTCCCCCGAGTCCCGAGCATAGAGGGAGGCTCGGGATGACGCGGCTATCGTGATCGTGTGACACGGATCATCGCCGGGCGCGCCGGCTCGATCGTCCTCGACGTCCCGGACGCGGGGACCCGCCCCACGAGCGACCGCGTGCGGGAATCCCTCTTCGGTGCCCTCGAGTCCGCCGACGCGATCCGCGGGGCGTGCGTCCTCGATCTGTACGCGGGGTCGGGCGCTCTCGGACTCGAAGCCGTGAGCCGCGGCGCCGTGACGGCCGATCTCGTCGAGAAATCGGCCCGTGCCGCGGCGATCGTGGAGCGCAACGCGCGGAAGGTCGGCCGCTCGATCGGCCGGGATGCCGCGATCCGCGTGCACCGCGCGTCGGCCGGGGCCTTCCTCACGACGCGGCGAGGACCCTACGACCTCGCCTTCCTCGACCCGCCCTACGACCTCGGCGAAACCGAACTGACCGAGACGCTCAAACTCCTCGCGGGGTCGCTGGCCGACGACGCGATCGTGATCCTCGAGCGAGCCGCCCGTTCGCCGCGCCCGACCCTGCCGCCGGGAATCGAACACATGCGCGACAAGAAGTACGGCGACACGGTGCTGTGGTGGGCTCACCACGCCGGAGGCCGCCAGCCGGGCTGACGCGACGCCGACCGATCGTCAGCCGGTGTGGGCATCCCAATCGCGGTACGGGTCCCAGCCCCCGCGTCCGGCGTGCGGCGCGCCGTCCACGAGCACCGCGCCGGCGGCGCCGCGCTCGCGGACCCGGCCGATCGCTCGGAACCCGTCGGGAAGCGGGATGCCGCTCCCGAACGCCGCGAGGAGCGCGTGGTCTTCGCCGCCGGTGAGGGACATGCCGGCATCGGGACCGAGCGACGCCGCATCGAGGTCGATCGTCACGCCCGAGGCATCCGCCATACGGGTGGCGTCGAGCACGAGTCCGTCCGAGACGTCCATGAGCGCCGAAGCGCCCGCGTGTGCCGCCACGGGTCCGAGCGCCACGGGAGGCGCAGGTCGCAGCTGAGCGGCGACGGCACCCGCCTCATCCGGGGTCAGCGACGCCGGATCCCACGCCACGGGGTCGCCTGCGGCGTCGCGGAACCGCTCGAACAGGACCGCGAGTCCGCGACCCGCCGCCCCGAGGTTCCCCGCGAGCGCGATCACGTCACCGACGCGGGCGCCGCTCCGCAGGACGGGCGCACGCCCGTCGAGCGAACCGAGCGCGGTGACCGCGATCGTGAGCGTGTCCGAGACCGTCAGGTCGCCGCCTTCCACCGCGCAGCCGGGGGCGAGGGCATCGCACGCCGCGCGCAGACCGTCGGCGATGCGCACGACGAGCGACGCCGGCGCGTCGTTCGGGATCGCCAGAGCGACCAGCAGCGCGGTCGGACGCGCGCCCATCGCGGCGATGTCGGCGAGGTTGACCGCGGCCGCCTTCCACCCCAGGTCGAATCCGGTCGACCACGCCAACCGGAAGTCGGGGCCGTGCACGAGAGTGTCGGTCGTGGCGACGACACGACCGTCCGGTGCCGCGAGGACCGCGGCGTCGTCACCCGGGCCCACCGGCGCCCGCGACGGACCGAGTGCCGCGAGGATCAGCGCGAGGAGCGCGCGCTCGGACAGTTCTCCGACCGTCGGCTCGCTGTGCGGCGTGTTCACGTCTCCCACGCTATCGCCGCCGTCGGACGAGGACGTGCCGACCGGGCGGAGGCCGCGGGTAGCCTGGAGGAGTGTCCCGCCGAACCGCCCTGGTCGCCTGCATGGCCCTCGTGTTCACGGGCGCACTGCTCGCGGGCTGCAGCTCGACCGTCTCGCTCGTGCCCGCCGCGGACGCGAACGACCCCGCGTGCGCCGATCTCAGCGTCAGGCTCCCGGATGCCGTCGACGGCGAACCCCGTCGCTGGACCGACGCACAGGCGACCGGCGCATGGGGGGATCCCGCCGCGGTCTTCCTCACGTGCGGCGTGCCCGAGCTCGGCCCGACGACCCTCCCCTGCCAGAGCGTCAACGGCGTGGACTGGGTCATCGACGAGTCCGAGGCGCCGCGCTACCGCGTGACGACGTTCGACCGTGTGCCCGCCGTCGAGCTCTACCTCGACAATGAACGCGTCTCGAGTGCGCAGGTGCTCGACACCCTCTCGCAGGTCGTGTCGGTGCTTCCGCAGAACGGTTCCGCCTGCACCTCGCGCGATGACGGACCCGACGCCGCATCGGACGACGAGCCCGCCCCGGAGGGCTGACGGCTACGCGGCGACGCGCTCCAGGGCGGTGTCGATCAGCTCGGAGATCAGCTCGGGGTAGGACATCCCCGACGCGATCCAGCATTTCGGGAACATCGAGATCGGCGTGAATCCGGGCATCGTGTTGAGCTCGTTCACATAGAGCGCGTCCGCGGCGAGGAAGAAGTCGACGCGGGCGAGTCCGCGGCCGTCCACCGCGTCGAACGCGCGGATGCCGAGATCCTGGATCCGTGCGATCTCCTCGTCGGTCAGGTCGGCGGGGCAGACGACCTCGGCCCCGTCTCCGCCGAGGTACTTGCCCTCGAAGTCGTAGAACTCGCGGGTCGTGAGCACGATCTCGCCGGGTAGGGAGGCGCGGGCCCCGGCTCCCCCACGCCCTTCGAGGATCGCCACCTCGACCTCGCGGCCGACGATCGCGGTCTCGATCAGCACCTTGTCGTCCTCGGCGAACGCGACTTCGAGCGCCCCGGCGAGCTCGGCGGGGTCCGTGACCTTCGAGACGCCCACACTCGACCCCGCGCGGGCGGGCTTGACGAACACGGGAAGACCGAGGTCTGCGGCATCCGCCCGCACACGCTGCTCCTCGCGACTCCAACGCGAGCGCGTCACGGTCACCCAGGGAGACACCGGCACGCCTGCCGCCTGGAGGACGATCTTCATGAAGTGCTTGTCCATGCACAGCGCCGAATCCAGAACGCCGCCGCCCGCGTACGGCAGCTCGAGCGTGTCCAGGAAGCCCTGCACCGTGCCGTCTTCGCCGTGCACTCCGTGCAGGATCGGCAGCACGACGTCCACGACGCCGAGGTCGCCGATCGATCCGTCGGCGCGACGCACGCGCAAGGCGCGGTCGCCGCCGCCCTCCGGCCACAGGATGCGCGTGCCGTTGTCGACGACCTCGGGCAGCCGGTCGGCATCGAGCGCGAACTTGTCGGGGTCGTCGTCCTCGAGGACGAACACGCCGTCGCGCGTGATGCCGACCGGGATCACCCGGTAGCGATCACGACTGATCGCGCGGAGAACGCCGCCCGCCGTGGCGGAACTGATCGAGTGTTCGCTGGAGCGACCTCCAAAGAGCACCACCACCGCCGGCCTGTCCATTCTGCGTCCTCTCGCCCTGGGGCACATCGTCGTCCGTCGTGAGGTGTGGTGCGATCTCACGCGGGTTCATCGTTCCGTCCAGAACCATCTTCACCTGCTCGACGATCGGCATCTGGATGCCGGCCTCGCGGGCGAGCTGCAGCACCGGCGCGACGGACGCGAGTCCCTCGGCGGTCTGGTTCATCTGCTTCACGACGTCCTGGAAGCTGTAGCCCTGACCGAGCAGGCGTCCGGCCGTGTTGTTGCGGCTGAGCGGCGACTGGCACGTCGCGATCAGGTCGCCGAGGCCCGCGAGACCTTGCAGCGTCTCAGGCTGGGCGCCCTGGGCGACGGCGAAGTCCGTCATCTCGACCAGGCCGCGCGTGATGATCGACGCCTTGGTGTTCTCGCCGTATCCGACGCCGTCCACGATGCCGATCGCCACCGCGATCAGGTTCTTCAGCACGCCGCCGAACTCGGTGCCGATCACGTCCGTGTTCACGAAGGTGCGGAAGTAGCGGTTGCGTGCGCGACGGGCGACGGCCTCGGCGGTCTCCTGGCTCGGCGAGGAGATCACGGCCGCGGTGGGCTGCTCACGGGCGATCTCGAGCGCGAGGTTCGGACCGGACGCCACGGCGATGCGCGCGGGATCGCAGTGCAGCTCCTGCTCGATCACCTGACTCATCCGCAGCCCGGTGCGCCGCTCCACGCCCTTCATGAGCGACACGATCGGCGCATCGGACTTCATCACGAGCGGTCGAACGCCCTTGAGGTTCTGGCGCACGGCCTGACTCGGGATCGACAGATAGACCTGCTCCGCCCCTTCGAGCGCTTCCGACAGGTGATGCGTCGCGTACATCTCGCGCGGAAGGTTGATCCCCGGGAGGTACTCGCTGTTGCGCTTGGCCTCGTTGATCTCGTGCGCCAGCTCGGGGCGGCGCGCCCACATCGTCACGTGCGCGCCGCCGTCGGCGAGGATCTTGCCGAACGTCGTGCCCCAGCTGCCGGCGCCGATCACGGCGACCCGCGGCAGCCCGGCATCCTGCCTACGGCTCAAGGCGACCCGTCTCTCTCTGCCCGTGCTCGGCAGGATTCCAGCGCTTCTCGGGGGCGGGCTCGCCGCGCAGCACCGAGAGCAGCTGCGCCATCGCGTTCATGAGCCGCTCGGTTCCCGCGGTGAGCGCCGCCGGCTGCGCAGCGCGGTCGGCGAAGTCCGAGAGGTCGACGGGGTCCCCGACGATCACCTTCACCGGGCGACGCAGCGGCCAGAAGCTGAGCTTGCCGTAGCGCGGAAGGATGTCCTGCGCTCCCCAGTGGGCGAGCGGGATGAGGGGGATGCCGTCGGCGAGAGCGAGCCGCACCGCCCCGGTCTTCCCCCGCATCGGCCACAGGTCGGGGTCGCGGGTCAGCGTCCCCTCGGGGTAGACGACCACGCCGCGCCCGTGCTCGACGAGGGTCTCGGAGGCCTCGATCGTCTGGCGTGCGGCGGACGCGGAGGAGGAACGCGCGACGGGGACCATGCCGGTGGCGCGCAGCGCCCAGCCCAGGACCGGCACCTTGAACAGGCTCTCCTTCGCCATGAACCGCGGCGCGCGACCCATCCGCCACACGGCGACCGAGACGATGAGCGGGTCGAATTCCGTGCAGTGGTTCGGTGCGAGGACGTACGCGCCCTCACGGGGGAGCTTGTGGCCGTCGATGATCTCGATCTTCGCGAACAGACCCGTGAGCGGGATCACGATCACGGCGAGCGGCCAGAAGACGCTCGGCCGCGACTTCTCGGCGGAGGCGGGGAGCCGGGGCGAGGAGGCAGCCACCGACGGACTATCCGATCACGTCGAAGTCGGCGCCCAGCGCGTCGAGCTTGGTGAAGAGCTTCTCGTAGCCGCGGCGGATGATGCCGACGTTGCGCACGATCGACTCGCCCTCGGCCGCGAGCGCGGCGATGAGATAGCTGTAGCCGCCGCGCAGGTCGGGTACGACCACGTCCGCTCCGTGCAGCGGGGTCGGACCGTTGATCACGGCAGCCTGCTCGAGCGCACGACGCGGGACTCGGCGATCGGGGCTGGCGATGCCCTCGGGGTGCACGACGATGTCCGCCCCCATCTGGACGAGGGCCTCGGTGAAGCCGAGCCGGTTCTCGTACACGGTCTCGTGCACGATCGACCGACCCTTGGCCTGGGTGAGCGCGACGATGAGCGGCTGCTGCCAGTCGGTCATGAATCCCGGATGCACATCGGTCTCGACGACGACGGGCTTGAGCTCACCGCCGCGGCGGAAGCGGATCCCGTCCTCGTGGACGTCGAACTCTCCGCCGGCTTTGCGGTACACGTTGAGGAAGGTGAGCATCTCCTGCTGTTTGGCCCCGCCGACGAAGATGTCGCCGTCGGTGGCCAGAGCGGCGCACGCCCAGGAGGCGGCCTCGTTGCGGTCGAAGATGCAGCGGTGATCGTAGCCGCGGAGCGAATCGACCCCCTCGATGAGGATCACGCGATTCGGCTCGTAGGAGATGATCGCGCCCATCTTCTGGAGAACGGCGATCAGGTCCATGATCTCGGGCTCGATGGCCGCGTTGCGCAGTTCCGTCACGCCCTTCGCGCGCACCGCGGTCAACAGCACCTGCTCGGTGGCGCCGACGCTCGGGTACGGCAGCTCGATGTTCGCGCCGTGCAGGCCGTTCGGGGCGGTGATCCGGATGCCCTCGTACGTCTTGTCGACGATCGCGCCGAAAGCCCGGAGCGCGTCCATGTGGAAGTTGATCGGACGGTCGCCGATGCGGCATCCGCCGAGATCGGGGATGAGCGCCTCGCCGAGCAGATGCAGCAGGGGTCCGCAGAACAGGATCGGGATGCGCGATGCACCCGCGTGCGCGTCGATCTCCTCGAAGTGCGCGGAGACGGCACCGCTCGGATCGAAGACGAGCGAGCCCTCCTCATCGCCGTCGACGACCGTCACCCCGTGCACTTCGAGGAGCGAGCGGACGACCTGGACATCGCTGATGTCGGGTACGTCGCGCAGCACGCTCGCGGTCTCGCCGAGAAGCGCCGCCACCATCGCCTTCGTCGCGAGGTTCTTGGCGCCCTTCACTTCGACCCGCCCGGTGAGGGGCCGGCCGCCGCGGATCGCGAGCGTCTCTCCGGACAATTTCTCCCCCGTCTTGTTCTGTGCCGCGGCGGTCTGCCGTGCACCGTCGTCTAGGAGTGTCTTCATCCGGTGGAACCTCACTTGTGTCATCGAGGGAACGGCCGTCGGCTGTCCACCTTCGTGGGGTGGATGCCCGGATCTACGGAACCGCCTGAGTCTAGGGAACAGGAAGGGTCCGCGGCCGCCAGGCCTCTCGGCGAGCCTCGAACTGCGCGATCTTGTCTTCGCTGCGCAGGGTGAGCCCGATGTCGTCGAGCCCTTCGAGAAGCCGCCACCTAGTGTAATCGTCGATGTCGAAAGACACCTCGAAGTCTCCGATCGACGCCGTGCGCCGCTCGAGATCGACCGTCATGCGGATGCCGGGATCGGCGTCGATCGCCGCCCAGATGCGCTCGAGGTCCGCCTCGGAGATCACGCCCGTCAGCAGTCCCTGCTTGCCGGAGTTGCCGCGGAAGATGTCGGCGAACTTGGGGCTCAGCACGACATGGAACCCGAAGTCGCGCAGCGCCCAGACGGCGTGCTCGCGGCTCGAACCGGTGCCGAAGTCGGGACCGGCCACGAGGATGCTGGCGCCCTGGAAGGCGGGCTGGTTCAGCACGAAATCGGGGTCCTGACGCCACGCGGCGAACAGGGCGTCGTCGAAGCCTGTCTTGGTCACCCGCTTGAGGTACACCGCGGGGATGATCTGGTCGGTGTCGACGTTCGACCGCTTCAGCGGTGCCGCGATGCCGGTGTGGGTGGTGAACTTCTCCATGATCAAGCCTCCCCCGCCTGCATGCGGGCGAAGATCGGTGTCTCGCCCAGATCGTGCGCGTCACCGGGGTCATCCAGATCGCTCGGGCTCGACAGTGTGCCACGCACCGCGGTCGCGGCAGCGACGAGCGGCGAGACGAGGTGGGTGCGGCCGCCCTTGCCCTGTCGGCCCTCGAAGTTGCGGTTGCTCGTGGACGCGCAGCGTTCACCCGGCGCAAGCTGATCGGGGTTCATCCCGAGGCACATCGAGCAGCCCGCGAAACGCCATTCGGCGCCGAAGTCGGTGAAGACCTTGTCGAGCCCTTCCGCCTCGGCCTCCAGGCGCACGCGCGCCGAGCCCGGAACGACCATCACCCGTACGCCGTCGGCCTTGGTGCGTCCCCGGACGATCGACGCGAAAGCGCGCAAGTCCTCGATGCGGCTGTTCGTACACGACCCCATGAAGACGGCATCCACCGCGACGTCCTTCAGCGGCGTTCCGGGATCGAGGTCCATGTACTCCAGGGCGCGTTCGGCCGCGGCCCGCTCGTTCGGGTCCGCGAAGTCCTCGGGCGACGGGACGACGTCGCTGAGCGACACGCCCTGACCCGGGTTGGTCCCCCACGTCACGAACGGCTCCAGTTCGTTCGCGTCGAGGTACACCTCGGCGTCGTAGACGGCGCCCTCGTCGCTCGGGAGCGTGCGCCAGTAGGCGACGGCGTCCTCCCAATCCTGGCCCTTCGGTGCGTGCGGCTTGTCCTTCACGTAGGCGAAGGTCGTCTCGTCCGGCGCGACCATGCCGGCACGGGCTCCCGCCTCGATCGACATGTTGCAGATCGTCATGCGGCCCTCCATCGAGAGGGCGCGGATCGCGCTGCCGCGGAATTCGAGGACGTACCCCTGCCCGCCGCCGGTGCCGATCTTCGCGATGACGGCGAGGATGATGTCCTTCGCGGTCACCCCCGGCTTCAGCTCGCCCTCGACCGTGATCGCCATCGTCTTGAACGGCTTGAGCGGGAGCGTCTGGGTCGCCATGACGTGCTCGACCTCACTCGTGCCGATCCCGAAGGCCATCGCGCCGAACGCGCCGTGCGTCGAGGTGTGCGAGTCACCGCACACGACGGTGATGCCCGGCATCGTGAGGCCCAGCTGCGGACCCACCACGTGCACGATCCCCTGTTCCTTGTCGCCCAGCGAGTGCAGGCGCACACCGAACTCCTCGGCATTGCGACGGAGTGTCTCGATCTGGGTTCGGCTGGTGAGGTCGGCGATGGGCTTGTCGATGTCGAGCGTCGGGGTGTTGTGGTCCTCGGTCGCGATCGTCAGGTCGAGACGGCGCAACGGGCGCCCTTCGGCGCGCAACCCGTCGAAGGCCTGCGGGCTGGTCACCTCGTGCACGAGATGGAGGTCGATGTAGATGAGATCGGGTTCGCCGTTCTCGCCCTTGACGACGAGGTGGTCGTCCCAGACCTTCTCAGCCAGCGTGCGCGGGGAATCGGGGATGTGGGTGGTCATGTGTCGCGTTCTCCAGGAAGTGGGCTGCGCCCATCGGGGATCTGGCCCGTGACGAACTCCGCGGCGAGGGAGGCCTGAGGATCAGAACTCGCCGCGGCCGCTAAGGAGAAGGAGAGCGATCCGCACCCGCACAGACTACCACCGGATGCCGAACCGGCCCGTGCGCTAGATCGATCGCCGCTGTTCGACGAGAGGGCACGCGAAGGGATCGCGCTCCCCCAGACCCACCCTGTTGATGTACCTGATCACGATGCCGTACGACTCACGCAGGCCGGTGACGGTGTACGGCACTCCGTGTCGAACGCAGTAGTCCCGCACGATCGGCGCCGCCTGACGCAGGTGCGGTCGCGGCATGGAGGGGAACAGATGGTGCTCGATCTGGTAGTTCAATCCGCCCATCGCGACATCGAGCAGGCGCGACCCGCGCACGTTGCGGCTCATGAGTACCTGGCGCGTGAGGAAGTCGAGCTTGGCGTCCTTCGGAACGAGCGGCATGCCCTTGTGATTGGGCGCGAACACCATGCCCATGTACACGCCGAACAGTCCCAGCTGCACCGCCAGGAAGACGACGGCGATCCCCGGTGAGAGCACGAGGAAAACGAGGGCGACGAAACCCGCGAGTCGCACCGTGAGGAAGACGATCTCGATCCAGCGCCGCTCGAGCTTGTCCGCGGAGATGACCCGGCGCACCCCTGATGCATGCAGTGAGAGGCCCTCGAGCAGGAGGATCGGGAAGAAGAAGACGCCCTGATGGGCGACGAGCCACCGGGCGACCGGTGAGCGCGGCGCCCGAGCCTGCTCGGGAGTGAAGGAGATCACCGGCAGGTCGATGTCGGGATCCGCACCGATCTTGTTCGGGTTGGCGTGGTGGCGGGTGTGCTTGTGACGCCACCACCCGTAGCTCATCCCGACGAACAGATCGCCCAGGATCAGGCTCACCCAGTCGTTCCATCTGCCCGACACGAAGATCTGCCGGTGGGCCGCGTCGTGACCGAGCATGGCGATCTGCGTGAAGAGGATGGCGAAGCCGACGGCGGTGAACAGCTGCCACCACGTGTCGCCGATCCAGAGGAAGGCGGCCACGGCGGCCGCGAGCACCACCGGGACGGCGACGAGTTTCGTCCAGTAGTAGCCGTACCGGCGTCTCATCAATCCGGACTTCCGGATGGTCGCCGCGAGTTCCGTGAAATCACTCCCGGGCGGAACCGGTGCCCGGCGCGTGTGCGGGGAGACGACTCCTGGAGACATGACGACCTCCTAGGGTCGCTCCCGCGGCGGACAGGACGCGTCCGCTGTCTTCCTTCGGAAACTACTCCGCGAAACTGGGCGTTTCACAGCTTTCTCTGCGATCGGCTCACGATCCTGCGACGGGGAGCCGCAAGGACCTGCGCCTGTCAGCGACGCGCGTCGGGCGGCGTCGGCTGCTCGACGGTGGGCGGCGTGCCCTTCTCGTCGGCGACGACCGCCGCCGCGGCATCCGGCGTCGTGACCTTCTTCTTGTCGCGCGCAGACGCGATCAGGCTGGCGACCGTCGCCACCACCATCGAGAGCACGATGACGCCGAGCGACATCCACGTCGAGATGACCGGGACCCACTCGATGTGCTCGCCGCCGTTGATGAAGGGCAGCTCGTTCTCGTGCATCGCGTGGAAGACGAGCTTCACGCCGATGAAGGCGAGGATGAACGCGATGCCGTAGTGCAGATAGCGCAGGCGGTCCAGGAGGTCACCGAGCAGGAAGTAGAGCTGGCGCAGTCCCATCAGCGCGAAGATATTCGCGGTGAACACGATGAACGGACTCGTCGTGATGCCGAAGATCGCGGGGATCGAGTCGATCGCGAACAGCAGATCGGTGACGCCGATCGCCGCGAAGACGATGATCATCGGCGTCCACATCTTCTTGCCGTCCACGACCGTGCGGATCTTCGCGCCGTCGTAGTGGTCGCTGATGTCGATCGTGCGGCGCAGGAGCCGGACGACGAAGTTCTCCTGCTTCACGTCGTCGTCGTGGTCTCCCCCGGGGAAAGCCTGGCGGATCGCCGTCCAGATGAGGAACGCGCCGAAGATGTAGAACACCCAGCTGAAGTTCTCGATCACGGCGGCGCCCACGAGGATGAACGCGCCGCGGAGGATCAAAGCGATGATGATGCCGACCATCAGGACTTCCTGCTGGTAGCGCCGGGGAACCGCGAACTGGCTCATGATCAGCACGAACACGAACAGGTTGTCGATCGACAGGCTGTATTCCGTCAGCCACCCCGCGACGAACTGACCGGCGTACTCGGGACCTGCGAAGATCCACATGAGCCCGGCGAAGATGAGCGCGAGGGTCACGTAGAAGACCACCCACAGCGTCGACTCCCGCGTGGACGGGATGTGCGGGCGCTTGAGGATCAGGAGGAGGTCGGCCGCGAGGATCAGCGTCAGGACGACGAGAGAGCCGATCTCGAACCAGAGCGGGAGTTGCAGGTCCAAAGGGGACACGGCCTTTCAGGAGGGGATGAGGGGTCGAGCGATTCCCGAAAGTCTCTCCCCCTCGGCGGCGTGGCCGAGGCGCGTGCCCGGGGATGCGACGACGGCTCCCGTGATGACGAACACGCGATGACGGGATACTCCCTCTCGCCGGACAAGGATACAGCCTGAGACGATGGGGCCTGCGACGACACTTATCCGGTGAGAGACGAAAGAGGCTTCGGCGACGGCGGTCGACCGAGGAAGGGAACCCGGTGATGGCGGAGACGGCGACGACGGACGACGCCGCCCTCGTGGCGCAGGTGGCGGGCGGGAGCGAGATCGCGTTCCGGATGCTGTACCGCGCCTACGTCCGACCCGTGTACTGGCTCGCGCACGCCCTGCTGGGCGACGCATCGGATGCCGAGGACGTGACGCAGGAGACGTTCCTCGTCGCCTGGCGGAAGCTCCCCGGCCTCGAGCTGGCCGGGGATTCGCTGCTGCCGTGGCTGGTCACGATCTGCCGGTTCCAGGCGGCGAACAGAATGCGCGCGCAGAAGCGGCATCGTGCGCACACCGCATCCGCGGTGGATGACGGCATCGCGTCGACCGTCGACGTCGAACAGCAGATCATCGACGCCGACCTCGCCGAGCGCATCCTGCGCGAAGTCGCGGGTCTCAGCGCCCTCGATCGCGACATCTTCCGCCTGTGCGCCACGGAAGGCTACGCCTACCAGGCGGCGGCCGAGCAGCTGGGTGTCGCCCACGGAGTGGTCCGCAACCGTCTCTCCCGCATCCGCACGCGTCTGCGGACCGTCGTGAAGGAGAGCACATGAACCTCGAACAGTCCGCTGATCGCGCGCGCGCCGCGAAGGCCGAACCCACCCACGAGTCCGGACTCCCCGTCCTCACCGACGAGCGCATCGATCGCATCGAGGAGTCGCTGTTCGCCGAGATCTCGCGCGCCCGCGTCGTTAGCCGAGGGCGCCGCACGGGCATGTGGATCGTCGGCGGTGCGGCCGCGGCGGTCATCGTCGTCGCGGCGGTCATCGCGCCGGGGGTCGGCACTCTGATCGGCGGCGGAGGCGCCTCCGACGAATCCGGCGCCGCCCCGTCACTCGTCGATCCCGCCGTCGGCGGTGCCGAGGACTCGGCGGTCGGGGGTTCGGACGCCGCGCAATCAGGCGTCGTGGGCGACGGCGCGGGTGCGGTCGAGAGCACCCAGGACGCGCGCAGCGGAGACCTCGCGGGCGACGGCGACCGGGCGGTGATCACGACGGCCTCCGCGACCGTCGTCGTGGACGACATCGGCGCGGCCGCGGCGATGATCGCGGATGCCGCGTCGTCACGCGACGGCTACGTCGAGTCGATGAGCATCGGCCGGTCGGGTGAGGTCGTGCCGATCGACCCGATGACGGGCATGGTCGACGACACGTCGATGCCCTATCCGTACCCACCGGACGGCGCCTGGATCACGGTGCGGGTGCCCGCCGACGGCCTGCAGTCGCTCGTCGACCAGCTCGCAGGGCTCGGAGAAGTCACGGCTTCCTCGATCAACCGGCAGGACGTCACCGAGGTCACGATCGACCTGGAGGCGCGCGTCGAGGCGGCCCAGGCCTCCGTCGACCGCCTGGAAGAGCTCATGGCGCAAGCCGGGAGCCTGACGGACCTGATCGCGGCGGAATCCGCGCTGGCCGAGCGCCAGGCGACGCTCGAGTCGTACCAGCAGCAGCTGGAGTACTACGAGACGCAGATCGCGATGTCGACACTGACGGTGACGCTGGTCGAGCCGGCGGAGACGGTCGAGGCGGATCCGGCGGGCTTCGCGGACGGACTGGCGGCGGGCTGGAACGGGCTGGTCGCCACCCTCAACGGCATCGTGATCGCTCTGGGATTCCTGATCCCGTGGATCGCGGTCGCCGCGGTCGCCGCCCTGATCGTCTGGGGCGTCGTGCGGCTCGTCCGCCGTCGGAGGGCGGAGCGATCCGCACCCAAGATGCCCGCCTCCGAGGCCGATCGTCGCAACGCGGACCCGGCTCCCGCCGAGGACCGGTGAACACCGGCACGGGGCGCACGGCGGCGACCGCGCCTGCGCAGCATCCCGATCACCACGATCCGATCGTCACCGTGACGCCGAATCCGGCGCTCGACGTGAGCACGTCGGTCGAACGGGTGGTTCCTGAGCACAAGCTCCGGTGCGGACCGACGCGCCTCGACCCCGGCGGCGGCGGCATCAACGTCTCGCGCGTCGTGCGCAACCTCGGCGGACGCTCGGTCGCCGTCTATGCGGTGGGCGGTCCGACGGGCCAGGCCTATCGGGAGCTGCTGGAGCGCGAGGGCATCATCGCCAGGGCGGTGCGCATCGAGGCCTCCACCCGGGAGAGCTTCACGGTCGATGAGACCGGCACGGGGAAGCAGTTCCGCTTCGTGCTGCAGGGACCCGAGATGCGCGAGCCCGAGTGGCGGGCGCTTCTGTCCGCCGTCGCGGACGACATGCCCGCGCGCGGCTTCATCGTGCCGAGCGGCAGCCTGCCGCCCGGGGCGCCGACGGATCTGTACGCGCGGATCGCCCGGATGGCGCGGGCGCGGGACACGAAGTGCGTAGTGGACACGTCCGGTGAGGCCCTGCGCGCCGCACTCGCGGAGGGTGTCTTCCTCATCAAGCCGAGCCGTCGCGAACTCGGCGAGCTCGTCGAGGCAGAGCTCCGCGACGAGGACGATCTCCGGGACGCCGCACACGAACTCGTCGCAGGCGGGGCGTGCGAGCTCGTCGCCCTGACGCTCGGCGAGGACGGGGCGCTCCTCGTCAGCGCCGACGCCGTGCTCCGTCTGCCGACGCCGCGCGTGGAGGTGCAGAGCACGGTCGGCGCCGGCGACGCGTTCCTGGGGGCATTCGTCCTGCGCCTCGCACAGGGGCGCGAGGTGTCCGCCGCCTTCCGCACCGCGGTGGCGGCCGGGAGCGCGACGGCGATGCTCCCGGCCACCGATTTGTGCCGACCCGACGACGTCGCAGCCCTCGAGGCGAAGATCCCGGGGCTCGGCGACGCGCACACTCACTCGTAGCGCAGGGCGTCGATCGGATTCTGTCGTGCGGCGCGTCGCGCCGTCAGGCCCCCACCTTCTCGAGCTCGTCGCGCTCCGCCCGGTCGTCGGTCGTCGCGACGCTCGACACCGGCGCCAGCGCGTCGGCCCCGGCCGCCTTCGCGTCGGCATCGCTGAGAGCGGGCTTGCGCGGCCACCAGAACTTGTCCTTCGTGAGGAAGGCGAGCGCCGGCACGATCACGGTGCGGACCAGGAGCGTGTCGATCAGCACTCCGATGCAGACGATGACGCCGATCTGCGTGAGCGTGATGAGCGGCAGCACCCCGAGAACGGCGAACACGGCGGCCAGCAGGATGCCGGCGCTCGTGATGACGGCACCGGTCGCAGCGAGCGCGCGGATCATGCCCTGTGTGATGCCGAGGTGCTCCGCCTCCTCTTTCGCGCGCGTCACGAGGAAGATGCTGTAGTCCACGCCCAGCGCCACCAGGAACAGGAAGCTGAACAGCAGCACGTTCGTGTCGATCGCGGGGAACCCGAACAACGGCGTCTGGAAGAGCCACCAGCTGAGCCCCACCGCGGAGAAGAAGCTCGCGACGACCGCCAGCAGCAGGAGCAGCGGCGCGACGAGCGCGCGCAGCAGAACGACCAGCACGACGAAGACGAGCACGAGGATCAGCGGGATGATGAGAGCCTGATCGCGGGCCTGCGCGTTCGTGACGTCGAGCGCCTGCGCATCCAGCCCGCCGACGAGCCCCTCGCCCGAGCCGATGTCGTCGAGTTCGGCACGCATGAGCTCGATCGCGGCGAACGCCTCGGGCGTCTCTGCGGCGGCGTCGAGGGTGACGGAGATCTGCGCCCATTCGTCGGTCGTCTCCCCCACGACCGCCGCATCCACTCCGTCGAGCTCCGCCAGCGCGTCGGCGGTCTCTTCGGCTTCGTCGACAGGGACGATCACGACGGCCGGAGAGGTCGTGCCGGCGGAGAAGGCCTCGGCGAGGACCTCCTGCCCCTGCACGGCCTCGGGCTTCTGCAGGAAGCGGTCGTTCTGGGAGAGTCCGGTCTGGACGAAGAGCAGTCCGCTCGCCATCACGCCCAGCACCAGGAAACCGGCGACGGCGACGATCGCGGGGCGGCGCGAGACCGCCCGGCCGAGCTTGCCCCACACGCTGCGCGAGATCGCGTCGGGCGAGCCGTAGCGCGGGATGTAGGGCCAGAAGAGTCCGCGCCCGAAAAGCAGCAGGGCGGCGGGGAGCACGAAGAGCGCGAAGATCATCGCGACGACGATGCCCACCGCGCAGGCCAGACCGAGCGCGCGGTTGCCGGCGAGCTCCGCGAGGAGCAGGGTCAGCAGGGCGAGCGCGACGGTCGAACCGCTCGCGATGATCGCGGGGCCGGCGCCGCGGAGTGCGCGCTGCATCGCGACCCGCCGGTTCTCGTGCAGCCGAAGCTCGTCACGGTAGCGGGCGATGAGCAACAGCGCGTAGTTGGTACCGGCACCGAAGACGAGGACCGACAGGATGCCCGTGATCGACGCATCCAGCTGGACGCCGACGGCCGCCGCCACCTGCCGGGCGACGATGCCCGCCAGGGCGTCGGCGACGCCGATCACCACCAGTGGAACAAGCCACAGCCACGGGCTGCGGTACGTCACGAGCAGCAGGATCGCGACGACGATGACGGTCGTGAGCAGGAGCGTGAAGTCGGCTCCGGCGAACACCGCGGCGATGTCGACCTCGAAGCCCTCCGCGCCCGTCAGGTAGACGCGCACATCATCGAGATCGGCGGATGCGGCATCCCGCAGCTCCTGCGCGCGGTCGGACTGTTCCCCCACATCCTCCAGCGGGTCCAGCGGAACGACGAGCAGCGCCACCGTGCCGTCTTCGGAGACCTGCGCGGGGGGGACGAAGCCGTCGCTGGACAGATCGGCGAGCTCGCCGAACGCCTTGGCGTCGATCGCTGCGAGCGTTTCCGAGCTCAGCTCGCCGTCGTCCGAGGCGAAGACGAGGAGCGCCGACGTTCCGTCCGCACTCGGGAACTCCTCACGGAGCGCGTCGACCTGCACCGACTCCGCCGTGTCGGGCAGCCCCACTCCGGGAGCCGTCTCGGACTCTTCCCCGCCCGCGAGCGCGAAGAGCGCTCCCGCAGCGAGTGCCGCGAGCACCAGCACGATCCACGACGTCTTCGCCGACGTGATGAAACGGAGAAGTCCAGCCATTTTCCAGCCCTCGCATGTCGTGGGGTTCTGTCGGTTTCTGGCTAGTTTCTCTAACTACTAGCCTTTCTAGAGACAGTAGCGATATCGTGGGTGTCATGCAACCGGCAGAGACGACTCGCGAGATGCGCGCGGCGGCACCCGGTGAGCCCCGCGAGCCGACGCGACTCCTGCGCGAGTTCCTCGACGTGAGCGATCTGTTCGAGCGATCACTCGGTGCCGAACTCGAGGTCAACGCCACCGATCTCGAGGCGATGGAGCATCTGCTGATGAGCGGTCCGCTGGGGCCGAGCGAACTCGCACGGCGTCTCCGCATCTCGACGGCGTCCACGACGATCGCGATCGACCGCCTCGTGGCGCTCGGACACGTGACGCGTGAACCGAATCCGAACGACCGTCGCGGCGTGCTCGTGGTGCCGCAGGAGGCCTCCCGCCGACGGGCCATGGAACGGTTGATGCCGATGATCATGGGCGTCGACGCTCAGCTCGACACATTCACGCCCGAAGAGCAGGACGCCATCACGCGCTATCTGCGGCAGGTCGTCGACGTGTACCGGCGCCACGCGGCACACGACCCGGCCCAGAACTAGCGGCCGCTCCGCCGGAAGCGCCACCGCGCCGCCGTTCGCGGCGGTGCGGGAGTCGTGCGCTGCACCTGGCGTCGATCGTTCCAGCTCCGGACCCACTCGTCGATCTCGACGGTCGGGGTGACCACGGGTGGCCCGCCCAGCAGCTGCCGGCGCGCCTCGATGACGCGCCGGTTGAAGTCTTCGAGGTGTTCGCGCACATCCGCTTCGGAGCGCAGCTCATCCAGGCGTGCAGAGAGCCCCGCATACTCCGTACGCAAGAGCAGCGCCGGTGGTCCGAGCCCCGTGAGCCGCTCCCGCTCGATCTTGCGCCTGATCCACCAGTCCGGGTCGCTCGTCTCGCCGAGTCCCGGGATCGGCTTTCCCGCGCCGGGCAGATCGTCGAAGTCGCCGCGGCGTATGGCCTGCTCGATCGCGACCTCGACGATCGCTGCCCGCTCCGTCGGGGTCCACACGCGGGACGCCGGAGCATCGTCCTCCGGTGGATCCTCGCCGCGCTCAGCGGCCTCCTTGCGCAGGCGATACCGCAGTGCGGCATCCCGGCTGTCCTCTCCCATTCCCGCCTCCCCGCATGCCGTCCGCGTCCCGCACCCGCCGGCCGCTGATGCTCTCCGGAAAGGCTAACCGCGCGAGATCAGGAGAGGGTAAGGAACAGCTTCTCGAGCTCGTCCACCGTCATCGGGTCGTCGGACTCGGCGGGATCCACCAGGCACGTGCGCATCGCCGAGGAGATGATCGCGTATCCGGCACGGTCGAGGGCCTTCGACACGGCGGCGAGCTGGATGACGACGTCGCGGCATTCGGCGTCGGACTCGACCGCCGCGATGACCGACGCGAGCTGACCCTGCGCGCGCTTGAGCCGGTTGACGATCTTGCGCTGAGCGACCGCGCGCTCGTCGGCGATGGTGCTCGTCTCACTCATACGAGTGCTCCTTCACGTCGTTCGGACCGGACGACGCGGCTCGCGCGCCCGGCATCCCAGGTCAGGTATCCACCGTCCAAGTTCCTCACATCCACCCCCTGCTGCGCCAGCAGCCGGGCCGCGGTGTGGCCGCGCTGCCCGACCTGACAGTGCACGATGACGGATCGCCCCGCGAGCTCACCGACGCGTTCGCGCAGTTCGTCCAGCGGGATGTTGACCGCGCCGGGAATGGCTCCGCGGGCGAATTCGGCACCGGTGCGCACGTCGACCAGGACGGCGCCCGCGTCGACCTCGCCCGCCAGCTCGTGCCACTGAACGGTGCGTGCGAGTCCGGTCGCGAGGTTGTCGGCGACGTACCCGGCGAGGTTCACCGCGTCTTTCGCGGACCCGTATTGCGGTGCGTAGGCGAGTTCGAGGCGGGAGAGCGCCGAGGCGGTCAGGCCGCCGGCCATCGCCGTCGCGATCACGTCGATACGCTTGTCGACGCCCTGACCGCCGACGATCTGCGCGCCGAGGATCTCGTCGGTCAGCGGGTCGACCAGGAGCTTGAGCGCCATGCGCTGTGCTCCGGGGAAGTACCCCGCATGCGAAGACGGATGCGTGTGGACGATGCGGTGCGCGCGTCCGGCCGCACGCAGCCGCTTCTCACTCCACCCGACCATCGCGACCGTGAGGTCGAACACGCCGACGATCGCCGTGCCGAGTGCCGGCTCCGACGGCAGGGCGAGTCCGCAGATCGCGTCGGCGGCGATGCGTCCGTGCCGGTTCGCCAGGCCCGCCATCGTGACCAGGGTGGCCGTGTCATCGAGAGCGTCGCGCTTCTCGACGCCGTCGCCGACGGCGTAGATCGACGGATCGCTCGTCCGCTGCAGGCCGTCGACCGAGATCCCCCCGGTCGCGCCGATCGTCAGCCCTGCGTCGACGGCGAGCCGCGTCTCCGGCACGACGCCGCGCGCGTCGATCAGGAAGGTCGCCGGCACCTCACTGAGATCGCTGAGCACCACCGCACCCTCGCGGGTCTCGACGATGTCGGTGTCGAGCCGGACATCGACACCGCGCTCCTCGAGCGCGGCCAGCACCGGAGCAGCCATCTCCGGGTCCAGCGGACTGAGTGGCTGATCCCCACGTTGGACGAGCGTGACGGCGACGCCGCGCCGCACGAGATTCTCCACGGCTTCGAGCCCGATGAATCCCGCCCCGGCCACGACGACCCGCGCATCCGCTCCGGCCCGCTCCAGCAGGCCCGTGATCGCGTCGACGTCGTCGATCGTCCGGAGGGTGTGGATCGGGAGTCCTCCTCCGCGGAGCGGCGCGACAGCGCGGGCACCGGCGGCGAGCACGAGGGCGTCGTACGTCTCTTCGGTGATCTCACCGGTCGCGTGGTCCTTCACCGTGACGGTCCGGGACACGCGGTCGATCCGCAGAACCTCGTGCGACACCCGCACATCGAGATCGAACCTCGCGCGCAGCGACGCAGGGGTCTGCAGGAGAAGCTCGTCCCGATCCTCGATCACGCCGCCGACGTAATAGGGCAGTCCGCAGTTCGCGAAGGACACATGAGCGCCCTTCTCGAACACGACGATCTCGGCATCCTCGTCGAGTCGGCGCAGGCGCGTGGCGGCGGACATCCCGCCCGCCACTCCCCCGACGATGACGACCTTGCGGCCCGCTCGACCCTCTCCCACGGCTCAGCGTCCCGCGAACATGCGGGAGAAGATCCCCGACCTCGACGAGGTCTTCGCGGTGTCCGCCGCCCGCACCTCGGCATCGGTGTGCCCCCCGCACCACTCACCGCGCGGCACGCCCGCCTTCACAGATGCGACGTGCTGGCCGCATCCGGCCCACGTCGTCTTCCCACATGTCTTACAGGTCACCGCGCGACACATCTCGACTCCTCGATCGACACATCAACATACCCTCAGGGGTATAGCGATCATACCCCCGAGGGTATCCGCAGCCAAATCGAGGCGGTTCCTGCTCAGTCGGTCGCTGCCGGGTCCGGGGTGCAGCCGGGCGGTTCGGAGTTGCCGCTGATCGCGAATTCCTGGCACGTCAGGAAGTGCTCCTGATTCAGGCCGAGCACGAACGAACCGACGGCCACCCCGCCGACGACGCCCACGATGAGCCAGCGCTGGCGTCGGCTGATGTTCTGACCGAAGTCGGGCCACATGATGCGCGCGAGCACCCACACCGTCAGCGGGCTCGCGATGACCACGACGAAAAGGGCGAACAGGGTGGCCAGGAACGCCACGAGGTCGGTCGTCTCGATGTCGACGAAGCTCGCGGCGAGCCACACGGACGGCAGCAGAAGCAGGAACGCCCGCCACAGACGACTCCCGACGGGGCGGCGTTCGACGAGCACGAACACGAACGCCGCCGTCGAAGCCGCCCAGAGCGTGAGAAGCGTGTCGAAGAAGAGGTCGCCCCAGGCTCCGAGGGTGAACGCCGGCCACCACACGACCACGGCCATGCCCACCGAGATCACCGCGAGCGGGATCTCGCGGCGCTGTCGGGAACGTGTGGCGGGGACGCTGTCATCGGTCATGACGCGAAGTATTCCACGGAGACGATCATGCGCATCCGCGATTCGTCAAGCCCTGCTCGTCGAGCGCGACCCCACGAGAGGATGCCTCCACGGGAGAGAGGGGCACGACATGTCATCAGAGCTCAAGACCGGGGATCGCGTCAGCTGGAACACTCCGCAGGGGCGCACGCACGGCACGATCGTGGAGGATCGGACCCGGGATTTCGAGTTCGCGGGCCAGCACTTCACCGCTTCTGCGGAGGACCCCGCGTACATCGTCGAATCCGAGAAGAGCGGCGACCGAGCGGCCCATAAGCGCTCCGCCCTCCGAAAGCTGAGCTGAGTTCCGGAATACCGGCGTTCAGAGCCGGTTGTACCCGTCATGGAACGGTTCGGAACCCTCTCGTTCGGTCACTACGGCCCGTTGGGCGCGGGACGGACTCTCAGCGCGGGCGATTCGATGAAGCAGGCGATCGATCTCGCGCAGGGCATGGACGATCTGGGCGTGGACGGCGCCTACCTCCGCGTTCATCACTTCGCGCGCCAGCAGGCCTCGCCGATGCCCCTGCTCGCGGCCATTGCGGCGACGACGCAGCGCATCGAGGTCGGCACCGGCGTGATCGACATGCGCTACGAGAATCCGTTGTACCTCGCCGAGGAGGCCGCCGCCGTCGATCTCATCAGCGACGGTCGTCTCGCCCTGGGAGTGAGCCGGGGTTCACCCGAAACCGTTCTGCGCGGATACGAGGCCTTCGGCTACACCGGGTCGACGGATCCGCGCGGAGCAGACCTCGCACGCGACCACTTCGCCACGTTCCTGCGCGCGGTCGAGGGCGAGGGACTCGCCGAACGGGACCCGCACAGTCCGTTCGGAGGCGGCAGCGGCCTCCAGCGCATCGAGCCGCACTCTCCCGGGCTGCGCTCGCGCATCTGGTGGGGCGCCGGCAACAGCGCGTCAGCCGCGTGGGCGGGCGAGATCGGGGTCAACCTCATGTCCTCGACTCTCCTCACCGAGGCGAGCGGTCAGCCCTTCGACGAACTGCAGGCGCAGCAGATCGAGGTGTTCCGCGACTCATGGCGCGCCGCCGGGCACGCGGGCGAACCACGCGTCTCGGTGAGCCGCTCCATCTTCCCGATCACGACCGCCGAGGAGCGCATGTACTTCGGCGGCCGTCAGGACGGCGACCAGATCGGTGTGATCGACGGTATGCGCTCGACGTTCGGCAAGACGTACGCGGCGGAGCCCGACGTCCTCATCGAGCAGCTGCTGCAGGACTCGGCGATCCGCAGCGCGGACACGCTCATGCTCACGATCCCCAGCCAGCTGGGGGTCGAGTTCAACCTTCGACTCGTCGAGTCCTTCGCCAGGTTCGTCGCACCGGCGCTCGGCTGGGTCGGCACGCGCGTCTGAGCATCCCCGTCAGAACATCCACTCCTCGTAGCCGATCCCCCCACCGGTGGGCGGGTCGTCGATAAGCGGCGGAGCGTCCTGTCGTCGCCGCAGCGGGCGGACCACCGCATCCCGCGAGCGGCCGGCGAACCCGGTCGCCCCCGCGCGGAGATGTTCGAGTTCGGACACCTTCGGACCCCTCGGCATGGAGCGCGGAAGCTCGCCCGCCGCGACGATCCATCCGGGGAGGTCGAGAAGCCGCAGCACCTGTCCGAGGCGCTCGGACTCGGAGACGCTGTCGGGGTCGAGTTCCTCCCCCAGCAGTTCGGTCAGTTCCTCTTCCGCCTCCGGTCGACCCCTCAGCTCAGCGAGAGCCTCCGCCGCCTCTACTCCGACGGGTTCGGAGAGCTCCTCCTTGTCGGCGCCGGGTTCGACGGACGGATCGCTGCAGTAGCGGGCCACCTCCTCGCCGCCCGCCCAGGCGACGAGGCCGAGCTGACGGTCCCTTCGGACACGGACGGCGAGGACGGCATCCGTCACCCGCGCCGCCAGGAGTGCGCCGACCTCGACGATGCCGCGCTGCCCGTCGGCGACCACTCCGTCTCCGGGCTCGCCGATCACCACGATCCACCCCTCGCTCGGTGGCGCCAACCACCCCGTGAAGCGGATGCCGGTCAGCACGCCCCTCACCGTGGACACGCTCTGGGTGCTCGCAGGCACGAGGACGGCCCCGTACGAGTGGCCGGCGGGGCCGCCGGCGTCGGACTGCGGTGCGGGCATGGGATACACGCATCGATCATCCCGCATGAGCACCGTATGCGGGCGTGCGGGGTAGGTTGACCCATACCCGGCCGACGGCGCCGGGCGGGGAGGGTTCAGCATCATGGCGGAGTCACGTCGCGTCGCACTCGCGCTCGGGTCCGGGGGCGCTCGGGGCTACGCACACATCGGCGTGATCGAGGTGCTGCTCGAGCGCGGCTTCGAGATCGTGAGCATCGCCGGAAGCTCGATGGGCGCCGCGATCGGCGGCCTTCACGCCGCGGGCGTGCTGGATCAGTACACCGAATGGGTGAGCTCGCTCACCCAGCGCGACGTGATCAGGCTCCTCGACCCGGCGCTCAAGGCGCCCGGCGCCATCCGTGCGGAGAAGATCATGGCGCGCATGAGCGAACTGCTTCACGGCGCGAGGATCGAAGATCTGCCGATTCCGTACACGGCCGTCGCGACCGACCTTCTGCAGCGCCGGGAGGTGTGGTTCCAGAGCGGACCCGTGGACGTGGCGATCCGCGCGTCGATCGCACTGCCGAGCTTCATCACCCCGGTGATGCTCAACGGCCGTCTGCTGGCTGACGGCGGTCTGCTCAACCCCGTGCCGGTGGCCCCGACGGCCGGCGCGCGGGCCGACCTCACGATCGGCGTCGTCCTCTCCGGCGACGACCCGGCCGGACGGAGGTCGACGCCCGAGCTGGAGTCGGCGGAGCCGCGTCACGGCGACGAAGGACTCGAGCGGTTCCGCCGGACCGCCGCCCAGGTCTTCGACCGGGACTTCATCCGCATGATCACCCACCGATTCTCGAACGCTCGCGGCAACGCCGCGGACAGCGGTGACGGGCAGGCGCTCGAGGAGGTCTTCGGCGAATTGCCGACCGGGCTGCGCATGTTCGACGTCATGCAGCTGTCGATCGACGTCATGCAGCGGCTCGTCTCGGACTATCGCCTCGCGGGCTATCCGGCCGATCTCTACATCACGATCCCCAAGACATCGGCCCGGGTGCTGGACTTCCATCGCGCGGTCGAGCTGATCGCCCTCGGGCGCGATCTCACCACCGCGGCGCTGGACACGGCCGGGTACGGCCCGTCGGAACCGGAAGACGAAGAGGAGGCTCCCGACCGCGACGACGGCGGCGCTCCCCCGGCCATCCCGACCTCGCTACAGTGACCCGTGTGAAGACCTCACCCGCCCGACAGGCCCGTCTCCGGTCGGTCGCGATCGCGATCGCCGTGACCGCCGTCGCCGCCCTCGCCGGCTGCACCTCTCCCCCGGAGTCCCCGGTGCCGACCGAGAGCACGGTGCCGACCGAGAGCTCCCCGCCCCCGGGAGGTGCCCTCATCATCCCCGAGGCACCCGAGGGCGAGCTGCCGGACGCGCTGCAGCTCGAGCTGCAGCAGGCTCTTGAGAACACCGTCGCCGAGTACGAGGTGCCCGGCGCAGTCGTCGGCGTGTGGATACCCGGCGCCGGAACGTGGACGGCCGCCGTCGGCGTCGCCGACATCGCGGCCGACACGGCGTCCGACGTCGACCTGCAGTGGCCGTTGCGCAGCGTGACGAAGTCGTTCACGGTCACGCTCATCCTGCAGCTGGTCGACGAGGGCGCCGTTGACCTCGACGACACGATCGACCGATTCGTCGACGGAGTCACCGACGGCGATGAGATCACACTCCGCCAGCTGGCGAACATGTCCAGCGGCAACGCCGACTACACCGATGACGCGTTCGTCGCCGCCTTCAGCGCCGACCCCGAGCGCCTCTTCACGCTCGACGAACTCAACCGCTTCGTGCTCGGCGAGCCGGCCCGCTTCGCCCCCGGCGCCGAGCACGTCTACACGAATGCGAACACCAATCTCCTCGGTGCCGTGGTGGAGGCGGCGACGGGCATGCCCTTCGGCGAGGCGGTGCAGGAGCGGATCCTCGACCGTCTCGACCTCACCGACACCCGATATCTCACTGATGTCGCCGAGTGGACCGACCCCCACCCCGTCGGGTATGTGGTGGACGACGGCGTGCCGGCGGCGCAACCCGACAACCTCTCGATCTTCGGCCCGGCCGGCTCGATGATCTCGACGATCGACGACATGCGGGTCTGGGGCACCGCCCTCGCGACCGGCGCGCTCCTGACACCCGAGACGCAGGCGGAGCGCCTGGACGGATGGCCCCTCGAGGTGGGTCCGCCGTACGACGCCTACGCCCTGGGCATCGGCGAGACCGACGGCTGGTGGGGGCACAACGGCGAGGGCCTCGGATTCACCGCCGCGGTCTTCCACGACCCCGACACCGCCGCGACGATCGCGGTGTTCATGAACACGTCGAACACGGCATCCGGCGATCATCCCGCTGATCAGCTGTTCCGACGCCTCGCGGTCATCGTGGAGGGATGACGTGGCGGACGCGGAGCCGGGCTGGTACGACGACGGCCACGGAAAGCACCGCTGGTGGGACGGCGCCCGCTGGACGGACGAGTACATCGACCTGGCCGAACGTGACACCGAGCTGCACACCGGCGCGGCGCAGACAGGTACCGCCGCGGGCGCCGGCTGGTACGACGACGGCCGCGGACGTCTGCGATGGTGGGACGGATCGCGCTGGACCGATGCATCCCGATTCAGCGGCACCGAGCAGACCTTCGCGGGTGTCGTGGTCGATGGACGCTGGATCCACTTCGGTGCCCTGAGCCAGCCGGTGGCCGGCGCGGTGGCGTCGTGCGAGAGCGGCGCCGAGCTGCTGCGCCGAGGGCGGCTCAGCAAGCCCGCGGTCGCGCGCGCCCTGCACGGTCCTGTCGGACTCATCACCCCGCGGACTCTGCCACGCGCGGTGCACGGCGGGGCGGACTACCTCGTCGTCTCGGTGTCCGATCAGGTCTGGCTCGCGCCGGTCCCGCCGGGGCAGAAGCGGGATGCCGAGCGGTTCGCGTCGTGGATCAACTCGTCGGCCGAGCACTACCGCTACCGGTGACGCGCGTACTTCGTCACTTTAGAGCGTGGCGTGCGCCAGGGCGTGTTCAGTGCGTGGCGTGCGCCACGACGGACAGCTGCGCACCGGACAGCCGCTGCGTGGTCCACTCGCTCATCGGCTCCGCGCCGAGCGACCGGTAGAAGCCGATCGCGGGCGCGTTCCAGTCGAGCACGGTCCACTCGAGACGGGAGTAGCCGCGCTCGACGCACACGCGGGCGAGCTCGGTGAGGAGCGCCTTGCCGTGGCCGCGACCCCGCTCGGACTCGTCGACGTACAGGTCCTCGAGCCATATCCCGTGCCGGCCGGTCCACGTCGAATACGTGAGGAACCAGATCGCGACGCCCACGATCGCGCCGGAGCGCTCGACGACGTGCGCGAAGACCTTCGGGTCCGCGCCGAACAGCATGCCGCGAAGCGCGTCCTCGGTGTTCGCGACCGCCTCGGGTTCGCGCTCGTAGACGGCGAGGGCGCGGATCGCGGCGAGGATGCCCGCTTCGTCGCCGGGCCGCGCGGGTCGGAGGACGGCGTCATCTGCGGGCGGGCGGTCGCTCATCCCTCGAGAGTACCGATCGCCGGATGCTCAGCACCGCTCTCCACACGGCACTGCGCGGCGCGCGGAGCCTCGGCGGCGGTGCCCCGCCCGCGGACCCGTGCCGAAGGGCCTGCCACGACCGTCAACGAGAAAAAGCCCGTCCATCCGGACGAGCCTTTTCTCGTTGGTGACCCCAGCGGGATTCGAACCCGCGTTACCGCCGTGAGAGGGCGGCGTACTAGGCCGCTATACGATGGGGCCGTTCACGCAACCGTTCGATTATGCCACGCGTCTGACGCACCGACAAATCGAGGCGACCACCCACCGCCGACCGCTGAGAGCGCACGACGTGTCAAGTGGTTGCCCGTGATCACGGGGGACGCTTGACTCGAACCATGCGAGTTACGAAGCACCACCACGCGACACTCAGCGTCCTCGAATCGGGGAAGTGCCTGGTGATCGACCCGGGCTCCTTCACCGATCCGCTCGTGGACATCGGCGAGGTCGTCGCGATCGTCCTGACGCACGAGCATCCCGATCACTGGACGCCCGAGCACCTGGACCGCCTCCTGAAGATCGACCCCGGGATCCCGATCTACGGTCCGGAAGGGGTGGCGAAGGCCGCCGCCGGGTACGACATCACGGTCGTGCGCCCGGGTGACACGGTGACGGTCGAACCGTTCACGCTCCGTTTCTTCGGGGGCACGCACGCCGTCATCCACGAGACGATCCCGGTGATCGACAACGTCGGAGTGCTCGTCAACGACGAGCTGTACTACCCGGGCGACTCGTATGCCGTGCCGAAGGGAATCGACGTGAAGCTCCTCGCCGCGCCGATCGGCGCACCCTGGCTCAAGATCGGCGAGGCGATGGACTTCGTGCTCGCCGTCGCACCGCGCCAGGCGTTCGGCACGCATGACATGACGCTCTCGGTCATCGGCCGCTCCATGCACCGCGCGCGACTGCGGTGGGCGACCGAGAAGAACGGGGGCGAGTTCCTCGACCTCGACCCGGACGATTCAACCGACCTCTGATCGGACGACGGATGCCGCGGACCCTCGGGTCCGCGGCATCCGCTCTTCACTGCGTCGGGCTATTCGGCGTCGAGATCCGTCTCGAGCAGCGTCACGAGCTCATCGAGCGCCTGGTCGGCACCCTCGCCCTCGGCCTTGAGCGTCACGACCGTGCCGTGCGACGCGCCGAGACCCATGAGCGAGAGGATGCTCCCGGCGTTCAGATCCGGTCCGCCCTCGACCGCGATCGTGACGGGGATCTTCTTCTCCTGGACGGCCTGGACGAAGAGCTTCGCGGGCCTGGCGTGCAGGCCGGAGCTGCTCGCGATGGTTGCCTGACGTTCTGCCATGATGTGTTGCCTTTCGTAGAGACGGCTTGTTCCAGCATTCCTCATTCGCCCCGCAGGGGCGAGGATTCAGGCCGGGACGGCGGCGACGGGCAGGTTCGCCTCCGCGGCTTCGAGCTCCTTCGGTGCGATGAACCGCTTGAAGCCGACGACCAGGAACCCTGTCACGATGACTCCGGCCGCAAGGGCGACCAGGAAGCCCCAAATCGGGCTGATCGCGAACAGGACGAAGATGCCGCCGTGCGGAGCGTAGGAGCCCACCTGGAAGAGCATGCACAGCGCGCCCGTCACGGCACCGCCGACCATCGAGGCCGGGATCACCCGCAGCGGGTCGGCCGCGGCGAACGGGATCGCACCTTCGGAGATGAACGAGGCACCCAGCAGCCACGCCGCCTTGCCGTTCTCGCGCTCGACCGGCGTGAAGATCTTTCGGGCGAGCACGGTCGAAGCGAGCGCCATCGCGAGCGGCGGGACCATACCCGACGCCATGACGGCGCCCATGATGTAAAGGGGAGCCGGGTTGTCGACCGAACCGGCCGCGAGACCCGCGACGGCGAACGAATACGCCACCTTGTTGACGGGTCCTCCGAGGTCGAAGCACATCATGAGGCCCAGGATGATGCCGAGGACCACCGCCGAGCCACCCGACTCGGTGAGGCTCGTGAGCCAGTCGGTGAGCCACGTCATGAGCGTCGCGATCGGGCGCCCGAGGAAGAGGATCAGCAGACCCGAGGCCACGATCGACCCGACGAGCGGGATGATCACGACCGGCATCAGGCCGCGGAGCCAGCGCGGCGCCGGCAGGCGTCCGAGCCACCATGCGACGACACCGGCGAGCAGACCACCGACGATGCCGCCGATGAATCCCGCGTTCATGAGGACGGCGACGGCACCCGCCACGAAACCCGGTGCGATACCCGGACGGTCGGCGATCGCGAACGCGATGTAGCCGGCCAGCGCCGAGACGAGGAAGCCCATCGATGTGGCGCCGATCATGAAGAACACCGCGCCGAGGTACTGGCCGAGCGGGCCGAACGGCGACGTGATGTTCTCTGTCGGCAGGTCCCACAGCGAGTTCTGCGTGATGATCGTCGACGCGTCGTTCGTGATCTCGTAGCCGCCGAGCGCGAAGCCGAGCGCGATGAGCAGGCCGCCACCGGCGACGAACGGGATCATGTAGCTGACGCCGGTCAGGAGGATCCGCTGGATGCGCGCACCGAACGAGATCGGCGCCGCCGACGTGGCCGCGGCGTCCTCCGCCGTGCCGCTCACGCGCGCGCCGTTCGGGTTCTTCGCCTCTGCGATCGCCTCGGCGATCAGGCGATCGGGCTGCTCGATGCCGCGCTTGACGCCCGAACGAACGACGGGCTTGCCGGCGAACCGTCCGGGCTCGCGCACATCCACGTCGGTGGCGAAGATGACGGCATCCGCGTTCGCGATCACGTCGTTCGGAAGCGCCTGGTACCCCGAAGAGCCCTGCGGCTCGACGACGAGGTCGATACCGGCCTTCTTGCCCGCCGCCGTCAGGGCATCCGCGGCCATGAACGTGTGCGCGATGCCCGTGGCGCACGCGGTGACCGCAACGATCCGCGCGGGGTGCCCGTCGATGCTGAGGTCATCGGACGCGGTCGCAGCGGCGGCGACCGGGGCGGCCGCCGCAGTCGGGGCGGCGGGTGCCGGAGTGGCCTCGCCCTCGCCGATCGCATTGCGCACGATCGCGACGACGTCGTCGGCGCTCGTGGCGGCGCGCAGTCCGCTCGTGAAGTCATCCTGCATCAGGCTGCGTGCGAGTTTGGACAGGACCGCGAGGTGCGCCTCGGCGGCACCCTCGGGCGCCGCGATGAGGAAGACGAGGTCGGCGGGACCGTCGGGGGCGCCGAAGTCGACACCGGGTGCCAGGCGCGCGAAGGCGAGGGACGGGGTGACGACGGCGCTGCTCTTCGCGTGCGGGATCGCGATCCCGCCGGGCAGTCCCGTCTCGTCCTTCTCTTCACGGGCCCACGCGTCGGCGAAGAGGGCCTCCGCATCGGTGGCGCGGCCCTGAGCGGTCACGCGCGCGGCCAACGCACGGATCACCGCCGCTTTGTCGGCGCCGAGCGGGGTGTCGAGTGACACCAACTCGGACGTGATGGTCTGGGACACGGTGACCTCCAATGGTCGGTAGTGCGGTGGAACGGGATGGATAGGGGACGGTCAGGGAATGAGACGGCGCACGACGATCTCGCCGGCGGGAAGATCGTCGGGCGTCGGCGCCTGTGTGCCGGGAAGGGATGCCGCGGCGGCGCCGTACTGCACCGACCGGCGGAGGCGATCGTCGGGTCCGTCTCCGGCGACATCGGCCAGGAGGTAGCCCGCGAGTGAACTGTCGCCCGCGCCGACGGTGCTCACGACGCGGATGCGGGGCGGGGTGGCCTGCCACGCGCCGTCGGCGTCCACGAGGACCGCGCCGTCCGCGCCGAGCGTCACGAGAGCGGCGGCCACCTTCGCGGGGACGAGCGCGCGGGCGACCGAAAGCACCGCCGCGGCGAGGTCCGCGCCGGGTTCGAGTTCCACGCCGGCGAGCTCGGCCAGCTCTTCGTCGTTCGGCTTGATGAGATCGGGCGCGGCGTCCTCGACCACGGCTCGCAGCGCGGGGCCGGAGGTGTCGACCGCCACGCGCGGCGCGCCTGCTCCCCAGCGCTCACGGACGGCGCGTGTGATGTCGACGTACAGTCGCTCGCCGGCCCCCGGCGGAAGCGATCCGGCGAGGACGAGCCAATCGGCGCCTTCGCTCTCCGCGACCACCGCGGCGATGAGCTCCGCGACATCGCCCGCGGACAGCATCGCACCCGGCAGGTTCAGCTTCGTGGTGACACCGGCAGGATCGGTGATCGTGACGTTGGCGCGGACATGACCCTCGACGTCGACGACACGCGCGGCGACATGCGACGAGCGCAGGGCGGCACCGAACGGATCGTCGTCGGCGAGGGGCAGGACGGCGACGGTGTCGACGCCCGCAGCGGCGATCACCCGCGCGACGTTGATCCCCTTGCCGCCGGCGTCTTCGCGCGATGACGCGGCGGACTGCACCTCCCCGGGCTGGAGCGCGGCCGCGAGGGTGATCGTGCGATCCAGGGACGGGTTGGCGGTGACGGTGATGATCCGGCCCGCTCTCTCGATCTGCGCAGCACTCATGCGACCCACACCTCCACGTCGGCATCGGACAGCGCGGCCGCCAGTTCGGCGTCGGGGGCCGCATCGGTCACGAGATCATCGACGGCGTCCAGGTTCGCGAAGCTCACGAGCAGATCGCGACCGAGCTTTTCGGAGTCGGCGAGGACGACGACGCGTCGCGCGGCCCGGACCACGGCCGACTTCACCGCCGCCTCGTCGGGATCGGGCGTGCTCAGACCGAAAGAGGCGGAGAGGCCGTTCGTCCCGAGGAAGGCGATGTCGGGACGGAGTCGCTCGATCGCGCGCACGGTGTCGGCACCGACCGCGGCTGCGGTGGCGGTGCGCACACGCCCGCCGATGACCGTGAGGTGGGCATCCGCCGCACCGGCGAGGGTGTGGGCGATCGTCATGGCGTGCGTCACGACTTCGGCTTCTCCCCCGGTCGCCTCGAGATGGTCGGCGAGTCGGGTCGCGACCGCGTGCGTGGTCGTGCCCGCGTCGACGTAGATCGACCCCCGGAAGCGCGCACCCACGAGTTCGAGAGCACGCCGGGCGATCGAGGCCTTCACGTCGCTGCGCACCTGTGAGCGCTCTGCGACCGTGGGTTCGGAGACACTGTCGCGGTCACGCGTGACCGCCCCGCCGTGCACGCGACGCAGCGCGCCGAGCCGCTCGAGCTGGTCGAGATCGCGGCGGACCGTCTCGGTGGTGACGTCGAACCGACGCGCGAGCTCGATGACGCTGACTCGGCCCTCATCGAGCAGCAGGCGCTCGATGAGCTCTTGGCGCTCCATCGCGTACATGTGAATTCCTCCGTGAATTGCCCACACAGTACAACACAATCCCACACATACACAAGCAGCTTCTTCAGACACACCTGTGTCTCGGTCCGCGGGCGTGCGGCTCGAGACCAGTGATTACAGTCAAGGAATGGCAGACAAGCCCTCCGCGGAGGTCCGGATCGACGAGGCTCTGGTGCGCACACTGGTGTCCTCGCAGGCCTCGAGGGTTCCGGGCGCCCGCACCCGCGCGCTGCTCCACGTCGCCGACGGCTGGGACTGCTCCGTCTGGCGATGGGGATCGGATCTTGCCGTCCGCCTCCCCCGACGGGCCGCCGCGGCGCCGCTCGTGCGACACGAACAGAAGACCCTGGACGGCATCGCCGCCCGTCTCGCCCCCACCGGCATCGGCGTCCCCGCACCGATCCTCAAGGGGGAGCCGGATGCCGGCTACCCCTGGGCGTGGTCGATCGTGCCGTGGTACGACGGGACGGGCGGCCTGAGCGTGCCGCGGGAGGCCCGAGCGGGATGGGCGCATCACCTCGCCGAGGCCCTCGTCGCGCTGCACGTGGACGCACCGGTCGACCACCCGGTGAACCCGGTCCGCGGTGTCCCGCTCCACCGACGCGCCGAGGCCGTCGCCGCGCGTCTGCAGTCCCTGCGCGGCGGTGTCCCCGCGTTGACTCTGCAGACCCTCGAGACGTTGTGGCGCGCCGCGCTGGACGCACCGCAGTGGCCCGGACCTCCGGTGTGGATTCACGGCGACCTGCACCCCGGCAACATCGTCGCGCGCGGAGCCGACCTGGTCGCGCTCATCGACTTCGGCGACGTCACGGCGGGCGACCCCGCCTACGACCTGGCCGTCGCCTGGCTCGCGTTCGACCGTCGCGGGCGCGCCGCCTTCGTCGCGGCGTTCGACGGCCGCCACGACGAAGCGACCTGGACGCGGGCGCGCGGGTGGGCGGCGGCGGTCACTCTCCTGCTGCTGGGGCAGAGCGAAGACGATGCAGCCTACGCGGCCTTCGCGCAGGAATCGGCGCGCGAACTGATCGTCGAACGCGGCTTCACCCGGTGAAATCCGCCTCGGCTGACCCTCACGCGCCCTCGGACGCCTCGGCGATCCAAACCCGCATGACATCTCCGTCCAGGGTGAAGCGCACGACGCTCCCCGTCGGCAGATCGAGTCCGTCGATCTCGCGCATCCCGGCGTAGAAGGGCACGTCGGCCACCGGCTCGAGCGGCTCGGGGGCGCAGCCGGCCGCCATCCACTCGGACGTCGCGGTCGTGACGACGATGCACCTGGTGCCCTGGTCCGTCTCGGCCGACCAGACCTCGAGATCGTGGAAGGGCTCGTAGCGCACCGGTTCGTCGGAGCGGATGCCGTAGAGCTCGAAGTCGAGCGCCGCGCCGTCGAGCGGTGCGCGCGCGAGCGTGGTGGCAGGCTGCGGAGCGCCGAGCGCGGAGACCCACACGCCGACGCCGACACCCACGAGGGCTGCGACAGCGACGACCGCCGCCACGGGTACACGACGCCACCACGGGCGCCGGTCCGTCGACGGTGCGGGCGCGACAGCCCCTGCAGCCGCTCCGCGGTCACCCTCGTCCGCCACTGTCGACGGACGGGTATCGGCGTTCTGCTCGGACGCCGCGGCGGGCGCCCCGGGTACGGAGTCGACGACGCGCGCCGGCCGCTCGGCGGGTGCCGCGGGACGAGGGTTCCGGGCGATGCCCTCGAGCTCGATCAGGCGGGCGAGCGCGTCGGCGTCGTGATGGATGTCGGCGTCCGGACCGTAGGCGCGGGAGCGCAACTCGTCGAGTTCACGCCGACCCTCCGACGACAGCGCCATCGCATCCATACGTCGATTATCGCCCGGCCCAGGACGCTCGGCGCCGCGTGCGCGAGAAACGAAAAACCCCCGCTGAGCGGGGGTTTTCGAATGGCTGGGGTACCTGGACTCGAACCAAGAACAAAGGTACCAGAAACCTCCGTGTTGCCAATTACACCATACCCCAAGGCGCTGAGCCGCAGCCCGTGCCGAAGATCAAGTCTACGTGACGCACGCGGGACCGCCAAACCGAGCGGGCCTGCGTCGCGACGGTGTCGTTCCTACGTCGCGGTCCGGAACGCCTGCAGAGCCTCGAGCCGCCGGACGGACTCCGCCTTGCCGAGGAGCTCCATCGACTCGAAGAGCGGCGGCGACACGCGGCGCCCGCTGACGGCCGCCCGGAGCGGACCGTAGGCGACGCGCGGCTTGAGGCCGAGCCCGTCGATGAGCGCCCCGCTGAGGGCCTCGTGGACGGCCGCGGCGGTGAAGCCGTCTTCGGGAATGAGCTCGAGCGCGCCCACCGACGCCGCCAGCACGACACCCGTGTTGTCGGGGAGCCCGGCCAGCGCATCCTCGGTGTAGTAGATCTCGTCCGTGAAGAGGAACCGCAGGAGGTGCGGTGCATCACCGAGGAGCTGCAGCCGCTCCTGGATGAGCGGCGCCGCCTTGTCGAGCATCGCCTTCTCGTCATCACTGAGCGGCACGGCGACGACGCCCTCCGCCGCGAGGTACGGCACGATGCGCTCGACGAAATCGTCGGGGGCGAGCATCCGGATGTGGTCGCCGTTGATCGACTCGGCCTTCTTCTGGTCGAAACGGGCGGGATTGGGGTTGACGTCCACGATGTCGAACGCCGCCACGAGCTCGTCGAGCGAGAAGACGTCGCGATCGTGCGAGAGCGACCACCCGAGCAGCGACAGGTAGTTCAGCAGCCCCTCGCGGATGAAGCCCTTCTCGCGCTGCAGGAAGAGATCGGCCTTCGGGTCCCGTTTGGACAGCTTCTTGTTGCCCTCGTCGCCGAGGACGAGGGGCATGTGCGCGAAGCGCGGGATGAAGGTGGTGACGCCGGCGTCGACGAGCGCGGCGTACAGCGCGAGCTGCCGAGCGGTCGAGGGCATGAGGTCCTCGCCGCGGATGACGTGCGTGATACCCATCAGGGCATCGTCGACGGGGTTCACGAACGGGTAGAGCGGCACTCCCCCCGCACGCACCACGACGAAGTCGGGGAAGGAACCGGCCGGGAAGGTCACTTCGCCGCGGATGAGGTCGACGTACGTCAGGTCCTCATCGGGGACCCGCAGTCGCCACGCCGGCTGACGGCCCTCGGCCCGGAACGCGGCCTTCTGCTCGTCGGTGAGGTGCCGGTCGTGATTGTCGTAGCCGAGCTGCTTCGCGCGGCCGTTCGCCTCGTTGCGCGCGTCGATCTCCTCCGGCGTCGAGTAACTCTCGTAGACCGCGCCTGTCGCCTTGAGCTTCTCGAGCACCTCGAAGTAGATGTCGTGGCGCTGCGACTGTCGGTAGGGGGCGTGGGGGCCGCCGACCTCGACGCCCTCGTCCCAGTCGATCTCGAGCCAGCGCAGCGCGTCGAGGAGCTGGTGATAGCTCTGCTCGCTGTCGCGTGCGGCGTCGGTGTCTTCGATGCGGAAGACGAGCTTCCCGCCGTTGTGCCGGGCGTAGGCCCAGTTGAACAGCACGGTGCGGATGAGGCCGACGTGCGGCAGGCCGGTGGGACTCGGGCAGAACCGGACGCGGACGTCGGAGCCGGCGGCGGTCGTGGTGCGGGGATCGGGTGTAGACATCGTGGTCCAGCTTAGTTCGCAGGCTTCTCGTCCCGCGGTCCACCGGCGGCGAGGACGCGGCTCAGCGCGGTCGAGGCGATGCGCACCGCCGGCACCCGGTCGGCGCCGTGCGCCGTCACGACATGCAACGACCGAGCCTCGCCGGCGGGAAGGGGGCGCGTGACCACCCCGCGGAGGAGCGGAAAGGAGTCCACGGCCATCCGCGGGAGCGTCGCCACCCCGATGCCCTGTGCCACGAGGCCCTCCACGGCGACGACGTTGTCGGTCTCGAACCCGATGCGCGGCTCGAACCCGGCGCGCCCGCACAGCTCGAGCAGATGACCGCGGCAGCGCGGACAGCCGGCGATCCAGTTCTCCTCGGTCAGTTCGGTGATCGCCACGCGATCGGCCCGGGCGGCGGGATGATCTGCCGGGAGCACGAGGAGCAGCTCGTCCGCACCCACGGAGTGCACCGCCAGCCCCCGCGCGCTCGATCCGTGCGGATCGTCGCGGTCGCCGGGATAGCTGAAGGTCAGCGCGATGTCTGCGCGATCCTCCCGCACGGCCTCGACCGCCTCGGGAGGCTCGGCCTCGACGTACGTGATCGTGATCCCCGGGTGATGGCGTGCGAGATCGGTCAGCAGGCGCGGCACGACCGTCGATGACGCCGACGGGAAGCCGACGAGCCGCACACGGCCCGCCCGAAGACCGCGGAGTTCGGCGAGCTCGCCGGCGGCGGCATCCAGCGCCGTCGTCACCGCGGGTGCGTGCCGGGCGAGCACGCGACCCGCCTCGGTCAGCCTCACTCGCCGCCCCACGCGCTCGATCACAGGCACACCCAACCGGCGCTCGAGACGCTTCATCTGCTGGCTGAGTGCCGGTTGGCTGTAGCCGAGGGATGCCGCCGCGGCGGTGAGCGAGCCCTCGTCGGAGATCGCCTTGACGACGCGGAGCGCGTGCACGTCGAAGTCGGGATCGTCGATGGGGGCACGGTCGCTCATCCGGCAAGCATAAGCGTGCAGCATGATTCGCATACCTCACGTGCTGTAGACGAATGCGAAGCGAGCGAGGAGCCTGGGAGTATGCCCACCCTCGCCCCGCCCGACCATCGGTCCGCTCGCGCCGCCTTCAGCGGTGGGCGCGGATACCTCGCCGCCTGCACGGTGGGCCTCCCGCCGCGCGCGACCCGTGCGGCGATGATCGCCGATCTGGATGCCGCCGGTGCGGGCCGCGCGACGGCCGCCGACTACTCCGCCGTCGTGGAGCGCACGCGAGGGCACTTCGCGCGCCTGGTCGGCGCCGAGGCCTCGCGCATCGCGATCGGGTCGCAGGCGTCGGTCTTCGCGGGACTCATCGCGGCCGCCGTGCCGGACGGAGCCGAAGTGCTGTGCGCCGAGGGCGATTTCTCGTCGATCGTCCTCCCCTTCGTCCACGCAGGGCGGGGCATCCGCCTCCGGACGGCGCCGCTCGATCGCCTCGCCGACGCGATCACCGCCGACACGTGGCTCGTCGCCTTCTCGCTCGTCCAGTCGGCGAGCGGCGAGGTGGCCGACGCCGCCGCGATCCGCGCCGCGGCCGCGCACCACGGCACGCGCACCGTGTGCGACGCGACGCAGGCGGTCGGCTGGCTGCCCGTCGAGGCGTCCGACTACGACGCGGTGATCTGCCACGCCTACAAGTGGTTGTGCGCGCCGCGTGGCGTCGCTTTCCTCGCGATCGGGACGGATCTCGCGGCCCTCGTGCCGCCGATCTTCGCCGGCTGGTACGCGGGCGCCGATCCCTGGAGCTCCTGTTACGGGGCCGGTGTCCGGCTCGCCGACGACGCCTCGCGATTCGACGTCTCCCCCGCATGGCAGGCCTTCGTCGGCGCCGAGCCCGCGCTCGCGCTGTTCGCGACGCTCGATCCGGCGGCGCTGTACGCCCACGCGACCTCGCTCGCCGAGGCGTTCCGCGAAGGACGCGGCCTGCCGCGAAGCGAACGGCCCTCCGCCATCGTGACGTGGGCTGACCCTGAAGGATGCGATCTGGCCCGGCTGACCGCGGCGGGCATCACGGCATCCGGTCGTGCGGGCCGCGCCCGGGTCGCGTTCCACGTGTTCAACGACGAGCGCGACGTCACGGACGCCCTGGCGGCGCTGGCCGTCACCGCGCCGGATTGACCACCTGAGGGGTGCGATCCGCCGCCGCGCCCGTCCGCCCCAGCGGGGCGAGGATGAACACCGCGATCACCGCCACACCGACCAGGAGCGCGAGCCCGCCATAGCCGATCCAGCCCAGGATCACGCCGGCGAGGATCGCGCCGACGGCGGCCACCATGCTCATCGTGAAGTCGCTGAGACCCTGGCGACGCGTGCGCTGCAGCTCGGACGAGGCCTCGGTCAGCAGCGCGGATCCGGCGACGGTCGTCGCGCTCCAGCCGAGACCGAGCAGGATGAGACCGATCGTCACGGCGAGCGTGGAGTTCTGGCCGAAGGACGCGGTGACGAGCGCGGCCGCCAGGATCACCTGGCCCGCCAGGATCGTCGGCACGCGCCCGAGCCGGTCCGCGAGGATGCCGAACACCGGCGACAGCGCGTACATGCCGGCGATGTGCAGGCTCAGCGTGAGCCCGATGATCGTGAGGGTGGCGCCCTGGTGCAGAAGGTGCACGGGCGTCATCGCCATCACCGCGACCATCACCCCGTGCGCGGCGGCGACGGCGAAGATCGCGTACCGGGCCACGCGCGGTCGGTCCGCCTTCGCGATCGTCGGCGTGCGCGCGTCGGCGGTGGTCTGCGCGACGACGCGCTGCGCGAGCAGCAGCGGGTCCGGCCGCAGGGCCGCGAAGTAGAGGGCGATCGCGAGCACCTGGCCGATGATCGTGAAGACGTACGGTCCCGTGAGGGCCGGCATCCCGATCGCTCCCCCGACGACCTCACCCGGTCCCGTGAGGTTCGGGCCGAGCACCGCGCCCAGGGTCGTCGCCCACACCACGAACGAGAGGTCGCGGCCACGGGAGGCGTCGGTGGCGAGGTCGGCCGCCGCGAAGCGGGACTGCAGGTTCGCCGCCTGGCCGCCGCCGATCAGGAGGAACGCGACCAGCAGGAGCGGGAAGCTGCGCACCGCGGCAGCGACGATCACGAGCACGACGCCCACCAGGGCGATGGCCATGCCCGTCGCGAGGGACAGCTTCCTGCCCCGACGCCCGGCCAGCCGTGCCAGCGGGATCGCGATGAGCGCGGTGCCGAACGTCACCGCCGCGGCCGCCAGGCCCGAGAGGCTCTCATCCCCCGCGATGTCGGCGGCGAGCACCGCACCGAGTGAGAGGGTGGCACCGAATGCGATGCCGCCGAGCACCTGCGCGATCGAGAGCACCCAAACGGTGCGGCGCTGGACGCGCGCGACGTCGGCGGGCGTGATCCGCACACCCGCGACGTCGGTCATGGTCGTGTCACGCTTCGCGCGCGCCGGCCGCATCCCGTGCGACGTTGCGGAGGATGCCGAGACCCGAGATCTCGACCTCGATCGTGTCGCCGGCCACGAAGGGGCCGACCCCCGAGGGGGTTCCGGTGAGGATGACGTCACCGGGAAGGAGCGTGAACGCCGCCGACGCGTACGCGATGATGTCCTCGACGGAATGGATCATGTCGGTCAGTGGCGCCCGCTGGGCGACCTCGCCGTTCAGTCGCGTCTCGAGGGTCGCCGATGCCACGTCGAAGTCGGTCTCGATCGCCGGGCCCAAAGGGCAGAACGTGTCGAAGCCCTTCGCACGCGCCCACTGGCCGTCGGTCTTCTGCAGGTCCCGGGCGGTGATGTCGTTCGCGATCGTGTAGCCGAAGATCACTTCCGACGCCCGTTCGGCGCTCACGTTCTTCGCGATCGACCCGATGACGACCGCGAGCTCTCCCTCGAACGACGTGAGCTGCGTCTGGGGCGGTCGCACGATCGTGTCGCCCGGACCGATCACGGCCGTGTTCGGCTTGAAGAACAGCATCGGCTCGGCCGGCACCTCGTTGCCGAGCTCCTCCGCGTGGGCGCGGTAGTTGCGTCCGACGCACACGATCTTCGAGCGCGGGATCACGGGTGCGAGCAGTGCCACGTCCGCGAGGGGCACGCGCTCCCCCGTCGTGTCGAACCCTGCGAACATCGGGTCGCCGTCGAGCACGACCAGATCGGTCTCGTCGACGATGCCGTAGCGGATGGCGTCCTGGTGGCTGAAGCGTGCGATCCTCACCGGATCAGCCTACTCAGACCGCGGCATCCACTCCCCTCCCCGCAAACCGCGAGACTGCATCCGGACGCCGAGACGGAGGGGTTTCCCCGCCGTTTCGGCGCTCCCGTGCAGTCTCGCGGATGAAGACGGCGGTTTCGATCAGGCGTCGAGGCGCAGCAGCCAGCCGTGCTTGTCTTCGGCGCGGCCGTACTGGATGTCGGTGAGCTCCTTGCGCAGCTCGAGCGCCAGCGTGCCGAGCGGCTGCTCGTCGAAGAAGTCCTTGCCCTTGAGGACGCCGATCGGGGTGACGACCGCCGCGGTCCCGCACGCGAAGACCTCGACGATGTCACCGGACGCGACGCCCTGCCGCCACTCGTCGAGCGAGACGTTGCGTCCCTCGACCTTGTGGCCGCGGTCCGCAGCGAGCTGCAGGATCGAGTCGCGCGTGATGCCCTCGAGGATCGACGGCGACTGAGGCGTGACGAGCGTGCCGTCCTTGTAGACGAACACGACGTTCATGCCGCCGAGCTCCTCGACGTTGCGATCGGCGTCCAGGAACACCACCTGATCGCACTCGTTCTCGTAAGCCTCGGACTGCGGCAGCAGCGAGGCGGCATAGTTGCCGCCCGTCTTGGCCGCACCGGTCCCGCCCTTGCCGGCGCGCGCGTAGTCCTCGCTCAGCCAGATGCTCACCGGGTTGACCCCGCCGTGGAAGTACGCGCCGGCCGGTGAGGCGATCACGTAGTACGCGACCTTGTGCGCGGGCCGCACCCCGAGGAACGCCTCCTTCGCGAACATGAAGGGTCGCAGGTACAGGCTCTGGTCCTCGCCCGCGGGCACCCAGGCACCGTCGACCGCGATGATCTCGCGGAGGGACTGGATGAAGTAGCTCACCGGCAGCTCGGGCAGCGCCAGACGGCGCGCCGAGCGCTGCAGACGGCGACCGTTCTGGTCGGGACGGAACGTGTGGATCGACCCGTCCGCATGGCGGTAGGCCTTGATGCCCTCGAAGATCTCCTGGCCGTAGTGCAGCACGGCCGCCGAAGGGTCCAGGGTGATCGGGCCGTAGGGCTGCACGCGCGGGCGGTGCCACCCGCCGCCGGTGGACCAGCAGATGTCGACCATGTGGTCGGTGAAGTGCTGGCCGAAGCCGGGCGAGGCGAGGATCGCGTCGCGCTCCGCGGCGGTCTTCGCCGCGAGGTTCTTGGTCACGGTGAACCGGAGGGGCTCGAGTCCGGTGTCGGGGTCGGTGCCGATGAGGGTCATGTCACGTCCTGGGTGAGTGTGCGGGCGACGCTCGCGAGGACTCCAGATTACGCCTGGAGCCTCGCCACGATCGCGTCGCCGATCTGCGCGGTGGGTCGGGGGGCGGCATCCCGCGTCGCGATGTCGTCCTCGACGGCGCGGGTGACGCGCTGGGCCTCCTCGCGGAGCCCGAGGTGGTCGAGCAGGAGCGAGACGGACAGGATCGCGGCCGTGGGATCGGCCTTCTGCTGACCCGCGATGTCGGGCGCCGAACCATGGACGGGCTCGAACATCGACGGGAACGCGCCGTCCGGGTTGATGTTCCCGGATGCGGCGAGACCGATGCCACCGGTGACGGCGCCGGCCAGGTCTGTCAGGATGTCGCCGAAGAGGTTGTCGGTGACGATGACGTCGAAGCGGGACGGGTTTGTGACCAGGAAGATCGTCGCCGCGTCGACGTGCAGATAATCTACCGCGACCTCGGGGTGCTCCCGCGCCACTTCGTTCACGATGCGCTGCCACATGCCGCCCGCGTGCACGAGCACGTTCGTCTTGTGCACGAGTGTGAGCTTCTTGCGGCGCCGCTCGGCGAGGTCGAACGCGTAGCGCACGACGCGCTCGATGCCGTAGGCGGTGTTCACCGACGTCTCGTTCGCGACTTCGTTCGCGGTGCCCGTGCGGATCGACCCGCCGTTGCCGACATACGGACCCTCGGTGCCTTCGCGCACGACGACGAAGTCGATCTCGCCGGGGTCGGCGAGCGGGCCGGGCGCGCCCGGATAAAGCTTGGACGGGCGCAGGTTCACGTAGTGGTCGAGCTCGAAGCGCAGCTTCAGCAGCAGGCCCCGCTCGATGTTCGCGTTCTTCAGGCGCGCGTCTCCGGGCACTCCCCCGACGGCGCCGAGCAGGATCGCATCGTGCTCGGCGATCGCCGCGAGGTCGGCATCCGTCAGTGTGTCGCCGGTCTCGAGGTAGCGCGCGGCACCCAGCGAGAATCGCGTGCGCTCGAAACGGATGCCGGAGCCCGCGGTCGCGGCATCCAGGACCTTCTCCGCCTCGGCGATGACCTCCGGACCGATCCCGTCACCGGGGATCACGGCGAGCTTGAGTGTGCGCGTCTCGTGCATCCGACCAGCGTAGCGGCGGGCGCACGACGGCCCCGCTCACCGGCTCTCCGCCGTCGTCCGAGCACGACTCCTGCACCTCGTCACGCGCCCGAGCTTCAGTCCGCGGAATCACGGGCGGCAGAGGCCAGGGCAGGACGGATGTGCAGGAGTTGTGCGCCGCGCGCGACGGGGACCCGGGCGTCCGGGACGCGTGCGCTCAGTGCTCGACGGGCTCGCGCTTCTGGCGACCGCCGAGGGTGGATGCCGCGATGACGGCCGCGATCACGATGAGGCCCGCGCCGATGAGCGCGGTGACCCCGACACCCGCGTCGAACGCGTGCGCGGCGGCATCCCGCAGCGCCTGTCCGAGGGCGTCGTCGAGCGCGTCCGACGCGGCGACGGCGCCCGCGAGGGTCTCGCGGGCCGCGGCCGTCGCGTCGGCCGGGAGCCCGGCGGGCAGCGTCAGGTTCGCACGGTAGAACGCCGCGAGGAGCCCGCCGATGATCGTCGTGCCGAGGACCGCGCCGAGCTCGTACGCCGTCTCGGACACCGCGCTGGCCGCGCCCGCCTTCTCGGGCGGCGCACTCGCGAGGATCAGCTCGTTCGAGACCGTCTCGGCCGCGCCGATGCCGACACCGAGCGAGACGAACGCGCCGATCAGCAGCGCCAGCTCCCCCGTGCTCGTGCTGAGCGCCACCAGCAGATAGCCGAGGATCGAGAATCCGAGCGCGACGGGCACGACGATACGAGGGGCGGCGCGCTTGGCGATCGGCACGACCCCGATGCCGGCGACGATCATGGCCGCGAGTCCCGGCACGAGCGCGAGGCCCGCCTCCATGGGCGACAGGCCGACGATGAGCTGCAGGTGCTGCGCGACGAAGTACAGGAAGCCGACGAGGCCGATCACGCTCAGCAGGTTCACCAGCACCGAGCCCGAGAACGTCGGGCGGCGGAACAGCGCCATGTCGAGCATCGGCGTCTCGAGCCTGTTCTGGCGCCGGACGAAGACCACGCCGAACGCGACGCCGATCGCCACGAGCGCGAGCGGGAGGGCGGACTCGGCGCCGTGCACCGCGAACTCCTTGATGGCGTACACGATCGGGACCATCGTCAGCAGCGACAGGAGCACGCTGAGCGGGTCGAACCGGCCGGGGTTCGGGTCACGGCTCTCGGGCACGAGGATCGGCACGAGGATCAGCAGGGGCACGAGGACCGGCACGGCCATGAGGAACACCGAGCCCCAGGCGAAGTGCTCGAGCAGGATGCCGCCCACGACGGGTCCGAGGGCGGCGCCGGCCGAGAAGCCCGCGGCCCACACCGCGATCGCGAGGCGGCGCTGGTCGCGGTTCGCGAAGATGCTCCGTAGGAGCGACAGCGTCGAGGGCATGAGCATCGCACCGAACACGCCCATCGCCGCGCGGGCCGCGATGAGCCACTCCGCGCTCGGCGCGAAAGCCGCCGCCGCCGAGACGAGACCGAATCCGGCGGCGCCGATGAGCAGCATCCGCCGCCGCCCGAACCGGTCGCCGAGGACGCCCATCGTCACGAGGAGACTCGCGAGCACGAGCGGATAGGCGTCGATGATCCAGAGCTGCTGCGTCGCCGTCGGCTCGAGGTCGAGGGCGATCTGCGGGAGCGCGAAGCTCAGGACCGTGTTGTCGACCGAGACCAGGAGCACCGGCAGCATGAGCACGACGAGCGCGGCCCAGCCGCGCCATCCGACGCGCGGGGCCGCGGTCGTCGGGATGCGGGTCAGTGTGTCGGTCATCTCGTCCTCAGTTTCTAAACCGTCCAGCCGGTATAGTAACAGACGTGGACGCTCTGCCGCTCGGTGACCTCTCGATACGATCGAGGGCATGAGCCGCCCGCCGCACGCCCGCGAGAGCGTCCTCGAGGCGTTCGCGGGCATTCTGATCGACGCGGGCGAGCGCGCGGCGACGATGGATGCCACGGCGCGCGCGGCCGGCGTCTCCAAGGGCGGTCTGCTCTACCACTTCGCCTCGAAGGAAGCCCTCGAGGCCGGAGTCATCGAACGCCTCGACGCCCTCGTCACAGAGGACATCGCGACGATGGCGCAGGCGGAAGAGGGTCCGATCGCCTACTTCCTCCGGTCGTCGGTGATGGAGAACGATCCGCTCGATCGAGCGATCCTCGCCACCGCGCGGCTCGCGCAGGGCGGGAACGCGTCAGCCAGCGCGGCGCTGCGCGATGTGCGCGAGCGGTGGGGCGACGCCCTCCGGCCGCACACGAGGGATGCCGCATCCCTCGATCTCGTGATGCTCGTGAGCGACGGCCTGTACTTCAACAACGCGCTCGAAGGCGGGAGCATCCCGGGGCCTGTCCCCCGCGGTGCGGAGATGGACGCGCTCATCGCCCTGGTGGAGCGCGCCGCGAAGCGCTGAAACAGCTTCGCGCCCGGAGGGCGGAGGGGTCTACGGCTCCGTGATCTGGATCTGACGGAACAGATCGGCCCCGACCGCGGCGTGCAGCTCGGCGAGCATCTCATCGGACACCGGCGAGTCGACCGTGAGCACCGACAGCGCGCGGCCGCTCGCGTCGGGGTGCGCGACCTGGAGGCCCTCGATGTTGATCCCGGCGTCGCCGAGACGCTGACCGTAGATCGCGACGATGCCCGGGCGGTCGGCGTAGCGCATCACGATGTGGTGCCGCTCGAGCGCCACCTCGATGTCGTAGCCGTTGATGCCGACGACCTTCGGGACCATGCGCGTTCCCGCCAGGGTCCCCGCGATCTCGAGGACCGACCCGTCCGCCAGTGTCCCGCGCAGGACGGTGATGTTGCGGTAGAGCGGGCTCTCGGCCTCGACGATCAGGCGCGTCTCGATACCGCGCTGCTCGGCGAACAGCGGCGCGTTGACGTACGAGACGTTCTCGCTCACGACGTTCGTGAGGATGCCCTTGAGGGCGGCGAGGCGGTAGACGCTCACGTCGTACGCCGCGAGCTCTCCGCGCACCTCGATGTCGAGGCTCGTCACGGCAGCGTGGGCGAGTCCGGTGAAGAACTGGCCGAGCTTCTCGACGAGGGCGATGCCGGGGCGCACGAACGGATCGATCACTCCCCCGGCGACGTTGACCGCGTCCGGGACGAGGTCGCCCTCGAGCGCGAGCTTGACCGAGCGGGCCACCGACACGCCGGCCTTCTCCTGCGCCTCATCGGTGCTCGCGCCCAGGTGCGGGGTCACGACCACGTTCGGCAGATCGAGCAGCCGCGACGCGCTCGAATCCGCGGCGGGAGGCTCCGACGTGAACACGTCGAGACCGGCACCGGCGATGACGCCGCCGGTGAGCGCGGCGTGCAGGGCGTCCTCGTCGATCAGGCCGCCACGGGCGACGTTGACGACGTACGCCGACGGCTTCATCATCACGAGCTGCTCGGCGCCGATCATGCCCGTGGTCTCCGGTGTCTTCGGCATGTGCACCGTGACGAAGTCGCTCTGGCGCAGGACCTCTTCGAACGACAGCAGCTCCACCTGCAGCTGCTGGGCGCGCGTGGGCGTGACATAGGGGTCGTAACCGACGACGCGCACCCCGAATGCGCGGAGGCGCTCGGCGATGAGGGCGCCGATCCGGCCGAGCCCGAGGATGCCGACGGTCTTCTCGAAGAGCTCGGTGCCGGTGTAGGCGCTGCGCTTCCACTGCCCGGCCGACAGCGAGGCGTGCGCCTGCGGGATGTGCCGCGCAAGGCTCAGGATGTGACCGACCGTCAGCTCGGCGGCCGAGATGATGTTCGAGGTCGGCGCGTTCACGACCATCACGCCGGCGGTCGTGGCCGCCTTGATGTCGACGTTGTCGAGCCCGACGCCCGCCCGTGCGACGACCTTCAGCTCGGGCGCGGCCGCGATCGCCTCGGCGTCGATCTTGGTCGCCGACCGCACCAGCACGGCGTTCGCGTCGGCGAGGGCGCCGAGAAGGGCGGGGCGGTCGGTGCCGTCCACCTGCCGGACGTCGAAGTCCGGTCCCAGTGCATCGATCGTGGCGGGTGAGAGTTCTTCGGCGATGAGCACGACAGGCTTCGGCACGTCAGCGGATCCTTTGGAGCGTGGGCGCGCGAACTGCGCCGGGAAGACGAGTGGATGCTGCGCCGCACGCCATCGGGGCGCATTCACGTGACACTCTATCGGCTCGCCCGACCCGCCCTCGCCCGTGTGACGGCGCGAGGCCGGCGGGTCAGCCGAGCAGGGACGCGGTGTTGAGGGTCGTGTACGCGACGACGTTCAACCAGAACACGGCGGTGAGTGCGAGTCCGGTCAACATGACGAGGAAGAAGTGGTGCGCGGGCCGACGGTGGCCGATCGCGAACGCGACGGCGAACGCGACGATCGGGAACACCGCGGCGAAGATCCAGATGAACCACCCGAGGGCGTTCAGCCCGGTCGGCAGCTGTGCCGCCTGCAGGAGATTGCCGAGCGCGTTCCACACCGCGTAGGCGTAGAAGAGCCCGAATGCGCCGGCGATCGTCGCGACGACCCACGTCGGGTTGCCTCGGGATGCCCGCTCGGCGTCCGGTGTCATGTCGTCCCGAGTTGCGTCGCTCACTGTCCCACCGCCCCGATCATCACGAACGGCCAGGGCAGCAGCAGTGCCGCGCCGGCCACGAGCCAGACGATGCGCACCCAGGCCCTCGAGCCGGCAGTGAGGAGGAAGACCGTGGCGAACCACAGGAGGGGTGACAGCACCGCGAGCCAGAAGCTCCCCTGGAACATGATGTCGGTCACGAGGTATGCCGCGCGCCCCTGCAGCCGGAGTCCGCCGATCGCCCATCCGATCGCGAACAGCAGGTACACCCCGCCCAGGATGCCGAGGGTGATGAGCGTCGCATTGCCGAGGGGTTCACGCTCCACCCGCCCGGTTCCGGGCGCGTCGTCCACGTCTGCCGATTCCTCAGCCCGCCCGGCCTCATCAGACCGGCCGACGGCGTCGCTGCCCCGACCGACCGCGGTGTAGCCCTCTGGCAGAACGGCCGTCGCCCGCGCGGCGTCGGTGCCGGCACCCCCGGTGTCCGCCGGGACAGGCGCGGTCGCGACCGGCCCGGCCTCCGTCGCCGCCGCAGTCCCGACGTCCAGGGTGGGGTCGTCGTCTCCGTCCCATGACAGGGCATCATCGTCGGAGCGTCGCATGGGATCAGGCTATCGTCACGGCGACCGGCGCGACCCCCTGATGAACGACGAGAGCAGGACGGTCCCCAAGCCGTCCTGCTCTCGTCGTCCGTTTCGCCCTGTGGTGCTGCGCCGTTGCGGCGCCGCGCCGTGGCACGAGGACGCGTGGTCACTCGAGTCGATCAGCCGGTGGGCTCACCGGGCCGGTCGCGCGTGGCGCGCGCTGCTCGAGGCGATCCGCCGGCAGACTCACCGGACCGGTCACGCGCGGAACGCGCTGCTCGAGACGATCGGCCGGCAGACTCACCGGACCCGTCGCGCGCGGTGCCGAGGCCATCGCGGCCCTGGCCGCCACGTACTCGGCGATCGCGCGTTCGATGCGGTCCGCCGGCTGACCGGCGTACTGCCGCTGCAGTGCGCGCAGTTGGGCGCGGGCCGCGTTGAACGGCTCGACGCGCAGTTCGCGCTCCATGCGGTCCGCCGACATGCGGGTGTCGATGTTCTGCGGAACGCCGACCCGAGTGTCGCGCAGCGTGTCTGCGCCCTGGACCGGGCTACCGGTCTGGCAGGCGGCGAGCCCGGTGATGAGGATCGCGGTGAGTGCGGTCACGGTGACGCCGCGTGCGATGCGGCGAGACGTGGTGGCCGGAGACCCACCGGTGGTGTTGGTGTTCATGACTTCCCCCTGGGGACCCCCGCATCTCCGTTGAGCGAGGCTGCTCAGAAGGAGGGCTCCGGGAGCGCGCTGATACAGCGCGCAGGGTCAGTCGAACAGCCGCTGGGTGAGGGCGTGCCAGGTATGCGGGCCGGCGATCCCGTCGGCGGGAGGCAGGAACATCGTCTGGAACTGCCGCAGAACGGTGTCGGTGAGAGGCCCGAAGTCACCGTCGACGTCGAGCCCGGGCAGGAGCGTCTGCAGGGCTCGCACGCCGTCGCCCGTATCGCCCTGTCGTACGGTCTCGATGAGCGCCGGCCAGTCCAGCTGGCCCACGGTCGTCGAGATGAACGTCGCGCGCAGGGTGAGCTGGAACGTGCGCGCCGCCTCGCCGCTCAACGCCCCGTAGATGCCGTCCGCGGCGATCGTCGCCCCGTGCAGGCGCAGGAGATTCTGCGCCGCGAGCACCCGCCAGTTCGTCTCCTGCGTCGCGCCCACCTTGACCAGCGGCCACGGCCGGGGGCCTGGCTGCAGCGCGCTGAGGAACGACCAGGTCTCGCGGCCGGCCACGCCGTCCTGCGTCAGGCCCCATGATTCCTGGAAGAAGCGCACGCGCTCCGCGGTGAGCGGACCGAACGATCCGTCCACGACGAGCGGTTCGACGCCCGGCGACGGAATCAGCCCGAACTGCTGGACCGCCCGTACGGCATCCCCCGACGCCCCGCCGGCCGTCGTCGCCACGAGGTGCGGCCAGGTCACCGGCCCGACGATGCCGTCCGTCGGCACACCGGCGCTGCTCTGCAGCGCGGTGACGGCCGCCGCCGTCTGGGGGCCGTAGGCGCCGTCGACGGTGACAGCGTGCCCTCGGGCACGGAGGAGGTACTGGATCCCCGGCACCACGAGCGTCGTCGCTCCCGGCCCGGTCGTGCCCCACGGTTCGACGTTCATCGAGACTCCTCTGCTGTGGAGCTCCCCCACCGCCACCGTCGCAGACGTGCGCCGCGGGCGCAAGAGAGCGCGTCCGCGGCGGCCCTCCCCCGCCTCACGCGTGATCTACTGGCGGTATGTCGATGGTCCGCGAGCGATGGAGGTCGCATCTGCTGCAGACCCTGTCGGGCACGGACGACGGATCGCCGGCCTGGGTCCGCGAACTCGCTCTGGGCGACGACGAAGGGTTCTTCGGTCCGGGATCCGCCTCGTGGGCGGTCCACGGCGGCATGGCGACGATGGTCGCCGGGATCCGCGCGCTGCTCGTGCAGGCGCTGCATCCCGGCGCGATGGCGGGCGTGCATGACTGGTCGCGCTACCGGGAGGATCCGCTCGGCCGGCTGACCGGGACGATCCGCTGGCTCATCACGGTGACCTTCGGCGACCGGGCGACGGCTGAACGCTCTTCCGCGATGGTGCGGGCACTGCACACACGGGTGCAGGGCGAGTACGTCGACGCGTTCGGGGTCACTCGTGCGTACCGCGCGGGAGACGCGGACCTCATCGAGTGGGTGCATCTCGCTTTCACGGAGTCGTTCCTGACGTGCCACCAGATCTGGGAGGCGGAGATCCCGGGCGGAGCGGACGCCTACGTGCGGGAGTGGGCCACCGCGGGCGAACTCGTCGGGCTGACCGATCCGCCCCTGACGGCCGCCGAGATGCGCGGTCGTCTGCGCGCCGTCGCGGATGCCGGCATCCTCAAGACCGACGACCGCGTGCTCGACGTCGTCCGATTCATCCGCGACCCTCCGCTTGCGAAAGGCATGATGCCGGCGTATCGCATCATGTTCGCGGGCGCCGTGGGCTCCCTCGATCCGGTCCACCGTCGGATGCTGGGACTACGCAAGCCGACCTCCCTCGCGGTCCCAGCGACGGGTGCGGTGCTCCGGTCGGCCCGATCCCTCCTCGGAGAGCGCTCGACATCCGAGGAGGCGGCGCTCGCGCGCATTGCGAGGCTGCGTCGCACCTCTGCCGACGCCGCCGAAGCCGAGCCGGCGGCCTGAACTCAGACCAGCGCGCGGTCGTCCGAGTACCGTGCGACGGTCCAGTCGGGCCGTGCGCCTCGCGTACCGGCGGCAGCCACGCGCCGCGCGGGCGCGATCGCCGCTCACGTCGCCGCCGATACGGGTCGGAACCTGCTCGTGATGAGCCGCCGATGCAGCGGGAGGACGCCGTCATCTGCCCGGCAGGATGCAGACGAGCGCCTCGTGCCCGCGCGGTGCGGCGATCACGACGTGACGGAGGCAGTCCGGAACGCGCCCGACCGCGGCGTCTCGTTCCCGGATCGCCTGCTGCTCGATTCTGTCCGCCGGACGACCGATGTCGCGCGCGTCGCGTGCTGTCTCGATTCGCCGCAGGGCTTCATCGATGCGGTCCGCGGGACGATCGAGGTCGATTCCCGCGGGACGAGCGGGAGCGGTCCGCGGCGCAGGATCGACGATCCCGTCGGTGTCCGGAGCGGGCGATTGGCATGCGGTCGACGTCAGGACGACGCCGACAGCTGCGACCGTCCACGCCCAGCGGCGGACCCGCTGCCCTCGCCGGTGCGGTTCGGATGATGTGTTCATGATGACTCCTCGATGTGCGCTCACCACGGTGGTGAGACCTTCGGGAGCCACGTTCGTCCGCGGGGGTATCCGAAGGGACATCCGTCGATATCCGCGCGATATCCGCCGCCCGCCAGGTGTATTGACGCCTCGGACACGTGAGCGCACACTTCCCCCATGGCTGTCAGAGTGCTGGGGCCGTTGGATGTCGGCGCGGAGAGCCTGGGGCCCCGCGAGCGAACGATCCTCGCCGCGCTCATCGTCCGCCGAGGGGCGACGGTGAACCCCGTGGAGCTCGCTGACGCATGGTGGGGCGATGAGCCGCCCACCACCTGGTCGCAGCAGGTGCGCAATTCGATCTCGCGGATCCGACGCAAACTCGGACACGATGCCGTCCAGACCGTCGCGACCGAGTATCGTCTCGGCGTCGACCCCGAGACGATCGACGCGGTCCGATTCGAGCGCCTGGTGTCCTCGGCGCGCGCACTCGCGTTGCAGGGCGAGGACGACCGGGCCGTGGATGGGTATCGACGCGCGCTCGCTCTGTGGCGCGGAGCGCCCCTCCAGGACGTCGCCGCGTGGGAGCCCGGGGTCGCCGAAGCGCGTCGGCTGATCGAGATCCGCTCCAGCGCCGAAGAAGAGCTCCTCGACGCCCGTCTGCGCACAGGTGAACATCGGACGATCCTTCCGGACGCGGAGCGCCTCGTACGCGAGCAGCCGCTGCGCGAGGACCGATGGGCGATCCTCGCGCTCGCGAATTATCGGGCGGGCCGTCAGGCCGAGGCGCTCGCGACCATCCGGGCGGCGCGCGAACGGCTCGCCGACGACCTCGGAATCGAACCCGGTGAGCGGCTGACGTCCCTGGAGACGGCTGTGCTCCGGCAGGACCCGAAGATCGCCGCCCCGCTGCCGACCGCCACGGCGAGCCCGGATTGCCCCTACCTCGGTCTTCGCGCCTTCGGTCCCGAGGACGCCGACCTCTTCTTCGGTCGGGAAACCGACGCCGAGGTGGTCATCGATCGACTCCGACCGGGTGTCCTCGTCGCGATCGCGGGAGCGTCGGGTACCGGTAAGTCCTCGCTCGCGCTCGCGGGCGTCGTCCCGCGGCTGGAGGCCGGAGGGCGCAGCGTCGAGGTCTTCGTGCCGGGGCAGGACGCCGCGTCCCGACTTCGCGTCGCGGGAGCGCGGGCGAATGTCGTGGTCGTGGACCAGACGGAGGAACTGCTGTCCCTCGACGACGACGAGAAGTCCGCGCTCGGGGTGGCGGCATCCGAGATCGTCTGTTCCGGCGGGTCGATCCTCCTCACGGTTCGCTCGGATGCCCTCGACCGCCTGCGCTCCCTGCCGTTCGTCGGAGATGCTCTGGGCGAGGGCGTCTATCTGCTCGGTGCCGTCTCCGTCGAGGGGTGCCGCCGAGCGATCGAAGAACCGGCACGCCACGCAGGACTTCGCATCGAGCCCGGACTGACGGAACTCGCCCTGCGAGACCTCGGAGACCGGTCGACGACCCTTCCCCACTTCTCGCACGCGCTCCGCGAGACCTGGCGGCGTCGCGAAGGCAACACCCTCACGGTCGCGGGCTACCAAGCGTCAGGGGGGATCGCCGGCGCGATCGCGCAGTCGGCCGAAGACGTGTTCCGGTCGCTGCCCCCGGATGACCAGGCCGTATGCCGATCCGTGATGCTGCGGCTTCTCGACGGTGCTCCGGACGGCACGGCGACGCGGCGGCGCGTTCCATCAGGTCCGATGCTGGCCGACGCTGACCGGCGGCGGGTGATCGAGAGACTCGCGCGCGCACGACTGCTCTCCGTCGACGAGTCCACGGTCATGGTGACGCACGAGGCCGTCGCAACCGCCTGGCCGCGACTCGAGGGCTGGCTCGCCGACGATACGGCGCGCGCGAGGGCGCTCCGCGCGCTCGAGACCGCGGCCGCCGCGTGGGAGGCCGATGGCCGCCAGGAGGACGACCTCCTGCGGGGTGCGCGACTGCACACGGCGCTGGAGATCCGCCAGAGCGGACCACGCGACCTCACGGCATCGGAGTCGGAGTTGCTCGACCAGTCCGAGATCCGCGCGCAGAGGCAGGTCCGGGAGCTCGAGGAGCGTGCCGGGCGCGAGCGTTCACGCAACCGCACGCTCCGCTTCGCGCTCGGCGGAGTCGCCACACTCCTGGTCGCCGTCATGGCCGCCGGCGCCGTGGCCGTCGTACGCGGGGACGAGGCACGCGCCGCGAGCGACACCGCGCGGATCGAGGCGCTCGGCGCCTCCTCGCTCGCCCTGCGATCCTCAGACCGGGATCTCGCGGCGCTTCTCGCCGTCGAGGCCTATCGTCGCTGGCCTCACGACGATCGCGTACGCAGCGCGCTCCTCGGGTTCATCATGGCCTCGGACGGTCTTGTGCGCCGCATCGAGCACTCTCAGGGCTCGGTGGTGATCGCTCCCCTTCCGTCAGGGGAGAACTCCGTCCTCGTCTCCGACACACCGGAGGGCCCCCTGACGCAGGTGGTCGATCTCGCCACCGGGCGAGTCGTGCGCACGATCGATGTGGTTCTGCCCGAACCGACACCGTTCACTCGGTCGCTGAGCATCAGCCCTGACGGCGGTACGGTCGTGATCCAGTCGCCGCAGTGGGTGGACGAGGAGGACCCCGGCGTCTGCTGTCGCAATCACCTGGCATTCGCCGACCTGCGCTCCGGCGATGCTCTCGCCGAGGTGATGCTGGACGCCCGGACGAGCGAGACGATCGTGTTCAGCCAGGATGGCGACCGGGTCTTCCTGGGCAATCCGGTCACGTTCGACGTGCAGTCTGTCGGCATCCGCACCGGCGAGGTTGCGGCGTCCTCGCCCCGAGCGTTCGCAGACCACGCCGGAGAGGACGGCCGATCGAACTCCGTCGTGTCCCTGGCGGGAGGGCTGGTCGCCGTGGGGTCGCCGGATTCGCTCATCGTCTATGACGAGTCGACGCTGGCGGAACGTCGGCGCGTCGCCACGGAAGGCGACCTGACGACCCTCGCCCTCCTGGCCGACGGCGAAGGCGGCGTGATCGGGTCCGGCCTGGACGGCACCACCCGCATCGATCTCGCCGCCGGCGCGACGACGTGGGCGAGACCGGCCGTGCCCGGCAGACCGTGCTGGAACATGGCCGTGACACTCTCCCGGGGAACGTTCTTCTGCGCGAGCCTGGGAACGGTGTCGGAATTCGATCTGACGACGGGTCTTGCGACCGGAAGGACTCTTCCGACTCTCGTCGACGAGGCCACCGCGATCCTCCCCCGGGCCGACGACACGGAGCTGCTGCTGAACGCGCCGATCGCGGGAGCAACGCTGGTGTGGCGCCTGGACGGATCCGGCGCGGCACGCCGGATCGTGGCACGGGATCGACAGCTCGTGGGCGGGATCAACGGAGACGGCACGGTGGCGATCACGACAGAACGCCTCGGTGGGCCGTTCCAGCGATGGGACCTCGATGCCGACCGCCCCATCGGATCGGAAGCGGACTGGCTCGGCTGGATCTCATCGGATGTGCTCGAAGTGTGGTCGGAGCGGAAGGGGTCGTCCTTCCTCACCGAGAGCGGAGAACGGGTGACCCTCGCGCGGGAGATCACGGGCCGGCTCGGCGACGAGATCATCCCCGCGCCCGCACCCCCCGGACCTCACGCGTTCGCGTTCGCCCCCGGCTCCCCGACATTCGTCGCCTTCGACCCGTCGACGGGCGAGACCGCCGGACCGTTCATGACCGTGCCGGACGTGCGCGGCGAGATGATCGTGAACCGCATCAGCGAATCGGCCGACGGATCGCGCGTGGCGCTCACGTACTACGAATCTGCATCACGCACCACGCAGACCGCGGTCTTCGACCACCGATCCGGCCTGCTCATCGCCCTGGGCCTCATCGGCACGGAAGGTAACGTGATCACGCACTCGGGCGATCTGATCACGGTGACGGACACGTCACTCACGCGGCACGACGTCGACACGCTGGAGGCGGTCGACTCCCTCCCCAAGGCCTTCAGCAGCGGCACCGTGATCGAGCTGAGCGACGATGATCGCCTCATGCTGGTGGTGGGGTGGGACAACCGGGCTGCGCTGTACGGACTGACGAACGGCGTCAAGCTCGCCGACACCTTCGACGCACCCAGCAGCGAACTGGCGCAAGGAGCGCATCTGACGCGCGACGGGAATCGCCTGATCACGAGCTCGGCGGAGGGGATCCTCGTGTGGGACCTCGATCCGGCCGCTCATGCGCGCGCTGCCTGTGAGATCGCGGGACGCGAACTCACCGACGTCGAGTGGCGGACCTACTTCGGCGATGATCCCCAGGTCGCCACCTGCGAGCGATTCGCTCCGTGACCGCAGACGGGTCCTGCGCGATCACGACGAAAGCGGACCCGGCCGCCGCTCCTCGGGTTGGGAGGAGGGCGACCGGGTCCAAGCCGTGCCGGATAGGACGGCGGTCTGGATGACCGAGCGGATGCCGTGGATCAGCGCGCTGCGCTGCCTTCGGTGTAGTCCGAGTCGGTCTGCTTCCATGCGAACAGCGCACGCAGTTCCTTGCCCGTCGCCTCGATCGGGTGGTGGGCGCCCTTCTCGCGCAGCGCGAGGAACTCGGGGGCACCGGCATCCTGATCGGCGATGAAGCGCTTCGCGAAGGCGCCCGACTGGATGTCGCCGAGGACAGCCTTCATGTTCTCCTTGACGTGCGGGTCGATCACGCGCGGTCCGGACACGTAGTCGCCGTACTCCGCGGTGTCCGAGATCGACCAGCGCTGCTTGGCGATGCCACCCTCCCACATCAGGTCGACGATGAGCTTGAGCTCGTGCAGCACCTCGAAGTAGGCGATCTCGGGCTGGTAGCCCGCCTCGACGAGGGTCTCGAAACCGTACTGGACCAGCTGCGACGTGCCGCCGCAGAGCACGGCCTGCTCGCCGAACAGGTCGGTCTCGGTCTCTTCGGTGAACGTGGTCTTGATGACGCCGGCACGCGTTCCGCCGATGGCCTTGGCGTAGGACAGCGCGAGGTCCCAGGCCGTGCCCGATGCGTCGCGCTCGACGGCGATGATGTCCGGGATGCCGCGACCGGCGACGAACTCGCGGCGGACGGTGTGCCCCGGGGCCTTCGGAGCGACCAGGATCACGTCGACCCCCTCGGGGGCGTCGATGTAGCCGAAGCGGATGTTGAAGCCGTGGGCGAACGCGAGCGTCTTGCCCTCGGTCAGCTTGTCCTTGATGCTGTCGTTGTAGATGCCCCGCTGGTGCTGGTCGGGTGCGAGGATCATGATGACGTCGGCCCACTCGGTCGCGTCGGCGACGGAGAAGACCTGGAAGCCCTCCTCCTCGGCCTTCGCGGCGGATTTCGACCCGTCCTTGAGCGCGATCGCGACCTCGACCCCGGAATCGCGGAGGTTCTGCGCGTGGGCGTGGCCCTGTGAGCCGTAGCCGACGATCGCGACCTTCTTGCTCTGGATGATCGACAGGTCGGCGTCGGCGTCGTAGAAGATCTCGGCCATGTGGTGTGTTTCTCCTTGTTCTTTCGGTTCTGGGGTCAGCCGCGCAGGACGCGCTCGGTGATGCTCTTGCCGCCGCGGCCGATGGCGAGCAGGCCCGACTGGGCGAGCTCCTTGATGCCGAAGGGCTCGAGCGCCTTGAGGAACGCGTCGACTTTGCCCTTGTCGCCGGTGATCTCGACGACGAGCGCGTCGGGCGCATAGTCGACGATCGACGCGCGGAACAGGCCCACGACTTCGAGCACGTTCGACCGCGTGGCGTTGTCATTGCGGACCTTCACGAGCATGTGCTCGCGCTGGACCGACGACGACATGTCGAGCTCGACGATCTTGATGACGTTGATGAGCTTGTTCAGCTGCTTGGTCACCTGTTCGAGCGGCAGTTCGTCCACGTCCACGACGACGGTGATGCGCGAAAGGCCGGGCACTTCGGTGACCCCCACCGCGAGCGATTCGATGTTGAAGCCGCGGCGCGCGAACAGCCCTGCCACGCGGGTCAGCAGACCCGGCTTGTCCTCCACGAGAAGACTCAGCACGTGTGTCGACATGAGTCAGGCCTCCACATCGAACGCGGGCGAGTGGTCCCTCGCATACTGGACATAACTGTTGCTGACGCCCTGCGGCACCATCGGCCACACCATGGCGTCCGCACTCACGACGAAGTCGATCACGACGGGGCGATCATTCGTCTCGAGGGCGAGCTTGATCGCGGCGTCGACGTCCTCCTCGCGCTCCACGCGGATCGCGAGGCACCCGTAGGCCTCCGCGAGCTTGACGAAGTCCGGGATGCGCACCGTGCCGTGCCCCGTGTTGAGGTTCGTGTGCGAGTAGCGGCCGTCGTAGAACAGCGTCTGCCACTGCCGCACCATGCCGAGCGAGGAGTTGTTGATCACCGCGACCTTGATCGGGATGTTGTTGATCGCGCAGGTCGCGAGTTCCTGATTCGTCATCTGGAAGCAGCCGTCGCCGTCGATCGCCCAGACCACGCGGTCGGGCTCGGCGACCTTGGCCCCCATCGCTGCGGGGACCGAGTAGCCCATCGTGCCGGCGCCGCCGGAGTTGAGCCACGCGTTGGGGCGCTCGTACTTGATGAACTGCGCCGCCCACATCTGGTGCTGGCCGACGCCGGCGGCGTACACGCCCTCGGGACCGGTGAGCTCGCCGATGCGCTGGATGACGTACTGCGGCGACATGAGTCCGTCGGTGGGCTGGGCGTAGCCGAGCGGGAACTCGGTGCGCAGGCCGTCGAGGTACGACCACCACTCCTCGGTGTCGACGGTCTTGCCCGCGATCTGACCGCGGAACGCCGCCTCGAGATCGACGAGCACATCCTTCAGATCGCCCACGATCGGCACGTCCGCCGCGCGGATCTTGCCGATCTCGGCCGGGTCGATGTCGACGTGCACGACCTTCGCGTGCGGGGCGAAGAGCGCAGCCTTGCCGGTCACACGGTCATCGAACCGCGCGCCGAGCGAAACGAGGAGGTCCGCCTCCTGCAGCGCGAGCACCGCGGGGACCGTGCCGTGCATGCCGGGCATGCCGAGGTGCTGTGCGTGGGAGTCGGGGAACGCGCCGCGGGCCATGAGCGTGGTCACCACGGGCGCACCGGTCGACTCCGCGAGCGTCAGCAGCTCCGCCGACGCCTGCGAGCGGATGACACCGCCGCCGACGTAGAGGACCGGCTTCTTCGCCTCGGCGATCAGCTGGGCCGCGGCCTGGATCTGCTTGCCGTGCGCCTTCGTGACGGGACGGTAGCCGGGCAGGTCGATCTTCGGAGGCCACACGAACGTCGCCTCGGCCTGCTGGGCATCCTTCGTGATGTCGACGAGGACGGGACCCGGGCGCCCGGTTCCGGCGATCTCGAACGCCGCCGCGATCGCACCCGGGATGTCCTCGGCGCGCTTGACGAGGAACGAGTGCTTCGTGATCGGCATCGTGATGCCGACGATGTCGGCCTCCTGGAACGCATCCGTTCCCATGAGGTTCGAAAAGACCTGGCCCGTGATGCAGACGATCGGCACGGAATCCATGTACGCGTCGGCGATCGCGGTCACGAGGTTCGTCGCGCCCGGTCCGGACGTCGCGATCGCGACACCGACCTTGTTGGATGCCGCGGCGTAGCCCTCCGCGGCATGACCGGCGCCCTGCTCGTGACGCACGAGGATGTGGCGCAGCGCCGAGCTGTCCATGAGCGGGTCGTACACCGGGAGGATCGCGCCACCCGGAAGTCCGAAGACGTCGGTGACCCCGAGGAGCTCGAGGGAGCGGACGACCGCCTGCGCGCCCGTGAGCACGGGCGCCGAAGCGGTGCGAGCGGGGGGCCGGGGAACGGCCGTGGCGGTTTCGGCGGGCATGATGATGATCCTCTGTCCAGAGTCGGTTGTCGGAATACGGGCCTAACCCGTCGTCGCGCCCTCCGCTGCGGAGCGCACGAGACGCGAGTATTTGGCCAGGACGCCACGGGTATAGCGCGGGGGAAGCGGCTCCCAGCCCGAGCGGCGGGAGTCAAGCTCAGCCTCATCGACGAGTAGGTCGAGAGTGCGAGCCGCGATATCGACCCGTATCAGATCACCATCGCGCACGAAGGCGATCGGACCTGCGTCGACCGCTTCGGGTGCTATGTGGCCGATGCACAGGCCGGTTGTGCCGCCTGAGAATCTGCCGTCCGTCAAGAGTAGTACATCTTTTCCGAGCCCTGCGCCCTTGATGGCGGCCGTGATCGCGAGCATCTCGCGCATGCCCGGGCCGCCCTTCGGACCCTCGTAGCGGATCACGACGACATCGCCCGCGGTGATCTCCCCCGCCTCGAGCGCGTCCATCGCACCGCGCTCGCGCTCGAACACGCGTGCAGGGCCCTCGAACACGTCGGCGTCGAATCCGGCGGACTTCACGACCGCGCCCTCGGGCGCCATCGAGCCGTGCAGGATCGTGATGCCGCCGGTCGCGTGGATCGGGTCGTCGAGGCGGTGGATGACCGTGCCGTCGATCGGGTCGGGGTCGAGGTCCTTGAGGTTCTCGGCGAGCGTCTTGCCGGTCACGGTGAGCGCGTCGCCGTGCAACAGGCCCTCGTCGAGCATCGCCTTCATGATCACGGGGATGCCGCCGTGGCGGTCGACGTCGTTCATGACGTACTTTCCGAACGGCTTCATGTCGGCGATGTGCGGCGTCCTGTCGCCGATACGGTTGAAGTCGTGCAGGTCGAGGTCGACCTGCGCCTCGCGGGCGATCGCGAGAAGGTGCAGCACGACGTTCGTCGAACCGCCGAGCGCCATCGCCAGGGCGATCGCGTTCTCGAAGGCCTCCTTCGTGAGGATGTCGCCGGTCGTGATGCCCAGGCGCAGCAGGTTCACGACCGCCTCACCCGAGCGGTGGGCGTAGTAGTCGCGGCGGCGGTCCGCGGCGGCGGGCGCCGCAGAGCCGGGCAGACTCAGCCCGAGCGCCTCGGCGACCGACGCCATCGTGTTCGCGGTGTACATGCCGCCGCACGCGCCCTCGCCCGGCGCGAACGCGCACTCGATGCGCTTGAGGTCGGCCTCGGTCATGCGCCCCGCCATGCAGGCACCGACGCCCTCGAACGAGTCGATGATCGTGATGTCCTTCTCGGTGCCGTCCGAGAGTTTGACCCACCCGGGTGCGATCGATCCGGCATACAGGAAGACGCTCGACAGGTCGAGCCGCGCGCTGGCCATCAGCATGCCGGGGATGGACTTGTCGCAGCCGGCGAGCAGCACGGTGCCGTCCAGGCGCTCGGCCATGACGACGGTCTCGACGGAGTCGGCGATGACCTCGCGGGAGACGAGCGAGAAGTGCATGCCCTCATGCCCCATCGAGATGCCGTCCGACACCGAGATCGTGCCGAACTGCAACGGGTAGCCGCCGCCCGAGTGCACGCCCTCCTTCGCACCCTGAGCCAGGCGATCCAGGCTCAGGTTGCAGGGGGTGATCTCGTTCCAGCTGGACGCGATGCCGATCTGCGGCTTCTCCCAGTCGGCGTCGCCCATGCCCACGGCGCGCAGCATGCCGCGGGACGTGGTCGCCTCGATGCCGTCTGTGACGACGCGACTGCGGGGTTTGATGTCGATGGGGTCTCCGAGATCGGGCATTCTCTGATCCTATTCCCGGGCGCCGCCCCGCATCCGCGCCAGCAGATCCAACGCCGCAGCCAATTCTTGGATGCTTCCCACACGCACGGACGCCGCGGTGTCGCCGTCGCCGACCCGGATGCCGAGATCGGAAGGACCGAGGCTCGCCAGCGCATCCTCGTCCGTGACGTCGTCGCCCGCGAAAAGCACCGCCGTCGCGTCGAGGCGCTCGCGCAGTGCGGTGATCGCGGAGTCCTTGCCCTCGTGCCGGAACGAGTACTCCACGATGTTGTGCCCCGTGCGACGTCGCCAGTGCGGAGCGTGCTCCGCGACGACCCGGTCGGCGGTCTCGTGAGCGCGCCGGGCATCCTCGGGCGAAGCGACACGAGTGTGGATGCCGAACCCGAAGGTCTTGGGCTCGACCCACACGCCCTCGAGGTCCGACAGTTCGGATGTGAGGTGCTCACGCAGTTCGTCGCGCAGCCTGTCGGCCTCGGCGTCGTCGCTGGTCGCGCCCTCCCCCTGACCCGGCACCCAGAACTGCGCGCCGTGCGAACCGGCGAGGTACACGGGTGAGTCGTCGCCGTGCTCGGCGATCTCGCGCAGGTCGTGGAGGCTGCGTCCCGAGACGAAGGCCACGGGCGTGTCGGGCAGCGCCGCGAGCGCGGCGACCGCCGCGGCGGCCTCGGGCAGCGCCCGCGCGCTCATCGGGTCGTCTTCGAGCGGGGCCAGAGTGCCGTCGAAGTCGAGGGCCACGAGCAGCCGGTCGGCCCCGACGATGCGGTCGATCGCAGCGGTCAGTTCCGCGGGGAGGGCGCTCACGCGTCGCTCCGGGTCCGGAAGCGTGCAAGCGCCTCGAGGAATTCGCGCGACCAGTCCTCGACGCTGTGCTCGAGGACGCGGCGACGCGCGGCCCGCATGCGGCGCCCCTGCTCGCCCGGTGTCATCTCGACCGCCCGCATCATGGCCTCCTTGAGTCCCTCGATGTCGTGCGGGTTGACCCGCACCGCCGTGCCGAGCTCGTCCGCGGCGCCCGCGAACTCGCTGAGGAGCAGCACGCCGCGGTTGTCGACGCGCGAGGCGACGTATTCCTTCGCGACCAGGTTCATGCCGTCGCGCAGCGCGGTGACGAGCATGACGTCGGCGGCGAGGAACAGCGCGACCATCTCCTCGCGCGGATACGCCTGGTGGAGATATCGGATCGCGGTGTGGCCCATCGTGTCGAAGTCGCCGTTGATGCGCCCGACCGTGAGCTCGATCTCGTCGCGCAGCTGGATGTAGGCCGCCACGCGCTCGCGGCTCGGGCTGGCGACCTGCACCAGGGTCACGTCGTCCACACTGAGCTTCTGTTCAGCGAGGAGCTCGCCGTAGGCCTTGAGACGGTGCCGGATGCCTTTCGTGTAGTCGAGGCGGTCGACGCCGAGGAAGATGCGCTTCGGGTTGCCGAGACTCTCACGGATCTGGCGGGCGCGCTCCTGCACGTCCGCGCGCTGCGCCAGCTCGATGTACGACGATGCGTCGATCGAGATCGGGAACGCCTTCGCGAGCGCGGTGCGCGTCGTGCCGTCCGGCTCGGGGACCGTGATGCCCGATGCCTTGGTCTCGTAGCGCAGCTGCCGGCGCACCGAGCGGGCGAAGTTGCCGGCGTCCGCGACCCGCTGGAAGCCGATGACGTCGGCGCCGAGCAGCCCTTCCAGCACCTGGCGCCGCCAGGGCAGCTGGGAGTAGAGGCCGTATGCCGGGAAGGGAATGTGGTGGAAGTAGCCGATCACCAGGTCCGGGCGGAGGTCACGCAGCATCCGGGGAACGAGCTGGAGCTGGTAGTCCTGGACCCACACGGTCGCGCCGTCCTCCGCCGCGTCGGCCGCGGCTTCGGCGAAACGCCGGTTGACCCGCACGTACGCGTCCCACCACAGCCGGGAGTAGCGCGGCTCGGCGATCACATCGTGGTAGAGCGGCCAGATCGTGTCGTTGGAGAAGCCCTCGTAGTACAACTCGACATCCTCGGCACTGAGGGAGACGGGTACCAGCAGCGTGCCGTCGAACTCGAAGGGCTCGAGATCGACGTCGGGCTTGCCGGCCCATCCGACCCACGCGCCGTCCGCCTTCTGCATCACCGGCTCGAGCGCCGTGACGAGGCCTCCGGGTGACCGGCGCCACGCGTCCTCTCCCTCAGCGCCGACCGTGTGATCCACCGGAAGCCGGTTGGCGACGACGACGAACTCGGCCTTGTCCACGCTGCACTCCTGACCAGTGGGGGAAATGACCAGGCTAACAGCGCGCTCCGCGCGACCCACCGGACGGGAGGACCGAACCGGTCGGGACCGTTTGTCAAGGGCCGCGGCGGAGTCTGCGCGCGGCGCGCAGGCCCGCTAGCGTTGTCGCATGCGCAAGTACGTCTTCGGCACAGGGCTCCTCTCGGCGGTCATCGGCGGTGTCTCACTGCTGCGGGGCCTGCGCAGCGAAGAGACGTTCACGTGGCGAACCGCACTGGCGTGGCTCAGTTGGGGCATCACCCTCGCTCTCGCGATCGGCTCGGTCGTCGACACCCGCCGCGCCTCCCGCGGCAAGCTCATCGCGACCGACTCGCCGGTCTACGGCGACAACAAGAAGCTCCTCAAGAAGAGGCTCAGTCGCTGACCACGAGGTCGATCTCGTAGTGGACGAATCCGGTGTCCACCGCGACCCGGTCGTAGAGTTCCCGGGCCTTGTCGTTGCGCTGCTGCGTGAGCCAGTAGACCTTCGCGCAGCGTAAATCGGCCGCCCACGCACGGACGTGGTCGATGAGAGCCGCGCCCGTCCCACTCCCCCGAGCGTCTGGGTGGACGAAGAGATCCTCCAGGTAGCAGTGCGGCCCCACGGACCATGTAGAGGGATGCGTGAGCCAGTGCACGAGACCTATGCCCTGGCCTCCGACATCTCGAGCGATCACGCCGTGCACGTCGATCGCGGGGTCGATGAGGCGTGCGAAGGTGAGCTCCGTCTGCGCGGTCGACAGCTCGGTCTCGTAGAACTCGAGGTAGCCCCACCACAACGACAGCCAGTCGTCGTGATCGTCTGCGACGAGGGCGCTGAGGGTCACCATGCCGACGACACTATTGCCGACGACCCTGCCGCCGCGACTCAGCGGGTCAGGATGAGCGCGTCGCCCTGGCCGCCGCCACCGCACAGCGCGACCGCGGCCGTGCCGCTGCCGCGACGGACGAGCTCATGGACCGCGTGGACGACGAGACGGTTGCCGGATGCGCCGATCGGGTGCCCGATCGCGATGCCGCCGCCGTGGATGTTCACGACGTCGTCCGCCAGCTCGAGCTCGCGCTGGGACTGCGCGACGACGGCGCCGAACGCCTCGTTGATCTCGACGATGTCGAGGTCGGTGACGGCGATGCCCTGTTTGCGGACCGCCTGCTCGATCGCTCGGGCGGGCTGCGCGTGCAGCGAGTTGTCGGGGCCCGCCACCTGACCCGACGCGCCGATGACCGCGAGCACCGGCCAGCCGTTCTCGTCGGCGTGCGCGCGCGTCGTCAGCACCACCGCGGAAGCGCCGTCCGAGATGGGCGAAGAATTGCCCGCCGTGATCGAGCCCCCGTCCGCGAAAGCCGAGCGCAGCCCTGCGAGGGTGTCGGTGGTCGTCTCGGGACGGATGCCTTCATCGCGCGTCACCCGGATCGGATCGCCCTTGCGCTGCGGCACCTCCACCGGGACGATCTCCGCGTCGAAGATCCCCGCTTCGTACGCGGCGGCGGCGCGCTGGTGCGAACGAGCCGCGACGGCGTCCTGGTCGGCGCGGGTGAGGGCGTACCGCTCGTTGAGCTGCTCGGTCGACAACCCCATCGACACGTGATCGTACGCGTCGGTGAGTCCGTCGTAGGCCATGTGATCGAGGACCTCGATGCTCCCGTACTGCCACCCGTCGCGGGAGCCCATGAGCAGGTGCGGTGCGCGGGTCATCGACTCCATCCCGGCCGCCACGACGACGGCGGCGTCTCCGGTGCGGATCATCCGCGCGCCGTCGATGATCGCGGTGAGGCCGGACAGGCACACTTTGTTGACAGACGCTGCGTGCACGTTCCAGGGGATGCCGGCACCGATCGCCGCCTGTCGTGCCGCGTTCTGCCCCGAGCCGGCGGCGAGGACCTGGCCGACGAGTACGGCGTCGACGGCATCCGCGGGGATGCCGCCCTGCGCGAGCGCCCCGCGGATCGCGGAGGCACCCAGCTGGGGCGCCGTGAAGGCGGCGAGCTGCCCCTTGAGTCGGCCCTGGGGTGTGCGCGCGGCGGCGACGATCACGACGTCGTCGGTGAGGGCGGTGCGGGGGGTCATGCGTGCTCCTTCAACTCATCCGAAACGGTCAGCGGCGGTTCGGTCGCGGCGATCACGTCCTCGACGCTGACGCCTGGGGCGGTCTCGACGAGCACGAGACCGGCATCCGTCACGTCGATCACCGCGAGATCGGTGATGATGCGGTCCACGACACCCCGGCCGGTGAGCGGCAGCGTGCACTCGGCCACGATCTTCGCCGACCCGTCCTTCGCGACGTGCTCCATCAGCACGATCACTTTGGCGGCGCCGTGCACGAGATCCATCGCTCCGCCCGGACCTTTGACCATCTTCCCCGGGATCATCCAGTTCGCGAGGTCGCCGGAGGCCGACACCTGCATCGCTCCGAGGATCGCGGCGTCGATCTTGCCGCCGCGGATCATGCCGAAGCTGGTGGCGGAGTCGAAGAAGGCCGCACCGGCGAGCGTCGTGACCGTCTCCTTGCCCGCGTTGATGAGGTCGGGATCGACGTCCGCCTCCGTCGGGTAGGGGCCGACGCCGAGGATGCCGTTCTCGGACTGCAGCACGACCGTGACACCGTCGGGGACGTAGTTGGGCACGAGGGTGGGCAGGCCGATGCCGAGGTTGACGTAGGAGCCGTCGGAGAGCTCCGCGGCGGCGCGGGCCGCCATCTCGTTGCGCGTGAGGGCCATGGTCAAGCTCCTTCGGGGATGTCGCGGGAGAGCGCCTGGGTGACCGAGACGGTCCGCCGCTCGATGCGCTTCTCGATGTCGGTGCCGACCTCGACGATGCGGTGCACGAAGATGCCCGGAAGGTGGACCGCGTCGGGGTCGAGGTCGCCCGGCTCGACGAGCTCCTCCACCTGCGCGATGCAGACCCGACCGGCCATCGCCGCGAGGGGATTGAAGTTGCGCGCCGCCTTGTTGAAGATCAGGTTGCCGTGCCGGTCGCCCTTCGCGGCGTGCACGAGCGCGAAGTCGGTGACGATCGCCTCCTCGAGGACGTACTCGCGCTCGGTCCCGTCGGGGGCGAACACCCGTACGTCCTTCACCGGCGAGGCGACGGCGACGCCGCCCGCACCGTCGTAGCGACGGGGCAGCCCGCCTTCGGCGACCTGCGTCCCCACGCCGGTCTGTGTGAAGAACGCGGCGATGCCCGAGCCGCCGGCGCGCAGCTTCTCGGCGAGCGTTCCCTGCGGCGTGAGCTCGAGCTCGAGCTCACCGGAGAGGAACTGCCGTTCGAACTCCTTGTTCTCGCCGACGTACGAGGAGGTCATCTTGCGGATGCGCTTCGCATTGAGCAGGATGCCCAGACCCCAGTCGTCGACGCCGCAGTTGTTGCTCACGATGCTGAGCTCGGTCGTGCCCTGCGCGAGCAGGGCCTCGATCAGGGCGATGGGGTTGCCCGAGAGTCCGAAGCCGCCGACGGCGAGCGAAGCGCCGTCGGGGATGTCGGCGACGGCCTCCGCCGCCGACGGGTAGGTCTTGTCGATCACGCGCGACTCCTGTGTCTTGTGGTGGCGAGTCTCCATCCTCGGCGTATCGCGACCGGCGCACCATACCCCTCGTTGCCATGTGGATGGGGGCACCGGTATCGTCCATATCGTGGACACCATCTCCGATCGATCGGTGCCCGGCGCTCAGTCGGTGGCCCGCGCGGCGCGCCTCCTCCGCCTCGTGACCGGCGGCGGCGACGCAGGGCTCACGGTGGCCGACCTGGCCCGGGGCGCCGATCTCACCCGGCCGACGGCACACCGGCTGCTCGCCGCGCTGCGCCGCGAAGGGCTCGTCGACCAGGACGAGCGAACGGGCCGTTGGATGCCGGGACCGGAGCTGTATCTGATGGGTACGGTCGCGGCATCCCGCTACGACATCACCGGTATCGCCCGCGACATCGTGCGCTCGCTCGCCGTGCGCACCGAGGAGAGCGCCTTCTTGTCGGTGCGGCGCGGCGATGAGACGGTGTGCCTGCTGCGCGAAGAGGGCAGCTTCCCGATCCGCTCGTTCGTGCTGTCGGAGGGCGTGCGCTTCCCCCTCGGCGTCGCGTCGGCCGGACTCGCGATCCTCGCGTTCCTGCCGTCCCACGATGTGGACGCGTACTTCGATCGACACCCCGACCTCGCCGACGCATGGGGCGTTGCGCACGGCGAGCAGCGGCTGCGCGCGCGACTGCGCGAAACGCAGGCCCGCGGCTACGCGCTCAACCCGGGGCTCATCGTCGAGGGGAGCTTCGGCCTGGGCGCGGCGGTGTTCTCCCGCGAGCGTCACCCGCAGTGGGCGCTGAGTCTCACCGGTGTCGAGTTCCGCTTCGGTCCCGACCGTCTTGCGGAGCTCGGGCGCACCCTGCTCGCGCACGCGCACCAGCTCACGACGAGGGTCGCCGCCGCCCATCGGTGAGGCGCGGTCCCTCGACGTCAGGGCCGCGCGGCCGCCAGCTGTTCCTCGACGACGGACGCGACCGCAGCCGCCCCCCGCTCCGAGAGCGCGATCGTGTAGTGGTTCACGTCGGGAACGGCGACGTGCTCGAGTCCGGGGTGTGCCGCACGCAGCCCGGGGATGCGCTCCGCGGCGTACAGCGCGGGCAGCTGGTCGAGCAGCCCCCGCTCGGCCGTGAGCCATACCGTCGGATGACGCAGATGGGTCAGAGCGTCGACGATCGCCGTGCCGGTGTTCTGATCGACCGTGTCCTCCTCCAGCGTGGCGTAGCTCGTCGCGGGCCGCAGGCTCGTGGCGGGCCGCAGGCTCGTGGCGGATGGGGGACCTTCGTCCGCCGGCACGAGGTCGTACGCCAGGTACGCCTCGAGCTCCGGGGTCCAGTCGCGGGCGAAGGCCGGGTGAGCGCGCCAGAAGTCCAGGTAGTCCGAGGCCGTCGGAAACCTCATCGCGAGGCGGTCGGCGGTCGGCCCGAGTACGTGTGCGATCACGTCGTCGGTGGACATGCCCGCCGGCAGGTCGAGCGGCAGTCCCCCGTCGACGAGCACGACGCGCGACACGCGTTCGGGGTGCCGGTCCCCGAGGACGAGCGCGACGAACGCCCCCATGGAGTGACCGACGGCGACGACGCGCTCCACCCCGAGCGCGTCGAGGACGGCGACGAGATCGTCCGCATGCGCGTGCAGACCCGCGGGTCCCTCGAGCGCGTTGCTGCGGCCGCGGCCGCGGAGGTCCGGCGCGATGACGCGGACGCCCGGCAGACGGCGGGCGACGAACGGCCACGACAGATGGGATGCGGTGACGCCGTGGATCAGCAGGACGGCCGGGACGGCATCCGCCCGCCCGTCCTCCGGCTCCCAGAGCCCGACGCGCATGTCGCCGCCCGAGACCGGCACGTCGATCGTGCGATACGCACTCATCGGGCCGTCCACCCGCCGTCCATCGTGTACGACGCCCCCGTGACCATCCCGGCTTTGTCGGAGACGAGCCACCCCGCCAGCGAGGCGACCTCGTCGGCTTCGATGAGCCGCTTGATCGCCGTCTCGGTCAGCATGATCTTCTCGATCACTTCGCTCTCGGGGATGCCGTGCACTTTCGCCTGATCGGCGATCTGCTTCTCGACGAGCGGAGTGCGCACGTAGGCGGGGTTGATGCAGTTGCTCGTGACGCCGTGCGGTCCGCCCTCGAGCGCCGTGACCTTCGAGAGACCTTCGAGCCCGTGCTTGGCGGACACGTACGCCGATTTGAAGGCGCTCGCGCGCAGACCGTGCGCACTCGAGATGTTCACGATGCGTCCCCAGCCCTTCGCGTACATCGCCGGGAGCGCCGCGCGGATGAGCAGGAAGGGCGATTCGAGCATGAGTCGCACCAGCAGCCGGAAGTCGTCGGGCGCGAACTCGGTGATCGGGCTCACGCGCTGGATCCCGGCGTTGTTGACCAGGATGTCGACGTCGAGGGTCAGATCCTCGAGAGACGACGTGTCGGACAGATCGACCACCCACGTCTCTCCGCCGACGGATACGGCCGCGTTCTCGGCCGCCTCCCGGTCGCGGTCCGCGATGATCACGTAGGCCCCCCGACCGGAGAACTCCCGGGCGCAGGCGAGGCCGATCCCGCTCCCGCCGCCGGTGACGAGGGCACGCCGCCCCGCGAGGTCCTGAGAAGTCATCGCCCGTCCTCCTGCGTCGCAGTCCGCTCGCCACGCGCCCGGCGCGGGGCCAGGGCGTTGTCGATGAACGTCATCATGTCGTCGAACACCTGCGGGTCGAGCACCGACGGCGGCTTTCCGTCGCCGTCGCGCTCCCACAGGAGGAAGCGCATGCCGATGAGCTCGCCCATGCCCATGAGGGCCCACGCGGTGACCTCCGGATCGAGGGCGCGGTCGACGTCGCCCGCCTCCTGGGCGGCGCGGAGCCCTGCTTCGTACCCCTGCACGATCCGCGTGTAGTGCAGACGCAGCGTCTCGGGCGAGACGAACTCCGCTTCGCGCACGACGCGGTACAGCGCGGGGTGTTCGGCTGTGAAGCGGAAGAAGCCCTGGAACCCGGCCCGCTCGGCCTCCAGGCGGGAGGTCGCACCTGCCATCGCCTCCGTCATGGAGTGGCGCACGCGACGGTTGAGGTCGATGACGAGCGCCTCGAAGATCGACTGCTTGCTGTCGAAGTACAGGTAGAACGTGCCCAGGCCGATGCCGGCACGCTCGGTGATCTTGACGATCGACGCCTCGTGATAGCCCTGTTCGGCGAAGACGACCTCGGCGGCCTCGAGCAGGCGCCGCCGGGTGGCCTCGCCGCGCTTGGTGAGAGGACGACCCGTGGCGGGCGAGACGAGCTCGGCCTCCCCGTCGATCAGCTCATCGGGAATGGTCATGCTGCACACCTTCCACCAGCAGTCGCGCACGGTCCCGCAGGCGGGATCGGGCGAGCTTCTCGATCGTCGATCGCGGGAGCGCGTCGACGAATTCCACGTGCACGGGGACCTTGAAGGCGGCGAGGTTGCGGCGCGCGTGCGCGATGACCTCGTCGGCCGAGAGCAGGGCCCCGGTGACGGGCACCACGAACGCGCCACCGCGTTCGCCCCAGACCGCATCGGGCACGCCGACGACCGCGGCGCCCTCGATGAGCGGATGCCGCACCAGCGCGTGCTCGACCTCGGCAGGAGCGACGTTCTCTCCGCCCGAGATGTAGATGTCCTTCAGCCGGTCGACGATGCGCAGCGCCCCGTCGGCGTCCCTGTGGACCAGATCGCCGGTGCGCAGCCACTCCCCCGCCATCGCGCGCCCGGTCGCCGCTTCGTCGTCGAGGTAGCCGGCGAACACGCTCGGGCCGCGCACCCAGAGTTCTCCGGTCGCCTCTCCCTCGAGCGGCAGCAGCGTGTCGCGATCGGCCACGAGGACGGACACGTGGGGATAGGGGCGCCCTTCGTGGAGCACGTTGGGCGCCGCCTCCGTGAGGCCGTAGCCCTGGACGAGCGAGACGCCCCGGTCAGCCCACGCCCGGCGCACGGCTGCGGGGAGCGTCGCCCCGCCCACGAGTGCCAGACGCAGCGAGGACAGCTCTCCACCGGCCCACTCGCGATCGGCGGCGAGCATCGCGTACTGCGTCGGGACGCCCATCATCGCGGTGACGCGTCGCTCGCGGATGAGCTGCAACACGCGGGCAGGCTGGAACGCGCGCTCGAGGACGACGGTCGCCCCGACCCACCAGGCCAGGAGCGGCTGACAGTTCCAGGCGGCGACATGGAACTGCGGCAGCATCGCGAGCACCGTGTCGTCCTGCGCCAGGGGCAGCGCCTGGGCGAGCGCCAGATTGTTCCAGAAGCAGTTCGCGTGCGTGAGCACCACGCCCTTCGGGGCCGCTTCGCTCCCCGACGTGAAGATCACCAGGAGCGGGTCGTCGTCTCGCACAGCGCGCGCGACACGTCTCTCGTGCGCGGACGGCACGGCCGCCTCCACCCCCGTTTCGCCGAGCACGGCGGTGGCGGGCATCCTCTCCAGGAGGCGGAAGGCGGCATCGGCCAGCGAGTCGTGCTCCTCCTCGACCAGCACGAGCGCCGGGACGGATCGTCCGAGGACGTCGGCCAGCTCCCGCGGGGCGCTGCGCCACGACAGCGGAACGAACGCGACACCCGTCAGCGCGCACGCGAAGAACGCCACGACGTGATCGGTGGAATTGCCCGAGATCGTCGCGATGCGGTGTCCCGGACCGTAGCCGGCGCCGCGCAGACGCTCGGCGAGCTCGGTCGCACGCCGGGCCAGCGTGGCGTAGTCGGTCGTCACGCCGCGGTCATCGATCGCGATGCGACGCGGGGACCGCGCGGCGCGGTCGACGAGCCAGCGGCCCACTGTGTGCGCGCCGTCGTCGTACGGGGACGGTCCGTTCACGCACGCACCTCGACCGGAGCGTCGGCCTCGGCATCCGCATCGTCCATCTGCCGGAGCGACACCCGCGCCTTCTCTCCTCGACGGCGCCGCCACCATGCGTCGATCGTGCCGGCGATGCCGCCGGGGAGGAACATCACGACGAGGATGAAGAGCACGCCGAGCAGGAACAGCGGCTCGGACAACGGGATCCGCAGGACGTCGGGAAGGCCGGCGACGGCATCGGAACCGGCCACCACGGTGAGGCGCTGGTCGAGCAGTGTGTACAGCACGCCCCCCACGATGGCACCCCAACGGAACCCGACGCCACCGAGGACGACCATCACGAGGACCGTGATCGTGAGATCGGCCGAGACCGCGCGCGGGACCGTGCCCGACTGCAGCAGCATGTAGGCGACGCCGGCGAGGCTCGCGAGCACGGCGGCGATGGCGAACACGATGAGCTTCGCCCGGTACGGACGCAGGCCCAGCACGCGCACGCGTTGCTCGTTCTCGCGCGTCGCGCGGGCCAGATGACCCAGCCGTGACGTGTCGACCCACAGCACAACGAGGTAGACGATCACCAGCACCACGAGCGTGAACCAGTACAGGTTCCTGGTGTTGACCACCCCGATCAGGAAGTCGGGCACCTGCGAGGTCGCCAAGCCCAGCCCTTCTTCTCCCCCGGTGATCTCGGAATTGCGTCGGACGAGCACCGATCCCGCCTGCGCGAACGCGAGCGTCACCATCGCGAACGGGATGCCGGAGACGCGCATCGCGACGGCGCCTGTCGCCAGCGCGATCACCATGCCGCCGAGCAGAGCGACGAAGATCCCCGGCCAGAGCGGGACGCCGAAGTGCTCGAGGGCGATCCCGAGTCCGTAGGCGCCGGCGCCGAAGTACAGCGCGTGCCCGAAGGAGAGCATCCCGGCCGAGCCGAGCAGAAGGTTGTACGACAGCGCGAGTGCGGCGAAGACCATGCACAGCGACAGCAGCGCGAGGGTCCCCGGCAGATAGGTCGGCGTCGGGAGGATGCCGGGCACCGAGATGTTCAGCAGCGGCAGGACGGCCATGAACACCACGAGCGCGGCGCCGATCACGGCCGGAAGCGCGCGGCGGACGGAAGCGGAGCGCATCATGCCTTCCTCCCCAGGATGCCGGAGGGCCGCACGAGCAGCACGACCGCCAGCAGGATCACGACGATGAAGTCACCGGTGCCGTTCAGGTACGAATTGGCGAACTGCTGCAGCACCGCGACGATCACCGACGCGATCGCGGCGCCGGTGAGAGAGCCCAGGCCCCCGATCACGGTGACGATGAACGCGAAGATCAGCAGGGTGGAGCCCAGGTGCGCCGAGACGAACGTCGTGTAGTGCATCGCGAGCACGCCGCCGATACCCGCCGCGGCACCGCCGATCGCGAAGACGAGCGTGAACGAGCGCCGCACGTCGATGCCGAGCGCGGTGACCATGGACCGGTTCTCGACACCCGCGCGGATGATCATGCCGTACCGCGTCTTCTGCAGGAAGACCACGAGGGCTGCGAGCACGAGGACAGCGGCGATCATGAGCACCCAGTAGGTGTTCGGGATGCGCGCGCCGAGGACCTCGGTCGTCTGCTTGAGCCACGCAGGCCCGGCGATGTTGATCGGATCGGTGCCCCAGATGCCCTCGAACAGCGCGACGGCGGCGAAGGACAGACCGACCGTCACGAGCACCTGCTCGATGTGCCGCTCGTACAGCGGCCGGATCAGGACGAGTTCGGTCAGGGTGGCGAACGCCGCGCCGACGAGCGCGCCCACGACGATCGACACGAGGAAGGAGCCCCAGGATGCCGTGCCCAGCGCCTGCGCGACCTGCCAGCCGATGAACGCGCTGAGGGTCAGGAAGGCTCCGTGCGCGAAGTTCAGCACGTGCATGAGCCCGTAGATGAGGCTCAGCCCGGACGCGACGAGGAAGTACAGGGCGCCGAGCCCGACGCCGGTGATGAGGGTCAGGACGAGCATGCTCATGCGCTCACCTCCGCGTGCACTCCGAGCAGGCGCCGCGTGAGCTCGTCGTCGTCGAGGATCTCGCGCGCGACGCCGGTGTGCACGACCCGTCCGCCGCCGATGACGATCGCGCCGTCGGCGAGTCGGCGCACGACCTCGAGGTTCTGCTCGACGAGCAGGATCGGGACGATTTTGGATGCCTCGAGCAGCGCGTCCGTCACTTCGGTGACGATCTTCGGCGCGAGGCCCTTCGTGGGCTCGTCGACCAGGAGCAGCCTGTTGTCGTTCAGAAGCGCGCGCGCGACCGAGACCATCTGCTGCTGTCCTCCCGAGAGCGTGCCGGCCATCTGCGCGCGCCGCTGCACGAGGTCGGGGAACAGCGCGTCGACGAACTCCCGGCGAGGGTTCTTCTGTCGCTCGGCGAGAGAGAGGTTCTCCGCCACGGTCAGCTTGGCGAACACCTCCCGGTCCTCGGGGACGTAGCCGACGCCGCGCTGGACGATGCGGTGCGTGGAGAGCCCATCGATCCGTTCGCCCGCGAGGGTCACTTCACCGCGACGCTGGATCAGACCGAGGATGCCGCGCAGCGTGGAGGTCTTGCCGACGCCGTTGCGGCCGAGCACGGCGGTTATGCCGGTCGCCGGCACGGAGAACGTCACGTCCTCGACGACCTGCTGGCCGGCGATGGAGCAGCGCAATCCGCGCACGTCGAGGATGGCGGCCCCGGCATCGGGGCTCGAGGCGGGTCCCATGTCGGGGCTCATGCCGCGGCCGTTCCGAGGTACGCGCTCTGCACGAGCGGGTCGTTCATGATGTTCTGCGGTGTGTCGTACGCGATGATCGTGCCGAAGTACATCACGGCGACCTTCTCGACGAGCCCCATCAGCACGTCGATGTGGTGCTCGACCATCAGCACCGTGCAGCCGCTCTCGCGCTGCATGTCGCGGATGTTCTCGACGAGTCCGGCGACGTCTCCCGAGCCGACACCCGCCATCGGCTCATCCAGCAGCACGATGCTCGCTTTCGTGACGAGGAGCACGGCGATCTCGAGCTTGCGCTTGTCGCCGTGCGAGATGTCGCCGGCTGCGGTCTCGAGCTTGTGGGTGAGACCCACCGCTTCGAGCTTGGTGAGCGCGAGGCGCGTGGCGGCATCCGATCGCCGGGGGAAGCGCAGCAGCGAGTAGTCGCCGCCGAGGGAGACCTGGGCGGCCAACCGTACGTTCTCGAGCACGCTGAGCCGCGGGAAGAGGCTCGAGGTCTGGAACGTGCGCCCCAGTCCCGCCCGCGCCCGAGCGGGCACGGACGCCGAGGTGATGTCGTCGCCGTTCATCAGGACACGTCCCGATGTGGGCTTCATCAGGCCGGACACCACGTTGAAGAGGGTGGTCTTGCCGGCGCCGTTGGGACCGATGACGCCGACGAGCGAGCCGGCGGCGACATCGAGCTCGACATCCTTCAGGATCGTCGCGCCGCCGATCTGCAGGCCGAGGCCCTCGATGCGCAGCGCGGACGGGACAGAGGTGCTCATGCGTGGATGCCGCCGTTACTCGGCTTCGGCGGGAGCGACCGCGTCGGCCGCCGCCGTGTCGACGAGCTCGGGCACGAACGTGTCGCCGTCGGCGACGAGCTTGGCCTGATACATCTCCTGGATGAGCGCGTGATCTCCCGCGCGCACGGTCATCGCACCCTTGGGTCCTTCGAACTCGAAGCCTTCGAGCGCCGCGATCATCGCGTCGACGTCTCCCTTGCCCTCCTGGATCGCGTGGACGATCATGATCGCCGCATTGAACCCGTCGGGGCTGAAGAGATCGGGGGTTCCGCCCTCCTCCTGGATGAGCTCGATCATCGCCTCGTTCACGTCGTTGTCGTTCGCGCCCGGGAAGTAGTGGTTCAGGAAGCTGATCTTCTCCGACGCCTCACCGTAGGCGGCGAACGTCGCCGCGTCGCCGAGACCCGTCACGACGGGGATGTCGTCGAGCACGCCCTGCTGGCTCATCGCCTGCCACATCGCTCCCGAGGTCGCACCGGCCCACGCGACGAAGACGAGGTCGGGATCGCCCGCCAGCACTTGCTGCGCGAACGGCGTGAACTCCGTGACGTCCTCGGCGACGAGCACCGAGTTCACGTTCGCGCCCTGTGCGCCGAGGATCGCCTTGACGGCAGCCTCGTTGCCCTGGCCGAAGGCATTGTTCTGGGCGAACACCGTGATCGTCTTGCCTTCGATGTCGTCGAGGAAGGTGCCGGCCGTTGCGACGTCCTGCGCACTCTGGCGACCTGACCGGAACGTGTACTCGTTCACGCCGGTGATCGCATCGGCCGCCGCCGGGCCCGACACGAACAGCACCTGGTTCTGCGCAGCCTGCTCGGCGACCGCGAGTGCGACGCCGGACGAGGCGCTGCCGCCGATGATGTTCACGCCGGCGCCGATGAGCTCCTTCACGGCCGTGACGGCCTTGTCAGGGTCCCCGGCGTCATCTTTGTACTCGACGGTGATCGTCGTGCCGTCGACCTCGTTCGTGCCGTCCGTCGCGTAGCTCAGACCGGCTTCGAACGCATCGAGATACTGCTTGCCGTAGCCGGCGAGGGGGCCGGTCTCGCTCGTGACGATGCCGACCGTGACCTCGGCGGGGCCGGACGAATCCTCGGAGGCGTCGCCGCCGGGAGCGGCGGTCTGCGGCGCGCAGGCCGCCAGGACGAGCGCTGCCGTGGCGACCACGGAGCCCAGGAGCAACTTCTTCGTAACCCGCATGAGGGTGCCTTTCACCGTTGGAAGGGAGTACCTGAAACCTGATTCAGGTAGTGCCTACCGTAGGAAGGCGCGAGCCGGCTGTCAAGCCGCCAGACTGCCGCGACCCACGTCGTCACCCGTTCGTGACGATCGCACCGCCTGCGTCGGGATCAGCGTCGCGCGCGCGGTCGACGCACGGGATCGGCACCGGCCTTCGGGGCGTCCGCCGAAACGTCGATGAGCTCCTGCCCGCGGTCGGTCGACCAGATCGCCGCGAGGCCGCGGTCGCCGTGGTGAGATGCACGTACCGCGCGCTCGTCCGCCCATCCGTTCAGGCGATGACCGGCGTGACCCTTCACATGCTCGAAGACGACGTCGGGGAGCCCTGCTGCCCGGCGTGCGTCCCGCGCCTCCATGAGGGCCTGCAGGATCTCGACGTTCTTCGTCGGCTCTTTCGTGCTCGTCTTCCAGCCGCGACGCGCGTGCGCATCCATCCACGACGTGTAGGTGTTGATCGCGTACATCGAGTCCGCCTGGATCAGGAGGCGCTCGACGTCGGCATTGTCGCGGATGGCGTACAGCACGGCCAGGAGCTCGCCGATGTTGTTCGTGCCGGCGGTGAGCGACCCGGCTGCCCAACGGCCGTCCTCCGCGACCCACGCCCAGCCGGCCGGACCCGGATTGCGCATGCATGCGCCGTCGGTCGCGACGACATAGGGCTTCATGGTGCACCCCCTGGGACTTGAACCCAGAACCCACTGATTAAGAGTCAGTTGCTCTGCCGATTGAGCTAGAGGTGCGTGTTGCTTCGTGATCCGCGAGAGGCGAACCGAGGGTCAACATTAGCATCACGATTGCGTCACCCGGAAATCGGGCCGAGGCCGCGCGGTTATCCTGGAGAACGTGACCTCCCCCTCTCGTCCGGTGTCTTTCCGCGCGCCCTTCGAGGGGGACCTCGCGGGCGATCTCGCACTCGCACTGCGACTGGCGGATGCCGCGGACGAGGCATCCATGGCGCGCTTCGATGCGGCCGATCTGGACGTGCAGCTCAAGCCCGACGCGACACACGTCACCGAGGCCGACCTGGCGACCGAGCGTGCCATCCGCGCCCTCCTCGAAGCCGAGCGCCCCGACGACGGCGTGTTCGGGGAGGAGTACGGCGCGACCGGAAGCACGCACCGGCAGTGGATCATCGATCCGATCGACGGAACGGCGAACTATCTCAAGGGCATCCCGATGTGGACGACCCTGATCGCGCTCTCGATCGACGGCGTCCCACGGGTCGGCGTCGCGAGCCAGCCCGCGATCGGGCGGCGCTGGTGGGCGGCGAGCGGTCTCGGTGCGTGGACCAACACGCCGTCGGGCGGGCAGGCGCCTCTGGCCGTCTCCTCGGTGGGCACGATCGCAGAGGCGAGTGCGAGCTTCCAGAGCATCCGGCAGTGGGATGAGGTCGGCCGACTCGAGGCACTCGTGCGGCTCTCGAAAGCCGTCTGGCGCGACCGGGGCTACGGGGACGCCTGGCCGTACATGCTGCTGGCCGAGGGCCGTCTGGAACTCGTCGCGGAGTTCGGTGTCAAGGAGTACGACATCGCCGCCCTCGTGCCGATCATCACGGAGGCCGGCGGCCGATTCACGTCCTTCGACGGGAACGACTCCCTCTCGGAGCGTTCGAGTCTCGCCACGAACGGTGTGCTCCACGCCGCCTTCCTCGACCTGCTGCACACTCCCCCGACCCCGGAGTCTCCTCGATGACACGCTCCCTCCCCTCCTTCGGGGCCGCCGTCCTTCTCGCCGCGAGCCTGATGGTCGCGACCGGATGCGCTCCGGCGACGACAGCCACCCCGGACGCGGGCGGTAGTCCTGAGCCCGCCCCCACGTCACCGTCACCCACGCCGCTCGAGACGCCCTCCGAGGCGCCGGCCGCGGATCCCACGTGCGAGACGATCATCCCCGCCACGACCGTGGAGGACCTCACCGGCGTCGGATGGACCGCGCGGGCGGAGCCGTTCCGCATCATCGAACGGGAGATCCCGGAGGGCGTGCAGTGCGTCTGGGGCGACTTCACGACGGCCACCGACCACGTGCAGATCTACGGGTGGGCGCCGATCACCGCCGACCAGGCCGCCGAGGCCCAGAGCGCGCTCGTCTCGCTCGGCTGGCGCATGGAGGACTCGCCGGAGGGCGTGATCGTCACCGAGAGTGCCGAAACCACTGTGGCGACCGACGAGGAAGGCTACGGCCTGACCTACCTGTTCGGCGACGGCTGGGTGAAGTACGCCGACACGAAGCAGGGGCTCCTACTGGTCATCTGGCCCTCGGCCTGAAGACCAGCAGGAGCTCACTCAGGAGAACTCCAGCTCCCCGCGGACGATCGAGTCGCCCGAATGGGTCGGCGGACCGTCGACGGGCTCCTGCGAGACGTCGACGAGCACGAAGTCGTTCAGGTCGACCCCCGCGGGCACGGCGAAGGTCTGCTCCGCGCCCTCGAGGACGCCGAGACTGACCAGATCAGAGGCGTCGGCCTTGATGAGCCACACTTCACGGAAAGTGTCGGGCGCGGCATCCGCCGACAGGGCGACCCGCACGGCGAGCGAGCCGTCGGACTGCTCCTCCACCACAGCCGTGCCCTCCGCGCCGGGATGGTCGGGGAACGGCGCGAGACTCGCCTCGGCGATCTCGGTGAACGCCGCACGCTGACCGATCACCCAGACGCCCAGACCCGCGCTCGCGATGAGCGCGAACGAGGCAGCCAGCGCCCAGAGCTTCCAGACGCCCCCGCGACGCGCGGGCTCGGATTCCACACGCCCCTCGCGCCGCGTCGGGGGAACGGCGTCCGCGCGAACGTCGCCCTCCTCGGTGCTCGGCGGAGCCGCCGAAACCGCCACCGGGGCCGGGGCCGGACGGGTCATCGTCGAGCCGATCGCGAGTTCGTCCACGATGCGCAGCCACACGGACTCGGGCGGCGATTCGAGCTCGCCGACGTCCATCGTCGATCGTCCGGCGAGGGCTGCATGGCGCAGCGCCGCGAGGTCGTCCACGCACATCGCGCAATCGGCGAGGTGCTCTGATTCGTCGGGTGTGGCGACGGGCTCCCCCAGCGCGAACAGCGCCAGCCGCTCGGGATCAATGTGCGGCATGTGTCACCTCCAGTCGGGTGCGCATCCGTTCCAGACTTCGTCGGATATGGCTCTTCACTGTTCCCAGGGGCATGTTCAGTCGTCGGGAGATCTCTTGGTGGGTGAGGTCGTCGAAGAAGGCGAGCTTGACGACCGTCTGCGCATCGGGCTCGAGCCTCTCGATCTCCTGGGCAACCAGGAGGGTTTCTCCCAGGTCGACTTCCGGACTCACGAGGTCGTCCGGATGGGCGACGCGCTGCAGCTGCTCCTGCAGGATGCGGATCCTCGTCCGGGCTTCGTGTGTGTCGGCGATGCGCCGCTTGGCGATCGCGACGAGCCACGTGGACAGGCGCGCACGCGCGGGGTCGAAGTTCGCGCGGGACGTCCACGCCGAGACGAACGTCTTCTGGGTGACGTCCTCGGCGTCGGTCCGATCTCCCAGCGAACGCAGGGCGAGGGTGAAGACGACCGGAGACCAGCGCCGGTAGACGTGTTCGAGCGCGCGCTCGTCGCCGGCGATGAATCGGGCGTCCCACGCCGACTCCGCGTCCAGCTCGGAGACGTCCACGCCCTCACCTCTTCGACTCATCACGGCATCCATTCTGTTCGGCCCTCAGGCCCGCGGCTCTGCGACGACGACGACGTTGTCGGCGTATCGGCCGGTGCTGCTGTCGAACGCCCCGCCGCACGTGATCAGCACCAGCGACCGGGTTCCGGCGCGGGCGAAGATCTCCTCGACGGGAAGATCCTGCTTCGGATAGTACGTCACGGAGGTCACTGCATAGGCCGCCGACGAGCCGTCCGCCGCCGAGACCGTCACTTCGGTGTCGGTTCCGAGATCGCGGAGTGCCGCGAATGGCCCGATCGGATAGTCGGGGGCGTCGATGTGGGCCGAGATGACCGTGTTGCCGTCCGGGCTCCACGGGTCGGGGCCGAACCGGTACCACCCCGCGATCGCCGGGTTCGGCGGCAACTCCATGAAGCCACCGGGTTCGACCCCGACCGGGACCACCTCCATGTCGATTCCCGCAGAGCCGATCTGCACCCGCACAGGAGGCACAGCGGCTCGGGCCGGCGTCGGGGTTCCGTCGACGATGGGGACGTCGAAGGATGCCGTGGGCCGGGGCGTGGGGGCCACGGAGGCGACGGGTGCGCCCGCCCCGCTGGGGGACGGGGCGGGCGCACATGCCGAGAGGGCGAGGACCATCACCACAAGCGGTGCGATCAGTCGTCGGGTCACGTCGGCTCTCTCGGTCGGTGATCGGTTCGATCAGGTGATCAGCTGTCGATCTTGGCGGCGCGCGCGCGACGCGTGGCCACGACGGCCACGGAGGCGACGGCGGCTGCCAGGGCGAAGCCGATGATCCACGCGGACTGCATCATGGCGTCGCGCTCGGCGGCGTAGCCGGCGGTTCCGGAGTTCACGCCGCCGGGGGTGGTGTGACCGACGGTGATGTTCTGCGTGGCGAGCGCGAGGCTCTCAGCCTCGAGGCTGCCCCACGCGTAGGCGATCGTCAGGACACCGTCCTGCACGTCCACCGGTGCCGGCCCGAGCACGGGCTCGGTGGTTCCGGTCGCGGCCACGGCGGCCTCCACCGTGCCCACGGGCAGGTTCAGCGTGCCTTCGTCGCCGTTCGCGACGTTCGTCAGCACGGGCGTGCCTCCGGCGAGGATGTCGACCTCGGGAGCGGCGGCGGTGTGACGGACCGTGAGTCGTCCCTCGCCCGCGTTGGTCGCGGCCACGTCGTTCGTGAAGAGCTTCGCGGTGCCCGTGCCGGATGCGTCGAGGAACGCGGCAGCGGTGTAGTTCATCCCGGCCTCGAGCGGCAGCGTGACCGGTCCGAGCGCGACCTCGGTGATCGCTGCGTCGGGCGCGGTGAGGATGACTTCGTAGTCGCCCGCGGGAAGCTCGAGGGGACCGGCGAAGGTTCCGGGCTGGAAGTCGGGGACGGCGACCTCGCCGTTGACCCACACATCGACCGGCGTGTCCGGGATGCCGTGGAACACGTAAAGGGTGGCGTTGTCGGCCGTGGATGCCGTTGCCGGGGCGATGAAGCCCGCCGCGAGGGCGAATCCGGCGACGACGCCGGCTGCGATTGTCTTGCGCACGATGTCCTCCTTGGTGGGGGCGGCTCTTTCCGCCCTGCAATGAGTACTTCTCGTGCGTCGGTCGATTTGGATGCAGACGAATGGATAGAGTTTCCGCGCCACTCGACAGCGACGCTCAGCGCCCCTCCTCGACCTCCACTCCCAGCCACTGCGCGAGGTCCGCGATCTCCGCACGGAGCATGTCGTGCTCCTCCGGCTCGAACGGCGCGAACTCGTGCACGGCGTTCACGCGCAGCAGGCCGCGTGTCCGGTCGACCTCGGCGTCGAGCATCCCGACGAAACGATCCCCCATCAGGATGGGATGCGCGAAGTAGCCGTATCGCCGCTGAGGCTTCGGCTTGAACTGTTCGAGCACGTACGCGAAGTCGAAGATCTCGAGCAGGCGCGGTCGGTCGAACAGCATCCCGTCGTACGGATTGAGCAGGGCTACTCGGCCTCCGGCATCACCATCCGCCTCTCCATCGAGGCTCGCGATCGCCTCGGGATCGACCCGGAACTTCCACATGCTCCCCTCGACCGTGGCCGCTTCACCGGCCATGCCGACACGGCTCCACGAAGACTTCTGCCGCGCGATCCCGAGCGCCTGCAGGCGCCTCTCCGCGAGCAGCGCCGCGGCGTCGTCCTCGTCGTATGTCGGAAGATCCGCGGGATGGACCCGCTCGGCGAGATCCCAGCGCCGATGCCGGCCCTCCCGTCCCACGATCGCGACCTCGCCCCGGCGGAGGAGGAGATCGAGCATGATCGGCACCTGGTTGGACCCCGACCACCCGTCGGGTGCGCGGCTGACCTGGGCGGTGTCGGGGATGCGACCGGCCGGCAGCGGTCCCTCGGCGCGCAGGCGCGCGAGCACGTCCCTCCGGAAGCGGTCGTTCGCGTCGAGCCACTGCCGAGTGCTCTCGCGGCGGGGGAAGCGACGCATCTCGGGAAGCAGGAGCGGGAGCAGGCTCATCGGACGGAACGCCCCGTCGAACTCGAAGAGCAGCCGGTCGCCCTCGACGGCCTTCGTGAGCTGACCCGGTTCGTACGACCACCCGATCCTCGACCACAGCACGGTGTGCTCGCACGGCGCGATCGTCGCGGTCGGGTCGATCTTCACGGCGCCGAGCTGTTCAGCGACTTCGACCACGTCCCCCGGGCGCTGCGCATCGAGCAGCTGCGCCCGCACCGCGATGCGACGTGCCTGGTCGAGCGTGAGCCGATGGGTCATCCCGCCACGCTAGACCCTGGTCGGTGCGCCACACCCGTCGCTGTCGCGCCCGCGTGCCAGAGTGGTCGGATGCGACAGATCGGTGCCATCTTCACGCCCTACTCCCCTCCCGAAGAACTGCGCGAAGCCGCGCGAGCGGCCGACGACGCGGGCGTTCCGGAGCTCTGGCTCTGGGAGGACTGCTTCCGCGAATCGGGCTTCGCCACCGCCGCGGCCGTGCTCGCGTGGACGACACACCTGCGGGTCGGCATCGGCGTGGCGCCCATGCCGCTGCGCAACGTGGCGATCACCGCCATGGAGATCGCCACGCTGGACAGGCTCTTCCCGGGTCGGCTGATCCCCGGAGTCGGCCACGGTGTCCTGCCGTGGATGGCGCAGGTCGGCGCTCGGGTGGCCTCGCCCCTCACGCTCATGAACGAGTACGTCCCCGCGCTGCGCGGGCTCCTCGCCGGCGAGGAGGTCACGGTCGCGGGCCGCTACGTCACGCTCGACCGCGTCCAGCTGGACTGGCCCCCGACGCAGGCACCGGCGGTGGTCGCCGCCGGTGAGGGTCCCAAGACCGTGCGGCTCACCGGCGCTGTGAGCGACGCGACGGTCCTCCCCGGTGGAAGCACCCCCGACCGCGTCGCCCAGACGCTCGCGCTCGCGCGGGAGGGACGAGCGGATGCCGGTCGTGACGGCGACCACGGGTTGATCGTGTTCGTCGCCGTCGCGTTCGGCGGGACGGACGCCCGCACCCTCCTCTCCGACGACCTCGCCGACAAGACCGGCACCGTCGATCCGTCGCTGGTGGTCGCGGGCAGCCCGCAAGAGGTGGTGGCGGCGATCGAGCCCTTCTTCGCCGCCGGCGCTACGTCGGTCATCCTCCAGCCGCGGTTCGAGGGCGTCCATCTCCCGACCTTCATGGCGCAGGTCGGGGAGGTCGCTCGTCTCGTCGGAGCGAGGCCCACGCACTGACCGGCGAGGGAGGCCGCCGAGCTCAATCCAGCGCGAGGGCTTCGTCGGTCTTCGCGTACTCCCGCTGCAACCAGGCGCCGAACAGCCGGAGGCTGAGGCAGGAGTCCAGATCTCGGCACGCGGCCGTCACCGGGTCCTGGACGGCGTATGCGGAGAAGGCGGCGACCTTGCGCGCGAGGACGTCCCCGGTGATGTTGACCGGGTAGTCCGACGTCTGATAGCCGATCGCGTGGGTGACCGCCGCCCGGTCGAAGTCCATACTCCGCCAGGCGGCGCGTGCGAAGGACGCCGTCGCGGAATGGTCGGCGTGGTCGCCGGCGGCGAGGTCGGCCTCTTCGCGCGGCATCCCGGTCAACAGGGCGTCGGGATGCGCATCGCCGATGACCTCCACGAGCGAGTGGGTGATGTCGTCCTGCGTGAGCGCCTCAGGGCCGTCGACGTCGCGGATCGTCGGGATGGAGCCTTCGGCGAGCTTCTCGAGGCTCTCGTACCCCGTGGCGGCGAACCCGCTGCCGTCGAGGTTGCCGTCGACCAGTCGGAACGACAGCAGCAGGAGCCGCGGATCACTCACGGGCTGCCATTCCTCCACCGTCACGCCGGTGTTCAGGACGTCGGTCGTCTCCGTCCACTGACCGTCGTACCCCCGCAGCACGTCGTACGCGTTGCGGATGCCGAGCTCGCGTCCGCGCGAGTACTCGACGCCTCGGCCCGCGTCGCCGGCCGACAGGTAGGCGATCGTGACGCACATCCCGGCGTCCAGGGCGTCGGCCACCCGGGTGTGACCGAAGATGAGGTCGTCGTCGTAATGCGCCCAGATCGCCACGAGGCTCCCCGCCGCGCACAGCTCGGGAGTCGGCTGGGGTTCCGGGGTAGCGGTCGGCTCCACCTCGGGCACGGGCACCGCTGTCGCCGTCGGCTCGGGCGAAGGAGCCGCGGACGACGCGTCCGCGGTCGGCTCTTCCGAAGCCGGCGCGCACGCCGTGATCGCCGTCAGCACCGCCGCCAGCGCGAGCGCGGCGACGCCGCCTCGTCGACTCACGCCCATGCGCACGCACCCTTCTCATCCGCTGGACCCGCGCCGCAGAACGGCTCCCCCGGGTCTGGACAAGACTGTAGCGTCGCGTCAGGCGACCGTGGTGGATTCCGTCTCCGCGGTCTCCGCACCCGCTCCCGCGTGCGAGACGTGATGTCCCTCCGCGATGCCGCGCCCCAGTGCCTGTCCCTGGATGATCGCGCTCAGGTCGAGTCCGGTCGCCGCCTTGACGCTTTCGAAAGTGGCAGACAGGCTCGCCGACTGCTCGCGGGCGATGTGAGTGGCCGCGCTGTCTCCGCCGATCAGGGTGATCTCCCCGACCCGCTCGTAGCCCTTCGCGAACTCGGCCATCAGCTGCGGCAGCTGGACGATGATCTCCCGTGCGAGGATCGCGTCCTGGTTCTCGCGCAGCGCCGCCGCCTCCGCGGCGATCGCCTCCGCGGTCGCCACGCCGCGCAGTCGGATCGCCTCGGCTTCCGCTTCCGCCTGCACCCGCACCGCCGCGGCCTCGGCCGACGCAGAAGCTTCCCGGGCCTCGGCCTGCGTCTTCACCACATACGCCTCCGCGTCGGCGCGCTCCTGCGCGACCTTGCGGTCGGCTTCGGCGCGCTTCTGCTGGCGGTACGCCTCTGCATCCGCGGATGTCTGCTGCTTGTACTTGTCGGCGTCGGCGACCTTCTTCACCTCGGCATCCAGTCGGGCCTGGGTGTTGTTCGCCTCCTGGAGGAGCACGCCCTGCTCCGCCTCGGCCCGAGCGAGGTTCTCGGCCTGCTCGGCCTGCGCGTTCGCCCGTCCGACCTCGGACTTCGCCGCCGCGCTGTTCTTGTCGAGGGCCGTCTGCTCGATGAGGTTCGCCTCGTCGGCGGCCAGCTGACGCTTCTTCACCTCGCGGAGCGCCTCGATCTCGGCGACGTCGGCCTCGCGCTTGACGCGCTGGACCTCTTTGGCGCCGAGCGCGGAGATGTAGTTGTTCTTGTCGGTGATGCCCTGGATCGCGAACGAGTCGAGCACGAGGCCCTGTGCGAGCAGGTCACCCGAGATTCCCTCGGCGATCTCATCGCTGAGCTTCTGCCGGTCCTGCATGACCTGTTCGACGGTGAGCTTGGCGACGACGCCGCGGAGAGCGCCTTCGAGCTGTTCGGTCGTGAAGATCACGATGGCCTCGTCCTGCGAAGCGAAGCGCTCGGCCGCACGCCGCACCTGCTCCGGCGTCGACCCGATCTTCACGAGCGCGACGCCCGTGAGGTCGATCGTGACACCGTTGATGGTCTGTGCGGTCGGCTCGAACTTGATCTGACGCGAACGCAGCGACACCTTGTCGGAGCGCTGTGTCAGCTTGTTTACGAACGCACCGCGGCCGCTGATGACCGTCATCTTGTTCGCTTCGCCCTCAGTGCTGTCGCGGGCTTTCTTTCCGACGATCACGATCGCCTCATCGGCCTTCGGCACCTGGTACCAGGAGCGGAAGAGGATGAAGCCGATCAGCGCGACGACGAAGACGACTCCGGCGGCGACGAGGATGGCGATGAGTCCGAACAGGTCCATGTGGGGGCTCCTCAATGGGCTCGCGATCGCGGGCCGTCCTTCGAACCTACGCGAGCCCCGGGACGCCTCTGTGCACCTCGGCGCATGTCATGGACTCAGAACCGGAGCAGCACTTTGCCCGTCCGTCCCGGCTGCATCGTCGCGGTGACGGCCGCACGGACCTCCTCGAAGGGGTAGACCGCCTCGACGGGCAGCGTCACCTCGCCCGAGCCGATGCGCTGCACGAGTTCGGCGAACAGCGCGGCGCGGGTGGCGGCATCCATGGTGCGTCCGACGACGCTGCCCCAGAAGCCCTTCACCGTCGCCTGATGGAAGATCAGGTCGCGCGAAGACAGCTGCAGCGTGTCGGAGCCCATGGCGCCGAACGACACGAGCGTGCCGCCCTCTCCGACCAGCGACAGCAGGTCTCCCGCGGCCGTGCCGCCGACCGAATCCACGGCCGCGCGCGGGCGCGCACCGTCGAGGATCGCCTCCGCTCGCTCGCGCCACTGCGGATCCTGCGTGGAGACGATGTCATGGATGCCGACCGCGGCGAGCTCGCCGACACCGGCATCCCGACGCACCAGACCGAGGACGCGGACACCCCTCGCCGCGGCGAACTGGGCGAGGAGCTTGCCGACCGCGCCGTTCGCGGTGTTCTGGGCGATCCAGTCTCCCGGCGCCACATCGAGCGAATCGAGCAGGCTGAGCGCGCTGAACGGCATCGAGATCATCTGTGCGGCTGTCTCGTCGTCGATGCCCTCAGGCACGGGGACGAGCCCCGAGGCTTTCGCGACGAAGTGCTCGGCCCAGACCCCGAAGGTCCCGCCCGTCGCGACACGCTGGCCGATCGGCAGACCCTCGACGCCCTCGCCGAGGGCGTCGACGATGCCGAACGCCTCGGTTCCCGACGCGGCCGGCAGGTCGGGTCGGAAGCCGTACGTGCCCCGGATCGTCAAGAGATCGTGGTTGTGGATGGGGGAGAGCACCGTCCGGACCCGCACCTCGCCGGGCGCGGGCTCAGGCAGCGGTCGCTCCGCGACGTCGAGCACTTCGGCCGGATCGCCGAAAGTCCGGTGGATGACAGCGCGCATGGGTTCTCCTTCTCTCGCGGGCGGACGTGCGTGGTGCCCTCGGCGTGGCCGGGCTGATCTTCAGGGAGCTTCAGCGAGGCTTCAGCACCCGGTTGACAGCATCGCATCATGACTGACAACAGCAGCCTCCCCGAATCCACTCCGTCCTCGACGACGTCCGCAGAACCGGATGCGGTCGTCTCGCGTACGGAGACCTCTCCCACACCCGCACCGGGCGACCGCGCGCGCCGCTCTCGCGCCCGCACCCTCCTCTTCGCCGGGGGCGGCGTGCTCGCCGCGGCTCTGCTCGCCGGCGGCGGGATCGCGGTCGGCGCGGCCATCGCCGACGAGATGGACGATGATGACGACGACCGTACGAGCAGCATCTCGGACGACGGCGCCGGCGACGACGCGTCCGGCACCGGCACCGGCGGCGGCTCCGCCGACATCGGCACGACCTCAGCCGACGAGCTGAACGATGTCATCGAGACAGCATCCGCAGAAGCCGAAGGCGAGCCCGTCGGCATCGAGGCGAACCGCGACGGCAGCTGGGACGTGCAGTTCGAGACGACCGCGGGTGACGAGACCGAGGTCCGCGTGAGCACGGACGGCTCCGTCGCCGTCATGTCGACGGATGCCGCTGACGCGAATGACTCCGCGCCGGAGGGCGTCCTCGACGCGGCCACTGTGGACGCGCTCGTCGCCGCCGCCCTCGCAGAGATGGACGGGAAGATCATCGACATCGAGATCGACGACGACGTGGCCTCCCCCTTCGATGTGTCGGTGCTGCAGGCGGACGGCGTGACCGTCGACATCGACCTCGACGCAGACTTCGCGGTGCTCTCCACCGACCGCACCTGAGGTCTGACACGATCGGCCCGTCCGTTCGCTCACGCGTCACGGTCGGGCCGGTCGTCGTGGCGGCCGGCCCGACCGACCGAAGCGCCTCGTGCCCGATCCACGTCCGCTAGCGTCGAGACGACGCACAAGGAGGCGGTTCCGGTGGAGCATTTCGACACGATCGTGGTGGGTGCGGGCGTGGCGGGTCTCACCGCCGCACGCCTGCTGGGGGCCGAGGGCAAGAGCGTCCTCGTGCTCGAGGCGCGCGATCGCGTGGGCGGGCGTGTCGTCACGGATCGGCGGTACGGGCTGACGACCGACCTCGGTGCGTCGTGGATCCACGGCATCACCGATTCCCCGGTCGCCGCTGCGGCTGAGGCGTTCGGCATGCGCATGGTCGAGTACACCGTGGGCGGCTACCAGCCCGACAGTCGTCCGATCGCCTACTACGGTCCGGACGGTCGCCGACTGTCGGATGCGGTCACGCGCAGCTACATCGACGACATCCACACCGTCGACGCCGCACTCGGACCGGTCATCGCCGCGTCCGCGCCCGACGCGTCCTACCGCGACGTCACGGAAGAGGCGCTCGCGCAGCAGGGATGGGACGCGGATCGCGCCCAGCGCGTCCGCGAGTACTTCGAGCATCGCTCAGAGGAGCAGTACGGCGCGTGGATCGAAGACCTCGCCGCCCACGGACTGGACGACGACGCGATCGACGGTGACGAGGTCGTCTTCCCCGACGGCTACGACCGTCTCGCGTCGCATCTCGCGGAGGGCCTGGACGTCCGTCTCACGCACGTCGTCGAGCGCGTGCGGTGGTCGAGCAGCGGCGTCGAGGCGATGAGCGACTTCGGAACCGTGCGCGCCGAAACCGCGATCGTCACCGTGCCGGTCGGCGTCCTGCAATCCGATGACTTCGAGATCGATCCTCCGCTGCCGGAGCCCGTCGCCGGCGCACTCGGCCGGCTCACGATGAATGCCTTCGAGAAGGTCTTCCTCCGCTTCCCGTCGAAGTTCTGGGATGACGGGGTCTACGCGATCCGTCAGCAGGGGCCGGAGGGTCGATGGTGGCACTCCTGGTACGACCTCACCGCCCTGCACGGCACACCGACCCTCCTCACGTTCGCGGCCGGTCCGGCGGCGAGCGAGACGCGCGACTGGAGCGAGGAGCAGATCGTCGAATCGGTCATGGCGCAGCTGCGGCGTCTCTACGGTCCCGACCTGCCGGCACCGACGCACGTGCACGTCACGGATTGGCAGGACGACCCCCACTCGTACGGCTCGTATGCCTACATGAAGATCGGGTCGACCACCGACGACCATGACGCGCTCGCCGTGCCCATCGGCGGGGTGCTGCATCTCGCCGGTGAGGCGACGTGGACCGACGATCCGGCCACCGTCACGGCCGCGATGTGCTCCGGCCACCGCGCCGCCGAGAACGTGCTCGGCCGTGCGATTCCGATCGAGCGGGCCTGGGAGCGCTGAGAGTGCGCGGCCGACCTCGAGTCCGCACGGCCCGACCCGCGGGTTCGGGGCGCGAACCCCCGCAGCGGCTCAGGCGAGGTCTTCGGCCACACGGATCAACACCTTGCCGGTGACGCCGGCCTCGACGGCGTCGTGTGCGGGTGACGTCTCCTCGAGCGCGAACCACGTCACGGGCAGCCCCGCGTCGGCTCCGACCGGCAGTGCGCCGTCTTCGAGCGCGGCGGTGATGTCGGCGGCGGCGGCCTGGAGAGCGGCATCCCCCACGGTGTAGAGCAACAGCCCCTGCCACCGCATGTTCTTGGCGAAGCTCGTCACGATGGGTGCCGTGAACGCGTCGCCGTTGTTGTTCGCGTAGTAGCCCACGCTCGCGTGGTTGCCGGCCACCTCGACATCGAGTGCCGCATTCTGCGCCGGTGCGACCTCGACGATCTGATCGACACCGTTCGGTGCGAGCGTGCGGATCGCGCCGGCGAGATCGGCATCCGGGTACTGCACGACGTGGTGCGCGCCCGCAGAACGAGCGAGTGCCGCTTTGTCGGGGCTGCTGACGGTCGCGATCACCGTGGCTCCCGCCCACACGGCGAGCTGGATTGCAGCGTGTCCGACCGCTCCTGCTCCGCCCTGCACGAGCACGGTGCGCCTTGCGAGCGAGCCCGGCGACAGGCGCGCAGGGCCGTCCTCGTGCACGGTGAGCGCCCGGTGCGCCGTCATGGCTGGCACGCCGAGGCTCGCAGCGACGTCGAATCCGACGCCGTCGGGAAGACGCACCGCGCGACGGGCGGGGACGACGGCGAACTCCTGCGCGGTCCCGGTGGGCCGCTCGTGGGCGGCGAGGAAGATCCACACCCGGTCCCCGATCGCCAGGTCGTCGACCTCCTCTCCGACGGCGTCGATGACGCCGGCGCCATCCTGGTTCGGGGTGACCTCGGCGAAGTCCATCGGGGCGCCGCCTGCCCGGGCCTTCCAGTCGGTCGGGTTCACGCCCGACACGGCGATGCGGACGCGCACCTCACCGGGGGCGGGCTGACCAGGCTCCCGTTCGACGAGTTCGAGGACGGACGACGGGCCACGTCGGGAGTAGATGATCGCTCGCATGAGAGATGAAAGACGGATGAGGATGCCGGCATTCCGCGCGAGACCCGCGACTTCGGAATGCCTGCGGCATCGACATTGCTGCATCTGATGTGAACAACGACGTGAACGAGGCGCTGCATCGAAGTCAGCTCATCGACCTGACGACCACCGGTCGCCGCAGTGGGCTGCCGCGCCGCATCGAGATCTTCCTGCACGATGAGGGTGGTGTGCTGTTCATCACCGGGATGCCGCGGCGAGACCGGACGAGGGACTGGATCCACAACATCACAGCGGACCCCGGCGTGATCGTCCACCTGAAGGTCGGAATCCAGGCGGACGTTCCCGCCACAGCGCGGATCATCACCGATCCTCGCGAGGCACGGCCGCTCATCGAGGCCGCCGCGCGCCGATGGCGCAGAGACGATGTCGACGAGATGATCGCGCACAGTCCGCTCATCGTGCTCACGCCGACGACCCCGCCCGCCGCCTGACGGCATCTCGCGTCAGCGGTGCGGCGCTGATACCGTGACCGCATGGAGTGGACGACGGCACCGGACCGCTTGACGCCGCCCGCGGTGGGCGTGCTCGCCACTGCTGCCGGCGCACTGGGTCTCCTCCTCGTGTTCCGGGGACTCTGGCACGACGCGACGAGCGCTGCGGCGCTCGACGCGAACGAGGGTCTCGCCACACTCGCCTGGCTCGCGGGCTGGGGCCTTCTGATCGCCGCCGTCATCGCGTCCGCGTGTCTTCTCGCCGCCGCGATTCACGATGTCGTGCGCCACCGGCAAGCGTCTGCCGTCAATGCGATCGCCTGTGCGGCGTCCATCGCGATCGTGATCGTCGCGGCGACGATCTCACCGGCGTGGGGCACCGGTTCAGCGACAGGTTGACCGCAGAGACGAGGGCAGATCGACTGCTCCCACATCGGCGAAACGTAGGCTTGCCGGATGTTGCACCCGTCCGGATCCCGACCCGTCACGATCATCACCGGTGCCAGCCGCGGCATCGGGGCGGCCATCGCCGAACGACTCGCCGCTGACGGCCATGATCTCGCGCTCACCTACCGGGTCGCTCGCGACGAGGCGGAGGCCGTCGCCGCCGCGTGCCGCGCCCTCGATGCCCGCGTCCTGCTCATCCAGGCGGATCTCGCGGACCTCGACGACGCCGCCGGTGTGGTCCCCGCCGCGCTCGCCGAGTACGGGCGACTGACGGGCCTGGTCAACAATGCCGGCGTGACCATGCGGATCGGCGACTACCTCGACATCGACATCACCGAAGTGGAACGGATGCTGCGCATCAACGTCCTCGCTCCCATCGCCATCGCGCGCGCCGCGCTCGAGGTGATGTCGAGCGACCGCGGCGGCGGGGGCGGCACGATCGTCAACATCTCCTCGGGTGCCGCAACCAGCGGCGCGCCGAACACGTACGTTCCTTATGCGATGAGCAAGGCCGCGATCAACGCGATGACCCTCGGCCTGGCGAAGGAGTTCGGCCCTCAGGGTGTGCGCGTCAACACCGTCTCCCCCGGAACCACCTACACGAGCATCCACGCCGATGGTGGGCGCCCGAACGCTCCGGAAGAGCGCGCGCCCGGCATCCCGTTGCGTCGCGCTGCGCATCCCCACGAGGTCGCCGACGCCGTCGCCTACTTCTTCGCTCCGGGCGCCGCATTCACCTCCGGCGCCGACCTCCGAGTGACCGGCGGCAGCTGAGCTCGCACCCTCACCCGACCCGCGACGGCCGGGCAGGGCGTGCTCGCCCCGGAAAAGACGAAGGCCCGAGATCCGCGGAATTCCGCGGCTCTCGGGCCCTCCGCGTGACAGCGGATCGGTGGAGATGGGGGGAATCGAACCCCCGTCCATCGCTGTGTCTCTGCGCCTTCTACGGGCGTAGCCTGTGCTGACGTTCTGCTCGGCCCCGACCTTTGCCACAGGCATCTAGGTCGACAGGCCCAGTCCGGAAAGAGTCCCGTGAAACGTCCGGACGCCGTTTCACAGCAAGTCCCCTAGATGACGCCAGGATCCGTAGCGGGAACACCTACGGTCTGACGGACTATCGGGCTCGCTTATGCAGCGAGGGCGAAGTCGTTGCGCTTGGAATCGGCAACTATTGGTTTGCAGAGATCGTTTACGAGATAACCCTGCATCCTCGGCCCGCTTCTCGCAGGAGCTCAGGCGATGTCGAAACCGATCATCCCCATGGTCTCCTCTGTTGTGCAGAGGGCCGCTGTCACGCGCTGTGGAGTTGTGCTTCGCTCGAAATCCCGAGGGATGCCGAGCATCACAGTCTACAACGGATGCCGCGCCTCTGCCATTCCGCACACCGCGCGTAGAGTCTGACCCATGAGTGAAGTCACGATCACGGTGCGCGGCGAACACGAGGCTCGTGTGGCGCCCGAAGAGGCCGTCGCGCACCTCTCCGTGCGCGCCGAGGGACCCGAGCGCGGCGCCGTCGTCGAGCGCATCGCCGCGCTCGCCGCTCCGCTGCGCGAAGATCTCGAGACCCGCAAGTCCGCCGGCACGATCAGCGAGTGGTCGAGCCAGCGGGTGTCGGTGTGGGCGAATCGTCCGTGGAACAACGAGGGCCGACAACTGGCACTCGTCCACTATGCGTCGGTGGAGATCACCGCGACCTTCACCGACTTCGCCGCCCTGTCGTGGTGGGTGAGTGAAGTCGCCGAGCGCGACGGCGTGCAGGTCGACACCGTGACCTGGCGCCTCACCCCCGCGACCGCGAAGAGCGTCGAAGCCGAGGTCGCCGCCCAGGCGGTGAAGGTCGCCGTCGACCGTGCGACCGCCTACGCGGGCGCGCTGGGACTCGCCGCGCTCACACCGCTCGAGGTCGCCGACCTGGGTCTGCTGACGCACGGCTCCGATGCCTCCTCGCCCTCGCCGAAGATGATGATGCGCGCGGCACCCATGGCCGCCATGGACTCCGGAGCGGGCGGCGGACCCGCGGTGGATCTGCAGCCGGAGGACATCCTCGTGACAGCCGCTGTCGAGGCGCGCTTCGCCGCACGCTGACGGCATGCTCCCTCCCCCTGCCCACACGACGCCCGAGATCCCCGTCCGACCCGGCATCGCCGAGCGACTCTCGCGCATGATCCGTCTCGCGACGGTGAGCGCCGAACTCGATCAGCGGGGCCGAGAGCCGTTCGACGAGTTCGTCGCGCTGCTCGCCGAGCTCTACCCGCTCGTGCACGAGCATCTCGCCCTCGAAAGGATCACGGAGTTCGGCCTGCTCTTCCGGTGGGCGGGGGTGGCGGCATCCGCTTCGCCCGTCGTCCTGATGGCCCACTATGACGTCGTACCCGTTGACGAGAGCGACGCCTGGACGCACCCGCCCTTCGACGGACGCATCGCGGGCGGCTGGGTCCACGGCCGCGGCGCGCTCGACGACAAGGGCCCGCTCGCGGTGATCCTCGAGGCGGTCGAGAACCTCCTCGCGACGGGGTTCGTCCCCGCGCGCGATGTCTACCTGTCCTTCGGCGGCAATGAGGAGACGTACGGCGAGGCCGCGCAGCGCATCGCGGCGACCCTGCGCGACCGTGGCATCGTGCCGTGGATCGTGCTCGACGAAGGCGGCGCGGTCGTCGACGCACCCCTCCCGTTCGCGCTGGGGGATGCCGCCATGGTCGGCGTCGGAGAGAAGGGTGTGCTGACGCTGCAGCTGAGCGCGCGGGGCGACGGCGGCCACGCCTCCGCTCCCCCGCCGCGCACGGCGGTCCGACGCGTCGCCCGCGCCGTGGACCGTTTGGGACCGAGCACGTTCCGCGCGCGCACCCCGACCGCGATCACCCGGATGCTGAGCCGGTTCGCCGACAAGGCGTCCGGTGCTCCGCAACTGCTGCTGCGCACGCTCGCGACCTTCCCGCGGTTCACCGCGCGCGTGTTCGCGGCGATGGGCGGAGAGCCGGCAGCCCTCGTCCGCACCACCGTCGCCGCGACGATGCAGCACGGCGGGACCGCGGCGAACGTCCTCCCCTCGCAGGCAGCGGCGACCCTCAACCTCCGCATCGCCCTCGGCGAGACCGTGGCGGGCACGGTGCGCCGCGTGAAGCGCCGTGTCGCGGACCCGCTCGTGGAGGTCACCGTGGTCGAAGCGAGCGACCCCTCACCCGAGTCACCGACCGACAACGCCCAGTTCGCGCTCATCGCCGAGGCCGTCGCGGCCTCGTACCCGGATGCCGCCACCGTGCCTTTCGTCTGCATGGCGGCGACCGACTCCCGCCACTTCCACCGCTTCTCCCCCGCGGTGTACCGCTTCGCACCGCTGCGCATGTCCAACGCGCAGCGCGCGTCGATCCACGGGGTGGATGAGCGCGTCGAGATCGCATCGCTCGAGCGCGGAGAGGTGTTCCACCGCACACTTCTCCAGCGACTTCCGTGAGCGCGGCGCGCGGCGTCCCGTGGCACGCGTGCACGAACGCACTACAGTGATCGCACCCGCACCCTCCAGCGAACCCGAACCGTCCGACGAGAAGGAGCCGCGATGACGCGCGTCACCCTGGGAGCCCTCGCCGGCGTCGTCGGCTTCCTCGCGTTCGTCGAGTTCACCAGCGGCGTGCTGCAGGGGTACTACACGCCCATGCTGACCGACATCGCCCGCCACTTGGGTGTGAACGATGCCGACGTCAACTGGCTCGAAGGGGCGCAGCTCATGCTGTCGGCGCTCGTGGTGCCGGCCTTCGCAAAGCTCGGCGACATGGTCGGCCACAAGCGGATGCTGCTCATCTCTACGGCCCTGACGGCCGCTGCCGCCCTCGTCCTGCCGTTCACCGATTCGTTCGCGCTCTTCCTCGTCGCCTGGGCGCTCATGGGCTTCTACGTCGTCTGGCTCCCCCTGGAGATCGCACTGATCTGGTCGCGGTCTCGTCGGATGGAGGGCCGGTCGATCATCACGGCGCGCGCGGCGGGCTTCCTGGTCGCCGCGCTCGAGGGCGGCGCGATCGTCGGTGCACTCGTCGGCGGCGCGCTGATCGACGTGCTGCCGCTCACCGTCGTACTGCTCGTGCCCGCCGTCCTGATCGTCGTGTGCTTCTTCGTCATCCTGTTCGGCGTGCAGGAGTCCCCCGAGCCCACGGGCGGAGTGTTCGACACCGTCGGGCTCGTCCTCATCTCGGTCGCCCTCATCTGCTTCACCGGCGGACTGAGCCTGCTCCGCCTCGACGGCGGGCTGGCGAACCCTTGGTCATGGGCGGTCGTGGTGCTCGGCCTCCTGCTGGTCGTGCCGTTCGTGCTGTGGGAGCTGCGCCACGACGATCCCCTGATCGACGTGCGCATGTTCCGCTCCCCCGCACTGGGACCCGTCTTCCTCACGGCGGGACTGTTCGGTGTGAGCGTCCTCGGCGCCCAGGCTCCGCTGTCGACGTTCGCACGCACCGACCCGTCCGTCTACGGGTATGGGCTCGGCACGACCGGCTTCGCCACATCGCTCATCATCGGCATCTACCTGGTCGCGATGATCGTCGGCGCCCTTCTGTTCCCGCGCATCGCCCGCGTCACGACGCCGCGGTATACGCTCATGGGCGCCTCGGTGCTCGTCGGCATCGGTTTCCTGCTTTTCCTGCCGTTCCACGACGCGTATACGCAGGTGATCGTGAACATGGTCGTGGTCGGCCTCGGCTCGGGCGCCCTCGTCGCCGCGCTGCCGGCCGCCGCGGCATCCGCTGCCCCTCCCACCCAGACGGGGGTCGCGACGGGCCTGACGAACTCCGTGAAGACCGTCGGCGGCGCCGTCGCCTCAGCGGTCTTCGGCATCGCCCTGCTGCAGGGCGTCGCCTCGGGCGTGGGCGAGGGCACGGCCGGATCCTTCAGCGGCTATGTCACGGTCTGGGTGGTGTGCGGAGTGACAGCGCTGGCCGCCGCGGCCGCACTGGCCTTCGTTCCGAAGACCGCGTTCACCGATCGGGCGGTCGCCGATTCCGAGACGCAGCCCGCGGTTCCCTGAGTCGGGCGTCGAAGGAGGTCAGTCGCCGAGGCGGTTCTTCGAGCGCATCGCCCGCTCGGCCTCGCGCTTGTCCTGCCGCTCACGCAGCGTCTGGCGCTTGTCCCATTCCTTCTTGCCCTTGGCGATCGCGATCTCGACCTTCGCCCGGCCGTCGGAGAAGTACAGCTTCAGAGGGACGAGGGTGTACCCGCCCGCCGACACCGCGTGCGAGAGCTTGATGATCTCGTCCTTGTGCAGCAGCAGCTTGCGCGTCCGCTTCGTCGCGTGGTTCGTCCAGTGCCCCTGCGAGTACTCCGGGATGTGCACGGCGTCCAGCCACGCCTCGCCGCCGTCGATGTAGGCATATCCGTCCGAGAGGTTCGCGCGACCCTGTCGCAGCGACTTGACCTCCGTGCCGGTCAGCACCAGGCCCGCCTCGTACGACTTCTCGATGTTGTACTCGTGGCGCGCGCGACGATTGGTCGCGACGACCTTCTCCCCGCGTTCCTTGGGCATGATCTCTCCTGGCTGACTGTCCCCGGACGGGCGCCCGGTGCGGCGTGCTCGCACGCGAGCCTTTCAGTCTACATCGGACCTCGGCCACCTCGAAGGCCTCCTCGCCCGATCTGCGTCAGGCGCGCAGCCAGCGCCGGATCGCGAATCCGGCCGAGAACGCCGCCAGCACGGCGCCGATGAGGATCAGCACCGGGACGACGATCCAGGCGTCTGAGACGCTGACCCACGTCGTGACGAACTCCACGCGCTGTCGCAGGTACTGGTCCACGCCGAAGTGCACGCCGGCCAGCACCGCGCCCCCGGCGAGCAAGGACCCGAGGAGCGCGGCGAACACGCCCTCGAGGATGAACGGCGTCTGGATGAAGCGGTTCGAGGCGCCGACGAGTCGCATGATGCCGAGCTCGCGTCGGCGCGCGTAGGCCGAGAGGCGGATGGTCGTGGCGATCAGCAGCACGGCGGCCACGAGCATGAGGGCGGCGATGCCCACCGCGATGTAGGTCGCGACGGTGAGTGCCGAGAACAGCGGCTCCAGATACTGGAGTTGGTCGGCGACCTCCTCCACGCCGTTCATGCCGGTGAACGCCTCGACGATCACGCTGGACTGCGTCTGGTCGACGAGATTGATCCAGTAGGTCTCGTTGAGCTGCTCCGGTGTGATCACCCCGGCGTAGTCCTCGCCGAGCAGTTCGATCACGTTCGCGTAAGCCTCTTCGCGATCCTCGAAGCGCTGATCGCGGATGAGGGGCGCGAGCGCCGGACTGTCGAGCTTCGCCTGCACCTCGGCGAGCTGGTCCTCGGTCGCGACGCCGTCGACGCACGTCGGGGCCTGCGAGATCGCCGTGCACATGTAGATGGCGACCTGGGCTCGATCGGCCCAGTAGTCCTTCATCTGGCCGATCTGCATCTGCATGAGGATCGCCGCCCCGACGAACGTCAACGAGACGAACGTCACGAGCACGACGGAGATCACCATCGAGACGTTTCGGCGAAGACCCGAGAAGGCCTCCGAGAGAACGAGACCCACCCTCACGATGTCGGCCCCACTTCGTCGTCGGGGTCCGTCTCGCCGAGCCCCAGCCTGTCGGCCAGGCCCAGCTCGGCGACCTCGACCTCGGCGATGTCGGCGATCGGCACCGGCTGCGTGCGCGGCCGCGCGGCCTCCGGAGCGGACGCCGATTGCGGCGGAACGGCTTGCGCTTCCGCGGCGTCCTGCGCAGCGGAGCCGTCGTCTCCGGTCGCGTCCGGCGCGGTGCCGATGGTTGCGTCGGTGGATGCCGCCACGGCGCCCCCGGCAGACCCCGCCGGCCCGGCATCCGTCGTCAGCGGTTCAGCGCCGGTCGCATCGCCCTCACCGGTTGCCGTCTCGGCGGCGTCCTCCGCTGTGGAATCCGTGACCGCTGCGACGGCCGCGGCAGCCGCAGTCGCCGCGGCGCGGGCCGCGATGTCGGCGGCACCGCCGTGTCCGTACGCGCTCGAGACCGCCGCTGCGGGACTCATCGCCGTCTCGCGCTGCACCTCGAGCACGGCAGTCAGTGCCGCGACCGCCGCCGCGCCCTGCTCGGGCCCGGGAGCGAGACTCGGCAGGCTCGACGTGTCGCCGTAGCCGCCGTGCCGCTCGTCGCGGACGAGTTCGCCGTGCACGAGCTCGATCACGCGGCGCTGCATCTGGTCGACGAAGCCCGCCTCGTGCGTGGCCATCACGACCGTCGTGCCGCCCGCGTTGATGCGCGCGAGCAGCTGCATGATGTCGACCGACGTCGCGGGATCGAGGTTTCCGGTCGGCTCATCGGCGAGGAGCACTTGGGGGCGATTCACGAGCGCGCGAGCGATCGCGACGCGCTGCTGCTCACCGCCCGACAGCTCGTGCGGGAAGCGCTTCTCCTTGCCGGCGAGGCCGACCAGGGAGAGTACTTCGGGCACCGCCTGCTGGATGAAGCCGCGAGAGGAGCCGATCACCTGAAGGGTGAAGGCGACGTTCTGGAAGACCGTCTTGTTCGGCAGCAACCGGAAGTCCTGGAAGACGGCGCCCACATGCCGACGGAAGTAGGGCACCTTGCGGTTGGACAGCGAGCGCAGGTCGCGGCCGAGCACGACAACCCGTCCGTCGGTCGGCGTCTCCTCGCGCAGAATCAGCCGCAGACACGACGATTTGCCCGACCCGGACGCTCCGACCAGGAACACGAACTCGCCGCGGAGCACCTCGAAGTCCACGTCGTGCAGGGCGGGTTTGGAGGTGCCGCGGAAGCGCTTCGTGACGTTTTCGAACCGGATCATGGCGTGTCGAGCCTAAGCGGCGCCGTCGGTGAGAGTGTTCTGCGACACCCGCCGCCCGGCATCCGACGATCTCTAGTCGTCGTCTTTGCGCTTGCGCCAGCGGATGCCGGCCGAGATGAATCCGTCGAGGTCGCCGTCGAAGACCACCGAGGGGTTGCCGACCTCGTAGCCGGTCCGCAGGTCCTTCACCAGCTGCTGGCCATAGAGGAAGTAGGAGCGCATCTGGTCGCCCCAGCTCGCGGTGATCGTGCCGGCGAGCTCCTTCTTGGTCGCCGCCTCCTCCTCGCGCTTGAGCAGGAGCAGGCGCGTCTGCAGGACCCGCATCGCGGCGGCGCGGTTCTGGATCTGCGACTTCTCGTTCTGCATCGACACGACCAGGCCCGTCGGCAGGTGGGTGATGCGCACGGCGGAGTCGGTCGTGTTGACGGACTGGCCGCCGGGTCCGGACGAGCGGAAGACGTCGACGCGGATATCGCCGTCGGGCACGTCGACCTCGACGGCCTCTTCCATGACGGGGATCACCTCGACGGCTGCGAAGCTCGTCTGGCGCTTGTCGGCCGAGCCGAAGGGACTGATGCGGGCCAGACGGTGGGTTCCCGCCTCGACCGAGAGCGTGCCGTAGGCATAGGGCGCGTCGATCTCGAACGTCGCCGACTTGATGCCCGCCCCCTCGGCGTACGAGGTGTCCATGACCTTCACGGGGTACTTGTGGCGCTCGGCCCAGCGCAGGTACATGCGCATGAGCATCTCGGCGAAGTCCGTCGCGTCATCGCCGCCGGCGCCGGAGCGGATCGTGACGACCGCCGAACGCGCGTCGTACTCTCCGTCCAGGAGCGTCTGCACCTCGAGCTGGCCCACGATGTCCTCGAGCTCGGCGATCTCGTGCCGGGCCTCTTCGGCCGAGTCCTCGTCGTCCATCTCGTTCGCGAGTTCGACGAGCACCTCGAGGTCGTCGAGCCGACGCTCGACGTCGGTGACGCGCTTGAGCTCGGCCTGGCGGTGGCTCAGCGCGCTCGTGACCTTCTGCGCCTTCTCGACGTCATCCCAGAGGTCGGGGGCCCCGGCCTCGGCGCTCAGCCGCTCGATCTCGGCCTCGAGAGCCGGGACGTCGACCACCGCCTTGATGTCGGCGAAGGTGGCGCGCAGCGCCTGGATGTCGGCGGAGGGATCGAAATCAAGCATGACAGTCCAGACTAACGTGGATGCGGTGACCGCCGACTCCTCCTCGCTCGCCGTGCGGCAGGAGGGGTTCCGGTGACGGACCGCGCCTCGACCGTCCTGTGGCGGTTCGGCCCGATGATCTACGGTCCGACCGTGCTGTTCGCGCTCGGCGAGGGCGCCGTGATCCCGCTGATCCCCATCATCGCCGCCGAGCTCGGCGCCGACGTCGCGACGGCAGCGCTCGTCGCCTCGGCCCTCGTCGTCGGCCAGCTGTGCGGCAACATCCCCGCCGGCTGGGCCGTCGCGCGCATCGGCGAACGGCTCACGATGGCGATCGCCGGAACGCTCTCGCTCGCCGGTGTGATCGGCATGGTGTTCGCACCGGTTCTTCCTGTGTTCGCGGCGTCGGTCTTCCTGATCGGCTTCTGTGCGGCGGGCTTCGGACTCGCACGGCACTCGTTCATGACGACTCGTGTGCCGCTCGCGTTCCGCGCCCGCGCCCTGTCGCTGCTCGGCGGCACGTTCCGCCTCGGCATGTTCATCGGCCCCTTCGTCGCCGCGGCGCTGCTCGCCGTCTTCGGCGACGAGCACGCCGCCATCTGGTTCTTCGGCGCCTGCCTGATCGCCACCGTGCTGCTCGTGCTGCTCGGTCCCGACCCCGAGAAGGTGGTCGCGACGGCGAACGAGGGTTCCGGCGCACTCGCTGAGGACACCGGTGAAGCTGTCACCGGTTCGATCCCGATCGCCGAACGCGCGGGGGTTCTCCGCACGATGTGGCGGTTCCGTGGAGTGCTCGCGCGACTCGGGCTCGCCGCGGCATCCCTCTCCGCCGTCCGCTCCGCACGTCAGGTCGTGCTGCCGCTGTGGGGCTTCTCGATCGGCCTCGACGCCCAGACGATCGCCCTCGTCGTCGGCATCTCGGGCGCGATCGACTTCGCCCTGTTCTACGCGAGCGGGCAGGTGATGGACCGCTTCGGCCGCCTCTGGGCCGCACTGCCCGCCATGATCCTCATGGGAGCGGGGTTCCTCGCCCTGTCGGTCACGCACGACCTCGACAGCTCGGCGATGTGGTTCGCCATGTTCGCCGCAGTGCTGGGCGTCGGCAACGGCCTCTCGAGCGGAATCCTCCTGACCCTCGGTGCCGACGTCGCGCCGGCACCTGACCCGGCGCCGTTCCTCGGCTCGTGGCGCACGCTGACCGACGCGGGCGGCGCGCTCTCGCCGCTGCTCGTCTCCTCGATCACGGCGGCCTTCTCGCTGTCGATCGCCACCGGCTTCGTCGGCGTCGTCGGCCTGCTGGGAGCCCTCGCGTTCCTCCGCTGGGTGCCGCGCTTCGTACCGCGCGCCCGGGGTGACGCGTGAACGAGAAGATGCGGTTCTGCCGCAGCCGCAATGACGGCCGCCGCTGCACGCGAGAACTCGGGCATCGCGGCCTGCACCGCCATCGCGCGATCATGTGGGCGGATGCCGGAGCCGACGCGCTTCGCTGTGCGGGCTCCGGTGCGCCGGGCACCCCCGCGCCGCGCGTGGCCGGCGGCTTTCCCGGCGGCCGCGCTCTCTGCCCCGTCTGCCTCGAGTTCGTCGACCTCGACCGCGACGGCCGCATGGTGCCGCACGACACGTCGAGCGCGGCGTCCGATCTCGAGAGCGCGGCGCGCGCGGAGTGGTTCAACGCCTTCGGGTGGACGGACCCTGGGCACGGCGGAGGCGACGCGGAGTCGGGACATCCTGCGGACGACGGAGGAGAAGCGCAGGCGGGAGGAGATGCTCCTCACGGGGGTGCCGTGCAGGACGGAGGAGAAGTGCAACACGGAGGATGACCCGGAGTGATCCGATCCTCCCCCTCGCGCATCTCCTCCCCCGTGCACCTCTCCCAGGAGCCGACACACGCGCGAGCAGGACCACCTTCGATCCTGGGCCCGCAGACAGCCCGTGGGCTCAGCGCAGCGCGGTGCGGCTCGTGGCCGTCGACTCCAGCCGGACGCCCTCGGGGACGAACAGGGCGACGACCGGCGGCCGCCAGGTCGTGGCGACCGTGACACGCGCGGAGAGCCCGTCGGGCGCGTCGGCGTCCACGAGGACGGCATCCGGACCCGTTTCGGCGACGATCGCGGAGGCCTGCTCCCACACGCCGTCGGACGTCAGCTCGGCGATCGGCTCGCCCGCGTCGACGACGAAGGTGAAGCCGTCCGCGCCGGCGAGCGCGGCGGCATCCGCGAGCGCATCGAGCCGCTTCTGCGCGAGATACAGGCTCGTCGCATCGACGCACACGAGGATCACGGCGATCGCGAGCATCGCATAGCCGAGCGTGAGGAGCAGGATGCTGCCCTCCTCGTCGTCCGCGATCCGCGACCCCGCCGGCCGCTCGCAGAACCCGCGCGTCATCCCTCGCCCTCCCAGAAGCGCGACACCTTCTGCACCGCGGCAGCCTCGATCGGGATGCTCGCGAGACGGTCCAGGCCCAGCACCGGAGGAACCAGCGGCAGAGCCACCCTCGTCCGGACCGTGACCACGAGCGTCGACCCGGCCTCCGGACACGAAGACCCGGCAGGCCGGCAGTCGAGCGCGACGCTCACGGCATCCCGGTCCAAGCCGTACTCCTCGATGACCGAACGCAGGATGCGGTCGGCGCTCCCGCGTGCGGCATCCGCGTCCGTCGCCATCGAGACCGCGCGCGCGATGTGGCGGGCACCCGCCTCCGCCCCGAGCGACTGCCCCTGGATGAGTCCGAGCGCGACGATGAGGTAGACGAGCGGCACCAAGAGGATCATCCCGACGAGGATGAACTCCAAGGCTGCTGATCCGCGCTCGGGGTCGTCGCGCGCGTCGGGTTCGCCGACCGCATCAGTCGAACGTTTCCACGGGGGCATGGGCTGTCACCTCCAGCATCCGCGGAAGCCCGAGGAGCCCGACGAGCGGCAGGGGTGCGCTGACGCGCACCTCGACGGCCGGATGCCCGAGGGCCGAGGTCTCGCTGACGGTGACCGCCTCGGCGTACTCGGCGCCGACCGTGCGACTCACGATCGTCCGCGTTCGCTCCGCGCCCTCGCTCAAGGACGTGTCGGCGAGCGCCGCGTGGTGGGCCCCCTCGACCGCGGCGTCGTGCACGACATTGCGCACGTACACCGCGAGGCCGAACTGGAGTACGCCGAGCGTGAGGAGGGTGAGAAGTGTGCCGACGAGCACGAACTCGACGGGGCTCGAACCCCGCTCGTCGCCCGCGACGGCCGCGAGGCGAGATCGGATGCCGCGGGCCCGGGGTGCGCGCACGATCTAGAGACCCGATACCCGCGCGATCGCCTGCTGGAACAGATCAGCGAGCGCCGGACCCGCGAGGGCCCAGATCACCACGACGAGTCCAGCCGTCATGAGCGTGATGAGCACCCAGCCCGGGACGTCTCCCCGTTCGTCGTCGTACGCGTCTCGCAGGACGCAACGCAGACGGATGACCGCGCGCTCCAGGGTGTTGCGGAACATTGTCTTTCTCCTTCCGGCCTCAGCCGATTCCGAGTCGAAGCATGAAGATCCCCGGGAACACCGCGAACAGCACGCTGAGCGGCAGGATCAGGAACACGAGCGGGATGAGCATGTAGATCTCTTTGCGCCCCGCCCGCTCGATGAGGCCGCGCTTGGCGTCCTCGCGGGCATCGAGCGCCTGCGAGTGCAGGACATGGGCAAGCGGCGCACCACGATCGATCGCGGCCACGAGCTGGTCGACGCTGCGTGAGAGGGCGGGGATCTCCAAGCGGCTCGAGAAGCGGTTGAGCGCGTCGGGGAGGGAGGATCCCGTGCCGACGGAGAGCACGACGCCGCGCAGCTCAGCGGTCAGCTCGCCCGCACCCACATCGCTGACCCGGCGGAGCGAGTCGAGGATGCCCTCCCCCGCCGACAGGCACAGCGCGAGGAACTCGAGCACGGTCGGCAGTTCCTCCTGGATCCGTTCGATGCGGGCGCGGGCGGCGTGCGTGAGTCGCGCGTCACAGGCGACCGCGGCGACGACGCCCGCGAGCGGCGGCAGGAGAGCGACCGCGCCGGAGCCCCGGCCGACGAGCACGAGGGCGACGACAGCCGCTCCGCCGAGTGTCACGCCCACGATCGTCCACGCGAGCTGCCGGCCGCGGAAGGTCGCGGCATCCATCGCCCACCCCGCTTGGTGCAGTCGCCGCTCGATCGAGGCGGACCCGCCCGCGAGCGCCGTCATCCGGGCCTGCAGTGCGCCGCGGAGCATCTCGCCGTCGCGGACGCGCATAGCGGAGATCGGCGTGATGCCCTGCGGATCGGCGATGTCGCGCAGGTACGGGGCGATGCGGCGGGAAAGGGACGGTGCACCCCATCGCGGCGCCAAAGAGACCAGCAGACACACGCCGAGGCCGAACGCGCCGCCCAGGACGACGGCGAAGGCGAGGTCGGTCATCACGAGCGTCATCCGAACCACCGGCGGGGCTCGGGCAGGCGGCCGATCCGCAGCATGACTCGGTACGCCGCGACCGACACCACCGCCCCGACGAGGATGAGCGCCACCCCCTCAGGGCTGCTGTACGCCCGTGATCCCTCCGGGCGCATCGCGAGGAGCGCAAGGATCACCCACGGCGCGGCGACTCCGAGGACGGCCGCACCGCGGATCCACGACTGACGCGACTCGACCTCGGCCCGCAGCGCCGCGTCGGCGCGCACCGATGCGGCCAGTGCCCGCAGCACGGAGGTCAACTCGGTTCCGCCCACCTGCCGGGCCATGCGGAGCGTTTCGATGATCCGGTCACCGACCGGGTCTGCCAGAGCGATCTTCAGTCGCTCGGCGCTCGAGTCGAAATGGCCGGATGCCGCGACATCCCGGGCGAACGCGGCGAACGCCGGACGCAGGGGCGCAGGAGCGGAATCCGCCAGACTTGCGACCGCGTCCGGCAGCGACATGCCGGCGCGCACCGAGGCGATGAGCAGGTCGCACACGTCGGGCCACAGCGCGCGTCGCGAGCGCACGAGCCGGGTGCGTCGCGCACGAAGCCAGGCGAGGGGCGCGAGCGCGCCCGCTGCGGCGGCGACCACTGCAAGCGCGGCGACCTGCGTGACGAGCCACGCCGTCGCGGCGAACACCGATGCCGCACCCACGGATGCCGCCACCACCGCGACCGGGGGAATCCGTGCGAGCCCTGCGGAGTGGAGCAGCCGTGTCACGCGACTCGGGGTCGCGCGCCGGGCTCGGCGATCGCGCTGCGGCCAGACCCACGGCGAGATCACCAACAGGATGCCCGCCGCGAGCAGCGCGCCCCAGACGAACGTCATGCCGCATCCGCCCGATAGAGCGTGCGGGCGTCGACTGCGGCGCCGATCACTCCGGTCGGCTCGATGATCTCGACGACGCGACGGCGTCCGGTTCCGTCCCGCTCGCAGTGCGCGACGAGGTGTACGGACGCCGCCACCGCCGGCAGCACGAAGCCCGCATCGATGTTGCGCCCCGCCAGGAGGGGCAGGGCCGCGAGTTTCGCGAGCGCCTCGCGGGCGGAGTTCGCATGGATCGTGGCCGCACCGGGCACACCCGTGTTGAGGGCGAGCAGCAGATCGAGCGCTTCGGCGTCGCGCACCTCGCCCACGACGAGTCGGTCCGGTCGCATGCGCAGCGCCTCCTTCACGAGACGGCGCAGGGTCACTTCGCCGGTGCCTTCGAGGCTGGGCTGTCGTCCCTGGAGGGCGACGAGATCGGTCGCATCGACGGCCAGCTCGAACGTCTCCTCGACCGTCACGATGCGGTGCTCCGGCGGACACGCCGCGATCATGGCCGAAAGCAGCGTCGTCTTGCCTGCATGCGTGGCGCCGGAGATCAGGACGCTGCGTCGGTCGCGCATCGCGCCGTGCAGAATCCGTGCCGCCGACGGCGCGATCGAGCCGCTCTCGACCAGTCGATCCAGGTCGCGGAACGCCGGGAGGAACTTGCGGACGTTCACCGACCAATGACGGCGTGTGATGTCGGGGATCACGACGTGCAACCGACTGCCATCCGGCAGCGAGGCGTCCACGAACGGCTGGCTCAGGTCGACACGGCGCCCGGTCGCGTGCAGCATCCGCTCGACGAGGTCGCGGACCGCGGCATCCGTCAGCGCGAGCGGCACACGCTCGGCGACACCGGCGCGTGCCACGAAGATGCGGTCCGGCGCGTTGATCCACAGTTCCTCGACCGTCGGATCATCGAGATACGGCTGCAGCGGACCGTAGCCCGCCACGGCCGCGAGCACCTCGCGGACGCACGAGGCCTCGTCGTCCACGGGGACGAGCCCTCGGGCGAGAGCGAAGTCGTTGTGACGGCGCACCTCAGCGCGGGCGATGCGTGCCGCCAGTTCGGGATCGCGGGCGGGATCCGCGCGCTCAGCCCGCAGTCGCTCGCGCACGCGCTCGGCCACGGTGACCGCAGCGGTCGAGCCGGGAGCGTGCGCGAGAACCATTCGAGCATCCTCGCAAGCGGTCGGCGAACGCCCGCGGAGTTATCCACAGGTGCGCAACCATTGCGGGAGGAGCAGGATGGAGTGGACGAGCAAGGGGGCATGATGACGTCGACGAAGGAAGTCAGCGCGGGCGGCCGCGCCGTGATGGGGGTCTTGGCGCTGGTCCAAGCAGGTCTGGCGTTCCTCGCCTTCTGGGATCTCGCGCACCGGCCGGCCGCGCAGGTCCGCGGACCGAAGCCCGTCTGGATCCCGGTGATCCTGGTCAACTGGCTCGGCCCGATCACATATTTCTACGTGCATCGCGACCGCTGAGCTCCGCCGCGATTCCCGGATGCCGGGAGACGCCCGTGAACGTGGGGCCGGGCCGCAGCGCCGCGCGGGCTCGTCGCTAGACTGATCGGACCCGCGGGAGTGGTGAAACTGGCAGACACGCAGGATTTAGGTTCCTGTGCCTCCGGGCGTGTGGGTTCAAGTCCCACCTTCCGCACGCGAGTCCGCCGCTTCCGATCTGCAGAACCGCATCCACAACTGAACCGCCGACCGTGACGACCGACGGGAACCTCCTTGCACAACATCGCGCTCATCCCCTGGCTGGACCCCGAAACGATCATCGCCGCGGCCGGTCCCTGGGCTCTGCTGGTGGTGTGCTTCATCGTCTTCGCCGAGACCGGCCTGCTCGTGGGCTTCCTGCTGCCCGGCGACACACTGCTGATCATCTCGGGCCTGCTCACCAACACGAACAACATCTTCGGCGTCAACATCTGGGTCGTCTCGCTGCTCATCGCCCTCGCCGCGTTCGTCGGCGGTGAAGTCGGGTACTTCATCGGGCACAAGGGCGGTCCAGCGGTGTTCGAACGCAAGGAGTCGGGCGTCTTCAGCGTCAAGAACGTCGAGCGTACGAACGCGTTCTTCGAGCGGTTCGGCGGGCTGACGATCATCCTCGCCCGCTTCGTCCCGATCGTGCGCACGTTCGCCCCCGTCGCCGCCGGGGTGGGCCACATGCCGTGGCGTCGCTACACGCTGTACAACTTCATCGGGGCGATGCTGTGGGGCTTCGGGCTCACGATGGTCGGCTACCTCATCGGCTTCATCCCGTGGGTCGCCGACATCGTCACCGAGTACATCGACATCATCCTGCTGGTCGCCGTAGGCGGCACGGCCCTCGTCACCCTGTGGCACTACCTGAGCGAGCGGAGGAAGGCGAAGAAGCTCGCGGCGGCCGGTGCGGACGTGGTGACCGACCACGACGAGGCGACGCAGCTCGTGCTCGACCCCGACGTCTTCGAGCGCGGACCCGAGCACCACGACGGCCACACGCCGCCCAGCGCCACGAGCACGACCACCGTGGAGAGCCCGCGCCGAGCCCACCGGGCCGAGCAGGCCGACCCCGACGCCACGGGGACGGGAACAGCGCCCGGCCGACCGTAGGTCAGGAGGCCTTCGCAGCCTTCTTCTTGGCGGGCGCCTTCGCCGGTTTCTCCGACTTCTCGGAGCCCTTCGCCGTCGACGGCGTCGCCTTCGTTTTCGATGACGCCGGCTTCGCGGTCCCGCCGGCCGCGGCATCCTTCGACGAAGAATCCCCTGCGCGGGCCGCCCGACTGCGCTCGACGCTCGCGCGGAGGGCCTCCATGAGGTCGATCACCTCGCCGCCCTTCGCCTCGTCGTCCTGCTCGCCGAACGTCTCGGACGTGTCGAGCGCGTCGCCCTTCTCGAGCTTGGCCTCGATGAGGGTGCGCAGCTCGTCCTGGTACTCGTCCGTGAACTCGGACGGATCGAAGTCCGCGGCGAAGCTCTCGACGAGTGATGCCGACAGCTCGAGCTCCTTCGCGCTGATGCGCACCGGCTCGTCGAGCGCGGGGAAAGCCGCCTCGCGCACCTCGTCGGCCCACAGCAGCGTCTGCAGCACCAGGACCTCGCCGCGCACGCGCAGCGCGGCCAGACGCGTCTTCTGGCGGAGCGAGAAGCGCACGATCGCCGTGCGGTCGGTCTGCTCGAGTGTCTTGCGCAGCAGCACGTAGGCCTTCGGCGAGGCGGAATCCGGCTCGAGGTAATACGCGCGATCGAGTGTCAGCAGGTCCACCTGGTCGCTCGGGACGAACTCGACGACGTCGATCTCCCGGCTCTTCTCCGAGGGCAGCGACTCGATGTCCTCCTTCGTGAGGACCACGGTGCGCTCTCCGTCGTCGTACGCCTTGTCGATGTCGGCGTACGGCACGATCTCGCCGTCGATCTCGCAGATCCGCTGGTAGCGGATGCGTCCGCCGTCCTTGTTGTGCACCTGGTGCAGCGGCACGTCGTGGTCCTCGGTCGCGGAGTACACCTTCACCGGGACGTTCACGAGCCCGAACGTCAGCGCGCCCTTCCAGATCGCTCTCATCACACCAGTACACACCTGTCACACCGCTCGCGGCTACCCTGGGCCCATGGCCGGCGACCAACTCGTGAGCATCGGAGGACGCCGCCTGCGGATCACGAACCTCGACAAAGTGCTCTATCCCGCCACCGGGACGACCAAGGGCGAGGTGATCGACTACTACACGCGCATCGCCCCGACGATGATCCCGCACGTCATCGGCCGACCGGTGACACGGAAGCGCTGGCCCGACGGGGTCGGCACCGAAGAGCACCCCGCCGAGTCCTTCTTCGCGAAGGACCTCGAGCCGGGAGCGCCGGAGTGGGTGCATCGGCTGCCGATTCCGCATTCGGGTGGGCCGAAGGACTATCCGCTCATCGGCGACGTGCCGACCCTCGTGTACCTCGCCCAGGTCGCGAGCCTCGAGCTGCATGTGCCGCAGTGGCGCTTCACTCCGCAGGGCACGCGGGGGGATGCCGATCGTCTCGTGCTCGATCTCGATCCGGGTCCGGGCGTCGGGCTGGCCGAGTGCGCCCAGGTCGCCCGGTGGGCACGCGAGATCCTCGGGCACATGGGTCTGGAGCCGTTCCCCGTGACGAGCGGGAGCAAGGGGATGCAGCTGTACGCGGCCCTGCCTCCCGGGCAGAGCAGCGAAGCGGCGTCGATCCTCGCCCACGAGCTCGCGCGCGCGATCGAGGCCGATCACCCCGACCTGGTAGTCAGCAGCATGAAGAAGGCGGTCCGCGGCGGACGGGTGCTCATCGATTGGAGTCAGAACAACGCCGCGAAGACGACGATCGCGCCGTACTCGCTGCGTGGCCGCGCGCACCCGAACGTCGCCGCGCCGCGCACGTGGGAGGAGCTGGACGACCAGGGCCTCGCCCAGTTGTCGTTCGAGGACGTGCTCACGCGTGTCGAGCAGATCGGCGACCCGCTGTCCGATCTCGGGTATCACGGGGGCGCCCGCGCCGCCGCGGACGGGCCGCTCAGCGCGTACATCGCGAAGCGCAGTGCCGGCCGCACCCCCGAACCTGTGCCGTCCGATCCTGCCGCGGCGCCGGCGCCGGCGGGCGAACGGCCGATCTTCGTGATCCAGGAGCACCACGCGACCGCGCTGCACTGGGACTTCCGCCTCGAGCACGACGGCGTCCTCGTGAGCTGGGCCGTCCCGCGCGGCGTGCCGCACTCCCCCGGCCGCAACAGCCTCGCGATCATGACCGAGGACCACCCGATGGATTACGCGTCGTTCGAGGGCACGATCCCCGCCGGCGAATACGGCGGGGGCAGCGTCACGATCTGGGACGACGGCCGTTACGAGCTCGAGAAGTGGCGCGACGACGAGGTGATCGCGACGCTGGAGGGCCGTCCCGGCGGGCCGCTCGGCCGTGTGCGTCTCGCCCTCATCCGCACCCAGGGCGAGGGTGAGAAGTCCAGCTGGCTGCTGCACCGGATGAAGACCGATGCGGACGGCCGGCGTCAGGCCGACGGCATCCCGGTCGAGCCCTCCGCCCAGGTGGACGGTCCCGTCGAGTCCGATGTGCCGGTCGCCGCCCCGGCGAAGGCGCGGATGCCGGATGCCGGACCCGCAGAGCCCGACCCGCTCGCGCCCTGGCCCCCCGGCGCCGCGGACCTGCGCCCCATGCTCTCCACAGGCGCCACCGCCGAACACGCGGAGCGCACGGCTCGCCGATGGGGCGACCCGGCGTGGGCGGAGGCCAAGTGGGACGGCATCCGCGCGATCGGGGTGTGGGACGGCGCCCGACTGCGGCTGGTCGCGCGCAGCGGCAACGACATCACGGCGAAGTACCCCGAGGTGGCGGAGGTGGACGTCGGCCTCGGCCAGGCTCCCGCGGTCGTCGACGGCGAGATCGTCGCGCTCGACGACCGCGGGCGACCGAGCTTCCCGCTGCTGCAGAACCGCATGAATCTGCAGAAACCGGCCGACATCGCCCGTGAAGTGACGCGCACACCCGTGCAGTACTACCTGTTCGACGTCCTCGTCGACGGTGGGCGGGACGTGACCGCCCGGCCGCTGCGCGAGCGGCGCCGGATGCTCGAGGAACTCACGACCGAAGTCCGCGCTCCCGTCGTGGTCCCCCCGGTGTTCGACGACGTGACGGGGGCGCTGCGTGCGAGCCGGCAGTTCGACCTCGAGGGCATCGTGGTGAAGGATCCGTCCTCTCCGTACCGCCGCGGGCAGCGCAGCGAGTCGTGGCTCAAGGTCAAGATCACGCGCACGCAGGAGGTCGTGCTGGCCGGCATCCGCCCGGGTCACGGCGGACGCGCCCAGACGTTCGGGTCCCTGCTCCTGGGCATCCCGGGTGCGGAGGGGCTCCAGTACGCCGGCCGCGTCGGCACCGGGTTCAGCGACGCGACGCTGCGCACGCTCGTACGGACGCTCGAGCCGCTGCACAGCGACGAGAACCCGCTCATCGGTGTGCCCGCACTCGACGCGCGCGGCGTGCAGTGGCTGCGACCCGAGCTCGTCGGCGAGGTCGAGTTCGGCGAGTTCACACCCGGCGGCATCCTCCGCCACTCGCGGTGGCGGGGACTGCGACCCGACAAGCCGCCCGGTGACGTGGTCCGCGAGTCCTGAGCCGCGACGGCCGGGGGTCAGGCGTGCGCGTCGTGCTCGACGTGTCCCGCGGGCTCGAGCTGGAACGTCGAGTGCTCGACGTCGAAGTGCTCGCTCAGGCACGCCTGCAGGCGGTGCAGGATCGCGCCCGCGCGACCGTCCGACAACACGGCGTCGTCGACGACGACATGCGCAGTGAACACGGGCGCGCCACGCGTGAGCTGCCACACGTGCACGTCGTGGCAGTCGACGACGCCGGGGGTCGAGAGGATGTGATCACGGATCTCGGCGACGTGCATGCCCTTCGGCGTCGACTCGCTGAGCACCGACGCCACTTCGCGCAGCAGTCCGATCGCGCGCGGGATGATCATCGCCGCGATGAACAGCGAAGCGATCGCATCGGCCTGCACCCACCCGGTGGCCACGATCACGATCGCCGCGATGATGACACCGGCCGAGCCGATGAGGTCGCCGAGCACCTCGAGGTAGGCGCCTCGCACGTTGATGCTCGTGCGCTGCGCTGCGCTCAGCAGCCACATCGCGATCGCGTTCGCGATGAGACCCACGATCGCGACGGCGAGCATGAGCCCGCCCGCGACCTCCACATCCCCCGGATCGAGCAGTCGCTGCACGCCCTCCACCGCGACCCAGACCGACAGGGCGATCAGGATCACGCCGTTGAGGGCGGCCCCGAACACCTCCGCCCGCTGGAAGCCGAACGTGCGGCGGTCATCGGCCGGACGCGCCGCGACCGTGCTCGCGATGAGCGCGATGACGAGGGCCGCCGCATCCGTGAACATGTGAGCCGCGTCGGCGAGGAGCGCGAGCGATCCGGAGATGAACGCGCCGACGATCTGCACGAGCATGACGATCGCGGTGATCGCCAGCGAGATCGCGAGCAGCCGGCGATTTCCGGTGCCGCGGATCCCGGGCGCGTGATCGTGCATGGCTTCAGGCTACGACCGCGACCGCTCAGATGGCGGTCAGGAGCGGGATGAGTGCATGGAAGGCGCGGGCACGGTGCGATTCCGCGTTCTTCTGCCCCGCCGTCCACTCGCCCACCGTGCGTTCGTCGCCGTCGGACTGGCCGTCCGGGATGAAGATCGGGTCGTACCCGAAGCCGCCCTCGCCCGCCGCGGCATCCGCGAGGCGTCCGGGCCAGCGGCCCTCCACCACGTGCTCCTCGGCGGGTCGTCCAGCCGACGCCGGGATCGCGAGCGCGATCGTCGACACGAAGGATGCCGTGCGGTGCGGATCGCGGATGTCCGAGAGCTGATCCAGCAGCAGGTCCAGGTTGGCCACGGCATCCTTCGCGTGCCCCGCCCAATACGCCGAGAACACACCCGGGGCTCCGCCGAGCACGTCGACGCACAGTCCGGAGTCGTCGGCGAGGGCGGGCAGGCCCGTGTGCGCCGCGGCGGCGCGGGCCTTGATCAGCGCGTTCTGCGCGAAGGTCACGCCGTCCTCGACGGGCTCGGGGCCGTCGTAGCCGACGACCTCGAGGTCGGGACGGGTCGCGGTCACGATCGACTGGAACTCCTCGACCTTGTGGGCGTTGTGGGTCGCCAGGACGATGCGTCCGCCGCCCGCGTCCGTCGTCCCGCTCATCGGCTGAGGTCCTCCGCGAGTGCCGCAGCCTGCAGGTCGCGCAGATCGGCGCAGCCGGCGACGCCCAGCTCGAGCAGCGCGTCGAGTTCGCGCTTGTCGAACGGTGCGCCCTCCGCGGTCCCCTGCACCTCGACGAACAGACCGCGGCCGGTGACGACGACGTTCATGTCGGTCTCGGCGCGCACGTCCTCGACGTAGGCGAGATCCAGCATGGGCTCGCCGTCGATGATCCCCACCGAGACGGCCGAGACCGAGTCGAACAGCGGAGTCGCCTTCTGCCCGATGAACTTCTTCGCCCGGCCCCACTCGATCGCGTCCGCGAGGGCGACGTACGCGCCCGTGATCGCCGCGGTCCGCGTGCCGCCGTCGGCCTGCAGGACGTCGCAGTCGATCACGATCGTGTTCTCTCCGAGCGCCTTCGTGTCGACCACCGCACGCAGGGCGCGTCCGACCAGACGCGAGATCTCGTGCGTGCGCCCGCCGACCTTGCCCTTGATCGACTCGCGGTCGTTGCGGCTGTTGGTCGCGCGCGGCAGCATCGCGTACTCCGCGGTGACCCAGCCCTTGCCCTTGCCCGTGAGCCAGCGCGGAACGCCGTTCGTGAACGATGCCGTGCAGAGCACCTTCGTGCCGCCGAACGAGATGAGTGCGGAGCCTTCGGCGTGGCTGCTCCAGCCCCGCTCGATCGTGACGGGGCGCAGCTGGTCGACGGCGCGCCCGTCGGCGCGGACGGTGGAGGCTGTGGTGTCGGTCATGGGTTCCTCACGGTCGGGTCATGTCCGGCAGGACGCCGGGCATGTCGGGAAAGAAGTCGATAACGGGCGGGCGGAGTGGCATTCTGCCGGACATGCGCTCAGCGCGCCGTGGGCAGATCGATCGCGCCGGTCTGGACGAGCTGGACCTCGGTGACCTCACGGCCCATCAGACGGTGCGCGAGGTGGAGGAATTCGTCGGCGGACGCGCCCGTCGCCTCGTAGACGTGCCGAGGCACGGCATCGGGACCGGCGAGCAGATCGCGACTGACGAGCTGCCGGTACACATCTTTCGCGGTCTCGGTGTCGCTCGAGACGAGTGAGACGTCGGGCCCCATCACGTAGCTGATCGCCCCCTCGAGGAACGGGTAGTGCGTGCAACCGAGCACCAGCGTGTCCACGCCGGCGTGCCGGAGGGGGGCGAGGTACTCCTCGGCCACCGTGAGCACTTCCGGTGAATCTGTGACACCCGCCTCGACGAACTCGACGAAGCGCGGGCACGCCGCGGCGAACACCGTCAGCCGCTCGTTGACCTCGAGCATGTCCTGGTACGCGCCCGACCCGATCGTGCCGGCCGTGCCGATCACGCCGATCCGGCCGTTGCGCGTCGTCGACATCGCGGTGCGCACCGCCGGGCCGATGACCTCGACCACGGGAACGTCGTAGCGCTCACGCGCGTCGCGCAGCATCGCCGCCGACGCGGTGTTGCACGCGATGACGAGCATCTTCACGCCCTCGTCCACGAGGGTGTCGAGGACCTCGAGCGCGTAGCGCCGCACGTCCGCGATCGGCTTGGGGCCGTAGGGCGAGCGGGCTGTGTCGCCGATGTAGAGCAGCGACTCGCGCGGCAGCTGCGCCGAGATCGCCCGTGCGACGGTGAGCCCACCGACCCCGGAGTCGAAGATCCCGATCGGCGCGTCATTCACGATCACCCAGCCTACCCGCGACCTCCGCACGGGCATCCTCCGGCATCGGGCACCCGGCCGGCGGCACCAGGCGCTTCACTAGGCTGGCGCCATGACCGGCAGCACCGCCCTGCACACCGACCGCTATGAGCTCACGATGCTCGATGCCGCCCTGCGCGACGGCACGGCTCACCGGCGCTGCGTGTTCGAGCTCTTCGCCCGCCGACTTCCCGGCGGACGCCGTTTCGGCGTCGTCGCCGGCACGGGGCGTCTGCTGTCACTCATCGAGGACTTCTGCTTCGGCGACGACGAATTGCGCTTCCTCCGCGACGAGAAGGTGGTGGATGCCGACACACTCGCGTTCCTCGCCGACTACCGGTTCACCGGCACGATCAGCGGCTACCGGGAAGGCGAGCTCTACTTCCCGGGCTCCCCCGTCCTCACGATCGAGGGGACGTTCGCGGAGGCGGTGATCCTGGAGACCCTCGCGCTGAGTGTTCTCAACCACGACTCCGCCGTCGCGACCGCCGCCGCGCGCATGAGCATCGCGGCGGGCGACCGCCCGCTCGCGGAGATGGGCTCGCGTCGCGCCGGCGAGCAGTCGGCGGTGGCCGCGGCACGGGCCGCCTACATCGCCGGCTTCGGCGCGACGAGCAACCTCGAGGCGGGACGCAGCTGGGGTGTGCCCACGATGGGCACGGCGGCCCACGCGTGGACGCTCCTGCACGACTCCGAAGAGGACGCGTTCCGCTCGCAGATCGACGCGCTGGGGGTCGACACGACACTCCTGATCGACACGTACGACATCCCCCACGGGGTCGAGACCGCCATCCGGGTCGCCGGGACCGACCTCGGGGGCGTGCGCATCGACTCCGGCGACCTGCCGACCATGGCCGCCCAGGTGCGGGCACAACTCGACGCGCTCGGTGCGACGAAGACCAGGATCACCGTGACGAGCGACCTCGACGAATACGCGATCGCCGCCCTCGCGGCATCCCCCGTCGATGCGTACGGCGTCGGCACCTCCGTGGTCACCGGCTCCGGTACGCCGACGGCCGGGATGGTCTACAAGCTCGTGGCCCGTCAGTCCTCCGACGGGGGCTGGGTCGCCGTGGCGAAGGCGTCGACCGACAAGGGGTCGAGGGGCGGGCGCAAGGCCGCGTTCCGCACGCTGGACGACGGCACCGCGACGAGCGAGCTCATCGCCGTGTCGGACGGCTTCGAGCAGCTGTCGACCCCGTCTGATCACCCCGGCGCGCGTTCGCTGCAGGTGACCCTGGTCGAGGGCGGGGCTACGGATGCCGCGCACGTCGGTCGGGCGGGAGTGGAGTCCGCTCGGGCGCACCATCAGCGGGTGCGCGAAGAGCTCCCGGTGCGAGGACTCGCCCTCAGCAAGTCGGACCCGGCGCTCCCCACGGTCTACGTCGACGCGGACTAGTGCGGCTCGGCCGAAAGAGCGCGGTCAGCCGACGAGCGACTCGTAGATCTCCTTGCACGTGGGGCACACCGGGAACTTCTCGGGGTCGCGCCCCGGCGTCCATTTCTTGCCGCACAGCGCCCGCACGGGCTTGCCCGTCAGAGCCGACTCGAGGATCTTCTCCTTCTTCACATAGTGCGAGAAGCGCTCGTGATCTCCGGGTTCGAGATTCTCTTCGCGGATGAGCTCTTCGAGCTCTCGATCGAGGGTGGCGAGACCGCCCTGATCCGGGCTGTCGAGGGGGGTGCTCATGGTGAGCCAGTGTATCGCGCGCACATCCCCGCGGGGCAGGGCGCCGCGCATGAACGACCCTCGGGCGCGCTCAGATCGATTCGGCGAATTCCATGAGCCGGCCACCTCGACGCTCGAACACCGACGACCCGATGAGGATGCCCGTGATCAGCACACCGAGCCCGATCGCCGTACCGCCCCAAAGGGCCATCGTCCCGGCATCCGGGTCGCCCGTCAGCGACAGCCATCCCCACCACAGGGCGGGCACGCTGAGCACGATCGCGCCCAGCATCACCAGGCACTGCGCGATCGCACCGCCCGCCCCGGTGCGCTGCGGCTGCTGGAACGGACTCTCGCCGGGCCGCGAGACCGCGTACGGCGCGACGACCGAGGCGATGCTCGACAGGCCCAGAGCCGAGAGGTAGAGCGAGGCGCACACGCCCACCATCGCCGGGAGGGCGGCCCATCTGCCGTGCATCGAGATCGCCACCGGGATGAGCACCGCGAGGAGCGGGATGCCGATCACGAGCACGGGGACGAGCCGGCCGATGCGGTCCGAGACACCCCGCACTCCGCTCGCGATGTGCATCCACACTGCGGTGGCGTCGTACGCGAGGTCGTTGTGGGGCAGCCAGCCGAGGAAGAGCGCGATGATCGGCACGGGCACGAGCGCAACGACCTCCGGCGGGACTCCGGCGACCAGCAGCGGCACCGTGGTGATCGCGGCGGCGATCGGGATCACGACGATGTTCACGATGTAGCGCCGATCCCTCAACCAGTACGCGAGGCTCCGCGCGGCGATCGCCCCACCGGGGGTGCCCGGCGCGACCGCGAACCACCCCAGGCCGCCGCGCTCCCGGACCGAGACCGGCCGTTCCGTGGTCGAGAGCGCACGCCGCACGAGGAGCACCCAGACGAGCGCGAGACCTCCGAGCGTCGCGAGCGAGACGACCAGCGCGGGCGCGGCGACGTCGAGACCGCCGTCCGCGAAAAGACCCGGGAACGCCCACGCGGCCCCGATCGGCGTGAGCGCCAGCGCGTCGACCGCTTCCGCGAGCTGCGTCGGCACCCGACCGCCCCATTCGAGTGACGCGAAGAACACTCCGACCGGAACGACGACGACGAGCAGGGCGAGGACGAACAGACCGGTGAGCTCGCGCGAGCGGCGCTCGCGGAGGAACAGCGCGGTGAGCGCCATGCACACGCGTGCCAGCAGGACGCATGTGGTCAACCCGAGCAAGACACCGGCGACAGCGACGGCGCCCGGCACCCCGTGGTCCGTCCAGACGACGGCAGTGGCGATCGCCACGGCGAGGAGAGCCAAGATCGGGATGCTGATCGCACCGGCGACGGCGAGGATCGCGGCGAGCCGGCCGGGCGCAAGACCGAGGACTGCGAAGCGCCGCGGATCGAGGGGGTCGGTCGCACCCGCGATGAGCGGTGCGAGCGCGAACCCGAGCGTCACGGCCGACCCCGCGAGCACGGTCACCGCCAAGACGACAGCGTCAGGCGCATCACCGAGTGTGAGAAGCCCCCGGCACGCGATGACCGTGCCGCCGGCCAGCAGCAGCAGACCGATCACGGTCCGCGAGACGTGCGCCGAATCCCCCCGCACCGCACCGAGCAGGAGCGCAAGCCTCAGCCGGAGAACGTGTGCAGCCACTCGAGGCCCTCCACGTCACTCAGGCCGCCCGCGAGCTCGATGAAGCGCTGCTCGAGCGTGAGCTCGCCGCGGACGTCGTCGACGGACCCCTCCGCGAGCACCTGACCGGCGACGATGACCGCGACGCGCGAGCACACGCGTTCGACC